>Ga0326727_10000167_pt1 | contig 279938 bp, 303 predicted proteins | sample MB2enrmetagenome_FD_207643 | JGI IMG/M metagenome (GOLD analysis project Ga0326727, IMG submission 207643) | Lab enriched peat soil microbial communities from McLean, Ithaca, NY, United States - MB29MY | ecosystem: Environmental > Terrestrial > Soil > Wetlands > Peat | place: USA: New York... | reverse complement strand
CTGGATAAGCCAATGGCAGATTTATCTGAAAAAGAATGGTCTGTAGTTATGGATCGCTTTTATGACCATCTTGTTACATTTATAACTGCTCTGGATCCACCACGCTTAGTAATAAGTGGTGGAGTAGCTGTTAAACAATGGCCTCGTTTGCAGAATGTTTTTCAAAAACTGCGTATTGAACACCCAAATTTGAAGAGTTTTGAAATTACCTTAGCTCACTACAAGGAAGATGCGGGTCTTTATGGTGCATTAGCTCTTCTCAGAACTCAGGCTAAATAAACAAATAAATTGGTTATAGAACTTGCTTTATAAAAAGTTCCATAATTTCGAGAGTTTAAGGCGTATTTAGGCAGTTCCAGACCCAGGTGGGGTTAGCTAAAATCTAAGCCCTTGAGACAAAAAGAGGACTTTTAGCAAGCCCTTTCTACCTCTTTCATTGTCTTTGACCTCTATAAAAAGTTCCATAATCTATCTGGCGGAGAGAGAGGGATTCGAACCCTCGCGGGAGCTTGCACCCCCCTAACGATTTAGCAAACCGTCCCCTTCAGCCACTTGGGTACCTCTCCTTGAACTGAAACCATTATATAGGTTGATTTGTTTCTTAGAAACTTTAAATAGATTTTAAGTAAACATACAATCTTTAAGAATACTGGCGGAGGGAGAGGGATTTGAACCCTCGAGGGCTATTCACCCTACACGCTTTCCAAGCGTGCGCCATAGGCCACTAGGCGACCCCTCCAAGTTTAGACTATGCAGGCTTAATATTAGCAATGCTGGGACATTATTGAAAGCAGCATTAACAGATACTTGACACTGTTCCTAATATTACTAGAAAATAGCCTTGCTCTTTTAACAACTAAGGGTTTAAATTAATAATACAATGGCCCTAATCAAACTAGAAGACGTCAGCAAACTGTACGGCTTCGGTGATGCCACAACTGTGGCGTTAGACGAGGTAAATTTACTTATTGATAAAGGTGAGTTTATAGCCGTCATGGGCCCTAGCGGTTCTGGTAAAAGCACGCTAATGAATATTATCGGGCTGCTGGACCGGCCAAGTAACGGCCGGTATATGCTTGAGGGCCGTTCAGTTGCCAGATTAAGGCCAAATCAATCGGCCAAGATAAGGCGTGATTCAATTGGTTTTATTTTCCAGTCGTTTAATCTTATTAATCGATTGACAGTTCTTGAAAACGTTGCCCTTCCCTTGGCATATAAAGCCTTGCCAGTATCTAAAAGGAACAAGCAAGCCAGTGCCATTTTGGAGAAAGTCGGCATTCAATCTAGAGAATACTTCTATCCTTACCAGCTTAGCGGCGGACAGGCCCAATGTGCGGCTATTGCCAGGGCGCTGGTTAATAGCCCGAAAATTATTATTGCCGATGAGCCAACCGGAAACCTGGACAGTGCTGGTTCCAGGCTTGTTATGGAGCTTTTAAGTGAGATTCACCGTGAAGCTAACACCACTATCCTTTTTGTTACCCATAACCCGGAACTAACCAGGTATGCTACACGCGTTGTTTACATGCATGACGGGGCGATTATTCATGATGAAAAAACAGCTTACGGCAGCGTTGCCCCAAGAGCCCGTCAAGTTCTTTACACCATACCGGTAAAAACTGTTGATGACGATTTAGCCGGTGTGTCAGCTCTTATGAAAGCTATACCATCCGGGCATATTAAGAGAAGACCCAAAAAGCATAAAGCTAGAAACACGGCAGCTAGCAGAGGACGCTACATAAGATGAGATCAATAACTAAGGGGCAAATCAAAGCCGGTATCGGCGCTGTCAGGCAGACCAAACTTAGAAACTTTTGGACAATGCTCGGCGTTATTATTGGCGTGGCTTCGTTTATCTCAGTTGTGGCCATTTCAGAAGGAGTCAGGCAGCAAATTACCGGACATATTGCCCAGACCGGCAACGATGTTATAACGGTTGAGCCAAGCACTATTAAAGTTAGCGGCTCGAGTTTCAATACGCTGGATTTACTAACCGGCTTGAGTGTTTCCGGGTCGTTATCTAACTCCGATATCTCTAGAGTGGCTAATACCAAGGGAGTTTCAGAAGTTACTCCTTTAAGTGCTCTGTCGGCTAATGTTCGGGGCAATCAGTCTGCTTATCCAAACGGTCTGGTTATTGGTGCCTATCCTGACTTCCCGAGCATTATTAATAACAGCATGCAATACGGCAATTTCTTAGCTAGTTCCGATACCGAGAGTAACGGCGTTGTTCTTGGCAGCCAAGCTGCCCAGAATCTATATAACGAAGATGTGCCGCTTGGTTTACCGCTAACAATAAACGGCCAGACATATACAATCAGGGGTATATTAAATCCCTTCCCGGCTACGCCTCTAAGCAGCTCCTCGGCCTTCAATAAAGCTGTTTTTATATCCTATGCAAATTCTGAGAACCTAACCAATAACTCTATAACTACCTATGAAGTTCTAGCTAAGCCGACCGATCCAAAGCAGACTGCGGCAGTTACCAAACAGATATATAACAACTTACTGGCTAGCCACAACGGCCAAGTAGATTTTAGCGTTCAAGATCAAGCTCAGAATATTGCTAATAGCAATGCTGTCCTTAATTTAGTTACCAGACTGATTATTATTGTAGCCGGCATTTCACTGCTGGTCGGAGGCATCGGCATTATGAACGTCATGCTTGTTTCGGTTACTGAAAGGATGCATGAAATTGGTATTAGAAAAGCAGTCGGTGCAACCAACCGGCAAATCTTAAACCAGTTCATGCTTGAATCTATAATGCTATCTACAGTCGGCGGTATGATCGGTGTTGTTCTAGCTGTCTTAATAGACATAGCTCTTCGGGTAATCAGCAATCTCCAGCCAATTATTAGCCTCCAAATATTAGTTATAACTTTGTTTATCTCAATTCTTATTGGTCTAGTATTTGGTTCTATCCCGGCACTTAAGGCAGCCAAAAAAGATCCTATCGAAGCTTTGAGGGCTGAATAATATTCTACTGGGCGCAGCCGCCAGTACTTCTGGTAGTATTTTGAGACTCGGCGTGGTTAATGGCCGGAATAATTTGATTTGAGGTCAGAGCGTAACCGACATTTGGGTAAACGGTTGATTCAGCAAAAACCACACCATCAACTTGGCCGTTTTGGAGTATTAACGGTCCGCCGGAATTACCGGGTATAACTTGAGCCCTTAGTTCATAGACACTACGGCTAGTATTGCCTGTGCCGTAGATATTCCGTCCGGTTGCATCAAATTCGTTGAGTATTGCAGCGGTGGTAGCGCTAAATGAACCGCCGCCCGGATACCCAAGTACCGCTCCGCCGGTACCGTTATCTACTAACTCAGGGTCGATTGTTAGTGGCTTACCGGCCAAATCGGTAGTTTTTAGCACGGCAAAATCTAAGTTAGGATCAAACCAAATAACCGTTGCCGAGTGTTGGCCATTTGAGTCATATATATAGGGGTGTAATATACCGGCAACAACGTGGGCATTAGTAGCTACTATGTTAGGCGCAACTATAAAGCCTGAACCCTCGACTATACCGCCGCAGCCTAGGCCTTCAATCTTAACTACTGAAGCATCGTCGGCATCAACAGCCGGCTGCATAGCTGTAGCGCTGGGCAGCGAATAGTGTGAATTAGGAGCTGGTTCGCCGCCAACAAAGACTTCCGGAAAGCCGTTCGGGTCTATTAGTGAGCCAATTTCTGAAATTACTGAAGGTGCGCTTGGCAGATGATGGTTTAAGAATTTGACGACCGATGAACTGTCTACGTCTGCCTGGAGAGTCGGGACCGCTAAAGAGCTCAGCATGGCGGCACAAAGCCAGACGCTAAATAGGACGGTTGCTAGTGACAAAACTGAACCCAGGAAGCTGTCGGCTGTGTTTAGCTCTCTTATATGTATTTTTGCTTTTAACTTATATCCTACTATTTCGCCAACCGATAAAAGACAAAAAGCCAGGCCTAAGGTTACAGTTAGGGTTAAGACGGTCCGTGACAGGACTGTATGGGTAAAATTAATTATTAACGGCTGGATAGCAGCGCCGATGAATAAACCGCCAAAGAAACCGGCCGTTGAAAAGAACTGTCTAACCCAGCCAATTTCCCAGCCTCTGGCAATAGAAATAACGAGGAATACAAAAATAACAAGGCTAATAACAAACCCAGCCGACATCTTAAAAGTGTCCTCTACCCAGACCTACTAATAAGATTAGGATGCCAACTACGATACAATAGATGCCGAATGGCCGAAGTGTTGACTTTTTAAAGTATCTGTCTAGAAATTTAACTGCAAAATAGGCAGCTACTGCTGCACATACGGCACCCAGTAACATCTGCCCGTGCATACCAGCTGACTTATGGCTAAGAGCTAACGGCAATTTATACAGCCCAGCTGCTAAGATTATTGGTGTTGCCAGCAGGAATGAGAACTCGGCTGCTTCATCTCTTGATAGGCCGCTAAAGACACCGCCTACCATAGTAATACCCGTTCTTGATATACCGGCTATTAATGCTCCTACTTGGGCAATACCAATCGTTATTGCCTGTTTGAAAGATAAAGTATGGGATATGGCTTGTTCCCTTTCCATATCCTTGACTTCAGTATTAGTCTTTCGGTTTCTAATATACTGGTCGCCGACTAGTAAGATAATGCCGTTAATTATAATAAAGATAACTGCCGATAGCGGCTTAGCAAACTGATCCTGCAGTTTAGTCTGAAAAGCTAAAGCTATGAGTCCGGCTGGAATAGTAGCGGCGATGAGAAGCCAGGCTAACTTAGCTTCCCTTTGTTCCATGGATCTAGTGGCAATCGATTTAAACCAGGCTTTAATTAATTTCCACCAGGTTTTTCGGTAAAAGAATAGTAGAGCCAGCGCAGTGGCAACGTGGATAACGACCACAAATAACAGGAAGTTTGAAGCTTTATTTACGGTGCCGTTTAGAATGTTGGTCCAGTTAAATAAGTAAGCAATTAAGACTGAGTGACCAAGGCTAGACACCGGGAATAGTTCTGTAACACCTTGGAAAAGACCCAGTATTAACGCTTGGAGATAGGTAATCATAGAATCTAGTTTACCACCTTAAGAGCGATCTGGATTGTCACTTCCGCTTATATATATATTTTTACCCCGGTGGGGTCGAGAGCTATCTTCCTAGCCAAGTATTGTTATTTAGCATGTTTATGTTATAATAACAAACTATGGCTTATTTTGATGCAAGATCTAATGCTCTCGCTTTAGAGATGGCTGTTGTTGGTACGCACTTATCAGGCAAAACAACATTTGTTAATTCATTTAGAGATCCTGAGCTTGAATCTTATTGTAATGTCACGGAACCTTTTGGGCTAGGTGTAATAGAGCTAGATCACACAGATATAGATATGCCAGCAGAATCTTCAAGTCTTACTGTACCCATCGTAACGATCGCAGAAACTGCAACAGATTATGCCAAAAGTCAAGGTAATATTGCACTTCTAGGCAGCGAATATACATTCGAGACACAACGACAGATTGACCTTGAAGCTGCATGTCGCCCACAAATGGCGCACGTTATTTTTTCAGAAGCACATCGTAAACTACAATCATACGGTTTCGCTGGTCGTGTAGCTAATCTAGGCGTAATACTAAGCGACCGAGAACGGCTCGATGGCAAGGCCTACTCTAGCGTACGAACACCAGAAGAGGATGATGACACGCTTGGCATGAAGGCGCCGTTAAGGGAATGGTTCAGGCAAGCCGTAAGAAGCTCTTTAGATTGTGTATTTATCGCTAATCCTTCTGATGTACCGTTTGAATTAGACGTATCTCACACGGATAATCAGCAAGTAAGAAATGATGTTCAGACTAAGATTGAAGAGCTATACCACAGTTCAACCGGTGGGCTCCTTCTGGAACTAAGCGGAACAGTAGAGAGTCGTAGGGAAACCTTACGGTCAGTAGTTAGCCTTTTTGTTGATTACCCGTTCTTAGTGAGTCTGCCGATTACAAGTCTACGAGAATAATTTTTGTGTTTGTGAACCAATTAATTAAGAACTTGCCAATTTCTTTATCGCAACCATAAAAGCTGCTTCAGATAGATTGACTGCATTATGTTGCTTGGCAGCTTCAACCATATTTTTAACAGCTTTAATCATATATTCATTAAGTAATTTGTTTACTTTTGATTCCGGCCATTTCTGGCCCTTTTTATTCTGAAGCCATTCAAGATAGCTAACTATCACACCGCCTGCATTGGCCACGATACCGGGCAGAACTACGACATCTTTTTTAGTCAAATAATCTAAAGCAGTTTTAGTAACTGGCCCATTGGCCATCTCAACAATATAGCGGGCTTTTACATCCTTCACATTATCTTTTGTTACCGTATCCTCCAGTGCAGCCAAGACAAGCACATCTACATCTAGTCCTAAAATGTCTTTTTCGTCCAGGCGTTTAATACCCGGACCTTTATAATCAGAGAAGTGACCGCTTCTGTTCTTATAATCTGCCAAGTCTTTTGCGTCTAAACCACTTTGTTTATATAGGGTCTTAGACGAATCGCTTACTGCTACCAACTTCCATTTAGGATGTTCGCTGCTGGCTACAGTAGCAAAGTATGAACCGACATTCCCATACCCTTGGGTGGCATAAGTTAAAGGCTTATCTGCCTTGCCTTTATATTTAAGCAATTCGGCTAAGGCGATTACTCCGCCACGCCCAGTGGCTGCGTCCCTGCCTAAGCTGCCGCCAGCCTTAATACTCTTACCGGTAAAGCTTGCGTGGCTTTTGTCACCAGTTAACTGCTCATACTCGTCAACCATCCAATCAATAACTGTTGAGTTAGTATTGACATCCGGAGCTGGGATATCTTTATCTGGTCCGATGTATGGATGCAGGTACTGGACATATTTACGGCTTATCTCTTCTAGCTGTTTACGGCTTAAGTCTTTTGGATTAACCGATACACCGCCCTTACCGCCACCTAGTGGCAATCCAGCCGCTGCAGTCTTAAGGCTCATGAGAGTAGCAAGTGCCCTGGCCTCATCTAGGTCGACGTTGGGATGAAACCTAATACCGCCTTTATATGGACCGAGCTTATTGTTGTGTTGAACTCTATAAGCTTTGAGTTTCGTGCCATCATTTAAGGTAATTTCAAATTGATGCTCGGCATCCATTTTAAGCAGTGAGTCGATAGTTTTTCTATTTAAGCCTAGTTTTTTAGCCGCCTCTTCAATAATTGTCTGAGCAGTATCAAGCATAGTACCTCCCTTTTATAATCTGTCCCAATATTATGATACTCATCCGTGAACTAAGCAAAGCAAATAAAACTATGGCAATTTACTATACATCCTACTGCTATTAGGCAGCATGCAAGGTATTGTATACTGACAGATGATGGTATCAACAAGGAGATATTACAGTGGCTAAAGCACAGGGGCCTTTGTCAGGGTTTAGAGACCTATTATCTGCCCAGATGATAAAACGTGAAAAAGTCTTGAACGTTATTACCTCAACTTATGAGCTGTACGGCTTTATGCCTATTAAAACTCCAGCTATTGAACTGTTTGAAACCTTAAATGGCAAGTACGGTGATGAGGCTTCAACACTTATGTATGACTTTGTAGACAGAGGCAGCAGACACTTAGCGCTGCGTTATGACCACACTGTTCCCTTGGCCAGACTTATGACCATGCAGGGTCAGTCCTTACCCTCACCATACAAGCGTTACGTTATTGGCGATGTCTGGCGCGGCGAAAGTCCCCAAGCCGGCAGGTACAGGGAGTTTACTCAGATTGATGCCGACATAGTCGGAACTAATAGTTATCTTGCTGATGCTGAAATACTGGCTATGATGCACGATGTTTTTAGGGCCCTTAATCTCGAGGTTAAAATTAGAGTTAATGACCGCAGAATACTCGATGGTCTAGCTAACAGTGCCGGCGTCACCAAAGAAGCCGACTTTAATAAGTTTGTAACGGTAATAGATAAAGTCAGTAAGATTGGTGCAGATAAGGTTACTAAAGAGATCGAGCAACTTTTTGGGTCTAAAGCTAAGAAAGTTGTCAGCAACTTTTTATCTAAAGAGCAAACTTTTGATAGCACCTTAAGTTTATTAGACAATGAAAAAACTCGTGAAGGCCTAAATAACCTAGAAAATATTATAACTACCCTGAAACCACTAAAGCTTAAGAACATCATATTTGATCCGACTATTGCCAGGGGACTTGACTACTATACGTCGACAATTTATGAAACTCTTATTGTAGGTAATGAGGCTTTAGGCAGTATCTGCAGCGGCGGTCGTTATGACGACCTTATTAAGCAGCTGGGCGGACCTGACAGCCCGGCCGTCGGCACGTCTATTGGCCTAGACAGATTGATGGATGGATTGTCCCAGCTAGACGGTGGGAAGACCAAACATACTAAGACCGTTATCTATATTTCTAATCTAGACAGTACTTATAATAGTGATCGTCTGGCGATAGCTCATCGCTTAAGAAAAGCCGATATCCCTGCCGAACTAGTCTACTCTGAAGCCAAGCTTGGTAAGCAGCTGGAATCGATCGATAAAATGGGCGTCAATCTAGTCATAATCTACGGTAAAGCCGAACATCAAAAAGGTATTGTTCTAGTTAAAGACATGGCTAATTCTACTCAGCAAGAAGTAGCCATTGATGACCTTGTTGCCTTCGTCAACAATTTAATTTAACTTGGGCATAAGCAAGTTACTTTTCATTTAATCATCTTCGGTATACTATTAGCGTATGTGGCAACTATATGTTTACAGCTTTTTAGCTGGACTAGTCGGCGCTAATGGTGTCCCTCATTTTATTAAGGGAATAACTGGGCAGAAACACCAAACACCCTTTGGTAAAGGCTCGTCAGCAGCGGTCAACGTTGTATGGGGCTGGGTGAACTTTGTTGTTGCTGGCCTGCTTATCTATGAAGCCCACCCAAGGGCTAATCACCATGTGCTCCGAGCATTTGGGATGCTTGCGCTGGGTGCATTGATCACCGGCGTAATGCTAGCAATAGTCTGGTCTAATCATCCTGAACACAACAAATAAATAGCTTTAACCTCTGGTTTTATTAGTGGATGTTGCTTTTGTTTTCTCTGGAAAAACCCAATATTTATACCAAAAATAGCTCCAGACAGTGAAAAAGCCAGCCGATATAAAGAAGCCGATATATGGGGTAATACCGATAGATTTAAGCCCCCATATTATTAGGTAATCCATTATAAAACCGATCGATTCAATAAAGAGATACCGGCCGGCATGCTGCATTTCAGTAAGGTGTGCGCGGTCAGAAAAGGCCCAGAATCTTTGAATAACATAGTTTGAAGTCCAGCCGATTAAATCAGCCATTATCTTTGCCGGGAACCAGTTCCAACGCAGACCGCCATAAAAGATAGCGAATACTATGTAGCCAAGCCAGAAGTAAACACCACCGCCGACCATATACTTAATAAATCTATTGATTTCTTTTCGTACTTCAGATTTAGTCACTAGAGATTATGATATATCAAGGGAGAACGATTATCTAATGCTCTCTTAGTTGGTGGTGCTGCCAGTCTGTGAGCCACTGGTGTTACCGCCGAAGCTTGGGTTGACCATAATTCTACTGGCGTCAGAAGAATTTGAACTGCTAGCGATGACTATAACCGTATCGCCTGTTTGAATACTGCTTAATGAGGCACTCTGTCCGTTGTCTGTAATAGACGTGCTAGAAGTAATAGCGAATGTTGATGTCGAGCCTGTTCGGCTATTATCGATGCTTATACTTGTCGCACTTATGGCGGTAACTGTTCCAAATGTCGGCCTTTGACCATCAAATTGGCCAAAACCACCACCTCCATAACTGCCACCGGCAAGACGTTGAGACGCTGAGATTGAAGTTTCATGGCCTTTCTCATACTGGATGCCACCAAAAAAGCCGCCTAACCCAAAAACAATAAGTAATACGACTACATATATCCAGGTCATGCTTAAAGATATGGTTTTACCAGATTGTTTATAGTGTTCCTTAGTTTCGTCACTCATAGGTTATGTTTCCCTAGTATCACTTAGGATATTGAACTGCCTTTAATTAACCTTCATTTCTTAAAACAGATGAACGGTAATATCTTATTTCAGTAAATTGTAAGTTAGCTGAAGACTTGCTATAGAAGTATTTCTGGCTAAATCTTTTGACGTTTTCTTTTAAGAGGATTTAGTTCTGCTTTTCTTAACCTTAAAGACAGAGGAGTTACTTCAAGCAGTTCGTCATTTTCAATAAAATCGATACATTCTTCTAGGCTTAGGATAGTTGGCGGTGTTAACTGGACTGTACCGTCGCTAGAAGTGCTCCTCATATTAGTAAGATGTTTGGCTTTACAGGCATTCATCTCAAGATCATCGCGTCTTTTATTTAGTCCGATTATTTGGCCAGCGTATATCTTAATAGCCGGTCCGACAAATGAGGTCCCTCTTTCTTCTACTGTTTCCAGGGCGTAAGGAGTAGTTAGGCCGCTTTCATAGGCGACTATGACCCCGTTTCTGAGTTGTTTTAGCGGTGTACCTAAGGGCTCATAGCCAGTTACTAAACTGTTCATGATTGCCGTGCCTCTGGTTTTAGTCATGAGCTCCCCTTTAAGTCCAAGTAAGCAGCGGGTCGGTATCTTATATACCAGTTTTGTAACGCCGTTACCGTTTACAAAATGCTCGGTTAGAACGGCTCTTCGCAGTCCTAGTTCCATTCGAACAATACCGGCATGTTCTTCCGGTACCTCGATTATTAATTCTTCGACCGGTTCAAGTTTAAGGCCGTTCTCTTCTTTTAAGATTACTTCTGGCCGACCAACTTCAAATTCATAACCCTCACGGCGAAGTGATTCTATCAAGACGCTTAAATGCAGTTCACCGCGGCCGCTAACCATGAAGCCGATACCACTTTCTTTTAATCGAAGTCCGACGTTGCTTTCCAGTTCCCTGGTTAAACGTTCGCCTATTTGGCGGCTGGTTGAAAATTTGCCTTCTAATCCCTTAAACGGACTAGTGTTGGGCCCGACATATATCTTGAGTGTTGGCGGCTCGATTTCAAGGACAGGCAGCGCCTCTGGGTTATTGGCGTCGGCTATGGTTTCACCTATTTCAACATCACGAACTCCAGATAACTGAACAATATCTCCAGCTATGCCCTCGCTCACCGTAATCTTACTTGTGCCTCTGGCTATTTGAATGCTGTCTATCCTGGCACTAACCTTTGACCCGTCTTTTTTACATAAAACTGCGGGGTCGTTCTGCCTGATTATTCCACGCCTAATTTTACCGACAGCATACTTGCCTTTAAAAGAGTCCCACGACAGGGCTGAAACCAGCATCTGGAATGGCTTGCCTGTTTCTGCTTCTGGCGGGGGCACCTGTTCTATGATGGCCTTAAAAATGACCGATAGGTCGGCATCTTCATTAATACTAGCCGGTATTTCCGTCCAGGCCTTGCCTTCCTGGCTGACAGAATAATATGTTGGGTAATGAAGCTGGTCTTCATGAACAGCCAGTTCTAGAAACAGGTCAGCTATTTCATTCTCAACTTCTTTAATGCGGGCACCGCGTTTGTCTATCTTATTAATAACGACAATTGGTTTCAGATTGTTAGTCAGGGCTTTGGTAAGAACGAATTTAGTCTGAGGCATTGGCCCTTCTTGGGCATCGACTATTAAAAGGCAGCCGTCAGCCATATTGATGGTTCTTTCTACTTCACCGCTAAAATCGGCATGTCCCGGGGTGTCTATAATATTTATCCGGTAGTCTTCATACTGAACAGCCGTAACCTTAGCTGTTATAGTTATACCGCGTTCTCTTTCCTGGTCGCCGCTGTCCATAATTAACTTTTGGCTCATTTCAGCCTGGTTATCTCTAAAGGTTTTAGATTGCTTAAGTAGGCCATCAACAAGAGTAGTCTTCCCATGATCGACATGGGCGATAATAGCAATGTTGCGGATTTTGGTTGGACCTGACGTCATTAATAAAACAGCGGTGACTTTTAAGCACCGCCTCCTAATTATCTATATTATAACATAAGCAAAACAGAATGACTATATCTGATCCACTGTGTATAAGTGCTTGTGGCTAGGTACGGGCTACTTTAATATATTTAGATACGATAAAAGGTAAAGGAAAATATGAAGCTAAATAATAGATTAAAAAACTCGAGAGGCTTTAGCCACGTCGAGACGTTCGTACTTTTAGTAATTATTGTGGCCATAGCCGCTATCGGGGTATATGTCTACCATCACGATCACCAAAAGACAGCCCAAAGCGTTTCAACCGTGAGTACATCCAAGCCACAAACTCAAACAACTCAAATTACAGCGACTCCTACCGGAACAACCTCAGGCATCAGCCAGCTAATCCAGCAGAACGAGCAAGCTGAGGCCGGCGCTTATAGCTCAGAGGACAGCCAAATTACCCAAAACGCCCTACCACCCAGCTCAGCAATAAGCAATATAGAAGGAGCCTACAATGCATCGAATCTCTAACATCCTAGCTAAAGGCCTGACAGCTTTTAGTGTTATTGTAATTGCCGCCTTATTTATTTCACCAGTCAGTACTTATGCTTCAAGTACTACCAGTGCCAGTCTAACGTCTAGCACTAAAGGAACCAAAAAAGTAGATGATACCGTCTCTATATTCTGTACAAACTTAGCCAATGAAGCATCATCTGTTAATGGTAAGCTATCCGACTTGTCTTCTAAGATAACAAGTGCCTGGACTACTCAGGATCAGAATGTCCTGGCAAGATGGACCGAGATCGATCAAAATATTGCCGCTAGCCGGCTTAAGGCCAGCACAATTTTAAATGAGAACTTTCAAAAACTGGCTTCTAAAGCAATAAACAGCACCGAGAAACAAGCTGTTGAGGCTTATGAGACAGCCGTCAATGCTGCTGTTAGTGCTAGACAGTCGGCTTACGATTCTGCCGGTCAGGCTTTTAGGACAGCTGTTGAAAATCTAATTTCAAGTCACCGGGCCACGGTAACTAGTGAACTGACGACATATCAAAATGCTGTCAGCAGTGCGTTTGCTACGGCCCAGGCTAGTTGTGCTAGTGATCCTTCAAGTTCGTCAACAATTCACCAGACACTTAAGAACGCCCTGGCTTCAGCCCAACAAACCTTTAAGAGTGAACAAGGCGGAGCCAGCTCTATAGAGAGCCAGATTCAAGCTTTAATAAATACCCGTAATGCCGCCTTTCAAGCTGCAGACAGTGCTTTTCAAACAAGCATGAACGCTGCTAATCAAGCTCTAGAGCAAGCCTTTGGCAATGACAGCAGCACCGTAGAATAAAACTCGTAGCTATATCTAAAAATCTTTTGGTTGAACTAAGGCAAAGAACTAGGTCATCTAAGCACTAGCCGGAAGTGGCTGAGGGGCTATTTCGGTAACTGAACTTATGCCAAGTAAGAAATTACCATTATCTAAAACCAGCTGACCTACACAATTAACAAGGTTATAAGTATGTGGCTGTTCTGGGTCGGCCTTTACATAATTGCCTAGTACGGCGATGTCGCCTAGTTCCATAGCTAAAATATGATCTGGCTTCATACCTGTAACCCTAATCTCACTGCTAACTTTTCTCTCGCCCTTAACGTTTACGGCAAACTGACCGTTCGGGTCATCTGGTCTTAGAACTACACTTGGGCAGTCGTACCATCTATAGGTTTTCTTTGCTCGCATTTTTTGTCTCCAATTAATTAATATATTAATAATATATTAATTAGCGTAATAACAAGAAGAAGTCTTAATGTGACCTACCCACTACTTGGTAGGTATGAGCAGCAATAACCTTTGCTTCATCAGTGTGCATAACATGAACTCCAACCCCAGCTTGGTCTCTCGATATTAAGAACTCGTGGTTATTATTGCGATGTTCATCAAGAGTAATACCAAGATAATCAAGGCCGTCACAGATCTTTGCTCTTATTAACGGCTCATTTTCACCTATGCCGCCGGCAAATATCAATGAGTCTAGGCCGCCTAATGTGGTAGATAAACTGCCGATGGCTTTTCGTGCCTGATAGCAAAAAACATCGACTGCTTCGCTAGCTGATTTGTTTTTGTCTGATTCATTTATTAACTCTTCCATATCTGAAGATAAACCAGATATACCGAGCAGGCCCGATTCAAAATTGACCATTTTATTAAACTCAGCAATTGTCATGCCAGATTGGCGATGCAGGAAAGCCAGAACGCCGGGGTCTAAATCACCCGAACGTGTACTCATTGGAATGCCGGAAGCTGGCGTGAAGGACATAGTAGTATCAACTGGCTTGCCGTTTTTAACAGCTGTTAGACTGGCCCCGCAACCTAAGTGGGCTAAGATAATGCGGCCATTCGCCGCATCTTCGCCGGCGTAGGTGCTAAAGTCACCTAGCAGAGACTCATAAGAAAGGCCATAGAAACCATATCGGCGAAGCCCAAGTTTCTCGTACTTTCTAGGTATAGGCAGCAGTTTAGCGACAATCGGCAGGTCACTATAAAAGGCAGTATCAAAACAGGCCACCTGAGGGATATCCTTAAAGCGATGTTTAAAAATCTCAGCAACGCCGATGGTAACGTGCAAATGGCTGGGATCGAAGATAGGCAGCTGTTTTAATTGGCCGATAACCCCACTGGTCAGTTCGGTCGGCTTAAAATAAGTCGTTCCGCCATGAACAACCCGGTGTCCGATGGCTGTTATTTGTTCAGCAGATAATTCGCCGTTAGCAGCATCTAATAAGGCATCGACAGCCTCTTCATAACCAGCCATGCATATATGACGAATTTGTTTATCATCCGGGGACGCTTCAATTGTGATTGCCGAACTAGGTTGGCCGATGTTTCTTGCCGAGATGTTAAGGACGGGTTTTAAATCGATTGTAAAAAAATCAAGCTTGATGCTCGATGAACCGGCATTAACGGTCATTATAACTTTTAACTCGGTGCCCACTTCTTAATGATACCAGACGGTCTCTTTATTTAATATTTGGCTACTTATTAAAAAGACTTGCCTTTAATCTCCATCTCTAAGCTTTTTGGTATCGGCCTGCAGTTACAATGTTTTTGGTGTTCTCGGTGCCATTTTATTCTTTGACTTTTCGTCGGTTTATTCGGCATTTTATTCTGCTCGTGCCATAACTTATTCATAAGCTAACTATATGATTAACAAATAGCTTATGCAACAAGAGGCTCTTTCAAGGGGTTACTCAGCTATTTTCCAAGTAACTTGTCGAGCTTATTAAACTGCTGGTTGAAGCCAATTTGCATACCCTCGATTGCCATTTGAGCGTTTGGCCCTAGCTTATTGACTGCAACCTTCAATGTCATTTTAGTCTTACCATTATCTTCATTTAAAATTAGATCGGCTGACTGATCAATTTTAGTGGTGTCTTCTTGGCCTTCGGTCCAGCCTTTGCCTTCGTAGGACAGCTTTGAATTCTTCTCTACAAGAGTATACTTACCTTCCATTGGCCATCTAATACCCTTATACGGGCCCATGCCTCCGCCTGCTTCCATTACAATGTAAATTCTGCCGCCAACGCGTAAGTCTACCAGACACTCTGGAATACTAACGTCGTTAGGTCCCCACCAATTCTTTATCACTGCAGGATCAGTCCACGCCTGCCAGACTGTTTCCCGGGGGGCGTTAAATGTTCGTTTAAATACTACTTCTTTAATCGGTGCCATATCTGTCTCCTGACTTAAATTAACTAATTATCATACATATATTAAGATGAGGCCATCAGAGCTCAACTAACTGCTTTCTTCACTAGTCCTTTAATCTTTACTTCATCAGCAGCAGTTAACTCAGTGAGGGCGTAGTAAATAGGCCACATGTGACCTTCATCTAGCTTCGCGCTGTCATTGAAGCCAAGTGTCATATACCTTTCACCGAACTTCTGTTTGCTTCGGAAAAAACAGATTATCTTGTTGCCGTTGCTGTATGCTGGCATACCATACCAGGTTCTAGGCATAAGATCCGGCGCGCTCGTTTTTATAATGTTATGGAGCCGTTTGCCAATGGTCTGGTCTGGTTCCAGCATCGCCTCAATTGCCTCTAGTACTGCTTTCTCATCGGCAATCTTCTTTCCTTCTTTCTTATCCGGCATTATTCCCCCTATATTGTGTCTAAGCAATTTATCCTTGTTTAACCATATGGCTGAAGGTTGAATAATATGTTAAGCCCGATCTAAAGTCAGTTATCTTTTTTACAAATAAGTTATTACTTAAGTACCGCAATAATAAACAGCAAAGATTGAATATTCCCGGCGAGATATTATACTTAAATTATATGGGTCTGAAAGATAAACAAAAACTGCTTTACGGGACTTTGTCTATAGGCGCATTGGTTGGTCTTATTGCTTCTTTTTGGGACACAATAAACAAAATATCTCTTCTTAAAAATGCTCACACTTCATTAACATGCAACTTGAATAACGCTTTTAGCTGCTCGACTGTTTTAAACGCTCATCAGAGTTCGGTCTTTGGCTTCCCGAATTCTATGATGTGTATTGTCTTTTTCTCACTTACCTTATCTGCCGGATTAATCGCCTGGTTTGGAGGGAGTGTCATTTCTCAGATCCGCTACGCTTATCAAGCGATTGCCCTGTTTTTTGCCGGCTTCGGCTATTGGTTCTTCTGGCAAAGTATATTTAACCTTCATAGCATATGTATTTTATGCGTCTTTTGTTACGCCGGCGCTTTGACAATTAATGCCGTCTGGGTCAGATTAAATTATAAGGACCTGCCTGTTAATAGAAAATTTGCTAGGATATTGAATCGAATAGTTTCAAGTGGAGCAGATATCTTTTTCTGGTTTCTAGTTGCCGTGTCGATAGTCGCCGAAGCTTTCTTAAAGCTTAGATAGATTTTAGTTATTTTTGTAAGTTTCTGGTCAAATTGCTGATATTGAAAAAATTCCCTAGACAGCGTATTTAGAAGTCTGTATAAGCCGCTAATTGTGGACAACTAGCATATTATGTTAGAAAATTTACAGTATTTTTAGTCATAAAAAGATTAGTATGTGTTAAACGCAAAAAGATGATGGAATATATATTTCCAATTTTAACCAGAGGGAGACGATACATTTGGATAAGCTTATACCCACAAGCCGTTACAGACATTCATCGGATTCAAATGTACGCCGATCCATAGTATCTATTAGGCATTTATTCATTAAACGTTCCAGCTTAATCTTGGCTGGAGCTTTTATATTAGTGGCTCTAATTTTCGTCGCTGTTTCTTATGCCTCATCAAAAGATACGAAGTCGTCCATACTGTCTGCGGCACCGCCAACAAGTCTCGAAGGCTCAGTCTCTGATACCTCCAGTCCGAATACTATCCCAACAAACCTGGCTCCAGTTACTGTTCCAACAGATTCAGCTACGAGTAACAGCGTTACGACAAATGTCAGCAGTACTTCCAGTAACGGCAGTCAGTCGACAAACGTTAATGTTAATGGGCAGCCTGTATCAGTACCAGCTGACGGAACGACAGAGACCGCAGTTGGCAATACCAATGTCAAAGTATCACACAGTCAAACAAACATCGGCAGCAGTTCTAACAGTTCCGTGACCTCAACGAGCCTTAATGTTGAGGATTCAACTAGTGATACTTCGGGAGGTAAATAGACGGGGCCAAGATCTAATAAATAGCTGGTCGGTCGACTTGAGGCAGCTTCGATAAAACTTCTTTAAGTCGGGTGATCAAGCCCGAATAATATTAATAATAATATCTAAAAGGAGGTATGTATGAAGAAACAAATCATACGTGCCGTAGCTACTACCATGCTCGCCCTCGGTTTAAGCACGGGTGTGGCTGCAGCACAATCGGGCTCGATCAGTAATACTGGTGCGGACTCAAATAACACTGTTAACGCCGGTGTAACCAATAAGGCGGACGTAAAGGACCAGAACGAGCTAGGTGTATCTAGCGGCAACTGGCAGAATTCAAGGACTGGTGATGCAAAAACTAAGGACAACACAACTGGCGGTGATGCAACTAGCGGTGACGCTAGCAACATGAATACCGTAAGTGCAGCAGTTACTGTTGATAATACTGGGGTAACATCGACACTCGGTGACATGACTACAGGCGATCCATCCGGGACCATTAATACTACCGGCTATGAGTCTTCTAACACCGTTAACGCCAGCGTTAGCAATGACCTGCGGGTAACTAACACCAATGACGTTACAGTCACTAGCGAAAATGGTCAGTCTGCAAGCACTGGCAGCGCATCAGTTGAATACAACACAACTGGTGGTTCAGCTACATCTGGCAGCGCAAGCAACACTAGCTCTTCTGACACAACGATTGACGTCTCTAATTAATAGAGTTCATTTCAATTTTTTGTCTTGAAGGTTAAGGAAGCTGATTAAACAAAAAACTATACGTTCCGATATAAGCGGGTAGTGATAATGAGGGTTAACCTACCCGCTTAAAGGAGCGGAAGCTAAAAGTCTACAAAGTATTCAAGTTTAACTCAAGGAGGTTCTCGGTGCTGAATACATTCAGGCGGCTAAGGTTAAGTCTGCACGGTCCAAAGCTGATATTGGCTGGCGTTTCTTTGATAGTCTGCTTGCCATTAACAACCACGGTCGCTGCTAATGCTGACTCGACATGTACTCCTCCAACCTACACTACCGGTGTTCATCAGCCAGTCGGAGCAGATGCTTCACTTTATTCTTATGACTGTGACACTGGCCTTTGGGAAAGCGGGTACTACTCTTATGATCCAGCAACTGGCCTTTATGCGCCTCTTTATCAAATTGTCTATACTTATGATCCAGCAACTAGTTTATATGACTACCCGGATTATGTGTTTGACGCGCCGACTAATTCTTATCAGCTAGTCACCGATACGCTGGCCACACCGCCGTCCGGTGCGACAATTGTCGGCGGGCCTACAAGTGACCCCGACTCTTCTGATAGCACCTCAGCCTCAGACCCATCAAATACTATTACAGATACAGGTGATGGTTCAACTAATACTATTAATGCCAGCAATGACACCGGAGGCAGCAATAATATTTCTGATACCGGAGCTGACTCAAATAACACGATTAATGCCAGCGGCAACAATGATACGAATGCTAGTGACACAAGTGATGTCGGCGTAGACAATAATCTATTGGCTACTGCCACGAGCGGTGATGCCACCGTACTAGCTAACACTACAGGCGGTGATGCTACTACCGGTGATGCTACTAACGAGGCCAATATTGTTAACTTGCTGCAGTCGGCTTCCGATGCTTTAGGCGGCAACGCTGTTACCTTTGTAGCCAACATTGACGGCAACGTAAATGGCGATTTATTGCTGGATCCTTCAACGCTATCTGATGTTCAGGATAGCGCTGATCCTAGTAGTAATATTACAGTCAATAATTCAGATAATTCTACTTTAACCAACAATGTTGATCTCGCGTCGAGCACTGGAAACGCCACGGTATCCGAAAACACCAATGCTAGTGATGCTACTAGCGGCACCGCTAGCTCAATAGCCAATGTCGTTAATATGATTGACTCGGTTATTTCAAGTGGCCAATCCTTCCTGGGCGTTATCAACATCAACGGAGATTTAAACGGCAACATTCTGTTGCCGGCAGATTTTGTTGACCAGCTGTTAGCGGATAATGTACCAACGGTCAATGTCATAACTGATACCGGCGCTAGTTCGGATAATACAATCAATAGCAGCAGTCCGAGCAGTACAGATATTACCAATAGTAACAATGAGGGTATTACCAATAACATAGACTCCACGGCTACAACCGGCAGTGCTGATGTCTTAGATAATACTGACGCCGGCAGTGCCACTAGTGGCACCGCCAATACTTCTATAACCGCCTTCAATCTTACTGGCAGCAATGTTATAGGCAGCAATGATCTGCTGGTCTTTGTAAACGTCGCTGGCGGTAGCTGGGTGGGTCTAATAATTAATGCTCCGCCTGGGGCAAGTGCCGCTGAATTTGGTGGCGGTATTATAGAAAACATTGATGGCAATACCACTGTTAATAACAGTAATAATGAGGCTATAACTAATAATATTGATCTGGCGGCAGCTAGCGGTAATGCGGATGTTAGCTACAATACTAACGCTGGCAATGCTACCAGTGGCAATGCCGACGATGCTGCTAACCTATTAAATATTGAAAATAGCGACCTATCACTATCTGGTTGGTTTGGCATCCTGTTTATAAATGTTTTCGGGACATGGAATGGCAGTCTGGGTGTATATAACCCTACTACTGACCCATCTACATCATCTGACCCAAGCGGCAGCAGTGCTGGCTTGCCGGCTTCCTTTATAGCTGCCCCAGTATTCAGTTTTAAGCCGGCTAATTCAGGCAGTTCTGGTGGTACCTATACTGACCCTTCCCTGTCGTCAACTGGAAGCGGCTCATCAAATGTTGACGATGCCGTATTGGCATCAATCATAAAAACTGCAGCAGATAAATCGCCAGTCTATCCTAACTCCCATGACAACAATACTTCAGGCTTCCACTATACCTGGGCATTAATAGCCGGTTCGATTGTACTTTACCTTTTGTACTGGGCTGGCGACATGGTCTATACCAGGAAGCACCCTAAAGTTAAAACTTAAGACCAATCGTAAGATAAGGCTTTTATACTGACAATTGCCAGAGTCAAATACCTGAGTATTGATATCAGACATAACCAGCTAATATATACCGGCGATAAGAGTATAGAGATGATTTTGCCTCCTATATCAGATTGTTCATCCTGAGAAACAGTAAAGATAAAATAGATACCAAGCAGTACCAGACTGACCTCAAGAAAATCTGGTTCTTTTAGAGCTATTGCCAGATAGGTAAAGTAGCCCAATACTATCGGCAAGCATAAACATACTAAGGCTAAAACAAATACTAATGCGGCTTGGATTTGCGGCCATAGCTGAATTTTACGCCCTGTTCTAAGGCCAGTAGACTTAATGCCAGCTATTATCCCGACTAATGAAAGCTGCCTGTTTAGAGTCTGTTTTACCAGGCTGGTTAAACTAATTGGCTGCGAATTTGTTACTAGATCGCTGTTATAGGCTACCTTTAGATCCCTAGGCGTAACAAACGGCTCTAAGTCAGATGTGTTCTTTAATAGAGAAGTTCTATAAAAGGCGGAGTGATTATGATCGATAAAATAAGTAGCCTTAAAAAAGCACTGCGCTTTAAGCGAAACATTGGTGGTTCTATTGGCAAAAGAACCGTAAAGCCCGGCGATGGTATGATTTTCTGAGACAGTATCATTGGCTAGCAATATTCCAAGGTCTGGCCTTTCATTAAAGCGCAGCACTGCTTTTTTGATAACGTCTTTCTTTATAACCGGACAATTACTCAATGCCAAGACAATCTCTCCTCTAGTCTTATGTGAGGCGTATTTAAGTATCTCTATTTGACTGTTCAGTTTAGGTTTATGCATAAATCTGATCTGTTTCGTTGGACGGTCAGACATAACCTTGTGAACAACTTTTTTGATCGAACTACCCGAACTTGAGTCGATAATTATAATATCTAGCCTTGGGTAGCGACTGGCAAACAAACTTTTCAAACAGGCGGAAATGTCAGAGGCAGAGCTAGTTATCGGCACTATTACCGACACTGTTGGCAGTTTCCTGTATTTGCTTTGATGCGCGGCCTTAGCATGTGATTTTTTTAGTTCTGACAATGTGTAAAAGCTGCTGCCGACAATGTTTAAGAATAAGTAGATGGCAAGTGCTAGGGCGCAGATAGTCAAGGCTATATCTAATATCATGTCAGCACCTTATCGAAATTAAAGATATACATGGTTCGCCATTCGTTTAATGAGCCGGTACAAGTCTGGATAGTAAGAGTTGGCGGTCCGCCAGCAAATAAAACGGACGTATCAGTCGGGCCGATGGAGTAAACCTGCGAAAAACTGTACTGGAATATATGACCGTTGGCGGTATAAACATAGGCTATAGCGCCAATTTGAGGTGTTGTATGTCTAAGCGACCCAAAGACGAAGTCGTTGTTATGACCGTAAATAAAGCTATCTCCGCCTGTATTGTTGGCAAGCATTGAGGACATATCGAACTGGGCCCTATAGCCGCTTAATGTCCATGTGTCAGTGTCCGGATTATAGTAACCAGGATCAACCGGTATATCAATGGCCGAGGCGGGTATCACAACCCGAACCGGTAGTCCGGCAATAACCTTTATTACTTGGTCAGCTTCAAGCTCTGTTCTGGTAGTTTTGGTTAGGTTGGTTAAACTTACCACTTCGTGATAGGGGCGAATGCAATACCAGCCAAAGAATATGGTAATGCCATATATGATGGCCAGCTTTAGAAAGTAGTGAGCCTTAATTACCCACTTTGAACCGCTATTCATTTCTGACCCCTAGATTGACTACTTTGACAGGTGGCGCTTTAAGGACACTATACCAGCACTGACTAAAGATAGTCCTGCTAAAGAGCCTACACCAATGACTGCGGCGTTAAGGGCGCTATTGCTGCCAGTGTTAGGTAAGCTGACTGGGACTGCTGCCGGTGTGGTTGCTGCTGGAGTAACAAATGCCGGTGCGCTAGGCGTTACGACAGCACTTGTTGTAAAGACCGTTGTTGAGCCGGCTACTGGCGCACAACTGGCACCCAACTGAACCGTTACATTGCTGCTGTTGCTGGAGTTGCCAGAAGTTGCATTACCACTGCTAGTGTTGCCATTTCCTGTTGCGCTGCCGCTGGTAGCACTTTGACTATTGTTTTCAGTAATCGTGCCCTGATTACTGCAAGAGACCGATATGTTATTTGTGTCGACACAATTTACGGTGTTGGTTGATCCTGCGCCAGTGCCTGAAATGCTACTGCTGCAGGTAACAGTTGATGCGCTGGCGACTCCTGACATCAGCCCTACCCCAATTATTGATGATGCCAATGTTAATAATAGTTTTCGCATAGTATATTTCCTCCTTAGAAATTGTTTATCAGGTTATATATACAATAAACTTGGTAAGAAAACAGTAATATATTATACTAAAAAACTTTATAACGAAGTTCCTACCTGGACGTCAATTATTGTCAGAACATTAACCTTTGTTCTAATTGCCTAAGGAGTAAACATAGAAAATAAGATAGGTGGCGAAGCCAAGGGACTGCACTTTCCCAGACTGTTTAAATAGTTAGAGTATAGAAGCTGAACCTGAGAGTTATAGGCGGTAAAAATATTGTTAAGCTGTTCGTCGAAAGCCAGATAAGGTTCACCGCTAATTTCGCTGTTATTACGAATACTGTCGGCAGACTGATTGGTATTGGCTAGATCTTGGAATAAGGTTTTGTTATAGGCAGCGGTCAATGCGGGGACTTTCTGACATATGGACGTTTGGTCTAACGCAGTAGATGTTTTAGGGGAACTAACTGCCGTTCTTGAAGGTCGAGATATAGCAATGTACTGGTTTTGGTTATAATTATTTAGACAATCTTTAGAACTCAAAAGACAAGTATTTTTAGAAAGAACTGAACTTCTACCAGATATCTGTTCGTTATGCGTCGTAGTAGGTCCAAAATCGGTAGCCGTTCCTAAAGCTGCCATTATTAAAGTAGCTGCAAGACCTATTCTGAATAATTGCGGCAAGGGTTGTAGTTTTACGAATAGTCTAGGTTCCGTTCTATTAGACATATAGCCGACACCTCCAAAAGATACATCTAAGACGACTATGTCACAACTATGACTAAACATCAATAATGTATCTTAGTAAACGTAATAATCAGCATTCTTTGTGATACACTAAACTTACTTAACAATTTAAATATAAAGAGTGCAGCGAGAGACCTAGCTCTGTGACCTGCCAGCAACCTGTTATTGACAGGTGCTTCATCTAGTCCGCCATCGACGGAAAAGATATTTTGAAATTTATCCTTTCTGAAGAAAACTGGCAGAAAGGATTTTTTAATATGAACCTAAGGACGGCTGAGTCGGTATCACCTAAACATCCGGATAAAATATGTGACCAGATATCCGATAGCATCCTAGACGCTGCACTTAAAGTAGACCCTAGCTCTAGAGTTGCCGCAGAAACAGTCGGCGGCCATAAGCTAGTGGTGCTAATTGGCGAGGTTACATCTAAAGCCAAAATAGACTACGAAAAGATAGCAAGAAGGTTTGTTGATAAGAGCTACCGGGTCATAGTTCGCATTGTTCATCAGAGCCCGGAAATTGCCAGTGGTATCGATACTGGTGGTGCTGGCGATCAGGGTATTATGGTTGGTTATGCCACAAATGAAACTGAAAACCTCATGCCTTTAGAAGTTGATCTAAGCCGGTCGTTAAACCGTTTTATATATGATAAGTTTCCTTATGACGGCAAAACTCAGATAACTACTTCTGACGGTAAAATAATAGCCATTGTTGCCAGCTTTCAGAATGCTAAAAAAGCCGAGCTTAAGGACATGATTAATGCCTGGGTTAATACCCAGCCGCATAGCTCTAAGGTTAATATATTTGCTAACCCAGCCGGAGATTGGGATATGGGTGGTTTTGACGCTGACAGCGGGCTAACCGGCAGAAAGATAGCTATAGACAGCTACGGTCCGCGTATACCTATTGGCGGCGGAGCATTCAGCGGCAAGGATGCCACTAAAGTTGATCGCTCGGCTGCCTATATGGCCCGTAAAATAGCTGTAGATTATTTAAAGAAGAATAATGCTCACGAAGTATATTGCCAGCTAGCCTATGCCATAGGCGTAATTGAGCCTGTAGAAGCAGTCGTAACTATCGACGGTAAAGAGAGAAACGTTAAAGGCTATGACCTTTCGCCAAAGGGGATAATAAAGTTTTTGGAGCTAAACAAGCCTCAATTTGAAGTTACTGCCCAATACGGGCATTTTGGCAACTCTTTCCATTGGGATAAATAGAGCTCGGCTCAGACGCTGACGAGCTCTTGAGCAGCACCGTAGTTATTCGTCAAGACTAAGGATAGTTTGCCTAAGTATGCGTGGTGGGGACCCGGCTGATCAATAATGCAAAGAGGGGTTTCGTCTAAGTTATCTAAACTGTTAGGGACAAGAATATTACCTGAGTGAAGGGGTTCCCTTTTTTCAAGACCGAGGTCGTTTAGGCCGAGCCGAAACCACGGGTCACGAACCGTAGTTAGTATGCGTCCTTTCATAGTTTCATTAATGTCTCTTTGCTGCTCTCTAAGGTTTTGTTTAGCAACAAATGATGCCAGCGAGATCCACCCTTCCATATACTCCTCAACCCGAAGGTGGCTCCCACATGGAGTGAGGAAGGCTAAATATTGATCTGGCGTAGTGATCGATCTGTCAGTCTCCGACATTAGGTACTGTCCGAGTGTAGCCAGAAAACGAAACTGGTCGATAAGATTTTCATACTTAAATGGCCCCGACATGCCAGTTTTTCTGCCGGTAGCTGGAGAAGATATTTTTATTGCAGCCCCAGCCAGGCTTCTGACTTCGGAATATATACCTGAACCAATATAAGTGCTATGGTCTCTTAGAACGATTTCTGGGGCACTATTTCGGCACAGTTGGTCTGCCAACTCAATGAATGAAGGATTTTCTTCAAGCCATGCTTCTCCTTTTTCGGAGCATACAAGAGTTTGGGCTCTAGCACTTTTTAGCTTATAAAGCTCACCTGCCATAATAAAATTACCTGTCTATAAAAGTTATCTATCTGTGACGGCTAAACTATTACATAATACTGAAGTAAAAGCAAATAACCATGCTTGCACATTGACAACATATTACCTACTATGAAGATTGCCAAAGGAGAAAAAGCATTACAGCTTATAAAACACCATGCAGTTTTTAAATGGACAGCAGCCGTCGTATGATCTGACATTCAGGGATGTTTTTATTACTCCTAACCTAAGCAAACTTGAATCACGTTTTGATATCTCTATAGAACCGGTAGATGACCTTGGCACAACCATACCTATAGTGGTTGCCAACATGAATGCTGTAGCCGGTAAACGTATGTCAGAAACTGTGGCACGGCGCGGCGGTCTGACTGTTTTGCCACAGGATATGTCCTTGGAGTTAGTAGCTAAGATCGTGTCCTATATTAAAGAACGGCATCCGGTTTATGAAACTCCTGTGCTGCTTCACCCGTCCAACACCATAATGGACGCAATGAATATTATGTTTAAAAGGGCCCATGGACTGGCGGTAATTGTAAATGACAAAAATGAACCGGTCGGCATATTCAGCGATGAGGACGGTGCGGGTTATGATCGGTTTACTGAGCTTGCTTACGTCATGACCCAAAATCCAGTGACCGTTACCTACGGTATGGCGCCGGCCAAGATCTTTAACGTTTTACAAAAATCCCATGTCGCCTTCGCCCCTGTCGTTAAGAATGGTAAGATTGCCGGCCTTGTTAGTCAAAAAGGTTTGCTGAGATCAGAAATATACAAACCTGCTGTAAATAATAAGGGTGAACTGCTAACTGCTGTCGCAGTCGGTATTAACGGCAATCCCAAAGAAAAAGCCGAGCGCTTACTGGAAATGGGTGTTGATGTTCTTGTTATCGATACGGCTCATGGCTATCAAGAGAAGATGATTAAAGCTATCAAAGCAGTCCGTTCCTTGTCGTCAGATGTGCCGATAGTTTCCGGCAATGTCGTAACGGCCGAGGCTACCCGTGATCTTATCAAGGCTGGCGCTAATATAGTTAAAGTCGGCGTAGGTCCAGGTGCTATGTGTACCACGCGTATTATGACAGCTGTTGGGCGTCCGCAGTTTAGCGCCGTATTAGAGTGCGCTACAGCAGCCCGAGAACTTGGTGCTAATGTCTGGGCTGACGGTGGTGTCCGCTATCCCCGCGACGTGGTCCTTGCCTTGGCTGCCGGCGCCAGCAGCGTTATGATCGGCACAATGCTGGCATCTACTTATGAGAGCGTAGGAGATACTCAAATTGATGAAGCGGGCCGCCTTTACAAAGAAAGTTTTGGTATGGCCAGCCGACGAGCTGTTAAAGCTAGGATCAAGAGCATACCGTTATTCGAGCAAATGAAGAAGGAATTTTTTGATGAAGGTATCAGTACTAGCAAATTATATATAAACGAAGAGCGCCCTGGTGCCGAAGATGTCCTTGATTACATAGTGGCCGGCTTAAGAAGCGCAATTGCCTATAGCGGAGCGACTGATCTAGGTTCTTTCTATGAGAAAGCGGTAGTTGGCATTCAGTCCCCGGCTGGCTTTGATGAAGGTAAGGCGGTTGATAGCTCATGGGAAAAAACATGATACTTCTATTGGGCCAAATTCTTGTGCCTGTAGGCAATAAAACTGCCAGGTAACATTGGCAGCCAAAATGATATAAACCTATATAAAATTGTTGCTGCCACAGCATGAGTAACATTTAAACCGGAACTAGTTAGACCTAGTACTAAGGCAGCTTCAATGCCGCCTATACCTCCCGGAGTTGGCATCATACCCCCCACAGTTGATGCGACTATGTAAACGGCAATTGCATCGGTGATACTAATGCTTGAACTGACCCCGAGTACTGAAACAAAAAGAATTAAGCTAGAAAATAACGTGATTAATAGTGAACCAATAAACAACGAAGGTATGGCACGTACATTTCGGATACTTCTTAATGCTTTCTTCCCTTCCTGGAAAAAATCTCTGATCTTATTTCTATAGAAAATTAAGCCGAATATGATAAGTAGAACAAGTAAAATAAAACCAATGAGGATCCATTTCTTATCAGGAGAGTTATGCATATATCTGATTATGTGTGTTATTGCCGCCGGCGATATTACTATAAGCAATAAACATGAGGTAATAAAACCAAATATGATCGGTATTGTAGCGATAGTTACTGCTGTTGGTGATTTATTCCCTAGTTTCTTATAGTAAGCAGTAAACAGACCCATACTGCCCAGACTCACGGGAAGTATCGAGTTAAAAAAATTCCCTTCCACACTAATGGTAAATATTTTTTTAATTTTACCAGTAAAATTACCTGCCGAAAATTGGGTAAAACTAGCTGCCATAAAAACTAGCAACGTTAACACCAGGCCTAGTAAAATCCACCAATAGTCAGTATGTTCAATAATTGTGAATGTACCTTTTAATTGTTTAACTTTGGGAAGCAGAAGATAAAGTCCAATTAATCCGGCAACTAGAATTATAATTTGCCAACGTTTAGCTTTTATATTTTTCATAACTAACCTGATTTTAACCCTTTAGCAGTTTGTAATAAATAGGTACAGCCATTACAAATAGCAAACATATTTGAATTTTTTAATAAAGATACTAATATTGAGTTATATGCAAAGTTTACACGAAGCTGGAGCTAAGAGTGGTATTTTCAACCAGGCTTTTATGTGGATGTTTGTCGGTCTGGCACTGACAGGTGCTAGCGCCTCTTTTGTTGCTTCGAACCAGAGAATAGCCAATGATCTTTATTCTAGTTTTACGCCATTTATAATACTGGCAGTTATTGAGCTGGGTTTAGTTATTTATCTCAGTGCCCGTATAACAAAAATGTCTTATGGCTCAGCATTAACCGGATATTTGATTTACTCGTTAATAAACGGCTTAACGATGGGATCAATTTTTCTTTATTACACTACAAGTTCGGTTGCGGCTGCCTTTTTTACCACCGCTTTAACTTTCGGCGTAATGGCTCTATACGGATATCGTACCAAACGTGATCTGACAAGTGCCGGTAGTATAGGTTTGATGCTTCTTATCGGGCTTATAATTGCCTACCTGATTAATCTCTGGCTGAAAAGCGATACGTTAACCTATGTATTATCATTTATCAGCATAGGTATTTTTACCGTCTTAACTGCTTATGACGCGCAGAAAATAAAAAGACTGGAATATGAATCGGACAATCAGAATTTAGGTATCCTCGGAGCGCTAACTATATATTTGGACTTTATAAATATATTCTTAGATATGCTGCGATTTTTCGGCAAGCGAAGAAGAGACTAACAACGGAGGTGTTTGATGAGTGATCAAAGTCCTGTAGCTAAACTAGAAAGGGAGATAGAACATATTTGGTGGATGCCCTTCCTGGAAGGATTACTGGCAATTGCATTTGGTGCATTAGCGGTTTTTTGGCCGGGTTTAACGTTAGTAACGCTAGTAATTTTAGTTTCCGTATTTTTCATTGTTTGGGGAATAATTGAGACTATCGATGGCTTGTTAAACATTAAGGATAGTATTGTCTGGTGGATCCAGGTTCTATTTGGCGTTATTAGCTTAGGGATTGGCCTATATTTCGCGCGTCATTTTCATGCCTCGCTTCGATTATTTATTTTCTTAGTCGGACTAGTTTTAATAGCCAGGGGGATAATAGATATTGCCGGTTCGGTGATGCTTAAAAAACTTTTTGCTATGCACCGGGTTCTGTATACGATACTTGGGGCATTAGCGATCGTAGCTGGGATATTCATACTTTTACAGCCAACTACCGGGGGGATTGCCTTTGTTTGGATCCTTGGATTATTCAGTATCCTATTCGGAATCGTTATGATGGTTATTGCTGCAGAAATGCATAACTATATCAATAAGTTAAAATCCCATTTCACTAACAAATAGTTTTTGTTTAAAAAAGTTTATTTGTAGGGGTGACCAAAGAATTCGTCTGCCCTATGATTTAGCAGTAAGTACAAGATAAGTCCTGAGAATATAGCGCTAATAATCCCTGAGGCTAGTTCTGTGCCGCTTAGTACTAGAGTGGCCCATAGCCCTATTATTAAGTTGAACGATGCAACAACAACAAATACCATCCTTATGGCATTATTGCCCTGGCCCAGGAAGTATGAAAGAACTGCTTGCATAGCACCAATCACAATAGAGATTACTCCAACAGCAATTAATGAGCCTGGATTTTTAAAAGATTCCGAAACTAAAGTGGCGTTATTGTGGTTTGCAATAAGTAAAAATCCGCCAATTATATTGGCAATTCCCACCAAGAATCCATATATCTCCACTAAGATTACACCCGTTGGGGTTTGATAATTCCTATCAGCCATAATAGCCTCCTAATTATTAAATATCCCCACTCTTAACTATGTATTATTAAGTATTTTCAGTTTTTTTCAACTGTAAGTGCTACCGGCGCTATCTTTTTGGTGATGAGTGCAGCCGGCCCAACAACAAGGACGGCGTATTCCTTCCATCAGCTCAGTGACTACCCGGTCTATATGATTTCTTCGGGTCTCTGGTTTTTTTGTTTGAGATTACCCAGCAAATCCACTCATTGCGGGCCAGTGGAGTAAGGTCCTCCTACCTTTCTAAAGCAGACTCGTCAGATATAAGGGCTTTATATAGGTCAGTCGGTACTTCATGTACCACGCCGGTTGAGGTTTGTTTAATTACCATTGTCCAACTATATCAAAATAGGTACTACGATTAATGTGTTTATTTTGACACTGCTTTATAGCCTGGGTTTTACGGAATTAGTGTCCAGATGGTTAACAGATATTATGTAATCACGTTACGGAAATCAATATATCCTGTTTTATTTACTCTGTGAAATTCGAGAAACGAGTACGAGTTGATAAAAGAGAGATGGTGTCTTCCGAAACTACTGATGAGGTTCAGCGCTCTAATGATAATTTGCTAAAAGGTTATCTGCAGGAAAGAGAGCATTCTCTAAGACCCGACGCTATAGGTAAGTGGGAAAAGATTAAGAGTATATAAACTTAGAGTAAAATATATGCTATTAAATCAAGGATTAATTAAGGAGATTCAAATGAAAAAACCAGCCTATGGTTATACAAAAAGCGGCCAACCTGTCCATGCAAGGACAATTGACCATCATCGAGTAGATAATAGCTATCAGAGGTTTAATAAATGGGCAGCTATCTGGGTAACTAAGAATGTCGGTACTATGACGGCTTTTTGGGTGTTCACGGTTCTAGCAATGTTTGTCGTACCATCCTGTCTCTACGCTGCTGGTTATATTCATACTAAGGTATTTATTGCCACCTTTGGGTTTAATCTTTTAGCAACCTTAATTCTATCTACCTGGTTAGAATTAGCACTGATGCCGGCAATTATGGTCGGCCAGAATCTTCAATCAGCGGCTGCTGACGCTAGGGCGGAAAAGCAATTTGATGACACAGAAATCATTGCCGATAGGCTTAATACTGCTACCAAGGGCGGTATAACAGTTATTCTCGATAAGCTCAATGAAATGGACAAGAAACTCAAATAGTTTCTCATGCTTATAAGCCGAACCACATTCTGACGATGAGAATTAATACCTAGGAAACAAATAAAAATCTAACAGTTGCTTACACTTACGCTCGTAGAAGTTGAATTATAGCTACTGGTGTTAGCGCTAGTGGCTGAGTTTGAGTTAATATCTAAAATATTGTATAGTATCCTTATGAGTGAGCCAGTAGCTGGGCCGGAAGCATTATTTGACGTTCATAAACGGTCGCCGAGATGGTTAGACTTCGCTACTGTCAGTAGCGTAGCTCTCGGCCTGACCGAAGCATTTGTTGGCAGGATTGGCAATAGTAATGTGTTACTCGCCAATGCTTTTGAGACACTAGATAATACTACCTATGGCCTGGATTCTCTGGCGGCAAGGAGTGAGCAGGATAGGCGCAGGAACCATAAGCTACGAAGGTTTGCAGGCTCGATTATTTGTGCAGCTTCACTATATGTGGTAGCTAATTCTACTTATGATTTAGTGAACCATAAAACACCAGAAATAGGGTCAGAATTTGCTATCTTAACCGGAGCTGCTGTAGCACTTAACGGTTCCTATGCGTTGGGTTTACAAAAATACTCGCAGCGAGGGACAACACATCGAGACGCTTTCAGGCACGCCATTGCTGATACTACAAGCTCAGTGATAGCTACAGGTGCAATAATCGCAAGTGCACATGGCTACCCTGCAGTAGATGCCTGGACGGGCATAGGCTTAAGCGCGTGGACAATTGCCATGACCTTTCCAACCAATAATCGTATAACCAGTGCCGACACATTATTTGTTAATGATTATTCAGCCAACCAGAACAAAACCGCTTAAGTATATAAAAACTTGGGAAATGCTCTGCTCAACACTATCTAGTGCCGTAATTAGTTTTGGCCCTCCGAGTTGGTATAGCACTCATGACTTTACCGTTTTGATATATAATATTAAAATGCCGAAAAATGGGGTGGTTAGGAATTTAGTTTACGCACAGCTGAGCTTTTTTATATGCCTGACCGGCACGGTTTTCATAACTAAAGCTGGCTTTGTCTATAACCATGGTCTAAGCTTTTACGGTTCTCATCTAAAGACAGTCTTACCATTTGGTCTCGGATTTGTTTTATGCGATATTTTTCTGTTGAGAGCAGCTAGTATCATGTCCGACAGCAAGTCGATGGTTAAAAATCTAGTGCCGTATTTGCGTATACTAGCTGTCTTATTGATGCTGATTATACTAACCCCAGACTCCTTAAATCCGCTTTTTGGTTTTATGCACACCATTGCCAGTAGCGTGCTGTTTCTGTTTGAGATTAGCTTAGCAATTTGGTTAACCTTACGCTGGCACAGTGATAAATTTACTTGGGTTCTGCTTGTTGCTCAATTCTTGGCCGGTATTGTCGCTATGTTATCGGAGCTTCAATTGTCTAGATACTTAAGTGAAAGCACTGTGTTTTTCCAGCTCTTCTTTGGTATGCTTCTGGTCTGGACATTTTCCAATCTAATCAATCAAACATCCGGAGAAGATAAAAAGACGGTAAGCAAGGCTGTTATCAGCGAGCTATAGTATGAAGAAGCTAATACGTCTAAGTGATTAACCTATTCTAACTCTATCAGTGATTGGCCTGGCTCGATATTCTGGTCTTGAACCTTATAATATATACTATGGCAGATCTAGATGGCGCTTTTAACAAAATAGAACGTAAGAATTTCCTCCCGAGTTACGAGGTTAGCAATGCTCACTTCGACGTTCCGATACCGATCGGGTTCGGGCAGACGAATAGTCAGCCTAGTACTGTATATCTAATGCTCGAATGGCTTGAACCAGATTTAGGAGACAAAGTACTTGATGTAGGGTCTGGCTCTGGGTGGACAACTGCATTGCTGGCTTGTCTGGTAGGCAACAAAGGAAGTGTGTTTGGAGTAGAACGAATTAAGGAGCTTGTAGAATTTGGTAGAGAAAACTGCAAGAGGTTAGATATTAGGAATGCAAAATTTTATTTGGCTGGGAATGAGTTTGGCTTAAAAAAATATGCACCATATGACCGAATACTAGTCAGTGCGTCATATGATGAAATACCAAAATCACTTATATATCAGTTAAAAATTGGCGGGAAAATGGTTATACCCGTCAATAATGACATACTTGAAATTACGAAACTTTCTGATAACAGCTTAGATATAATTACCCATCCAGGATTTGTCTTCGTACCTTTGATTAGAGGTGTTGATTAACTTTTTGAACCTTTATTAAACTCTTTTCGCAGTTCTATCTTGGCTTGGTTTAGGATAGATTGTTGTGTTTCTGGTAAATTTTTACCAGCTCGGTTTATGTAAAAGTTTAACATTGACATTGCTGATCTAAAGGGACTACTTTTTCTTCGGTTACTAATCTCGGCAGAATGTCTTAAGGACTGAGCAATTCGCTTCGGATTAGACCATGTGAATACGCCCTTTTCTAAGTCCAATGCATTGCTGTTTGAACCGACTTTCTTTGACCAATTTTCTTGACTCATCTACTTCAATAATATTACTTTGGCTACACATAAAAAACTCCAGTGTCATAAACACTTACTGAGTTTTCCCTCAACCGCGTACTTTAGTCGGCTCTGCCTAGCTGACATATTCAGAACTAAGTACTATATTGTCGGCAGTTATTTCAAAATGCACTATTCGTCCCATAATGGCCTCCTGATTAATTAGATTATTTATACTAAGGCAATCTTAAAACTAACGCATTAAAAATTGTTATGTAGTTAATGAAATAGTTACATTTTGCTAACTAAAACCTGATTTTCTTATAAAAACTCTAAAAGTAGTTTCCCGTCATTAGGACATCATTTTGGGATTGACCTTCAAGATCGGCTGGGGGCCTTCCGGGCATAGTCTGCCTGTCAGACATATCTATTCTAAAGTCTGTACGATCTTCTGCAAAATACTCTGTCATAATCATCTTACCTAGGGCACCTTGAACTTCTAAAGATTCAAAATGATCTTTTGGTGTTCTACGTAATATTTCTTCTGACATAATTACTCTTTCTCATCATCTAACTATTTAAAATTAACATCCCTCAATTTTTATAGATGTACGTATTTATACAAAGTGTTTCCTGAAAACAAAATAACTACCTTGGCGAAAAATGCCTATGTTTGGCTCCAACTATCTGGCTGTTCAGAGCTCAGTTCAACAAATCAATCATGAAAATCTATAGAGAATTAGATTTTACTGGTTTATAAAATATTCCTTGTATTTTTTATACTCATGTTCTGTTACGAATTTGTCAGGGCTAGAGAGAATATCTTTAGGGTTAATCCAACTGAAATGAGTATGCTCGTTGCTTAAAACTATGTCTCCGCTTATGTAGTCTGCATTAAAATATATAGCTAAAATATTATGTTCTTTACCATGACTTTTATAGTAACGTTTTGATGTGAAGGCTATGTCCCTAACATTGAACTTAACACTAGAGCCTAATTCTTCCTTAATTTCTCTCGACAATATATCAGTTAGTTCTAGACTCGTTTCAGATTTATCCATCCTTCCACCCGGGAAATCATATGCTCCGTCAAATTGGGTCAAAAGCAAAATCTTATTACCTTTACGGAGTATTGCCTTAGAAGCTATCTCGAATAATGCGAAGTTATTATCATAAGTATTCATGTGTCAATAATAACAAATAATTATACTTATGCTTGGCTCACCATGATAGAGGAGGTTATAACCGCAATAAAACTAGACTTTGCGTCTTGATAGTGACCGATGCCAGATGTCAATTGATTAGAGAAGTTTAATTAACTCGCCCAAGCCTTTGATGGTTAGAGTAGGTGTGTAGGTGCTATCGGGCTCTTCGCCATCCTTGTTAAACCAACAGGAATCAATGCCGGCATTCATGCCAAAGCCAACATCAGATTTTAAAGAGTCACCGACTATTAGATAGTCGCTGTGGTTAAAATCTTTGTATCGTTTTTCTATTGCTTTAAAGAACTCAACTTTTGGTTTCATATAGCCAAACATATCGGCGGATAGAATCTCTGTAACGTATTTCTCGCAGCCAATTTTTTCGAGCTTGTGTCGAGTTGCAATTTTCGGTCCGTTTGTAGCAATAATAATCTTATATTTATCAGCCAAATACTTAAGTGTATCGCGGGCGCCATCAATCGCATGGATCTCTTCTGTAAGGGCACTCATGTATATATTGTTGAGTTCGACTGCCCTTTCTGGGCTTACCGATAGATCGAAATATAAGAGTACTCGCTGGGATCGTACCCAGTCAAGAAACTCATCACTTTTCTTGCCAGCTTCATGCTTAAGTCTCTCAGGTAAGTCAATCAAGCCATCTTGCCAATCAATCCAGAATTGCTTGTCTATTTGATACCAGCGCTTAAACGCTTTTTCAGTGTATGTGACACCCTCATGTTCAAGCAGCCGTCTAAAAGCAGCTTTCACGCTCTCGCGATTATCGATAAGTGTATCATCTAGATCGAAGATCAATATTTTATATTTCACTCAACCAATTATCCCATAAAAAGTTTCAATTCTATTATGGGCATACGAAAAAATCAGAACCGAATCAACAGTTCTGACTTCATCTAGTACGGCTTGGCTCCGGAGGCCGGATTCGAACCGGCAACCATCGCCTTAACAGGGCGTTGCTCTACCGTTGAGCTACTCCGGAAGATTAGGACAGATTGATTATAGCGTAGCCTAAACCAGAGTACCAATATTTTAGCTCTTTATATCGTTTAGCTGGCTAGGATTGTTTCAAGATCAACAGTGGCCGTACAGATTCTGGTGTCTCCTGCTCCGTAGTAAAGTCTAATAACATTATCATCTTCAAGGATGGCTCCACAGCAAAAGACAGCTTTAGGCAGAACGTCTTCCTCGGCTAGTTTATTAATATCGTCATCTGACATACTGCGAAGTGCCTGATATCCTCCCGGTATAAGATCAGCATAACCAATGGTTTCGTATTTTTCCTCTGGCTCAAGTATTGGTTTGTTGCAGCGCCACAAAACTTCCATTGGGTCATTAAGACTAAGCAGTGCAGCTCCCAGCCGGTAGGTTCGCGTATCGCTAATTTCATCAATCCCATGATAGAAAACCAACCAGCCCTTAGCAGTATGGATTGGTGGTGGTCCCATTTCTACATAGGCCGCATCAAATAAACCGGCCCTAGCGCTAATTATTGGAATGGATATCGGATGCCATTTCATAAAGTCGTCTGACATAGCCGGCCATATATGATTATCGCCAAACAATAGGTAGTAGCGGCCATTAATTGTTTCTGGCAATATGGCTGCTGCCTTTGACCAATCGACTGGCAGGTTTTCCCTTTGGGGGTGAGCAAGTCTAGGAAATAATAAGTTATGTTTTTGCCAGTGATAGAGATCGGGGCTGGAAGCCATGGCTATCCGGGCTGTTTTACCGTCGTAAGCTGTATATGTTGTGAAGTACTTGCCGTCAATGTACACCATTCTGGGGTCTTCACAGCCCCTATTTTCCCAAGGATTTTCGGGAAAGATAACTGGTTCAGGTTCAATTTTAAAGTCAACACCATTATCGCTGGTTGCGAGTAGGATTCGGGAAATCCAATCTTCGCCAACTCCTCTAAAGAGCATGTAATATCTGTTGTCTTTTTTAACTACTGTTGGATTATAAACTTTTTTAGGGTACCACTTGCTGCTGGGATCGCCGGTTATTATCGGGTTGTTGGCATAGCGCTTAAGCATACATATAGTGTATACGATATAGGAACATTTAATGCTAGATTGTTGTTTTTTGATCTAACATAAGCAGTGATAGCAGCAGACAAATGTTTGATTCAGCGCCGCTGTTATAATGCACGCTGCCCCGATCGATTCCGTCATAGCATTTTAGAGTCAGTGGATCATACATTCTTTCTTTCTTAATGTTATGACCGTCAAACCACTCTAGCCATTTTTTTGCTTGGACGAAATACTTTTCTTGCCCGAAGCATTGATAGGCGGCCAGCCAAGCCCAAATCATATAGGCAGTATCGATCGGCTGCTGGGAATATTCCGGAACAGCCATAGCCGATTTAGCCAGCCAGCCTTCGTTACCAATTGGGCCTAAGATGCGTCCGCCAAGTTCGCACTTAGACTCTAAAAACTGGCATACTTTCAAGCCGAATTGGCTGATTGTTCTATCACCGCTAACTAACCCGTAGCGAAGCAGTGCGTAAGGAACTATCCCATTACCATAAGTCATAACTGGTTCAGGCCATAGCCATTTATCATCTGTGCCGGCAAAAAAAGACAGCAATTTGTCGGCCAGTTTTTTTGACAGATCATTATCGAAGTAGACTGCGCCTAGCAGAGCGTAAGCATAGCCTCGCATATGCTCGAACTTCATAACAGTCGGCCAGCAGGTTTCTATAATCTCTTTAATTTCCTTACGGTGGAAGTCCAATGAATAAGCAAAGCCCAAGGCCCAAATTGCCTCGCCAATGGCGTCTTCGGAAGCTGGATACTTCAAGAATTTGTGTTTATCTGTGGCAAAGCCGTAAAAGCTTTGGCCGCGACAAGATTTTTTAATGTATTTAAAGAGTACTTCAGCCTGCTTAGTTTTTTGAAGGGCTAAGCAAAGCAGCAGACCTCTGGCGGCATCGTCAAGAGCATAACCTTCACCCTTATAGATGGTTTGCCCGTCAGTATGCTGCCAGATACCGAAGTTGTCTATCAAGCTGTCAAAGAACGGTGTGTTCATTAGATCTTTATTATGTAATCCTCAATTATTTTTAAGTAAGCTTTGCCGACAACTGGCCAGGACATCTTTTTGACGAAAGGCAAAAGGCTTTTCCTGGTCTTTTTCCGCAAGTCAGTATCATCGATTAGGCGGTTGACGGCATAGACAATACTATCTGGATCTTCAAAGGGTACTAAGAGGCCGCGGTTTCTAGATAGCAGTTCCTGGGCATATCTATATGGGGTGGAAATGGTTAGCAAGCCCGTGCCAACAGCATAGGCCAAAGTTCCCGAAGCTGCCTGTTCCGGGTCGCGGTGCGGCGTTAAGTATATATCAGCTGCCGACATATACTCCATTAACTCTTCAGTTTCCAGATATTTATTAATAAATGTCAGATGACTGGCTACACCAAGCTCTTTAGCTAGGGCATTCAAGCTTTTACGGTAGGTTTCATCATTAGTTGCCAAAACCTGAGGATGGGTTTGGCCAACTACAAGAAGCTGAACATTGGGGTGTTTTTGAAGTATTTTCGGCATCCCCTTAATAACAAGATCTATGCCTTTATTAGGGCTCATCAGGCCGGTAATAACAAGGTAAAAGTTATCGGCATTAAGGTTTAGATCCTTAAGTATTTGGGAGCGGCTTTTGCCAACTTTGTTAGGTACGCCGTGATGAATTACGACTATCTTGTTTTCTTCTATTTGGTAATCGGCACAAAGAATTCTTTTAGAGTCCTGGCTCATGGTAACAACCATAGTGGAGTGGTTAGCAATTTTACGAGTAACTTCTTTGCGGTCTGGATCAGGATAAGGCAGAACAGTATGCATCGTCGTTATTGTCGGTGCGTTTAAGCAGTTAAGTAAAGCAAAAATATTGTCACCGGTCGGGTCCACATGGTGAACGCCGTCATGGACAAACTTGGTCCACTTACCTCCGAACAAGCCAAACTCATGCTGAAGCAATACCGCATCAAGGTTCAGCTGGTTAAGTACCGCTGCAGCCTGCCGGTACGAGTTTTTCGAATTATCTTTCAGCACAGCGACAACATTATCGCCGTAAACATATGATTCGTTAGCTTTTTCAGCGGCCGCAACAACTACTTTAGCGTTTGGCAGATTGAGCTTAATTCCGGCAATCAGGTCACGGCTAAAAGTAGCAATCCCGCACTTCTTGGGAAGAGAGGAACAGATAAAACCTAAACGCAGATCACTACGCATTTTTAATCGATATACTCTTTCATGAGCGATAGTCTAAAATCCCTTCCAGGACAAAGGAATAACACAATAGACTACCTTGACGTGTCCCAGATGACGTAATTATATCATTAACTGCGACTGGTAAGGATAAATCTGTAATAAGCTTTGTGCCGGACAGCTTTATTCTTAGTCTATAAACCCCAAGTTTCTATCGACGTCTGGATTCGATCACAATGCGCCTGTTGGCATCACGTTCTTTTAATTTCTGACGTTTATCGTAACGTTTCCTGCCCTTGCCGACAGCTATTTTAAGTTTTATGTATCTTGAGCCGGTTAGTATCTCCAGCGGAACTATTGTTCTTCCCTGTTTTTTAGCTTCTATAAGAGCATCAATTTCCTTCCTTTTAGCCAGCAGCCTACGGGGTCTTGTTTGATCCGATTCTTCTATCGGTATGCCGCCACTTCCGGCTATAGTGGCATTAATTAAAAACAGCTGGTCATCTTTAACCGTAACGTAGGCTCCTTTTAGGTGGCCATGGCCCATTCTTAAGTTTTTTACTTCAGCTCCCGATAGTTCCAGGCCCACAGTTAAACTGTCGTCTAGTTCATAGTCGAATCTGGCGCGGCGGTTAGATATTCGCTTAGTTTGGGCTTTAGTATTTTTAGCCATACAATCATTTTAACCCACTGATCCCTTAAACTCTTGTTTAGCAACATTCCAGAGCGATGGATCGTGCAGAATTTCCAGACGGTAATACCAGTATTCTGCACCCCAGAGAAGAATATCTCTCATGCCTGTTGCCTTTCCGTATTTAAAGCGGTTAAGAAGCCGGGTGGCATCAATTGACTTATTTTGTTCGGCTAGAGATGTCTTGGTTATTGCCTGGCCATTAGGCGGCCAGGCTTCAGCCTGCAGTTCGCCAATGATCATATTACGGTGAAAGAATATCTTCTGTACTCCGGCAATGAAGGCGTAGTACCAGGCCGGGTATGGGTATTCGAAATATCTATGGGTTACGCCGGCATCCCACACTCTTTTATATACCGAGATACTAAATTCATCCGGTGTTGGCTGGCCGACCGGAAAGCCAATAGCATTATTGCTCCGGCCTAGAATTATTGGGTGGTTAGGGTCTAGTTTCTTAACCAGGTTATATTCGCTTATTAAACGGCTTCGGCTGAAATTGGTGCATCCACCAAAACCCTTCAAAAAGTATTCGTTTTCCAGCTGGTAACTTTCCAGGCTCGGGGAGTTCTTATACCTATTTATAACAGCGGTCATAAAAGCTTCAAGCTGGGGCTGCCAGACGCTCTGTGGTTCATTTGCTGCCCAGGAAGGCATAAAGCACTCCGGCCATCTGGGCTGTCTTAAACCGACTACCAGGATTACTTTGGCGTGGGCTTTCTCGGCCATATTAAACTGCCAATCAAGCGTGCTGAAATCATAATGTCCTTCAGTTGGCTCAAGGTAGCTCCAGTAACTGTCAAGTCTAAATTGTTTAACGCCAATATTAATTAGGGACTGCATGGTTTGTTCGGGGTTAAGGCCTAAGCTCTCGGCATAATACGGGCTGAAGCTAACACCCATCTGAAGCGGTGTCGATGATTCGGTATAGATATACCACCTAGCGATGCCGTACATCGTGCCAAGTATTAATAAAATTACAATAACAAATATCATCTTAACCTTGTGCCATGGTCCCTTACGCCAGTAATTAGCCGGGTAGTGGTAAATATATTTAGCGGCTCTTACTAAGCTTTTATTAAGCTTACCTGTATACAGTTTTATCTTTAGTGACATATAATTTGAGATAACCACCTATGCGAAATTTAAAACCGAAGATATCTATAGTTATACCAGCATATAACGAAGAGAGCCATATTGGCGCTTGTCTTGAGGCTATCTCTAAACTGGAATTAAAACCGTTTGAAGTTATCGTTGTCGATAACATGTCAACGGATAAGACGGCTGAAATAGCCAGGTCTTTTGTTTTTACCCGAGTAATTAGAGAAACCAAGCAGGGGCTAGTTTATGCCAGGGACTGCGGCTTTAACGCAGCTAGAGGAGATATTATTGGCCGGATAGATGGTGATACGCTGCTGCCAAGTGACTGGACATTAAAAATTGAGGAGATATTTAAAGATGATGACGTTGATGCTGTTTCTGGCGGCATCCACTTTTACGATATTGGCTTGCCGCATATTATTGATAGCATTGATGCCTATTGGCGGGCTTGGGCGGCTAGAAAAATGGCAGCCAGAAAACGGATATTTCTATTAGGGTCTAACATGGCGATTAGACGTTCGGCTTGGCTCGCTGTTAGGAACAGGGTTTGTCATAAAAAAGGCATACATGAAGATCTTGATTTGTCGCTGCACTTATCTTGGATAGATCTAAGGGTAATCTTTGACCCTCACTTAATGGCTAATATTTCAATCAGAAGAATCGACTGTAACTTCTTCAGTGTAGTACACTATTGTTTTGAAAGCCCGAAAACCTACATCAAGCATAAAGCTAGGGAGCATTGGTATGCCTATCCGATTATCGCCATTGTGCTAGTTGACTATGGCTTCTTATGGATGCTCTTTAGAGCTTTTGACGAACAAACTCAAAAATTAAATTTAAAAACACTTCTAACCAGCCATAGCGCCAGCCGGGTCAACCCGGCAGATTTTATCCAGTCTTAGCAGATAACTTTAGATACGGCCGGCGTAATCTTTTTATCGAAGGGACTGGGGATAATATTCTCGGCAGTTGGCTTTTTAACTAGTTTCGCCAGTGCTTCAGCGGCGGCAACTTTATGTTTTTCGGTTATTTTAGTAATATTATGATCTAGCGCTCCCCGGAAAATACCGGGAAAAGCTAAGACGTTATTAATCTGGTTTGGAAAGTCGCTTCGGCCTGTGGCTACAATAGCAGCCCCTGCTTTTTTAGCGATATCAGGCATTATTTCAGGTACTGGGTTAGCCATAGCGAAGATGATCGGGTTTTTAGCCATCAATTTGATGTCGCTAGCCGATAATAAATTAGCTTTAGACACGCCAATAAATATGTCGGCATCTTTTAGAGCATCCTTTAGGCTGTTACCTTGATGCTTGATTTTATCTAGTTTAGCTAAGTACTTCTTTTCGGGAGTTAGATCTTTTCGGGCGCTAGTTATGATGCCTTGGCTATCGATAGCTGTTATGTTGGCCTTTGAGTAGTCATAAATTAATTTAGCGATAGCTGTACCGGCAGCTCCAGCGCCAGAAATCACAATCCTAGAGTCTTTAAGTTTTCTGTTGGTTAACTTCGTGGCGTTAATAAGGCCAGCTAATACAATCACTGCCGTACCGTGCTGATCATCGTGCATGACAGGGATATCTAAAGCTTCAATAAGTCTTCTTTCAACTTCAAAGCATTCTGGAGCCTTAATATCTTCTAGATTAATAGCGCCAAAGCTTGGTGCTATGGCTTTGACCACGTCAACTATTTCGTCAACTGTGTGAACGTCTAAAATTATTGGTACAGCATCAATGCCAGCAAATTGTTTAAACAGCATGCATTTGCCTTCCATGACGGGCAGTGACGCCTTTGGACCAATATTGCCTAGCCCAAGGACAGCTGAACCGTCACTAATAACTGCTAGATTGTTATTAAGCCAGGTGTATTCTTTGGCTTTTTTAGGGTGCTCGTATATATAGCTAGATACTGCCCCGACTCCTGGAGTGTAATAAATGCTTAATTGCTCTTTAGAAATGAGATTGTCTTTTAACTTAATCTCAAGTTTACCGTGAAGTTTTTTATGTTGGCCTAAAGCCTTCTTTGAATAATCCATGCAGTATATATTTTACGCTATGGCCTTTTCTTCGTGGTAACGACAAACAGGTCTCTTGTGCTGCGTCGGACTTTAACAATACTGCCTTTGGCGATTGTAAAAGGGTCACCGCTACCCTGGGCATTAGCGTCGGTTAACATTTCTACTTTAACTAATTGGCCATCCGGTATGTCTTCGCCGCTGACCCCAACTGTGAATAAGCGCAGGTGATAACCTATGGGACCTAATTTTGTTCTATAACGTTTACTAATTTGGACCATTTTAGGGTCTGTCATATGGCTATCCCTTATCCTGCCGTACAGCGCAATTTTGCCGATATTAGTCCAGAAAAGTTCATCAAATTCACCGATTTGCTCGTCGAGTACCTCTCCATCCTCTTCGGTTACTGCGCCGTCATGGTTCTTGTTTATATTTCTAACTTCTACCCTGGCTTTAAAATGAGGTGCGGCATCCATGGCAGCCTTGCCGACTTTAGCATCAAGCAGCCTGGCTCGCACAGCGCCCAGCTTACTTAGGTGTTCGCGGTGTTCGGGTTTCTCTCTTTCAATTTGGGCATCAGCCATGTGGCCGATACCAAATTCATCGGCAAAATAGCCCCTATATATTGTTCCGCCGTCAGCAGTTAAGACCTTCGTATAAAGCGGCCTTGTCCGGACAATTCTCGATCTTTCAATAATAGTTTCAGGATTTGATCGATGGCGCCTGGGAAAACTAGCTCTGCCGAGGTTGTCGGCCAGCCCGGCATTTGCCTTCCAAAGTGCGGCCCCACGGCCGATGGCCGCTCTTGTCGGGCCGCCATTACCTCCGTCGCCTGTTCTGACAAAGACCACGCATTTATCGGCCTCGTCACCCATTGCTTCTTCAATAATCAAGGCTGTTTCCAGTTTATCTGGGTCAGTTAATACATGCCTAATTTCAAAACGATCACCCAGTAAATGTCTTAACTGTTCGCCTTCTTCTTTAGCCTTATCCCGGTTGGTTGCCAGCTGGTTTTCGACATCAACAATAATTTCGTAGTCAGCTAATGTTAATCCGGTTTCATAAGGCAGACCGGAAAGCGCTTCAGCAGATGAACTCATTTAGATATATATATTATAATAAGATGGTTAAAAATCAATACCCTTATTGGCTAGATACTTGTCGTCAAAGTGATGCTTGATTTTATCCATGGAGGTGATTATATCCGCTAAATCATAAAGTTTTACCGGAAAATTACGGCCTGTTAAACAAAGACTAGTTTTTGGGCTTTTTGAAATAATTAGTTTCTTAAGATCGCTTACAGTTATTAGTCCGTCATGGACGGCATTGTTAATTTCATCGCAGATAACCAGGCCGAACTCGCCGCTTTGACTGGCCTTAATAGCCTGGTCTAAAGTTTCCCTGGCTGCTTTTTTATGCTGAGCTTCAGATATATTTTTAGCACTTAAATCACCGGCTTTATAAAAGCCCTTACCGCCTTTATAAAAATACAGTCGGTCTTTATATAGCCCTTCAATGTCTCTAATAAAGACGTGCTCGCTAACATCCCAGTATTTAATAAACTGAATGAAGGCAACCTTTTGACGATTGCCTAAGCCGCGGGCCATAAGTCCTAGTGAAGCGGTGGTTTTACCCTTGCCTTCACCGGTGTAGACGATAACAACAGACTCTTTAGTCTTAAAATCCTTGAATGCCATTACCTTAAGTTTGTCTTATTAGCTGGCTTCTAGCAAGCCCGTAAAGTCAACTCCGGATTCTGCCAATACGTAGCCTGTAAATTGTCTAAGTCTAATAAAGTCTGCCTCAAAAAGGCCAGCAGGATAAAAGTCAGCGGCTTCACTGTCCATTAGTTCAACTTCCACTAACGCTTGACCGCCCAGGAATTGGGCATAGCCTGAGCGTGTTGCGGGATCTAAGCTATCAAATTCACGTCTAGTTACAGCTAAAGCCTCTATAGTTTCTGTTCTCTCTCCACGGGTAATAACGCCCTGTCGTCCCATTAATTCAGCCAGTAGACGTTCAGGGCTGTCGTTTTCTCTGCTTTGCTTCAGTAGTGCCCATTCTTCATCACGTTTTTGATTTATCTCAGCTATTTCTTGTCGAATTGCTAAGACCCGCTTTTCAGAAGCACTACTGGCCGCTTTTTCAAGCCGGTCTAATTGCTGTGTAAGTCTTGCTACTTCATTGCCATGTTTTGCCGCCAACTGCATTTTTTCAATCTGGTGCCGTCCCATATCATAAGGGAAGTCACTATGATTACTCCAGGCCGCAACGTCAGCGTCAAGGTTGGGCCTAGTCGCTACAGCAGTTGCTAACCTTCTAACATCTGCGCTCGGTCCCGATCCTGCTTCCATTATTTCTAGCATTACTTTTCCTCTGATAGCTATATTGAATCAGAGACACTAAATAAAGACTGTTATAATTCATACTTTATCTATGTAAGATAGCTATCAGGTTGTTATCTGATGAGCTTTTAAAGATTGGTCTATTTTTGGTTTATCAAAGCCAACTATAATATCTCCGCCAATATCTATAACCGGAATGGCTCTTTGGCCGCTTTTAGCTTCTGCTTCTTTAGCTGCTGCTGGTTCGTGGTCGACATCATGGTCTTCGTATTTAACACCTAATTTGTCTAAATATTCTTTGGCCGCGTGGCAATAAGCGCACCAGGCAGCGCTATAAATAGTTACTTTTGAATTCATCGCTCTATTTTAACATGCTTAAGTTGCCACACAAACCCTTAAATTATGCGGTATTTATGATTGCGTGACAGATATCACAAATGCTATAATTTAATAGATGAAGCAGACGAAAGCGCCGAAGTTGACGCCCTCGCCTAGCCGTAGAGATAAATCTGGAGCGGTGGCAGGTAATGCTAAAGCCTCCTCGGTCTTTGTATCGATGGCTCTTGATATGTCCTGGAGGCTGGCTGTGGTTGTTATAATTCCGATAGTAATCGGGGCTACGATTGATGATCATTATAAGGTGGGAGCGCTCTATTTAATCATTGGTTTAGTTTTAGCCCTTGCCTTAGCTATTTTAGTTGTTTACCAGAGCTACCAGGAGGCTAATAAATTAACGTCTGCTATGTTTAAGGGGAAGAAGAATGCTCGCTAGGCTGCTGGCTTCAAGCGGACCGGTAGTTCACATTGCTCCTGGCGGTGTTCTAACGATTGACGGTGTTAGTATTACCAACTCTGTTCTTTACGGCTGGATATGTGCTATTGCCATTATCATTACCTTAGTGTTGGTTGCAAGAAAAGTCAGTGTTAAGCCTAAAGGCGGTGTGATTCAATATGTTGAAGTTACCGTTGAGTTTATCCGTAATATGGTTGAGGGTGCTTTTGAGAATAGGCAAACAGCTAAAAAATACACACCCTACTTTGTTACCATCTTCTTCTTTATTCTGCTTAATAACTGGCTGGGACTGCTGCCTTTTGTCGGCGAAGGATTTCAGTCTAACGGCTATCCCTTGTTCAGGCCCTTTACGGCTGATTTAAGCGCCACTCTGGCTATGGGTGTTGTGACCATGATATTTGTTTATGCGGCCTCGATTCATGAATCTGGAGGCTTTAAAATATATATGAGACACTTCTTTGTCGGCAGCCCTAAAAACCCGCTGTTTTTAATTATTGGCATACTTGAGATGATAACCGACTTAACCCGGGTTATTAGCCTGTCGCTTCGACTTTTCTTAAACGTCGCTATTGGTGAGATAATCATCGCTGTCTTTTCTTATTTAGGCCATGTCCTTGCACCTATTACTGCTCTGCCCTTCTTCTTAATCGAGCTGTTTATTTGTGCCCTTCAGGCCTACATATTTACAATCCTAGCCACTATGTACTTGGCGGTGGCTGTTAACCACTCTATTGCTCATAACAGCGACCACTTGACCAAGGAAGAAGTTCCTGAAACAATGGGCCAGTTGTCAGGGGAGAACGCATGATAAGTAAAGTTAATAAAATAAGGAGTATAAGCAAATGACATTTGCAGATGCAGTCAATACTGCCATCATCGGCAAGGGGCTGATGATTGGCGGCGGATTTATCGGGCCGGGTGTTGGTATTGGTTTAATTGGCGGTAATTACCTTCAGGCTGTTGGTAGGAACCCCGAAGCTGCTAAATTCCTAGGCCAGGCTTTAATTTTCGTGGCTATAGTTGAGCTGTTTGGCCTTCTCGCTTTCGCTTCAATATTCATCGTCAAATAAAGGAGAACCGTTGATCATACCTGGACCACAAATTATGGGGACTAGTTCGAGCGGCATAGGCGCGCTGGGCTTTAGTTTGTCCTCTTTTGTTATCCAGCTTATTACCTTTATATTAGCTTACTTAGCCCTTAGGAAGTGGGCCTTTGGACCAATATTGAAGAGATTAAATGAGAGACGTGAGCTTATTTCTAAAGGTGTCAATTTAGGCGTGGAAATGCAGAAAGAAAAGCACACCTTAGAAGATAAGCTGGCTAAAGAAGTGGCTAAAGCAAGAGCTGAAGCCGATGATATCATCTCATCAGCTACTGAGACGGCTAAAGAGACTGTGAATAAGGCTCAAGAGTCAGCAGCTACTAAGGCGGAGATAATTTTAAGCGAAGCCAGGCAGCAGACTAAACAGGAGATGGTCCGGGCTAAAAAAGCGCTGGAAGGCGAAATTATTAATCTTGTTTCTGATGCTACTGAAGTTATAGCTGGCGAGAAGATTGATGCTAAGAAAGATGCCGCACTCGTATCCCGTGCACTAGCGGGAGGAGCTAAAGATGAGGCCTAAACGCAGGCGAATTGCCGAAGTAATTACTGAGAAGCTTGGAGAAGGTCAAAGCTTAAAGAGTTTAGCTAGAGAAATTGCCGCCTATTTATTAGCCGAGGGGAGATCTAAAGAGCTCGATTTAATTACACGTGACGTTATTAAGCTAAGAGCCGAAAAAGGCTTTATTGAATCATCGGCTACCACAGCTCACGAACTCAAGCCAGAGGCAGAAAAGTCGCTCCATGACCTTATTAAGTCCGTTAGGCCAAATGCCAAGAAGATCATTATTGACCATAAGCTGAATCCTTATTTAATTGGCGGAGTTCGACTGGATATTATTAACCAAAGACTGGACTTATCTGTTAGGGCAAAGCTGAACAAACTTAAACATTTGACAAGTAATGGAGGCATAAAATAGTGGCGGACGTATCTATTCGTGATTTATCCCAGGATATTAGAAAAGCTATTGAAGAGATTAAGACCAGACCAGCCATAGCAGAAGTCGGTGTCGTTGCTAGAATTGGCGACGATATCGCCTGGATTTATGGACTGTCTAAGTGTGGTTACAACGATATGATTGAAATTGAATCGGCAAGCGGCCAAAAAGTGATGGCCTTTGCCCTTAACTTAGGCGAAGATGAAATTGGGGCTGTACTTCTTGGCAGCGAGCTGGATATTAAGGCTGGCGATACTGCCCGTCTGGTCGGCAAGGTTCTTGAAGTGCCGGTTGGGCCCGAGTTAATTGGCCGGGTAGTCGATCCGCTTGGTAATCCGCTGGACGGCGGTGGGCCTATTAAAGCTAAGCAGTATTACCGAGTCGAAAGACCAGCTCCGGGCGTTCTGGACCGAAAGGTTGTCCATGAGCCGATTATGACCGGTCTTGTGGCTATAGACGCTATGGTGCCAATTGGCCGGGGACAACGAGAGTTAATTATTGGTGACCGGCAAACTGGTAAAACAGCTATTGCGGTCGACACAATGGTTAACCAGGCTAGACAGAAAACTGGTGTTATTAACATTTATGTCGCTATCGGTCAAAAACTGTCAAAGATTGCCGCTTTGCAAGAAAGATTAAGACGCGAAGGTGTTATGAAGCAGACTATAATTGTGGCCACTTCTCCGGCCGACCCGGCTGCCCTGCTATACCTAGCCCCGTATGCCGGCTGTGCTATGGGTGAGTACTTCCGGGACAATAAGGGACATGCGCTTATTATTTATGACGACTTATCTAAGCATGCTGCTGCTTATAGGCAGATGTCGCTGCTTCTTAGGCGTCCGCCAGGCCGAGAAGCCTATCCGGGTGATGTTTTCTATCTTCACTCTAGACTGCTGGAAAGAGCCGCCAAACTTAACGATGAATTAGGCGGCGGTTCCTTAACTGCTCTTCCCATCATTGAAACTCAGGCTGGTGATATTAGTGCTTACATACCAACCAACGTTATCTCTATTACCGATGGCCAGATATTCCTCGAAAACAGTCTTTTCTATCAGGGTATCAGGCCGGCAATTTCAGTTGGTCTGTCTGTTTCCCGTGTTGGCGGTAAAGCCCAGACTAAAGCCATTAAAGATGTTGGCGGCGGTCTAAAACTAGCCCTAGCTCAGTTTAGAGAGTTGGCTGCCTTCTCCCAGTTCTCAACCGATCTTGACGCCGAAACCAGGCACATTATTGAACATGGCCAAAGATTAACTGAGCTTTTAAAGCAGCCGCAGTATAGCCCATACTCTGTTTGGCAGATGTACGCCTTGCTTTATGCTGCCAACGAAGGTGTTTTTGACCTTATACCGGTAAATAAAGTTGCCCATGCCTGCGAAAACCTGCTTGATGAGCTTATTCAGAAGCACGCTAAGATTACTGAGAGAGTAAATAGCGGTGACAAAGTCGGTCAGGCTGACAATGAGGTTATCCTAAAAGTAGCTAAGATGATTGCCGATAGCTATAGCGAGAAAGCCAAACCTGAAAACGGGAGTAAGAAAAGTTAATGGCTTCGACAATTACTCTTAAAAGACGAATTACGTCTATTAAAAATACCCGCCAGATTACTAGGGCTATGGAGCTGGTATCGGCTTCTAAGCTTAGGCGGGCCCAGGATTATGCCAGCCAATCTAAAGCCTACGGTGATCTGGCACGGGAGCTAATTATTCGTTTAAGCAATATTAAGGAGGTTGAAAACCAGCCGCTGTTTATTAAGCGTGAAGTTAAAAAGAGGCTGTATATTATTATTACCTCAAACAGCGGTTTAGCCGGAGCATATAATTCAAATGTTCTTAAACTTTTAACATCTTCTTTATCTAACAGCAAGTCCATAAATCAAGTAATTGCTATTGGCAACAAAGGTGCCCAATTCGTTAGACGGATTAGAGAAGCTGAACTTCTGGCTGTCTATCCGTCATTTGGTGATCACCCATCGGCTAATGACGTCCGGCCGCTTCTAAATACGGTCATCGACGGATATAAGGACAAGTTGTTTGATGAGGTAGTGCTTATCTATACCATATCTAACTCGACTATTTCTCAAGATACCAATGAGATGATACTGCTGCCGGCTCATAAGCTTGAAGGCGGCGAGAACATGCCCACTTTATCTAACTTTGAGCCTGATGTTGAATCGGTTGTTGATCAGGTGGCCACCCGTTTAATCGAAGCTCAAGTTTGGCAGGCGGTGATAGAGTCACTAGCTAGCGAACATGCCATGCGGATGGTTGCGATGAAGAATGCGACAGATAATGCTAAAGATTTAATAGATGATTACACGCTTGAACTTAACGCTGCTAGGCAGGCCGGCATCACCCAAGAGCTGGCTGAGATTAGCGGCGGGGTTGAAGCATTAAGGGGTCAGTAGGAGGATATATGGCACAAGCTATAATGAACGTAAAAGGACGAGTCAGCCAAGTTGTTAGTGTGGTTGTTGATGTTGAATTCCCGGAAGATAAACTGCCGGCCATCTATGACGCCCTGGAACTGGAATTAAATGGCCAGAAGATGACGCTGGAAGTAGCCCAGCATTTGAGTGAATCTTCGGTCAGGGCAATCGCCTTAAGTTCAACTGACGGTCTAAAGAGAGGCACCGAAGTAACAAATACCGGTAAGCTTATCTCAATGCCCGTTGGCGAAGAGACGCTGGGGCGAATGTTTAATGTAACCGGTCAGCCGATAGATAAAAAAGGCGGCAGTTTCAAGCATTTTGCGCCAATTCACCGTGAACCGCCAGCCCTCATTGATCAGTCCGGAAAAGTGGAAATTTTAGAGACAGGCATTAAGGTTGTTGATCTAATCTGCCCCATGACTAAGGGCGGTAAGGTTGGCCTTTTTGGCGGTGCTGGTGTTGGTAAGACAGTTTTAATCCAGGAACTAATTAATAACATTGCTAAGTTCCATTCCGGCTATTCTGTTTTTGCCGGTGTTGGTGAAAGAACCCGTGAAGGCAATGACCTGTACGGTGAAATGGAAGAGTCCGGAGTACTTAAAAACACTTCCCTGGTTTTCGGTCAGATGAATGAACCGCCGGGCGCCAGGCTTCGGGTCGGCTTATCGGGTCTTACTATCGCTGAAGGCTTTAGAGACAAAGGTAATGATGTACTACTTTTCATAGACAACATATTTAGATTTACCCAGGCTGGCGCAGAGGTTTCTGCCCTGCTCGGGCGGCTGCCTTCAGCCGTTGGTTACCAGCCGAATCTGGCCCAGGAAATGGGAGCTCTCCAGGAACGTATTACGTCAACCAAAGAAGGTTCCATTACTTCAGTCCAGGCGGTCTATGTTCCGGCTGATGACTTTACCGACCCGGCACCGGCTACCACATTCGCCCACCTTGACTCAACTATTGTTTTAAGTCGGGCTTTAACCGAGATTGGTATATATCCGGCTGTTGATCCGCTTGATTCCACTTCGACAATTTTAGACCCGGAAATAGTCGGCGAGGATCACTATAAGGTTGCCCGTGAAGTCCAAAGAGTTCTGCAAAGATATAAGGACCTTCAGGACATTATTGCAATACTCGGCATGGAAGAATTGTCTGAGGAAGATAAGCAAACTGTTGCCCGCGCCAGACGCATCCAGCGGTTCTTGTCTCAGCCGTTTTTTGTGGCCGAGCAGTTTACTAATAACGCTGGCATTTACGTTAAACTAGCCGATACAATTCAGGGTTTTAAAGAAATATTAGACGGCAAGCATGATGACAAGCCGGAAAGCGCCTTTTATCTTAAAGGCCCTATTTCTGATGTCAAAGCTGGTCCAAAAGAGAAATAATGATTCGTTTTCAGCTTATATCAATTACCGGGAAAAAGTTTGATGGCGATGTCTATGAAGTTGTCCTGCCTACTGCCGATGGCCAGATAGGCGTACTGCCAAAGCATATGCCCCTATTTAGTGTTGTTACTAATGGTGTAATCATGGTTAGGCTAAAAAGATCTGACCCGGATTATGCCCGTGAGTTCTTTGCCACCAATGGCGGTGTTATTGACGTTAACGGCAATGTCCTGCGCGTTTTAGTTGATGAAGCAGATAAAGCCGAGGATATTAACTTAGCCGAGGCTCAGGCAGCCTTAGAGCGAGCTAAAACGATGAAAGCTGAAGCCAAGGATCAAATTAGTCTAGCTCATGCCCAAAGCCTAATTGATCGCCATGAAGTCAGACTTCATGTAGCCAACCTAAGACACCACCACCAAAGACCATCTAGCTAGTCGTAGGCTTAAGTTTAACCGTACAAAAAGCACAGCGGGTTGCTTTAACCGGTATACTGCTTAAACATTCCGGGCACTGCTTTTCAGTAGGCTCAATTGGTTTATTTCTTTTTGAGAATGCTACTAGCGAGTTAACAGGTTTTACTATCAGGAAGAAGACAATTAAGGCAATTAAAATAAATGAGACGACAGCATTAACCACTTCGCCGTAAGAGAAAGTTGAGCCGTGGACTTTAAAGTAGTAAGTTGCGAAATTAGCTTTACCGCCGGTAATTAAAGTTATTAGCGGGGTGATCATGTCTTTTGTGAGCGACTGCACAATGGCATTAAAAGATGTGCCTATTAAAACGGCGATAGCCAAATCGACAACATTCCCGCGCAGTATAAATTTCTTAAAATCTTTCCACATATATAGTCCTCTTAATATATAAATAGTAGCACTTCAGCGGCGAACAAATGTGTCTTTTACTTCCAGGGATTTAACGGTGCCGAATTATATGATCCTTAGATCGATATAGTAAATAATAGTACCTAGCCATTATTTCGTCTTACTTTACAAATAGGTAAATTAAGGTTATTCTGAGGCCATAACTATATAATGGAGGTGACAAAAATGTTAGGAAAACGGAAAATAGCTACCGTCGTAGCTGAGTTTCTGGGTACAGGCTTTTTAACACTGCTTGTATTAAGTGTGCAGCGTTCAACAATAGGTGTGCCATTCTTCGTGGCTCTAATTGCCGGACTGACGGCTATTGCCATGATCTTTACGTTTGGCGATTTGTCCGGTGCTTATTTAAACCCAGCTATTGCCATAGGTTTATGGACAGCAAGGCGTTTATCTACACTAAAGACAATTGTCTTAGTTGCTGCTGAGCTGCTAGGCGCTTGGGTTGCCTACTATGTTTACACCTATTTTGTCAACAGCAAGCTGACAAACATTGGTGGACATTTTAGCGGCCGGACTTTAGCTGCTGAAGCTGTTGCAACCGGTATTCTAGGTCTAGTATGGGCAGCTGCATCATTCAGGAAATGGCCTCGAAGCATTACCGCTCCGGCAGTTGGTCTTGGCGTTGTTATCGCCATGATCGCTGCTTCAACAGCCGGTATTGGACTCGCTAACCCAGCTCTAGCACTAGGTGTCAGGGCATGGGTATGGGGTACATACATACTAGGACCAGTCATCGGTGCCGTAGTCGGTGTAAACCTTTACGGCATACTATTTACTGACGGCAACAAGTTTGACTTTGCCAGCCTAGTAGCTATGCCAAAGACGGTCGGGACAAAGTCTTCAGTTGTCTCTGCACCAGCTAAGAAAGCTAAGCGAAGTACTAAAAAATAACGTTAATTAGTTAACTTATTTAGCTTAAAATGTGCCGCCTGATAAAAAGGCGGCACTTTTATATCTTGCCTTCTATTAAATCCTTCTCAAATTTCTTAATACCAGTTAAATTAGTTGGATAAGCTGAGACATCAGGAAAATTAAGATCAGTAATATGCGCCCAGACAGCTTCGATGAGACGAATTAAATATTCTTGGTCCTTGTCGGTATAAGTAAGCGGCAGAATACTATTCGTTTTAGTTTCAGGCTCAATAAATTCCAGTTGGCTAGCCGCTACCTTATAGTTTTTAAACATAGTTGATCTTTCAACCAGGAGCTTATAAAAATACAGCTGGTGGCTATTTAGGTACATGCTGTCACCCTCATTCCACTTGGTTTTAGCTTTACTAGTTTTATAGTCGACAATGGTAATTTGTTTCAGGTTATTATCTATAATTAGCTTGTCTATCTTACCGCCAATTCTGAGGCCGTTTAAGACCGCTCCTTCGCTTCTATACTCACTTATGTCTTTTGGCGATAGACTACCCTTATTTTGGTTGTAGTAGCAGGTTAAGGCATTTATGCCCTGCTCCTTTAAGAGCTTAAAGTCAGTTGGCAGTAAGCGCCGTTTAGTTAGAGCTGATTCATATTGTATAAGCAGCTGCTTCAAGGTTGGCAGGTTGCCTGTTTGACTAAGGTTTTTCTGAAGCCAATCTAGACTAGCGTGTATAGCTATGCCGTAGTCTTGCTTTGGTGTAATCGGGGTTGCATAACCTAAGATTACTGACTTTAGAAATGTTTCGGGACCGTCATAACTAATACCTACGAAAGTATTAAAATCAGTCGGACTTAACGAGTAGTTGCTTAGCCGATCTTTAAGTAGGTTCTCTAGTTCAGGCGTAAAGTCTGGAATATGCTCATAGCTATGCCATAGCGGGACGAGATCAATTTTGCTATTAAAATCTACCGGTCCGGGCTCGATATTAGAGTATTTAAGAGGTGTAGTTGGTTTACCGCTAAAGTCTTGGTTATAGCTTAATGTAATGACGTTATTTTTAGCTCTGGACTGCGCAACATAAAGCATCCTTAGTCTTTCATCGTCACGGTCCTCAGCGCCTTCTTTAATGTACTCAAGATTAAGCGGCAAACCTATTTGATTATGAGAGAAACGCTTCGCAGCCCAGACCTCGTTTATATATGAAGGTAAAATGACAGTGTCAAACTCAAGGCCTTTTGAACCGTGGACGGTCATTAGTTTAACTTTAGCTTCGCTATTGCCAATGTTTATATTGCTAGTGAGCTTAACAGCCGAGAGGGTCAGTTGGTCAACAAACTGAGTTAGATCAGATATTAAAAGAGCCTTCGTATTATCTTGGTTAAAGTCAATAAACTGTTCTCTTAAAATAATTAGGTTTTGCAGTAACCTAGGAATAGGATCATCTTCAAGATGGCTATAGTAGTTAAGAAATGGTGATCTTGTAACTTTCTTTTTAGAATCATTTATGACGATGTCACTCAAGCCAATTACCTGGTCAATTACTGTGTCGTAGCGGTAAATCTTAGAACTTGCCGCCAGTTTAATAAACATTAAAGCAATATCTTTAGTCTTAGGGTTTTTAAGCAGCAGTTCTAGCCAAGGGGTATGGGTATCATGGGCCCGCCAAGAAAGCCGCCAGATATCTTCTGTCGGTAAACCAAGAAAGTCATAGTTTAAGACCGAAGATAAATAGGAATCAGTCAGGTTGTTGTTTTGATCAGCTATGGTCTGGACTACCCTTAGCATGGTTATTATCTGACTAATAAGCGGGTCTTCTAATATATTCTCTTTGCGCTCATAGCTTATTGGTACGTTTTCGCTTGCTAAGTAGGCTGAAGCTCTTTCCAGATACTTATGTTCTGGAGCTATGACTGCTATTTCTTTAGCCGGAGCATTCTTTGCTTCCGTGGCTATCCAGATGTATTGTTCTAGCTCGTTATTGCACATAAGGCTAGAAATACTACCTATTTCTTTTCTAACCGATTTAAAGTGCTTATTAACACCGCTCAGCAGCGTAGTTAATCGCTCCTTTATTTGTACGGCAGTTCCAGCCGATAAGTCGATAATATCTTGAGTTGAGCGGTAGTTATATTTTAAGGTTATCTGCTTAACATCTTTATACTGACTGACAAAGTCCAGCATATTAAAGTGTTTAGCTCCCTGGAAAGCAAAGATAGCCTGATCATCATCACCAACAGCCATAACGTTAGGCCGGCCTTCAAAGATATCGTTATCCGTTAATAGGCTTACTAGCTCAGCCTGGGCAGCGTTAGTGTCCTGGTATTCATCAAGCATGATGTATTGGTATTTTTCCTGCAGGTTATATTTAAGATCATTGTGATTTTTCATGGCTTCAATTGACATTAAGATCATGTCGTCAAAGTCATATAGGCCGTCTTTAGCTAGTCTTTTGATATAACTTGAATAAAAGTCAGCAAACTTCACTAAAGTCTCATTAGTTTTTTTGCCTTTCGGAACATATTGTCCATCTTCATCTTTTTCTAAGAACTTTAGTTTCCACTTAGATAAGCTAGACGATTTTTTAGTCTCCAAACATTCGTCAATTGCTTCTTCTAGTTCCTGGTTCCACTTGGAGGCTATAGGTTCAACGCCTGCCGGCAGATTGACTGTTTTATCTTCTAAGATCAGTTTTTTAAAGTTATTCAGGTACTTTTTAGCTGCTCGAAGTTCGTCACTTGTTAGAGAGCGCGTAAGCTTTTTGGTTGCGGATATAAAATCCAGATTAGATTTAGCAACTTTTAATATATTTTCTGGGCTTAAAAGAGCTCTTTTAGACCAGCTGATGAGATCGGCTAAATTGGTGACTAGATCAACATTTTTTAGCTCATTAGTATACGGTAGATCATCCAATAGTTCACGGATGATTGTTTCTGATTTTAATTTGTTTACTGGTCTTAAGTTTATGCCAGAAAAGAATTCCGGATATTGGCGGATTATTTCACTGCCGAAGCTGTGGTATGTACTGATCGTTATTTTATATGCTTCGTCACCAATCATTTTAATTAAGCGGTCACGCATTTCTTGTGCACCAACTTCAGTAAATGTTAGACAAAGGATATTGTCTGGCAGCGTGTCAGTCATTTTAAGAATATTGGCTGCTCTTAGGCTTAGCAGCTGAGTTTTACCTGTTCCAGGACCGGCAATAACTAGAAGCGGACCGTCTATATAGTCAACGGCTGCCTTTTGGTCCACGTTAAGCTTTTTATACTCTTGGTTAAAGTCTGCTTGCATTAATATCTATTGTATATTGTGAGTTTAAGCTAGGCGAATTGTTAGTCCGAAGACTGGATTTGAACTAACTAATTTATAGGGAAAGATACTTCTACTTCGGTGCCTTTATCTACCTGACTTTTAACTGTTATGACTGCATCATGGACATCGGCTATCATTTTAGCTATAGATAGTCCTAGGCCATAACCTTCTTTTTCACTTTGCTTGTTTCTTGAATCCTCTTCACGGTAAAACCTATCAAATATATGATCAAGAGCTTCCTTGCTTATACCTGAGCCGTTATCTTTAACTTTAAATACCAATTTATTATCTATTGCCTTAGCCTCAACCTTAACCTCTGACCCTGACGGGCTATATTTAATAGAGTTATCTAGGAGTATGACTAGTAGCTGAGTTACGCTATCTTTATCTCCCATAAAGTGCTGGTCGACTACCTCTTTTTCAATAGTTATCTTTCTCTGTTCAGCTGACAAGGCAACCTGTTTAACTGCCAAATCAACAACTTGTTTGGAGTTAATAGATGTAAAGTTTTGTTTTAATTCATCAGCCTCCAGACGGGACAACTTAAGCAGGTTGTTAATTAGACTTTCTAGCTTATCTACTTCCTCTAAGCTACTCTGCAGTGTTGCCTTGAGTTCTTTAGATGAAGCTTTAGGGTTCAATAGGGCTACTTCACTCTCCATTCTGAGGGCGGTTAAAGGTGTCCTAAGTTCATGGCTAACATCTGAGGTAAATCTTTTCTGTTGTTCATGGGCATCTTCAATTGGTTCTAGTGTCCGCTTAGCTAGCCAATAGCTGGCGAGACCAGCCAGGATTAGAACTAGGATATTTAGAAAGATTAGCCTAAGCAATAGATCATGATCACTACTAGATATATATAGTCTTGGATGAAACAGGTCGTCGTTATCAAAAACCGGGAACTGGTTATATATACTGGCTGATTGAAGATGCAGGCTTCTGGCTATTTCGTTAGTTCCAATATGATAAACAACAAAACTAAACAGCAGGCTAATAAACATAACTATACCTAAGTACCAGGCGGTTAGTTTTAAGGTTGCAGAACGAAACATAGTCTCTCTTTCTCTTAAGTGCTTAGTTTATATCCAAATCCTCTTAAAGTATGTATTAACGGCTTCTTGTCTGGAAATGGCCGGTCTATCTTGTTTCTTAAATAGCCAATATATACCTCAATTGTGTTAGGCAGTATATCTGCCTCTTCATCCCAGATATGACTGACGATCATTTCCTTGGTTATTACCTGCCCTTGGTGATGCATTAAGTATTCCAGCAGCGAGAACTCTTTTTTAGATAGCTTAACTGGCTTATTGCCTCTTTTAACTTCATAACTTTGGGGATTAAGACTTAAATCATCAAGCGTTACAACTGAACCGACGTTAACCGGCGGTCTTCGAAGCAGTGCTCTAACCCTGGCTGTTAACTCATCAAAAGAAAATGGTTTAACTAGGTAATCATCAGCACCGCTGTTTAGGCCTTCAACTCTGTCGCCTATAGTGCCTCTGGCTGTCAGCATTATTACTGGTGTCTGGATGCCGTCGGCTCTAAGTTCACTGCATAGCTTAACTCCGTCCATTTTGCCTGGCAGCATACGGTCTAAGACGATCAGATCATAATCCGGATCCTGGGCATAAGCAAGGCCGCTGTCTGAATCATAAACTGCATCGACGGCGTAACCTTTAAGCTCCAGACCTTTCTTAACGGCCTGGGCTATCTTAGGCTCATCTTCAATCACCAGTATTCTCATACGTTTAAGTATAATCTGTTAAATGAGAAATAGCTTAATAAAGAGCTTCTAGCTATTTCTTGACCAATTTACCGTCGTTAAGAGTAAAGGTAACATCCGTCTTGCCGGCAATAGCGAGATCATGCGTTACGACAATAATAGTTGTGTTCTCTTTCTTGGCTAGCTGATGAAGCAAATCAAAGATCATCTTGCCTGTTTGGGAGTCTAGATTACCGGTTGGTTCATCAGCCAGTATCAGTTTTGGTTTGTTAGCCAGAGCCCTGGCTATGGCTACTCTCTGCTGCTGTCCGCCGCTTAAACGGCTGGGCTTTCGTTCCATTTGTTCCGGGCTTAAAAATACTTCTTCCAGTACGGCTTTGGCTCTTTTTAGCCTTTCGTCTTTACTAACACCTGCAAATTCCATTGGCAGACAGACATTTTCAATAGCCGTTAGGTTCGGCACAAGGTTATAGTTTTGGAAAACAAAGCCAATTTTCTGACCGCGGTAGTGAATCAGTGAGTGATCGGTCATGTTTGTTATATCTTGGTTGTCGACAACTATGGAACCAGCAGTTGGTTTGTCCAGGCCGCCAAGAAGACATAAGAGTGTAGTCTTGCCGCTGCCGCTTCGGCCAATGACACTAGCGAACATACCGTCAGATATTTCAAGACTGACATTATCTACGGCATTAACTTCACCGGCGCTTGTTCTAAATATTTTGCTAATTTTATCTACTTTAAGCATATATTCTCCTATTCAACCCTCATGACTTCAGCTGGGCGGATCTTAGAAATAAGCAGTGATGAAGCTGTGCTGCCGATGATGGCAATAACTAAGGCAGCGCCGACACCATATAGGACTATTGACCAACCGACTACTGTCTGAACATTACCCAGGCTGTTTCTGATGCCTCCAAAAGCGCCTCTGTTAACATCTCTTATTGTGAAGTTGCCGTTGCCTCTTGATATGCCGCCAAAGCCTCCGCCGCCTGAGAATCCGCCGGTACGCGTTACTGGACCTCCCGGACTAACTTGAGTAGATGTGGTGCTTGTTTCATTGGTTACCAGAAGGTGGGTAATTGGGCTAGAGGCTGCGACGCCAATAATAATGCCGATGATTGAGCCGGCTATAGTCAAGGTAATAGCTTCACTCATGAACTGAACGACTACTTTAATATTAGATGCGCCGATAGCTTTTAGAACGCCAATCTCTCTTCTTCTTTCCCTGACGATCATGATCATAATGAGGAAAATAATAACTATGGCGGCAATTAAAGCACCAATCAGGCTGTAAAGAGTAATGGTCTTAATGTTATTAAGCGGTGAAACAGTAGCTTGAGCTTCCTCTAGTGAGCTGGTGACTGTAGCTGAAGAACCTAAAGTGCTTTTAATATTATTAGTAGCCGAGGTTAAGTTGGTCAGTGAATCGATAGTAGCTACGGCGCTAGTAACATCACCGCTTTGACCGCTCAAACTTTGCTCTAGCGGCAAGGAAACAATTATGTCGTCAGCTGCGATATTGGTAGATGAGCCATTAAATATGGCTGAGACAGTTAAGGTTTGACTGTAGGCGGTGAAGGTTGAGCCGACTTTTAAGTTGTTCTTGCTAGCCATAGATGTGCTGACCATGGCGTCGTCTGCAGTTGTTGTGCCGCTGATAGCTTTGCCACTTGATATGGTCAGATTAGTACCATTTATAGACAATGGATTGTTTGTGCCAATAATAGTTATTGGCGGGCTGAAGTTGGATGGCAAAGTAAAGCCGCTGCTGCTACCGCCACTAACAAACAGGCTGGGACCGCTGCCATTAGATTGATTAACTTTAATGGTAACCGGCGAGGTTAAGCTGGTTTGGTTAGTGCTGCTGCTTGAACTGCTGCTTGTACTGCCAAATGGTGAGGATGCCGAGCCGATAGTTGTCAAGCGGTCTGTCAGTGTTTCATTAAGCGCGGTTACGTGAGGCAAAGCGGCTACTTTAGCCAGTTCTTTAGTTGTCAGAGCATTATTAACCGAAGAAAAGCTGCTGAAGCCGGCTGGGGTAATATTAACTGTATTGCCGACCGAGCTGTTAACGGAGTTTATTTTATTTGATACTGCCTGGCGGGCTATAACCATTACCAGGCTTAAGCCAATGGCCAGGCCTAAGATAACAATAATTGAGGCGCTTCTTGTTATATTTCTGAAGGCATTACGGATACCCCGGCTAACCACGTTCATTTTTTATAATTCCTTTTTCAGCTACTAATCCAGATTTAAGTGCCTCTTGCTTAAATTAAGCTGTGACATTCTTACTAATACTACCAGCCTATCTTATGCTTTATTATAGTTAAAATATGTCAGGAACTGATACGGGAAGCGATTTCCGAGCGTCTTATCCACCCCCAATGCCTAAGGTCCAACCAGTGCTTCGCTAACTAGTTTGTTTAAGTTCTGGGGCACAGCCCAAGACTTAATAACGCAGCGTTGAACACCTAATACGTTGGCTTCTCTAATTTCGGGAGTGTCTTCCAGGTTGGTAAAGATAACTACCTTAGCCTTATTTTTATGATCTTTTTTAAATATCTTTAAAAACTCCAGGCCGCCCATAACGGGCATAAGAAGATCAAGTAGGATTATGTCGGGCGTAAATTGCTTGCTTTTCTTTAAAGCCTCCTGGCCGTTAAAGGCTGATTCAACCTGATAGCCAAAGTGATTAAGTATTGTGCAGTAGGCTTTATTAAGATCTTTATCGTCTTCAACAACTAATACTTTTGATTTCATAAATCTCTCCTTGAATGAGTCAGATTATATGCTGCCTATATAAGGCAAGAATATAATAATTATTACTAAATTGGCTTAAATTTACGGGGCAAGCTAACCCTAAAGGTTGATCCCTTATTTTCTTGAGAAGTAAAGGAAATATGTCCGCCTAGTTCATCAACTAGACCTTTTACTAGGTAAAGTCCCAGACCGGTACCATTAGTTTCTATCCGCATGACATTAGGTGCTCTAAAAAACTTAGAAAAGATCTGTCTTTTAGCTTCAGCTGGTATACCCAGCCCATTATCTTTGACAGTTACCGTTACCTTGTCTTTTAGCGCTGTAACAGTTATGGTGACCTGGCCGTCTTGTTTGGAGTATTTAATAGCGTTTGATACAAGGTTAGACATTACTTCTTGAATAAGCGGACCGTCAGATCGTATCTTTGTAGATTCTTTGCCTTTTACTATCAGTTTCAATTTTATTGATTTATATTTGGTAAATATCTCCATTTCATCTAGGATTTCCTGGATGATCTGGATCATATCGATTGGCTTCTTTTCGATCACAATAGCTCCGCTTTCCAACCGGGTGATATGCAGCAGCGTGCCAATAAGTTCATTCATCCTGTTTGTAGCGGCCACTATAGTTTCCAGAGCTGGTTTCTTTTGTTCATCAATCTCACCCATGTAGCCATCAAGCAGCATGTGCGAATATGTTTTAATTGATGAAAGAGGTGTTCTGAGTTGGTGTGAAGCGAGGGCAATAAACTCACTTTTCATTTTATCGACAGCTTCTTCCATCGATATATCCCTGAATATTAGAATAAGGCCAACTGGTTTGCCGTTATTAATGATCGGTGCAGCACTGACAAATAGTGGAATAGTTTTTTTGTCTCTGTTTTCGTAGTAGACGTAATCATAAGCCGGTCGGCCAGATAAAATAGCTCGAACCATTGGCCGGTTAATCTTATCAATAGATTTTTTGTCGACATTTAAAATTTTAGCTTTAGACATAAATCTTTGTCCCATTAGTTCTTTTTCTTGGTATCCAAGAAGATTAAGGGCTAATTTGTTGGCTCTTATAACAAGACCGTGCCTGTCGATAATAACAGCGCTCTCACCCATCGATTCGATAATCGTCTCTAGCTCATCCTTAGTTAAGTCGGGTTTTGTAAAATTAACCATTTGTCCCTGTTAAATCATTTACACTAGCAACGTAATTCCTGGCTGTTTTTTGGTTATCAGATAAGAGGTAGGCGGTTATCTCTAGCCAATCAATTATCTTATTAAGTTCGATCTTGGATAAATCTTCGGGCTTTATCCCAAGCTGGCTGTCTATTAGATCATCGACAAAAATGTGAGAATTAAAGTAGCGGTCTGTCAGTTCCTGAAGTTGGCGGTAAATATTTTTGGCCATATTAGACCTACTTTTAGCGTTGTTATACCTAACAACACTTATATTATACATAGTTTTTAAAGTGATTCTAAAAGGAGGCCTCTTTTTATGGCTTCTTTGCCTACCATAGCCATAGCATTATTTAAAATGTTGGTAATTTCACTTACTGTCATGTTATGGCTTCGGGCTATTTGTTCCGGCGATAGTTCATCCAGATAGCTTAATTCCAACAGGTTGCGCTGTTCGGGAGTTAAGACAGCTGCTAATATTCCCCTGATACATATACTTGTGTCACATTGTTCCTGGCTTGGTGGAAATACGAACGGACCAACTAATGCATCTGGATTATCATCAATTAATCCCTCTAAAGCATCTTGGTCAAATGGAGTCTCAGCACCTGAAGGTTCTGTGTCTAGGCTATCGGCATAGAATACGGCGGCAAGTCTTTTAGCTTCTATAGGGTCGGATATTGGTTCTACGTCAGGGTATCCTGAATATTTAGAGAATGGGACTACGTCAGCAATCGGAGTGTAGATATCGGGGGCGAACTGTACTCTGCTACCAGACAAGCTAATAACATCGGCTGCTACAGAATAATCTTGGCCGATAACTGGCTGGCCACCAGTTGGAAATTGGTAGAGGTTATTGTTAAACTCCGTCATTACAATATTAAACACCTTTATTGAGTAAAAAGCAAGTTTCTAAAGGTCAATGCTTGTGGTTAGGTTAAATTAAATAGATAATATTTATTATGCTCCCCAAGACCAAACCACGTGTTAGCTGGTTTAAAATTGCTTATTTAATACTAGCGGCCGTCGCTATGTATCTGCTTGTCAGCCAGCTATCTGACCTTAGAGGCGGCTTAAAGGATGTTGCCTCAAGTCATCCTAAAGATGACGCGGTAGTACTGGTCTTCGTTGCCGGCACATATTTTATAGCTGCCTTAACTTATTTGTTTTTATCTCTAAAGCCAATTAAATACTTTGTAACAGTAGCCATCCAGGTTGCTGTCAGCACTGTGAATAAGTTGCTGCCGGCTGGTATCGGCGGTATGAGCGCTAACTATATCTATTTAACCAATAACCACCACACCAAGCCTCAGGCAGCAGTAGTGGTTGCCGCCAATACTATTATCGGCGTGGTAGCTAATTTACTGCTAATTGCTATTTTAGTGTTGTTTGTACCCGTTAAGTCGTTTAAGTTTAAGTCGGCTGGTCCAAAACTAGCTATTATTGCCTGTCTAATTGTTGGCTTAGTGGCAGTAATTGCCCTTGTCTATCCGAAACTCCGCCGCTATTTACTCCATAATATGAAGTTAATCTTTAAGAGCTTAGCTGAGTATAGGTCTCATCTGGCCAAGCTCGGCTACGCTATTCTTAGCCAGATGACATTGACCTTATTTTATGTCTTGGCATTAGATTACAGCCTGAAGGCAGTTGGCGGCTCCTTGCCTTTAAGCTCAGTCATGCTGGTCTATAGTTTTGGCGTTTGGATAGGAGCGGCTATACCGGCGCCCGGTGGTGTTGGTTCGGTTGAAGCCGGCTTGGCAGGCGGGCTGATAGCTTTTAAAGCTAGTTTGGCCCATGCTGTAGCGGCTGTTTTAGTCTTCCGCCTGATTAGCCTTTGGCTGCCGCTATTTATTGGTTTTATACCTCTGGTATGGTCATATAGACGGGGCTATTTAGCTACAAATAAATAAACTAAAAAAGATTTTATTTAATGACACAGCTCGTCTTTAGATGATATAATACTTATGGCAATGCGTGAGCTAATCCATTTGTTTTTGGGATTTTCTTTCTCGCAGGCTATATAAAGTTTGCTAGATATTTCTAGCAAATCCTCTCAAACAAACCACCTCATTTACCAAAGCCCAAAAAACCGGGTTTTGGCCCTTCTTCAAGGAGTTTTTTACTCCTCGAATTACATAAAAGTTAGCCCCTGTTTAGATTAAAAAGGGTTAGCTGTCTTTTACCAAGCTAAGTAAATTAGCCCTTGTTAGCTATTAATTTGAATTTGAAGGAGGATCTTATATGCGCGAGGTTATTGACGAAGAAGTTAGTGTGGTTATGTATTATTCAGCCAAAAAGAAAATGGCTGTGCCCCATATTATGAGCTGGCGAGGCGTTGAATATGACGTTGGCGAAATCGGCTATCACCACAAGATTACCAGCGGTAAATGTCTGCATCATATCTTTGAGTTTATAGATAAGACCGGCAGCTACTGGTTTAGGCTCAATATGAACACGGATAATCTTCATTGGACGCTGGAGGTGGTTAGTGATGGACTTGCCAATTAGCCGGGCTGAACCTTTGGTAATGCACATCGATCTTAACAGCTGTTTTGCCATGATGGAGCAGCAGGCTAATCCCCTGATTAGGCATAAGCCGGTGGCTGTGGCTGCCTATGATACGCCTGGCGGTATAATTCTAGCCGCTTCTTACGAGGCTAAGGTTAAAGGTATCAGTTTAGGTTTAAATGTCGGCGAGGGACGTCAAATTGATCCTGATCTCATCGTTATGATGCCCGATCCGGATAAATATTTTGATGCTCACGATAGGCTTAAGAAACTACTCCTTAAATATACCTCTGAAGTTGTTTCTAAGTCGGTTGATGAATACGTGGTAGATTTTCGTGGTTCACCGGCTATTAGAGCCGGCCTGAGCCTAAATGAGATTGGCCTTTCTATTAAAAAAGACGTTAAGGAAAGTCTGGGGAATTATGTAACGGTTAATATTGGTTTTGGTTCTAACAGGTTTTTAGCTAAATTAGCCGCTGGTTTTAATAAGCCTGACGGCTTGACCATTATTAATGCCGGTAATCTTACTGCTATGTACTCAGGGCTTAATTTAACTGATCTGCCTGGTATTAATGTCCGCTATAGGACAAGACTTAATTTAGCCGGCATATATACTCCCCTGCAGTTTTTGGCTGCTGGACTAGATACTCTTAGGCAAGAAGTCTTTCAGAGTATTGTCGGCTATTATTGGTATTTAAGGCTAAGAGGCTATGAGATAGACACCGTTGACTTTAAAAGAAGAAGCTTTGGTCATCAGTATGCTCTAGGCCAGAAGACTAAAGACGTCCTTGAACTTGAAAAGCTAATTATGAAGCTGGCTGAAAAGACCGGCCGGAGATTAAGACGCAGCCACTATTCAGCTGGCGGTATTAGATTATCTTTAGGCATGGAAGACCATTCCTATTACTCTAAAAGTGCTAAATGTGCTGAACTTTATTCAACTTTAGACATATATACGGCGGCCGTTAAGCTCTTGAACAGAGCGCCCATTACGGCTAGGGTAAATAACCTAGCTATTAGTGTTTATAACCTGAATGTGGCTAAGGATGACCAGCTAAGTCTATTTAGCGGTACTAAATATGACGGCCTAAGCTTAGCCCGGGCCAGCGATGTGGTTAATGACCGTTACGGTGAATTTAGCCTAGTGCCAGCCCTAATGGCCAATATGCAGGACGTAATTTTAAAAAGAGTAGCCTTTGGCAAGGTTAATGACGAATAGCGCTTAAAGCTTCCAACCTATATAGTCGTAATTAACTAACCTAGAAGTTCATAGTTGAACTTAATTTGTCTCGGTGGGTTCTTCTTGTTTGAGTTTTTCGGCTACGAAACAGCGCAGAAAATCTATGGAGGTAGACTCTGTATTTACACCCACAATATTCTTATAGGCTCGGGGGCCGCGTCTTCCAACTTCCTTATCGATAGTTTTCACTAGGTCAACAAGGCTGTCAAAATGCAGGTCGGCAAGTCCACCCCTGAAAAGATGAGACGTGTCTGGTGTTACCGCTGGCACGCTACCGAAAACAAGATGTACCTTGTCATAATTGCTACCCCTATAGAGACGCCATTTATCGGGATTGACTGTATAATCGTATAATCTTGTAAGCAAAGCCCAAGCTTTTCCAGCTACACTTCTGTCTATTTCATGATCACCGGCAAACTCATAGAAATCTACTTTGTTTGCCACTGAACCTTCGTATTGCTCCTGCTCATCTACGGATAATAGGTTAGGCTGCATTCCCTCAGTAGATATTTGGCTAGCCACACCAAGGGACGCAAGATAGTCGATGACAGATTGCAATTGTTCTTGGTCTAGCTTGGCTCGGATATTGTACTCATGCGATTCAGGATCAATCATTAATATTATAATGACACAAGTAGAACAGAAAGTCAACTTTAACGTGGTTCGAGCTGATTTATGTATTGCGCTGCTTGATAGCTCTTTAAGCTAAATAATCGATAATCTTATCTTATCCCTATAGGAAGCTCTCGTTTTACTATTAAGGTTCCAGCTTTCATGCCAGTTGCTATGACTCGTTTTGCACCATGCTCTATCATTTTTCTTTGTTGGTCCCTGGTCATCTCGACACCCTTTAAGATATCGCTGAATGCTTCATCGTTTCGGCGCATACCATCCCTGAATTCTTCGGCATAATCAGGAGTGAACGCAAATGTTACTTTTACTCCCAACGTCTGTAGGTACTGATGTTCGGCAAGAAGCTTGTCATATGGCAGGGATTTAATAGTGCTGAGCCGGACATAGTCATCCCCTTGCTTGACGAGTGGATCGATAAAACGATTCTTTAGCGGTCCGGCTAGATATGATAAGGCGTCAGAGCTATCATTTTCGAGCCTTGGTATCTTAACCTGATCAAGCTCTTGCCTTTGTTCGTCTGTCAGTTCGACAATTTCTGTATGGACAATTGATGAACGGGGGCCAAAATCCACTCTCTTTGGCTCCAAATACTCAGAAGGATAGTTCTCGGCTTTATCGTCTAATATGAAACCGGCATAGGCACTTAAACGGAAGTCTATAAATCGTCTGCGCTCTTCAATACCGCTGGCATTGAGAGTATTAGATACTAGATATATGAAAGAATCTGTCCTCCCAGGGCCTGTTTGGAGGGCTTCGGTAAAATCCTGGTCTATGCCATAAAAGTAGTTTGTTGCTGCTCGCATTTGTCCTTGATCTATCTCTTGCATCCATGGGATACGTCTAGTTAGGATGGCCCTCTGTACCCCGTGGATATCTAAATGCAGCTGAGCTCTAGCTATGGGATCGTTGTAGTGTTCGCTGGCAAAAAGCAGTAATAGCTTAGATAAGACAAGCGCAGTGATGGGATCCTTGCAGGCTAATCTGCCGTCTGGAGTGACTTCGTAGTTTTTCAGGTCAAGTGCATTCCGTATTTTATTTCTGACTTCTGGGGCAACATAATCATTGTCAAACCAAAGAAGTGCTTCAGTAGCTATGTACTGCAGCCTGTCAGCATCAATATCGCCGCGATTCTTAGCTTTTGCCCATTCGGGAATTGAGAAATTGGGAACGCGTATATGCTCGTCGTACTCTACATCATGTTTATCTAATACATCTGTTACCCCGCCTATGGCTGCAATCAAGGGCCAATTAATTTCATGCTGGTTTTCTGGTCCACCCCATTTTTGGGCAGCAAACTCAAGCTTATGAGAAAAGGCAAAATGAGCTTGATCATCGCCCTCGCAATCTATATGGATGGCTTGAATATGTTCTCTTGACAGCCCCTGCATCTTACCAAAATGTTCTACAAGCGGGTACTGCCCGATCAACCCTTGTCCACGGTTAAAACTCCATACGTTAGGCAGCGTACTACTTTCCTTGCTTTTAAGTAGTTGAGCTATGCCTAGGGACCGAATATAACTGGGAGTTGTGTAAAAATCGTAGGCTAAAGGATCTGTTACGACAAAGTCACTAAGCCAAGGGTCCTCGACCATGATAAAAGTTTCATTGATTGTTATGCGCTGGGCGGCGAAACCAGTGCTGAAGCGGGTTATATTTGGGTCTTCGGGGGTATTTATTCCCGCACTTGAACCTCTTTCTATCATGCCTAGTACTGTATAGCGCGATATTTACAGATGCAAGCATAAGTATATTGGCTAGCACTAGTGGACAAATCTCGGACTAATTTATAAATAATCCTTAACCTTTGATTTTTATCGGATTATGATGTAATATAGGTTAAATGTATCGTTTTGTGAGTTCTAACGAAAGTGACCCCATCAGGTCTATTTCTAGTTTAGTAAGCCAAGAATACCCTGGTATTTTTGAGCCTATTAATGGCGTAAAACCACATGTGAGTATTCTTCCTAGAAACACAGTTTTATCTTTTCTTAAATTTAAACGCGCATGCGTAGATAATCCTTATAAAACGGCCAGGCAACTGTATAGTGAAGTTTACAGAGATTTGCAGCCCTTAGCCTTAGATCCTGTTAAAGCTTCGCGTGCAGATTTTAAATATGTCGGTAAATCGCTTGCTATCGTCTTAGGATCACCACAGGTTTCTTCTGAAATAGATTATGCTTACGGCGCGCTAGAACAGATTGTAGGCATGGGTATTGATAGAGAGACTTCACCGCATATTACAATTGGCAGGCTTGCAAGTATGCCAAGACCTGAATTAAGCGATAGAATTCTAGGCTCCGCAGAGGATATTTGCGGTACTTATCTGCCAAAAGATATGGTCATGACTCTAGGCGCCATATCATTGCATCGTCCGTAGAGACTACGGTCACCTTTGGTGATCAGCTTGGCTAGGTTAGAGGTCCCCTAATCAAATATACAAGTACGGTAGATATTGACATAGCGTATACTTAAATAGTACAATAAAGACGTAATAACTAAACGTACATAAGGAGATTTTATGAGCAGCACAACAGTTTCGGCGTCTGATCTAAGAGTTAATTTGGCTGATGCCCTAGATTCTGTAAGCCAAGACAACATCCTAATAGTTACTCGTAGAGGAAAAAGAGAGCGAGCAATAGTTGACATAGATAAATTAGAGGACTTATTGGCTGCTAGTGACCCCGAGTATCTGAAAGCAATAAAGACCGCTCGTGAAAGCAAAGAATACTTGACGCATGAGAATGTATTTGGAGACCTATAATGTTAAGTGGTTATCGGCTTATATATAAAAAGCCAGCTGCCAAAGAAATACAGAAAATTCCAAAGCAGATCAGAAAAAGACTTAAGACTAAGCTTGAATGGTGGATTGATCAGCCCGATCCTCTACACTTTGCTGATCATTTAACTGACCCCAGAGATGCGCAGTATAGGTATCGTATAGGAGTCTATAGAGTCTTATTTGACGTTGAAGGTAAGAATATCGTGGTACTGCATATACAGCATCGCAAAGATATCTATCGTAAATAAGTTTATTTGGCTAGGGCGGAGGGATTCGAACCCCCGAATGCCAGGACCAAAACCTGGTGCCTTACCACTTGGCGACGCCCTAATAAACAGCTTGATTCTATATTACATCACTTAAGCCAGCAAGTTTTTAAATAATGTTATTGAGGTTAAAAAACAAATAATGTAATATTTATGTACTTATGTCTAAAAAGTTTGTTAACCCTTCTGATTTTATATTACCCATAGATATTAACGGTATGGATGGCCGTTATTTACGCATTGAGGGTGTGAATAGACATACTAAAAAAGAGATACTTTTTATTTATGATCTTGAAGCAAATCTAGAAAAATGGTGGGGCCTGGCTGTTGCTTTGGCTAATTACGGCAATCTAACGATGGTAGATTTACCCGGGCTTGGCGGTATGGATAGTTTTTATTCTATCGGTCTTAGACCAACCCTGGATAATATGGCCGATTACATAGCTTCTTTTATTAAGCTGAAGTTTAAGAGAAAAAGATTGTCTATTGTTGGTGTCGGTTTCGGCTTTGTGCTGGTAACCAGAATGCTGCAGAGAAACCCTGATTTAACGGGTAAGGTCAATTTGCTTATTTGTCTTAATGGTTATGCCCATAAGGATGATTTTATAGTCAAGCCGCTAGATAAGAAGATAATGCAGTTATACAGCACGTTATTTTCAGACAGACTACTGGCCGGCATATTAAAGATTTCGCTCTATAGTACACCTGCCCTTTTAGTCCGTTATCCGCTTAAGAACTTTAAGTCCGGCAAGAATGGTCCATCTAAGGAGTTTATGCGTCAGTTTAAGGTTGATCTTATTAAGAACAGCGACATCAGGACTAGGATGTTCTTAAAACGGGAGCTACTCAAGCTAGATAACTGCAGATCTCAGCTTAATATTCCTTTGTGGCACATTACGACTTCAAATTCAGATAAGAAAACAGACAGAAGACTGACTGAACAGCATTTTAGGGTTATTTTTAAGAATTATCATCAGCTGCCGGCTAGAGTTGGCCGGACTATCCCCCTTGTCTTAAATGACCCGAAAATAGCCGTTAAATATTTGCCCGGAAAGGTCAGACGGGAAATTAAAGCTCACGGCTAATTGCCAAAACAGCGTTATAGATAGATAATTATCTCATGCCCAAACTAGACAACGGAGAAAACCGACATTCAGTAGTCGAGCTAAGAGTTTCTAACAGAACAATGCTTAAAATAGCTCTTTTTGTTGTCGGCGTTTTAATTGTCGTATGGGCTGCAGATGTTGCCAGACATTCGCTGCTGCTTATCTTTATCTCTTTCTTCTTAGCCCTGGCCCTAAATGCACCAGTCCATTTTATATCCCGGCATTTACCCTGGAAACTCAAGGGCCGAAGAGGGTTCGGTACAGCTATTTCCTATCTGATAGTGATTATTATTTTAGGTGGTTTTATTGCTTACCTGGCTCCACCGCTTGCCAGACAGACTAATGATTTTGTCAAGGCTGCCCCGAGATTGGTATCCGAATTTAGAGACCAAAGTGGCAGTGTCGGTAAATTTATCCGCAGGTATCACTTAGGGAAAGAGGTCACTACGCTGTCTAACCAGCTGTCTGCCAAGCTGCATAATGCCGGCGGCAAGGTCTTCTCAACACTTGTCGGTATAGGTAAAAGTATCTTTGACGTTTTGATAGTTATTGTTCTGACCTTCATGATGTTAGTGGAGGGTCCCAGATGGGTCAGCGCCGCCAATAGATTAGTTCCTGAACGGCATCATCAGCTGGCGGACAGATTAGCTGGCGATATGTACAGAGTAATAAAAGGGTTTGTTAATGGCCGGGTAATAATGGGATTAATAGCCATGGCCTTTCTAGCGCCAGCCTTATATATCTTACATATTGGCTACCCGGTAGCCTTACTTGTCGTTATCTTTATTTGTGCCCTTATTCCTCTCATTGGACATCCTATTGCAGCGGTTATTGTGACTATTGTAGCTCTATTTCATTCCGTTACCTCAGGCGTTGTCATATTTGTTTACTATATTCTCTATATCCAGTTTGAGAATTACATAATCCAGCCAAAACTACAGGCTAACGCTACTAAGATGAGTCCGCTGTTAGTCTTTGCCGCTTTAATTATAGGTATTAACTTTGGTGGTATATTTGGCGGTATAATAGCCATTCCGCTTGCCGGCTGTCTCAGAATTGCCGTCCTGGAATTCTTAAGGACCAGAAAACTAATATCTACGCCTCAATTTGAGAAAGCTGTTAAGCGTGATCATTCCAGCGCCACTGAGGACCACTAGACTTATCTTCAAGGGCAATATTCATTTTGTCTAACTGATTACGTATTTTGTCTGCCTCGGCCCAGTTTTTGTTATTCCTAAATTCTTCACGTTTTTTAATCAGCTCTTTGGCTTCTGGCGTAATGTCTTCAACTTCAGATAACTTAAGGCCTAGCAGATTATCTAGCTGGGTAAGCATGTCAGTAAATTGATCTAGATTGTCATTTGCTATGCCCACCGCCAGTAGCTGGGTTGAAATGTCACTTAGGTAGGCGACAACACCTGGTGTGTTTAAGTCATTATTTAATAATGTAAGAACTTCTTTAGGTACATCCGGTAGCGCAAAGTTAACGCTGTCAGTGATTTTTGCCTGTGCCTGGTAACGCAAAACTGCCATAGCCTGAAACTCATTTAGCCTTTGTTTGGCAGCTATTAAACTCTGCCAGCTAAATTTAGACTGAGTCCGGTAATGTGACTCAAGAACGTGCAGACGAAATACCTGAGGGCTAAATCCCAGTCCTTCTACCTGGCTGAGGGTAATACTATTACCTAGAGACTTAGACACCTTTTGGCCTTCTATAGTTATATGGTTAGTGTGCAGCCAGTAGTTCACAAAATGCTTACCGGTAGCGCCTTCACTTTGGGCAATTTCGTTAGTGTGATGAATCGGGATATGGTCGATACCGCCGGAGTGAATATCTAGTGTCTCGCCCAGATACTTCATGCTCATAGCCGAACATTCTATATGCCAGCCGGGAAATCCCTTACCCCAGGGACTGTCCCATTCCATGTCTCTTTTTGAGTCTTTGGGGCTGAATTTCCAAAGAGCAAAGTCGGTGGGATTTCTTTTCTCAGGGTTAAAATCTACTCTTTTACCGGGTTGCTGCTCGTCGATGTCCAGACGGGCAAAATCGCCGTAGCGAGGAAACTTTGAAGTGTCGTAGTATACACCGTCATTAATAATGTAGGTAAATCCTTTATCTTCTAGGATTTTAATTAAGGCTATCTGATCGTCTATATGGTCGGTTGCTTTAACCAGGTAATCGGGGTCTAAAATATTTAGTTTTTTCATTGATGACACAAATTCATCGGTGTAGTAGGCAGCTACTTCCCAGGCAGTCTTGCCTTCCCGCCTGGCTCCTTTTTCCAGTTTATCTTCGCCTTCATCAGCGTCAGATGTTAAATGGCCGACATCAGTTATATTCATTACCCATTTAGTTTTAAAGCCGTTTGCCTTTAAGGCTCTAATTAATATGTCCTCACGGATATAGGTAAACCAGTGGCCGATATGGGCATGGTCGTAAACTGTCGGGCCGCAGGTATAGATGGTAACCAGCGGCGGATTTAAGGGTTTTATTTCTTCTATTTGCCGGCTGGCGGTATTAAATATTTTCATTGTCTTTTAGCAGTTCGCTAACTACCGCTATTATTTCCTTTTTAAGGTCATCCGGCAAATATTTGCTTGTCTTAAAGCCGGCCGCATATTCATGTCCGCCCCCGCCGAAATGTTCAGCTAATTTAGCGGACAATGGAAAGCCTTCGTTAGATCTAATTTTTCCCGTAATGTGGCCGTCATCGTAGTGCTTAATGATAACGGTGATGGCGTTATCCTCAATGAGACGCATATCCTCAATAACCAGCATTGGCGGGTTATACAAGGGGCTATACTTCTCTATTTCGGCCCATGGTATATAGAGATAGGCCAGTTTGCTGTCCAGGAAAGTTTCAATCCTTTTTAGCAGCTCGCCCTTATATTTGGTTAGTTCTAGGCTTTTTCGGTAAGTTTCTTTTCTTAAGTTATCTATATGAGTTAGATTAACGCCGCCTTCAACCAGCTCGGCTACTATATGAATGGAATGGGCAGTTGTTAAGGCGCTCATAAGGCCCAAACTGTCAGATAAAATACTGACTGCCAGCATGTCCTTGGCTTCGGGGCTTAATTCCCAATTAAGCGTTTTAGCCAGATCGTATATTATTTCGCCGGTCGATACTGCCTGACGGTTTATAACAACCTTAGCGAAATCGATAGTAGCTTCTGTTTGGTGGTGGTCAATTATTGCTACCGGTTTAGATTTCAGTTTATTTAGATCGGTTTCAGACATCTTTTCAAGCAGACTAATTGAAGACGTATCGACAATTATGGCCATATCGAAGTTATCCGGCAGTTCGTTAGTTACCCGGCTCCAGCCTGGCAGATATTTAAGATGAACTGGTGTTTGGACGGCGCAGAACATGGTGACGTCTTTATTTAGGCGAGTTAATATTTGCTCTAGGGCAATGGAGCTCCCCAGGCTGTCACCGTCAGGGTTGTCGGCCTGGATCACGACAATGCGGTCAGAGTTTTTAATCAGCTCGTCAAGTTGTTCTTCGCTACTCATCTTCTTATAGATTATATCTGGACAGGAGCAACTAAACTAGTATCTTATAGAAGCTGACGGCCTTCCAGTGCCCTAGACAGAGTTATTTGGTCGGCATATTCAAGATCAGCGCCGATTGGCAGGCCGCGGGCTAGTCTGGTTATCTTTACCTTCCGTTTACCTATCTGCTGCTGGATATACAGCGCCGTACTTTCACCCTCAACTGAGGCGTTGGTAGCCAGAATTATTTCCGTCACTTTGTCGTCATCAATCCGTTTAACCAGCTCTTTAATCTTAAGTTGGTCCGGCGAGACATTGTCTATTGGCGAGACCAGGCCGCCAAGAACATGGTAGGTGCCTGAAAAAACGTTAGTCTTTTCCAGAGCCAGGATATCAAAAGGATCGGCAACAACTGCTACAATCTGTTTATCTCTGCTCGGATCGGTATATAGACGGCTGTAATCCTGGCCGGCCGGAATTAGAGCAAATGTCTTTTTACATAAGGTAATGCTGCCGTGAAGATTATTAAGAGCGCTGGCTAATCTTTTAGCGCTCCCCTGGTCTCTTTTAAGCATGGCGTAGGCGTAGCGTTCAGCAGTTCTCGGGCCAACACCAGGCAGTAGGCCAAAAGCCTCAATTAGCTCTTCTAATGCCGGCGGCAAAGTGCTCATTTAATCCTTCTTTTTATAGACCTAGATCTCCAAGGGCTCCCATCATGGGCTGCATTTTCTCGGCGGCAATCTTTTGAGAAGAAGAAATGGCTTCTTTGATGGCTTCTTCGAGCCACATCTCAAGCTGCTCAATGTCATTTACGGCATCCTTAGATATGTGTATTTTCTTAATCTTTTGCTCACCGGTAATCTCGACACTGACAGCACCATCACCTTTTTCAATTGTTATGACTTCCTTTTCAAGCTGCCTTTGGATCTTCTTAACCTGCATCAACGTCTTAGCCTGATCGAATCGACTCATTTTTATCTCCTTAAATACTAGTTATATTGTATCAATCCTTGTCCTTGACATCAAAGACACTGATTGAGGCACTGTTATGAGGCCAGGCTACAAAATATGACCTTAGGTTATAGACAACACTCATAGCTATAGCCAGGGAGATAAGAATGTAGCCTAGAGATCTGGCTATTGGGTTTTTAGGAAAGACGCTTAGCCACTGGTTTAACAGGTAAGCCAGGCCAGCGGCAATAAAGATATAGATGATCGGTATAACAATACTTAAGGAAACTGACCCCCCGAGGGCTATTAGAATGGCGCCAATTAAAAAGCTGACAAAAAGAAGATGGGTGCGTGTGGCTTTAATATGAACGGCGTAGAAATATATGCCGGTTAAGGCGGCAATAACGCCGAATATATCGAGGATTGGCAGCCGGCCAAGCCAGAGATTTGGCAGCAGCGGTCCACGGATAAAGATGTGGTAAAAGACGGCGCCAAACTCCTTAATTATATGAAGCGGGCTGGCAAAATGCTGAGGCAGCCCTAGCCAGTTAAGAATATTCTTTGGACTTCTAACCAGGTAGCGGCCGATTAGAGGCAGCCAAATTAAAGCGCTAAGGACATAAGCCAATTTAGACTTAAAGTCATCTTGAATCTTCATACCATAACCGACATCTGCTCTTTGTCTATAGATGTTGTAGGCAATTAAAAAGACCATACCTGGAACATATAGGAGCAAGCTCCAGGCCAGGTTAATTAACCAGTAGACGTAGCGAGAATTAAGTTTCTTTTGAAGAATTGCCGTCGACAAGAAAAAGAACGTAATAGCGGCTAGGTACTCAACGTTAAAGTCGGCCAGTCGGCTGACATGCAGCGTCCAGGCGGAAGCGGCAAATAAAATACTGCCAAATATAGCTGTTCTCTGTCCATACCAAATATGCAGTAAAGCGTATAGGGCGATAATTGTTGCGGCGCCGGTTATTGCGGACGGGACTCGAAGAAGAGTCATACTGACCGGCGATAAGAACTTAAAGATAATCGAGTAGAGAACATTTACAGGCAGATTCAAGGGGTTTTGGTACAAGCCGTGCCAACCTAATTTAAGACCATAAAAACTGCTTTCGCCGGAGGTTATGCCGCGCATAATGCTGCCTAAATGGTAGGTTAGCAAAAAGAATATGGCGGCCAGTCCAACAATAACGCTAATAATTACCCATAAATTAACTCTGGAGGATTTTGCGACCTGTTTTTTAGGTGCCATATTATTCCCTTGGTTCTGAATGTTTAGTATCTACTGAACGGAATCGTTGCTTGTCGGTATCAAAGTATAACTCAACTCCGCCTGTAGGGCCATTGCGATGTTTCTTTATGAGGATGTCAGTCAGCTTCTTGCGATCTGTTTCCGGGTTATAATATTCTTCCCGGTATATAAACATTACAACGTCTGCGTCTTGCTCAATCGATCCGCTATCTTTAAGGTCAGCTAATTGTGGTATTTGCGGCGACCGGCTCTCAACCAACCGATTTAACTGGCTTAGAGCTAGGACCGGGGTGTTGAGTTCTCGGGCTACACCTTTGAGTCCCCTAGATATTTCACTAATCTCTTGGACACGGTTACCGTCATTGCTGAATCTACTACTGCCCGTCATTAACTGTATATAGTCAACAATAATTAATCCCAAGGGATGCTTGTGTGCTTCTCTTCTGGCTTTGGTGCGAATATCACTTACCGTAATGCCAGGACTATCATCAATAAATATTGGCGACTCGGATAATACACCCATTGCCCGGCCAATTTTCTCAAAGTCACTGTCAGTTAAATTTCCGGTTCTAAGTGCCCATGCATCAACACCTGATTCCATCGAAAGCAATCTGTCTACCAGCTGTTCTTTGCTCATCTCAAGACTAAATATTAAAACCGGTTCTTTGGACTGAGCGGCGATGTTATGGGCAAAGTTTAAGCTAAGCGAACTTTTTCCCATACTTGGTCTGGCAGCGAGAACTACAAGGTCGGATTTTTGAAAACCAGCCAGGGTGTTATCCAGATCCTTATAACCGGTTGGCAGGCCTCTAATCTTTTGCTTGTCTTTATGTAGATCATCAAGACGGTCAAAGCTTTCAGCCAGGATAGTTTCAAGGCTGACAATATTCTGTTTAATATGTTGCTGGGAAACATTAAACAGTCGTGACTCAGCGTCTTCTATGAGCTCTCTAAGCTGTTTAGATTCATCTTGGCCTAGTTCTGCTATTTCCTTTGATGTAGCTATTAAGCGCCTTCTGAGTGCTTTCTGAGCCACAATGTCGGCATATTGCTCAACATGGGCAGCCGTTGGCACGAAATTTGTTAGTTCGGTTAAATAAGACGGGCCGCCAATTATTTCCAGGTGGCCGTCATTTGATAGCCTATCGGATAACGTTAGAACGTCAATGGCGCTATGGTCGTTATATAGATCGATTATTGCCTGATAAATATATTGATGCCGACGGTCATAGAAATCTGCGGGGTTTAGGGTATCGGCTATTTTAACAATTGCTTCAGAATCAATTAGCAGTGCCCCCAGTAAACTAGCTTCCGCTTCCAGGTTCTGCGGCGGATTGGTGCTTCTTGGGCTCCCCTCTTTTAACTCTGATTGTGCCATAAAGTGCACTTATTATATAAGGTTTGGCTCGGGTTATAAAGCTAAGTCTGCCAGGTAGGACGCCTGGTTGTACTACTGCGAATCAACAAGTTCTCCACCACCAAATATTTTATTGATGGCGTCTAGGTCCTTACTCTTTGGTTTTTCTGGCAGCCCCAGGCTCTCTTTTTTTAAATCCGAGCCAGATTCATTTAAATAACATTCAATAACAAAGTCCTGGTCAGTAAGTTCTAGGATAATGTTAGATATTAACTGCTTGTTCTTGGTTTCAGAAACCTGTTTTTTATGGAATGGAAAGTCGAAAATTAAATCCAGCTGGTTATTGTCCTTAAAAACTGGCTGGGCCATCCTAACTATGCCGTATAGAGTGTTATATCTGTTTTTAAGCTCGTTTAGGATCTGCGGCCAGATCTCCTCACTGGCTATAGGCTTGGTGGATTTTTGTGGCACAACGTTTGTTGCCGCGGCTACCTTTTTAGGCAGTACTTCTTCTTTAGCCTTTTCCGGCTTTGCTTCTTTTATATGGGGACTATCAGCTTCATGGGGTGCCGGGAGTGCCTTAATTAACGTTAAAAGCAGGTATGAGTTTGGGTCGGCTGCACCGTTAATATCTAAAAGGTCCTTAAGCAGGTCTATGGCCTTTGTCGGTTCAAGGTTTAAACTGCCGTCAATTAACTTGTCTCTTAGGTCATTCATTAGTCTTTTAGCTAGCAACTGAGCACTGAAGCCCTGATCGGATAAGTTTTTTAGCTCATCGGCTATTTCCTTATATGTACCCTTTTGGCTGTCTATTGTGGCTACAAGTTTATCTATAGCTAATGATGGCGGTATGCCCAAGATCCGTCTGACATCATCTTCAGTTACCTCTTGTCCACTGCTGCCTATCTGATCTAACAGGCTGATACTGTCCCGGAAACTACCGTCGCCGTGTTCGGCTATTAGCTTTAACGCCGGGTCGGTAATCTTAATCTTTTCTTTTTTGGCAATTTCCTTTAAGTGCGCTACGGCGCTTAAATTATCTATTGGCTTAAAGCTGAACCTTTGAGTCCGGCTAATGATTGTTTCCGGCAGTTTACTAGGATCGGTGGTAGCTAGGATGAATATTACATGGGCTGGCGGTTCTTCCAGTGTTTTTAATAGGGCGTTAAAAGCTTCCTTAGTCAGCATGTGGACTTCATCGATAATATATACCTTATACTTGGCGCTGGACGGCATAGTATGGACCTTTTCTCTCAAGTCCCTGATTTCGTCAATCCGTCTGTTTGAGGCAGCATCAATTTCAATAATGTCGATGTGAGGCTTGTCGTCGGTATAAGGAAGGCCGTTTACCTCGTGGGCTAATATTCTGGCAACTGAAGTCTTGCCTACTCCTCTCGGACCAGTAAATAGATAAGCATGGCTAAGACGGTCAGACTTTAACGCTTCACCAAGGGTCTTAGTGATATGTTCTTGTCCGACTATCTCAGACAAATTCTTAGACCGGTACTTTCGGTATAACACCTGTGCCATTATTGCCTTTATTATACGCTTTTAGATGTTGAAATATTGTTGTCTAATATAACTAAAGAGCTGCTTCAAGCGCTGCCCATTCGGCAATGCTGTCGTCTTCTGGGATGTTGACACTAACTTGATCACCCGGCTTGGCCTTAAAGTAAGTTACGCTAGCCAGCAGAATACGGTAGTTCTTGCCGTTTACATCTACAAAGTAGTGTCCGTTCTCTAGTTTGAGAGTACCGACGACCTGCTTTCTAGGAATTGGACCGATCTGCTTATATAGGAAGGCACCATCTTCAGCAATAGTTAACTTTAAAATGTCACCCTGGACTAATTTAGACTTTGAGGCGTAGTTAGCCGGTACCGGATAGGTCTTACCGTCGCTGCCGACCATGTTCTGACCGTCAAAGACGCCTTCAATTATCTTGCCCAAAGTTTCTTCTCTGGCAACAGGAGCAATCTTCTGGTCATCACCAACTAAACTAAGCAAAAGCTCAGTAGCGGCTGCTAGGTTTGTTTCAGCTTCTTGTATTAGTGTTCGTAAGCGTTTGACTTGCTTTTCGGGTACGTCAGCCATTTATTTTCTCGTTTAATATAAACTTTGGTTTATTTACAGTTTTTTTACTCACCACATAAAATCAAGTGCAGTTTAAGACACCTGTCAACTAAAAAGTACCATTTTTGAGCCGAGTCGTCAAAGTTTGTTAATAGCTTGTGGAAAAGTGACTAAGCAAGTTCGACTGTTGCGCCAGCCTCTTCAAGAGCTTTCTTAGCGTTCTCAGCGTCTTCTTTCTTAGCCTTTTCTAGGATAGTCTTGGGAGCTGCGTCAACTAATGCCTTAGCTTCACCCAGTCCTAAACCAGTAATGTCTTTGACAGCCTTAATTATGGCTACTTTCTGAGCACCTGGGTCTTTAAGAACAACGTCAAACTCTGCCTTTTCTTCTTCAGCTGGACCAGCAGCTTCGTCGCCAGCAGCTGGAGCAACCACAGCTACAGCCGGTGCTGCAGCACTGACACCCCAGTATTCCTCTAGGAATTTAACAAATTTGCTAATTTCTAGAGCACTTAGTTTGTCTAATTCTTTGACTAAACTTTCAAATTCTTTGGGAACAGCTACCTTTCCTTTATCACTATCTGCCATTTTAATTCTCCTTAATTACTATTTAACTGCTCACTGCGAGCATTTAGGACGTTCAATATTCCGCGTACATTGCCGCTTAATACGTTTACAAAGCCACTAAGCGGAGCGGCCAGCGTGCCAATCATCATAGATCTTAGCTGATCCTTTGACGGCAAGTTGGCTAGGGTTTTAACGTCTTCAGATGGCATAAAAATACCCTCGGGCGTTAGTGCGCCGACAAACTCTATTGTCGGACTGGTTTTAGCGAAGTTGGCCAATGTTTGGGCTGGTGCTACTTCATCTTCGTTGTTAAAGGCATATAAGAGCATGTCGGAAAATACCGAAGTGTCGACATTCTTAAATTTAGGGTTATTTTTAAGGGCCTTTATTACCAGGCGGTTTTTAACAACCTTAATTATGGTGCCGTTATCCCGGCCGTTTCGTCTTAGCTCCTGCATAGCCTTAACGTTAGTGCCTAAGTATTTGGCGGCCACAGTTAGTTTAGATGTATTCAGTAAACCAGATACCTCTTCTACCACCTGGGCTTTCTTATCTTTAGTTAATGCCATTTATTCTCACTTTGTTTAATTAGTTTAAAGGCAGCGTATCGACCACTCCCCGTGCCTTAAAATATCCGTTGCCTAAATAAAAAGCCTTTGGCTGTTTGTACCAAAGACTAAAGTAGATCTTTACCTCGGCGACATTATCAAGGAATGTTACTTCCCGTCGCTGTCTCTGGCAACGCTTACTACATTTTACTAAATTATATAGTTATTGCCAAATTGTTTTTTAGTGATCATTTAGAACATATCCCATAGCGGTAAGTAGTTACTAGTTCTACCCCCCGATGGCCCTCTAAAAATGACTGTGCTTATCTTTTTGTATAATAAAAGTATGGCTAAGCTAACGGGTGACGTTATTGAAGAGAGTTTGAAGGATAAGTCTGTATTAAAAAACTTAGACATTAAAATTACGAGGGTTGAGAAAGTAACAAAAAAACATAGAACACCTTGGTTAAAGCAATGGACTTTATGCACCATATCTGTACCCGAAGACAAGGCAGCAAGTTTGGCTGAGACACTAAGCCAGGCATTAGAGGCAAATCATTGGTATGTAGACTACAAAAATGACACCACTCACTATGTAATATTTCCTGGCAAAGTATTTAAAGTAAACCGTAAACAACCAAAAGAATATAAACCAGTAGTCGATTATGGGTTAAGTTTACATATTCCTATATACCAACTAGACTTTTCGCCTGAGATAAAATACTGGGAGAGACCAGAGCAGAGATAAGCATCACTGTAGCCCACCAAATTCATGTTTACTTCAGGTGTTTGAGCTTGAACTGGGTGTATCTCTCGGCTGCTAGCCTGGTTAGTTCTGGATCTTCGTCCTTGTTAACGAACTTCATTGATTCAGCTATTAAAGGATGAACTTCAGCTAACTTGTCATGCATTTGTTTAACAAGTTTTCTATAGCCTGGGTGGCCCTGTGGGCTGGTCCGAAGCTCATGAAGGTGCATGGCTTCCCGAGCGTTATATGTTACTTTCCAGCGCATCTTGTGTCCCAGTAGTGTAGCGTATTGGGCCTCTAGATTATAGCCAGCCTTCTGCATCTTGCTAAACAAGCTAAGGCTGATATCGAAACAGGCGTCAAATTTATCTGTTAAGCCGGCCTTCTCGACAAGTTCCGGTGTTTCATAACCGTATATAGGAGTTAATTGCTGCCATTCTAGGTCATCCACCATGCGGTGCCGCTGCAAGTCACGGAAGATGCCATAGTCACTAAGCAGATCAAAGGAATAGTGGGCTTTTTCCAGAGCTCTGCCTGGTCGGTGCCGTCTGTTCAGTCTTTCGCCGATATATGTATTAAATATCTCCAACTTTTGCTCATAGCTTAGCTTAAATAGCTCTTTCTTTATTTGATCTAAGCTTAAAGTAGATGAGCTATAGAGCATATCGGCTATTAGATCTAGTTCGTTCTTTGGGAAGTAGTCTGTTAGAGTTACGTCTTCCAGCTCTTCTTCCGGGTAGTGGTCAGGGAGGAATCTATCGGTTAGTTTTTTAACTGCTTGATTAGTGGTTGCTCGGTAAGCGATAAAAGCACCGCCGCGTTCTGGCTTATCTGCCCTTTCCAGAAACATAGGGATTACTTTTCGGCCTTCAATAAGCAGTTGCTCGCCAGTTAAACGGCATTCTGGCAGTTGATCGCTCATTAGATGATAAATAAGGCTTTCGAGCGACTGGCCTGAAGCGTAGATACCAACTGTTGACTTAGTTGCTACCGGCAGAACTGGACGGATGGCGTCACAGGCTTGGGCTCTGGTTGCTCCCTGCCAGGCAATGTCCTGCTCTTCTTTAGGTACTTTAGAGTTCTTACGGACGTAATCAGTTAACTTTCTAACTAGGAATGAATAGTTAGAAAAGATGGTATCCATGTCGGCTTTATACTGTTTCTTAATGGCTGGTTTTAGATGTTCCGGAATGTAGTATTTGTAATTACCTTCTTTATCTTTCTGGTCGTAGTAAATATATCGGGTAGATTGTTCTAGGTAGGCAGCCAGCCGGCCCCATTCCAGTTTCTTAGTTAAGATATTAGAGGCATTTTCAATGACGAAGTGAATACCGCTTAACTGCTGGACCGAATCGTCGCCGTAAGCTGTTATTACTCTTTGCAGCAGCTTTTCATCCTTGCCTTCTGATGCGGCGAATTCATCTAGGATTGTAATTCGCATGTCATCACCTCGGCGGCTAAGTCTGGCCATAGCGGCAGCGATAGTTACTGGACTAAGCTTGCTGTTAAAGACATAGACATTGCCGGTTGAGTTAGTGAGGATAGAATCCAGATAATCCCGGCCATCTTCGGTTATTTCTAGCCGGCCTTCGCTGTCCTTAGCTAGAAGCTTTTTGTTTGAATGCTTTTCAATCTCTTCTTGAATTTGCGGCTCCTGAAACACTCTTGTTTCAGATATTATTTCCTTAACTGAAACTGGCTGGGAAGCGGAAGCAAGGCTCCTGGAGCCTTTTATGGCTAGTGTTTCAGCTACTAAGACCCATATCTTATCAGCTACCTTTTCCAGGGACTCGGTGGCAAATACTACCGGCAGGCCTCTTTGTTTTGCTTCCCAAAGATAACCCGATCTTATTCTTTCTAGCATGGCTAGGTCTAGGTTGTCGAAACGCTCGCCCTGATGGCGTTCGGCAGTTCTAGATTTTAGGACTGGTGCCGGGGCGTCTAAGACAACACAAAGATCTGGTTCTACACTACCGACCGCAAAGCTTATGATGTTGTTTATGACGTTATAATCCGGGACATCACCCCGGCCATAGTACTGGACGGCTAAAGTGGTCAGATAATTTCTGTCAACGATACAAATAACACCTTGTTCTACGCTGTTTTTAATAACTTGAAGACTTTGCGAACGGGCGGCGTTATATAGCAGAACTTCTGTTCTGGTGTTCATAGGGTAGCGCGGGTCTTGAGTAAGCTGCCTGATGGCTCTAGCCGTTAGGTCGCTCTGGCTGTCAGGTTCTCTTAGGACACGGTACGGTAAATTAGCAGTCGATAGGCGCCTTGAGAGCTCTAATATCTGAGCGGTCTTGCCTACTCCTTCTGGTCCTTCAATAACAATGTATTTTCCTGGTCGGCTCATATTATTCCTTAGTCGTAAGGCAATCCCTCGATTTTAACTGGCATTTGCCGGACGTCTTTATATGCCATAGGCAGCATCTTATCTGGTGACCAGGTCTTAATTATGGTTTCAAGATCTGTGCCCTGCTGGTATTTACCGCTAATGCCGTTATCCCGGCCTAATCCGTAGCTGCCTTCAACACTGCCTGTTTCATGGAAAACTGCCTGGGCAATTCTTTCGCCAACTGGGACCAAGATCGATTCTGTTTCGTTCAGGTTATATATTTCAAGAGTCAGACGATTAATGTACCCCGGGTCTACCCAGCCGGCATCAAAACAGACGGCGACACCATTTCTGCCCCAGCTGGAACGGGATTTAAGTTCGTAGGCGCCTGGCGGCAAAATGCCAAAGAATTCATGGGTGTGGGCGAGGATTCGTTCTCTTGGTTTTAATATAATTACTGGATGTTCCGGCGGAATGCCGGCGACCATTTTATAGCCGTTTAGATCGCTCCACTGCTTATGGGGCATTGCCTTATACGGGCCGTCAAAGTATCTTTCTACATCTTCTCTGTCAAAGGGGTTATACATTGTCCGCTCGTTTTGCCTTTCAATCCGGTAGTAGTAATAGCCTAAAGTTACGTCCATTGAGGCGTGAGAGACGTTCTTCGGATTAAAGGGGTGGCAAAGAATGTGGCCCTCTTCCACAGCTTTTAATATTTGTGTGTTACTGTATACCGACATTAGCCTGCCGCCCTCCAAAAGTAATATCTATATTGTAGTTGGCTGGCTTAAGCTTTGGCAAGCATAAACATGATGTGTTTTTTTAGGCAAATTGATGTCTAAAGATTATTTAGCCACTAGAGGTAAGGTTTAGTACAATATTGAAAGATAAAATGAGTAAAGAACTACCGTTCCGCCGCCGAGAAGGTATATTTGGACCAAGATTAGTGGCTCTAGCTGTTCTTTTAGACGGCATTTTAATCGTTATATTTACTCTTGCCAGCCAGCTGGTAGCGCATAGGCATAGTTTATTAAATGATTTTTCAGTTGATCTAACGCTTGGTATCGGTCTGACCGTAATCTATTTGAGTGCATTGCTTGCCAGAAGAAAAAGAACAGCCTTTATTGCTACTATGGTTGCCTATGCCTTCTATCTCGGTACCAGCATAGAAGCTTTAATTGACGATTTCCAGGTTCACCACCATGTTACCTGGTTTGGGATTACTCGGGCCATAATTCTGCCGGCTGTAATCCTAGTTCTTCTTTTCATAAACCGTAAAAAATATGTCGTCAGAAGTGATTCCCAAGGCTTCCGAACGGCTGTTATTACCTCATTCATTATTCTTGCCTTAACCTTTGTTTACGGCACAATTGGCTTTTACTTTTTAGGCCGGAAAGGTTTCCATCAGCAGCTGTCTGTACCAGCGGCTATGCACTACACTATCGACCAGTTAAACTTGACCACTAAGCCGATAGTGGCTTATACCAATCGGGCTAAGCTATTTGCTGATTCACTTTCCTTTGTTACCATTTTTGCCATCTTATATGTCCTAATTGCCTTCTTCCAGCCGCTAAGAGCCAGGTTTGGTGATCAGAAAGCGGCTACTCTAAAGTTCAAAGATCTGCTTGACAATCAGCATGATGCAATTAGCGAAGACTTCTTTAAGATCTGGCCTCACGACAAGCAGTATTTCTTTGACTCAAGTGAAAAAAGCGGCTTGGCTTTTCATGCCCACCGCGGTGTAGCTTTAGTTGTCGGCGGGCCGGCTGGTAAGAATGCCCGGTTCAGACAGCTTCTAAACGAGTTTGAATATGTTTGTTTCGGCAATGACTGGCAACCAGCCATAATACACTGTGATGATTCGCTTAAGGATCTTTACGAGGATCTGGGCTTTAATATGCAAAAGATTGGCGAAGAGGCTGTCGTTGATCTATATAAATTTACCTCGGAGACTGTTTCAGATAAATACTTTAGGAACATTATTAACAGGTTTAATAAGCAGGGATATAGCTTCGAGATACTAAGGCCGCCCCATCATCCGGCTGTTATTTCCCGGCTTAGAGAAGTGTCTGAGCAGTGGATGGGCAGGGGCAACCATGCGGAACGGGGCTATGCCATGGGCTATTTTACCGAGGGTTATATGGAAATATGCGATGTAGCGGTAGCCCGCGATGCGGCTGGTACCATTCAGGCTTTTTTGAACCTAGTGCCGGCCAATTTTGATAAAGAAGAAGCAACTTATGACCTTTTAAGGTCATCCAACAGCGCCCTGGGCAATATTAACGACTATCTGCTGGTTAATCTCTGTGAGAGCCTGATTGAAGAAGGATACAAGCGGATTAACCTGGGCCTTTGCCCGCTAGTTGGTATGGATAATGTTGAAGATGATAAGGGACTTATTAGCAGGATCTTAAGCTTCGCCTACGCTAACGGTGACCGCTTTTACTCATTCAGCGGGCTTTATAGGTTTAAGAATAAGTATGAGCCTATTTGGAAACCTAGATACGTCGCCTATAAGGGGGGTATCAGGAATTTCACAAGGATTATGAACTCACTTATGCGGGTCATGAGCTTAACCGCTAAAAGAAGCTATCTAAGATCTGGAAAATAGAAACTTTAAGAAACAGCGTTAATGTCGAAGCTAACCGACGGACCCATGGTGGTCGTAATATAGGCCGACTTAATGTAGTTGCTTTTAACGCTTGACGGCTTGTTGGCTTTAACCGAAGCAACTATGGCCATAACGTTATCTTCCAGTGCTTTAGCTTCAAAACTGACTTTACCAACGCTTAAGTGGACAATGCCGGACGGGTCAACCCGGTACTCTACCCGGCCAGCTTTTGCTTCGCTGACTGCTTTTTTAACGTTTGTAGTAACCGTGCCGCTTTTAGGATTGGGCATAAGACCTTTTGGTCCTAAGATTTTGGCGTATTTACCAAGTTTAGGCATGAACGAGGGCGTTGCTATTAAAATATCAAAGTCAAGGACTCCCTTTTCTATGCTTTGGATTAAATCGTCACCGCCAGCCTTATCGGCACCAGCCGCTAAGGCTTCCTCCGGGTTGTCTGTTAGAGCGGCAATTTTAAGTTTCTTACCGCTGCCAGCCGGAAGCAGTACGTTATCTCGGATATTCTGATCAGCTTGTCTTGGGTCGACGCTTAGGTTAATGTGCAGCTCGACACTGGCATCAAACTTAACATCCGACGTGTCTTTAATAAGATCAATAGCTTCTTTAAGGTTATAAGTCTTCTTAGGTTCAATCTTAGCGGCGTTTTTCCTAAACCTTTTAGACTGTCTTTCAAGTCTGGTTCGGGGCGGCTTCTGAGTTTTAGTGACTTTTTTAACCGGTTCATCTTTTTCGGTCTTCTTTGCTTCTTGCTCTTCAGCTTCCCGGACTGCTTTGGCACTTCTTTTGCCGGCCTTAGCAATTTCTCCAGCTTCTTTAGGCTTAACCTCTTTCTTGGTTTCTTTGGGCTTCTTTTTGGTCGTTTCGGCTATTAAAATGCGAAGATCGGCCATCTTAAGAGTGGAATCTACCTTAAGGCCTAAGCCCTTAGCCTTATCTATAAGCTGCTGTTTAGTTTCAGCCATCGTTAACCTTCAACCTCAACACCCATACTGCGGGCAGTGCCGGCAACAATCTTCTTAACTGCTTCAATATCTTCGGTATTCATATCCTTGGCTTTAGCTTCAGCAATTTCGCTCAGTGCTTTGTCAGACAGTTTCTTACTAATTTTCTCGCTGTTAGGCTTACCCGAACCCTTGTCTATATTAAGTTTAGCCCGAATCAAATCATCTGTCGGGGCACCAACAACTCGAAAAGACATAGTTCTATCTTCGTAAATAGCAATGTGAGCAGTTACAGTTGCTCCCTGCATGCCTTTGGTAGCTTCATTAAAGGGATTAACAAAGTCCATCATATTAACGCCGTATTGGCCTAGGGTACTGCCTACCGGCGGTCCGGCATTAGCTTGTCCGGCCTTAATCTTCATTTTTAAATTGGCTACTACTTTCTTGGCCACGTTATTCCTTTAAAGTTAGTCGATATAATATAGCCTAATTTGCCCTGTTAGTCTAGACTCTTTTAACCTGTAATGAGTCCAGCTCAACTGGGGTCTCACGTCCAAACATGTTAACCAGTACTTTAAGCTTGCCTTTTTGGACATCAATATCGTTAATTGAGCCGTCAAAGCCTTTAAATGGTCCGTCAATAATATTAACTACTTCGCCCAGCTTAAAGTCTATCTTGTGCTTAGGCTGCTCCAGACCCATTCGTCTCTGGATCTTTTCAATCTCTTCCGGGTCAATTGGTGTCGGGTCACTGCCGCTGCCGACAAATCCGGTAACTGAAGGTGTGTTGCGAACAATATACCAGGCATCTTCAGACAGCTTCATTTCAACCAGAACGTACCCCTGGAAGATGCGCTTCTCGACAACCCGGCGCTTGCCGTTCTTGATTTCAATCATCTTCTCTTTAGGTACAAGCACTTCAAATATCTTGTCGCCCATGTCCAGTGAATCAGCTCTTTGGCGGATACTCTCAGCTACCTTCTCTTCATAGCCCGAGTAGGTATGGATGGCGTACCACTGCTTGGTTGTGTCATAACGTTTAGTTACCGGCATGTTCTTATCTCCTTATTTTAAAAGTAAAGGTCTAAATATCTTGCCAAGTCCCCAGTCGACAACGGCTACCGATATACCAAATATTAGGGCGAAGATAAGTACGGCGTAAGTCAGCTTCCGGCTCTGCTTAAACGATGGCCAAGTGACCTTCTTAAGCTCCTCAAAACTGGTCCTAATGTACTTCGGAAAGATTATCCGGCCAATAAAAGACAGGACAATAAACAAAGGTTTAAGCTGCTTAATACCCTTAAGCTTTTGGTAACTGTTTGCGACCGGCCTAAATATTCTCTTAAGAAGCTTAATAGGCCAAGTAGCCTTAGATCTGACCTTCTTGGGTTTAGATTTATCATCTGACGCCTTAGCTAACTTTTCCCTAAAGGATTCAGGGTCTTTTAGCCGACGTTTAGGTTTAATTGGGTTGTATAAGTCGTCCAAGGAGTCATCTCCAAATTAAAAAACCTACATGTTAATGTAGGTCACTTAGTCAATAGTAGCAGACAGGAAGACCACCGTCAAATTGGATTAAGATGCCCACATATTTCCTGGGCGGCTTTCATCAACCATGGTAAGGTTTGGATTAATGGGCCCCGGCTCATATACCAATCTCATAAAATTACTTTATAACATTAGTGGCTGTTCAATTCCAGAAATAGCCGGCACTGTACCTTAGGTAATTAGTGTTTATAACGGCTCGTCTGAAGGGTTTTGTTTTTCGGTCTGATTCTTTATACCGATTGCTGAAACTACACCGCCGATAATTAGTAGAGCTGCCGTAAATACCATAGCATGGCTAAAGCCGCTAAGCGAAATACTGCGGCCAACAATAACACCAATTATGGCTACGGCTATTAGCCCGGCAATCCTGGCTATAGCGTTATTGACGGCTGAGGCAATGCCTGATTGATTCTGCTTAATATCTCCTAGTACGGCCGCCGTTAGGGGCGCTACTGTCGTCGTTAAACCCAGGGAAAATAATAAGATACCGGGCAAGAGCTTGCTGTAGTAATCTATTGGCAGCGTAACTCTTGATATAAAGACAAAGCCGACTCCTGCCAGTATCGGGCCAAGGGTCATAAATAATCTGGGACCATAAGTGCCGGCCAGTTTTCCAAATTGAGGTGACAATAAAAACATCAAGATAGTTACCGGCAATAAGGACAGCCCAGCATCAAAAGCCGAGAACTTACCAACTTCTTGCAAGAAGATAACTACCAGAAATGTAGCAATAGAAAGACCGGCATAGATAGCTACGGTCGATATATTACCGGCGGAGAAATTACGGATTTTAAACAAGGATAAGGGCAGCATGGCGTTTTTGATTTTGCCTTCATAAATAGCAAATGTTATTAAAAGTAAAACACCTAAAATAAGGGGGACTAGAATAATTGGACTAAGCCAGCCGTAATTAGGCTGTTTAATTAAGGCAAATACTGTTCCGAATAAGCCCAAAGTGCAAAGTATTGCTCCTATAATGTCCAGTTTAACCTTAGATATTTGCTCGGTCAGTACAAGCTTACTTAATAGCCATAGACAAACAGCAATGGGGATGATATTGATGGCAAAAATTAATCGCCAACTGAAATCATCTACCAGAAAACCGCCGAGAAGCGGACCGATGATAAAGGCAATACCAGTCCACGCAGTCCATGTACCAATAGCCCTACTCTTTGCCGAAGCCTTAAAATTGGAGATGATGATAGCTAATGAGCTTGGCACTAGCAGTGCCCCTCCTACTCCCTGGATAGCTCTGGCAATAATTAAAAAGGTATATGTCGGGGCAACCGCACATAGTATTGAAGCGACGCCAAAGCCGACCAGCCCGGCGACTAGAATTTTTTTACGGCCAAAAATATCCGATAATGATCCGGCCAGTAATATTAATGATCCGAGTGTTAGAAGATAGGCATCAATAACCCATTGCTGCACGGCTAATCCGCCCCCTAAATGACGAATTATTGCCGGTAAGGCGACGTTTACTACCGAACCGTCAAGAAAGGCTACAAAAGAAGCCAGAATGCTGACAATTAAGATTAGTTTTAACTTATGGTCCACTTAAACAGCTTACCATCTTGAACGGCGCTGTTGTAGCGAGCATTATTACTAACTTGCTATAGTTATAGCTATGATTTGGCTAGTTGGTCTGCTTCTCTTTATTGTTCTTATTGAACTTTTGGCCTGCTATTTGCCGGTTAACCAGTTTCAGAAAATATTAGCCGGATTGTGCCTGGTTATTATTTCAGTCGACAGCTTACTAGTCTTTGGCTTAAGGCCGGCCGTTTGGTCGGCCCTAGTAATCTATTTCTCTGTTTTTAGAGTTATTAACTTAATCAAACTGATTGATGCCCGTAAACAGAAGGACTATTTGAGGTCGTCATTTACAAGGAGTGCTTTAGTGCTGGTTCTTATCCAGACGGTAATTTTACTGCTTGGCTGGGTTAATAGCTGGCTTGCACTTGATCACCTGGAAGAGACGGGCTTATTGTCGGCAGTAACTGTTCTTAGTTTAATCATAATGGCCTTATCTCTAAGAAGAAGTTTGCTTAAAACAAGACCTAGTCCGGATAGAACTTTCACTCCTGACGCCAAACTGCCAAGTTTAAGTGTGGCTATTCCTGCCAGGAACGAGACTGTTGATCTGGACGAATGTCTAACTAGCCTGATTACTTCAGATTACCCGAAATTAGAGATTCTAGTGCTCGATGACTGTTCCCAGGAAAAGAGGACGCCGGAGATTATTAGACAATATGCCCATGACGGTGTTAGGTTTTTAGCCGGGGAAACCCCCGATGAATCGTGGACGCCTAAGAATTATGCTTATGAGCAGTTAGCTGCTGAAGTTAATGGCGAGATCATCTTATTTGTGGGTGTTGATACCCGTTTTGATTACCAAACCATCAGGAAGATGGTCGAACTTAAGATATCTAAGAAGAAGACAATGGTCAGTTTTATGCCTGTTAACAGCCTGCCTAAAACCAAGTTTAAGAGCATTCTGTTTCAGCCGGTCAGATACCTTTGGGAACTGGCAATTCCCAGGCGACCATTTAACCGGCCGCCGGTCTTGAGTACATGCTGGCTAATAGATAAGAAGCTGCTGGTGGAAAACGGCAGTTTTAAAGCTGTCAGCCGGAGTATATTGCCGGAAAGGTATTTTGCCCGCCAAGCAGTCAGAAAGAATGACGGCTATAGCTTTGTCTGCTTGGGCAAGGAGCTTGGTCTGTTAGCTAAAAAGAGCCTAATAGATCAAAAAGAGACAGCCATTAGGACCCGCTATCCGCTGTTAAAACAAAGAATTGAAAATGTATCCTTTATAGTTTTAAGCGAGCTAGTATTATTTATTTTGCCAATTCTTGAACTTATCTACGGTCTTATTAAGAGGAGTATATTTGTAGTTATTATCAGCCTGATCAACATCTTAATTGCCAGTGTCGTATTGTTTGTTATTACTAGGCTGACGTATAACAAGGCTATCTTTTTGAGCGCTATATTTTATCCGTTCGTGATTGCCTACGACATCTTTATTATTCTTTATTCTATGTGGGCCTATGAGTTCGGCGAGGTAGTTTGGAAAGGACGAAATGTCAGCGTGCCGGTCATGCAGATTGTGACGCGCTTTCCTACTTTAAGTCCGGAATAGTAACCGTGAAGGCTGAGCCTTTATTGAGCTCACTTTTAAACTCAATTTGAGCATGAATTAGTTTAGTCAGTTTCATGGTGACGTAAAGGCCCAGGCCGGTGCCCTTAGTTTGCTTAGTGCGGTAGTCTTCGCTTCTAAAGAACTTATCGAAGATTCTACCCTGGTCGCCCTTGCTGATACCGATGCCGGTGTCACTGACTTCAAGTCTGACGCCCTTTTCAACCTTGCTGGCGCTAATTGATATATGTCCTTCATTAGTATATTTAATAGCGTTGGTTATAAAGTTCTGCAGTATTTCCCTAACGTATAGTTTTGAAGATTTTAGAATTTCTAGATGAGGGTCAAGTTCAACTTTTAATTCAAGACCCTTGGTCTTGCAGTCAGGCCGGTAGTTATTGGCTAGTTCATTAACTAAATCAACAACGTTAATAGGTTCAATTTCAACTGTTAATTTACCCCTCTCTGCCCGGGAAAGGGTTGCCAGATCGTTAATCATGTCAGCTAAGAATAAAGTTTGGGAATGGGCTTCTTTCAGTGCCTGTTTTACCTGTTTTAGATCACCTGTTTTATCGACTATAAACTCGGCATTGCCAATATTGCCTTCAGTGATTGCTATTGGCGTCCTAAGTTCATGGCTAACAACGCTAATAAACTCATCCCGTTCTTCTTCCAGGGATTTCTCACGGGTGATATCTCTTAGCAGCAGCACAAAGCCTTCTGAGCCTTGCTGGCCGTAACCTAGTCTAACTGGGGCAATTGAAGTGTAAAGGCTAATAATACTGCCGTCTTTGTATTTAAGGCGGTAATCGCGGTTTGAGGTTGGCAGTTTAGTCTCTCTAACAACGTCATCAATTTCAATCGGCTGGTTATTTTTATCTATCGGGCTAAATATCTTATCCAGCCTTGCACCTGGCGTTATGGTGTTAACATCAAGCAGGTTTAAGGCTGCCGCGTTATATGTTGCTATCCTAATATGCTCGTCAACTGTTATTACGGCATCAGCCATGGAGTTAATTAGTGTTTTTAATCTCTGGTGGTCAAGATTTTCCTGATCAAGAGATGGTTTTAACGGTTTTAGTAGCTGCATATAAGATATTGTAATCAATTACCTTTAAGTCTAAAAGCTAAACAATGGTCGGATAATTTTTAATCTGCTTTTTAAGCTCCAAACATTTAGGCAGCCGTGCTTCGAGGGCCTGCCAGAACTTAGGTCCGTGCTGCATAATTTCAGTATGGTTTAGTTCGTGCATAATAACATAGTCTATTAGCTCCCATGGCAGTTCCATGAGATATAGATTTAAGGTTATGTTTTTAGAGCTGTCACAGCTGCCCCAGCGTGTTTTAAGGCTTTTTATTTTAAGTTCTTTATATTTATAGCCGTGTTTACCGGCCAGTTCATTAACTCTTATGGGCAGTAATCTGTTGGCCTGAGCCGTAAGAGCTCTTTTTATTATTCTTCTGGCTGCTTCTTGAACTTTTGGGTTTGCAGTATCTAATTCTCTTGGGTAATAAACAACTGCCTCTAGGTCGCTAAGACGAGACGTGACAGTCTTTTTATTTGTTGGCTTAAAGACCAAACGGTGGTTTTTGCCAATTAGTCTGCCGGGGATTAGCAATGTTCTTTCTGGTATCTTTTTTAGAATCCAATCCTGCTTGCTTTTGGCAAAGCTTATAGCCGCACTATACGGTACCCACGTTGGAATAGACACCTTCACCAGGCCTTCGCCAGAAATACTTAATCTAATCTGGCGAGACGTTGATCTTTTAGAAACCAAGACAATAATCTGATCATCAAGTGCAAATTGTTTTGATTTCATTTAATGGATATATATATTGCGGCGGGTAATGTCTTCCCGGTCGATGCTGCTCGGTGGTACTAAATTGACCATCCCTGGTTTAGCTAAATTGCTGGCGTAGTCTTGGACCTGCAGTATGCCCTTATCTCGCATTTTGGACATAACAATGTTTCTTTGGGTTGAAAAATGGTGTTTACCGCTGGCAACAACCGGGTCTTCATGATAATCGGGATTCTGCATGTAGGACAAAATGCTATCGAAAGTGGTTCTGTCCCAACCGGCTGCATGGCGGTCATCAGCCCGTCTTTTGTCTCTTTTAACGTTTCTGGCAAAAGCACTCTCAACATCAACCTGGAACCAGACAAGTATGGGGATGGCACCGTGTTTCTTGGCTATTTCGGCTAAGGCTTTTCTCTGGACTGTGCGCATGGCGTTAGTATCATAAATTACGCTCATTCCGGCAGTTAGGAATTCTTCTGTCATATAGTCCATTAGTTGAGCAACGACGTTATTTTCCTGCTGGTCATAACGGGGTTTTTCAAACAATTCACTTCTAACTCGGTCACTTTGTAAATTAGCAGCCTGGACCTCTTCGGCAAATTGTCGGGCAAAATATGTCTTGCCTGAGCCAGGAGCACCATAAAATATCATCAGGAACGGTTTGTGCGGCACTATCTTTGACATTATGATGAATATTGTATATCAGATGTTAGGAGTTTTGAAGTAGTTTGTCAGATGTCAGTCATTAGGTTAGTATAAATGACTAGAATTACAAGCTAATTCTAATCTAGGGGTGTCCGTTAATGGTAAGCGGCGACTCTCCAAAAGTCGTGCTGTCGGTTCAAGTCCGGCCACCCCTGCCACAAAGTGACAACTTGACAACTAAGATTATCTTTTGCTATTCTATAAGTATGAAAACTATGACAGCAGCTAATTTTAAGGCTAATTTTTCTTCCGTTGTAGAAGAGATTAAAAAAGGTAACGAGGTGGAGATTACTTATGGTCGCAAGAAAGAGCCTCTGGCTACCGTTGTCCCTCAGAGTAAGCTAAAAAAACCAAATTATTCAGTTACGCTAGGTGACCTTAAAGCTCAAGGAAAGATATACAAGTTTCATAACTTTGAAATGACTGATGAGGAGTTGCTGTCCTCATGAACTATCTGCTGGATACCCATATTCTTCTGTGGGTGCGGTTCAGCCCAAATAAATTAACAAAGACCCAGCGTACCATCATTGAGTCGCCTGATGAGGAGAAGTTTATTAGTGCAATTACGATATGGGAAATAAGTCTAAAATACGCCTTAGGAAAACTTGATCTTGGTGGGGATACTCCAGAAATCTTTACAGCCGGCCTACAAAAGATAGGAATTAAGAGCATTTCACCAACGCAAGAGCAGTATGCTACTTTTTATTTACTACCCAAGGTGATAAAACACAAAGACCCGTTTGATAGGATGATCATATGGCATGCCATGAACAGTGGCCTGGCTTTAATATCAAGTGACAAGAAGTTGCCTGATTATGGGATCCACGGTCTTACGATTGCATAATGCAATCATGCTCTGGGCACAAGTAGATTACCTGATAGATCGGATTTATTTTCCTCGGCCAGTAACTTAATAATTAACTCAAGATTATCTTGCTTACTATTCTCTAAAGTTCTATCAAGCGACTGTAACCCCTGCCAGAATATTTGGTCCTTGCTAATTTAAAGCCTAAAACCAGCTAGATATCCAGTTTCGGTCTAGTAGTTGTGACTGACTAATCTGCCATCCGTAATTTAGGGGCGCGAAGTATAAGAAGCCAGAGATAATAATTAAAGCCAAAATCAGACTCGCAATAAGTCGGGGCGAGCGCTTCCAGTTGGTCTTAGTTGGCAGCATCCCAACAAGAACAACCAGTATCATCGTTGAATAAATTGACGCGAAGATGTAGTGATATAGGAACATTGGCCGCGTGATTCTCTCAAAAGGTAGCCAGTTAATAAAGTAGGCTATTAATAAAAAGCCAAGTACAGGTACGCTCTTTTTATAATGTTTTCTAAGTTTGGGTATAACCACTACCACTAACGCCCCTATAACACTAAGGCTGCTTAGCCACCAAATAATGGGGTTACTTATCTCATAAATATTACCCCGCGTTCCACTTGCTTGAAGTGGTCCCTCCCATATATATACCGGCTTGGTTTCCAGTGGCCACGTATACCATTTTGAGGCGGAAGCGTCAGTGCTGGGGGTAGACTCGTTATATTCATACATATCCTTATTGAGTTCAATAAATTTATCCCAAAAAGAGTCTTTGACGCTGGGGGAGTAATGCTCACCGCCTATTAACGTCGACTGGAACTTAGCCGACGTATAGGCGTCTTCCGGACCCGCCTTATTAAGAAGTGATAAATGAATCCAAAATGAACCTAAATAAATTAGAAAACTTAGAAGAATTATTCCAAGTATCCCGCTTATGCGGACTATCCAGTTCGGGATATGCTTCATGCTAGTTCTTGCAAAGATTACTAGCACTAAGACTAGAGCTGTTATGCCTGTCCATTTAACTGAGGCTGCGGCGCCCGCTAATATTGTAGCCGCAACTAACCAGCCGATAGATTTATAGTTCTCGTGCCAGCGTAGTACGGTATAGACAGCGGCTAATGCAAAACAAGTCAGGAAAATATCTGTTAAGACCAGCCTGGATATAATAATTAGTATGCCGTTTAACATTACAGCTAAACCACCTAGCACAGCAGTGAGTTTGGACTTAGTGAGTCTTCTTAATACGCCGTATACCAAAGGCACAACCGCAATCCCAAATATAGCCACAAAAATTCTAAGATCAGTCTCGGTTCCGGTAGCTGAGGCAGGGCTAATGTGAGTTAGCCACATCCAGCCCGACATCAAGAGTTTTGCCAGTGGTGGGTGTAAGTCGAAATAGAAAGTATGGTATAAGTAGTCGGCCGTATCAGCTTTAAAATATACTTCGTCCCATACGACCCCGTGAGGAAATGAAATACCGATTAGCCTAGTTAGGCCAGCCCCTATTATCAAGCTTACTAGTCCCACATTGAATCTAGCCCACAACCGCTTCATACAAATTATGTTATCATCTTGACACTTGCATAAGTAATCTAAAGAACTAGAAAACTAGATATTATCTGCCCAATTTTTCTTCTGTCTTTTTTAATATCTATGGTTGCTTTCGTCATATACATGGGCGACAGTTTGATTATCCCTGTCAAAATATGACGATACGTACTAAATAAAAATTTTCTGATTTAATAGACGTGACTTGGCTGACGAATAATCGTTGATTTTTGCTATGTGGTATACTTTTTACAGATTATATAAGCTTTAACGTAATTTAACGGAGTTATTATGCCGAAAAAAATAAATAAATACTTAGTCATATCTATCTGTTTAGTTATCGTAGTTATAGTGGTGCTGGTTGTTGTTTTAGTGGTTAAGAACATTAATAAGAATTCAAATACACTTAGTGCTAGCCAGCAGACTGCAGCTAAGCAGCTAATTGACACCAATTGGCAGCAATTCTTTGCCGCTTCAACTTCACTTCAGGGCCGGGAAAACCTTCTGCAAAAAGGCAGCAGCTATAGCCAATACATCCAGGCTGAGTTTTTCGGACTAGCTGCTCAAAAATCCTACACAGTTGTTAATAGCGTCAGTTTTGTAAATAAGACTAAAGCCGATGTTGATTACACGGTTTATCTTAATAGCCGGCCTCTTTTAAGTGGCGAAAAAGGCCAAGCACTATTAATTGGCAACTCATGGAAAGTCAGCGATGGTACGCTTTGTCACCTATTAAACTTTGGTGCTAATACACCGGCTGCCTGTAAGAACTTAGCGTATTGACAGTATATTAGTAATCTAAAGGGCAAGAAGACTAAATATTATCTGCCAAGTTTCTCTTCTGTCTTTTCAATGTCTATGGTTGTTTTTACTACCGTATCGGGTGCAAGCGAAATACTGTCTATTCCCTCTTCAACTAAGAAACGGGCAAATTCGGGGTAATCTGACGGAGCTTGGCCGCAAATTCCAATATGCACCTTCTTTTGTTTACTGACTTTTATGACTCTCCTAATGAGTTCCTTCACGGCCTCGTTGTTTTCATCATATACATGGGCGACAGTCTGATTATCCCTGTCAACGCCGAGTGTTAACTGGGTTAAGTCGTTTGACCCGATTGAAAAACCATCAAACAGATCAGCAAATTGCTCAGCTAATATAACATTAGACGGAATTTCACACATCACATAAACTTCAAATCCATTTTCCCCTCGTTTAAGGCCGCACTTTTCCATAATTGCTAAAACTTTATGGGCCTCATCTAAATTGCGGCAGAACGGGATCATAGCTTTTATGTTAGTGATGCCGGTTTCGTTTCTGGCTTTTTTAAGGGCCTGGCATTCAAGTTCAAATGCTTCTCGGTATGCTTCACTGTAGTAGCGGCTTGCGCCCCGCCAGCCAAGCATCGGATTATCTTCTATCGGCTCAAATTGCTTGCCGCCGATAAGATTGGCATATTCGTTTGTTTTAAAATCGCTGAATCTAATTATGACGTCATTGGGGTAAAAAGCGGCGCCAATTATGCCGACACCTTCGGCTAATTTGTCGACAAAATATTGTGACTTATTGGTATAGCCGCGGGTTAGGTCATTAATTAAAGCCCGTGTTTTTTTATCTGTAATTTTGTCAAAATGGAGCAGTGCTAAGGGGTGAATCTTAATGTGTGAATCAATAATGAATTCCTCCCTGGCAAGGCCGACGCCGTCATTTGGAATCAGTGAATACTCAAAGGCAAGGTCCGGCGAACCGATATTCATCATTATTTTTGTTTTTGGCCGCTGGAGGTTTTTTATGTCAGTCTTGTCAACCTTAAACTTCAAAATACCTTCATATACCAGTCCTTCATCGCCGCCGGCGCAGCTTACCGTAATAGAGCTGCCGTTGGCTATTTTCTGGGTGGCATTTCCCGTACCGACAACACACGGTATTCCAAGCTCCCTCGAGACAATTGCGGCGTGGCACGTTCGTCCGCCTTTATCGGTAACAATGGCGCTTGACTGTTTCATTATGGGCACCCAATCTGGATCAGTCATCTCTGTTACGAGAACATCCCCATCTTTAAATAAGCCAATGTCTTTAACGTCCATAATTTTACAAACTTTGCCGGATCCAATCTTATCGCCAACGCTAGTACCTTTGGCGATGACCGTACCACTTTCAAGCAGTTTGTACTCCTCGACAACGTTCAGATTTTTGCGTGATTCAACTGTCTCGGCTCTGGCCTGAACTATATAAAGTTTTTTGTCTTTGTCATCCAGGGCCCATTCTATATCCATTGGCTTGCCGTAGTGTTTTTCAACTTCCATGCCCCATTTGGCCATAGTTATAGCCTGCCCGTCAGAAATGGAATATTTCTCCTGATCAGATTTTGAAACAGAGATATTTTTGGTCCGGTTGCCAAAAGCAGTTATCATCCTAAGTTTTTTATTGCCGAGTTTTCTTTTAATGATAGTCATTGTTGGTTTAAAAACTGTAAATTCATCAGGATTTACCCGGCCCTGGACGATATTTTCGCCTAATCCATAGATTGAACTAACGACAACCGCGTTTTTGAAGCCTGATTCGGTATCAATAGTAAACATAACACCTGCCGCTTTAGCGTTGACGGCTACCATTTGCTGAACGCCAACCGAAAGAGCAACCTTCATATGATCAAAATGATTTTCTACACGGTAAACAATGGCCCGGTCCGTAAACAAAGAAGCGATACATTTCCTTACCGCCGAAAGGACGCTTTTCTCACCCTTTATATTTAGAAATGATTCTTGCTGTCCGGCAAAAGAGGCATTGGGTAAATCCTCGGCTGTTGCCGACGAACGTATGGCAACTACCAAATTATGCCCACCGCATATTTTGCTTAACTCACGGTAGCCTTGGACTATTTCTTCTTCAAAATCTTTTGGCAGTTTTGAGTGAATTATTAGGGAGCGGATTTTTGCGCCGGCTTTTTCAAGTTCCTTCATGTTGGTTACGTCAAGACCCTTAAAATCTTCAATTATGGCGTTTTTTATACCGGCATGTTCAATAAAGTAGTAATAACTTTGGGAGGTTGTGGCAAATCCATTCGGCAAATTAATACCTTTAGGGGCTAATTTTTGGTACATTTCCCCCAGTGAAGCATTTTTCCCTCCGACCTCGGGAACGTCAGATAGAGAAATATCTTTGAAAAATTTTATATATTTGTACATTTTTTGTCCGTTTTTTAGTTTATTATTCAGGCCATATTATATCAGGTTTTTAGGAGCATAAGCATATTAATTTTAAATATTCTATAACGGATAAAATGTTAATAATATGCCGGATTAAATGAAATCTAGGGTGGTATAATTGGCTTTAATGAAGGAAGAAATAAAAACTATTTCTAAGTGGCTTGGGTCTGGTTCTATTGATATTTTTGGCTGCCCCTTTTCAGGGAAAGACACCCAGGGAGAAATTTTAGCCAAGTTATTTGGCGGTGAAATGATATCCGGCGGAGATATACTAAGGAGCCATAAAGAACCAGAAAAAATTGATCAAGCTATAGGCAGCGGCGGTCTTGTCCCGTCCGATTTTTACCTGGACTTAGTTTTACCCTACTTATCGCAAAGAAAGTACAGCGGCAAGCCGTTAATATTAAGCGCGGTTGGCCGGTCTCATGGTGAAGAGCCGCAGGTTATCAAAGCCGCCGCCGATTCAGGGCACCCCATTAAAGCAGTAATACTCCTTGATTTAACTGAACAAGAGGTCTGGCGGCGGTTTGAAGAGTCTAAAGTTGAAGGCGACAGAGGCAAGCGGGCTGATGATAAACGGGCTATAATTCAAAACAGGCTAAAGAAATATAATACAAGAACTGTGCCGGTGATCGATTACTACCACAGAGTCGGCTTACTAATTGAAGTCAATGGAACATTGCCGCGCGAAGAAGTGACTGATGAGATCCTAAAAGGGTTGGTTAATAAATCAAAAAACCTTAAGCATTAGTCGGGGTGATATCAATCTTGCTAACCGTTGATCCGGCCGATAATCCATCGGTGTTTATTTCGTAGGTAATTATCTGTCCAAAAGGCATTTCAAAACTGGCGATATCTTCGTCGCTGATAGTTTCTAGGTATTTCGTGAGGGCCCTTAAACTGTTTCCGCTGGCGACAATTAGAATATTATTGCCATTTTTAAGCTCAGGCAATATGGTCTGTTTATAGAACGGTAAAACGCGGTCATAAACCATTTTAAGCGTCTCACCTCTCGGGATAGGTATATCCCAACCCCGCCTTATATTATTAAATGCGTCTTCGCCGAGGGAGTTTTTTATGTCCCATTTGTTCTTGCCGGTGTATTCGCCGTAGTCTCTTTCGTCCATTGCGGCCGATGTTTTGACTTCTACTCCAAGTATTTGGGCAGTATCAAGCATTGCCTCTAGTGTTTCACGAGTTCTAATTTGCTCCGAACAATAGGCCTTATCAATATGGGTATCTAATTTTTTTAGAGCTTGGCCTAAAGCCCTAGAGTCATTAAATCCTTTATCGCTTAGGTGCACATCGGTTCGTCCCGTCCACTTGCCTTGTGCATTCCATTCTGATTCAGCATGCCTGGCAATTATTAGCTTGCCAGTTGGCTTCTTGTCAATTTTAACCTTGTTTGGTGTACTGCCGTACCAATAATCAATAATATTTTTAGCAGTTATCTGGTTAATCCTTAGAATTGCCTCTTCAGTGTTAAAGGCGTTATGCGGGCTGACAATTACATTAGGCATTTTTTCTAAGACGGATATCTCAACACCATGATGAAGCAAGTCTTCGGGGATAGTATCACTTCTTAGAAGCGCCGTTTCCTCGTGGTAATTAAGCAGTACTTCACCTTCTATAACATCAATACAGGCACCGCCTAACTGACCATTGCAAAGCAGTTCGGTCAATGCTTCAGTGTCAACCAGCTCTCCTCTAGCAGTATTTATTAATATTGCGCCATGTTTCATTTTGTTCAGTTTTTCCTGGTTCATAATATGGTGGGTGGACGGTAGATAAGGTAAGTGCAGCGAAACAATATCTGATTGAGTAAGCAGATCGTCTAATTCAACATACTTAAAATTAAGCTCGTCTTGAAGTTCGGGTTTTTTAAGACTATCAAAGGCAACCGTATTCATCGAGAAGCCATTAGCAATTTTCAATGCTTTTTGACCAATGTGCCCAGTACCAACTACACCGAAGGTTAATCCCTCAAGGTCATGACCCATTAATTCCTTAGATGAAAACTGAGTATTCTCGGCCTTAAGTACAGCTGGCAGCTTACGTTTTAGGGCCAGCAGCAAAGCGAAAGCATATTCGGCAACGGTATTTTCGCCATATGTCGGGACGTAGACAACTGTTATGCCGTGTTCTTCGGCGGCAACCAGATCAATGTTGTTGAACCCGGTTGACCGGCAGGCGATTAATTTAAGTTTGGGCAATGCTTCAATAACTTGTCGGTTAATTACACTTGATATAAATACCGAGATTACCTCAGTATCCGGGTTGCAGTTTGACAGTTCACATTTATCCGTTATGAATTCCCAATGATGGTCGGTGCTAGAAAGTGCAGCGCTCAGCTGTTCTTTGTCTAGATCGGTGGCATCGTAGAAATATATCAAAGCCATATCAAGTGTTTATTATACATAAGAATTATGAGAACATTAACATATGAAAATCTCGCGGATAAAAGCCAGGCAAATTCTTGATTCTAGGGGTGAACCTACGGTTGAAGCAGACGTCTGGCTTGATAACGGTATTTTTGGCCGGGCAGCAGTTCCTGCCGGTGCTTCGACTGGTTCTCATGAAGCCCACGAACTTCGTGACGGCGGCAGTGCATTTGACGGAAAAGGTGTTTTAAATGCAGTTGCCAATATTGAGGGTGAGATTGCTGACCGCTTAAAAGGTGTAATGGCTGATGACCAGCTTCTGGTTGACCAGAAAATGATAGATCTTGACGGCACCCCAGATAAGTCGAGGCTAGGCGCCAATGCTATTTTAGCCGTATCCTTAGCCTGTGCCCGTGCCGCAGCAAATGCTCGGCAAGTACTGTTATACGTACATATCAACGATATTGCCCATAATCCGCCAAGAACGATTCCGTTGCCGATGATGAATGTTTTAAATGGCGGTAAACATGCTACAAATTCTGCCGACTTTCAGGAGTACATGATAATACCCAGGCGTGTTTCGACTTATTCCCAATGTGTTCAGGTCGGAGCTGAGATATTTCAATCCTTAAAACGCAAAATAGCTTCACTTGGTGCCTCAACGGCGGTTGGTGATGAGGGCGGTTTTACTTACCCAGTAAAAAGCAATACGGAAATGCTCGATTTGTTGGGTAGTGCTATTAATGGGTCCAGTTTTAAACCGGGGGATGATGTTTATTATGCACTAGATGTGGCTGCTTCAGAGTTTTTCAAAGACGGCATTTATTCTCTAAAAACTGAGAACCGGCAGTTAACTAGCAGTGAGATGATTAATTATCTGTCTACCATTTCTGATTCTTACCCGCTTATATCGATTGAAGATGGCTTAGATCAAGATGCCTGGGAAGCTTGGCTAAACATGACATCACGGCTGGGAAGATTACAAATTGTCGGTGATGATTTACTGGTAACAAATCCTGAAAGACTAAAAAAAGCGATCGATATAAAAGCTGGTAATGCCATTCTTATTAAACCAAATCAGATCGGGACGCTTAGTGAAACAATACATACCATAAAATTGGCCAAAGATCATGGCTGGCGTACTGTAGTTTCGCACCGAAGCGGAGAAACGGAAGATGTGTCTATAGTCCATATTGCTATCGGTACAGGGGCAGATCAAATAAAGATTGGTAGTTTATCTAGAAGCGAAAGAAATGCTAAGCATAATGAAATTATGCGTATTGAGGAAATAGATAAGACCCTAAAGTTGGCAAATCCTTTTAGCGTTAATTAAATTTATTGTAAATAGGGCTGCTATACCATAAAAAGTGACAGTAAAATAGACCATTAAACCAGTTTAAAAGACTAATTTTCGTAGTTTGTTCATAAAATATTAATTTTCTCTTGACTCAAAAGTGATGTAACAGATATACTAAGCATATCCGTAATAGGTAAATGGTACCCACACCATTTGGGTAACAAAAAGAGACAATAAAAAAAGAAAAAACTACAGATGAAAGTACTAATGTTAGGCTGGGAATTACCCCCCCATAACAGTGGAGGATTGGGTACTGCCTGTTATGAACTATGTAAGGGCCTAGCAAAAAATAATGTTGACATCGAGTTTATTCTGCCCTACAAAGCTGAGCATAATATTGATTTCATGACGGTTACTGCAGCCATACCTATTGGCGTTAACGACATTCAGCGGCTGGGAATTGCCTACGATAGCTGTAAATACATTCTTGATAGCGGAAGTGAGGCTTGGCTTAATATTGTTGATCAGCACCTACTCTATGAACGGGCTGTTCTTGAACTAGCTAAGACCCGTCAGTTTGATATTGTTCATGCCCATGACTGGCTGACTTTTAGAGCTGCTTTAAGATTAAAAGAACGCTTTGGCTGTCCAATTATACTGCATGTTCACTCAGTTGAATCTGACAGGGCTGGTGATAAGCCTGGTAATCCCTTGATCCACGAAATTGAGGATACAGCTCTTCATCTAGCCGACAGAGTTATTGCTGTCAGCGAACACACTAAGAAGGTCATGATGCGGGATTATGGTTTGCCGCCGGAAGCAATTGAAGTAGTCCATAACAGCCTGAATGTTAATGAGCTTGTACCTTTAGATAATGAAAACGTCTATCGCTACCTCAAAGTTATGAAGGAAAAGGGTTACAGGGTGGTAACTAGTGTCGGACGGCTGACCATCCAGAAAGGCTTGCCTAACCTGCTTGATGCCATCCGTAAGGTAGTCGATAAAGTGCCTAAGACCTTGGTTTTGATAGTCGGCAGCGGTGATCAAATGTATGAGTTAATGGAAAAATCCGCCGAATTAGGTATTGGCGCCAACATCTTATTTACAGATTTTCAGAGAGGTAAAAACTGGCGGGATGCCTATGCTATTGGCGATTTGTTTGTCTTGCCGTCAATAACTGAGCCATTTGGTTTAACACCCCTTGAATCAATCGGTTACGGAACACCAGCTCTTATTTCTAAGCAGTCCGGCGTAAGCGAGGTCTTAAATAATGTTCTTAAAGTAGATTATTGGGATATTGATGAAATGGCTAATCAGATAGCCTCTGTTTTAATGAATGATCCGCTCCGTGACGAGCTGGAAGTAAATAGTTATAGGGAGCTTGAAAAGATGTCCTGGCAGCAGGCAACGGATAAAATGATAGGCATATATTCAGCCCATCTGTCAGGAGCAGGTGCATGAGTCAGAAAGCCATAGTTTTATACCTTCATGTTCATCAGCCGTATAGGATAAGGCATTACACAGTCTTTGACGCGGCTGTTAATCATAACTACTTTGATGCACCTTATGACGATAATGCATCGAACGAAAAGATTCTTAAGAAAGTGGCTGAAAAGTCCTATATGCCGACTAATGCCAGATTCCTTAAATTGCTGGATGAAAATCCCGGGTTCAAACTAAGCCTTTCAATTACAGGTACAGTTATTGAGCAGTTAGAAAAATGGGCGCCTGAGTGCCTGGAGTCATTTAAAAAGCTGGCTGCTTCCGGGCGGGTTGAGATTGTTGGCGAAACATACCACCATACCCTGGCCTACTTCTACTCTAAAAGTGAATTTGAAATACAGGTTGACATGCACAAACGAAAGATTGAAGAGGTTTTTGGCCAGTACCCGACTGTCTTTAGAAATACGGAGCTTAGTTATAACAACGAGATTGGCAAATGGGCTGATGAAGCCGGTTATAAGGGGATACTGGCTGAAGGCTGGGACCCGATTCTTGGATGGCGCAGTCCAAACTACGTTTATCAGCCGCTTAATACTGAAAACATTAGATTGCTTCTTAAAAACTACAAAATATCTGATGATATTGCCTTTAGGTTTGGTGACCACGACTGGAGTGAGTGGCCGTTGACTGCAGATAAGTTTATGCATTGGTTAAGCGAAGATCAGAACGCCACTAACTTTGACTTATTTATGGACTATGAGACCTTTGGTGAACACCAATGGGAAGACAGCGGTATCTTTGAATTCCTTGAACATATACCTAAAGAATGGCTTAAGACTGCCGGCCATTCGTTTATGACGGTGACCGAGGCAATAGATAGTTTTGAGCCGGTAGATAGAGTTGATGTGCCCAGTACTATTACTTGGGCCGATACAGAAAGAGATTTAAGTGCTTGGCTTGGTAATGCCCTTCAGGTGAGCTCAATCTCTAGTCTTTATTCGCTTGAAGACAAGATTATAGCGACTAACGATTTAGCCCTAATAGATGACTGGCGGCGACTGCAAACTTCTGACCATTTCTACTATATGTGTACTAAATGGTTTAATGACGGCGACATTCATGCCTACTTCAGCCCCTATAAGACACCTTATGAGGCCTATATGAACTTTATGAACAGTTATCATGATCTTCGCTACAGAATTAGCCAAGCTGGGGTAGAATTATAAGCATGATAAGGGTGGAAAATGGGTAGACCAGTTGTTTTAAGCAACGGCCAGCTATTTGTCGGTCTTGATGAGTCTGGCCTGGTTCATGATTTCTATTACCCTTACGTCGGGCTGGAGAATTTAACCAATGCCAGATCTTCCCAGCATAAGATAGGCGTTTGGGTCGACGGCAAGTTTAGTTGGACGAATGATGGCTCATGGGAAATTAAAGTAGATTTTGAAGAAGATGCCTTAATTAGCTACATTGAGCTTAAAAATAATAATCTCGAGATTAATTTATTATTTCAGGACTTTGTCGATACTGATAGCAATACTTTTATCCGGCACATCACTATCGCCAATCCCTTAGACCGCGAACGAGATGTAAGAATATTTATGCACCAAGTATTTCAGATATCTAGGGCTGGCCGGGCCGATACTGCCCTATACATTCCCGATGACAACTACATTTTGGACTACAAGGGCCGTTATTCACTGGCTATTTCAGGTAAATACAGTGATGGCGGTGAGAGCTTTGACCAGTATGCTGTCGGTAACTATGGCATTGAAGCTAAGGCCGGCACGTTTGTTGACGCCGAAGACGGCCAGCTGTCCGGCAATGCCGTGGAACATGGCGGTGTCGACAGCGTAATTAGATTTAAGCGGGCACTCGGTGCTCATAAGTCAGACTTTATTGACTACTGGATCATCGCTTCGTCCAGCCAGAGTGATGCTCAGGTTGTTGATGAATCCTTAAAAAAAGAAGATATCGAGAAAAAATTAACAGCCGTTCGGAAATATTGGCAGAAATGGCTTAAAGAAAATCATGAACTGCCAGACTATCACTTAAGGAGCTTAAAGCATAGTTTGCTGGTTATTAAGGCTCATATTGACGAGAGAGGTTCTATCCTGGCTAGCGGTGACTCCAGCATCTTTAATTACGGCCGAGACTACTACTGTTACTGCTGGCCAAGAGATGCAGCCTATGCTCTTTGGCCCCTCATTAGACTTGGCCACTTTGAGGAAGCTAAGCAATTCTTTGAATTTGCCCGTGATACGAAGCATAAAGACGGCTATTTAATGCATAAGTACCAGCCAGATAGATCAATTGGCAGTACTTGGCATCCTCTTGTTCATGGACGCAATAAAGAGCTGGCAATCCAGGAAGATGAAACAGCGACCGTTATATATATGATCGGCCAGTATTATGAAGCTTCCAAGGATAAGACTTTTATTGAGAATATTTACCACAGTTTTGTAGTTGGAGCAGCTAATTTCATGGTTAGGTTTATTGACGAATCGACCGGCTTGCCGCATGCCAGTTATGACCTATGGGAAGAAAAGTTCCTAACCTCAACTTATACAGTATCAACTGTTATTGCCGGTCTGGATACCGCTTCTTACCTAGCTAAAGAGGTTGATTCGGCCGATGACTCTGTTAAATGGAAGAAAATGGCTGACCAGCTTAGAAACAACCTGGATAAGCTATTTGGAGAGGTAGATTACTTTACGAAGGGATTCCTGCTTCTAGATAACGGCGATCTTAGATATGACTATACATTGGATATATCCAGCCTCTATGGGCCATTCATGTTTGCCGGTATTGAACCGACAGATAAAAGACTAATTGCAACTGTTGATCAGATTGAAAAGCGTATTTTAAACTCCTCACCTTCCGGCGGTGTGCTCCGCTATGAGAACGATAGCTACTTCTTGACTAAAAAGCAGTATAAAGGCAACCCATGGATAGTCAGTACGTTGTGGCTGGCCCAGTATTATCTGGCAGTCAGTCAGCACCAAAAGGCTAAAGATCTGCTCGAATGGTCAATTGCCCGTGAACTTCCCAGTGCAGTCTTATCCGAACAGTTTGATCCTGAAAATGCCTTACCGCTCGGAGTTACACCACTTGTCTGGAGCCATGCCGAGCTGGTTAATACACTGCTAGATTTAAGTAAGTACCAAAAAGACTAGTGTTTACGGGGTTTAACTTCGTTCCGGCCTAAACTCTTCTTAGTTTCGGTGAATATAACGTGCTTGCGAAGTCTTGGGCTATATTTCTTTAAAGATAACTTATCCGGTGTATTCATAGTGTTTTTAGTAGTGTAATAGATTCTTTCACCACTTTCTTCACTGACCATACCAATTATCTTTCTTTTATCGCCTTTTTTAGCCATACATATTGCCTCTAGACTTAAATATTATATATAGATTAACGGATTAGAGCTAAGTTGTAAAACATGATCTAGTCTGGAGCCGTGACCGAGATTTGAACTCGGGACCTCATCATTACCACTGATGTGCTCTACCAACTGAGCTATCACGGCGTTTTCTGCTAGCCAATAGTAGCAAATTTAATCTGTTTTTGCTACACTCTCTATCTGTAAGCATGCCACCTTAGCTCAGCGGCTAGAGCAACACTTTTGTAAAGTGAAGGTCGTCGGTTCAAATCCGACAGGTGGCTCCATGCAGGGATGACGGAGTGGTCAATCGTATCTGACTGTAAATCAGACGGCTTTACGCCTACGGGGGTTCAAATCCCTCTCCCTGCACCAGATGAAACAATCGGTACGGTTAGAATTTTATTGATATAATTAAGTTATGAATTGCCCAACTTGTAACAAGCCTATGTATAAAGTTCGGTGGGAAATTACGAACAATTTCAAAGTTGGTAAAGATTTCAAGAAATACGATAAATATACATACGAATGCAAAGATGATGATATATGGGTGACCACGGAAATTCCTATGACGAAGAAGCCTGTAGAAAAACCATCAAAATAGTTCTAACTTTGTAGATGACGCTGCACCACGGATATAAGGATTTGGTACGTTAGAACGTTAAGTGATTTAATACGCCTAAACAAGACTTACCAACTTTAGTTGACTGCTTACAGGCCGAAAGAATCGCCACTCAGAAATTAACTAATTGGAGAGACGGTGATCTATTAGGTATTCTACACATATCATTATTATATTATTTTAAAATAGTTATCACAGATACTTGTCGATTGTAATAATAGTGCTATAGTTCAATTATTAAGTGTATAGGAGTAAATATGGCAGAGCACGCATTACGTAGAGAAGTTTCTAAGAATGTAAGTGAATTGTGGTGGCTATGGGTTATCCAAGCCATAGTATCGATAATATTTGGAGGGGTGGCTATGTTTTGGCCTGGTTTAACACTGGTAGTGTTAGTCTATCTGCTTGCTCCCTTCGTTTTGGCAATTGGTATAATTGAAATTGTCCGCTCACTAATGTCTATAAAGACTCGTGATACTTGGTGGATGGGTCTGATAGTTGGTCTATTGACATTTGGCGTAGGTGTATACCTAGCGCGACATCCAGAAATTGCATTTGGAACGTTTATCGTTTTGGTAGGCATAACATTTATCGCTTGGGGCGTAATAGATATTGCTAGTGCATTCTTAGACAACATCTATACACATCACAAGACCTTAAGTTTTATTGCTGGACTCGCTGCACTAGCCGCTGGCATAATAGTTATGGTTCAACCGGTTTCCGGAGGAGTGGCATTTGTCTGGGTGCTTGGGGTATTCTCATTAATTTACGGCATAATCGCATTGGCATTTTCTATTGACCATCACCGAGACTTTCAGGAGTTAAAGACCAAGCTAAAAGGCTAGATGGCTTTAATTGCGACAGTATTCTAACCTCGTACATCACGCTGCACCACAGCCATGGGTGAAATGAAAGATTTAAGCAGACTAACAATTAAACAGTACCAGGATTTAATCAAGGCGCTAGTTGTTGAGCGCGGTTTCGGTGAAGAAACAATACCCGAGGTCTTTACTTTATTAGTCGAAGAAGTTGGAGAATTAGCCAAGGCTATACGCAAACAAAATGGTCAAAAAGTTGATTTATCTAGAAAACAGCATGATGTTGAAGAAGAGGCCGCAGATGTATTCTGGTTGTTACTAGATTTATGCAATAGATTAGGAATTGACTTAGGCAAGGCCTTTAATACTAAGGAAACTAAAAACTCGACTAGAAATTGGAGCAACTAACAAAATTCTATCTTCGTTCAGCATTTTTCCTCCATGATACTTATATCTGTAACATTTAGTACTTTATTACCTATAACGTAGCGTAGTGACTTTGTTATAATAGCTCTATATAAGGGAGGTAACTTTATGAGAATAATAGATGGTAAATATAAGACTAGCGGCGACATAACTAAATTAGATGGAACACCTGTTCCTGACGATGAACCTCTTTTCTTGTTTAGGGCACATGATAAGTTGCTGGTTCAGTTACTTGAATATTACATGGAGCTTTGTAAAAACGCTGGAAGCCCTGAAGCCCAGATTAACTTACTAAATCAGCGCATTGGTGAAATTAAATCCTGGCAATCATCTCATCAAAATATGCTTAAAATACCAGATTAGTCGTTTTATTGTAATATTCTGACTGGCAACTACCCCATGACAGCAAGTAACCGTTAAATCCCTTGCTGATGCAAACAGACTGTACATGATTGGCTGTATTGATTGAAATCAAAATAAGTACTCAAACTAACACTACCTACTCTGTGGTTAATAGCTTTTGTTGCCTGAGAGCTGCAATATTTTTGAATCTCTAATTTGCACCTGCCTTATAATTTGAAACCAACCGGCAATTCCTACTCTTTAAAAACTCAGACTAAAGCTATTGGTAAATCCAGTGTATACCAATACTCCTTGGCTTAACACATCTCTACCAATAAGAAGTTGGATGTTTTGGTTTACAAGTGGAGCCTCTACAGCAACTACTTCACCTACAACACCATTAGGGAATAAGAGTCTAATATGATATTTATAACATTCATGCTCGGCGGTGGTTGGGGTGTTAATTTTTTCTGTGTCAAGCGGTTTGATACCCAATCGCTCTGCCAACCCCTCCTGAATTACGGTAGATGACGCTCCAGTATCAATCATCGCCATTACATCTAGCTGAAGTGGCGTCTCTTTATTGACTGATTTTAGAACCTCTTCTAGTTTTGAAGGTATCCATACTCTCATATTAGTTATAGGTCCCGTAGCAACTAAGTTTGGTGTTTGTACGTTAAATGATGGCATATTAAATGGCTATATTGTATGTGGTAAAGTTCTGTGCCTTATCAACTTGCATAATTTGCTTTACTAAAAACGGCTTATCCTTGAATCGCTCGTAACCCTGATTTATGGCATCCATTTGAGTGTCAAAAATATCTATAACTTTATCATCCTTAATCAGAACAAATTTGCCTGTCCCCTTGGCAAGCAGTTCACCTTTCTTTAAATCAAAAGTTTCTAGTTCTTTGGCTAATACATTATCTTTTATAGGCATACCTTTAATTTTAGCACTTTTACGCATGAACCAATAATTTTTCGGGCTTGTTACTTCGAAGCCTTACTTGCTGTCATGGGATAGTCACCTTCTGACCCTATTGACTAAGTCATACTATTATTAAAGTTTTGGACTTAACATGGAGTTTATAAAATAAAGTGACGGATTATAAACTTTAACTAGGATTAGTTTTTAAGCAGCCTGTTTAACTTCTGAATTAATTGTTTGAAGTCTAATGACTTGTGCTGGTTTAGGCTTGGATGACTTTTTAGATTTAGCGTCACCCATGACTAGCCTTAAAGCTTGCCTGCCTGTGTTTCTGGCTTTTTTACGTTTTTTATCTTCGTTATGTTTGTCATTTAAATCATGCTTATGGTCAGCCTTTTCGCCGTATATAGAATTGATACCATGTTCAAATATATTGCCAAGCTGTTCGTCTCGGGCTAGTTCAGAGCCGTGATTATGCCCCATGCAGAATTGGGCAAACTGAATTGACGTTTGCCGCATTAAAGCCATGTCTTGCCTTACATCGTCTCTATTAAAGAAGTCTCTATATTTATCGCGAAGTTGTTCATATGTCAGTTCCGTACCATCAGCATGTCTTAGTGTCGCAATGCCAGCAAATACATTTTCTGTTCGGTCTTCTTCAGCCATACTAGCTAGCTGTCTGTTCTGTCTGTTATATCCTTCATAGAACTCAGGTGTACATGCTGCTGGATCAAAAGTTGGTAGTTCTAGTGAATTTGTCATGCCGTATCCGCAATCCTTTTTAATTGATCTGTAAATGCTTGTCGGCCTTGCCGGCCATACATAACTTGCAGGCCAGCGCCTAAGGCTATATCGGCTGCTTGGTCATAGTATACACCATAAGCTTGCTCTTTTGGCAAGAATTTAGCAGGAATATATATGGCATCTGTTGGCTGCGTATTTCCCCAACGAAAAATCATAGGCATGCCGTAGCCACTAAAGCCTGCCAGGCTATCTCCGTTCGGCTCAAATACGTTGCCTAATGTGCCATCAGTTAAACTATTGGCGACCGTTGTTCTTTTTCTAACCTTAAAATGAGTGTGGTTACCATTTTCATCGAGAATCGTATCCTTTCCAAGAGAGATGGCACCAAGTAAAGTGAAGGTATCTTCATAATCTTGAATCGGAGGTCTATTGTGGCTGCCTACTCCAGGCCCTTCAGCGTGGGCTGAGCCAGCTAACATAGTAGCCATTTCAGGGGCTGGCAACAGCTCTCTACCTTTTTTTATCAGAGGATAAGGAGTAACTAGGGGTAATACAGATATTGATGGCCGTCTGTAGGTGCCAGTTTCATCATAGTTGAGCGATAACATACCCATGACAGCCCTCTCTTGGCCTTTTTGGGCATAAACAATCGGCGCATATAGAGCCATGGCATGAACTATGCCGAAAATTACCGGATCACTTAGCCGTAGTCTGTGCATATCAACAGGCTCTTTAATGCCCCTATCTGTATCAACATTAATGGATTCGGTCTCAATCGGACTTATTATAGGTTCGAAAATCTCAATACCCTCGATAGCTAGTCGGCTAGGAGTAGGTGCTTCAATATCTAATGTATCAGCACCTTGTTTGCCAATGTCTAAAATTGTTCGCATTCAAATAGCTTACACGAAAACAGTAATAGACTGCAATTATGTTGCAATTAGTAGTATAATTGATACATGGCAACCGGAAACATAACTAAATTTAAAAAAACACTTACAGATAACAATTACCATGTTACTAAGGCTAGAGAAGCTACTTTTAAGCTATTAATACACTCCGAACCGCAGACAATGGCAGAAATATTAGCTAGAGCCGTGGGTGTGGACCGGGTGAGTATCTATAGAAATGTGGAATTGTTTGAAAAACTCGGTATAGTTCGCCGAGTCTATGTCGGCTGGAAGTATAAACTTGAGCTGTCAGACAAGTTTATTGCCCATCATCATCACTTAAGCTGCCTGAAATGCGGCCTGGTCATAGATATTAAAGACGAGAAGCACATCTACACTTTCATTAGAGCGGTATGTGCTAAATTTGATTTTGAACCAATCCGCCACCAGTTTGAAATTGAAGGCCTGTGCGCTGAGTGCCGGGCTAAACAATAACTCGTTTCGGACGGATCATCTGTTTAACCTTGGCTGAAGGCAGACTTAGCCGTCTTAATCTCTTCTTTAAGTCTCTGGCTTCATCTTCCATGCCGTGGTTCAGGTAGGAGTTATATAAAAGAGTGTAGGTTTCCCTGTTTGGTTCTATTTCAATAGCTTTATTGAGTTCCTGGAACATTATTTTAAGATTGCCTAGTTTTTCCTGGACTTTGGCGTAGGCAACGTGACGGGCGGCTAGTTTATCTTCTAGCTTTAAGGCCTGTTCGAAGGCTACAGAGGCTTTCTCGTAGTTTTCGGTCTCATAATAGATGAGGCCAAGGTTATGAAGGCTGGAAGGCGTTGCTTCGATGCTGGAAGCTATTTCAAAGCAGTCTATGGCGTCCTTATATTCTTTTTGCTTGGCATATAAGATACCAAGACGGTTATAGGCAGCTACATTTTTCTCGTCAATCTTTAGAATTGTTAGCAGGGCTTTTTCAGCTCTCAAAAAGCGGTTTTCTCTCATGCCCTGGTGGGCAATATCCCATAACCGGCCGATACGTTCACCGACTTTTCTTGATACATCAACAAACTCGTCATCGTGTATCTCTGAGTCTCTAAAAGCCAACATTCCAAACATCACTACGATTAGTAATTCGTACATGTAGGGACTATTATATCAGATTAAGCGATGCTTAAAATATAATCGGTTAAAACAAGTTTGGCTTGGACGTTTAAAGCAAGTCTGTTTTCACTTTTCAAGGTAGCAGCTAATATCTTATGCCAGCGAACTGCTTGCTTTGGATCGCTTGAGCTGATACCAATCTTAGCCATCTGCTTTATAACAAATAGAGTGTTTATAAGATCCTCCTTATCTTTTGCCAGATCGCTCGCATAACTTAGTCTTTCAAAGGTAGTTGAAGAAAGTAGTTTTCTGGCTCTTATGGCTGCATCATTGAGGGAGCTTTCCTGGTTTAAAAGGAGAAGGTCCATAAGTCCCGGATAGCCGTCAGATATTAGATAAGCTTGGGCTATATCTGCGCTGTCTAGATCTAATTGGCTATAGTAGGAGGTTAACTCCGACTTATCTGGTTTAAAGACGCTAATAGTGTATAGCCTGGAGGTAATAGTCGGAAGCAGTGAAGTTAAGCTTTCGGCCGTTAAGATAAAGATGGTGCCCATGGGTGGTTCTTCTAAGTTTTTAAGAAGCGCATTTTGAGCTTCTAGGGTTAGTCTTTCTGCTCTTTCAATCAGTATTACCCGGTTAATGGCTGTTTTAAGGGGTACTTTAAGGATAATGAAGTCATTGATAGACCTTACTTCATCAATACTTATGGAATTTAATCCTTCGTTCTTTATGTCTAGAAAATAGGGGTATTTATCGAGTTCGCCGTCACTAAGGTGTAGGAGTCTAACTGTTAAATACTTAGCTAAGTAGGTTTTATCTAAACCACGAGGTCCGATTAAACCGACTGCTTGGCCTGGAGAGTCAAGATAGGAAGTCATAGCTTTTAACGATTTAGGATTTATCGGCTTATTCATGGCTTTATAAGTATCTTAAACTCATTTGGCGTATCAACTTCAAATGTTTTACGCTCTTTCGAAGGCAAAGTTATCTCCAGCTTCTTAGCCAGTAGGTATAATCTGTCGGCCGGTTTCCCGTGATAAAGGCTGTCGCCAACTATAGGGTGGCCGAGATGAGACAGATGGATTCTTAATTGGTGGGTTCGGCCGGTAGTTGGCCTTAGTTCAACTAAGCTTAGGTTATTGCTTGAGCTTAGAACGCTATATTCGGTTATTGCCTGCTTACCGCCGGCATCAACTTTAAAAGACTGCGGGTTTTTGGGGTTGCGCCTAATGGGCAGATCTATGATAGCTGATTCATGGTTTAAGTTGCCGCTGACTATGGCCAGATAAGTCTTTCTAGCTTTACGGGTAGAGAACTGCTTCTGTAGCCATTTAGCAGCCGCTTCGTTCTTGGCTAGAACCATAACGCCGCTTGTTAGCCTATCTAGTCTATGGACTATGCCTGAGCGTTCGTTTTTGTCGCCAATATATTTATCTGCCAGCCAGCTGGCAACTGTTGCTTCGGGGTTATATTCACCCTTTGAATGAGCTAAAACTCCAATTGGTTTGTTTATAACTATTACATCATTGTCTTCATAGATAATCGGCAGTTTAATTTTGGGAATTTTAATCTTATCAGGGTAATAGTTTATGTTAAATTTGTCGCTGCCCGACACCTTAAATGATGGTTTTATAACTTTTAAACCGTTAACTTTAATAAGACCGTCTTCAATTATTTTGGCGGCTGTTGACCGACTAATTGTTGGCAAACTGCGTGAGACGGCAATGTCTAAACGAACTTCGTTTTTATCTGTCATTTCCTCAGGCCAACGGCTAGTTGAACTTTAGTTAATGTTTCGTTAGCCACTTTATTCATGGCCTCCTCAGAAGACGACAAACGGTCTAATATTGCTTGGGACTCAACCTTAGATAATTTATCCTGGAAGTCAGTTAAAAACTGCCTAACGGCTTCAGAAACAGCTTGCTTTAGTTCACCGTAGTTGGTTTTACCCTGCCACTCGCCATTTACAGCGTCTTGCGGTCTGCCTGATATAAGGGCTAATAGCTGTAGTAAGTTAGCGATTCCTGGTTGTTTTTCTGGGTCATAGTTAATTTGGGCAAGACTATCTGTTGTGGCCGACATAATTTTCTTAGCTGCCTCTTCGGGGTTGTCGCTAAGGAAGATAGCTCCTTTATTATTGTCGTCACTCTTACTCATTTTCTTAGTCGGATCAACGAGGCTTTTAATTCTAAGACCTTGATCGTGGGCAAAGAATTCGTGCTGCTCTTTGACATTTTTAGGTACAACGAACAGATCGCCGAATCTTGAGTTCATTCGTATGGCTATATCTCTGGCAAATTCGATATGCTGTTTTTGATCGTCACCAACCGGTACGTAGCTGGCACCATATAAAAGTATGTCCGAGGCCATTAAGACAGGGTAATTGAGTAGTCCCATAGAGACCATGGAGTTACCAAGTTTGGTACTTTTATCTTTAAACTGGGTCATTCTGTTCATTTCACCAACACCCGTGAAGCAGTCCAGGATCCAGGCTAGTTCACTGTGAGCTGGGATAAAGCTCTGTCTATAGACATAGACATTCTCAGCATTTAAGGGTAGTCCGGCAGCCGCAAACAGCCTTACGTTTTGAATTGCCTGATCATATAAGGTGCCGTGGTCAACTGGTGTAGTGAAACTGTGAAGATCTGGTACGAACAAGTTTATCTGGTAATCATCAGACTTGGTTCGAGCAAGATCAATAATTGGCAGTAAAGCACCAAAATAGTTGCCAATATGAAGATCATTATTAGTCCTTATTCCCGTTAGAATGACTGTTCTGCTCATGTTCTTAGTTATTATATCCTAAGAGTTAAATGCTTGGCTAAAAACCAGGCTTAACGCTTGGTAAATTGGCGTTGTTTACGGGCACCGCGCAGACCGAACTTCTTTCGTTCTTTATCACGGGAGTCCCGGCCTAATAGATCGGCTCGTTTCAAAGTTTGCCTATAGTCTTCATTTAAGACAGTCAAGCATTTGGCGATACCTAGCCTGATAGCTTCTATTTGGCCGTTTTTACCGCCGCCAGCTACCACTACAGATATGTCGAAGTTGTTAGTCAGGTCGAGGGCATTAAACGGCTGGTTCAGCTTATTGAGCAAGTATTTAGAGCCGTTAACGTATTCGGAAGCTGATTGGCTGTTAATAACTATATTTCCCTTGCCGCGAACAAGTCTGACACGGGCGGTGGAACTCTTCCGGCGGCCGAGACCATAAAAATAACTGTTATTTGCCATTGTTTTCTCCAAGAGTAATAATTTCCGGTTTCTGCGGGTTTTGCTTATGCTGGTCGTCGGCGTATATCTTAAGTCTAAGCAGCCGCCCGTTCCTAAGTTTATTATCCGGCAGCATACCGCGGACTGAATGGTAGACTACCTTTGTCGGGTCCAGCGCTAACTGATCTTCTAGTGACCTTGTCCTAAGACCGCCTGGATGCTGGCTGTGATGGTAGTATTTCTTAGTTTTTAGCTTATCGCCTGTCACAATTAAGTCTTTGGCGTTTAAGATAATAACGTAGTCACCACAGTCAATATGCTTGGTAAACTGCGGTTTACCCTTGCCTAGCAGTAAACTAGCGGCAACTGTCGATACTCTGCCCAAGGGAGCGGTTGAAGCGTCAATAATGTACCACTTCCTGGTTACTTCGCTAGGTTTGGCTGAATATGTTTTCTTCATTTAGTCTCCTTGGCCACCTCAGCAGGCTTAGCTTCTTCTTGTATAGCCGGCGCTGGCTTTGGCTTTTCTGCCTTCTTTTCATCAACAAAGCTAACTACAGCCATTTGAGTGTTGTCGCCGCGGCGGGTAGTTGAAGGTTTAATGCGCAGGTGTCCTGATGTTCGGCCTTTCATACGGGGTGCCAGTTCATCGACTAGTTTGTGGGCGCTAGTAAGTGTCGATAGCCCGCTGATTACCAGTTTTCTACTAGCCAGGTCACCTTTTTTTGCCTTAGTTATTAGCTTTTCTATGTAGGGCACAAGCTCTTTGGCTTTAGGTAGGGTGGTCTCAATTTTCTCGTATTTAATTAACGAATCAGCCAGACCTTTCATAAGAGCCCGACGCTGATCGCGCTCACGGTGCAGTTTTCTACCTTGATAGCCGTGTCGGTGCATCTAAAGCTCCAATTCCGCTAGTTTCTCTTTAACTTCGTCTAGCGCCTTTGAACCAAAGCCTTTAAGGTCTTTAAGTTCAGCGTCATTTAGGGCAAATAGCTCCCTGATGGTATGAATATCGTTATTAATCAGAGCGTTAGTTGTTCTGGCAGACAGGTTTAAGTCTTCAATTGAAGTATTTAAAGCAGACATTTCATCGGCGTTTGCTCCTTGGTCGAAGTTGTCATCGCCAACCATGCCCTGGTTAGATTCGCTTGTCTCAACCCTGGTCTTACCGGCTAGGGCAGTATACTGGTTAACTAAAATGGCAGCAGCTTCCTCAAAAGCGTCACGGGGAGTAATGGTGCCGTCAGTGTCAATCGTTAGGAGCAGCTTGTCCAGGTCTGTTACCTGGCCGACACGGGTGTTTTCCACTTTGTAGCGGACTCTAAGTACCGGGCTGAAGATAGCGTCAATAGCAATCATGTCGCTTGGCTTTTTAAGTGTTCCCTCTTCAATTGTCCGGTAGCCTCTTTCTATTTCAACTAAAATATCCATGTCAAGCGATGCTTTTTCATCATCAATTGTAGCTATAACGTGCTCCGGGTTAACTATTTCAACATCGGCGTTAGTCTCAATGTCTTTAGCGGTGACTGTGCCCTTGCCTTTTTTAACTATTCGGAGAGTTTGCGGTTCATTGCCGTAAACCCTAAAACGGATGCCTTTAAGATTAAGCATGATATCTACAACGTCTTCTTTAATACCTTTAACATCAGTAAATTCGTGAGCAATGCCCTCGATTTTAAAGGCTGTTACGGCTGCTCCGGCAATACTGGATAAAAGTACCCTTCTTAGCGAATTGCCCAGTGTCATGCCGTAGCCGCTGTGCAGCGGTTCGATGGTTAGGGTTGCTGAAGTAGCGCTGTGATCGTCGACACTGACGATTCCCGGGGTGTGAATTACGTTTGACACTTTGATATAACCTCCTATTTAACGTGAATAATACTCGACAATTAGCTGCTCATTAATATCCGGCTCAGCATCATCTCTAGCTGGGTAACTAGCGACACTAACCTCAACTTTTTTACGGTTGACTTTGAGCCACGATGGAACTTCGGCAGGTGCCGGCGAAACTTCGTCCAGTTGCTTAAAATAACTGTTCGTAATACTGCTGCTTCTTAAAGTAAGCTTGTCGCCAGGAATTAATTTTAAGCTCGGGATATCGACACGGCGGCCATTTAATTCGAAGTGGCCGTGGGTTATTAATTGTCTGGCTGACCGGCGGCTGGGAGCAAAGCCAGCTCTATAGATGACGTTATCTGCCCGCTGTTCTAAAAGCATCAAGAGCGTTTCACCAGTTTTGCCCTGGGTTCGGTTAGCCTCGGCCATTACCCGTCTAAATTGTCTTTCAAGCAGGCCGTACAGCCTTTTAACCTTCTGCTTTTCTCGTAATTGAATTGAATACTGGCTGCCCCGGCCGCTGTTTGGACGGGCTGAGTTATTATATCCAGGCAGTGCCGATCTCTTGACCAGGGCTTTATGGGCTTTCGGATGAAGAGCGTAGCCTTCGCGGCGGCTTTGTTTAACAATTGAGCTTCTGTCTCTGGCCATATCTAAACTCTCCTAGCTTTCCTGGGTCTGGCTCCGCCGTGCGCGACACCGGTAACATCTATAAGGTTTTCTATCTGGATGTCTAAGTTTGAAATGGCCCTGACAGCTGAGTCTCGGCCGAGTCCGATTCCCTTGACATAGACATTAGCTTTAGTCATGCCGTACTGGGATTTAGCAATCTGACCGGCAGCCTCAGATGCGATTTGGGCAGCATAAGCAGTGCCCTTTTTAGAGCCCCTAAAGCCGTTTGCCCCGGCGCTTGAGTTAGACAGTACATTGCCTTTAGTATCGGTAAAGCTAACTATGGTGTTATTGAAGGTGGCAAATATATGAGCTTGTCCGACTGGTACGCTGCGCTTAACCTTTTTTTTCTTTTTTGCCGGCTTAAGACTTACGTCAGCTGGCTCGTCAGCCATGACTGACTCCTTAGTGACTAGTGGTTCTTTAACTTCTTGTTCTGCCATATATACCTTTTTAAGTCTTAGTTGCGATTCTCTTAGCTGTGCCGCCAACAGTTACTCTCTTGCCCCGGCGAGTTCGGGCATTGGTTCTAGTCCTTTGGCCGCGCGATGGTAAGTTAGCGATATGCCTAAGTCCGCGGTAAGATTTGATGTCTTTAAGCCGTTTAATATTACCGGAAACTATTCTTTGCAGTTCGCCTTCGACAACGAAATCATTGTTAATAACTTCTTGGATCCGGGATATTTCAGCGTCGGTTAGGTTTTTAACCCGGACAGTCGGTTCAACGTTGGCTTTTTCTAAGATATTGTAGCTGGATTTATTGCCAATACCGTGAATATATGTCAAAGCCACCCACAGCTGCTTGTCGTTTGGAATTGTGACGCCGGATATTCTGGCCACTTTTATCCTTGCCTCTGCTTGTGTCTGGGCTTGAGTTTGTTAATAACGTAAATACGGCCCTTACGACGGACTATCTTGTCGTCGGGAGATATTTTCTTAACACTAGCACGCACTTTCATGCGGATCATTGCTCCTCGAGTGTGAGTAAATGACACTCTGCCTTAATTATTATCCTTTGCGGTAGGTTATCCGACCCTTTGTAAGATCATAAGGTGTCAATTCAACCGTCACGCTATCACCGGGTACAATGCGGATAAAATGTTTCCTCATCTTACCGGCAACATGAGCTATAATTTTATGACCGTTTTCAAGTTCGACTCTAAATTGAGTACCTGGTAAAGTCTCAACAACTACGCCGTTTAACTCAATAACTTCCTTGTTTGCAGTCATAAATATAACAGGGCCTAATTATATCAAGCTAAACAGATAGTGTAAAGTGTTATTTTATGAGACTTCCTGGCGGTGCAAACCATTTGTATGGTCTAGCTCCAGGTAGTCTATAGACCTTGGCCGCGTGACCGTGAACTATCGGCTAGTGATGCTTGGCGGTATTATATATAGTTATGATTGGCGTTGACATAGTTTATATCCCCGAGTTTAAAAAACAAATGGAGCTTGGCGGTGATGCATTCATGCATAAAGTATTTAATTTAGATGAAATAAATAATTCTAAAGCCGAGCATTTAGCAGGATTATGGGCAGCTAAAGAAGCTGTCGTTAAAGCCTCATTAAAACCAATCGGCAAATTAACGGATGTTGAAATCGGTAATAGTAATAGCGGCCAGCCATTTGCCAGCGCTAAGGGCAATAAGTTCGAGATATCTATAGCCCATGACGGCGATTACGCTATTGCCGTAGCTTATAGGGTAAACCCGTGAATTATAGAAACTTCAATGACTTTGTGACCGAGTTTAAAGATAGAGGTGAGCGCAATGCCCTAACTATTCGCAGCTTTATTAAAATAGAAAGATTAAGTTACGCCGCTTTTCAAGTCAATATATATAAGACGGCTAACTTATTAAAAGACAGGGGTTTTCAGACTGGCGACCGTTTAATGATAGTAGCCAGCAACTCCCCAGAGTGGCTAGAGGTATTTTTGGCAGCTGAGCTATTGGGAGTTATCGTCGTGTCGGTAGATGTTAGTTTAAGCTCAGCTACAATTAAAGGCTTTATTAAGCAAACTGAGCCGAAGGGGATATTTGTCAGCCGCTATAAGGTTAATGAGTTCAGTAAGTCCCTAAACCTGTACGTTATTGATGATTTATATCAAGATATTGCCGCTTATCTAGACGAGCCGCCAGAAATTAGTCTTAGCGATGAACAAAAGGGCTTAATTGTTTTCACATCAGGCACGACGGCTGCTCCTAAGGGTGTAGTTTTGACTCAGGCTAATATCTTAAATAATGTCTTAGGGATTCAAAGAGCTATTGCCATTGATCCAGATTGGCGGCTTCTGTCAGTTCTCCCCTTATCTCATATGTATGAGCTGACTGGCAGCCTTTCTGTTATATCCAAGGGGGCTAGCATCTTCTACCTTAAGCAGGTCACTCCTTCGGCTATTGCTAAGGCCTTAGTCGAGTACCGCATATCGGTTATGCTGGCTATTCCGCAGCTTTTAGGATTAATGATGGGAAGTATTGAACAAATTGCCAAGAATGAAGGACAGTCCGGGAAGCTTTTGATAGCCAGACGCATTGCTCGCTACCTGCCCTTTGGACTTCGAAGAAAGCTGTTTAGCAATGTTCATAAGCGCCTAGGCGGACATTTAAACCTTATTGTCACCGGCGGAGCGCCGATTCCTGAAGATGTTGCCCTTAAGTGGGAGCTGATGGGTGTTAGGCTGCTCCAGGGCTACGGCTTAACTGAGACCTCGCCGATTTTAACTGTTAACAGGATGGATGACCGTCATGCTGATTCGCCCGGTCAGCCGCTAGATAATGTTGAGCTTAAAATTGCCAGTGATGGTGAAATATTAACCAGAGGGCCAAGTATATTCAGTGAGTACTGGCACAATAAGACAGCTACTGAAGAAACCTTTACTTCCGATGGCTGGTTTAAAACTGGTGATGCCGGAATGATTAAAAACGGATTACTCTATATCCGTGGCCGGCTGAAGTTTGCCATTGTCTTATCGAGCGGCCTCAAGGTCTTTCCTGAAGACATCGAAGAGCGTGCCATTCATAATGAGGCATTCAGCGAGCTCTGCATTGTCGGTGTTAATACGTCTGACGGCGAAGAAGTCGTTGCTGTCCTAACCTCAGTTAAAAGCGATGACCAGATAGCTCGGGCTATCGGAGAAATTAACGACAAATTGGAGTCATATCAGTACATTTCTTCCTGGCAGAGGTGGCCAGAGGAGGACTTTCCCCGAACCCGTTTATTAAAAGTTGACCGACGCTTAGTCTGGGATTGGGCTAATAAGAAAACAGATACAGGCCAGTCGGCGACTGAAGAGCTGCATTCTAAAGATGCTCTAATTGCAGCCATAAGTCTAACCTGCGGCAAACAACTTCCGGAAGTTAAGGACTCGGATAAGTTAGCTGAGCTTGGGCTTGATTCACTAAAGCGCTTAGCTTTAGTAGCAACACTAGAAGAAACTTTACATGTCAGCATTCCGGAGGAATATATATCTTCAAAGACGACTGTTGGCCAGCTTAGAAACTTAATTAAGGAAGCACCGGCTAGCAAGGTTGCTGCGCCAATACCTAAATGGCAATTTAATCCCTATGTCAGGCTTGTAGGCAATACTCTCAGAGATTACCTGCTAGGCAGTATTGTCAGAATATGGGTACATTTGAAAGTTGAAGGAGCCGATAACCTCAACAATCTTAACTGCCCGGCTATCTATATTTTTAATCATACTGATGACTTTGATGGCCCGGTTATTTATCGGGCGATACCAAAAAACTTAAGAAAACACCTAACTGTAGCTGCAGCTGATGATGTTCTAAAAGAACATAGGGTTTTAGCCTTTATAATTAGACTGTGTTTTGCCGGCTTTAACTTATCTAGAAAAGAACCGTATTTGCCTAGCCTGGAATACGTTGGAACGGTTATTGACAAGGGCTTTAGCGTTGTAATATCCCCCGAAGGAAAGATTAGCGTTAGCGGTAAACTTCAGGATTTTAAAAGCGGCATCGGTTTACTGGCTGTCGAATTGGGCGTGCCAATAGTGCCGCTAAAAACATTTGGCCTTAGAGGGACCGTACCACTGCACGCTAAATGGCCTAAAAAACATAGTCATGTAACTGTTAAAATAGGACAGCCTGTTGTCTTTAGCCGTGATCAGTCCTACAACGATGTTGCCAGAAAACTGCATCAAATCTTAAACAATATGTAAGCTGTCAGACTGACCTTTAACTGCTGCTCCGTTTTCTAATAAATTTCGGTATGAATTTAAGTTCACGGGCGCCGGCAGCTGCTTCAGCTCCTGTCTCTGGATCATAAAAGAAGTCCGGACTTGAGTATTGGTCATAAGTTACCATTAGAGCCCTTGATTCAACAGCTCTTAGGGTTTGCAGGGCGACAGATACTAAGATTAGGATGCTAGTACCGCCAATAGTTATACTGACGCTAACAAATAGCTGGGCAATAATTGGCAATAGGGCCAGTAAACCTAAGGAAACGGCGCCAAACAGAGTCAGTCTGTTAACGATTCTAGATAAGTATTTCTCGGTTTGCAGTCCACCCCTGACTCCTTCAATAAAGCCGCCTTGTTTGTGCAGGTTTTCGGCTATTTCTTTAGCGTTAAAAGTGATTGATGTATAGAAGAAGGTGAAGACAAAGACTAGGAGGAAGTATGTCAGCGGATAGATATAGGCAATTAAGCCTTCAGTCTTAAAAGTGGTCGATGTTGGTGTCTGGAACCAGGTAGTAAGATCAGTGCCAATACGGGACCAAGTCGCGCTTTTGACACCTTTTAATATTTCACCGGCAAAACTTGGCACACTTAAGAAAGCCACAGCAAATATAATCGGTATAACTCCTGCTGTAATCAGTTTTACGGGCAGCGTGGTCGTCACGCCGCCGTAGGCCCGGTTACCTTGGACCCTTTTGGCATAGTTCACCGTCAGGTTTCTGGCCGCCTCGTTTAACATAACGACCAGCCACGTCAGGATTACGATAGACACTACTATAATAGCGGTATAAATTAAAGCCTCCTTATTGAAAGCAATGCTGTGGCCAAAGACTTTCCAGTGATGTTTACCTGTTACTACTGAACCAATAATGTTTTGAATATTACTTGGTAGCCGGCTGACAATACCGACGGTTATGATTAGCGATATACCGTTGCCAAGGCTTTGTTCAGTCACTAGCTCACCAAGCCACATAAGCAGCATAGAGCCGCCGGTTAAGGAGGCCACCATTAAGACCCATTGGATAATAGATGTGTTAGCTGTTATATTGCCAACACCGCCGATACTTGCGGCTGCTTGTCTGATTAAAAAGATTGAGCCGACAGATTGAATCATGGCCAGTGGAAAGGTCAGGATACGGGTGTACTGATTAATCTTCTTCTGGCCGTATTCACCTTCTTTATGAAGTGCTTCAATTTTAGGTATGGCTTTCGTCAGAAGCTGCATAATAATTGAGGCATTAATGAAGGGACCAAGGCCGGCAATCATAATTGAGAAGTTGGCCAGTGCGCCGCCGGATAGAACGTTAATAAAGCTTAGCAGCTGGGGACTATTCTTGGAATTAAATAAGTTCTGGAGGACCTGATGCAGGGTTTGCGGATTAGATATAGGCACTGGCAGCTGGGCGAGAATTCTAAAAACCAGCAATATACCAAGGACAGCTAAGATGCGCTTGCGCATATCGCTGTGGCTTAGTGATCGCCAGATTACTTTCCAGTTCATTATCTTACTTAATACCCTCCAAAGACTTTTTTGTCTTCCTAAAGTCTATCAAATTTATTTTATGCTGTCAGAGTTCTTGGGCGGTCTTTTTAAGCGCTCAACCTTTAGGTAACTGCCCCCGGCCTTATTTATCTGACCTATAGCTCCGGCGCTGGCACTTGGCAGCTTGACAGTCTTAGACGATTTAAGCTCACCGCCAGCCAGCAACTTCACCCTAGTATAGGGGCTAGATATTAAGCCTTCTTCGGCAAGTACGTTTGCATTTATTTCCTTAGCCTTAACCGCTTCAAGAGAGCCAACTTTAACTATTTCAGCCTTAGTTTTAAGTGATCTAAAGCCAGGCAGTTTAGGCAGCTGCTGCATAAGCGGGTTTTGTCCGCCGCTAAAGCCTGGACGCTTACTAAAGCCGGTTCTCGATTTTTGACCCTTAGTACCCCGTCCGGCAGTTTTGCCTTGTCCAGCAGCAATACCGCGTCCAACCCGATTAGTCTTCTGGCTGGCGGTTAAATTTAGCTCGTTATACTTCATTTGGCTTCCTTTGACTTGGCAGTAGCTTTTTTCGTCTTTTTAGCCGCCGATTCAGGTTTCTCTTGTCTGGTTATCCATTCGCTCGCCGGCTTAAGCATGCATAAGGCATTAATTGTGGCATAAGCTACGTTAGTCTTGTTGGATGAGCCGAGGGACTTAGTCAGGGCGTTATTAACACCGGCCGTTTCAAGAACAGTTCGAATAACACCGCCGGCAATAACACCCGTACCGGGGCTGGCTGGTTTTAGTAAGATTCTGGCGCCAGATACTTTTGCTTCAACTTCGTGAGGAATTGTACCTTTATATAAATTAACGGTTATGAAGTGTTTTTTAGCAACTTCAGTGGCTTTAGTAACAGCTGCGGTTACATCTGCACCCTTAGCAGTCCCTACGCCAACACGGTTTTTTCGGTCGCCAACAACTACTAGAGCTCTGAATCTAAATCTTCGGCCGCCTTTAACGACTCGGGCGACGCGGTCAACCTGGACAGTCCGTTCATCGAACTGTTTTTCCTCAGGCTCTACTCGAGGTCTTTTACGATTCTTAGTTGCTTGTTCGTTAGCCATTATATCTCCAATCCTGCGGCGCGGGCGGCGTCAGCTAGAGCGGCAACACGGCCGTGGTAAAGTTTACCATTTCTATCTAAGACGACTGTTAAGTACTTCTTAGCGGCCGCCTTTTTGGCTATATCGCTGCCGACCCACTTGGCTCTTTCGGTTAAGTTTGCCGGCAGATTCTTTTTGCCGACTGACGTTGAATAAACTAAAGTTCGTCCCGATACGTCATCTACCAGCTGGGCGGTTACGTGGCGGAGACTAAAAAAGACAGATAGTCTGGGTCTGGCTTCTGTGCCAGTAACAATACTCCTGACTCTAAGTTGACGTCTTTTACGGTTGGCTAGTTTATGCTTTAAATTATCCATCGTTATTTTTCCTTACCGCTTTTACCGCTTTTACGGATAATACGTTCATCTATATACTTAATGCCCTTGCCTTTATATGGTTCAGGTTTCCTGATTGCTCTAATTTCAGCAGCGACTTGACCAACCTGCTGCTTGCTTATGCCGCTGACAGTTATAACATTCTGATCAACGGATAAAACTATACCATTAGGGACTGCATATGTAATGTCGTGGGATAAGCCAACGCTTAGTTTAAGAGTTTGTCCCTGGAGATTTACCCTATAACCAACGCCGTTTATCTCCAGTTTCTTGGAAAATCCATTTGTTACCCCGATAACTTGGTTATTAATAAGGCTGCGCATCAGGCCGTGTTTAGCGGCTGTTTGCTGTTCATTATTTTCCCGTTCGACTATAACAACATCTTCATCTCGGCGGACTTTAATTCCAGGTATCATAAACTGGGTTAGTGACCCTTTAGGACCATTAACTGTAACATTATCCGGGCTAATGTCGATAGTGACACCGCTTGGGACTTTGATAGGTTGTTTGCCAATTCTACTCATTTAATATACCTGACAGATTAATTCTCCACCTACATGTTCGCTTTTAGCCTGATCACCGGTCATTACTCCTTTAGAGGTAGATAATATTACCATACCCCGGCCATGTTTAACTACTGGGATTTCTTTAGAGTTAACATAATTTCTTTTGCCTGGACGGGATAATTTGTCTATTTCCGTAATTCTAGCAACAGATGAGTCGCGGTTTAGGGTTAAGTTTAGTACCTTTGAGGTCTTATCGCCCTCCACTTTAACTCCGTCAATAAAGTTGTTTTCAACGAGAAGCGTAGCAACAGCTTCTTTGATTCGGCTGTGCGGCAGTATAATTTCCGACTTATTAACAGCAATAGCATTACGGATTTGACTTAGCATATCGGCGATTGGATCGGTTGATGGTTTTCGGTTCATATATATACTCCTCCTAAATTACCAGCTAGATTTTGTTATGCCCGGGATTTCACCCTTTGCGGCGTGTTCACGGAAAGATATTCTGCTTAAACCAAATTGACGCATATAGCCGCGTGAACGGCCGGTCTCTAGACACCTGTTTTTTAGTCTAGTCGGTGATGAATTTCTGGGAAGTCTGGCTAGACCTTCAAGGTCGCCCATAGCTTTAAGTTCAGCTCGTTTGCCGGCATACTTCTCATTCATTTTGCGTTTTTTTAGATCTCTAGCAATAATAGATTTCTTAGCCATATTCTTTAACTCCTTTCTTTCTCAAAGGGGATGCCGAATTTATCCAGCAGTGCCTTTGATTGTTCCCTAGATTTAGATTTAATTACCAGGATTACTTCTAGTCCGTGGCTAGTTGTCGTTTCTTCAAATGTTAACTCCGGAAAGACAGACTGTTCACTTATGCCGATTGTGTAGTTGCCCTGGGCGTCAAAAGACGAAGTCTTTAGGCCATGGAAGTCACGCAGCCTAGGCAGGACCAGGTTAATAAAACGGTCTAGAAATTCATACATCCGGTCATTTCTAAGCGTTACTTTAAGCCCAATCTTGTTACCCTCTCTAAGCTTAAATGAGGCGATAGACTTCTTAGCAGTTGTTTCAACGGGCGATTGTCCGGTAATCTTACGAAGCGTATTGGTAGCTGCTTCCAAGTACTTTTTATCATCCTTAGCCTTACCCAGACCAACGTTAATAACAATCTTAGTCAGTCTTGGTGCCTGCCAAGGGTTTTTAAGACCAAGTTCGCTAACAAGTTCGGGCAGTATCTTTTGCCTGTATTCGGCTTTAAGACGCGGCGTATAAGCTACATTCGGGTCATTAGCAGCCATTACTTTATCTCCTTTGAACTCTTGGCATATTGACGGGTCTTAGTACCTTTATCGTCAAGTTTAAGCTTGATTCGGCTAGGTTTTTTTAGTTCTGGTTCATAGATAGCAACCTTGCTCACCCAGATTGGCTTAATAATCTCTCTAATTGAACCGACGCGGTTAGTCCGGGTTGGTTTAATGTGTTTTTTAACAATATTAATGCCTTCGACGCTAACCTTATTTTCCCTAGGGTGGACCTTTAGGATTTTGCCGGTTTTGCCCTTGTATTTGCCAGACAGGACAATCACCTTATCGCCGGTCTTGAGCCTAATCTTAAATGGTTTATTTAAGCTCATCTTAAAGCACCTCCGGAGCAAGTGAAACGATCTTAGAATAACCAAGGTCTCTTAGTTCTCTCGGTACTGGACCAAATATGCGGGTGGCTCTTGGCGTTATATTGTCTTCAGACAGAATGACAGCAGCGTTATCGTCAAAGGCGATAGTCGATCCGTCTTTCCTTTGAGTAGTGTCTTTAGTCCTAATAACCACGGCCTTAACAACCGATTTCTTTCTGACAGTGCCGTTCGGGGTGGCATCCTTAACGGTTGCGACGATTTTATCGCCAACTCTGGCATAACGTCGCCTTGAACCACCAAGAACACGGATGCAAAGTAATTCCTTTGCGCCTGAGTTATCGGCTACAACTAATCTTGTTTCCTGTTGAATCATTCGGCTTCCTTATCGGCTTCATCTTCTTCGGACTTCTTTGACTTTGAGGCTGGTCTTTCTGTAGCGTCTTCAGGTTTAATGACAGCCAGTGAGTCTAAGGTAAGGACAGGCCTTTCCAAGATCCTGTCTAACTTAAAGTGTTTTTTAGCACTAATCGGTCTAGTTTCTATAATGACTACCTTGTCGCCTGGGTTTGCTTCATTCTTTTCGTCATGGGCCAGGATCTTCTTAGAGACTGAATACTGCTTCTTATATATCGGGTGTGTACGGCGGCTTGAAACTAGAACAGATATTGTCTTATCTGCTTTATCAGACGTTACAATACCGACAATTACTTTAGGCATTACCTAGTCTCCTTTATTAGCTCTTCACCAAGGACAGTTAATACACGGGCCAAATCTTTACGCTTTAGTCTAATTGCTTTTACGTTATTAATTTCACCTAGCCGCGTTCTTCTTCTAAGCTCGACTAGTTCTTCTTTAATCGAGTTAGACGTAGTGGCTAGTTCGGCAGTAGACATTTTACGTATTTCAGCTATTTTCATGGCTTAAACATCCTCACGCCTAATAAACTTAGTTCTAACCGGCAGCTTATTGGCGGCTAGTCTCATAGCTTCTCTGGCGACATCTTCGGTTACTCCCTGCATCTCAAAAAGAACGGTGCCAGGCTTAACTTTAGCAACAAAAAACTCAGGATTACCCTTGCCGCCGCCCATCCTGACGTCCAGAGGCTTTTTGGTAACTGGAATATGGGGGAAAATACGGATCCAGATTTTACCGCCTCGTTTAATATATCTGGTCATTGCTTGGCGAGAAGCTTCTATCTGACGGGCAGAAATTCTTGACGGCTCCATAGCAGATAGTCCATATTCTCCAAAAGCAATGTTGTTTCCAGAGGTAGCAACACCGTGTATGCGGCCTTTTCTAAACTTTCTAAATTTGGTTCGGGCTGGCATTAACATCTTAAAGAACCTCCCCCTTATATATCCAGACCTTAACACCAATAATGCCGCCGACAGTCTTAGCATTAACCTCCGCAAAGTCGATATCTGCTCTGATGGTATGAAGCGGAACTGAGCCGGCAACTTCTTTCTCTCGTCTTGACATTTCAGCACCATTTAATCGGCCGGCGACCTCAATACGGACACCCTTAGCGCCAGCTCGCATGGTAGCGGCGGAAGCAGATTTAATAGCCCGTTTAAAACTCATTCGCCTTTCCAGTTGGTGGGCAATGTTTTCAGCAACAAGTTTGGCCTGAAGGTCAGCTTTCTTTACCTCTTCAATATTAACCCTGGTAGGGGTGGCATATATCTTTTCAATAGCATCTTTAAGCTCGCTGGCGCCTGTTCCGCCCTTGCCTATAACTACACCGGCCCGGCCGGTAAAGATGGTGACATTAACAAGATTTGGTGTTCTCGTTATCTCCACTTTAGAAATAGCAGCCCGGGAGCCGAGTTTATCGGCAATCAATTTACGGACCGTCAGGTCCTGGGCAAGATAGTTAGCATAATTTCTTTTATCGCTGAACCACTTGCTTCGCCATTCTTTATTGACCTGGAGACGCATGGAAATTGGATTAACTTTCTGGCCCATCTTATTTGGTCTCCCCGGTTTTAGTAGGAGTTTCCCTCTTAGCGGCAGTTTCTGCCTTCGGCTTAGGCTGCGGCCTCTTTTGACCGTCAATAACTACTCGGATATGGCAAGATCGTCTCTTAAAAGGCAGTGCCCGGCCGTGGGATGCTGGTCGGTAGCGCTTTAGGGACGGGCCGCCGGTAACACTGATTTCAATAATTTTAAGACCATCGGCCCTAAAGCCGTGGTTATGCGTTGCATTAGCCTTGGCACTGGCAATTACCTTCTTAACAGCTGTTGCTGACTGTCTTGGCGTGTAGTCAAGGATAGTTAATGCTTCATCGACTGTTCGGCCACGGACTAAGGCAACCACCTCGCTAACCTTGCGGGTGCTGATTCTGACATTTTTAGCGGTTGCTTGAATGGCCATTATACCGTCTCCGCCTCTTTGGCTTTTCGACCACCGTGACGTCTAAATTTACGGGTAGGGGCAAATTCACCCAGTTTATGTCCGACCATGTTTTCGGTAATAAAAACAGGTACGTGAAGCTTACCGTTATGGACGGCAATTGTGCGGCCGACAAAATCCGGGGAAATAGTACTGGACCGGGCCCAGGTCTTAATGATAGTCCGGTCATCACTAGATAGTGCGGCTATTTTTTTAGCCAGCTTGAAGTCTATAAATGGTCCCTTCTTTAGTGAACGGCTCATGACTATTTACCTCTCTTGTTTAGGTGACGGCTTCGAATAATATACTCAGTTGTGCTCTTTCGCCTTCTTGTTTTATTGCCTAGAGTTTTTTGACCCCATGGAGTTTTGGGCGATGAACCATGTCCCTTGCCGCCGCCAATACCGTGCTTACCGCCGTCGCCGCCGCCATGGGGGTGATCAACAGCGTTCATGGTAACACCGCGGACTGCTGGCCTGATGCCTTGGTGGCGCTTAATGCCGGCCTTACCAAGTTTAATGTTTTGGTGCTGTTCATTGCCGACTACGCCGATGCTGGCCGTGCAGTTTTCATTAACTTGTCTGACTTCGCCGCTGGGCAGTCTGAGTTGGGCATAGCCATTATCTCTAGCCATCAACATAGCACTTGCGCCAGCTGATCTGACCATTTGAGCTCCTTTACCCGGCTGCATCTCTACGGCGTGAATAACACTTCCAATCGGCAGCACTTTAAGCGCTAATCTGTTGCCGTTTTCAATTGCGCTATCGCCGCCGACAAATATCTTTTGACCTATTTTCATGCCTTGGGTGGCTAAAATGTAAGCGTACTTACCGTCGGCTTGTTTAATCCGGGCCAAATTAGCACTTCGGTTTGGATCATATTCAATGTCTGTAACTAAACCAGAGAAACCTTCTGGTAGGCTAAAACTAACTAATCTATAGAATCTATGGGCGCCGCCGCCTTTATGCCTGGTGGTGATCTTGCCTTGGTTGTTTCGGCCTGAACCGCTGCGCTTAACTGCCGTTAATGATCTGACCGGCTTGCTGGTGGTTATAGCCCGAAAATCCCGCTTACTCATGCCCCTTCGACCGGGGGATGTTGGCTTATATATGCTGTCCATACTATTTGCCCTCCGGCTTCTTGGTCATTAAAAAGCGACGCTTCGGAGCTTTATCTGCCTTCTGGGTCTTGATTTCCTTTTCAGCCTGCTTTTTGGCAGCTTTATCGAATTGCTCTTGATTGGCTTCACGCTTTTCTTCAGCTTCATCGATACTTTCAAAGAAAGGCAGACTTTGGTCTTTAGCCAGAGTTACGTAAGCTTTTTTAAACTTTGGCCTAAATCCTTCGCTGTTTATTGAGCGCTTACCGGTTAAAGATATGGTTCGTTTAGCCTTTCCTTTTACGCTTGCCATGTTGATCGATTTAACTTCAACTTCAAATTGAGCTTTAACGGCCTTTTCGACTTCAAGCTTGTTAGACTTAAGCGGAACGTCAAAGACATAAACATTACGAGCCTTAGATAGATCATAGGTCTTTTCGTTAATTAGAGGAGTTATACCTAAAGATTTAGACATTATTTAACCTCCAAGCGTGATTCAATTTCTAGAAGTGCTGGTTTTGTAATAACAATCTGGTCACTGTTTAAAACGTCGAAAACGTTTAAGCCTTTGGCAGTAGATAATAGAACAAAGGGAATATTTCTAGCGGAAAGCTTGAGTTCTTCTGGCAGTTTGTCAAGAACTAGAAGCAGTGAGCCTTCCGCGGATAATTTACTAATAAGATTGACTAGGTCGGCTGTTTTGGCATTTTTAAGCTTTATATCTTCAATTACGCTGATCTTACCATCACTTTGAGCAAGAGTTAAGGCCTGCTTTAAAGCAGTTCTTTTAGCCTTAATATTTAGTTTCTTTGCATAGTTCTCATTGCCCGTCGGACCAAAAGCGATACCGCCGCCGCGCCAAATTGGGTTCCTTGAGGAGCCAAAACGGGCCCGTCCAGTACCTTTTTGCCGCCATGGCTTCTTGCCGCCGCCCGATACCAGGCCTCTGGATTTGGCGACAGCTAAATTCTCCCGGCCATTAGCTAAGTAGGCACAATAGGCATCTTTAAGTAATTGGTGGTCATTAATCTCTTGGCCAAAGACATCTTTAGATAAGACTGTTCCATTTGTAGATTTCTGGCCGCTGGTGCTGTATGTCGGGGCGTTCATTACTTAGCCTCCCTAACGATTAAGATTCCCTTTTTAGGACCTGGGACGGCACCAAATACGCCAATAACGTGCCTTTCGGGATCAACTAGGGCAACTTTAAGGTTTTTAACGGTAACTTTCTCGTGTCCCAGACGGCCGGCCATTTTCTTGCCCTTTAAGATATGCTGAGGATACATCGAACCAATTGAGCCAACCCGTCTATAGCTTCGGCCGCCGTGGGTTTTACGGCCTCTATGGAAGTTGTGGCGCCTAATAGTGCCGGCCCAGCCTTTACCTTTGTTTAGGCCGCTGACATCAACCATGTCGCCAATACTAAAAACGTCGGAGTTAAATTTATCTCCGACATTTAAAGAATCTGCTAAGTCGTCAAGCTTAAATTCCCTAATAATTCTAGGCATTACTTTAGCCAGTTTAGAGTGGCCCTTTAGGGACTTACCAGGATGTCTTGCTGTTTCTGTGCCGACTGCCAGGGCGTTATAGCCATCGATACTTTCCGTCTTTTTCTGGATTATGGTGTGCTCATCGACTGACAGCAAGGTAACAGCTCTCACTGCTCCGCTAGCGTCAACCGTGGAGGTCATGCCGAGTTTTCGAGTAATTAGGGATTTTGGTCCCATAGAATACTTACCTTACTTATTACCTTAATTTTGCCTATATACTAAAATTCTTGGTGACCGACGGTTTCCATCTGTTAGACCTATCTGATAACACCAAGCAACCTAATTTTTTGTCTAGATACCATGACAGATTAGCATGCGAGATTATATCTGTCAATGCGTTGAAAATTCTACACCACAATACATAGTTTTAATTCGTCTTACCGATCATTGCTCATACGTTAGTCCTACTTAGCCGTATGAATAACTTTATCTTGTTTACACTCATCAGTTTATTTTTACTAAACTAATGACAAATATGGATCAATAGTTTAAAATATCTTTAACTATACGGGATAAATACGTACGGGAGACTAATGGTTGTCAATGCCGCGGAAAAACTTAGCACCTGGGGCTTAGAGGTTAATGATCAACTTAGCAGATTTAAACAACCAATTGCAATAAATAAGTTATGCCAGGCGATAAGAAGCGAAAAAGCCCAAGGACGTCGTCTAGTCTTTAATAACGGCAGCGAATTAGTCGGGGTTCAAAATGTTCATCATACTGGCAATACTTTTATGTATAGTAAAATGCGTATTCTCTTGCCCAACTCACAACTAGTTCTAAGTGACATTGTCGAAGAACCTGAAAGACAGTTGCTGCCAAAGAGAGTTTTCGTAGGTGATAGAGAATGGTATGTGGGTTGTATTACTCTTGCAACTACCTTATGTGATGATCCATCTTCAAGTATCGGAGTGGTCAGTAGAGATGAGGCAGAGGTAATAAAAAGTCAATCTAGTGATGCCGTCAGACAGATAATGGCGTTTAGTATTTTAGGCGATCCTGTTTAACTTTTAAGTTGCCTGTACGAGCTATGGTCCATATACCGACCTTAGCGCCTAACACTAATACTAACTGTTCATGTTAAACCAGCGTTTAACAATCGAAACAAAACTGACTCTTACATCTTTATTTCAACGTCACAGCCGGCCGGCAGAGAGAGGCTCATAAGCGAGTCAATTGTTTTTGGAGTCGGGTCAAAGACGTCAATCAGACGCTTATGGATACGCATTTCAAACTGTTCTCGGCTTTTCTTATAGACATGGGGGCTTTTTATAACCGTGAAGGTGCTTTTTCTAGTCGGTAAAGGAATTGGGCCGGCCAGTGATGCGCCGGTTCTAAGAGCGGTATCGATAATCTGTTTAGCAGCTTGGTCTATAACTTTATGATCATAAGCTTTTAGTCTTATCCGGATACGCTGTTTTACGGGTGGGGTTTTGGCTTCGGCCATGTATTCCTTTAATTGTTAATTGAAGGCTAACTTGCTCTTCGCTTTAAATATATCCTATTTAATTATTTTAGTCACAACACCGGCACCAACCGTTCGGCCGCCTTCACGTATTGCAAAACGCAGTCCCTGTTCCATGGCAATTGGTGAAAGCAGTTTAACTTTGAAGGTTACAGTGTCGCCAGGCATAATCATCTCTTTGTCGGCTGGAAGCTCAACTTCACCAGTTACGTCAGTGGTTCGGAAGTAAAATTGCGGCTTGTATCCCTTGAAGAATGGAGTGTGACGTCCGCCTTCTTCTTTTGTTAAGATATAGACCTCTGAATCAAATTCAGTGTGCGGGGTAATGGTGCCCGGCTTAGCCAGAACCTGACCGCGCTCGATGTCATCCCGTTCAATGCCTCTGAGTAATATACCAGCATTGTCGCCAGCCTGACCCTGGTCTAGAGTCTTTTTGAAAGCTTCGATACCGGTTACAACGGATTTCTGTGTTGGCCTGATGCCGACAATTTCAACCTCATCGTTAATTTTAACGACACCTTTTTCAATTCGGCCGGTAGCAACTGTACCTCGTCCTTTGATGGAGAAGACGTCTTCTATTGGCATCAGGAATGGTTTGTCGAGCTCCCTGACAGGCTCGGGGATGTATTCATCCATAGCCTTAACAAGTTCCATTATGGCCTCTTCACTGGCAGCGTCGCCTTCTAGGGCTTTAGTAGCAGAACCGCGGATAATTGGCGCATTCTTGTCAAAACCGTTCTTTTCCAGCAGCTCCCGGACTTCTTCTTCAACCAGGTCAACTAATTCTGGGTCAGCTATATCCATTTTATTCATAAAAACTAATATCTTTGGAACTTCAACCTGGCGGGCAAGCAGAACATGTTCCCTGGTCTGAGGCATCGGACCATCAGCTGCCGAGACTACTAATATGGCACCATCAATTTGAGCGGCACCAGTAATCATATTCTTAACGTAGTCAGCATGTCCTGGCATGTCAACGTGGGCGTAGTGACGCTTTTCACTCTCATATTCAGTGTGGGAAGTGGCAATAGTAATACCCCTTGATTTTTCTTCTGGAGCATTATCTATTTCTTCAAATTTCTTAGGTACGTTAATTTTTGACGGGATTCTCTTGGCTAAAACAAAAGTAATAGCCGATGTTAAGGTTGTTTTACCATGGTCAACATGACCCATAGTACCGACATTTACATGTGGTTTGCTTCGATCAAACTGCTCTGCCATTTAAACTTGCTCCTTTAAGCTCAGATTAGTAATTCTTTATGCATAAATAATATATACTCATGCTACGAGATTGAGTTAGTATATCTGAGAAGATTTGCTTTGTAAAGAGTTAATAAGATTATTGAAGTAAAATAAAATTTAAATTAAACCAGTAAAATTTCGGACTAAGGTTTTTGTTTTACCTAAACTGTTTTCAGCTGATTCGGTACGTGATTTAAGTCTTACCGGGTCTTTAACTCCGACAAGTATTGTTCTATAAAACAGTCTTTTAAGAAACTCTTTCGAGGCGACGTCTTCTTGCTCTGCTGGGATCTTTTGGACTGCTTCAGGATGGATACCCACCTTTGATGCTAGCAGTATGAATCGATCAAGATGATGCCGATGGCTGACCACGCCGAGGGGATTATCCGGGTCAATATTATTAGGGTTAATATAACCAAGGTCGATACAGTTTAATAAGTTTTGGGCCGTTGAGGAGGACTCTGTTTCTGTCTCTATAAGACTAGATGGTACTTCGGCCTGCATAAGAAGTCCGGCCATCAAATTGGCTTCCCGATATGGTGTCGGTATATATTCAGCGCATAGGCCGTTGCTGAAACCACCAGAGCAAACGATCATTGCGCCATGAGCTAGAAAACGGGCAGGTTCGCTGTAGTAATAGCCAATAGCTCGGTCGGCACGTTCAATTGAACGGTCATGAAGCATTGGACGGCAATAATCATCAAAGATTATGCCTCCGCCTAAAACAACTAACTGGTTGGCGGCAACAGTATTTACTTCAGACATAACGTTACTAACATATATTAGACTTCTTATTATTTACTTGGCGTTCTTAGAAATTATTTCCTTGGCAACGTTAGCGGGTACATCGGCATAGTGGCTAAGCTCCATTGTACTTGAAGCTCTGCCCTGGGTCATGCTCCGAAGATTGGTGGTATAGCCAAACATTTCACCCAAGGGGACAAAAGCAGTTATTTCCTTAATTCCGCCGCTTAAATCTTCCATAGACTCAATATGGCCCCTTTTAGAGTTTAAATCGCCAATAACATCACCCATGTAGTTTTCTGGTGTTACAACAACTAGTTTCATGATAGGTTCAAGAATTACCGGGTTTGCTCTTTTGACACCTTCCTGCAGGGCAATAGATCCAGCTATAGAGAAGGCCATTTCAGAAGAGTCAACTTCGTGGTAGCTGCCGTCATAGAGCTCGGCCCTGATATCTACTACCGGATAGCCGGCTATGACGCCGTTACCCATGGCCTCTTCAATACCCTTTTTAACAGCCGGTATGTATTCGCTAGGCACTACCCCACCCTTGATTGAGTTAATAAATTCATAACCCTTACCAGGTTCGTTTTGGAATATTCTTATCCAGACATCGCCGTACTGCCCACGGCCACCTGATTGACGGATGAACTTACCGTTCGCCTCAACGCCGTCTTTGCGAATAGTTTCACGGTAGGCAACCTGCGGCTGGCCGACGTTAGCCTCGACATTAAATTCACGTTTCATGCGGTCAACAATGATTTCCAGGTGAAGTTCACCCATACCGCTAATTATTGTCTGTCCTGTTTCGTCATCGACGCGGATTCTAAAGGTTGGGTCTTCTTCGGCTAAACGGCCTAAAGCTAAACTCATCTTCTCTTGGTCGATCTTAGTCTTTGGTTCGATAGCAATAGAGACTGGGGGTTCAGGGAAAGTTATACTCTCAAGAATTATTGGGTTATTTGGATCACATAGAGTGTGTCCGGTGGTCGTTCCTTTAAGTCCGACAATGGCGGCTATATCGCCGGCTGTAACTTCTGACACATCTTCTCTTTTATCGGCCTGCATCCGAACTACACGGCCAACCCGCTCTTTTTCACCGGTGCTACTATTTAAAATATATGATCCGGCATTTAACTTGCCAGAATAAACCCTAAAGTAGGCTAATTTACCAACAAATGGATCTGTCGAAATTTTAAAAGCCAAGGCACAGAATGGCTGAGCATTATCAGGTTTTCTTTCAATCTCTTCACCAGTTTTTGGATGAATGCCCCATGTACTGCCTCTATCTATTGGGCTGGGCAAAAGATCGTTGACGGCGTCAAGTAGTTTTTCAACAATAACACCGCGGCCGTCACCACCTGTTACGGCAAAAAACTTACCGGTTAAGACAGCATTTCTAATGGCTGATTTAACTTCATGAGGGCTTAGGCTATTCTCACCGAATTCAAGATATTTTTCGAGAAGTGTCTCATCTTCAGCTACGGCATTTTCAATTAATAAGCTGCGGTAGCGTTTAACTTCATCGGCCATGCTTTCCGGAATTTCACCCTCAATTAACTCATGGTCAGTATAATTTTTATATGTGTAGGCTTTTAGGTTAACTAAATCGACAATACCACTTACTTTTTGTTCGAAACCGATCGGCAGGTGGATAGGAAAAGCGCGCTTGCTTAGCCGGTTATGGATTGATTCTAGGGATTTGTAAAAATCACCGCCTGTTTGGTTAATCTTATTTATAAAACAGATTCGAGGCACGCCGTATTTGTTAGCTTGGCGCCAAACAGTTTCACTTTGTGATTCAACACCCATTTTACCGTCAAAAACGACGACAGCTCCGTCTAAGACTCTTAGTGAGCGCTCAACTTCGACAGTAAAATCGATATGGCCGGGGGTATCAATAATATTGATCTGGTGCCCTTTCCAGTAACAAGTGACAGCGGCCGAGACAATAGTGATGCCACGTTCCCGTTCCTGGGCCATCCAGTCAGTGGTCGTATCGCCTTCGTGAACGGCGCCTATTTTGTGCTTCAGTCCTGTTCTATATAAGACGCCCTCGGTTGTGGTTGTTTTACCAGCATCAATATGAGCAATAATGCCAATGTTACGAAGTTTGTCGATTGTGTACTTAGAGTCTGACACTTATTTGTCCTTCAAAATTTAACTTATTATTTGTATCTGTTCGCGTTCGGCATGTCTTTTAAGTGCTCCGACAGTGGCTTTTACGGCCGCGCGGGCTAAATGGTAAATCGGCGGAACAACTACAGTCAGTTCTTGATTGAAAAATTCTTCTTGCCTGGTTAAGAAGCCGATATATCTATCTCTCAAGCTGCTGTGTATAGCAGCACCTGTTTCTATTACAGTTATCGCCGGATCAATAAATTCCCCGTATCGGGGTGCATCGTCTTTTTCCATAGCTTAAAACCTAGCAAAGTGAGCAAATGCCCGGTTAGCTTCAGCCATTTTATGTGTATCCTCACGCTTCTTAACTGCTCCGCCTTGATTGCGGTAAGCATCTTCAAGCTCCTGCGCTATTCTATCGGACATTGGTATGCCCTTGCGGCTTCTGGCAGCTTGGACAAACCACATAGTTTTTAAATGCTGTTGTCTTTGTCCTTTAACTTCAAAAGGTATCTGGTAGTTAGCGCCGCCAACACGTCTTGAGCGGGTTTCAATATGGGGTTCAATATTCTTCATGGCTTGTTCAAAGACATCGAGCGGGTTTTGGATTTTAAGCTTTTTGGCAGCTTTCTCCATACCGCTATAGACAATCTTCTCAGCCAGTTGTTTCTTGCCGTTTAACATAACTCTGTTGATTACCTTCTGAACCTGGACTGATTCATACATACGGTCAGGCTGAACCTGCCTAATTAGGGATTTAGTGACTTTGCGAGGCATCTATTTAGATCCCTTCTTGGTGCCGTATTTAGAACGGCCTTTCCTTCGGTCATTGACGCCCTGAAGGTCTAGGCTACCGCGGACTATGTGGTAACGGACACCAGGCAGATCTTTGACTCTGCCGCCCCTGACAAGTACGGCAGCATGTTCCTGCAGGTTGTGGCCCTCGCCGCCAATATATGCCCAAACCTCATAGCCATTAGTAAGTCTAACCCTAGCAACTTTACGAAGTGCAGAGTTAGGTTTCTTAGGAGTTTTAGTAGTTACTTTTACACATACACCTCGTTTAAAGGGTGCCGACTTTTCGTAGCTAATATTTTTTAGGTTATTAACCACACGCTGCATTGCCGGAGACTTACTCCTAGTATTCGCTTTAGAGCGGGGTTTATGAACTAATTGATTGATGGTTGGCAATTTATTCTCCTTTTAAAGTCTCAAGTTTCTACTGCTTCAAATAGTATTGCCTTTGTCTATTTGGCTCAGAAACTAACTCAAGTTATACGTTAATTTGCTTTAGTTATATTTTAACAGATGGCGCTATGGTTATCAAGGGGATAGTTAGCCGACTGTTAATTCTTCATCCGCTACAACTAAATTTTCATCTTCATTCTTAAATCCAGTACCAACCGGTATTTTGCGGCCTAGGATCACGTTCTCTTTAAGGCCGTATAGCTTATCTACCTTACCTGATGTAGCAGCACTAATTAGGACTCTGGTTGTGTCCTGGAATGAAGCGGCGCTTAGGAAAGAATCAGTACTTAATGAAGCTTTGGTTATGCCAAGAAGCAGCTGGACAACTTTGGCTGGCTTCTTGTCGGCTTTAACCAATTTTTCATTAGCTTCAACGGCAGCTAATTTACTGACTATGTCTCCGGTTACAAATTCGCTGTCAGCCGCATCTTCAATTTGGACACGGCTAAACATTTGCCTGACGATGATCTCTAGATGCTTATCGGCAATGTTTTGACCTTGGCCGGCAAAGATACGGAGTATTTCATTCATGATGTACCGTTGGGTAGCTTCTACACCCTGAAGTCTCATGAGATCGTGCAGGTTAACCGAACCATTGGTTAATTTTTGACCGGCAGTTATTTTGTCGCCGTCTTTAACCTGAAGCTGCTTAAAGCCAGGAATCTCATACCTTAAAACGCTTTTCTTAGTTGGGTTAATTCTTATGTCTTTCTTAGCTATATCTAATCGGCCAGCCATCGGCGCAACGAGTGGTTCACTGCCATCCTCTTGGGCTGCAATCACATCACCGACGGCGACATCGGAACCACTAGCAAGTAGGGCCTTACGGTCGCCAAGTTTTAAGGAAACTGTTTCTTTAGAATCAGCAGCCACCTGGACAATGTAGTGGTCACCTTCTTCCCAGGTACTGATTGTACCGGTAATTTCAGCCAGGTAGGCCTGGCCTTTTGGTGTGCGGCCTTCAAACAATTCTTCAACTCGGGACAAACCCTGGGCTGTGTCATCAGCTAGGACAACACCGGCGCGGTGCTTAGAGTCGAGGCTAAGCTGTGTACCAGGTTCACCAATACTCTGGGCGGCAATAACACCGATTGGATGATGGTCGGCAACAAGGTTTCCGGTAGCCGGGTCGACACCGTATGAACGACGGTCGACACCTTTAACACTACCTGAAGAGAGAGCACTCATTATCTTAACGCCGTCAATTGATTCATCAGCGTCTATTTTATCTGCTATGTCTTTAGTAATCAGCTCGCCCTTCTTAACAAGAGTTGGTATTTTTTGAGCAGCAAATCGGCCGACTAGTCGTGATCCATAGGAAACGCCAATTTCCTGAGCGTCTGATCTAAGCATGGCAAAACCTGGATCTGAGCTGTCATCTTCAATAGTGAAGACATCCTGAGCGACATCAACCAGGCGTCTGGTCAGATAGCCAGCGTCGGCTGTTTTAAGAGCAATATCTATTAAGGCTTTTCGAGTTCCCCTAGTACCAGTGAAGTATTCCAGCGGGTCAAGACCGTGAACATAGCCAGACTTAATCGGCAGTTCTATAGCCTGTCCTGAGGCATCAGATTGAACGCCAAGCATACCGACGGACATCTTCATCTGAGAGATGTTACCTCTTGAACCAGAAGTTATGGCTATTGCCATTGACGAGTCTTTGTCGGCCATCTGATCAGCAAGTAATTCCTGAACCTGGGTGTCTATTTTTGTCCAGTTTTCAACAGTTAAACGGTGTCTTTCATCTTCGTTTATGAAACCTTGTTCAAACTGATCAGCAATAGCTGAAGATCTTTCCTCACCCCCTTCAATTAACTTGTCTGTTCCGATTATTTCACTGAAGTCACCCATGCCCATGGATAGACCGGACAAAGTGGCGTAGTAGAAGCCGAGATCTTTAAGACCATCGGCTATTTCGGCTGTCTTTTCCTGCCCGTATGTAGCATAAACTGTAGCCATTACTTGCTGCAGTTTTTTCTTGGTCATAGTTTCATCTTGGAAGATAAAATCATCAGGAAAAATTTCATTAAATAATATGCGCCCGATTGTAGTTTCTCTAGATTCACCTCTGAACGGCAGGCGGACAAACGACTGAAGCTTAATCCTACCTTTATCCAGCGCCATTAAAGCTTCGTCCAGCGAGCTAAAGATAGTTACATCTTTAGATTGATTTGGTCTGATGTATGTCAGATAGTAGCAGCCAAGGACTATATCCTGCTCAATGTGGAGGATTGGTGAACCGTCAGCTGGTTTTAACAGGTTCTTGTTTGCACCCATTATTTCTCTGGCTTCCTTTTGGGCCTCGTCGCTTAGAGGCAGGTGGACGGCCATTTGGTCGCCGTCAAAGTCGGCATTAAAGCCTTTACAAACCAGCGGATGAAGCTGGATAGCCCGGCCTTCAATTAATACTGGCTGGAAAGCCTGAATGCTTAATCTGTGAAGGCTTGGAGCCCGGTTTAATAGGACATATTTGCCCTTGATAACCTCATCCAGGGCATCCCAGACAACTGTTTCGGCCATTTCAATAAGTCTTGAGGCGCTTCTAATATTGTGAGCCTGTTCGCGGTCTATTAGTTCACCGATTACAAATGGCTTAAACAGTTCAAGGGCCATCATCTTAGGCAGTCCGCACTGGTTGATCTTAAGTTCAGGACCAGACACAATTACTGACCGTCCTGAGTAGTCGACTCGCTTACCAAGCAGGTTCTGACGGAAACGGCCCTGCTTGCCCTTTAAAAGGTCTGAAAGACTCTTAAGCCTTCGTCTTTGACCGCTGGCAGCTACTGCCCGGCCTGATCTTGTCGAGTTGTTGTCTATTAGGGCATCAACTGCCTCTTGAAGCATCCGCTGTTCATTGCGTCGAATTACTTCCGGAGCATTTAGGTCGATTAGTTTTTTAAGCCGGTTGTTACGGTTAATTACCCGTCTATAAAGATCGTTAAGATCTGAAGTTGCAAACCGGCCGCCGGTTAACTGAACCATTGGCCTAAGATCCGGCGGAATGACCGGTAATACAGTAATACAGGTTGAGCTTGGCGAAATACCAGCCCGCTGCATGTTTTCCAGCAGTCTAAGACGCTTCATGATCTTTTTCTTCCTTTGACCTTTAGCTTCTTCAGCTTCGGCGGTTAGCTCTTCAACCAGCTTAGAAAGATCAATGTCATCAAGCAGGGCTTTTAAAGCACTGCCGCCCATGCCGACTTCAATTAAGTCTTTAAGTTCATCAGGCAGGTTGCGGTAATCTGTTTCACTTAAGAGACTTAGTTTTTCAAGCGAAATAACCTGGGCTTTATAAGCATCAAACTGGGCAGTAAGTTCGGCCAGCTCTTTAGTTCGCATTTCAGCCAGCGCTTTAATGTTGGCTTCTTCACTTTTAGCTTCATTATCGTAGCGTATAGTTATAGCTTCCTTAGCGGCATTAAATTCTGCTTCTTTGTCTTGCAGCAGCTGGTCTCGCTTTGTAGCGTCGACTTGCTTAATTATGTAACTGGCAAAATAGGCAACTCTTTCCAGATTTTTAACGGTCATGCCAAGAAGAAGTCCCATGGCAGACGGAGTGCCCCGGAGGAACCAAATGTGAGCTACTGGTACGGCCAGGATAATGTGTCCCATGCGCTCTCTTCTGACTATCGATTTAGTAACTAGTTCGCCATTTTTATCGACGGCTGCTTCACGGCTTCTGACACCCTTATATTTAGCATCATGGGGGTTAATATCTTTTACCGGACCGAATATTCTTTCACAGAACAGACCGTCTCTTTCCGGCTTTTGAGTTCGGTAGTTAATTGTTTCCGGTTTTGTTACTTCACCGTAACTCCACTCTAATATGTCATTACTGCTGGCAACCGCTAGCCGTACGGCATCAAAATCGGCTATGTCGGTAGAAACTTGGCTTCGTCCTTGGTTCATCTTCGGTTACCTCCTTATCCTTCTTTAATTAATTCTTCGTTTGCTTCAGTGACAGCCGGGATAACGTCATCAGTATCTTCGATAGCAAGATCATCAGGTGTTTCAATAGTTATCTCGTCATCGACTTCGGCGACAGAAAACTCATCAACCGGCGCCTCTTCACTCATATCGACGTCAGAAACTTCTGGTTCCGGAACTTCTATAGCTGGCTGATTAGTAGCTTCACTATGAATACTGCTGGCTAGAATTGCTTCGGCATCAACCAGGCTGTCCGATTTAATCAGGTCAACCTTAAGTCCTAGGCCTTGCAATTCTTTAACTAGAACGTTGAAGCTTTCGGGAATCTTAGGTCCAACAATAGCTGTCTTTTTAATGATTGATTCATAAGCTTTACTTCGGCCGTAAACATCGTCTGATTTAATAGTCAGCATTTCCTGCAAAGTATTAGCGGCGCCGTATGCTTCAAGCGCCCAGACTTCCATTTCACCGAATCTCTGACCGCCGTTTTGGGCTTTTCCGCCCAGCGGCTGCTGGGTCACCATTGTGTATGGCCCAGTTGAGCGGGCGTGGATCTTGTCGGCAACCATGTGGTTCAGCTTAATCATATACATCGAACCGACTGTCGTTCTTTCCTTAAATGCTTCACCGGTACGGCCGTCATATAGCTGCTGTTTACCGTCTTTTGGCAGCCCGGCTTTCTCTAACAGTTCTTCTATCTTTGCTGCTGGCACACCATTAAATGACGGGCTGGCAACTTTAAAACCTAAAACTCGGGCGGCCATTCCCAGATGCGTTTCAAATAGCTGTCCAACATTCATTCTTGAGGGGACACCCAGAGGGTTTAATATTATGTCTACAGGCGTACCATCCTCCATAAACGGCATATCTTCAATCGGTAATATACGGGCTATTACACCCTTGTTGCCATGTCTTCCGCCTAACTTATCGCCGACAGATATCTTCCTCATTTGAGCAACGAATACTTGGATTTGTTTTATAACACCGGCTTTTAATTCATGGCCGTTTTCGCGGGAGAATATCTTAACGCCGACAACTTTGCCGTGTTTACCGTTGCTCATACGCTGGGAAGTGTCTCTGACTTCCTTAGCCTTCTCGCCAAATATAGCCCGGAGTAACCTTTCTTCTGAAGATAGTTCCTGCTCACCCTTGGGCGTAATCTTACCGACTAAGATATCGCCGGGGTGGACTTCAGCGCCTATATGGACAATACCATCTTCATCCAAATGTCTTAAAGTCTCTTCTGAAACGTTTGGGATGTCGCTGGTAACAATTTCTGGGCCTAACTTTGTTTCCCTAACCTCTATCATGAAGTCGACAATATGGACGCTGGTTAAAGTGTCGTCTTCAACTAGCCTTCGGCTGATGATAATGGCGTCTTCGAAGTTATATCCAGCCCAGGGCATAAAGGCACATATAAGGTCTTGACCTAGAGCTAATTCACCGCCCTCTATTGACATACCTTCAATTAGAATGTCGCCGGCTTTAACTTTATCACCGCTTGAGACGCAAACTTTCTGATTGATGGCCGTACCTTCGTTAGATCTGATAAATCTTTGCGGGATGTAAGTGGTTTTATGGTCTTTGTAGGCCACAACAACCTCTTGTGCATTGGCTTTAAGCACTTCACCGCTGCCCTCGGCCAGAACTAACTGGCCAGTATTGTTGGCAGCTGGTTTTTCCAGTCCTGTACCAACAATTGGTGAGCTGGGCTTGATTAAAGGAACAGCTTGTCTTTGCTGGTTAGAACCCATTAGTGAGCGATAAACGTAGTTCTTTTCTATGAACGGAATAAGGCCGGCTGAAGAGCCGATAACCTGGTTACGGGCAGCATCCATGAAGTTAACGTCATTGGCGTCTACCTCGCCAGTCTTAAGCCTTGTTCGGGCACTGACTTTCTCATCAACAAAGTAACCGTCGCTTGTTAGGTCGGCGCCGCCGCCGGCAATAACGGCACTCTCTTCGGCATAAGCGTCTAGATAGACTATTTCATCACTAACTTTTGCTTTAACCGGCCAGGTAACTTTAGACGTTACTTTAGCAAGCCGGGCCGCCTGACTAGCAGTAATCTTGGCATCTTTTTTAACTATTACTTTGCCTTTATCGTCTTCTAAATCGTCTGCGGCAATGTGACCGACGGCATTTTTAGCAGTGACAGCGTTAATTACCCGTCTATAGGGTGTTTCAATAAAGCCGTATTCGTTGACACGGGCATAATTAGCCAGGTTAAGGACCAAACCAATGTTGGCTCCTTCAGGCGTTTCAACGGCGCATATACGGCCGTAATGTGTAGCATGAGCGTCTCTAACCTCAAAGCCAGCCCGTTCACGGCTCAGCCCGCCAGGGCCCATCGAACTTAGTCGGCGTTTATGGGCTAATTCGCTTAATGGGTTAATCTGGTCCATGAACTGCGATAGCTGGGAACTGGCAAAGAATTCTCGAACGGCAGCCACAATTGGCCGGGCATTAATTAGCTGGCTTGGCGTAACTGTTTCGATGTCTGACATAGACATGCGGTCCTTGGTGTTTCTTTCCATCCTAAGCAGACCAATTCTAAATTGTCTTTGGACTAATTCGCCGACTAGCTTCACCCGTCTGTTAGCTAGGCTGTCTATATCGTCAGCTGGTTCCTGGGTGTTATTAAGTCTTATTATTTCAGCGATGATCGCTTCAATATCTTCTAGCCTTAAAATCCGGCTTTCGGCGGTATTAGGAACATTTAGGTCAAGACGTTTGTTTATCTTATACCTGCCGACACGGGAAAAGTCGAAGCGTTTGAAGGAATAGAACATGTTTTCTATAAGGCCTCGGGCGTTATCTACGGTTGCCAGATCACCTGGTCGAAGTCGTCTATATACTTCAATAAGGGCGTCATTCTGACCGCGGGTAGTGTCTTTTTCTAGAGTAGCGCTCAAGTAGCTCAGTTTAGCGGTGTCGACATGCTTAAAGACTTCATGCATTTCGCTTTCATTGACACCTAATGCCCTAAGAAGGGTTGTTACTGGAATCTTTCGTTTACGGTCTATCTTGACGAAGATGGCGCCAGATGTTGAGGTCTCAAATTCAAGCCAGGCACCTCGGCCAGGAATTACCTTGGCACCATATAGTCTGGTTGTGCCGTGCTGTTCGGCCGTAAAAAAGACACCAGCAGATCTGATTAACTGGCTGACGACTACTCTTTCAGCACCGTTAATTACAAAAGTGCCGCGGCTAGTCATCCATGGATAATCACCGAGGTATATCTCCTGCTCTTTAACTTCACCGGTAATCTTATTGATAAGCTCAACTGTTGCCAGAAGCGGAGCTTCATAGCTGACGTTGTTTTCTCTTGCCTCAAGTTCAGTGATTTTTGGCTGATCAAAATGATAATCTTTAAAATTTAAAGTTAGTTTAGTACCCGTATAGTCTTCAAAGGGGCTGACTTCTTCAAGCAGCTCCCTGAGCCCCTCGTCAACAAACCACTTAAAGGATTTGTTTTGATGATCGACTAGCGATGGTAGCGGCAGGACGTCTATTTGATTGTTGAAATATATTCTTTTATCTTGTGGTAGTGTAAGCCGTTTAGCCATAAATCTAAAAATACCTCCTTATTACTAAAAGGATTTAAATTGTTCTTTAAATTCGCCTTGTAGCACTTGATGTAGCTTGATAATAATTAAATTCTTATCTATTAGTGGTTTATTTTTGTATAACTTTGAACCTGAAGACAACTAAATCTACTATTAAGTTTATGTATAAATTTTGGTACACAAATATAGCAGGCTTACACTACTTCTTAAGCTATAAGTCTGAAGCATCATGATTGCTATGTCAAGTAATATTTTAACTAAATTAACCTTTAACTATTTTCTGGGACTAATAATGGAATCAACTATACCGTACTGTTTAGCTTCGCCTGCGCTTAGCCATTTGTCTCTCTCCATGTCCTCATGAATCTTTTCTGGTTTTTGACCAGTGTTTTTAGCCATAATTGATTCCAGCAATTTTTTAATTCTAAGTGATTCTCGAAGGTCTATTTCCTGGTCCGTCACATTACCTTTCGTACCTGAAGACGGCTGGTGAATCATAACCGTAGCATTAGGCAGAATATGGCGCTTGCCTTTTGTGCCGGAGCTTAGCAGAAAGGCGGCAGCTGAAGCTTGGACGCCAATACCGACTGTCTCAATGTCATTTGACAGATACTGCATGGTGTCATAGATGGCTAGAGCGTCATAAACACTTCCGCCTGGACTGTTAATATAAAATTTAATGTCTTTTTTAGGGTCTTCAGCGTTTAGGAATAGCAGCTGGGCAACGACAATGTTTGCTGTTGCTTCATTAACATCTTGACCGAGAAAGACTATTCGGTCTTTTAAAAGCCTAGAATAAATGTCATAAGCTCGTTCATAACGGCCTTCAGATTCGACAACTGTTGGGATTAGGACTTGCGATCTTATCTGACTCATATATCTCCTTTTTCAGTATGCTTATATGATAATAAATTAGCACTCACGAGTCAAGAGTGCTAAGTTGACTTAGTGTTAGTCTTTGTTTGAATGAAATCTAGAACTTTTGCAGTTAACAGCCTCATGGCTAGTTCACGCTGATTTTCAGGCCTTGACAGTTCCTCTTGCATCTTCGGGTCTAGGTATTGTTTTTTAAGATTTGCTATGCGTTCTTCAAGTTCATGATCTGACACGGATATATTTTCCTTATTGGCTATTTCGCCGACTGCCAGACCGGCTTTAATTCTATTTTTAGCAGTCTCTTTAAGCTTTAGGGTATACTCTTCTTCGCTTTGGCCTAGACCAGCCAGGAATTCCTGCCATGTCTGGCCGCGGTTAAGGCATGAACGTCTGGCTTCATCCATCAGCATATCAGCTTCACTCTGGACTATGCCGTCATCTAATTCGACTACAGTTTTCTCAGCTAAAGCATTCAGTATTTTATTCTCGATTTCGATTGTTGCTTGTCTTTCGTTCTCAGCTTGTATTTCTTTCTTTAACTCCGCCTTAAGCTCATCAAGTGTAGCGAAGGGACCGATAGTAGAAGCAAACTGATCATCAAGCCTAGGTAGTGTTACGTCATTAACTTCTTTTAGGGTGACCTTAAAAGTTACCTGGCGGGAAGCAAATGCTTTATCCGGGTAGTCTTTAGGGAAAGTTAAATCAAAAGTTTTACTTTTACCATCTATCATGCCGACGATCTTGTCTTCAAAACCAGGGATAAGCGTGTTATCTCCCAGGAGTAATCTGTAGTCCTCGGCACTGGCCGCTGCTAGTTTTTCTTTAGTTTTGGTGTCTAGCCCTTCAAAGCCAATGATAACCAGGTTGCCATTTTTAGCCGGGCTTTTAACCGGTTTCAAACTAGCTGCCCTCTTTTGTAGATTCGAAAGGGCTAGTTCTAGCTGCTTAGGAGTAACTTTAGTGTCATTTTTAACTGTTCTTAAAGAGGCGTATGTCGGCAGCTTGATGTCACTTAAGACGGCAACTTTAACACTAACTTCAAGGTCGCTAAAAGGAACAAATTTAGTGATAGTTATTTTAGGTTCGCCGATTATTCGAAGATCGAGCATTTTACGGCTCTCTAGATACAGAGCATTTATAGCCCGGTTTAAGAATTCGTCTTGCAGTTTATTTTGGTCGACCTGCTTTGCGACCATGTCAGCCGGCGCCTTACCAGCCCGAAACCCAGGTATATTTACTGTTTCAGCTAAAGCTTGGGCTGATTCGAGACGGTATTTATTTAATTCTTCTTGGTCCGCACTCAGAGTGTAGCTAACTTTAGTTTTCGTGTTAGTCCGATTGGTCAGCTTCATAGACAGTTACTTTAACACAAAATGGGGTGGATTTGTTAGCTAATGTCTGATAAAGAATGACAAACAAAAGACTAGGGATATAAACCAAACAACTTCGACAACGGCACCGATTGGACGTTCAAACCACTGAATTTTATGGGCAAAGCGGCTGTATAAATTAGGCTTCCAGGGCAGTCGTTTGAGGGTTGAATAAAAGCGATTGAAGCTTAAAAGGTCTGGAGAGGCGGCCAAAAAGCCGCAAATGATTGCTAGCGGCCAATGCGTTGGACGGCTGATGACTATAAGGGCGACAAGCAAAAGACAAAGTATAGTGTCGGCAATAAGCACGCCAATGAAAAGTTTGCTTTTTAATTTACTGTTGCCGTCACCGCCAAAACCAAAGTGCGGCAGGCTATCCAGTGCAAAGTGCGAGGCAAAAGCCAGTGGCATGGCTAAAAGCGGATCGGCTACAGTCAGCCCGATAAGGACACCTGTAAGAGAATGATTAATAGCTGTCATGAATATTTATAATTACTTGTTTTTAAAAGACCTTAAGCTTGCTTGGATTTATTATCTTACTGTCAGAAATATAGCTTAAACCGATTAAGATTTTAGCACAAATAATAGGTTTAAATTCTTCAACAATGTAATTTTAATAGATTATGTTTATGAAGTTATATCTGATTCACTCAGCTAACATGATTTATAGATTGCTATAATAATTACTATGGGGCCAGAAAGAGCTGAAGCAATAATTCAAAATGATATTAGCGGGCAACCAGCAGCAGCTGCCGAATATTTAAGTTTGGTTGAAAATTCTAATACTGAAAGAACGGCATGGAGGGGAAAAGCTGCCTGCAAGGGTGTAGATCCGGAATTATTCTACCCAATTAGAGATAGTTATGCCGAAGATGCTAAAGCTGTATGTCAGCAGTGCCCAGTTAGAGTACCGTGTTTAGAATATGCATTAGCAAGCAACGAAACAGAAGGTGTCTGGGGTGGATTAACAAAACGAGAGCGCAGATTCATATTAAGACAACGTTCCGGATAACAACCAAACTGCTGTCTATGCTTAAGGATTAATTAAGGTTCTACTGGTGCGCGAGAGAGGACTTGAACCTCCACGCCTTAACGGCACATGCTCCTAAGGCATGCGTGTATACCATTTCACCACTCGCGCATACCGATCATTTTACTCAGTTCATCTATAAAACGCTAGTTATTAGTCTCTATAAGCTATTTGATTTACTTTTAAGCTAGTCGGTTAATTTATCTTAACAACCCGGCATCTAAAACTGCACTGTACCAGATTAAAGTAACATCTTTAATAATGCGGGGAGCCAGCACTTGGCGTGATTGCCGGCCGAGTTTAATGGTCCAGCCGTAGCGGTAAAAGTTTTCATAAATTCCAAGATCGGCAACAGCCATAACCTGCTCATCAAACCATTCTTTTAAGCCTACTGTTCTAAGATTTTCAATGTCCTGCTTAGTTACCTGTAGCTTTTTAAAGTTCATCGGTGCTATTAATGTTGCAAACCCACCTTCAAACATGATGTGGGTGCTGATAAGACCTTTAGGACCCCACATTCGCCAGTTGTTACTTAATATTTCTTTTACACTCTTGCCCGGCATAATTAGCTTATCTTTAATACTCATCCTAGACCCTTGATTTTCTCCACCTCTAAGCCTTCGCATCTCTTCCTCGTAGGGATGATGATGGGCTGGTGTTAAGCCGTCAACAAGAGCATGAGCTAGCCAGGCAGCATCAAAGGCGCTCCTGACTTGGTCTTTATTTTTAAGGGCTTTGACTAACTCGTCATAATGACTTTTTATGATCTCATAAAGCCTATTATCTTTATCGTCAAAGGGGTCTATAAAATGCCATGGCTCATCTTTACCGGGACTTTTAATCTTAATACTGTCTGGTCCATTGACGCCTTCAAATTTTAAGATGTCTTTGGTTTTAGGGAAAACTTCATCATTTATTAGTAATCTCTTTAGATCTTCTCTAGCTACACGGTCAATTTTCTGATGGGCGCCAGTGATAACGCCAACATGTTTAGAAAAGATGTACATGCCAGAATACATAAAAATATATAGTTTTAGCTAGTTTAAATTAGTTAATTTTTGTAGGGTTTTTACTTCTCGATGTAACTTTGGATACTTTAACAGACTTTGACCGCTACCTGCAAAGTCCTTGGCTGCTTCCCGGGCTTCTTTAATTAGTTTTGTATCATCAAGACCGGCTATGCGCAGATCAAGTTCGCCGTGCTGCAATTGTCCATAAATAGCCCCTGGACCTCTGATAGATAGATCTAGTTCGGCCAGCTTAAAGCCGTCATTGCTTGATTCTAATGCCTTTAATCTATCACTTGGGCTGCCATTGTCCAGTACTGCCAGATAGACGCTGCCAGCATATTTGCCGCGGCCAACCCTGCCTCTTAGCTGGTGCAGCTGAGCCAAGCCAAACTTATCGGCATCAAAGACAATCATTATGGTGGCGTTAGGAACATCTATGCCAACCTCAATTACGGTTGTAGCCACTAGAATATCTAACTTATTATCTACGAAGTCTTCCATTATATTCAATTTGTCTTCGGATTTCAGCCGGCCGTGTATTAGTCCGATTTTGTGATTCGGGAAGTGTTTTACGGCCCATTTAAAGATCTCCTCGGTTGAATATTTAGGATCAGTATCAATACTTGAGCTAACAATGAACATTTGGCGGCCAGAATTTAATTCGTCGATAAGAGCTGGCAGCCTACGAAGAAGCATTGATTCAGATATGAGGCTTGTTTTTATGGGCAGGCGGTTAATTGGCTTGTCGTTTAGTCTAGATATATCAAGTTCACCAAATAAAGTCAGAGCCAGGCTTCGAGGTATTGGCGTGGCACTTAAGGATAACATGTGCGGCTGCAGATTAGCTTTTAATTTTAAAGCTTGGCGCTGTTTAACGCCAAAACGGTGCTGTTCGTCTATTACGACTAAAGCAAGATCAGGAGTTTCGACTTTTTCCTGGATTAAGGCATGAGTACCAATAACAAACATAATTTCTTTGTTTTTAATTTTGCGGCGTGTTATTGCCTTATCTGACGGACTCATACCGCCAATTAACATTCCGACTTGGCTGTCCAGCCCAATAGATTTAAACATTAGATTAACCGTTTCAAGGTGTTGTCTGGCGAGCAGCTCGGTTGGAGCCATTAATACAGCTTGCTTGCCGTCATTAATAGCCATTAGAGCTGCCATGGCGGCTACGGCCGTCTTTCCTGAACCGACATCACCTTCAACCAAACGGTTCATTGGTCTGGTTTTCGCTATGTCCTTATATATTTGCCAGACGGCAATTTTCTGGTCATTTGTTAAATTAAATGGCAGTTTAGACACAAACTTGCGGGCGAGATCTTCATCAAAATTAATACTTAAGGCGCTATCGTCCAGATAAGCTTTTTTATTTAGCTCGCTTGCTAGGATCATCATAAAGAGCTCTTCAAAGCCTAGCCGTCTTTTAGCAGCTTGGAGCTCCTTCATGCTTAACGGAAAGTGAATTGCTTCCAGGCTGGATGACAAAGGCATGAGTCTATATTTAGCACTTATGTCCGGCGGCAGTGTTTCAGGAATTTGTCTTATTTGTTTAGTCACTTTAGACAGTACCCACCTAATATCTCTTGAGTTAACACCTTTTGTTAGCGGGTATCTGGGTATAATCCGAGCTGTATTAATTGGATAGTCGGAAACTCTTTCAATAACCGGGTTATAGATAGCAAACCGATGGTAGCGAAGCTCATATTTACCGGAAATAAAGTATTCGATGTCTTTCTTTAAGCTGGTCAGTCTATATGGCTGGTTAAACCAAGTTAATCGAACGCTGCCTGTATTATCGCTGACTAAAGCTTCGGATATATGGAGACCTTTTTTAAGATATTTACCGGTCACAGAAGTTACAGTAACCCTTAAATTAACGTGGCCGGGACGCATACTTTTTATGGTCGTAACTTCAGAAAAGTCATCATAGCGTCTTGGGTAATAATGAATAAGATCATCGACCGTCTTAATGCCCAGACGGCCAAGCTTAATCGATAACTGATCACCGACACCGCTTATGCTGCGAACGTCAATTGCTTGGTCCATAGCTAATTTATCTCAAGTAAAGCGGAGTCCTTAAAGGCCTTGCCTTTTCTAATAAGAGTCCGTCCGGAGTTGAAGTCTTTGTCAGATAAAGTATCGCCGTTAAAAACCTGACCGTTAACATAGATGGCGTTGGCCGCAATAAATTCTCGGGCTTCACGGTTAGAACTAGCTAGGCCGGAACTAACAAGAACGTCAACTAAGCTAGCATTTACGCCGACTTTTTGAGATGGTATCTCGATTCTTATGGCGGCCAGTTCGTCATCAGTGGCTTCAGATAAGTTTTTCTCATTTATTAAGTAGGCGGTGATAGCCTTGGCTTTATTAGTTTGTTCTTCGCCGTGAACCAGCTTAGTTACTTCGCTAGCTAAGCTTTTTTGAGCTAAACGATTCTTTGGGTCTTTGGTGTGTTCGGCCATTAAACTCTCAATTTCATCTTTAGATAAAAGGGTGTAGATCTTTAAGAAATCCTCAACACTCTCGTCCGAGGCATTAATCCAGAACTGGTAAAAGGCGGTCGGCGTAGTCTTTTTCGGATCAAGCCAAATGGCGCCAGCTTCAGTTTTACCAAACTTATTACCGGTTGCTCTATCTATAACCAGTGGTGCGGTCCAAACATTGGCTTCTTTTGATTCCATCCGGCGGATTAGGTCAACTCCGGCAATGCTGTTGCCCCACTGGTCGCTGCCGGCTAACTGCAGAGTGACACCGTGATCTTTAAATAGCCTCAGGAAGTCATAACCCTGGATTAAACAGTAGCTGAACTCAGCGTAAGATAGACCACTACCTTCACTGCTAAGACGGGTAGTAACAAACTCACGTCCCAGCATTTGGCTCATTGGTACGTTTTTTCCTATCTCTCTTAAGAAAGTTATGTAACTTAGGTCTTTAAACCAATCGTAGTTATCGACAATTTCGAAGCTCAGACCTTTAAATATCTGCTGGTACTGGCTAGTTATGTTATGTTTGTTGGAATTAAGCTGTTCAATGCTTAAAAGAGTTCGTTCAGCTGCTTTACCGTCAGGATCACCAATTAAACCGGTAGCGCCGCCAACTAATAGATATGCCTTGTGGCCGCTTTTTATAAAATGCATGACCATCATGGCTGTGGCTAAGTTGCCAATGGTCATGGAATCTGAACTAGGATCAACACCCCAGTAAAAAGATAGGCTGCCGCTATCAATAACCCCGATGTCTTTTAGGGTTGTTTTCTCTAGAAAGCCTCGCCAGCTTAGTTCTTCAGACAGTGTCATACTAAAGATTATACATATTATCTAAAACTAGTCTTAAATATTTACTGAAGGATTGCTGAAATAATAAAGTACTTTTCATACTTTTACGCCACTTATGTTTGCTATAATATGAGGTAGAATTTTCACTCGGAGGGCTTAAACAATTTAACCCATGGCTAAAAACACAGGCCGCAACAGACGTGGCAGGCAAACATATACCACAAAAAGCGGTAAATCTATAAAGTTAAATCAGTCTTTAGGTGACCGTAAAAAAGCTAAAAAGGCTGAAAGAGCAGCTGAACGGGCGCTTTATTTATCCACACTGCCGAAAAATAAGTATAAGAGACTTTTAGCCAGGCTAGACCCTAAGCACCTCTACCACTACTGGTTCAGCCGTCAGGGCGCCATTATGGGCCTGAAGATAATAGGTGTTGCTATCGTTTGCGGTTTTATTTTAACAATCGGACTGTTTGCCTATTTTAGAAAAGATTTGCCTCAGCTTAAGGATATATCGGGCAATAACTTAGGCGGCAGTGTTTCTTATTACGACAGCACTGGTAAGGTCCTCCTTTTCCAGGATTATGAAGGCGTAAAGCGTGTTCCAGTTCAAAGTAACCAGATATCGCCATATATGAAGGATGCAACCGTTGCCATTGAGGACAAGAACTTTTACAAAGAAGGCGCATTTGACATTAGATCAATCTTAAGGGCTGGTTTTCACGACATAACTGGCGGCAGTTTACAGGGAGCTTCGACCATTACCGAACAGTTAGTTAAATTAAATGAAAACTGGACCGGATCTAGAACAATCGCCACCAAAATAAAAGAGGTAATACTGGCCATTGAAGTTGACCGCGAGTACACGAAGAGTCAGATACTGACTGGCTATCTTAACATTGCCCCTTACGGAGGTGTAGATTATGGAGTACAGGCTGCTGCTGAAGACTACTTTAGAACCAGTGCAGCCAACCTGACATTGCCCCAGGCAGCTATGCTGGCCGCCATACCCCAGTCACCTAGCTATTTATCTCCTTACGGCTCAACTGTGTGGAACCCGGCAGCAGGAGACACCTTTAGCGAAAGTGCTTTAACCGCCAGAGCGCACTATGTCCTTCAGCAGATGGCCGCCCAGCATTACATAACTGAAGCCCAGGCTCAAGCCGCTGAGAATGTTAATGTTTTAGCCGAGGTGCAACCGGAGCAGGCCAAATACACTAATATCCAGGATCCCTATTTTGTTCTGGCAGCCAAGCAGCAGTTAGAGAACGAGTTTGGCAGTTCATACGTTAACCGCGGCGGTTTGAAGGTAATCACAACTTTAAATGTAAACTTGCAAAACTACGCCGAACAAGATGTCTTAAACAATGAAAGAAACGTCGCTGAAGTTGGCGGCGATGAAGAGGCAATGGTGGCTGAAAACGTTCATACGGGGCAGGTCGTAGCTCTTGTTGGCGGCGAAGACTTTTCTAATCCTGAATATGGCCAGATAAACTATGCCAATATCCGTTTGTCACCAGGTTCAAGCATGAAGCCGTTTTTATATGCCGCTTTAATGCAAAATAACACTGATGTTGGTGCCGGATCGGTCCTTTATGATAGCCAGCAGCCATTACCAGGTTACCCTTGTACAGATAAAACTCAACCGACTCTGACTTCTAACGGCGGCAACTGTCTTTGGGATGATAATTTCGTCTACCCCGGTCCGGAGACAGTTAGGTATGCCTTAGCTGGGTCACGCAACGTGCCGGCAGTTAAAGCTTCCTATGAGGTCGATCCGACAGATACCGACGCTGACTTATTTACTAAGTCTGTTAATACCTGGATTAACATGGCTGACGAGGCAACCGGCTACAGCGGAGCTTATGCCTGTTATCAACAAGGCGTTAACGTAGCAACGGCTCCGACATCAGATCAGACTCAATGTTATGGTTCAGCTGCTATTGGCGGCGGTGATATTGCCCTAGATCAAGAAGTTAGCGGCGACACCACCTTTGCTAACATGGGCCAAGAAATACCTCAAACGTATATTCTTCAAATTACCGACGCTTCCGGCCAAACTGTCTACCAGTGGAAACAGCCAAAACCCAAGCAAGTCTATAACCCTGAGGTCGCCTATATTATCAACAATATTTTGGATGATCCAAAAGCAACCTATTTGCCAGCCGGCCAGAAATTCCAAAATTACGACGGCTGGGACATAGCTGTTAAAACCGGTACCGAAAACCAAGAATATAACGGCGTGATGACCGCTTGGAGCACTCAGTACGCAGTAGTCGGCTTTGCCGGCTACCATACCCTTGACAAGCAATTAACACCAGGCCTTTTTGAATATATAACCGAGCCTATTACTAGAACGTGGATGCAGCAGGCTCTTAGTGCCTTAGATATGAAGCCTGTTAACTGGACAGAGCCGTCCGGAATTAAAGCCGAGCCAAGTTATGTTCAGCAGGCCTTTTCAGATTATGGAGCAGAGTTCCCGGGTCCCAGCACTGATCTATATCCGTCTTGGTATAAGGGTGAAAACAGCGGTACGCCGGCAGAAACCATCGACAAGGTATCAGGCTATCTGGCAACCAGCTGTACGCCATCTCTTGCCGATGAGACTGTCGGCGGCGGCTACAATGCCTCTTTCTCTATTGATATCTTTTATCCAAAACAAGTTCCGAATATGGCCGCACTGGAGGGCGGCTCAACCTCAACGTCGTCGACAACCCAAACGGACGATGTCCATAACTGCAACGACACCCTTCCCTCGGTCACTGTTACAGCTTCAAATACAGCCGGCAACAACGCAACTGGCGTCTGTGACGGTTCCTGCGTGATCACTGTTAATGCATCCGCCGGAACGCAACCTCTCTCAGGGGGCAGTTACACAACCGCTCCAGCCGGAACCGTGGTTATTAGCCTAAACGGCAATAATATCTGTACCTTAACTATCCCGAATGATCCGACAGATAGCCAGAACTATAACGGAACCTGTAACTATCAACCCACGTCAAGCGGAACTGGCACCGTTACAGCAACTGTTGTAGATAGTGTTCTTTATTCGTCAACCGGTACAACCACTATAACTTATGCTCCGGCTTTATCTAATCCGACAGTCAGTACGTCGGGAGGTACGAACAGTACAACAACCATTAGTTGGAGCGGCGGTATGGGTCCTTACGCTGTTACGATAGGTAACGGGAGTGCTATTCTAAACTCAGATTGTAGTAGTGTGAGTAACGCTACGTCATGCACCGCGCCCACCGCAAACGCTCCTGAAACAGGCATTTACACCGTAACTGATAGCAACAAGGAAACCAGTTCTAATTAATTAGCGAGTGGCTGCTCCGGCGAAGTTAAGGCTTGATATAGTTGGTTTACTTCAAAAGCTATAGCGTTCCGTTGACCAACTATAGCATTATATTGGTTTATTTGGTTCTTCAGTGTTTCAATCAGGCTGTTATACTGATCAACATTTTGGTTATATATTTCGGCATTTTGGTTATATAGATCAATTTGGCCGGAAGATTTTTCATCATTTAGATTAGTTTGTAGGCTGTTTATAGATATTAAGTCGGTTTTAAGAGTCTGCTCATCAGAATTAATTAGAGTGTTTATACTTGCCAGTTGCTGGTTATATTGACTAATTTGGTTCTGCCTTGAAGTAAAAGCATTCTCATAGCTGTTATACAGACTAACTAGTACTTGTCTATTCTTAAAATACTTAGCATAAAAACTTTTAAGGCTAGGGGTTAGGTTTTGGACTTCAGTACCAAATAACGATGTCATCTCATTGAGAACATCAGTCGGTTCAGTCTTTTTAAAAGTGGCAATTTGTTGCTTTATTACTGGGTTATTTAAATGATGGTATTCAAAATTAAGTAGCTCACTGTTAAGCTGCGTCTGCTCTGAGTTATCAAGTCTCTGATAAATAGCATGGAGCGTTTCATAGGCAGCTGTTACCTGCTCGATGCCGGACAGGGTTGAATTATTAACAGCCAGAATAAATATGCCGTTTTGGCCTGAGTGATAACAGCCTAATACAACATCTTGCTCTGAACTGTTTGGGCAATATTTAGCAAATACCTGGCTAGAATCAATCTGGGGCTTATTAACATAAAAAACCCGTTTGGTTATTGGGAGCATTTCATCTTCGCTAGCCAGAGAAGCTATTACTTTAGGCGGATTATAGTTAAGCAGGGAAAACCAGTCGGATATATACTGCCGCTCAGATAGAATACCCAAAAAGCAATCGGCTATAGCCGCAATTACCAAGGCAACAATAAGACCCTTTTGGATTTTAGACATCGCTCTAGATTAACGTTAGTATATCTAGACGGTTTCAGCAAGCTGCTTGAAGGTCAGTTGGCCGTTTTTGGCACCAATACTAATAATGTCACCGCGGTCATATGAGTCTCTAAGCAAGTCAGAAGCCATATGGTCCTCAATTGTGTCCTGAATCAGTCTTCTGAGCGGTCTGACGCCGTTTTTAGGGTCGTAGCCGTTATCTAGCAGATATTTGTGGGCTGAACTAGAAAGCTCAACGCTAATGCCCTTCTTAACCAATCTGTCTTTCAGTTCTTCTATTTGAAGATCGATAATCTTATATATATCTGCTCTTGTTAAGGCCCTAAAGACAATCACCTTGTCTATACGGTTTAGAAGTTCCGGCCGGAGTAACTTTTTAAGCTCTGATGTTACTTTGTCCTTATTTTCTTCGTGGACTTGTTCTAGTGAATGCAAGTCCTTTGGATCTGTTGCATTAAAGCCGAGATGGGCTTCTTTTTGCAGTTTGTCGGCACCAATGTTTGAGGTCATAATAACGATGGTGTTAGTGAAGTCGATACTTCTACCCTTGGCATCTGATAAATGACCATCTTCAAGAATCTGCAGCAGCATATTGAAGACATCCGGATGAGCTTTTTCAATTTCATCAAACAGTACTAATGAATACGGCTGATGTCTAATCTTGTCCGTTAGCTGGCCGCCTTCTTCATAGCCGACATAGCCGGCTGGAGCGCCAATTAACCGACTAACATTGAAGTGTTCGCCAAACTCGCTCATATCTATCTTGACTAGGGCCGATTCAGAACCAAAGAACTCCCGGGCAAGAACCCGAGCTAGTTCCGTTTTACCAACACCGGTTGGACCGAGGAAAACAAATGAACCAATTGGTCTCTTCTCACTGCCTATACCTGAGCGGTTTCTTCTTATAGCTCTCGACACGGCGTCAATAGCTTCACTCTGACCGATTAACTTTTTACTTATGATCTTTTCCAGCTGTAGCAAATACTTAGCTTCGCTCTTAATTACTCTCTTGACTGGAACACCGCTTATCCGGGAGACAACGTCAGCCAGATCATCGCTCGTAACGGTTAATTTCTTTGCACCACTGGTACTATTTTGAAGTTTTTTAAGTTCGTTTGTGATCTGGGACACCCTGGTCTTATATTGGGCTGCGACTTCATATTCTTCATTGTCGACAGCATCCTCAATCTTAACGTTAAGCATCTGCAGCTCTTTTTGGAGCTTGCGTATTTCTGGGCTAGTCCTAGAATTTGAAATCTTGATATAGGCTGAGGTCTCATCAATTAGATCGATAGCTTTATCGGGCATATACCTGTCAGCCACGTACCGTTTAGCCAGGCCGACGGCGTCTTCAATAACGTCATCGCTAATATTAACGCCGTGAAAGTCCTCATAGTGCTTCCTTAAGCCTTTAAGGATAGCGACGGTCTCATTTAAGGTTGTTTCCGGAACTTGGATGGGTTGGAAACGTCTTTCCAGAGCAGCATCTTTTTCTATATGCTTTGTGTAATCGGCTGTGGTTGTAGCGCCAATTATCTGCATCTTACTGCGGGCTAGGGCCGGTTTTAGTATATTGCTGGCATCCATTGCTCCTTCAGCGGCTCCGGCTCCTATTATTAAGTGCATCTCGTCGATAAAGGCGATTACGTTATTGTCAGTCTCAAGCTCGGAGATAACCTTATTTAAGCGCTCTTCAAATTCACCGCGGTATTTTGTACCGGCTACCATAGCAGCTAAGTCAATTGTTATAATCCGTTTATCCAGCAGGCTGTCTGGAACTTCCTCATTAACTATTTTCTGCGCCAGTCCTTCAACTATAGCTGTCTTGCCAACACCTGGCTCGCCTATTAATACCGGGTTATTTTTAGTACGTCTGTTTAATATGGTAATGAGCCGCTTTATTTGTGATTCACGGCCAACAAGGGGATCAAGTTTTTTGGCTCTCGCAAGTGCTGTAAGGTCTGTTCCAAAAAACTCGACTGAGCTGTTTTTATTCTTTGAACGGCGTCTTGGATCGCCAACCAGGCTTTCGGCATATTGCTGCTTGTCTAAAATACGGCCGACGTCATTAAGCAGCAAGTCAACGTCGACATTCATATCTCTAAGCAGTAAAGTTGCCCTAGCGTTCTTTTGGCTTAATATGCTGTATAAAATATGCTCTGTGCCGCAGTGCTCCTGGCTGAATTCCTGGGCTATGTCATAAGCAGTTCTAAGTGTTAGTTTGGCCGTTTCGCTTAATCCCTTAGCACCCATTTGGATAACTAATGCTTTAGGTGTTAGGTTTAATGCCAATCTTGCCCTGTCGAGTGTAACACCGGCATCATTTAGTATTTTAGAGCCCATTGAGCCGTTTTGGGCTAACACTCCAAGAAGCAAGTGCTCGGTGCCGATATAGGCACTACCAAAGCCACGGGCTATTAAATCTGCCTGTCTTAAGCTCTGTTTAGCATTGCCAGTCAAATGAGATAAAAATTCTTGGAAATCTGGATTGCTGTCTGGTAACATTATAACCCCTATTATATGTTATTTAGATCTTATAATTAGTGAGAATTTTGGTATAGATCCTGCTTAAATAATAAACCAACTAGCACTCACGAGTCAAGAGTGCTAATTATATTTAAGGTTAGTTTATTTTTCTTTGTCTTTAAGCTCTACGCTATGTTCTTCTATAGCTTCGAGCAGAGAACTTTCTATCTCACTCTTCTTTTTAAGTTTAGGCTTGGCAATCTCTTTAGAGACAGCTTCGGGAGTTTCATTAGTTCTTTTATCGGCAGCAATATCCAGTTCGTACTCTGTTAATTTAGATGCTAATCGGACGTTTTGGCCGCCCTTACCAATAGCAATGCTAAGCTGGTCTTCAGGGACAGTTACTTGAGCCTTCTTATTGGCCTCATCAATTTTAACACCAGCAACTTTAGTCGGGCTTAGAGCATTGACAATGTATTCTTTAGGGTCAGCACTCCAAACAATAATGTCTATCTTTTCTTGTTCGCCGACTTCACTCATAACAGCATTGACTCGGGTACCATGACCGCCAACAAAAGTTCCGACCGGATCTACGCCCGGAACATTTGAGGCGACGGCTATTTTGCTTCTAACACCAGCTTCACGGGCTATGCCTTTAATTTCAACAGCCTTTGATTCCATTTCCGGAACTTCAGCGCGAAACAGCAGTTCAAGAAACTGGGTGTTGCCGCGGCTAACAATGAGCTGGGGTCCGCGAAAGCTTTTTTCGACATCTTTAAGAAATACTTTTAGTCTTTGGCCGGGGTAATAATGCTCGCCTTGGATTTGTTCGCTTCTAGGCATTATTCCTTGGGCTTTGCCGAGATCAACTCTAATTACCGTACCTTCAACGCGTGATACATTAGCGTTAATAATGGTGCCTATCTTATCTTCAAATTCGGTTAATATTATCTCTCTTTCAGCTTCTCTCAGTCTTTGGAGGATGACCTGTTTTGCTGTTTGGGCAGCAACGCGGCCAAAGTCTTCCGCTTTTTCCTTTATTTCGACTGTTTCACCGACTTTTACTTCCTTGTTTATCTTCTTGGCATCGTCAAGGCTGATTTCAAAGTTCTGGTTCTTAACCGCATCGACTACTTCTTTAGTAACGAAGGCATCAATATTGCCGGTGTTTAAGTTCATGCTGATGCGTATTTCTTGTTCCCGGTCGCCATAGTCCCGTCTATAGGCAGCGGCTAAGGCTTGTTCAACGACTTGCTGGACGGTTTCTTCTGGTAAATTCTTTTCTTCAGCTATTGTTCTAATGGCCAAGGCTAGCTGCTTCATGTCTAAATCCATTTTATTTCCCTTCTTTAGTTTCGGTCATTAAAAAAACCGACCTAGTTTCAGTCGGTCGGAATCTGCTTTTTATATTAGCAAACTACTTTCAAAAAGTAAATTGCGTAATTCTAGTTTTTGAAGTTAAGATAGATAAATGGCCAAGAAAGTCAGACGTTTATATAGTTCATTTAAACCTGAAAGTTATGATCTGTTTCTGCTAGTTGACCCCAAAAAGACGAAATTTGACGGTTCAGCTGTTATTAAAGGGGCTAAACTCGGACGCCCCTCAAAAAGAATAACTCTTCATCAAAAAGACTTAAGAGTTAAAAGTGTTAAGGTCACACACATTGATTCTAAGGGCACTAGCAGAGAGATCAAGACTAGCCGTATTAATTTTCAAAACCGTTTTAATGAGCTCAGGCTGCATTTTGATCGTCTTCTGCCTGGCGGCCGATATGAGATAAAGATAGACTACGAGGGTAAGATCAACCCCCAGCTTCATGGTATTTATACATCATCTTATAAAGAGGCAGGTAGTAATAAAACCATTATCTGCACCCAGTTTGAATCACATCACGCCAGGGAAGCTTTTCCTTGTATTGATGAGCCGGAAGCAAAGAGTGTTTTTAATTTAACGCTAAAAGTCCCCTCTAGTAATAAGACAGTCTTATCTAATACAGAGCCTATCAAAGAAACCGTGGAGGATAAATACCGTGTCATTTCCTTTGAGCCTACACCTAAAATGAGTACCTATTTAGTGGCTTTTATTGTCGGCAATCTTAAGTATCTTGAAGCTAAGACCAGCAGTAATGTTCGCGTTAGAACATACGCAACTTATGATAATGCGGAATATTTAAGATTTGCTCTTGAGTGTGCTATAAAAACACTAGATTTTTATGAGGAATATTTCGCTATACCCTACCCCTTAACAAAATGCGACCTTATTGCCCTGCCAGATTTTGCCTCGGGGGCTATGGAAAACTGGGGATGCATTACTTTTAGAGAACAAACACTTCTTGTCGACTCATTAAATACGTCACTAGACCTTAAGCAGTATGTCGCCAATGTGGTTGCCCATGAGCTGACCCATCAATGGTTCGGCAATTTGGTAACGATGCGCTGGTGGAACGATTTATGGCTAAATGAGAGTTTTGCCAACTGGATGAGTTATTTGGCCGTCGATTTCTTGTTTCCTGAGTGGCAGGTCTGGACACAGTTCATTAATGACGAACAGGCAGTCGGACTCAGGCAGGATTCGCTTGAATACAGCCATCCGATCGAGATGAAAATAGGGAGTCCGGATGAGATCAGAACCGTCTTTGATTCGATCAGCTACGATAAGGGGGCGTCTGTTATAACTATGCTTCATGATTATGTCGGCAGTGATATGTTTAGAGACGGCATTAGACTATATTTGTCCCAGCATGCATATGGCAGTACTGACACTTCAGACCTTTGGCAGGCACTGGAAGAAGTATCAGGAAAGCCAGTCGGTTCATTTATGGGACGTTGGACAAACACTACTGGCTATCCGTTAGTTAAAGTTTCTTACGGCGATATCCTCCACTTAGAACAGCATCGATTTTACTTAAATCCCAATTCCTCTAAAGAGACGACTATCTGGCCCATACCTTTGTTTAGCGACCTTGATATAGGCAGTGATACTTTTAGCCACCGGTCACTTAATTTAAACCTATCTAATATGCCGGCAAGTCCGCTCATTAATAAAGGACGCCGCGGTTTTTATAGGGTTATATACGATGACCGGACAATCAGCAGTTTACTAACAGGTGATCAGCTTAGCACACTAGACGACGTTGATAGACTAGGCCTCATTGCTGATGCCTTTGAAGCATCAAAGGGCGGCTATATGCATACAGTAAGCGCCCTTAATATGCTGCCTAGCTTCTTTGATGAGACTAGCGTTGTTGTTTGGGAAGCAGTAGCATCCGGACTTGGCAGTATCAAACTAGCCATGAATGATAATACTATTCGAGAAGGAATGAAGCCTTTTGTCAGGCTTTTAGTTTCTAAAGAAGTTGGCAGATTAGGGCTAGAGGCCAAAAAGACAGACAGTCATTTTGATAAGCTGCTGCGGCCACTGATTATTGGTTTGGCTGCCAGTGCTGATGAGCCGACTGTCTTAAAAGAAATTAAAGAAATCTTTTATTCTAAGAAACCAGAAGATATTGATCCGGATATTAGAGGTGTAGTCTACGTAACTATTGGCAGGCTGGGCACTAAGTCAGATTTTGACTTGCTGGTTAAGATGCATAAAGAAAGTGATTCCTCGGAAGAAAAACTGAAATTAGCAGCTGCTCTAACCAACTTTAAACAGCCTGACCTTATTAAGAAGGCATTGGCTATGATTAGATCAGACGATGTTAGATCACAAGACATTGTTTATTGGCTTAGTTACTCCCTGTCTAACCATCACGGACGGGATATGGCCTGGCAATGGCTAAAAGATAACTGGGATTGGCTCGAAGAAAGCATGGGAGAAGATCTAAGTTTTTACAGGCTGCCTTTTTATGTCGCCGTTAACTATAGCTCAATGGAGTTTTTAAAAGAGTTTAAGCAGTTCTTTAATGCACATATGTCTGGCGGCTTTGAAAGGCCGGTTAGTCAAGCTATTGAAACTATTGAATGGCAGGCTGCCTGGAAGAAACGTGATTTAGAGGCTATTTCTAAGTTCTTTATTGAATGGGCTAAAGCTTAGTCGATGCAGGCAGCAGGGACCATTTGCACTAATAGCTAAAAAGTGGGCTTTAGTCCCATAACCAACATGACTATTAAAGCTGTAGTTAGGGAAATACCTAGCAATATTCTTCATATAGTTATCCCTGGCGACTTTAGCAATAATACTAGCTGCACTTACAGCCGGTACTAATTCGTCGGCATTAATCATAGTTTTTACATTTGTATAATCCGGCAGGTAGTTATAATTGCCGTCTAATATAATGACGTCAATTGGGACGCAAATAAGTTTAAGAGCCCTTTTAATTGCTAGAGTTGTTGCTTTTGTCAGCCCTATTTGATCAATCTCGTGCGGCCATACCCAGCCCAAGCTTGCTGCCTGGGACGCTGTATAGATCTGCTTAGACATTTTTTCGCGCTGTTTAGGAGTAAGAAGTTTAGAATCTTTAAGCCCAAGTATATCTTTGTTGAGACTGACTAAACCAACGACCAGCGGACCGGCTAAAGAGCCGCGGCCAACTTCATCAACGCCAACTTCCATAAGCTATATTTTATATCTTTTAAGTTTAGTTAGCGTCTTTGGTTTCTTTTTCTGGTTTATCTTCTTGCTTTGGTTCTTCAGTTGTCGGTTCTTCTATAACTTCTTCTTTGGTCTCGGCTGGTGTTTCTATAACTTCGGGCTTAGTTTCTTCGTCAGACGCGTTAACGGCTTCTTTATCAAAACCAATGCTTGCTAGCCTAGCTGATTTGCCGGTTCTGTTTCTCATATAGCTTAAGTAATTTCGTCTAACTTTGCTTCTCTTAGTTACTTCAACTTTAACAATCAGCGGGCTGTTAAGTAAGAAGCTCTTCTCCACACCAACACCGCTGGCAACTCTTCTTACTGTAATCCGGGATAAGTGGCCGCCTGTTTTAGAAGTTTTAATAACTAGCCCCTGGAAGACCTGGATTCTCTCTTTATTGCCTTCCCTAATTTTTTGATGCACACGGACATTATCTCCGCTTCTTACGTTAGTTACAGAGTTTTTCTTGTACTGGGCGTTAATTTCTTCTATTAGACTTGCCATAAGTCTTGAGATTGTACCTTATTGCCTCTGATCTGTAAAGAGTTGGCTGTCTAGTCAATAACACGGAAGATTTCACTAAGCGTAGTCAGTCCGGCAATTACCTTAAAAGCAGCGTCTTGAGTCATTGTTATCATACCGCTGTCTATGGCTGCTTTTTCAATGTCCTCGGTGACCACTATTGTATCTGTTGATTCAAGAATTGCTCTAATTTTATCGGACATCATAAACTGCTCGCGGATAGCAATTTGGCCTTTGTATCCGTAGGGGTTATCTTCTGTAAGACTTGGCTTATATAGCTTCAGGTTAGATAAATCAGGTCGAGTTACACCTTCCGGAAGACTATTGAGTAATCTATTAAGCGAGTTTATTTCCGCTTCGCTTGGCTGGTACTCTTCTCTTGCACTAGGATCAAGACTTCGAACTAAGCGCTGGGCCATAAGCAGCCTGATGGCTGAAATGTATAACGGGTTCTGATTTATTATGTCAGCTAATCTGGTAATAGCAGCCGAAGCTGAATTGGCGTGGAAGGTGCTTAAGACTAGATGGCCTGTCATGGCAGCCTGCAGGGCAGCTTTAGCTGTATCATTGTCTCTAATCTCACCGACCATAATGATGTCTGGATCCAGTCTAAGAACAGCTCGCAGCTGATCGGCAAAGACTGAGTCTCTAGCTTTTTCTGACGTCCTAATAGATATCTGGGTAATACCTTTGAATTCGTACTCAACGGGGTCTTCAATCGTTATAATTTTCCTCTCGTCATTCGAAAGAGACTTGAGCATCGAATAAAGGGTTGTTGTTTTACCTGAGCCGGTAGGGCCGACAACCATAACCAGACCGCTGGGTTTAGCAATAATGTCATCAACCACTTTTCGTTCTCTTTCAGATAAGCCCAAGTTGTCTAGTTTATACATCTCTTCGTCCATGTTAAATAGACGCATAACAACGTCCATGGAGTTTATTGTCTGAACGGTTTCGAGCCTTACGTTGACATCGACTTGGCTGCCATCGGCCATGGTTACCTTTTGGGATATATGGCCCTGCTGGGCTTCTCTGGCTGACGTTGATATATCGCCGGCACTAGCAATGGCTGCTAAAAGAACCCGGTATTTGTCATAGGAAAGATTGGCAACCTGGTGAAGCACGCCGTCAATACGAAAACGTATTCTGACCGCTCCAACCTCGGACTCTATGTGTATATCGGAAGCACCTAAGCGGTGAGCCTGCTGAACTAGATAGGCTAATGTGTCGTTGGCGTTAACCTGGTTTAAAACCTGGCTTACTTGCCCGACCTTATCAGGTGAGCTGGTATTTTTTAGTTCAATTTCCTGGTATTTAACTTCTGGCGGCGGGTCATATAGGTCAACATACTCCCGGAATCCAGCATCGGATATCAGGGCGACAGCAACTAGGTAATCGGAGTAGGCTGATTTTAGCCAGTTCAATGTTTGCTGAGAAGTAGTTGTTGTAATACCGAAGAGAATATTGCCCTTATCTGTGTGAATAGGCACAACTTTTAAGGATTTTATCTGATTAACAGGAACTAAATCTTTATACAGGACTTTATTTTCCATCTTAGACGTGTCAACATAATCAAGACCGAGAACTCTGGCTCGTCTTTCGGTCGATTGCTCTTCATCTAAGCGGGCATTCTGACTCATCCCATGTATTATAAATGCTTATGTCTAGAAGTTTAAATAATCTTAGGCAATTAATACTTATTGCTCATAACGTTAGGAGCACGCATAACGTCGGCTCCTTATTTAGAACTGCCGAAGGACTAGGCGTTGATGAGTTAATCTTATCTGGATATACGCCTTACCCAAAGGAGAAGAATGATGTCAGGCTGTCTTATATGGCCGATAAACTTGAAGGGCAGATTAATAAGACGGCTCTTGGCGCCCAATTTAGTCTTAAGTGGCGGCATACTGAAGATATAGCTGGTGTGATAGCTGCTTTTAAGAAGCAGAGCTTTAAAGTTATTGCCTTAGAACAAGATAAGAAGAGCCGTGTTATTACAGATTTAGATTACGGAGATAAGATAGCTTTAATTATTGGCAATGAATTAACTGGTTTAGCTGGCAGTGTTCTAGGACTCTGTGACCAGATTATAGAAATACCAATGTTTGGCCGCAAGGAATCATATAACGTTGTCCAGGCCGCAGCTATGGCTCTTTTTTATCTTCGCTTAACGAGTTTTTAGCAGACTTTTTGGATACGAATCACCGAATATATGACCGACTAAGACAATTCCGGCGAATAGGGCGAGGCCCAAAATAGCCGTCTCGGCTAATGACCTGTGCTTCTCCTGCTTATCTGGTCTTTCGTTAGATCTGTTCATTTAACTTTTAATCATTGACCGATATATGCTCTTCAAAATCGCAGCGGCTGCATTCATAACAGCCATCGGGGCGAGAAATCATTTCACAAGCCTCGGGTTTATGGTTAAAACCGTCAGCCGCTCCAGCTAAATTATCACCAAGCGCTACTTCAAAAACTATATAATCCTTATCGCCAACTTCAGAGACAAACTCAAGGTTAGCAAACCAGCGTGCGGCTGCACCACTCCTATTCCTAAGCTGACGACAATCTTCTAAAGGCTTTAGTCCGGGACTTATTGCTTCAACTGTCATGACAGTATTATTGTACTCTGCAGCATTTCTGGCAAATATAACTAGAGTGGGGCTTTAGGGCGATCGTTATACTCACCAACCTTCATAACACTGGTGCTTTATTTATTGCCGTCAAAGTGTTAATGTATAGTAAATTATTAAATATAAAATGACCTTAATAAAAAACAAAGCCAGAATCACTGTAAATCAACGAAAGATGAGTGCCCTTCATCACCGCCAAAACAGCAAATATGTAAGGCCATACTTGCCCTATTTGCCATTGTTTTTAATAATGGGCGGTTCATTAGCTGCCGGTCAGTACTTGCCCCACAGTTCGTTTAACTCTACTTCAAATGCCAGTTATAACAGCCGCGTTCAAACTGTGTTTGGCAGTAATAGCGCCCTATTAATCGACCTTGCCTACCTAATACTGGCTGTTCTTGTCATCTGGTTTATTATTAGGCACTATAAACGGATAAAAAGTGTCATTATTAGAGAAGAAAGGCTTTTAGCGAAGCATTACTTCTTTGATGCACTGCTAGCTATCATGATTGGCTGTATGTGCCTTTTAATAACTTAGCTTATACTCAAGTTTTCTGGGCCGACTAGTTCAGATAACCGGCCGAATGCTTCAGTGTTTAAATGGTCAAAGCCAATCGGCAGTCTTACGGCCTGACGTTTCTTAGGATCACCTAAGACTAAAATAACTTTTGCGTCTCCGCTGGACTCATCGATTACAGCTTTAAGCGAAGATAAGAGCTTATCGTCTGAAGTATCTTTTAGGTTAATATAGAGTTTTGCTGGCGGGAGACTTGGCTTATCTGCAGGAAGCAAATCGGGTGAAGAGTCGTCTATTTCTTCCAGGCTTTCAAGTATTAAGCCTTTGCTGTTTCCTGCCGACCTAGAACTAATGGTTGCTTTGAATTTATATACCTTATCTCGGGTTAGCATTTCCCTATATTTATCATAAAGGCTGGGGAAGACTACCATCTCTGCTTCACCACTTAAATCTTCTATTTTAAGAAAGGCCATTTTCTGGTTCTTTTTGGTGTTTATTTCTTTCACTTCAGCAATAATGCCGCCGACGGTTACCGGTGTTTCATTAGCCAGCTTATTTAAACTAGATAAAGGTGTGCAGTAATTTTCTAGGTAGTCCGCCAGATTATTCAGCGGATGCTGGCTTAAATAAAGGCCGAGAAGTTCCCTCTCCCAGGTTAGATATTCATGTTTATCAGGACCTTGGTCCGATTTTTCTAATTCAATTTTACTCGTTACGAGGTTAGAATTAGATGACTTTTCTTCAGAAAATAGCGTTAACTGGTTAGAAATAAGCTGTTTTTGGAACTTTGAAGCGTATGCAACCATCAGTTCAATGTTATTAAGCAGTGTTTCCCGGTCATAAAACTTGTCAAAAGCGCCGGTTTTAATAAGACTTTCCAGAGATTTCTTGTTGGCAATTTTAGCGTTAACCCTAGTTAAATAGTCTTCAATTGAAGTAAATGGCTTATCTCCCCTTGCCCTTACTATTTCTTCAGCAGCCGAGGAACCAACGTTCTTAATGGCTTTAAAGCCAAATCTAATTTGGTTTTGACCCGGCACTATACCAAACTCGACAAATGACTCGTTAATATCTGGCGATAAGACTTCAATGCCGCTATGACGACAGTCATTAATAAAGGTAGCCAGACGGTCAATATTGTCATAATCGGTGGTCATAACAGCAGCCATAAAGGCGTCCCTATAGTTCGCTTTAAGATAGGCTGTCCAGTAGGCTATTTGGGCATAGCAAGCAGCGTGAGCTTTAGGAAAGGAATAATCAGCAAAAGGCTGAATTTGCGACCATAGCTCTTTCGCTTGGGTTTTATTTAAGCCTTGTTTTAAAGAGCCAGCCATAAACTTGGGCTCTTCGGCCTGCATTATGTCGCGCTTCTTCTTACCAATGGCTTTTCTAACTAAGTCAGCTTCACCGGCGGAGTAGCCGGCGACTCTTTGCAGAATCTGGATAATCTGTTCCTGGTAAACCATGACACCATACGTGTCTCTAAGGATGGGCTCCAGTGAGTGATGCAGATAGGTAATGCTTTTTGGACTATTTTTGCCCTTAATAAACCTTGGGATTTCACTCATCGGTCCCGGCCGGTATAAAGCGTTAATAGCTATGATATCGGTAAATATTGTCGGTTTAAGCTCTTTTAGGTAGCGCTTCATGCCGGCTGATTCTAGCTGAAATACGCCAACCGTATCGCCGTCTCTAAGCAGCTCGAATGTCTTCGGGTCATCATTTGTTAACTCGTCTATGTTTATAGACTGTTTATATACTTTTCTAATAATTCTTTGGGCATTTCTAATGGTAGTTAGGTTAGAAAGCCCAAGAAAGTCTATTTTAAGCAGGCCAAGCTCATCTATCGGACCCATAGAGTACTGGGTAGCAACAACGCCCTTTTGGGCCATTTCAAGCGGTGTATGGTTAACAATGTCATCGGGGGCAATAACAACACCGGCGGCATGGACGCCGTGGCTTCTAATAGTACCTTCAAGCTGAATGGCTAGATCAAAGACTTTTTTAGCAACCTCATTGGTCTTATATTCCCTAGACAGCGCCGGATCGTCTTTTAAGGACTTAGAAAGGCTAATATGACGGCCCTGAACAGGCGGAGGTAACATTTTGGCCAATCTATCTGCTTCAGAGTACGGCACTTCTAAAACCCTAGAAACATCACGAACAGCGTTCCTGGCTGCCATTCGTCCAAAAGTTGCAATATTAGCGACTTTATCCCGGCCGTATTTAATAACACAGTAGTTAATGACTTCATCCCGTCTGGTATCTTGGATATCGATATCTATATCCGGCATAGAGACTCTTGAAGGGTTTAAGAATCTCTCAAACATTAAGTCGTACTGGATTGGATCAATTTCAGTAATTCTAAGAGCGTATGAGACTATTGAGCCGGCAGCCGAACCCCTGCCCGGTCCGAATATTATCTTGTGGTCTTTACCCCAGTTAATAAAGTCTTGAACTATTAGGAAGTAGCCGCTAAAGCCCATGGAGCTAATAACCGAAAGCTCGTAGTCCGCTCTTTTTAAATAGTCTATTGGGATCTTCTTTTTTGCTTCTTCTTTCGTTAAACCGCGGGCTTCATCTCTTGTTGCCCCGCCATATCGCCAGCTCAAGCCTTTATATACCAAAAGGGTTAGGAAAGTGTCATCATTTTGTCCACTGGGCAAAGGAAACTTTGGAATCAGGTATTTGCCCAGTTCAATTTCAACTTTGCAGCGCTCGCTTATCTTCTTAGTGTTAGTTATGGCCTCCGGGTGATCTTTGCCCCATCTTTTTATTATCTCTTTTGGATCAGTTACATGGAGCTCAAAGTCTTTAAGGCTTAGTCTGTTTTTATCGGATAAAAATGAGTTAGTTTGAATGCAGAGCAGGATCTCATGAGCAGTCTTATCGGAATGTTTTAAATAGTGGCAGTCAGCTGTTATAACCGTTGGCAAATCATACTTTTTGGCCAGTTTAAATATTTCGTTATTAATATTTTCCTGGGGTTCGTTGTGCGTTGGATGTTCCGGATGGCCATGGTCTTGGATTTCCAGATAATACCTGTCTTTAAATGTATCTTTGTACCATTTAATTATCTTTTCAGCGTCACGGGTTAGACCTTGGCTTAAGGCCATGCCAAGCTCGCTGCCCATACAGCCGCTTAAGGCTATGAGTCCCTCGTTATATTTGGCTAGGGTAACGTGATCGATTCGGGGTTTATAGTAATAGCCGTCCAGGTTAGCGATTGATGAAAGCCTCATTAAGTTCTTATAGCCTTCATTATTCATAGCTATAAGGATGAGGTGGTAGTTTTCTTTATCGACCTGACTATCTTTATCTTTAAGGCCCCTGGCTGCAACATACGTTTCAATGCCAAGTAGTGGCTTTATGTCTTTTTGATTGGCTTCTTTATAAAACTCAATAAGACCGCTTAAGGTACCGTGATCAGTGATAGCTACACTGGTCATACCGAACTTTTTAACCGTTTCTATTAGATCAGGAATTTTAGTTAGCCCGTCAAGCAAACTATACTGCGTGTGGTTATGCAGGTGGACAAAGTCACTACTAGTAAGCGTTTTTCTTTGAGCCAATCAACCCTCCAAAAGTATTTCTATGAGGCTATTTGCTCTAATTATATAATTTTACGGACTACTTGGATAGGTATTGTTTAAGAGATTTTAAGGCATCTTTAGCTTCTTTTATGGCCGTGTCCAGATCGGTGTCGATCTCATCATGACCATGAATAGCCGACAGCAGGTCTTTAACCTTAGACTGGGAAGATATGGCCTGCTCTTTCAGTTTTTTAAGATCCTCGGTTAGCTTTGGTTCGTCACGAGCTAATTTAGCTAGGGCTTTCTTAGTTTGGCTGTATAAGTCTTTAAGTTCTTTTTCGATATCGGACACGGGGTCTTTGCTGTTCTTTATCTTCGATCTAGTCCGTTTGCCGCTTCTAGGCGCTGTTAATAAGCCGAGAGCATAGCCTAGCGCCACCAAACTTAAGCTTCGGCCTGGTATTCTGTGGTCTTTAGCCATCTACTTATTTTGTTTAGAGTTAAACAGTTCAGAGATTAGGCTGATAAGCGGAAAACGGCTGTGGACTGCGCTGGTCATGTGCTTCAGATTTTCAGCAGCTGACTCAACGTTATTCATTACTTCTTCAGTCCTGACTACCAGTTTTCTTATTTTACCAACCACAGTCATGACTTCAATAACAAAGGCTATTAGTACAATAAAGAGAATACAAAGAACAATGGTGATGATTAGAAGTTCGACGTTATTAGCCGTTGACATACCTTAATATTATACCTTAAGCTGCTGTTTTAAAAACAATTTTAATTCACTTGCTATAGATTCATCCCGCATGGCAAAGCTATATGTCGCCTTAAGATAACTTAGTTTGTTGCCAAGGTCAAAGTATTCACCATTCCTGATCTCGCAGGCAATTATTCTCTTGCCTTTTTCTATCATGAGTTTAAGGGCGTCATTGGCGTAAAACTCTTTTCCTTCTTTTAGGTTTTTGAGGGCTAAAACAAAATATTTTAGCGAATCTGGTGTTAAAAGAAAGCCGCTGACACTTGCTTGGTCAGACGGAGCCCTGTTGATACCTGGCTTCTCCGAGATTTCGGTTATTTCAGTAATATGCTTTGTCAGGGGTTTACCGCCAACTACGCCGTATTTTTTATAGTCTTCTGGGTCGCTGATCTTAATAGTGCTCATGACAGAGCAGTTATATTTTTTATAAGCATCAATCATTTGCTGGAAACGAAGCGGTTTTGATCTGAAGAAGTCGTCACTCCAGGTAAATATAAACGGTTCATTGTCCAAGAGATGGGCAGCATTTATTAGCGGCGTAGCGTTGCCGTATGGCCCTTTTTGACGGACATATATAAAGTTGGCAAGGTTGGCTATTTTTTCAACTTCTTTAAGCATTGGCTCCTTAGAAGGACCGCCTTGTTTTAAGTTAGCAATTAGTTCGCTGCTTGGTCTGTCGAAATGATCTTCAATTGCCCTCTTTGTATAACCGGTAACGATAATAATATCCTGGACGCCAACCGCCACTAGTTCTTCAACGACATACTGGATAACCGGCTTATCTACAAGAGGCAGCATTTCTTTGGGCGAGGCTTTTGTTTGAGGCAAAAACCTAGTGCCGAAACCAGCGGCGGCTATTACGGCTTTAGTGACAGGTTTCTTTCTCATTAACTTTTTATTTGAGCCCTGATTAAGTCATTAACAACTGCCGGATTTGCCTGGCCTTTAGTTTCTTTCATAACCTGGCCAACAAGAAAACCAATGGCCTTTTCCTTACCGCTTTGAATATCTTTAACAGCTTCAGGGCTGGCCGCCACAATCCTTTCAACAATCTGTTTTAGTTCACCTTCGTCGGAGTTTTGAGTCAAGCCTTCATTTTTAACGTATAAAGCTATGTCTTCCGGCAGATTATCTAATACCAGCAGCCTATTTAACAGCTCCTTAGCGTTGGTTGAACTTAAGCTGCCGGCTTGAGTTAAAGAGTAAGCTGATTCGTAAAGCGCATGGACAGAGTCACTGGTAAGTTTATAGCCATTAGTATTTTGGGTCTCTAATAGTCCGCGTCTTAGAGGAATCTCTATGTTGACAATCCAGGAGGAAATTGTTTTAGCTTTTTCGCTGCTTAAATTCGTTAAATAATCGATATGGCCAAGCGAGTACTCTATTTCTCCTTCAAGAAGCGTATCAATGATGGGGCTGTCTAGATTATGTTTTGCCAGTTGCTCTCTCAGTTCTTTGGGCAATTTTGGCATAGACGCGGCAATTTTTGAGATGTATTCCTCATCTAAATGAACCGGTGGGATGTCCGGATCTGGCATATACCTATAGTCATCGGCATTTTCTTTAGAACGCATGGAGTAGCCCTGGTTTTTAGTGTCGTTCCAGCCTCTGGTTTCCTGGGTAATCTTTTCGCCCTTTTCAAGCAGCTCAATTTGTCTGTTCATCTCGAAGGCAATAGCTCTCTCGACACTTCTAAAGCTGTTCAGATTCTTGGTTTCTGTTCTGGTGCCGAGAGTATCGTCAGCTGATACGCTGACATTTACATCAAAACGCATATTACCAAAATAAAGGTTGGCATCTGAGACATCGGCGTAACGAATTAGAAGATACAGTTCCTGGCAGTAAGCTCTTGCCTCGGCCGGTGAATGCATTTCGGGCTCAGAGACAATCTCAAGCAGCGGCGTGCCGGCCCTATTTAGATCGACCAAGCTATAGTCTTTACCTTCCGGGTGAGTGCTCTTGCCGGCATCAGCTTCCAGGTGAGCCCGGGTAATATTAACTCTTTTAGTCTGGCCGTCCACATTAAATTCAACGTAGCCGCCAACAATTATTGGCTCATCATACTGGGTTATTTGGTAACCCATGGGAAGATCTGGATAGAAATAGTGCTTCCGGTCAAATTTAGAAAAGGCCTGGGGTTTAGTGTTAAGGGCAAAAGCCGCACGGGAAGCAAGTTCTATGGCTCGGGCATTTAATACCGGCAAAGCACCGGGAAGACCAAAATCTATGTGATTAACTAAGGTATTAGGTGATGCTATACGGGCATCATTATCTGCACCTGAAAACAGTTTGGACTTAGTTTTAAGCTGAACATGAGTCTCTATACCGACAGTTAAAGTGTATTTTGAGTTATTTTCCGGCATAGCTTTTATCCGTTCTTTCTTCGCCTAAGGCCCCCAAATCTTTTAGGGCTAGTCTGTAAGACGTTAATGCCTCGATAGTTTCCTTCTTAGTAACTTTCTTAAGTTCCTGCTCTTCAATTTTATTCTTTAGTTTATGGCTGAACCAGACAGCATCATTGGAAGATAAGTACCTTTGGGCTGAAACCAATCTTTCACCAGTAGATTTACCCTTGAAATGTTTTCTTTTTAGAGCTTCATCTAGCAGCGCGTCAGCGCAGATAATAGCCTTACACCATGTTTTTTTATCGGCACAGAGTTTCTGTATTCTATTCCAGCGTCTCTTAAAGTATCTTTTGTCTAAAACATATGTTTTCTTCCTGTAAACCAAACAAACAAGTATTACTACACCGATCAGACAAGCACTGGCAATGTTTATTATTTGAAACATTAAACTATACCCTCGATAGATTTAGCAAAGTTTAAAAGTTCCTTATCTTTCTTCTGAGCAGCTATTAACTGCATGCCGACTGGCAGCGCGCCGATACTGCCAACGGGCAAAACAATCGCCGGTACGCCGACTAAATTTCCAGCAACAGTCATAATATCATTCAGGTACATTGCCAGTGGATCATTGACTAGCTCGCCGACTTTAAAGGCTGGCGTTGCCGTGGTTGGTCCCAGTAGAAAGTCAACCTTATTAAGAGCTTGATGAAATTCATTAACCAGCTTTGTTCTGACAGTCTGGGCCCTTTTATAGTAGGCATCATAGTAGCCGCTAGATAAAACGTACGTACCGATCATTATTCGGCGTTTAGCCTCAGCGCCAAAGCCTCTTGAGCGGCTGTTTAAATAGCTGTCTTCTAGAGACTTTGCTTCCTTATCGCTGTAGCCGTAGCGCTGACCGTCATATCGGCTTAAGTTTGAGGATACTTCGGCTGGACAAAGGACATAGTATGTTGCCAGAGATAAAGGCAGGCTGGGCAAACTAACTTCACTAATAACTGCCCCATTTGCCGATAGCTTGTCAGCTGCTTCAAGGATTAGTTTTTTTACCCCAGCGTCAATACCTTCGGACAGATACTCTTTAATGAGGCCGATTTTAGGCTGTTTAGATGGCTCGCTAAAGTCAGTGAAGCGGTTGTCATCAATATCTATTGTGGTTGAATCTAGCGGATCTTTACCAGACATAATTTCCATGACAATTGATATATCTTCGACGCTACTAGCTAGGGCTCCGATACAATCGGTACTGCTGGCCATAGCTACTACACCGGACCGGCTAACTAAGCCGTACGTTGGCTTATAGCCAACTATGCCGCAAAAGCTGGCCGGCAGTCTTATGGACCCACCGGTATCTGTGCCGAGACTAAATGGTGTCATACCCAAGCTGACAGCCGCTGCTGAACCGCCCGAACTGCCGCCTGCAACCCTCTCCTTGTCGTGCGGATTAAAAGTAGTAAAGAAATCGCTGTTTTCCGTACTGGTGCCATGAGCAAAAGCATCGAGATTTGCTTTGGCCACACAAATAGCTCCCTCGGCTTCAAGCCTATTAATAACTGTTGCCTGATACGGAGCGTTAAAGCCTTTAAGCATATTGCTGGCGGCAGTAGTCTCAGCACCAAATACTAAGAAATTGTCCTTGGCAATAAACGGTACGCCGGCAAGCTTACCAGCGTTTTTCTTAGACTTAACTAGATCATCAATTTCAGCGGCTCTTTTAAAAGCTCTTTCTTCAGTCTTAGCTATTATCGCCTGGTACTCGGCATTCTCATCAATTAAACTTAGAGCTTTTTTAACCTGGTCAGTGGCGGTTGCTTTGCCGCTATTAACATCATCAGCAATAGCTTTAATCTTAGGCCACTGATTCATTCGATTATCCGTCCGACTTGGATATATCTGCCTGATATTTTAGGGACATTTTTTAGTAGATCATCAGGACTGTAGCCGTAGTCTATAATCTTATCTTCACGCCAGACGTTAAACAAACCGGTTACCTGATTGGTTGGTTTAAGATCAGCCACATCAGCTGTTTGAAGCTGGTCAACATAATCTAGGATCTTAGAAAGCTCGTCAGTAAAACTATCTGCTTCTTCGTCAGTTAGTTTTAGGCGAGCCAACTTGGCCAACTTATAGACATCGTCCCGGGATAGTTTTGCCATTTGTATTTAAGTATAACCTAAGGATAAAAAAATTACCTAGAACATTGTCCCATTTACATTTACTTTTTAGATAAAAATGTTAATATATTTAAATGCTAATTAAACAAGAGTTATCTCCTGAAGCAAGGCAAGCAGTAGTAAGTTATAACGCAATTTTTAAACAGCTTGGTTTAACAGAAAGGTATCGGCAGTCATTATCGGCAAGGATTGAAGAGTATATGAGAGTTGGCGGAATAACGGTTGGTATAAGTGAGAAAATAAGTCAATACCAGGCTGCAAAGAATTCAGATTCGCCCATTACAGTAATAAGAACAGAACTGCCCAGTGAGAACCACGGTGCTAGCTGGCTCTTTTCACTAGTGAGGCTTAATTTAGGTGATGGTAGCGTTGAACCAGGCTCAATGGTTGCGGTAGGTCATCGTGATCACGTTCAAGTTGATGGTCAGGAAGTTAATGTTACAGAAAATGGCAAAGGTGAGTTTACTGATGAGGATGTCGGCTTAGTTGCAAAAGCTGAAGAACATCTGATAGCGACAGGTTCTGATATTTATATTGGCCCGTCTGGGCTTGATGACTTAATTTAGACTTATAGTTTTTACAGCTTACTTTTTACATCGTTAATTATATCCCTGAGTTCGGCAGCTTGCTCAAATTGCAAGTTGGCAGCCGCTAGTTCCATTTGAGCAGTTAAGTCATTAATCAGCGACTTATATTCTTCTTTCGGTATCTTATTAAGCTCTAATTTGGCCCGTTTTGCTTCTTCCGGCAGATCTGGCCTTAAGCCCTTGTCTATGCTCTTAGATATACCGGTAGGCGTTATTCCGTGTTCTTGGTTATATTTAGCCTGCAATGTTCGTCTCCGGTTGGTGACATCAATCGTTTTTCTCATGCTTTCAGTGACGTGATCGGCATACATCAAAACACGACCATTTTCGTGTCTAGCGGCTCGGCCGACAGTTTGAATTAAGGCTTGTTCGCTCCGGAGGAAACCTTCTTTATCGGCATCCAGTATTGCCACCAGACTAACTTCAGGCAGATCCAGGCCTTCTCTTAAAAGGTTTATGCCGACTAGAACATCGTAAACACCCAGCCTTAGGTCTCTTAAGATATCGCTTCGCTCGAGGGTGTCTATATCGCTATGCAGGTAAGCTACCTTAATATTTAGGTTTTCAAGGTATTCGGCCAGATCCTCGGCCATTCGTTTGGTCAGGGTCGTTATGAGAACTCTTTGGTGCTTGCTGACTGTCTCTTTAATTTCACCCAAGAGATCATCTATCTGGCCATCAATCGGCCTGACTTCAATTTTAGGATCAATTAGTCCGGTTGGTCTAATGACTTGTTCGGCAGGATCCGGACTTCTCGACAGCTCATATTCGGCCGGAGTGGCGCTGACATAAATAACCTGGTTAACATGTCTTTCAAACTCGGTAAATGTTAACGGCCTGTTATCTAAAGCACTGGGCAGGCGAAAACCGTGCTCTACCAGGACTTCTTTTCTAGAGCGATCACCGTTATACATACCTCTAAGCTGGGGCATAGTCATATGGCTTTCATCGATAAACATCAGAAAATCATCAGGAAAGTAGTCCAGCAGGGTAGCTGGCTGCTCACCTGGACTTCGGTTTGTTAAGTAGCGTGAATAGTTTTCAATGCCTTTAACGAAACCGGTCTCACGCATCATTTCAATATCAAAGTTAGTTCTTTGAGCTAGTCTTTGGGCTTCCAGCAGCTTATCCTGGCTTTTAAGTTCACTAAGGCGTTCTTCCAGTTCAATTTCTATCTTAGCCAGGGCTAATTGCAGCTTCTCCTGAGGCGTTACATAGTGAGACCCGGGAAATACCCGATAGCTTTTGAGATTGGCTATCACCTCGCCAGTCAATGGATCTAGTCTGGTTATCCTTTCAACTTGGTCGCCATCAAATTCAATCCTATAAGCCATCTCTTCGCTGGCCGGAAAAACGTCAATAACGTCACCCCTGACTCTAAAAGTGCTTCTATGGAAATCGACGTCGTTACGTTCATATTGGATGTCGCTTAGCTGGCGCATGAATTTGTCTCTGACTTTTCTTGATCCGACTTCGATGGCTATGGATAAACTGCTGTAATCTTCTACCGAACCAATGCCGTATATACAGCTGACGCTGGCAACAATAATGACGTCACTCCTAGATAAAAGAGAATCGGTGGCGGCATGCCTTAAGCGGTCGATTTCTTCGTTAATTGCCGAATCTTTTTCAATATATGTATCACTTCTTGGTATGTATGCCTCTGGCTGGTAGTAATCGAAATAGCTAACGAAATAGTGGACAGCGTTATCCGGGAAGAAGTTTCTAAATTCGGTGTATAGCTGGGCGGCTAATGTTTTATTATGGCTTAGAACAAGTGTTGGCCTGTTTGCACTGGCAATGACATTTGACATTGTAAAGGTTTTACCTGAACCAGTAACACCAAGAAGAGTTTGATGTTTTAATCCTATATTTAAACCATCTGTCAGCTGGGCAATAGCCTTAGGCTGGTCACCAGTCGGCCGGTAATTACTGTGAAGTTTAAATATTCCCATATCCCATCTATTTTATATGATCAGGGACTAGGGGCGCTAATATCTACTTAAGGATTTTCAAATACTTAGAGTTTTCTTCGTCTAGGTGCTTAGTTAGTTGGTTGATCAGGTCTTCAGCTGAATCGCTAAAACAAATAACGGTATTATTACGGTGGGGTGTAGATATCTCCATGAGTTTATTAATTTCATCACTTATGCCGCCGGCGCCATGGAGAATGCCTACCGGCGTGCCTGTTTCAAGGGCAATAGTAAACTCATGCAGAGTACCTAGCCGGCCGCCAATACTAAGGACCGCATCGCTTGATGTAATAAGGAGAGTATCACGGCCAACGTAGTGCAGACCGGTATATAAGATGAAGTCATAGGATGCTGTTGGCAAGCGGTATTTTAAAATATGTTCAACCTTAGATGCGGCCGGGCTAATGCCAACACACATCTTGCCGCCTGCCGCCTTATATCCTTCAGAGGCGTAGTTGGGCAGTCCTGTTGTCGCACCAGTGAGCAGGCTATGACCGGCTTTAGCTAGGGCTTTACCTAGTTCAGTAGCCAGCTGCCTGCCCTCTTCAACGCTTTCACCCCTAGCTGCCCCGGATATACTAAATTGATACATATTCCCTCTTAACTTAAAACACTATTGTCAATAATTGGCGAACTAACTTCATTTTCGCTGTTAATTGAATCAACAACCAGCTCGGGAGCTAAGTATAGCTTAGCAATTTCCTGTCTTAAAGCGTAGCGGCAATGATCCAGTGTCCTATTTTCAAAAGATAATTTATTAACCAGATTACTAGCAACGTCAAGAATATTAAATGAAATTGGCTGGCCACCATCTACCATGGCTAAAAATTGACAGTCTTTCCAGAAGTTTAAATCTTCTAAGACGTCACCTAGTTTAGTTAGCAGATTTACCGGTTTTAGGTCCTCTGGACTAACGTGGGGAGCAAATATATTTTCAACATGACTTGACAGTGCGTGCTGGGCCGTGTTCCACGAGACGGGTTGTTCTAGAACTTTATGGTCTATATATGGCTCATGATCGACAATACTGCTTAGTTTTAAAGCAAAACTTGCATCTACCTGATGAAGTTTAAGGTAGCTTGAAACACTTAATATTACCGAAACTTCACTTAATAGTTTAGACAGAAGCATAGTGCTGTAGCCGGCTTCTGGTTTGTTACTTACCGGCAGCAAAACAACGGAAGCTGTTTCATAATTGCTAATCAGAGTTAAGCCAGTTTGTTTTTTTATGTCCTCAAACAGGTTAAGCCACTTCTTTTCTTTAGCCACAAAAAAGCCGACTTTACGAAGTTCAAAACAGCTAGGGTCCAGCTTTTTATATCTAGCATAGAAATTAGCCAGATATGATTCTGATTCATAGTAGTTAATGGCTAGCAGGATAAAGGTAACTGGCTCTAATTTTAATAAAGAGTCGACTGATCTATAGCCTAAGGCCTTCATAGTTCTTTTGGGTGACTGGCTCTGAAACTGATGTTTTAAAACGCTGGATTTAAGGGCAAAGCAGTCTCTGTCCAGCTTTAAGTCTTTAATAACCTCGATTAAACCGTCAGATATATTAGCTTCAGCGTTAACTTTCTGGGCCGCAATAGATCTTAGTTTCTTGGTCAATTTAGCGTCATCTTTAACAAGTTTGTCATTTAAGCTAAAGTAAAGCTCTCTGGCCGTGGTGTCATTAGGGTCCAAACCTAGTTGTTTAAGCTTAGACCGAGTTGAGCAATACATTTTAGACGTTAGCCTTAGGTCGTGGTTTGGATGGCCACTACGCCTTTCTTGGGCTACTAATACTTGCTTAGTCTTGGGATCGTTGTTGCCTAAGATTTCTAGAAGAAAGCGGCTCAAGTTAACTTAATCACCTTTCTTTATTTGTTTTAAAGATTACCCATAGTACGCACCTATTTTAACATAAGTAGGACTACAAATTCTTAGTTTAAGCTTGAAGTATGATACCAGTCAGGAGCATGCAAGAGGTAGTGATGCAACTCGTGTTCAGTTAAAAGACCGGCCTGGGAACCAACTTGCTGGACAACACTCATCGAATTAATTGGCGCCCACATTAAGGCTCCCTCAATGTTATTGCCCTTAATTAAGGCAGCCACAAAAGTTGAAGCAAAGGCGTCGCCGGCACCAGTTCTTTCTACTGGCGGAGCGGGATCAGGATATAGCGGCATTTTAAGTCTGACCTGGCCGTCTGAGGCGTAGGCACCGCTTGGACCGTCGGTTATAACAACTATTTTTGGCCCTAGCTCGTGAAGTTTGTTCATAAGATCGTTTATGTCTTCATGATTGCCGCCGCCGACAGTAACCGCTTCCTCACGGTTTAAAATTACAATTTCAGCCCGTTCATATATCCGGTGCAGCCGCTCGTGGCCGACCTCCATTTGAAAAGTGGCTGGCTGAAAGGCAAGCTTAACTTCCGGGTGTTCATCTAGCCAGTCAGATATCTGGTCATGGTATAAAAGGGCATGTTCACTGACAGAGCTAAAATACAGCCATTTAGGTGATTCATCCGGTCTTAAGTGCGGCCAGTGGTAGTTATATTCTTCATGCTTAACAAGTATGGTGCGCTCTGCCTTATACCTTAGTATGTAGTGATAGTTGCTCTTTTTGTTATGGTTGATCCTAACAAAGCGGGTATCAACATTGTTTTTATTCAAAGCGTTAATCATACCCCGGCCGAAATCGTCACTGCCGACATTAGTTACAATGGCGCAGTCGAGACCAAGCCTGGCAAAAGCGACAGCAGCATTGCCGGCATTGCCGCCAGATTCGATGATATCCGCATGGTCATAGGGCAGTTTCGAGCCATAGGCCATTGCTAGAAGCTTATTCCCGTCTTTTTCAATAACTTCTGCCTGATCGTCTATAAGCTTAATAAAGGCATCGGTATTAGTGTCGCCGACACTGATTACGTCTGGGTTATCTGCCACACTTAGGCCCACCTTTATATTTATCTTACGTTCTTCTTAGCACATTTTAGCATTAGCTCGTGCCTGCGATCAATAAACTAACCAGTCGGCGGTGCAGCCTTATCACTTGAATTAAAGTCAACAAGCTTACTTTCAACAACTTCTTCGACTGCCTGAACTACATCTTTAGATATTAGCTTAGCGACAGAGTACTCCTCGGGATGTTCTTTTAGAACCTTTTCAAGGCTGGTCCTATAGGCAAACCGCATATCGGAATTAATGTTTATCTTAGAAACACCAATCTTTACCGCCTCTCTAAAATAATGGCCCGGCGTATCACTGCCGCCGTGAAGAGATATATTGCAGGTAATAGCGTCTCTGATTCTTTGCAGCAGTTCAAGATCTAGTATTTTTGGTACCGGATACCGGCCGTGAAGATTGCCAACTTGGACGGCAAATGTGTCAATACCAGTTTGAGCCACAAAGTCCGCTCCTCCTTCGGGGGTAGTGTTATATTTCTTTACCTCTTCGTAATCAATCGGTTCTTTAAAGACATTTGAACCGCCCATGAAGTACCGCTCTTCGGCTTCGACTGAGGCGCCAGTCAGTTTGGCGTAGGCCACAATTTCTTTAGTCTTCTCTATTATTTCTTCCCTTGTAGCGTCATGATTAGCCTGCGAAATATCAATGTGAATAAATTCAAAGCCGGCTTCAATACCTCTTTTAGCGTCGTCAACACTTGGGCTGTGGTCAAGGTTAATATATATCTCAATGCCGTATGCAGCCCTAAGGTTGTCGACCATATCGCGGGCGTTATCCAGGCCAATATCATCAACTTCGCCTTGGCTAAGTTCAACTAAGACTGGTGCTTTTTTATTTGCCGCTGCCTGACAAACTGCTTTTAAGGTTGCCTCATCGTCTAAGTTAAAGGCACCAAAAGCCCAGTGCTCAGCTCTAGCCTGGGCCATACGTTCACGAGCCTGGCGACAGTTTCTTCTAATTTGCGGCAAGGTTAAAGGCATATTTAAATCTTAATCGCTTACGCTTATTTTTCCAATAGACAGTGGGCAGCCAGCTCTATATGCTTAGCGTCAAGCCCAAAGTAGGTAAGAAGTTCGTCCATTTCACCCGATTCACCAAACCTGTCCTGCATGCCTATTCTAAAAACTTTAGTTGGCAATTGCTCGGCTAGAAGTTCAGCAATGGCTCCGCCAAGACCGCCAGCTCTTTGGCCTTCTTCAGCTGTTATGACGGCTTTTGTCTTTTCAGCGCTTTTTAGAATAGTTTCTTCGTCAAGCGGCTTAATGGTTGGTATGTGCAGCACCTCAGCTTCAATGCCGTGATTTGCCAGGCTATCGGCAGCTCGCAAGGCGTGATAGGTCATTGTCCCTGTAGCGGCAATAGTTATGTCTTTGCCTTCTTTTAGTACATAAGCCGCACCAATCTCAAATGGTGTCTGTTCGGTGGTAATAACGGGCACCGGTTCTCTTGCCAGACGCATGTAATTAGGACTTCTGTGTTTGGCCATTAGAAGTGTGGCTTTCTTAGCTTCTACCGAGTCGGCTGGGGCGATAACAATCATATTGGGCAAAACCCGCATGAGGGCAATGTCTTCCAGCATTTGATGGGTAGCACCATCCGGACCGACACTAACACCAGCATGAGAACCGATTAACTTAACCGGCTGGTCGTTAAGACAAATTGTTGTTCTTATCTGCTCCCAGTTTCTGCCCGGGCTAAAGGCGGCAAAGCTGGCTACAAAAGGTATTTTACCCATAGCGGCAAGTCCGCTGCCTAGAGCTACCAGGTTTTGTTCGGCAACTCCGACTTCAATAAAGCGATCAGGGAACTTGTCCTTAAACAAATGCATGTAAGTTGATTCTGTTAGATCAGCACAGGCAGCAACAACGTCTTTGTCTGCTTCACCTGCGGCCACTAAGCCTAGCCCAAAACCTTTGCGGTTTGATTCTAAAACCGGGTCTTTGGCATAATTTGCAAGTTTTGGGTCAAAAGTACTCAACTACATCTCCTCGCTTTTAATCCGGCCGCCCAGGGTTCTTAGTTCTTTAAGAGCCTTCTTAGCTTCAGCAGGGTTAGGTGATTTACCGTGCCAGTGAAAGTCATACTCCATAAAATCTACACCTTGGCCTGGAACAGTATGGGCTATGATCATAATTGGCTTTTCAACAATTGCTTTAGCCATGGCGCAGGCATCGATGAAAGCTTCAATGTTGTTGCCGTCGACTTCGATAACATGCCAGCCAAAAGCCTGCCATTTAGCTCTGACGTCTTCTAGTGGCATTACCTGTTCTGTTGGGCCGTCTATTTGGATGTTGTTCCGGTCCAGAATAGCTATGACGCTAGATAGCTTATATTTACTGGCCAGCATGGCAGCTTCCCAGACATTACCCTCATCTGTTTCACCGTCGCCCATAACTACGTAAATCCATCTATGGTTAACCTTGTCCATCTTTAGGGCTAGAGCCATGCCTAAGGCCTGGGATAAGCCGCAGCCTAAAGGTCCGGATGTGGTTTCCAGTCCCGGCAGTCTGAGTCTTTCCGGGTGCCCCTGAAGACGGCTGCCAAGCTTTCTAAGGGTTTTAAGTTCATCTCTCTTAAAATAGCCGGCACGGGCCATAGCAGCATATCTTACCGGCGCACAGTGGCCGTTGCTTAAAATTAAAATGTCCCTGTCTTGCCAGTCGGGGTTCTTGGGATCATGATTTAAGATGTCAAAATAAAGGGCAGTAAAGATATCGGCCAATCCTAAAGGTCCGGCACTGTGTCCGCTGCCGGCAAATAGAAGCATCTCAATAATATCTTCCCTTATATCGTTAGCTATCTCTTCTAGGCGGGCAATTGGTAGTTTAGTCATGTTATTAATAAACAATCTGTTCTAGTTTGACATAGGCGTCATGGGGATTCGCGTTATCCTGAATATAGCTGCCGACATCTAAAACTTTAACGCCGGCTGAGGCAATTTCTTTCGCATTGAGATCGTTAACACCGCCGTCCCAAGATATTTCAGCCCTCGGATTTAGGGCCTTAATTTCATTTACTTTAGACAGCATGCTGAGATCTGCCTCGCCGCCTTGATAGCCTAAACTGCCGGCAAAAATTAGAACGTGATCATAAAAGCTTATAACCTCGGAAATACTATCGACAGTGGTCGGACCAAGAATTGCCAGGCCTGCTCGTATATTATGATCGCCTAGGCTTGATACTAATTTATGATGGTCGACTTCAGCTTCGGCATGAACTATTAACAAATTTGGATTTATAAGGATTATTGCGTCAATAAATTCCATTGGATTTTTAAATATCAAATGGATATCGGTGATCACTTCATTGGTTATTGGCACTAAGCCTATATCTAAAGACTTAGTAGGCGCCAGTACCCCGTCCATAAGGTCTATATGAATGCGGTTAGCAAACTGCTTAACTTTATTAAACTGGACATTAAATTCATCTAGCGACGTTGCAGTAATTGTTGGACAGATTATGGCCATAGGCTAATTTAAGTTATCTAATTCTTTAACTCTTCTAACGTATCTTGGCTCATTAGAAAATATTGTATTAAGCCAGGTAATTAAGATCTTTTCAATATACGGCCATGATGTATTATCGGCACTTAAACATAAAACGTTGGCATCATCTTCGTAACGAGCAGAGTGGGCATCGTTTTCATCCCTGCATAGACATGCTCTTATGCCCTTGTAGCGGTTGGCGGCCATGCACATACCTTGGCCACTGCCGCATAGTAATATGCCCCTAGAGCCGTCTGGGTTAATTAAGACATCCTTAACTACTTTTGAAGCGTATAGAGGAAAGTCGTCCGCTGGATCTGATTGTTCATTGCCATCATCAATTACTTCATGACCTAAATCTTTCAGATATCTAATTATCTGTTCCTTGTCCTTATAGCCGTTGTGATCAGTGCCAATATATATTTTCATTTTAAGATTTATGTTGTTCGCTATTCCGGTGAAGAATGCGGCCGGTGTCAGCAACCACTTCTACTAATCTGTTTGAGTAGCCCCATTCATTATCATACCAGGCGATTACTTTAAGCATATTCCCGCCAATCACGGCTGTTAGTTTTAAGTCGACAATGGCTGAGTGGCTGTTGCCGATAAAGTCAGTGCTGACCAGCTCTTCCTCGGTAACGTCTAGAATGCCTTGATAGAAAGGTTCTTTGGAAGCTTTTTTAAAGGCATTGTTTACCTCATCGACAGTGACATCTCTTTTGGTAAGAATTACAAAATCTGCTAGTGATACGACTGGAGTTGGCACACGAACTTCAAAGCCGCCAAATATACCGCTTAGGGCCGGTAGGGCTTTAGCTGCTGCAATAGAAGCTCCGGTTGTGGTTGGCGTAATGTTCTGGGCGCCAGCTCTATCTTCCCTTAGGTTCTTACCTGGGCCATCTTGAAGGTGCTGGGAGGCGGTGTAGCTATGAATGGTCGTCATCATCAGCTTTTCAATGCCAAATTGCGATTCAATGACACCGGCAACTGGAGTTATGCAGTTGGTTGTGCAGGAAGCATTAGATATAACATCATGCTCCTGCTCAAGAGCATCATCGTTAACCCCAAGTACTACTGTTAGTGCCGTGTCAGCACTATCGCCTTTAGCCGGAGCACTAATGACCACCTTCTTGGCACCGGCTTTAATATGGGACCGGGCCTTATCCGGTTCAACAAAGAAACCGGTGCATTCAATAACTACATCAATGTTTAAGTCTTTCCAGGGCAGTGATTCAGGTTCTTTTTCGGCAAAGACCTTTATTTTCTGGCCATCAACTACTATACCGTCTTCGGCTGACTTAACGTCTTTATCGTAAGTCCCGTAGTTACTGTCATGTTTCAAAAGATAAGCAAGGGTTGATGTGTCGGTTAGGTCGTTTATGGCGACAACTTCCATGTCACTTCTGGCAAAAGCAATCTTAAAAGCGTTCCGGCCTATCCGGCCAAAACCATTTATAGCAACTCTAGTTTTCATTCTTATCCTTTAGTTTTTTAGTTTATGTTTATATTTTATAGCTTAGACAAGCTAATTGGCAATGCTTAGTGTTTTGAAGTATATCTCTCGATTGATTCGGTTATAACCTTTTTGGCGGCGTCAGCATCTCCCCAGCCGTTAAAGGATACAGGGCTGCCCTTCCAGTCATTCTTCCAGGCTTTATAGTTTGAATAGAAGTGTTCAACCATGGGCTTAAAGTTAGGGCCTAAGTCTTCAACTTTCTTAATGTGACTCTTGGTAACGTCATTGACGACCACGCATATCAGTTTCTCGTCATTTTCGCCGTTATCTACCATATAGAGGACACCTACTGGTCGGACACTGACAGCAACACCGTGCGGTATTGGTTCATCAATCACTACCATAGCATCAAGGGGATCGCCGTCTTCGCATAGCGTCATTGGTACATAACCGTAATCCGTTGCATATCCTAAGGCAGTAGCATTTACCCTTTCTAGAAAAAGGTAGCCTGTCTCTTTGTCAATTTCGTATTTATTGTGGTTGCCTTTTTGGATCTCAATAATTACATTGATTTCATCTGGGGTGTTATTACCGGCGGTCAGTGGTTTTAGATCAGACATGTTATCTCTCCGTTTAGCTTATTTTAAGCGTATCATATCAAAGTTATGAACGCTAAGTTTGTTCACAGAAGGTTACTGGTGTTCCCGACCTTCTAGGAATTCACGTATTTTAAGGGCAGCCGTAGCACCCTCGCCAGCTGCTGTGGCAATTTGCATGGTAGCACCGCTTCTGATGTCACCAGCAGCAAACACACCTTTCATTGATGTATTTAGGTTCTCATCTGTTTTAATAAAACCTCTCTCGTCAAGATCAAGTGTACCCTTAACAAACTGGCTGTTAGGCATAAGGCCGACAAAAATAAAGACACCGTCCTCGTCAATGACTTCTGACTTGCCGTTAGCAATAACCTTAACACCTACAACCATATTGTCTTTACCGATGATCTCTTCAGTTTGCGTTTGAAGATGGACGGTAACTTTGCCGTTATCGACGTATTTTTGGAGGTCTTTCTGAAGTATCTCACTGGCCTTTATTTCCGACCTGACTAATAGGTCTATATGCGATGCGAAGCGTGTTAAAAAGATAGATTCTTGTACTGCTGAGTTGCCACCGCCAACAACAGCTATTTTCTTATCCCTGTAAAATGCACCGTCGCAGGTAGCACAGTAGTGCACACCGCGGGCATAGTATTCAGCTTCACCGGGAACGCCTATCTTCTTATAATCGCAGCCGGTAGCAATAAGGACGGCTTTAGCTTTTTGGTCACCGTCAGTAGTTGTTAGAAGTTTAGTGTTTCCTTCGTCCCTTATAGCTGTTACTTCGCCTAGTTCTATAACCGCACCGAACCTTTCAGCCTGTTTTCTTAGTTCATCGGCTAGGTTTAGGCCATCAATGCCTTCTGAAAAGCCTGGGTAATTGTCTATGTGATCAGTTACGGCAGCCAGACCGCCAACTACACCGCGTTCATATAGTATGGTCTCGATATTTTCTCTGGTGGCATAGATAGCAGCAGTTAGGGCCGCCGGACCAGCGCCAACAGTAATTAGGTCGTGAACTTTATCATCTGCCATAGTAGAGATATTCTAGCTTCTCGGCACTGTTTATGAAATAGCTGGAGCTAATTTTGCGAGATTATAGCCAACAATTACTTCTTGGCTGTCATCGGACTTAGTAACAACTGTAACTGGAACCGTAAGAGCACCGGAAATCTTTAAGGCCTCGTCCTGGCGGGCTGGTTCCTTGTCTAAATTGACCTCGTCATATGAGACACCTTTAGTACCTAGGTATTTTTTCACCATTTGGCAGTAGCCGCAGGTATTAGTAGTAAAGATAGTAACTTTTTTTGGCATATAATTACCCTCGCTTTTAATTTATTGTTTGTATTTTTAATGTTTAAGTTTACTTACTACCCCTATTGTATATAGCGTAAGCAAATTATGCAATACGCTATATGTTGTGTTATTTAGGCCATTTAGCTGCCAGAGGCGGAAGTAACCGTAACATCGAAAACAAGAGCGGCGTTGGCGGGTATATTTGAGCCGGAGGGAGGGTTGGCACCATATGCCAGACTAGCTGGAATAATTAGTTCCCTGGTGCCGCCAACTTTCATGCCCGGTATGCCTTCTCGCCAGCCGATAATGACGTTGTTTAGACTGAAACTAACTGGTGTCGAGGTAGATTGGAAAATAATACCGGTTGAAGCAATAGCACCCGTATAGGTTGCTGAGATTGTAGCACCGGGCTTAATAGTCGCGCCTGTGCCGACTTTAATATTGACCGCTTGAAGCTGAGTAACAGTTGGTATTGGCGTAAAACCAGATAACTTCTGGCCTTCTAACGAACTGCTATTAGCAGTGGACGGGTTAGAACTATTTGACTGGTTATCTTTAGATTGGATACTAGCTATTATAAAGACAACGGCCAAGCTTGAGCTGGTTACTAAAAACAAAATGGCAAAGAATCCGGTGAATATTCGAGCCTTAGGTATAGCCAATTATTACTCCATATATGTTACTAACTAGTTAAAAATATTATACCTTACTGTCTTAAGTTATAGTAAGTTTTAGGGGCTTATCTGGGAAACCATTTCGCGTAAAATCTATTAGCTGTTTTTTAAGTTCAGCCGGCAGCAGGTTGGACGCTTCAAGGTCAGTAATGTCTAGCCACTTTGGGGTGTAGAGGTTCTGACCGCTTTTATCCATCTTTTGTTCAATTGAGTTGTCGGATAGTTTAGGTTCACCGCTTACGTAGTCACAGAGATAAATATACTGCAGGCCGTAGACAGCTCCGGCATCTAAGGTAATGATTAGCCTCGGATTAGCTACTTCAAGGGTTGATTCTTCTCTGACTTCTCGTTTTAGGGCTTCCTTTGGGCTTTCACCCTTTTCCACACCGCCGCCTATTAAAGCAATATACTTATGGCCATATCGGTTACGGTCCATAACTAACAGTTTGCTTTCTTTAATTACGACCGCCCTAACTGAGGTTCTCATGTCTTAAATAGTATGTAAAAAGATCAACTTAAGCAATTAATTACTAGTCCACTCGTAATCTCTTATTATGCTAATATTAAGATAAGACCATGATGTATAAAGTAGACAGTGTGAAGCTTGCTCAAATGCAGCTTAAAAAACGTTTTGAAACGCTAGACAATAAGACAGATATATTAAAAGCGCCCGAGATGAGGGCGCTGCTGGCAGATATACCTAATATACCTGAGAGCGAACGAGCTAATTACGGCAAGGAAGTAAATGGGCTGAGGGATGAACTTAAAGAAATGGCTAAATCCCATCAGACAGGTTCTAGTAATGTCTCCGGCATTGATGTAACCGCACCTTTTGACGCTAATTCTAGCCCGGACAGGCGACCCAGACTGCTCGATACCACGCTCGGCACAGTACATCCTTTAATGAGCGAGCTGGATAAAATCTTGGACATTTTTTATAGGATGGGCTTTGACTCTATGGAATCAAGACAGATTGATGACGATTACCATATGTTTGGCAGTCTAAATTTCCCAGAAGGTCATCCAGCCAGAGACGATTACGATACGCTAGTAACGGTTGAAAAAGATAAAAACAACCAGCCATATATTGCACCAGCTCACGTCAGCACAACCCAGAACAGACTGATGAAGAAATATAAGGCTAATCTTTTAAAGGGTCGGCCCATTGCCGTTGTCTATACTGGACGGACTTACCGTAATGAAGACCTTGATGCCCAACACGAACATACTTTTTACCAGGTTGAAATAAGTTACATAGATAGAAACATTAATGCTGGTAACTTAGTCGCCACCATTAAATCATGGTTATCCAGCTACTACGAACGAGATATTGATGTCAAGATCCAGCCTTTTTATTTTCCGTTTACTGAACCAAGTTTTGAGTTTGCTGCTTCCTGTGTCTTTTGTAATAAAAGTGGCTGCAGTATTTGCAGCTACAGCGGCTGGATAGAGCTTGGCGGCTGCGGCATGATTCATCCTAAAGTCCTCCAAGAAGGCGGCATTGATCCGGATGTCTTTAGCGGCTTTGCCGGCGGCTTTGGGCTTGACAGATTAGTCATGCTCAAATACGGCATTACCGATATTAGGCTGTTTGAAAGCGGTCGATTAGATTTTTTGAGGCAGTTTAAATGAAAGTAAGCCTTAACTGGGTTAAAGAATATACAAAGCTTGATTTATCTGTTGCTGAAGTTGTTGACCGGATCGGCAAACAACTGGGTGCTATTGAAGCAATTACTGATCTTGGCGATATCTATAGGCACGCTATTATTGTCCGGGTTATTAGCTGCCAAAATATACCGGGAACTCATTTAAAACTCTGCCGTATTGACGATAACAAGCGTGTCGTTAAGGTAGACCGGGACAAAAGTGGCTACGTTCAGGTGGTTTGCGGAGCAGATAATGTCCGAGAAGGATTTGTTGGCGTTTGGCTGCCGCTGGAAACAATTGTGCCATCGTCTCTTAACAGCGAACCATTAACTTTAGAAGCTAGGGAGATTAGGGGACATATAAGCAATGGGATGCTTGCCAGTGCCCACGAATTAGCCCTTTCAAGCGATCACTCTGGCATTCTTGAAATTAATCCCGTTGACGCTAAACCCGGCGAATACTTCGCTGACGTATATAAACTGGATGACCATATTATAGACATTGAGAACAAGATGTTTACCCACCGGCCGGATTGTTTTGGCGAGCTTGGTGTGGCCCGGGAAATTGCCGGTATATGCCACGTACAGTTTACTTCACCGGATTGGTATTTGAAGCCTCTTGATATTAAGGTCAGCAGCGAAATCAAAGTTGAGATAGATAATCAGGTTCCTAAGCTGGTCCGACGATTTATGGCTGTTGCTATTAGTGGTCTTGACGGCGGACAGTCTAGCCCTTTATGGCTCCAGACTTATTTATCCAGGGTTGGAGTTAGGCCGATTAATATTATTGTCGATATTGCCAATTACATGATGATGCTGACCGGCCAGCCTCTTCATGCCTACGACTTAGATAAACTGTTAAAGCTGGATGATTCTTCTACCGCTAAATTGGTCGTTAGACACCCTAAAGAAAGGGAGAAGCTAACGCTGCTTGACGGCAAGGAAATATGTCCAGGGCCTAAAGATATAGTGATTGCTTCAAGAGATAAGCTAATTGGTTTGGCTGGCATAAAAGGCGGGAAAGAGACAGAAGTGTCGGAGGGAACAAAGAATATATTGCTAGAATGCGCTAATTTCGATATGTACGCCGTTAGAAGAACTGGTATGAGCCTGGGACAATTTAGCGATGCTTTTACCAGATTTACTAAGGGACAGAGTCCGCTGCAAAACGACCGGGTTTTGGCAAAAACGGCCGATATGATATGCCAGCTTGCTAATGGCAAGGTCAGTTCTCAAATAATTGACGATAATCCCGCTGGCCTAAGCGATTCTGAACGTCCAGATGTTAAGGTTAGCGTAGAGTTTATTAACTCCAGACTGGGTCTAAAACTAGGCGCCAACGATATTAAACAGCTTCTAACTAACGTTGAGTTTGAGGTTGATGTTCATGACGACAGGCTGCATATTAAGGCTCCATTTTGGCGACAGGATATTGAGATAGCTGAAGACATTGTTGAAGAAGTCGGCCGGTTATATGGATACAGTAAACTGCCGCTTCAGCTGCCAAAGAGAGATATCGGGCCGGCAAAAATTAACCGTCCAGGACTAGTTAAATCCAAGATCCGCCAGATACTGGCCAGCGGCGGGGCTAATGAACTGCTGACCTATAGCTTTATTCATCAGAAATTAATAGCTACTTCAGGTCAGAATAAAGATTCGGCCTTTAGAATTGCTAACGCGCTTAGTCCGGATCTTCAGTATTACCGTCTTAGCTTGTTGCCCAGTTTACTGGATAAAGTTCACCAAAATATTAAAGCTGGGGCTAAAGAGTTTTCTATCTTTGAGATTAACCCCGTACATGTTAAGGGTAATGAGGACACGGAAGATTCTAACTTGCCTAAAGAGTTCCCGCGCCTCAGTCTGGTTTTTGCCGCCGAAGATAAGCTGGCTAAAAGCAAGTACACTGGGGCACCGTATTACCAAGCGTTAAATTACTTAGATTATCTAATGGATAAGTTGTCGGTGGTTTACAGTGTCCAGGAGTTTGATGAGAAAGAGATTCCTAAAAATATGATCGAGCTAGCTAAGACTTTTGAACCTAAGCGTTCAGCTTTAATTAGTATTAAAGATAATATTGTCGGCTTAGTCGGTGAACCTAAACTGGGTGTTAAAAAAGGTCTTAAACTGCCGGACTATGTTTCAATGTTTGAACTAGATCTAACGCTAGTTATTAATTCGCTGCCTAAAAGTACCTACCAAGAGTTATCCCATTATCCCAAGGTAGAGCAGGATATATGTCTAAGGGTCAAAGAAGATATAAGCTACCGCCAAGTTTATAACCAAGCTCATTCAGTAATTCAAGAAAATGTTGGTAATAGCGGCTACTTTAGCCTAATGCCTATCGATATATATGTCAGCCCAAAAGATGAAAGTCATAAACAAATCACTTTAAGGCTAAGTGTCAGCTCATACCAAAAAACAATGACCGATTCTGAAGTTAGCAGCATATTAAAGGATGTATCAGATAAAGCAGCTGAAAAATTAGAGGCTAGCGTCGTCTAGGCTTTAGCCGCTTTTTTGATCTTAGTCTGTATCTTATTAAGCTCAGTGTCAGACATTTTAGGACCTTCGGCTGTCGATAAGAAACCTCTGTATTCTGGGTAAAACTCTGTATGAGAAGACCAAATATTTGTTTCGCCTGCCAGTTTACCATGCAAGGGATAAAGCTTAACGTGAGCATGATCGACACCTGTACCTTCGATCACCATAGCTACTCTTTTAACTTTAAGAGCGACCTCTAGTATTTTGGCTACTTTAGTTGCGGCCATGACTAGTCCCGTTATCTTCTCATCAGACAACTTAAATAGATCTCCGCCAGGATTCTTTTTTGGGATAACAACCGTTGCCCCCGGAGTATTGGGAAACGGTGTCAAAAAAGCCAGGTAGTTAGCGTCTTCCCAGATAGGCCAGGATGGTATTTTATTTTTTAAGATTAAATCAAAAATCGTCTCACTCATATTAAAATTATAGCAGTATATGTATTCCCGTTGACTGGCATATAATTAAGCATTAGATGGACAGCAAAGAGAAAAAAGAAACAGACATTACACCCCGTGAGCTGGATTTAAAACAGAAAGCTATTGAAGTTTTAAAAGATAACGACCAGGGCACTTTTACTGAGCCTAACGGCAAGCTATATCATCACCAGTGGCTTTGGGACAGCTGTTTTATTGCTATCGGCCAGGCTAATTACGACGTCAAAAGAGCTGAGGTTGAAATTAGAAGTTTATTTAGAGCCCAATGGGCTAATGGCATGGTGCCTAGTATTGTTTTGAGCAGCAATCATATGGACCGTCATGACCGTATTTGGCGGAGCTGGCTTAACCCCAACGCACCGGATGATTTAGCAACTTCAGGCTTAACTCAACCGCCAATGTTAGCCGAGGCAATTACTAGAATTGGTGAAAAGTTGAACCTCCAGGAGAGGAGGCGCTGGTACAAACAGGTATATAAGGGTTTGCTGGCCTATCATAAATGGCTATACTCCGAGAGGGATCCTCATAACGAAGGGCTAGTGCTTTTAATTCATCCCTGGGAAACAGGCTTAGATGACAGCCCGCCTTGGATGAGCGAACTGCACGAGCATCTCCTGCCTTGGTGGATCAGGATGTTGCACTCAGTTAAATTAGATGACGTTTTTGGCTGGTTTAGGGCTGACAGCCGTTATGTCTTCAAAAAGGAGAGACTATCTAACATCGAAGCTTTAGCTTTTTTTGATGTTCAAAGGAGACTGAGGCGAAAAAACTATGAGTTTAGTAAGTATATTGACCATTCCCTGTTTGTTATTGAGGATTTGACGTTTAACTGCATTTTTATTAGGGCTAACCATTTACTTAAAGATATTGCTGAATTTATCGACGAGAAGCTTGACGACGATCTGCTTGAGTCAATGGAAAAGTCTGAGAAGCAGCTAAATAAGCTTTGGGATGAATATGCTGAGGAATATTTCTCAAGAGACTTTATATCCCATAGATTAATCAAGGAATCATCTATCGCTTCGTTTATGCCGCTGTATAGCGGGGCTATTTCTAAGGACAGGGCTACCAGGATAGTCGAGTCGCTAGAAAACGAGCACCGCTTTGGCACGCCCTACCCGATTCCATCTGCGCCGCTTGATTCGACATGGTTTAACCCACATAGGTATTGGCGGGGACCAACCTGGATTAACACCAACTGGCTAATTATTGACGGCCTAAAAAGATATGGTTTTAATGCTCACGCCGAAGCATTAGAGGAAGCAACTATCGAACTGGTTGAAAAGTCAGGTTTTTATGAATACTTTAACCCTATAACTGGCGAAGGATTAAGCGTAGATAACTTCTCCTGGACTGCTGCCTTATATATAGATCTGATTTGCTCTAAAACTGACTAGTCTGAATCGTCTAATTTAGGTTTATCTATTAAAACAGGTTCGACCGACGGTTTTGTATCGGCAATTTTGACTATATCTCTGTCTATCTTGCCAAGCTCCCTATACGTTGTATTGAAATGCCCGACGGTTGTGGTAAGAGAACCGCCCAGTTTTAGCATATAGCTGTTATGGGCCAGCAAATGCTTACCGAGAAGTTCAATGTTCTTTCGTATCTTATCTGTGTCTTTCTGGATTTCTAAGCTTCTTAGACCCTGGACAATTACCTGAAGCATAGCCGAGAGAGTGCTAGGCCCGACAATAGTTACTCTTTTTTCGACAGCAGCGTACTGCATAAGATTCCGGCCGCTTACACCGCTCTGACCAACTTTATTAGCCAAGAGATCATAATATATTGCCTCACTAGGGATGAACATCAGGGCCATATCTAGCGTACCCAAGTTAGTCTTTATATATTTTGACGTTTCATCAATTCTTTTCTTCAGGTCTTCTTTAAACTGTCTTTCAAGAGCAGGACGGTCTTCGGCTTTAGCCTCAACTAGACGGTTATAGTTCTCTAGAGAAAATTTAGAGTCAATCGGCAGCAGACGTTCATCAAGTTTAATAACCGCATCGACTATGTCATCACCCAGCTTAAACTGCAGTTCAAATGAGCCGGGCGGCAGCATATTTTTAAGTATTTGCTCAAGATAATATTCACCCAAGACTCCCCGCTGTTTGGGGTTTTGGAGAACATTTTGAAGGGTTTTTAATTCACTGGCTACATCACCAACGCTTTTATTGGTTCGATCAAGTTCAGTTAATTTCTGGGTAACTTCTCGGATTATTTTGGCACTGGCTTCAAATTGAGAGGTTAATTGCTGGTTATTCTTACCCAGCTGGTCTGTTAACTGCTTCTGCAAACCATCCTTAAGATCAAGCATCGATTTATTAAGTTCGGTTATATCGGCTTTTAACAGCAGGGCGTCATTTTGGTTTGGTTTTGACGGCCTTTTAATAACCAATATGGTCAGTAAGACCACCACCAGTATCCCGAGGATTATTACCGCTGTTATCATAGTATTAGTCTAACAGACATTAGCTTGTCCTTAATCTTCAATTGTTACTGTAGTGCCTACCACTGTCCAGTTGTATAGCCAGGCGGCTGTTGACAAAGGACATTCGACGCAGCCATGTGAGGCGTTAGATGAATCAGGACTGACATTGCCAAAGGCATTAGCTGGCCGCCAGGTTGCATCATGGAAACCATAAACACCGTACTGGTTATCTAGAAATGGCATCCAGTAGTAGACAAAATCATTCCAGCTGCCGGTTGAATCGTGACCTATCAGGTGGACATCAGTTTCTTTGGCGTATATATGATAAGTGCCAGTCGGCGTTAGGTCAGCCGTTAAAAACGCCATACCGGTTATAACTGGCGAGCTATATTCGACTGTTCTGCTCTGACAGGCCCATAGCTCGCGTTGGCTTATGCTGACAAGCACTAGCTGGCTCAAGGTGTTGTCAGCGCAAACATTAGTGGCAGTAGAACTGCTAGTAGAGTCTGCTGAGGATTTTATTTTAGCAATTATACTGGCTGGTACATTTAGGTTGGTGGCATCGGTCGACAGTTTATCGTCCCAATACCGAGCAATCTCAGCCCGTCCGATAAAAGCCAGACCAACTATTGCGGCGCCAACAACGATCATTTTAATTAGACTTGAAATCATATAAAAAGCTTACTTAGCATGCTCAATATTATACCTTATCTTAAGAATAAAAATGATCCGGGAAGTACATCCCGGATCTGTAGGAAGCCTCACACTTCCTAATTATTAGCTTATGCTTGGGCGTTTTAAATTTCAATATATTTTTAGGTAATTTGTAACGTATATCACAAACTACTTGTGGTTATTAGATACAAACGGGTTGTCTTTAATATAAAAGCGCCATTTAACTTCTTTGGCTTTGCTTATGCCTATCCTTTCGCTGGCGGCAATTAGACTGCTATCAATAGGCTTTTTGATAACTAGCTTAAGCGGCTCCTTGGTCAGATCGTGATTATTCAGTTCCCTGCCGATACTTAGAGCCTGGCAAACTTTACCTGGTCCATTTGTTAGTTCTAGCTTTGTCTTAACATTCTTCCTATTGGCTCTAATCAGCTTTAGGCCATTAATAGGTTCAACAGCCCGTATCAGTACGGCTGAACCGTGACCCGGTGGTCCAACCACAATGTTCAAACAGTGATGAATGCCGTAAGTAAAATAGACGTAAGAAAAACCGGCCGGACCAAACATTACTTCAGTTCGTTTAGTTGGACCCCTAAAGCTATGACTGGCTGGATCGAGCTGATCATAAGCTTCGGTTTCAACTATCCTAGCTCTTATCTGTTTCTTGCCGATATTTCTCACTAGCTGGCAGCCAAGCAGACGCTTTGCTGCAGTTTCGGCGTCAGTATTTAAGTAAGTCAATAGCATAGCAGATAAATATTATCCTATTTCAAGATATACTAGAACTATGGAAGTACGACCATTGGCAGATAGAATGAGGCCTCAAAATCTTAAAGAATTTGTCGGTCAGGACCATCTTTTAGCCAAAGATCAAATTTTAAGAGAGATAATTGAAAAGAAGAAAGTTGTTAGTCTAATCTTTTGGGGTCCGCCTGGCAGCGGCAAGACAACGCTTGCTAGAATTATTGCCAACGAAATAGATGCTGAGTTTATTGAGCTTAGCGCCGTGTCGGCTGGTAAACCTGATGTCATGAAGGTAATAGAACGTGCCAAGCAGAACAGGAGACTTAATATTAGGACAATATTATTCGTTGATGAGATACATAGGTTTAATAAAGCCCAGCAAGACGCCTTTTTACCTTACGTTGAAGACGGCACAATCATCTTAATCGGCGCAACCACTGAAAACCCCAGTTTTGAAGTTATTAACCCGCTTCTTAGTCGAACCAAGGTCTTAACGCTTGAACCAATTTCTAAAAAAGATATGGTAAGGATTATAACTAGCGCCTTAAAACGGGAAGGTATAAGCCGGCAAAGAGTGCCGGATGAGACAATTGACTTTATAGCCGAAACTTCCGGCGGTGATGCCCGTGTCGCCCTTAGCAACCTCGAGCTGGCTTTAGAGATAGAACATAAGCTTATAAGTATTGAAACAATAAAAAACGTATCTCAGAAAAGACTGCCCGGTTATGATAAGAACGGTGAGTATCACTATGACATAATTAGTGCTTTTATTAAGTCAATGCGCGGCAGTGATGCCAACGCTGCCCTTTATTACCTAGGAAGAATGCTTAATGCTGGTGAGGATCCTAAGTTTATTGCCAGACGAATGGTTATATTTGCCAGCGAAGATGTTGGTATTGCGTCATCACCGGCTCTTAACTTAGCCGTGTCGACATTTGAGGCTGTTGAGAGAATAGGCATGCCAGAGTGCCAGTTTGCCCTGTTTCACTGCGCTTTAGTATTATCTAAATGCCAGAAATCCAGAGTCGTTGCCGACGTCATGAATAAAGCTCTTGACGCCGCCTCTAGATACCAGGACCTGCCCGTGCCATTAGGCATAAGGAATGCTCCGACTAAGCTCATGAAAAACCTCGGTTACGGCAGCGGTTATAAGTGGCAGGCAAATTTTAAGGCAGCTGACGGATTCTTGCCAGAACAAATAAAAGATTTGGATTTATTTAAATAGCTATCTAGTTAGTTCAAAAATAAGTATAATATCTGTCTGTTATTGGGGATTGGCCAAGCGGTAAGGCACTGGGTTCTGGTCCCAGGATCGGGGGTTCGAATCCCTCATCCCCAGCCAGCAATTGTCTAGAAGAGATAGACCGTGATGCTATATCGCGGTCTATTATTTTTGTCTTTAAAAATCAATTATTGTTGTTTATATAGGTATATATGGATATAAACCTTTAATCCTAACCGATAATCCAACCATATTTGATACTTAATAGAGGTTATAGGAATTTTTTTCAGGACTAGGTTCTGCACAAGCGATTAAAAGTTTACACATCAGTACTTCGAAAGTTATCGCCGCATGTAATTTACAGTGTATTATAACGATTATGGTTAGATAATATATAAAAGTGAACTGCATAAACTATTTATTCAGAGCCGTAACCCATTTCTAGCAATTTACAATAAAATACTATTAACAGTGGTGGTTTAAAATAATTCTTAACTGACCATTGACAATGGGTTTACTCATGTGAGATTATAGGATTATCAAGTAAGCGAGGGTAACTTATCCATGTCAGACTCTACTGACCCACTACAAGAACTAGTAGCCGAGGATGCTCAGAGCATTGATCGAAATCGACTGGCTGCGTTCCTGAAACCATATGTACGATTCGATAAAACGACTAAGGAACCGCATTTCTTGCCCGACTATGAGAATATTTTATCAAATGACGCGAAGTTAGAGGTAATGCTTCTCACTTCGAAGGCTAGCTCGCTCATTTTCGGTGAACCAGAGGGTTTAAGCCCAGTCGAGATAATAAGACGAGATATTATGCCAGAGGGCAGCGTTAAATCTGCCATTAAGCGGCTTAGTGACTCTAGAAAAATCAAAAAAGACTCCGCTGGAAAATATATAGTGCCCAACTACCGTATTAACGATGTTATTGAAAAAACCGGAAAGAAGGGATAGGTAATTATATGGCAGACACTTTAGAGCAAAGAGTTAAGTCGCTTGAAGATCGAGTAGCGGCACTGGAATCAACAGCTAATCAAGTTAATACAGCACCCGTTAAAGTTACGACAGGCAAGCAACAATCGGCTAAAGAATTTTTACTTACTAAAACACTTAAAAGTGCGGTGCAGAAAACATTGGCATTGGCATACTACTTTGAGGTAACTACAAAGTCTGGTGCTTTTAACGCGGCTGACCTCGAAGCCACTTTTCGATCCGCAAAGGAAAAGCCACCAGCAAATCTGAACGATATGGTCTATAAAAACATCAAAAAGGGCTACTTGATGGAAGATAGTAGCAAAAAGGACAGTAAGAAGGCGTGGGTGTTAACCTCAACCGGCGAAAAAGTTGTCGAAGATAACAACTTTAACGAGGATTAGCTGTAATGGACCAGGCAAAAGTATTAGGCCAACTGCCAGTTGGCTTACGTGTTGAGCTGCTCAAGGCTTTTAACAAGATAGTCACGAATTACCGTGAGGGCAAATGGGAGCCTTCCGAATTAAATGGTGGTAAGTTCTGTGAAGTTGTCTACTCAATATTAAAAGGATACGTTGACGGTAATTATCCAGCCAAGGCCTCTAAGCCCAGCGATATGGTGGTGGCTTGTCGTCAGCTAGAGCAAGCATCGTCAACTTACCCTCGCTCAGTTCGTATACACATTCCCCGTATGCTCCTTACGTTGTATGAGGTGCGCAACAATCGTGGCGTTGGTCATATAGGTGGTGAAGTTGACCCGAACCATATGGATTCAGCAATGGTTTTCTATTCTTCTAGATGGGTTATGGCTGAGTTAGTCAGAATTTTTCACAATGTAGATGTAGTTGTAGCTACCTCAGCCGTTGAAGCTTTAACAGAAAGAGAGATCCCGCTCATATGGAAGGTTGATGGCAAAAAGCGTATTTTAAGTGGAAAGTTCACAATGAAAGAGAAAGTTTTACTAATGCTATATTCTGAACCGGCCGCCGTAAGTGAATCCGATCTTATAGCATGGACAGAACACTCCAACCCTGCGATCTTCCGTCGAGATATTTTAGTGAAGGCACATAAAAACCGCCTATGGGAATATAACAAGGCTGCCAAAACTGTAACAATATCCCCACTAGGAATTTCCGCTGTCGAAGACAAGTTACTCACTAAGAGTTATTCAAAATGATTAGCTCAACTTTATAAGCTGTCTGTCATGGAGCTGTAATTTGAGTCTCAGGCTACTACAGAACTCGGCCTTTTGTTTTTCGTCGCCATTATTTAGGAGGTACCTAGCATAGTAGCGCAATAGTTCCGTTTGGGTTCGGGTATCTTCTTTAGCGCCATCCATGGCCAGATCTTTAGTCATATCTTGGTATTCTTTGAGGTTATAGCGCAGTTTTTCACTAATATGCACCTCTCCAATCGCCAAGCTAGTTATGATGCTTAGTAGTTGCTCTTCTAGGGCATCCTGCTTGATATACGGTTCTTTACAATCGTAATCTATTTGTCTGGTGCAGTGGTAGTAGACGTGGCGACTCCTGCTTCCATCAACTCGTTTCTTGAAGTGCTCCTCGCCAGTAATCTGTGAGCCACATCCAGCGCAGTTAATTAGACCTCTGAAGGCAAACTCTTTCATACCCCATTTAGACTTTCGGGGTACTTGGAGCTGAACCTGCACACTGTCGTATAACTCCTTACTCACTAGCTTTGGATGAGAGCCATCGTACCAGATGCCACCGCCTATGTTTATTGACGATTCAGACGAACATCCGGAATCATGGTTAAGGATGTGGGATGCAAATCGTGTTGGCAGAGATCTTGCTAGAACAGCATTGGCTGAAGGTAGAGACGTAATAGTTGATAATATTAAGTATCAAGCTGAATGGGTAGAGCCGTGGGAGAAAGTAGGAAGAGAACTTGGAGCTGAAGTTCTTGACATTTGCATACTAGCACCCAAACATGTTGTCGAAGAAAGGGCTAGACTGCGTGGTTACAGACCAGGTGGAAGACTAACTCCGGAAAAAGTCGCGATGCTATACAACAAGGTAATATTGTTTTATAGAGACCGCCCGGAAGCATTATTTTTAGACAGTGTAGATTTAAGCCCTAAAGTAATGGCTGACGAAGTGATGAACTATGAGACAGAAGACGTTGCCCCAGTCTTTGAGGAAGGCGGGAATTTATATAATAGCCTTCTCCAAGAAGTCATTTCTGGGCAGTAGTATGAAACAACGTTTTAACACTAGCCATAATGACCAGCCAAGGCTGAATAGAATTGATGAAATATTGGGTTATCTTGAAGGATGTGGAATAATATTATATGTATTAAATAAACCAAAATACAGCTATGTTGGAGTTCTCATCAAACGAACAAACTCATGAACAGGTTAGCAACTTGTTAGTTGAGCCAGAAATTAGTACTAGCACAATAGAAATAGAAGAGATGCCTGAGGCAGATGGACTATATAATGTGACAGCCTGGCGGGAGAAGTCAGATACAGAACGTTCTGGCATACTTTGCCTGCTGGGCCGAGGTGCTATCCGGCTTAGCGGCTTGGGTAAGCCAGATGTTACAACTTTGGTTTATAGAGAAGTGGGCCCAGATGGTGAAGTCATACGTTCTGAGATAGTCTGGGACTACATAGAGGGAGAGCCCACTTTGGAAGATCCTCGAGTGTTGCCCGTAGAAGGTGGCCTTGTTTTTGGGCTGTCAGCGGTTGTCAAAGAAGGCGAAGAATATATACCATATCCCGCTATTGCATTTACGCCATATGATAAATTACGGGAAGGACTCCGTAACCACAGAATAATTACTAACCATGGACCTGGTAGTCAGACCACGCTGTTAGGTAACATGGCCGGAAAGAATACCACTGTCATTAGCAGGAGTGCCACTGAGACTACCGTTATGTTCAGGCCAGAAGGTAAAGAAAATAATCACCGGCTGCGTGTACTTGACTTTATGGATGGCCGGGCAACTGCCCACCAAGATAGCGACATAGTAGTGCCCTATGCTCCGTGGGCTACGTTTAGAATCGGTACAACTATTCCACCGGTCTGGCTTAATCCGCGGGAGGGTATTTTCCCACTTCATGGAATAACCATAGATGGCAACGCAAAAGATGTGTATTCTATCGGCGCAGCTAGGTTGACTAGAGCTAAGGATGGCAGGTTATCGATAGACAATATAAGTCAGGAACCTCTGGTTTCTCCAAACTTATTTAACGGTACTGTCGAACGTAACCCGCAAAAGCGAGCGCTTTACTGCGTTGGGAGAGAACTTATCAATGACAGTGATGGCAATTTCCAGAAACTAGTTATGCTAGTCAGCGCCGGAGATACTAAAACGTTTAGGGTCACATTACCGAAAGAGCTATTGACCCAAGGTTGGCAGACTAATAATGAGCCCACTTCAGGGCAACAGCTAGCTGAAGTTGCTTAAGTCTAGCTAGGAAACTGTTTAAGGATAGTTTACGGCACGAAACGCAGACTCCAGCCCTAGCCAGATCTACTTTGTATATTTAACAGATGTAGCTTTAGTACGACGACATTAAGGCCGATTAGCATTTGGCAGTACTAAAAACGTCTGGTTTGCCATCTCGACCGCGTTTTAGCTCATAAAAGCCGCCGTGTTTAGCAATTTCGACTAAACTGTCCCACAGTTTGACCGATTCATCTTGATCTGGTAGTTCTTTTAGGACCGGGCCGAAGAAGCCCGTTTGTTTACCATCATCATATTTGAAAACGATAGTCGGCACCCCAATATCCTCGCCAACTATTTTAAGTGCCGACTCGCTTGATGTGATCAACTCTTTATCTAAAGATTCGTCATCAGCGGCCTTGATTAAATCCTTTTTTAACTTTAGTTGGTCTATAACTGAAACAATAAGCTCATCGTTATACTCTTCACCGCTAAGAAAATGCTTAGTGCCAAAATTGGTATAGAGTGTAAGTAGATTAGCCCCGTTTTTAGACGCAGCTAGCATAACCCTCTCGACTCGGTGGGCCGGCATATGTCCAGCTTGTGATTTCTTATCCTTAAGCTCGCCATTCTTGTAGGCAAGACTAAATAGTCGCCAATCAATATCAATATCTCTTTTATTGCTGGACATTAAAATCCAGCGACTGGTAATCCAACACCAAGGGCACGCTGGATCAAAATAAAAAGCTACCTTCATTCTTTTAATTATACAGCTTATATGGGTTACGATTCACACATCGTCCATAGTGGCTTCTTGTGAACCTTATGGTTAGTGCTGGACTGTCCCACCCTTGAAAAGTTCAAAGATTAGTCTAGATACACTAATTAGTCGGAAGTTCGTTAATGAAGGCCAGCCACTATCGACCTTGTTTGCTGTAAGAGCCCTCAACTACGGCGCAATAAGTTACAGTAGACGCATTATCATCAAAGAGTTGTTTTAAAATCAAAGATCGATTGGCGACTGGGAATTTAATTAATTATGAGCCTATATTCTTGTCTGTTTTTGTTCGGTCATGATTCTTTTGGATATGTTCATCCTTCGATCTTCGAGATACCAGTTCAAGACTTCTTCGTTTTTAACATTCAGCGTGCTGGCTAACTTTGGCATGACTTTTTCACTAGGCAGACGCAAGCCATTTTCCATGAGCGTTATATAACTACGGGATATGCCACAGCTCTCAGCCAGCTCCAGAGCTGACATTTGCATTTGTTTTCTATGTTTTAGTAAATTATTACCGAAAATAATAGTATTTCTCCGAATTCAAATCCTAAGCTAACTATATATCAAGATTACGAATGCTCCTAAGGCAAATATTCCAGGCTAATGTTAACTTGACTGTTCATTAGAAAAAACATAAGCTAGACTAATAATTGTTACAAATTTGTAACAATAAGTGCTGGAGTAATTATGATTCTATTAATTAGCCGGCAGAAATAATAATTAACATAGATCAAGTGTCAAAGACCATGACAGCAGGATTTGTCTATGCTCGGAAAGGTAGTTGTGCTATTTAAAGTTGTAGCATTGGATGAAGATATGAAAATCAGCTTCGGGGACAGATTGTCAAAAACCAGCCTTGGTTATGTGACTTGGGTTAATTAATAAAAGTTATGGACGAATAAATAATGGCTATGAAGCAAGGTATGACAGCATTTTGTCACAATGAAATACGTTAAGAAATTAATGCCGACTAAAGCCGAGGTAATCAATATCGAAACACTAGCCGGAGGAGTTAAAAGACTAACCTTTCAACCAGCGCGATCATTTAATTTTAAAGCCGGCCAATACGTTTGGGTCGAACTTAGGTTTGACCCAAAAACTGACCCAAGGGGAACACGGCGGGCATTTTCGATCATCTCGTCACCAAATGATAAAAATATTATCTCCATAATTGCCCGGAGGGGCCGAAGCGGCTATAAACAGGCCTTGTTCCAGCTTATCAACGGCGACAAAGTCATAATCCACGGGCCTTTTGGGAGCAGTTTTGTAATCGACAAACATAACTATCCTTCCAACATTATTATGATTGCTGGCGGTGTTGGCATCGCTCCTTTTATGCCAGTCATAGAACACATCAATAAATCAAAATTATCGACGAGATGCCATCTAATTTATCTAAACCAGAGCAAAGCTAAAGCGGCGCTTCTACCGGATCTTGAAAAGTTGAAACAAAACACGTCATTTTTGTACGTTACAGTCAAATATACAGCGTTTGATTGGACAGATGTGATTACTGGTAGCAATTCAATTGACGAGCACACCGAGTATTGGGTCGCTGGGACACAAGCAATGATTAATCAAGTCTATGAAATACTTAGCAAAAACGGCGTTAATCGTACTCAGATTGTTTTTGAAAATTATTACCCGCAATTGCCCGGTACCTTAACGCTGGCGACTATTAGGCGACGGGTTTTGAACGCCGGCATATTGGCCCAGACTATCCAAAATTCTACTAACCACACGATCATAACTGATCCCGAAGGAGTCGTTTTGTTCGCAAATAATGCCGCAAATACCATGACTGGCTACGGCAATGAGGAAATAATAGGTAATACACCAAGACTTTGGGGCGGAATGATGAGCCCGCAGTTTTACCGCGATTTATGGAAAATAAAAACCAGTGGCGAAACATTTGTAGGTGAACTAGTCAACCGCCGTAAAAACGGAGAGATCTATTATTGTGTTGTGCACATTTCGCCTATATTTGACACAGCGAAGTCAGAAAAACGGCTCATCGGATTCATTGGTACCGAAGAAGACGTCACCAACATAAAACGGTCCGAGAATAGATTCCAAGAGCTTAATGATAGGTTTAGCCTGGCCACTAAATCCGCGAAGATTGGCATATGGGATTGGGATGTGGTTAATGATGTCGTTACTTGGGATGACCAAATGTTCAAACTTTATGGTATTAAAAAGGCTGATTTTAGCAGAAAACGCTACGCCTGGCAAAAAGCCCTTTACCTGGATGACAGGATAGCAGAGAACGAGGCTATAGAGTCGGCCCTGAAAGGTAAGAAAGCTTTTGATATTACTTTCCGCATCGTTTGGCCGGATGGCAGCATTCGTTATATAAAGTCCTTTGCTGCAGTCGAACATGACGACAACGGTCAAGCCATAAAAATGATTGGCGTAAATTTTGACGTAACTAAGGATAAGGAAGTCGATAAAGCCAAAACAGAGTTTGTTTCTCTGGCATCACACCAATTACGTACACCTCTTGGCATTATTAAATGGTACCTTGAAGCTCTTGAGAAACAAACCGGAACTGACAAACTATCGGTTCAGTCAGCTAGTTACGTCCATGAAATTAACCATAACAATGAGCGTCTCTTGAGCCTGGTACGAAATTTGCTTTCGGTTTCGCGTATCGATCAAGGTCTTGTTAAGAATAACCCACTGCCCTGTAACATTGTGACGGTGGTCAAGACGGTATTGCGAGAGTTAGCCATTATGGCCAAGAAAAAGAAGGTAAAGATGCGGTTGATTATACATGCCGCCCATTTGCCTAAAGTTCAGATTGACGAGCTTCGCTTGCGGGAAGTAATTGAGAATCTCGTGGTTAATGCTATTGTCTACAATAAACCTTCGGGTAGCCTAGCCGTCACAATCGATAGGAGCAAAAAAGATTTTATCCTGGGATTTAGTGATTCTGGCTACGGCATATCCGCTAAAGACCAGAGACAATTATTTACGAAATTCTTTCGTACCGAAAAGGCTAGAATCAGCAACACCCAAGGGTCAGGGCTTGGACTGTATCTGGTCAAATCGTATACCGAGGCATGGGGTGGACGAATCACGGTTAAAAGTAGCGAAAAGAAAGGTTCCACGTTTACGCTGGTTATTCCATTAAAGCCATTAAATTTTTAAAGGAGGTGCTATGAAGAAAATATTAATAGTTGAGGACGAAATGGCATACGTTAGTCTGTTGAGAAGTAACTTGAAGCAATACGAAGTTCTAGAAGCGAAAGATGGCAAGGAAGGACTAGAATTAGCAAAAAAGGAACAGCCTGATCTCATTTTGCTAGATCTTATACTGCCAGTAATGGATGGTATGATCATGCTAAAAGAACTGCGCAAGGATCCGTACGGAAAAACAGCAAACGTAATACTGCTGACAAACCAAGAAGTAAATAATGAAATCATTGCCCAAGTTACGGTAGATTTGCCAGCATATTACTTCGTAAAAAGCGATATTAAACTCGAAGACTTATTGAAGAAAATACAGGAACTACTTGAGGATCACGCAGCCTAGCAATAAATAACAAATAACAAGGAGTTGCTAAATTATGAAGTTGATATTTAGCCCCGCAGTGAAGACAACCGTATCATGTCACTAAAAAACCTAACCATACAAGATGTCGAGAAGCGCCTCAACATATCTGTTGCTGACATACATAAATTGACAGAGCAAGGAATTTTGCACCCCATACTATTAAGCAATGGTACGACGGTGTATGAAGCTGAAGCAATCGAGCGGATGGCATCCGTTAGACCACGATCAATTTCCGATGAAGCAATGTTAGTTGGGCATCAAATCCAGCAAGAAGTTTCATTATCGGTAAAGCGATTACAGAAATTTCGTAAAACAGCGCGCGTAGTAGGATTTTCGACAGCTTCGGTATTTATATTGTCGGTGCTGTTTGTTGCCTTTATGTTTCATGCGTTTCCAGAAAAAACTTCAGATTTCTTTGGTTATTACTACCGCTTTAATATCAGCAAATCATCTACATTGAAAAAAGCCGTCTTAAGTTCAGAGCTTTTGTATTCAAATAGTAACCTAGCTATAACATCGCCCTCCACCTCTATTGTCGCAGATATACTTAAGCCGATAGCCGGCACTTCATTAGTTGCGATTAAAGCAATAGATGGCGTGCAATACACGAAGATAGTTACCAAACCTACAACTGTCTCAAATATCCCGACAACAGTCAGCACCCAGGGCGGATCTGGCACTGCTGGCACTAACAGCATAAGTGGTCTAAATGGACTTAATGGACCCCAGGGGAATACCGGTAATACAGGAGCTACTGGAGCTCAAGGTCAAACTGGGACTGCTGGTGCACAAGGTATACCTGGTGCCGTCGGAGCCACTGGTTTAACGGGACCTCAAGGCATACAGGGCCCCATAGGCGTAACTGGAGCTACTGGAGCTCAAGGTCAAACTGGGACTGCTGGTGCACAAGGTATACCTGGTGCCGTCGGAGCCACTGGTTTAACGGGACCTCAAGGCATACAGGGCCCCATAGGCGTAACTGGAGCTACTGGAGCTCAAGGTCAAACTGGGACTGCTGGTGCACAAGGTATACCTGGTGCCGTCGGAGCCACTGGTTTAACGGGACCTCAAGGCATACAGGGCCCCATAGGCGTAACTGGAGCCCAGGGAGTACAGGGTCCTGTTGGAGCCACTGGTTTACAGGGTCCTGCCGGACCTACTGGTTTAACAGGGCCACAGGGCATACAGGGACCAATCGGTCTCACTGGTGCCGTTGGAGCCAGAGGCTTAACCGGACCTCAAGGACCACAAGGATTACAGGGCCCCATAGGCGTAACTGGACCTCAGGGACCAAAAGGTATACAAGGACTAACAGGACCACAGGGCATACAGGGACCAATCGGTCTCACTGGTGCCGTTGGAGCCAGAGGCTTAACCGGACCTCAAGGCGTACAGGGTCCTGCCGGACCTACTGGTTTAACAGGGCCACAGGGTATTGCCGGACCAACCGGAGCTACGCTAGTGATAGGCGCTACAGTCAATTCATCTACTATGGCAAGTGCCAACACGCAAGTTAGTGCAACCGCATCCTGCAGATCTGGGAAGCAGTTACTTGGCGGCGGCGGTCTCGTAACAACAACCTGGAATCCAAGCAAGGTCGCATTAAGCGCCTCTTACCCTAGCAGCACAACGGTTTGGACGGTTAAAGGTACTGTCTTAAGTAATTTAGGAGCCGGCGAAACAATGTCTGTCACTGCCTACGCTCTCTGCAGTTTATAGAACGTTTGTCTCTAATGCCAACTGGCCAATAGAATTAAGTTGCAACACTAATCTCCGCGTCCATCTATATTTTGTCTTTTAATGAGGCGTTTGCCAGAAGCTCATTGACCTGACTTGAAAGATCATCGACATGGGACTTGTTCTTTTTTCTGTTGATCGCCCATATTGGTCTGGTTAATAAGGGCGTTTTTATTTCGACTAATTTACCGGAAGCTAAGTCATCCTTGACCATATGATAAGGTAACAGTGCGGTTCCTCTGCCAGCGGCAGCCATATCTTTTAATAGATCGAGGCTTGTTGAGTAAAATATCGGCTTAACATTTAGACCTAATTTTTTGAATTGCCGGGTAAAGTGCGTGTAGGTTGTTGATTCTATATTAAATGCCAGCCAATCATCTATGACTTTAGACCGGCCTTTAGTGCCGTGTTCAGGCGAGCAAACAAATACAAATTTTTCATTACGAAGCTTATTTACCTTAATATCTTTAGTTAACTTGCCCGGCTGGCCGGTTATTAGGCCGGCGTCAATCTTATTGGCAATAATGTCATTAATTATCTTTCTTGAGTTATCTACCATTATCTCTAGGTCTGCTAAAAGCTCGGAGTCTTTAGTGGAGGAATATAGTAGATAGGCAATACTGTCTATGATTCCAACGTGGCGGGACTTGTCTTTATAGATACTGTCCAGCTTACGGTGAAGCAGACTGTCTTCTTTAAGGATTTTTGTACTGCTAGCAAACACTAACTTACCCTCATCAGTTAGTTCAATGTTGTACCGTTTTCTTTCAAATAGTCTGACTCCAAGCGAACGCTCCAGGGAGCCAATGGCAAGTGTAATAGCCGGTTGTGATATGCCTAATGTCTTAGCCGCTGCCGAGAAACTTTTTAATTTTGCGACAGTGTAAAACTTTAAATATCTATGATCCATAAACTGATTATACTATATAGCTATTACTTATCGTGGGTATAAGCTTGTCTTATATCTAAATTTAATATAGAATTCCTTTTATGAATAAAACATCAAGTTCTAAAGGAAAAATAAAAATTGCCGTAGTTGGAGTAGGAAATTGTTTCTCTGCCCTGTACCAAGGTTTCGAATACTATAAAAATGATTCGGGCTCTGATATTCCCGGAGTTATGTTTGCCGATATCGGAGGTTATAAGCCAAGTGATATTGAAGTAGTTGCCGCCTATGACGTCGACCCCAGAAAGGTTGGCAAACCAGTGGGCGAAGCTATTTTTGCCGCCCCAAACTGCGCTAGAACCTTTATGCCTAAAGTACCTAAGGGCCCAATTGTCCAGATGGGCCACGTTCTAGATGGCGTTTCGGACTATATGCTGGATCAGCCGGAAGAGGTCGGCTTTAGAATCTCAAAGGCTAAACCGGTAGATATGGTTAAATCCCTGAAGAAAAGTGGCGCCGACATACTTGTTAACTATCTGCCTGTCGGCTCTCAGGAGGCAACTGAATTCTACGCTCAAGCTGCTATTGATGCCGGCGTTGCTTTTCTAAACTGCATACCGGTCTTTATAGCCAGTGATCCGAAGTGGGAGAAGAAGTTTATTGACGCAAAATTAACAATTATTGGTGATGATATGCGTTCACAGCTTGGCTCTAGTGTGCTTAGCCAGGTTCTTCAAGAACTGGCATTTGACCGAGGCATGGTCGTCGACTTTCACCAACAGATAAATATTGGCGGCAATACAGACTTTAACAACATGATGGTTCATTCCCGTCTGGCCAGCAAAAAGAAGAGTAAAGAAAATGTTATTAGGGCACAGAATGAACTAAGAGGCATAGAAGTTCCGAAGAATAGTATATTTGCTGGACCTAGTACTTTCCTGCCTTATCTAAGAGACAATAAGGTTGCTTATTTCAATATTAGACTCAGGGGGTTTGCCGACGCTTCAGTTACACTCGACGCTAAATTATCTGTTCAGGACAGCGAAAATAGCGCAGGAGTAGTCATCGACGCCATAAGGTATCTGAAAGTTGCTAGAGAAATGGGAATTGTTGGCGCATTAAGAGGCCCCAGTGCCTGGACACAAAAAACGCCGCCTAAGCAAATGATGTACAGTGATGCTAAACATGAGTGTGAAGCTCTGGCTAAAAGAGAAAAAACAGCTATCGCAAAAAATTAACAAATAGTTATATAGATTTTATTCTGACTGCCGCCTGTTCATTACTTCTGTACTGCTAAGTCGTTTTATTTCGTCCGCTATGGCCAGCTAGAGATATTTTTACAGAAATTGATATTTGCTGGTTACGCAAATCTTAGTAAAATGGTTGTGATAATATTAAATAGAAAATTTAATAAAAATGTGGATACAGCCTTTTAATCCGTTGCACAATTTGGTTTGGTCAACTGTTATTGCTGTAGCTCCTATTATAATTTTAGGCGGACTGCTTTTAAGCCGTAAAGTTGCCGGTTACGTAGCAACAATTGTTGCTCTTTTAATTGCCTTGATCATTGCTATTTGCGTTTATAGTATGCCAGCAAAGCTAGCTGGATTATCTGGTTTGTATGGCATTTTAGATGGCTTGATGCCAATTAGCTGGATTGTCTTAGCAGCTATATTCCTATACAACATCAGTGTAGCCAGCGGCAGTTTTGATATAGTCCGCCGTAGTATTGAGTCAATTACTAACGACCGGCGACTACAGGCTCTACTCATTGCCTTCTGTTTTGGTGCTTTCTTAGAGGGCGCAGCAGGATTTGGTGCTCCAGTGGCAATTACAGCGGGTATATTAATTGGCCTGGGTTTTGTGCCCATCTATGCTGCAACTGTTTGTTTATTGGCAAATACTGCCCCAGTGGCTTTCGGCGGGATTGGTATTGCCGTTGTAACGGCAAGTCAGCTGACTAATATAAGTGCCAATACTCTGAGCCGGATGATTGGTCATCAGTTACCGCTTATAGCTCTGATTATCCCCCTCTGGTTAGTAATTATAATAGCCGGATGGCGCAATGCCCGGGCTATTTGGCCGGCTATATTAGTCACTGGCGGTGCCTATGCCATAACCATGTTTTTAACGTCCAGTTATTTAGGTCCATCCTTACCTGACATACTGTCTTCTATTGTTTCCATGCTCTGCCTGGTGGGCCTACTATCTGTATGGAAACCAAAAACTGTTTGGCGCTTTCCTAACGAAAAAACCCCAGTTGCCGAAGAAGATAAATTTCGGCCTAGTACGTCAGCTCTTATCAGGGCCTGGACGCCATTCTTACTTTTAATTGTATTTATTACTAATTGGGCATTTTCTGGCACTAAAGCTCTGCTTGAACGATATACGGTTATTATTCCATTTGGCCCCCTCAATCACAGCATAAGCGTTGGCGGACATTTATTAAGTATTAATTATGAATTTGCTTGGCTGCAGGCTGCTGGAACTAGTATCTTTTTAGCGGCCATACTATCGGCAATATTAATGCGAATGCCGTTTAAGCAGGTTCTTCGGGTTGCCGGGCAGACAATAAATGAGCTAAAACGTCCTATTCTAACGATTGCATCAATTGTCGGTTTCGCTTATGTCGCTAATTACTCCGGTATGTCGGCTACACTTAGCAGGGCCCTTTCAAATACAGGCAAAGTTTTTCCGTTAGTCGCTCCGTTGCTCGGCTGGATAGGAGTTTTTATAACTGGCAGCGATACATCTTCCAATGCCCTCTTCAGTACCGTCCAAGCCCATACGGCCACTACGCTTGGGATAAACCCTGTTCTTACGGTAGCCTCTAATAGCACTGGGGGTGTGGCGGCTAAAATGATTTCTCCTCAGAACATTGCTGTGGCTGCAGCCGCGACTAAACTGACAAACAAGGAAGGCAGACTTTTCCGGCGGGTAGTCCTGCATAGTGTGGCTCTTATTAGCATTATCTGCATAATTACATACGTTCAAGCCAATTACTTAAAGTGGATGATACCGTCTTACACGGCAATAGGTAAACAAGTAACCGCTCGATTTAGTTCTTCAGATATGATAATTATTGGAATTTCAGTAGTAGCCATTATTGCTTTGGCAATAACCGCTCACTACGGGAGATCTTCTGCTTACCAAAAGGAGTCAGCCAGTAACTTCCATGCAGTTTAATGCAAAACTTGAAAGCCTGTTTTATTTTAAGACAGTGAGCTATTGAATGCCCTGGTAGCCCAAGCTACGACAATAATAGTCAGCGGGATCAGGAACAAAAACGCTTCACCGACTTGCGCATTGAGAACATGACCGGCAACTAACAGCCGTCCAGCTTGAACCGCATAATATGCGGGGTTAAAATGGGCAATTACCTGTAGCCAGGTTGGCGCCAGAACCATTGGCAGCAGCATTCCAGATAGTAGGATTATGGGTAAATTAATTCCTTGGACAATCGGGGATAATCTATCTTCATCCTTCAAGATAAGTCCCAGGGCATTACCGAATGACGAAGTTGTTATTAATAGAAGGGCGACCAATACCAGTAGTACCAGATAACCTAGAATGTGGATATGAAAGCCGAACGGGATAGCAACTAGCGTGAAAAAGACGACTATTACGAGGGTATTAACCAGATCTCTCAGGACTCTTCCGGCAAGCAGCGCAAAACGGCTCACGGGCGTAACCCGAAAACGTTCAACTACTCCGTTTTTTACTTCGTCAATCATGGTATAGCCAACAAAAAGTCCGCTTAAAAAGGCAACTATCACCAGCAGTCCTGGTACAAATAAATTAAGCACGTCAGCCGAACTATAGCCAGGTATATGGAGTTTTTTGAGCAGTGGCGAGAACAAAAGCAGATAGACGACTGGTGTTAGCATGCTGACGACTATATATATCGGGTTACGAAGCGTTTCCAGCATTTTACGCCAAAAAAGAAGTTTTATATCGTTCAAGGTTTTCATTCTTGCGCCTCCTTGTCTCTTAACGAATAACCTGTTTTTAGTAAAAATACATCGTCAAGAGACGGTTCGGTGATGGTTATTGTTTTTAGTTTAATTCTTTGCTGATCGATTAGTTTCATAAATTGAGCTACCGCTAACGCCCCATCTTTAACGTGAATCTTTATGTACCCTTCATCCTCGCTAACTTTTTGGGTAAATTTTTCTTTGCTGAGCAGTGTTAGTAACTTTGGCCCCTCTTCTGCCTGATTAACTATATTGACGGTAATACAATCTACACCAACATCTTTTTTTAAAGTTGCCGGTGTGCCCTCAACGACAATTTTACCTTCGTCAATAATCATCAGCCGGTCAGATAAAATATCAGCTTCTTCCATGTAATGAGTAGTCAAGAAGATGGTAACACCCTCGTTTTTAAGTTTAGTAATCTCGTCCCATAAGTTTGCCCGGTTTTGAGGATCAAGCCCGACAGTCGGTTCATCCAAAAACAGTACTTCCGGGCGATGCATAATGCCGATGGCTACGTCTAGTCTTCGTCTCTGCCCGCCTGAATAGGAATAAACAATTCTGTCCGCGAAGTTATCCAGTTGAAGCAGTTTAATAAGCTCCGCTGCTCTTGCTTTAGCTTCCTGACGAGACATACCGTAAAGTCGTCCCTGTAGGATTAGGTTCTCTACCCCAGTAGCAGGGCGATCGGATCCGCCGTTTTGGCCAACATAGCCAATATGACGACGGACTTCATCTGGTTCTTTAATAGCATCATAACCAGCTATAGTGATACTGCCGCTAGTTGGCGGCATTAGCGTAGAAAGCATCCTTAAGGTAGTAGTTTTACCTGCGCCATTAGGCCCCAAGAATCCGAATATCTCCCCACCTTGATCGACCGAGATATTAACTCCGTCAACAGCCTTAATTAAGCCTCTTTTGGTAGAAAAATATTTCTTTAAGTTTTTCGTTAATACGACTTGATCTGACATTTATCGACCCTCAGCTTTATTTGTTACCGATATATTTTATATGAGTTATCTCCATTAACATAGAGTTAATTAAGTATTGCAGTAAGTTACTAAGTTGGTCGGAAATTTATTGACCCGTGTATAGTTAAAATCATAAGCAAAATAGTATTATTTAAGGTATAATTTAATCATCAAAAATGAAAGATACATTCCACAGATTTTCGGTTAAATTATCTTCTCTTGCCGGAACGACGTGGGCATTTATGTTAGCTATCATAGGAGTATTAATATGGGTTATCAGCGGCCCTTATTATCACTTCTCTAACACCTGGCTGGTCTTAATATCGGCTATAACTGATGTCGTAATATTCGTTATGGTATTTTCACTTCAAAATACTCAAAATCGAGACAGCAAGGCTATACAGCTTAAACTAAATGAATTAATTCATGCTGATAAGAAAGCCCGTGACGAATTTGTAGGCCTTGAGGAACTGACCGATCAGGAGTTGGTTGATATAGATAATGAGTTCAAGAAAATCCTGACTAATGTCGACCCGAATCACCCTCTGCATAAACTTCATAAAAAAATAGCTGAAGAGAAAAGTTTTAGATTCGATATTCCCAAGCAAGCCGGACGAATTGTAGAGACACTTCTAAGCCCGTTTAAAGAAGACACCAAGGGTCAATAATAGCTGAACTTGCAGCGGCCTCTAAGCGCCCTGCATATAGTCTATGGCTTCGGTGAACTGGCTGTTATAAAGTGATGCATAAAAACCATTTTGGGCCAATAGTTTATTGTGGGTGCCGTGTTCGACAATGTTGCCGTCGCGCATCACAAGGATTAGATCGGCATTACGGATAGTGCTCAGTCTATGGGCAATTACAAAACTGGTCCGGCCTTTCATTAGCCTCTCCATAGCGCTTTGGATTAATACTTCGGTGCGGGTATCCACTGAGCTGGTAGCTTCATCCAGTATCAGCATCGGCGGATCGGCCAGCATGGCCCTGGCAATTGTAATAAGCTGCTTTTCGCCCTGGGCTAAATTGCCTGCTTCTTCATCTAAGACCATATCGTAGCTTTTAGGCAAGGCACGGATAAAGCCGTCAGCATGGGCGGCCTTAGCGGCATCGACTATTTCCTCCATTGTGGCGTTATCTTTACCGTAGGCAATATTGTCTTTAACACTGCCGTTAAAAAGCCAGGTGTCCTGCAGCACCATGCCGAATATCTTGCGGACATCAGCCCGCTTCATATCACGGGTATCGACGCCTTCTATCCTGATATGGCCATCACTTACATCATAAAAACGCATCAGCAGGTTGACCATAGTTGTTTTACCGGCACCCGTCGGACCGACTATAGCTATGCGCTGTCCGGCTTTTATGTCAGCTGTAAAGTCCTTAATGATCGTTTTTCCGGGGTAGTAGCCGAATTTAACATGATCAAAGACAACGTCACCCTTAACTTCATCAAGAACTTTATAGTCGATGGGGTCGGAAGGCTCTTCTTCCTCGCCAAGGAAATCAAAAACCCGCTCAGCAGCGGCTGCTGCCAGCTGCAGGACATTAGCTACGTTAGCAGCCTGGGTGATCGGCTGGTTAAGCAGGTTTATATAAATTAAGAATGATTGAATGCCGCCAATGCTGACTGAACCCTGGACAGCCAGCCAGCCGCCGCCAACTGCCACACCGACAAAGCCTAAGTTGCCGACAAACTGGGTAATAGGCATCAGTAAGCCGGACAGGAATTGGGACCTCCAGGCATTGCCGTAGAGCTTATTATTCAGCTTACGAAAGGTGGCAATGGAACGCTGTTCACCGTTAAAAGCCCGCATGACTACGTGTCCGGAAAACATTTCTTCAACGTGTCCGTTAAGTTCGGCTAGACTATCCTGCTGACCCATAAAATAGCCCTGAGAACGTTTAATTATTAGAGTACTCAGGCCAAAGCTAATGGGGATCATGGTGAGGGCAATGAGGGCTAGCTTCCAGCTAATGGTAAACATCATGCCAATTACACCTATAACCATGACTATGGAGGTAATAATTTGGGTCAGGCTTTGGTTTAGGTTTTGGCCGACCGTATCGACGTCATTGGTGACCCGGCTAAGAATTTCGCCGTATGGCTGATTGTCGAAGTACCTGAGCGGAAGATGGTCGATCTTACGGGCAATATCGTGGCGTAATCTATAAGTAAGCTGCTGGACCATGTCGGTCATCAGCCAGCTTTGGCCGTAGGAGAAGATAGCGCTGATAAGATAAATTACGACCAATACGATGGCCAGATTGGCAATACTATGAAAATCAAAGCCGGCATGTCCGTTGGTAAATATAACCTTTGAAATGGCCGATTTCGCCGATGCCGGAATTTTGTCTGATATCTTAGCTGGCAGATGAGTTAATAGTTGCTGTCCGGTCATATGGGCAGGCAGTTTAATTGTTTTTGGCAGTTTGTTTATAATCCCCGAACTGGTACGCTGGGCTATATAGCCGTCGACCACATCATTGGTCATGTCTCCCAGCAGCTTTGGTCCGGCAATCATAAAAGATGTGCTGATAATGGCAAACATAAAGACTACACCCAGCCGGAACCAATACGGCCGAAGATATTTAATAAGTTGCTTCATTGTGCCTTTAAAGTTTTTGGCCCGGTCGGTGCCAAAGGCAATAGGGCCCCCTCTGCCGGCAGCGCGCCCTAGGCCTAGGCCAGCTGGCCGCGCAGGAGGTCGTTGTTCATCGCTCATATAGCGGCTCCGGCGTCTTGGGCTTTAAAATTCCCAAGCGTTTCACTAAGTTCTTTTTCCGACAACTGAGACTCGGCGATTTCCTGATAGATTTTACAGGTCTTTAATAGTTCCTCGTGCCTTCCCTGCCCGACTATCCGGCCATCATCAATAACAATTATGTTGTCTGCGTGCATAATCGTACTTATGCGCTGGGCTACTATCAGGACGGTCTTATCCAGCGTTTCTTTTTCTAGAGCTTTACGAAGTCTTGCATCAGTCGCAAAGTCAAGAGCCGAGAAACTGTCATCAAAAATATATATCTCTGGGTTATAAGCTAGAGCCCGAGCAATACTAAGCCGCTGTTTTTGACCGCCTGAGACATTGGTACCTCCTTGAGATATGGGACCCTCCATCTTGTCGTCCAATAGGTCAATAAATTCTGAAGCTTGGGCAACGTTCGCAGCCTGGTTGAGCTCATCTGGAGTAGCTTTTGGCGACCCGTAGGCTATATTGCTTTTAATAGTTCCTGAGAATAGGACTGCTTTTTGCGGTATATAGCCGATCTTACGGTGAAGATCTGTTTGAGTCATTTGTCGAACGTCGACACCGTCAACTAGCACCTGGCCTTCGGTTGCATCGTAAAAGCGGGGGATTAGGTTGACAAGGGTTGACTTGCCGCTTCCAGTACTGCCGACAAAAGCTGTGGTTTGACCCGGCCGTGCTTCAAATGTGATATGTTCAAGCACCGGTCTTTCTGCTCCGGTATAAGTAAATGTTACATCTTTAAAAGAAACGACACCGCGTTCACTGTCTGGTGATTTTGCAGACTCTAATGGATCAGCTACGGCTGGCTCGGTGGCTAATACTTGGCCGATACGTTCAGCTGACACCATAGCACGAGGTGCAAATACAAAAATGATAGATATCATCAGAAAAGCCATGATCCCGTAAAGCGCGTATTGGACAAATGCCAGCATCCCGCCTATTTGTAAATGACCGGAGCTAACTTCATGGGCGCCTACCCAGACGATCAGTATGCTGACACCGTTCATGATAAGCATCATTGTCGGCTGCATAGTCGACAGCAGGCGGTTGACAAAGGTGTTGATTATTCTTAAGTCTTTATTTGTATCGTTAAATTTATCTTCTTCACGTTTTTCACGGTTGAAAGCTCTTATTACTCTTATACCTGTTAGGAACTCCCTTGTTACAAGGTTAAGCTGGTCGACTAGCTTCTGGACTTTATGAAACCTGGGCATGACTAAGGCGAATAGGCTGGCAACTACTAGGATAAGGGCGGCAATAGCGACGGCCATTATCCAGGTCATCGAAGGAGCTAGATGGTAAGCTTTAATAATAGCCCCGACACCTAAGAAAGGTGCCATAAAAGCCAGCCGAAGCAGCATAACCAGAACTTGTTGAATTTGCTGGACGTCATTTGTTGACCTGGTAATGAGAGAAGCGCTAGAAAAGCTGTTAAACTCAACGAGAGAAAATCTTTCGACTTTAGTAAAAATTGCTTCCCTTATCCGTCGTGTGTAACTAGTAGCCATCCGTGTAGCCACAAAACTGACACAGACCATAAAAACACCACCTAGTAAGGCGATAATAATCATTCTAAGTCCGGTGCTGTAAATAACTTTCGTATTGCTAGCGACAACACCTTTGTCGATAATCGTAGCCATATAATTAGGCAGCGCCAGAGTAGTCCAGGTTTGGCCGTAAACTAGGCCCAATAAGAGCACTAGGGGTAATAGATAAGGTATAAAGTAATAAGCAAGTTTTCGCACTTTTAGTTTTTCTCTGATTTCATATTATTTATTTTTAGTTGCCTTTTTCACCTCGTTTAGTAATGGTTTGAAGTGGCTAAACATAGCTTCAGCCCGTAATTCGAAACTTTCAGCCTTGGTTATTAATATATCTTTTCCGTCGCCCCTGGTAAAGACTAGCACCTTATCGCCTGGTCCGATTAACAGCTGCGATCTTACGTCAGCTGGGATTACTATCTGTCCTCGTTCACCTACGGTTACAGAACCGGCAAATTTTGGAAACATCTACTAATTCCTCATGTAAATCATATTTATCATACTACATTTTAAAGTTTATTACTTCAATCGATATTCCTACAGTTTAAGGCAGGCTATTTATGTATAATCAAATATGTAAAGTAAATATGATCGGAGATGCTATGTGGGATAAAGATAAAATGGGTGAGATGGACGAAGAGAAAAAGGCAAAATGGGTTAAGAAAATGAAAGATCTCGGTATTCCCGAAAATAAAATTGACGAGCCTTTAATATGGATCATGAAAAAAACCTCGCATAAGATAAGCAAGCTACGTCTAATGCTTGACGAAAAAGGCGTTGATGAAGCAAAAGCCAAAGAGATCGTTAATAAATTAGTCAGCCATTCTCTTGAAAAAGATATAGCAAAGGTTAAAGAGTGGCATAAAGAGCATAAAGAGAAATAACTTTTCTAAGCTAATTTGAATTTAAGGAGAACTTATGGAAGACAATCAGCTTAAGTTAGATCCAAAAAATACAGCACTAGTAATTATTGACCTGCAACATGGTATTGCGGGCAGCCAGACTGCCCCGCACTCAGGCCCTGAAGTAGTGGCTAATGCGGTAAAGCTGGCCGACCATTTCCGCGAGCAAGGTTCTTTAGTTGTACTTGTAAGAGTCAGTAGTTTTGACGGCAAAGACCGTATAGAGCAGCAAACTGATGCCTCTTCAATGAGATCGGCCTCTATGCCGGAAGGATTTGACGTTATTGTTGAAGAGCTTGGGCCGAAAAAGGGTGATCTTGTAATTACTAAACATCAATGGGGTGCATTTTACGGTACTGAACTTGACTTGCAGTTACGCAGGCGTGGTATTAATACAATTGTAATAGGCGGCATATCGACTAATATGGGTGTAGAATCAACCGCCCGCGATGCTTACGAGAGAAATTATGCCTTAGTATTTGTGGAAGACGCCATGGCAGCCAGGTCAAGTGAGTCGCACGCTTTCGCAATTACCAGCATCTTTCCGCTTATTGGCCGGGTTAGATCGACCGAACAGATTCTAAAAGCTTTTTAGAGACGTTAATGTTTTAAGGCTGGGTGGTATTAGCTGTAGACAGCATAAGTTGTGTAATGGCTATTAAACCTAAACTCATAGCGACCAGAAATAGACCCTGGGACGTGGGCGTAAAACGGTTAGTTATTATGCTGAATAGCAGGAATAGTCCTGCTAGAATCCAGACATAATAAGTATACTGGGCAAACTTAGCAGCACTGCTGGTCAGTTTTCTAACACGAATAAGACGATGACAGATGGTGAGACCAAAGAATATTGATAGATAAGCCGCTAGGCTGGCAATATCATGAAAAGTAAATATCTGGCTGGGATCAATACCGCAAGCAGATATGCTGGACGAGCATTTATCGGCAATTGGTACAGTCGCGTCCAGTAACGTAGCCAAACCAAAGATATTGAAAACAATTAAAATATTTTTTGAAGCTCTTTTACTTAGCCACATTAACCAGCCTACGCCAATAATGAATAAGGAAGTTATTACATCCGCTAAGATAAATAACCAGCTGTATGGCCGGCCGTATGCCTCCAAGACGCTAAAGTATGTATTATGCAGTGCCTGAGGATCTAATAGGTAGCCAAAAGCCCAAAAGTTATATAGCAGGCCAGCTGAAATAGCCAAACCCATTGTCAGCTTTCTATACTTACTGTCAGGGTTGTTTGGTTTTATACCCATTGTGCTTAAAGTTTAATTTATTTCGTTGCCAATCGCTAGTACGACTAATTGCTTATCTTGTATAATTTGAATGATGGCTCAAAAGAAAACACCAAGCTTTGTTAAAGTTTTACCGTATATATTAATTGCTGCCGGTATTATTGGTATAGTTTGTTCCTTGATCCTGGTCCATGATCAGATAGAGATATGGCAGAATCCTTCTTACCATCCAGCTTGCAGCCTCAACCCTGTGTTAAGCTGCGGCAACGTTATTAACTCTAACCAAGGGCACATACTTGGTTTTCCGTCACCTTTCTTTGGTCTTTTATTCTTCCCTGTCCTTTTAACTGTAGGGGTAAGTATATTAGCCGGCGCCAAGTTTAAAAGATGGTATTGGCAGAGTTTAGAAGTTGCCGGCATAGGCGGCGTTGCTTTTGCTCTTTGGCTGTTTGCCTTGAGTTTATTTAAGATACATGCGCTATGCCCTTACTGTCTTAGTGTTGACGTTACTGTCTACATAACTGTCTGGTATTTAACGCTTTATAACCTTGAAAAAGGGCATATTAAGATACCCCTAAAACTGTCTGAATTTTTAAGACGTTATCACTTAGACATAATAGTTTTTTGGTTCGTAATACTTATTGTTTTTACACTACATCACTTTTGGTATTACTACGGCAAACATCTTTAGGTTTTGGAATAGTCTTTAGCTCTAGTTACAGGTTCTTGCCTATCGGAGTCTTATAGAACCAAACCTTCACCGTATCCATCACTACAAAGTAAATTAGGGTTAGAAATACTATTGGCACAAAGAGGCCTATTGAGAAATTACTAAAACCTATGATTCTTTTAGTGAACGGAATATATACCAAAGCGGTAGCAATGATCGTTATGGCAGCAAAAGATGTCTTCATAGCTTTAGATAGTTTTGGAGCCCGCCAGAAGTGGTCTTTATTCCTAATGGAAAAGATAACTATTAGGGCAATGGATGTTAGATATAGATAAAGCCCGGTTGAAGCAACATTAGCTGAATGGGACTTTACTATTGAGAAGTACATAATCTCAAATACGGCTGTTAAAGTGCCTAGAAAAATGGAGATAAACATTAGGGAGTGAACGTTAAATTTACTTGGTCGGCTAAGGTCATTTTTATCTACGTTATCTGTAGCGATAGTTACGCAAGGCAGGTCTGTGAGCAGCGAAGTTAGAAGTACTTGGACGGGTAGGATTGGCAAACTGTTAACTGATAGCAGATAAAGGGTTGACAAGGCAAAGAAATTACCCCAGTTGCTAACAAAGGTAAACCTAATGTATTTATTAATGTTAGCGAATATTTCTCGGCCGTATTTAATGCCGTTTATAACTACGCCGATGTCATTTCTTAGTAGTAAAATGTCGGCACTTTCCTGGGCAACATCGGTAGCGTTATTAACAGCTATAGCAACATCAGCCAGCTTGAGGGCTGGTGCATCGTTAATACCGTCACCTTGGTAGCCAACAACATTACCATGTAGTTTAAGTAACTTAATGATGCGGTATTTTTGTTCCGGATTTAGTCTCGCAAAAGCATTATGGCTTTTAAGTGCTTCGACTAGTTGGCTATCGTTCATAGACTCAACTTCATCACCCGTAAAAACAGTCTCGTTTGCTTTAATTAGTCCGACTTCCCGGGCCACGTATTCGGTTACTTCACGGCTGTCGCCAGAAAGTATCTTAATCTCAACGCCAAGCTTCTCAGCTAGTTTTATGGTCTGTTTAGCCGTTGGTCTTAAGGGATCTTCCAGCGAACAAAAACCGACGAATATTAGATCCTCTTCGTTTTTTAAAATGTCAAAACTGTCTGATTTATAGTCCACTTCTTTATAGGCAATAGCCAGGTGTCTAAGACCGACTTTACCGTCCTCCTTAATAACGTCCAGGTACTTTTTAGTTTTATCGTGATTAGTTAAATGTAGTAGTGTTTCAGCTGAGCCGACTTCAATTAAATATGTCTTATCGCCATTTCCAGCAACTACCCGTCGTCTTCTGGCAGCCGGGTCAAAAGGCAGTTCTTTAAGTCTTTTAAACTCCCCAGCCTTCTTTTGGAGATCTAGAGGTATATAGTCTAAGAAGGCTTTATCAAAAGAGCTTTGAAGTTTAATGTGCTTTTTATCCAAGTCTTCGAGTGATGCTATAGCTAGCAGCTGAAAGAGTTCATCATCACTAGTTGTGAGCTGTTTGATGGTTAGTTTGTTTTCCGTTAAAGTACCTGTTTTATCACTGCAGAGAACATTAATATCACCCAGGTCCTCAACGGCCGTCAGTGTCTTAGTTATAACGTGTCTTTTGGCAAGGTTTAGGGCTCCTCTAGATAGGGTAACGGTTGTAATAACCGGCATGGCTTCAGGTACGACAGCAATCGATAAGGCAATTATAAATAGAGCTAAGGTACTAATATCTGTATGGCCGTTACTTATTATTAGCTTTAGGATAAAGACGCCTAGAAGCGTCAGGAAGGTAACTTTAACCAGGAAAGAACTGAAGGCACCAAGAGATTTTTCAAACTGGGTAACTCTTTTTGTTTCGCTAGACAAGTGGGCAATCTTGCCAAGTTCTGTATTTAAGGCGGTGGCATAAACAACACCCTTGCCTTCACCTTCTTCGATGGTACTGCCGGCAAAGACAATAGATTGATTTCCAGTGGCCGTTTTAGTTACCGGTACTGATTCACCAGTTAGCTGAGACTCGTTGACAGACAAGTCGTCGGTAATGAATAGTCTGACGTCAGCCGGAACAACGTCTCCTTCTTTTAAAAGAACTACGTCACCAGGAACTAATTGGCCTTCCGGGATTAACTCTTCGCTTCCATTTCTAATTACTAGAATCTCTTTGCCGACTAGTTTCTCAAGTTTCTCAACCGCCTTTTCCGATCTGTATTCCTGGTAGAAACCAAGCCCAGTGTTTAAGACTAGGATTACGGCAATAACTACTCCGTCATTAAAGTCATGAACGGCAAAAGATATTATGCTGGCTGCTACAAGAAGATAGACTAACGAATTCTTAAACTGTTTAATTAAGATTCTAAGAGCTTTATGCTTAATTTCATTCTTAATGACATTTGGGCCATATTTAGTTAAACGGCTTTTAGCTTCCTGTTCGGATAGGCCTGTATCGGAAGTTTTTAGTTCTTCGTATACTTGGTCTAAACTTAGGCTCTTCGCTTTTGCTTTATCCATCGCTTTTATCTAGATAATAGCAGTTATGTTTATTAGTCTCTAGTCAAATCTGCCGATTAATTGATGCGACTATCAATTAGTCTAGTTGACAATCAGGAAATGTTGTTTAATAATGAAATTGTAATAAATAAGGATAAAAAGAATGAATTGGACTCATTTACTAGGATGGGGCTCGCCAATAGGATTGGGTGCGTTTTTTATAGGTCTTGGTGCTTTGCTTAAAGGCTTAATGCACGGCAAGATGTACGGTAAGCACGGCTGGCACGAAAAATAAATCTATTGATTGTATTGATTAGGCTGCTCAGTTTGGACATGGTCCGGCTGAGCGTCTAAATTTGGTTGCTCAGTTTCGGTATGATCTGGCTGCTGAGTCTCGATTGGATTGGGCTTAGAAGTATCAACCGGATTAGACTGCTGAGTTTCAGTTGGATTAGGCTCCGCAGTATCAGCTGGACTAGGCTGCCCAGTTTGGACGTTATCAGGTTGAGCATCTAAAGAAGTGCTCTCTTCTTGAGTTGGCGGCATAAGGATACTATCAACTAACTGGTCTAATTGGTCGTTACTAAGATTAGCTTTAACAGCATAACCGGAAATACCCATGCCTCTTATCCCGGTAGGAGCATCTGCTTCATTTAGATTAGAGATAATGACCACTGGTACATCTTTGCCCCAATCGTTCTTACGCATCGTTTCTAATATCTGATCACCGGCTATTTTAGGAACCATAAGATCAAGTAAAACTAGGTTGGGTTGTTCTTTCTGGATTAAATTAAGAGCCGTTATACCATCATTAGCAACGAGCACTTCGTAACCAAGTACCTCTAGTCTGGTTTTATATATCTCAGCTAGGTTTGTGTTGTCTTCTACGATAATTATTTTTTGTGATTTTCCAAATTGTTCCATAGCTATTTGATTGTAGCATAAGAATTATAAAAATGTGAAAAAGATCATGGCTGCATTTGGGCGTTGTTCTAGAATTAATTTCAATGAACAGAGATCTTAAATTCAATCAGCTGCAGCTTTGGGGGACTGCTAGGATATATACGGTCGAGATAGACGGAAGCGTTGCTTTTACTGATGAAATTGCTTTCGAACCAACTATTGATGAGGCTAAGCTTATTGCCCATCGGCAAGCTTGGCGACTTCCAACCATAGCCTGGGTTAATTTTTTCTCGGAGGCTATAGTAGACAGTGAAGTGTCAAGTCGTCTAGGTGAGAGCTTAATTGCCGTAGGATTTGACGTCCATGACCGCCATATATTTAAACCTGCTTCTAAGGTTCCAGAAGTAGATAACCTTGACGATTACCGTTACCTCGCCCTGTGGCTAGGTCGGCTGGCTGAGGGTGATGAGCGTCTTGTGCCGGATAGATACGAAGAACTTTTATCAATAACTGAGAATTACTAACGTTATTTATACTGCTGATATTTACTATCTTTATAAACTAAGAGGTCCCTGTCTGCGTAGTTGCCGGCAAAGTATGTTTAAGAATCCTAACCAACCATTACTATCAACAGCACTACAACAACTGCCAACCAATCATGCATCCCCCATTTTTTGAGTCTAACTAACTCTTTCGCTTGTTCTGCCCCCTTTGGTTCTTCTTAGTCTTTTAAGTCTAGTAACACTCATACTTTGTATGGAACACATTAAAGATCGCCTGCGGCCAAGACTTATATCCGAAGGTTCTGAAAGACTGTCTTCATGGAACAGATACCAACCGCCTTTTATTACTTGTTCATTAACGAAGTTCGGCGGGTAGTAAGGGGGCACTTCATATATATCTCTGGTATTGTCGTCGTAATATCTCTGCATTTTCTCTTTTAATTAATTAGCTATGGATTAGGGGGTAACTTCGGTTTTTAAGCTTTCGCCATAACCTATTAGCTCGGGCCTGACTAATCCGGCTCTGTAAACGATACTCGTGTATTCTGACAAAATCCTTAAGATATTCGTCACTGAATATGGGCCTGTCTATAATCTCTGGCATAAGTTACCTCCCTACTTGCCTAAGTAGCTTATGGGACGGCATCGAATCTTAAATTTAATACTATGCATTCGGCGTCCCACAACTACATAGCTAAATCTTAAACGTTTTATAAATGACGATCTGTATGCTTATTCATATTTAAAAAGTAAGATTACCTAGGGTTTAATCTGTAAAAATAATTACTGGCAGTAAGTAGCTCATGGTTCTACTTGCTAACGTTTGATAATATAGTGTAATGAGCAATAAAAAGGAGAAAAATACATATACATTTTTAAGAAACATTAATTATGCTTGTAACTAATCTTACGGACTTAACCGTCCGTCAAGATCATAGTTGAGTAATGCTAATTAAGATGTAATGGAGTAGGTGTGAAGAAGCGGGCTCTGCCTTACAATTATTTAGTACTTGCAGTGCAGTACGCCACGTCAGCCTTTTTGAAATCCGCTTCTAAAAATAAAATAATTATTGCAAGGATTGAGGAAAATTAATGAATTCTAATTCACTCTATAAGCGAGTCGTAGAAGCAACGGCTGTATATATAGGTCCGTCAGCAGATCGTTTTATCAGCAAGTGTATTGTTGGCCACCTAGGTAAAGCGCCAGAAAGGCTTAAAAATACTGACCTGGATAAAATTATTAAATGGATCAAGCCAGCTATTGCCCTACTTACTGATGACGAACGGACTGTAGACAGCTACATTGAAGACATAAAAGCGCTGGCTGAACCGGCAAGAAAGGTCGGACATTCGTGAGCAGCCCAAAAGAAAAGGAGCTACGGGCCACTATTACGAAGTTGAAACATGAGCTGGCTGCAGCCCACCGCGACCTTATTAAGTCTGCTTCCTATTTTACTTGTATCGGCGAACCTGCCATTGAAACAGACGAATACGGTCGGATTGTAAAGATTAATAGGTATTGTCGGCAAACTCTTGGTTACAGCGACAAAGAAATGTTAGGCAAAAGGTTCACCGATGTAGTTAGAGCCGTTAATGAAGATGGTTCACCAGTCGATGCAATTGACCGACCGATAGCCAAAACCTTTCTAACTGGCCGGCCATACTCTGAAAGAATGTACTATTTAACTAAGGCTAATACGCCAATTCCGGTTGAAATGAATATTTCACCTGTTATTTTTAAGGGCGTGCCTATCGGTACTATTTCAGTCTTCCGTGACTTAACAGATGACTACGTTAAAGAAAAGATTCAGTCGGAGTTTATTTGTATTGCCTCCCACCAGCTTAGAACGCCTTTGTCAGCCATTAATACCTATGCCCAGATGTTAACTGGCGGCTTTACCGGCAAGCTTAGCGACCAGCAGAAAAGTTTTGTGAACGTCATTGAAAGTTCAGCTCACCGGATGAATGAATTAATCCATACTCTGCTTAATGTAACTAGAGTCGAAGCCGGTAATATCTCAGTTAATATTCAAACCGTAGATATTGATGATGTCTGCAAGGAAGTAATCCGTTCCTTAAAGCATTTAGCCCGGGAAAAACACATATCTATCCGCTACTTAAATAACACAAGCTCAACCGTTAAGTCCGACCCGATATTAGTTAGCGAGGTGTTATCCAACTTAGTCAGTAATGCCATTAAATATACCCCGAAAGGTGGCAGGATATCTCTTAACATTAAGTCTAACGATAGATTAATATTCTCCGTAAAAGATAATGGCTATGGCATACACGTCCGAGATCAAGACCATGTCTTTTCTAAATATTACAGGGCTAGCAGTGCTGCTGAGACTGATGAAACCGGCACTGGTGTTGGCTTATATTTAGCTCGTCAAATTGCCGAGAGACTCGAAGGTGATCTATGGTTCAGTTCGGAATTTGGCAAGGGTTCTACCTTTTACTTTTCACTGCCCCTGGTTGGTTCAGCTCATAAGCAAGGTAAGTTTACCTTAGAATTACCTAAGACAAGGTGAAAATTAATGCTAGACTAGTAGAAATATTATGAGAAAATAAATATGGAGGATTGCTAACCAAATGGCCAACATCTTACTGGTAGAAGACGACAAAGACCTAATTGAAGCTTACGCCCTAGTCCTTCAGACTGCCAAGCATAAGATTAAGAAAGCCTATAATGGTAAAGAAGCACTGCTTGCTGCTAAGGAATTTTGTCCTGATTTAATTCTTCTTGATCTTCTGATGCCTATTAAATCCGGTAAAGAATTCTTAAAAGAATACAAGCAGGACAAGAAAGCCAAAGACGTTAAAGTTATTGTTTTCTCTAATCTCCAGGATTCCGATGAACTGGAAGAAGTATATAACCTGGGAGCTAACCGCTACATAATAAAGTCCTGGACTGGACCCCACGGTCTTCTTAAGATTGTTGATGAAGTGCTAGCCGGCTAGAATTCTTGCTTTAATAGCTGATCTAATTTATTAACGTTTATTTTATATTCTGACGGTTTGTAGGTTAATATACCTTTGCTCTTAAACTTGTTAAGTTCAACGGACACTGTTTCTCTGGTTAGTCCGGTCAAACTGGCTAAATGCTGGTGGGTAAGTTTTATGTTGATCACCAGGTTATCACCGCTGGAACTTGGCGCATAAGTATTGGCCAGATATTTTAATATATGGGCTATTTTATCGCTGGCCCGGGTATATAGCAGAGCATTAAGCCTGGTTGAGCTGTTCTTATATTCAGATAGTGCCCTTTTAAGTTCAGAAAGCAGCAGCTCCTGGTCGCCTTTTACGAAATTAACGTAAGAGTCTCTTGGAATGATATATATTTCGCAGTCCGATAAGGCTTCGTAATAATAAGGGCCGACTTTTTCTTCACCCCAGATCCAAAGTTTGGGGAAAGCTGAACCGCTTGTTTCTAGATCGATAAACTGTTCCTTACCGTCATAATCGATGTTATATGTCTTTACTATGCCCTTACTTACAAGATAAACATAACGGGGTGACTCGCCCTGGAACAAAATTAGCTGGCCGCGTTTATACAGACGCTTTTGATACTTCATTAAAAACACCTGCCACTTCTTATCTAACATACATATATTTTAACTTAGACGGCAAATATAATATAGCGGGTTAAGAAAAAACAGGTCTAAAATAAAGACCCCTTGCTTAAAAGGGGTCTTTTAGGGGGGCTATTGCCGGTTTGAAAAGCTCAGATGCCTTTCATTTCGTTCTTAAGTGCCCGCCTCATTCTTATTTGTAAGTCTTTCGACTTCTCATCCCATTGACTGCTAATTTCATCATATATATCATCGTAGCTTATGTCTTGGTTTTTTGTCGGTCTAGATATTATATGCTTTCTACTCAAGGCTGTTCTCCTTTTTAAGTTACTCCTTAACATTTCAGTCTACCTTTTCTTTTCCGCTCGATTTATAGCGTGGTTCTATTTTGACGCTAATGCCATTTTGTCACCATAATAAATGCTACATAGATTATGTAAAAAAATGCTGAGAAAAGTTGTAATGCTTTTAACTATTGGAGCTGAAGCTTGGTTTTTTACCTTTAGCATTTTATTTACATAATGTGTTTGACATAACCGCTTCTTTGGTAGATGATAAAATTGTCAACTAAGGAGGGTGTCTCTATGAGCACTGTAAGTGTAACCAAGGAAAACTGGTGGGCTTTGGTCTTAGGGGGTGTGGCAACATTATTGTTTGGGTTAGCAGCGGTCTTTTGGCCGGGTCTAACACTGCTCGTATTACTATACCTATTTAGCTCTTACGCGCTAATTTTAGGTGTAGTTTACGTATTGGCTGGTCTTGGCGCTGTCGGTCGCAGCGATACATGGTTCCTGCCAATGGTGTTGGGTGCTTTCCAATTAGGCGTTGGGGTTTACCTGTTGCGGCACACAGCCGTAAAGTTCAGCACCTTCATCGTGCTGATCGGCTTTACACTGATTGCCACAGGTGTATTTGAGGCAGTTAATGCCTACTACTCCTCACACATGCCTACTAAAGCCCAAGCTATTAGCTACCTGGCAGGACTAGCCGGGTTAGTAGCTGGTATTGTAATCCTGTTTGCTAAGCAGGTTCATGGTGTATCCTTCGTTTGGATTCTAGGCCTCTACGCAATCGTAGTTGGCACAATCCACTTAGCTGAGTTGTCGGCCACCGACTCCAAGTAAGCTCAGGGCTTACATTAAAAAACAGGCAGGATAACTCTTGCCTGTTTTTATGTTGCCCTCGCTTCTAAAAGCTGGCCCAGTTCAGATTTAGACCGGCTAGTTGTATTTTTTAGGCTTATGTTTTTTATCTTGGCAGGCGGGATTGTCTGGCCGCTGGTAGGAGGCGCCACTATTTCTCCGATTGACTTTAGATAAAAGTTATAGGCCGGCAGATTAGATAGGTCAGCGGCCTTGAGATAGTTGGAAAAACTAGGCAGCAGCAGATCGGCGTCTTTAGGACTGGCCGTTCGAAAACAGATCAGATTACCAATGTTTGCTAGAACTATATTGGTAGATAGACTGTCTTGCTGGGATGGAGACTGCTCAGCCATAGCTAGATAAAGGCCGTATTTCCTAAGTTCAGAAAGCATTTGAATCAGTACGCTCGGCGCATAGTTCTGGAACTCGTCAATATATACAAAGTGATCTTTGCGGTAAGCTGCAGCTGTATCTGCCCTAGATAACGCTGCCAGCTGGATTTTAGTCAGAATTGCTGTAGCAAACAGCCTAGAACCATCTTCGCCTAATTTGCCTTTAGAGAAATTGCAGATTAATATCCTGTTGCTATCCATAACGTTTCTGAGATCGAGGTTGGATTTAGTTTGGCCAAAGACCCTTTTTGTCGGCTCAGAGAATAAGAACCGGCCAATTTTTGACGTTACGCCAGAGGTCATTTTAACTCTTTGGTATTCACCCGCTCGGCCTAATTCGTTACGCCAGAAGTTAATTAAGTTGATATCTTTAAGCTGGTTGGTTACATCTAATCTAAAGCCTGAGTCGGTTAAGAGTTTAAAAATGGTGAATATATTGCTGCCGGGTATTTCAAGTGCCGTACGGATGGAATTCCTGAGAATATATTCCAGTCTATGGGAAGAGACGTCTTCAACCATAAATACTTTTCTAAAGAGGCTAATAACACCTTCTGTCAGCAGCTCTACTTCGTGTGTGTAATTTTCAGTACCGAGGGCATACTTTGTTTCAAGCAGATTAATACTTAGGCTTGTCTTAGCGGAAGAAGGATCGAAGTATATAACGTCTTTTTGCCTCTTCCCTGGTATATTTCTCATAACCTCTCTAGCAAGATCACCATGCGGGTCAATAAGGGTGGCGCCTTGGCCGTTTGATATATCCTGGGAGATTAAGTTAGCCAGCAGCGTAGATTTACCGCTGCCTGTTGCACCCGTTATATATGTGTGTCTATAGCGGGCTAATTTAGGTAAGATGATCTCCTTCATTGACCCTTGATAATTATTTAAGCCGATGACTATATCGCCGGGCCGCTTTTTGCTTTTAAAGCTTTTAGGAATTGGCAGCGTCTTAAAATGCTGGGCATCATATATACCGGATTTTAGATCCGATTTAGTGAAATTTAGCCAGGCTGCTAGATCACTTAGTGAATAGATGTCGCGGGATCCGGGGTTATTTTTTACAATCAACTGCTGATCTCCGCAAGAACCAGCAAAGTTAGTCAGGGCTAATAGAGCTTCTTTTTTAATTTTGGCTAGACGCCTCTTACCGGCTTTAATATCTACTACTAGTCTTGTTTTAAAGAGAGGTTCATAGAGTTTGTCTAGAAGCAGGACACTTTCCTCATGGTCAACCTTTTGTCTCTGGAGTCTAGCGTGGTGCGTATTTGGTTTGGTCGACAAGTTGTTGGCTAGCAGAATAACAGCTTTTAAGGCTGAGGACAGTACGTAAAACAATATAAAGAAGAGTTTGGCTATGTAGCCTTTTAGGGTCTTATCGTTTAGATATGGCCTATAGCCATTTAATAAGCGGCGGCGGATAAAGACAGCTCTAATAGGATGAGCGGCCGCGGACGTGAGGCTTATTACTACCTGTTCGCTATTTTTTAGGTTATTAACCCTTGACAGTGTTTTAAAGAGTGCCTCATTATCTGCCTTTTTAGGGTTAAAAAACGGATAAGCAAAGTGATTCTTAAATTTTAAGATAAGTGAATTGTCGGGTCTAGACAGAATTACTTCAGACCTTTTTACTTCTTCAATGGTTACGCTAGGGCATACTGAGTAGATATGGTGTTTAAGGGTATCTAGGTTATCTTTTGACGAAGCCAGATAGAACTGGACACCGTTAGTTTCTGCCGATTTTATCACGAGTTTAAATTGTTTTTGGGTAGATTCGCTTAAAGCGCAAAGTATTTCTTTGGCATCTTCTATACTCAACTCACTGTCTATGGCTGGTTTAAGTCTGAGATAGGCTAAAGAGTCCGCTTCCATCTAAACCCAATATCTTTATAACTGCTACTATATGCCGGCTGGGACTAATTAGGAATAAGAAATTTATAAGCTGCTGTTCTCTTATCAACAGTTAATCGTGAAACAGATACCATAAACTCTAAACTCTAAGACTTAGTAATTATCAGTCACTCTGATGTCCCGATTATGGTACTTCCCTCTTATTTTATTAAAGGCTTTATGTTCGATTTGCCTGATTCGTTCGTGACTAAGACCGATTAGCTCACCAAGATCTGCCAGAATTAATCCGTCCGGTGAAGAAAATCTGGACATTGCATCACTGTATGAAAGTTGCCCATGGTGGGGAATATCGATAATAACTCCTTCAAAAGCCTCAATATATATAGCGTATCTAAGAGATAAAACAATTTTTTCTTGATCGGTCAAATTGAGATTGGGATCGGCTAACATTTTATTAATCAAGTCCCGATTGGCAATTTGATCTATTGCGGATTCAGGGGAATCACTTAACCGGTCGGAGGTTACTGTATCTGAATATGTAATGTCACCGTAGGATAAAGGTTCATCTAGTGAGGCTATGTTATCCGGACCAAAGCTCAGTAGCAATAAGATGTCATTTTTTTTAAGGCCCATAGCTTCAGATAATTCTTCAATGGTTGGATTACCCCCGAGCTCAGCTTTTATGTCCAATAATTTTCGGAATTGTTCATGCCTGTGAGCTGGTATGCGAATCATTCTCGTTTGGTTAGCTATAGCTCGCATAATCGATTGTTGTATCCAGTTAATAGCATATGTAGAAAACGTGTTGCCGCGATCAACTTCAAAACGAGCAATTGCTCTAGATAGGCCTATATTACCCTCTTGCACCATATCTTGAAATGTCATGGTTCCTCTTCCTGGATATTTCTTGGCTACATGCACAACAAGTCTAAGGTTCGACAAATATATGGTACGATGGGCAATTGCAGCATCGATAAGCACCTGTTCATTATCGGGAGAGACTTCACTAGTACTACCTAAACTTTTTAACAGATCAACCGCTCGGCCTAAAGATTTAAATAATAACTGTATTTCTTCATAGTCAATCAAGTCATATTGCCCCATTTCCTTTAAATAGTGAGATGCTGACTCAGTCGACTCGGTACTGGCCGTACCTTTTTTAAGTTTTTCGACTGCTTTAATTACACTAGGATGATTGCCGTATAGGCGTAATAAACGTACAAAGGGCAAATCCCTTTCGTGTAGCCCGGCGTCTTCTTCATATCCGAGGGAGTCGGGCTCCTTTGCACCAAGGTCTGTTACGGTGGATTCTAATGGTGCTTCGGCTCCGTTTATTTGTCTGTCTGTTGTAGGTTTAACGCCATTTAATGGTATGCGGGCAAGGCCTGATATGGCTATCGTCCCTTCGCTATTTTGTTTCCATCCTGTATCTTCTTCTGATAGCTCTGATGGGGCTAGCAATAAATCAGTAGGCACTAGCTCCATTGCTTGAGCAATGTGATCAAAGCTACTGTGAACTTCGCCAGACCTTTCGGCTTCTGGCAAAACTAAAGTACCAGCTAATTTATTTCCATACTCTGCCATTAATTAATTATTATTGCAGGATTTCGCTACATTTTCAAGGACTTAACACTTTAAATGTTTTGCTATTACCTATAATGTCGCTCTTGTCCTTTTGATATTCTCGACAATTACCTTAGACAATTTGACGATTAGGGCTTACTCTACTCGCCTTCAATATCTCTTTCGTTAAATCTTAGAGCACCGATCAGTATAAATACTATAGCTATAGCTACAATAATTAAATTAACTGACCAATTAGGATTAACGCTTGGTGCTAGAGTTACCTGATGCAATAGCGAAGTGTCAAGCAGCCAGTGATTCAATTTAAGTCCAGTGCCGACCAGTTCAATTAGCAGTGACCAGACTAGAACTGCATAAGCAGCTATGGAGGTCAGACGGGGATAAAAACCGATCGCCAAAATGCCAACTCCAATTATAAATACAGCCGGGACCAGGGCATTGATGCTGGCCAAAGTGAGAGTATGTAACGATACCCCCGTATTTTGGTCAAGTATTCCAAGCCATATACCAAGAGTCGTTACTATGCCAGCCGCAATAATTACTAAAAAGGTTAGGTTTAATCTGCCCAGCAGCCATCTTAGTCTGGCGTACGGCTGGACCAGGAAGTTGTCTAAATAGCCTAATGCTTCTTCACGTCTAGAGGCATTTACACTATTAGCCGCTAGAACCATAATAAGTATAATTTGTATTAAGAAGATCATGCCAAGAAATAACAGCGTGGAAGACAGCTTCGCTGTTTGAATGAAGTGCTTTATGGCACGTTCATAACCTTTGGATTGGCTAAATGCTTGCCCGGTAGATTTAGTGATCAAGCCATAGATAAGCGAGGTGACAAATATGGCTATCAGCCAGCCAATATTAGTGCCTCTCGTTAAGCGAACAGCTAAGCTAAACGGCGACTTTAATAACCGGTAGTGCGGTTTAGTATCGGTTTTATCTGAAATGATGCTCTCCTGGTAGTCGCGTTTAGAAGCAAAATAAAGAGTTAGAATGAACAATAGAGCGATTAGTATAGCGAAGGGTACTAACCAGATTGGATCGGGTTGAGACAAGGGCTGAGCCTTTTCTACCCAGCCAAGAGGCGTAACATTAATTAGCCAATGGGCGCTGGTTACATCACCGATACCACGCATTAAGTAGAAGATTCCTAGTGTAAAGCCGGCTACAGCTGCGGCCCGGCTGCGGGTTGGCATAAGCTGGGAAGCTAAAGCACCAACCATCAAAAATAGGCCTATCCCGAGTGTAACTACGAAAGCAAAGTATAGGGAAGCGTGAGTTCCATAATCTACCCCGCGATGTTTTCCAACGGCAATAAATAAAACAGACATGATTAAGAAAAGCACACTGAGGCTAGCCCAAAGTCCGGCCAGAACGTTTAAGGCGGCCTTTTTTTCGGTAGTCTGTCCGGAGAGTAAAGCTTCGGTGCGTCCAGATTCTTCATCACCTCTGAAATACTTTGTCGCCATTAGCAGTGCCCATATTGAACCAATAACGACTATTACAATGGCCGTATTCCAGGCTACATAGGCAGCTGTTAAAGCACTTTGCGGAGCTTTGCCTATTAAAAGCTCAATACCGATATTATTACTAAAGGTTTCGGCAATTTTCTGACGGGCGATAGCCGTCGGATAAAGATCAACAAAACCAATTGCTTTGGAAGCCACATATAAACCAAATACTAGACCCCAGAGTACCGCCCCTTTAACCGTCCGGCGGGTTACAAACCTGCCAATAACAGTTTTCGGTAAGCGGTAGCGGTGTAATGCTATCTTTGTTTCTGCCAAGGCACTCTCCATTATTTATCTTTCTTAGAGTCAACCTCTTCGTCCCCATATAGTGCCAGGAATAGCTCTTCTAGCGACGGTTCCCGGCTTAGCAGAGTTTTTGGATGAGCGCCGGCTAGCACTTTTAGCAGTGGTTCAATCGGTCCTCTAACCTGACAGGTTAATTGATGACCGGTAACAGTAACATCGCTGACTCCTTCAATGTGATCCAGCTTAGGCGGTTCATCAAAAGTCGCCTCAACAGTGACTGCCGAAAGGTGCCGCATCTGTTCTAGCGTGCCTAGTTCAACTAATTTACCTTTTCTAAGTATGCCTATACGGTCACATAAGGATTCTGCCTCTTCCAGTACATGTGACGACAAAAATATTGTTTGACCATTGGACTTGGCTTCTAATACACTTTGTTTAAAAGCTTGTTCCATTATTGGGTCAAGACCGCTGGTTGGTTCGTCCATTATGAGCAGTTTAGCCCGGGTCGACAAAGCAGCAATTAAGTTTATTTTCTGCCTGTTGCCTTTTGAATAGGTTCTGACTTTTCTGTTAGGATCAAAATCAAAACGCTTAAGAAGCTCTTTTTGATACTTAATATCAACCCTGCCATGTGATTTCCCCAGTAAATGAAGAGTCTCAGCACCAGTCAAAGACGGCCAGAAGACTGATTCGCCAGGTACATAGGCCAGATTTTTGTGAGCTTCAACCTTATCTTTCTGACTGTCTATGCCGAATATTTCAGCGCTGCCGCTCGTCGGGTGAATTAGTCCTAAGATTAATCTTATAGTAGTTGTTTTGCCGGCACCGTTAGGACCTAAGTAGCCAAGTATTTCCCCTTCACTCACCTCCAGGTTTAACGGCGCTAAAGCAGTTAAGGAGCCGTATTTTTTGGATAGATTTTTGGTTTTTATCGCCGTGTTCATGTTTATACTTTACACCATTTTTCTTAAGGGTTATCTTAATTTATTGGTTATACTATACACATGTTATTCCCGCAGCCTGCTCTTAGAAAAGTGCCAGAAATAACTGCCTTATTTTGGATTGTTAAGCTACTTACTACGGCAATGGGTGAAGCGACATCAGATTTTTTTGTTTTTAAATATAATAAATACCTTGCTGTATTTTTAGGCGGAGTAGTGCTGGCAATTGCTCTAATAATGCAGTTCTCGGTTCGTAAATATAATGCCTGGATATATTGGTTTGCAGTAGCAATGGTTGCTGTTTTTGGCACTATGGCTGCCGACGCGCTGCATATTCAGCTTCACATACCATATATTGTTTCGACTATCTTTTTCGCCATTGTTCTAGCAATTGTTTTTATAGTCTGGAAGAAAACCGAGAATACCTTATCAATCCACAGTATAAATACCCGTCGCCGTGAACTATTCTACTGGCTGACTGTTCTATCGACATTTGCCCTAGGTACAGCTGCCGGTGATTTAATGGCTACAACTGTCGGACTTGGCTACTTTGGGGCAGGTTTACTATTTACAGGTTTATTTGCAATTCCCGGAATCATCTACTTTGTAACACGAAAACATGAAATTCTCTGGTTTTGGGTCGCCTATGTGTTAACCAGGCCACTTGGAGCATCTTTTGCAGATTGGACCAGCAAACCTCGCCGTATTAGTGGCCTTGACTATGGGGACGGCCATGTTGCCATTGTTTTAACAATAGTAATTATTATCTTTGTGGCATATCTAGCGGTTAGCCGGGTGGATATTAAAAAAGTTAGTAACTAAGACTTTTGAGCCTCGCTAATACAAAATTCTAATAAGTCTGTTACTCTAGCTTTTCCCTCAGTAGAATAAGGCTTAGGCAGCCCATTAGCTACCAACCACCTATCAACATTTTCGGTTGAGGGCGGACTGTAAGATGGATGGACTGACGTGTGGTGCTTAACTTTAAGTTGTACTTTAGGTTCACCACCTTCTACGGTTTCATAAAAATTGAAAACAAACCCATCTTCATATAGAGAATAGTCATTATCAACATAAGATGTATGCCTAAACAGTAACCAAGTATTCCTAATAGGATTATCGCTACCCTCCACTAGGTTGAAGGGAGTATATAGATGATCGCTGATTACCAGTTTGGGTGGAGCAACATGTTCGGGCCACCTTGAATTTGTAACAGTAGGCTGTTCCTTTAGTGTCCCGATAGACGTGCTTCTATAATGATGCTTAAAACTTTCAACAGGTGTACCCAATGCTCGCTTAACGACATTTGACCAAAAACTACCTTGCCGTCTTGGAGACCTAAAGAATACCAGTCCGTATTCTGGTAATATCTGCACCCATCCCTGTTCCACACTCTCGTCATAATCTGGGGGTAATAATCTGTCGATATTAGCCCAGGCCTGCTTAATTTTGTCTGATGGGTCAGCAGAAAACTCTGGTGTGCTCATATTATATATATCATAACATAAGCAGTATATTTTTGCAATACTTGAGATTCACAAATTGGTTATATTTCTTAGTCTTAAGACCCGCTTATTAACTCTTGCAGTTCATCCATAAGCCCATCCACTTCTTCTTCGGATAATGTGTATGTTACCTGCAGTGTTCGCAGATAGCCATACATATCTTGAGATAATCTTATTAACTCATCCTGGTTTGATGTTGGCTTACTATATTCACGAGCGAAGGCTAATGTACTCTTTTTTAAGTTATTTAAGACAATATTATCTGTACCAGATGAGCCGATAATACCCGCAGAAGCACCGCCCATACGCAGTACGTTAATATCCATAACTCTCTTAATAAATAATGCTAGTTTTTTAGTATTCGGCATGGCTGAATTATATCAAAGAAGCGCGTACTAATTCTGTTTAGGCATAAGTGTAATAAAGGGCTACCTTGGATTAGAACTTACCGCTAATCGATGTTAATTAACAGTCTTCTTTCCTTATGTCGAAGAGTTGGGTGACATATAGTACTCAAGCTGGCCCAAGGATGGCAAGTTGGTAGTAGTGTTAGCAGCCATATCACCGTTGCCGGTAGTCGGGTCAATTATTGCTGAGTTGCCATATATAAAGGTCGGCGTCTTGCCGCCGCTAACCACAATTTCTACGTGACCGCCAGGATAATCAAAATAGGCTACGTCTCCTGGCTGAGGAATATAGCCTGACGATGAATCAACTGTGAAGCCCTGGTTAACAATATTGCTGGCAATGTTTTCATCCCAGCCGTTATACTCACCACTGTTAAATGGATAGCCTGCTTCCTTATAGACATAGCTAACAAAGTCAGCACACCACTCCTCAAAAGGTGCCCCGGCGGTGTATTCATTGAGCAGCGCTTCATGATTATTGGGTTCGGAAGTCCACTTAACCCATTCTTTAATAGCGTAGCAGGCTACCATCTGTCCTTGGCTGCCGGTACATGGGTAAGTGCTGTAATCAATGTTAGGTGTCCAACTTTTACTATCCGCTGTTAAACGGTCACAAGAAGTCAGAGTTAATTGTCCGTCCTCTTCAGCACTTCCAGCTGTTAGGCAAAGACCCTTATCCGGATTTAGAAAGCTGGTGTCGTCTCTCAGCCAGACCTGATCAGCGCCGTTATTACAGCTGTTGATAGTAATCTTTGTATCTGATGAGGCTGTCAGACACATATCTTTATCATGGATAATCTGGGTCAGGTTTACCTGCCAGTCCTGAGCAGCAGAGTTATTGCAGGGCCATAAATCTACCTGATTACCTTCTACTAGTTTTGATCTATAGTCATCAAGACAGTAACCTGACCAGCCAGACTTTATGGGACTGCCAGGCGCGGTGGCGTGAGAAACGCCAAGAAAAAGCAAGCTGAATATACCGGCGAGGGCTACGATAACCGCCACCATGGAAGTAAGGCGATACTTCTTTAGAAATGATTTATTTGGTTGTTTTAGCTTGTTGGGCCGCCTATATGTCCGGCGAACCGAGCTTATTTCTCGCATATTCATGACTTAAACTTATATGTCCATGATTAAACTAAGCTGTAGTCGAAGTTTTTATTTTTGAGGGACAAACAATATTATATAACGAACTGGCAAGCAGTGAAAAGTTATTCTTAAGAAAATTAAACAACATAAAATATACCCCAACCTTAATTAGAACTTATTTCACTATGTTTTGGCTGAGAGCTATCTTAAAAGATTTATTGAACTGCGAGTGCAGGGGTTTAGGCAATTTTTTTGAAGTAAACCAGTTGATTTCTTCTATTTTATGAGGTTCGCCAATTTTCACCCTATCTGGATCAACTTTAACAGCGTATATGATAGCTATCCAATGAGTTGGCTGGCCATTCAGCTCTCTGAAAGCGTCATAGACAGTTAAAAACTTAATCTCCAGCGGTTCGGTAACTAATTCTTCCATTATTTCTCGTCTGACGGCATCTTCAATTGGTTCGCCAAATTCAATAGCACCACCGCCAACATCCCAACTCCCCTGTTCATCGCGGGCTTTTTTGCCTCTCTTTTGGAGCAATATGCGTCCCCTGCCGTCATGGATAATAAAAGAGGCTGAAATACCGATATGATCTATGCCCCGTCTTAAGTCAGTTTTCTTGTTTGCCACTTTAACCATGGTTCATATTATATAACGCCACGAGGTATAATATGAGAATAAGCAATGGCAAGCAGCAAACTAAAAAACAGTTTCGAAAACAAACGTTTGGAAAGAATGTTTCCTAGTTGGTACACCATACTTTATGGTGCTGCTTGCGGCTTTTTAATACCTTGGACAATATCCATCGCCATTATCCTGCCGCCTCATTATGTTTCTAACCACTGGGACGCAGCCTGGGTCGGCTTTGATGCTTTTCAATGTGTACTTTTTGCTCTAACTGCCTATTTAACCTTTAAACATTCTATTTGGACTGCTTTAACCTCAGCTATGCTCGGTACTACTTTAGTAGTTGATGCTTGGTTTGATATTATGACCGCCAGAACTACAAGGGATATTAGATCGGCTATCGTTGAAGCAGTGATTGTTGAAGTTCCTCTAGCTCTTATCTCCTTCTATTTGTCGCACCATATATTTAATGAAATCCGTAAAGAATACACAGATTAAAATATTTTAATATATATTGTTGACTGTATAACTAATATGTGGCATATTTTGGATATATAAAGAGATTGCTAGAGGAGAATTCATGGTGCCTACGGCGCTACTAATTGAAGATAACCGGGCGGTCAATGAGACATTGTCGGCTGCACTTAATAAAAGTTACAATTTAATATCTGTCGGTCTAGGCAACGAGGGATTAAGTTTAATTAAAAGTGAGACGCCGGAGTTAATAATCCTAGATCTTAATTTACCTGATCGATCAGGACTGAGTATCTGCCGTGAAGCGAGAAAAATTGGCGTTAAGGCGCCAATTTTAATAGTCAGCGGTGACGGTAGACTATCTACTAAGCTAGAGCTATTTAGCGCTGGAGCTGACGATTATATTGTTAAGCCTTTTTCTTTGGGTGAACTGGAAGCTAGACTAAAAGCACTACTCCGACGCTTAAATACCTATAAGCAAATGTTATCCAGTCCCCGGACTCCTTCGTTAATCTTAGACAGGGCGAGTGAAAGTGTCAGCCGAGAAGGTGGTGAGCCGATTAGTTTAAGGCACAAAGAGTATGCTATATTGGACTATCTCATACAAAATGCCGGACATAGTGTAAGCCGGTCAAAGTTAGTTAGCCAAGTCTGGAAGGATAACTCTAAGCCATGGTCTAATACGGTCGATGTTCATGTTAACAGCCTGAGAGATAAGATAGATAAACCATACCCTAAGCCTTTAATTAGTACTGTGCACGGTGTTGGTTATAGATTAGAGAATAGGTAATGTCTGGCGGAATATTATTGGCTAAGAAAAAGAATAAGTCTTCTACCAGCTATTTCTCTGATTGGGATAGAAATCTCTTAAGTTTAATTCATGAGTTAAGCGGTCCGATGACCTCAGCTAGATTAAACCTGGAATCGTTCGTTGAAGGCGAGAATAGGCAAAGCTTAGCTTTACTTGAGTCCAATCTTAAATTAATGGAAGATTATTTAACGACAGCCAGGCAGCTTATTAAGAGGCAGCCTGTGCCAGCCAGGACATTCTCGGTTAATAAACAGCTGGCAGATATTATTAAGAACTTAAGGCCCGTAGCCAACCAAAGAGATGTCAGCTTAAACATGAACGTCATTGAAGACTGTGCCCTTCATGGCAACTCAACTAGATTTAAGCAGATAATTAGCTGCTTTATTCGAAATGGGATTGAAGCTTATGATGATTGTCTGCATAGCCATAAGTCTGTTACCATTGAGCATTACCATATCCCCTCTTATTTGGTCATTAGTGTAACAGATCACGGTAGTGGTATTACCGAGGAAGACAAGGCTAAGATTTTTAAACCGTATTTTTCGACTAAAAGAACTTCCAGCGGCCTGGGTCTTGGTTTAAGCCTGGCTGCCGAATCAATTACCGAAGACTTTGACGGACAGGTTAATGTTGATTCAGACAAAACCCACGGCACCGTCTTTAGTCTGTATTTTGCCCGCTGATCAGTGATAAAATATATCCATAAAAGCTAGAGCAAAGATTTTGGAAGAGAAAATTAATTTAAGGTTCATCCTTCATTTCATTGAAAGATGGCAGCTATTAATTGTTCTCTTAATTTGTGCCGTAGGTATCTTAGGTGTTATATCCTTCAAGCTGGTTGATCACCACGGAGTTGGTCAGGGACAAGCAATTAAGCAAGCCAGTGTTTCAGATCTTAAGGTTAAGGCTGGAAGCAGTAGCAAGCTGAGCGGCAGCACCTTAACGGCCGACAGCCCGCCGGCTAGTGTTAGCGCCAGTTTACAGTCACCATATAACCCAGACGGTATTTCAAGCAAACCCATCCAGAGCAATGTAAATATTAACGACCCTAGCTTAAGCAACAATCCGCTAATTGAGTCTCTACTAATCGGACAACCTTGATAGAGATAAAAAATACCCCCTAAATGCGAAAAGAACTCGTTATCCGGAGATAAAGAGTTCCTCTCGTTGCTGACTGTCGTTAAAATTATTGCTAATTTTGTGACCTGCCCGCGCATGATCTTTTTAGGGATCTTGCAGCCACCTCACAGTGGTACTTATTAGTCTACATGATCCCGACTTGGGCGCAAGTACGATTTCAAAAACCTTGGGATAACTATGGGATAAATTGTGGAAATGTTAGTCACTTAATAGGCCAAATAACAGTGGCCAGAAGGTTCTTTTTGCTTATCCACCCGAATTTTCGGCTGTCCGTTGAAAATGGCTCATTATCGCCCAAAATATAGATCTTTGAGCCTTCAACTGCCGACAGTCTTTTAACTATTTGCCGCCCTCTAGCTTCAACCACAACCAGCTTATTAGGGCGCGGTTTGACCCAGCTGATGGCTACGATTATTTGACCCGGCATTAACGTCGGGCGCATACTATCGCCAACCACCCGTCTAACAACAAATAGTTTAGGCCTTCTTTGTTTCCCAGAAGATATCGGCAATTTCATTGATTTGGGCTATTAGCTTATCTGCTTCTTTTGGATCCAGACTGTGTTTAACATTTGACGTTTGTTTAATTGCTAACCAGAACTTCTGATGAAGATCAGGGTGTTTTTCAAGGTGTTCGGGCTTAAAGTAGTCTGCCCAAAGAACTAGAAGATGGTGCTTAACTAGTTCAGCTCTTTCTTCTTTAATGATGATGGCTCTAGTCTTATTGTGATCATCTAGCCCCCCATACTTCTCTAATATAGCTTTAAGGCTTTCAGCCTCTATCTTAGCTTGGGCTGGGTCATAGACTCCGCAGGGCAAGTCGCAGTGGGCATAAACCGGTTTAATAAAAGGTAGTTTCATTGTTTTCCTCCTTAACAACCTCATTATATCTAAAAACAATGTTAAAGTTTGTTAGATTCCCGCCATTTGTCTATTTCTTTGTGGTTGCCGGAAAGTAGAACCTCAGGAACTTTAAGGCCCCTGAATACTTCTGGACGGGTGTAGTGAGGGTGTTCTTTAGTCTTGTCATCCCCCTGGTATGATTCATTTGAAGCGCTGGTTTCGCCGCCTAAGACACCTGGTATCAGCCTGACGACTGAGTCAATGATGGCCATGGCTGGCAATTCACCGCCTGTTAAGACGTAATTGCCTACAGAGTACTGCTTATCTACCCAATTGGTAATCCGTTCATCGTAGCCTTCGTAGTGCGGACAAACTAAGATTAGCCCTTTAGCCTTAGCCAGCTTATTGGCTTCAGACTGGACATATGTCTTACCTCTAGGCGTAGGCAGGATAACTAGAGCCTCCGGATCAGCTGCCTTGGCCTTTTCAATAGCTTTAACAATTGGCTCAGCTTTTACGACCATACCATCGCCACCGCCGTAAGGGGTATCGTCTACAGTTTTTCTTGGTCCGTGGCCAAAGTCTCTTAGGTTAACATACTCGAAACTAACCAGGTTGTTTCGGGCGGCTTTATCTAGCATGCTCGATTTGAGCACTGGATCAAATACATCGGGGAATAGTGTAATTATCTGAATACGCATATTATCTTTTAGATTATACAAAAACACCGGGCAAATCCCGGTATTTTTGACACATAAATGTCCCAATCTTTATTAAAAAGACGAACATTGTTTATTTTATGTCTCTATATTATATCAGTTAACTCGTTTTTGGGCAAGAGCTAAACATCTAGGTCGTCAAGATCTTCCAGTTCCTTGCGTGTCTGAGATAAGCGGTCTGATGTAGTTTCTTTATTTTCTTCTGCTTCTTCAGCTTCTTCAGCTTTAATTTCAGTAGCTTCCTCGGTATTATCTACCGCGTCATCGTCATCTTTAGGAGCATTAGAACTGTCGTCGCTAGTATCTGTTGACGGCTGCTGACGAGAGGTTTGGCGGTCATCGCTATATGATGGCCTGGCGTGTTCACCTATACCGTTATCTATAATTTTTAGGTTGTAGCGAGCATCATTTTTAGTGCCTAAGGCTCTTAGAAGAGTCCTAATACTTTGAGCGGTGGCACCTCTTTTACCAATTACTCTGCCGAGGTCTTCAGGGTCAACTGTTAGTTCCAGCAATACTCCTTTTTCATCTATCCGTCTCTCGACTTTAACACTGTCTGGTTTATTAACTAATGATTTGACAACAAACTCAACAAACTGTTCATCAATACTGCTCATACGGTAGTTCTCCTTTTTTTCTTCAAGTTTTTATTATATATCAAAAAGACAATTTTAACTGGTTAAATTTTACAACTAAAGCTACTTGTCTTCTGTTTTTTCATTAGTTTCAGCAGCTGCTTCTTCCGGTTTTTCGGTTGGTTCGGTTGCTTCTGTTTGAACATTTTCTTCTTCAGAGACTTCAGGGACTGACTCTTCAGAAGCTACCTCTTCTTTAGGTACTTCTGCCGTTGGTTCGGCTGGTTTTTTGGTAGCAGTTGAGCGGCGTTTTTCAGGGTTTTTGACAGCTTTTTTGACGTTGGGGCTAAAGACAACCCATTTCGGTAGTTTAACACCTTGAGCTTTAAGAAGTGAGGCAACTCTTTTTGATGGCTGGGCACCATTTTTTATAAAAGTTTCAGCCTTTTCTTTGTCCAATTTAATATCTTTTGTGTGCGGATCGTAGTGGCCTAACTGGGCAATTAGTTTACCGCTAGTTGGGGACTTTCTAGAATCTTGGACTACTATTCGGAACATAGCGTGGCCGCTACGGCCGGTTCGTTGCAAACGGATAACTAGCATTTAATAATTCTCTTTAAGTTCTTTCCCTTAAATTAATCAAAACAGTATTTGCTATTCTACAGATTACCACCCCTTATGTCAATTGTTGGGATAGCAGACTGTCAGATAAACACTAAAAGGCTGTAAGTTCTAGCCCATATGGCCTTTCAATAAGCTTATTCTTTACGCATGTTCTGCTTCAAGCTGCTTCAGGTGTATCTATCTCGGTCTGGCCTCTTTGATACAATTTTTCTGTAGCTTTGATTGTTCGTTGTGCAGCTACATAGCCCTTATCAACAAAAGGCTGTAATTTGCTATGCATTCGTCTTGTGACTGTAACGCCTAAGCTTGATAAACGCTCTGTCTCCTCGATTGGTCTGGATATATATAGAGATGTCTCAGCAGCCTCTTCACGCTCATTTAATACAAGCCTGACCGCACTTAGTCCCGTGTTATAAGTTAGGATCATATGGCCACATTCTGCAATGTCATGCGCAACTGACTCGCGATCATCGTGTGAGATAACAGCTTCCAGACGTTCAATTAGCCAAGCGGGGTAGTCACTGAAGAACATATCGTATAGAACTTGCCTTACCCTCGACTCGGTCAATCTGTCTTCGGCCGTTTTCTCGCCATAAGGTATATCCCCAACACTACCGCCTGCTAGTGATTTAACTAAAGGATCTACAACCTCACCAATGTCGTGTATTCTTTGTGACAATAACGCAACGCCCTCCTCGACTATATCTACTTTTTGACGTCCAGAATTTTGTTGTTCAACAACATTGACAGCGTTAAGATATGCAAGCCTATTGTGAGATCTAGGCCTGAGGTCTAGACGTAGATCGCTTGCCATTTGGTCGGGACTATAACCAAAGCTCGCGCTATAACATAAATCTTGTTCATCAAAAGCTCGGCCAATGGCCGACATATCAAATCTATTGCCTTCTGCCATATAGGTTGTAAAACGTCTAAGCAATTCAAGGGGCACGGGCCTAGAATCGAACTCACCTATCACATCTAGCGGCTGGGCTGACACCGCGTGAAGCCGAATCTCCATATAACAATATTATGATATCTTTACTCACAACGTGCAACATTACTTGCTTCTATAGATGCGGCCATCACCGCAGTCTTCCATATATTGCTTATTATTAATTCTTATGGCATGATATATCTTCATGGCAATAGAGTATATAACTCCTGATCTAGTGTCTATCAACGGTTGTCTTGTCGAGATAAGAGACAGCCGAGAACCTGACGTTTTTGATTTGATAGCAGATGAAGTTAATCAAGAACTTCAAGAAAGATTTGCCGGGCCTATTGAAGATATAGGATTTGCTATTCATCCATCAATTCTGTCACTTGCAGAAATTGGCCTTAAGCACTCCGTTTACCAACAGATCCCAAGGTTTATAGACCTAGCTAGACGGGCAGCAGAAGAGCATGGAGTATCCTATCGTGATTTTAAGGTTGGAGCTTCGGCCTATGTTGTCTCGGCAGATGGTAGTCAAGGCGCTTACTTATTTGGTGCAAACAATACTCCCTTCGAAGGTGCCAGGAGAGATTGTGCAGAAATGGATATTCTAGAAAAAGCAAAAGCCTATGACCATATAGTGGCTCTGGCGATATATGGGCCTTCAGATGATCCTACGGTTAATGCATTGCCCACTAATACTCTTCATCCTTGCTCTACCTGTAGGCAGCTGCTTGAGACTAGCCCGCAAGTCGATGATGAAACATTAATGATAACTAGCAACCCAGATGGGGCTATAGAGCTAATGTTTGTAAAAGATCTTATTCAACAATTACATAATGGCTATAACCCTCCAATAACCCCTTAATTCTGTTATTATTATTCGGTGAAGATAACATTACTCGGGAGCATGAGTATTGCCCTGATTATTAAAGAAACAAAGGTGAAATTAGAAAAAATGGGGTTTGTGGTTTACGTGCCAAGCGATCTAGATCATATGATCGCTAACCCTGGGTTAACGGATGATCTTGACGAAGATTATAAACATGTCGTGGACAGTGATATTTTTCGGGAGTTTTTTAATTCAATAGCTGAAGGAGATGCCGTATTAGCTCTAAACCTTCGTAAAAATAATATTGATGGGTACTGTGGTACTTCCGTTTTAATGGAGCTAGGGCTTGCTTATTATCTGAGAAAGAAAATCTATCTTTTAAATCCTTTACCTAATTATCACGATCAACGTTGGGCGCTTGAAGTTTTGACTTTACAGCCAACGATTATCAATGGAGACCTGAACAAGATAAAATAGCAATAGGCATAACTAACACTGAGACCGTCCAGCGATACTTGTACCTAGATAAATAAACACCGCTTGTTAGGCGGTGTTTATTTTTTGTAGGTATATTATCTATTTAAGGCGTATTAGCCATATAGTTACGCCAGTGGAAATAGCCACTAATGCGTAGAATATACCAAGTCCAACTGGTGAACCCCAGCTAAACCAACTTCCCCAGGCTCGCCAGTTTTTCCAGTGTTCCGCATGATGCTGTTCATACCACTCCATGGCTGCCTTATCGTCTAATTTATCTTTCATATATTTCACCCTTTATTTAGTTACTTTGTAACTAACATTATCGACCATATGCTAGATGCCCTTAAGGTGAAAACCACATTCCCTTTTTGTCACGAGCATTGACAGGGTTGTTGCATGGTGGATTTATATCATTAATATAATAATATCATTAAAATGAAAATGCCTAATTACAGGAACTCGTGGTAATTGCAGTGGCATCTATTGTAGCCCTACAAGACGGTTATTCTTATCTAAGTTTTTGGTATAAAATACATGCATGGCAATTAATAAATTTGAAACACCAGGAGACCAGGTAGCACCGATATATGAAATGAGTGAACGAGTTAGTGATTTATCTGGGGACGAAGTAGAACGATCAGTTCAAGAAGATTTAGATAGGTTCCGACGACAAGGACAAGGTGTAATTCAAGTGATAGATTCTGCTTCCAGACGAAATTTTAGGGGTCCATTGCCTCCGCCTAAGGTACGACCAGCTTGGTTGGACGAACCACTAGAAGATTTTAAACCACTAAATTAACGTCTGTCTTGAATTACTTAGATATAACAATTATCATGACCCGATTAACTATGGTGAAATATTAGGTTTCTTAGGGTCTTTAAGGTAATACTTTAAGGCTTGCTCGGCAGCCATTTGCTGCCCAGCTTGTTTTGATGGGCCAGTACCTTCGCCTCTTAGCTGATTGTTTACAAAGACACCGACAGTGAATATTTTATCGTGATCTGGGCCTACTTCTTTTATTACCCTATAAAATGGTGTGGCCATTTCTTTGCTTTGAGCTAGCTCCTGAAGATGAGACTTAGAGTCCATCCAGGAACCGCTGGCTAAGATATTGTCGAACTTCGGGATAACGCTTTCATGGATAAAGGTTTTAGCTTTGTCATAGCCTTGATCAAGATAAAGGGCACCGACAACAGCTTCGAAACAATTAGCCAGTATTTGTCTTCTGGCTCTTAGGCTGCCCCGAGCTTCGCCGCGGCTAAGTCTAAGTAGCGGTTCAAAGTCATAGTTCTCAGCAGCCTCAGCTATACTTTCTGTCCTTACTAAGCTGCTCCGCCAATTAGTAAGTACGCCTTCAGGGTCATCGTACTTGTCATAAAGAAATTCAGTGACTACTAGTTCAAGTACGGCATCACCCAAGAACTCAAGTCTTTCGTTATGTGTTTTGACTGTTTTTCGATGTTCGTTTAAGTAAGAACGGTGGGTAAAAGCAGTGATTAACAGATTAATGTCTTTAAAATCTGCCTTTAGTTTGTCCTTAGCAAAAGTTTGGTATCTTGAATTATCCATAGTTTTTTAAAACTTGCCTTCCCTTATCTTTTTCATAGCTATTAGGATGAGCTTACCGATGTCATCATAGGCTATCATATCAACTGCTTTAGCGGCCGGCAGCCAGCGGATATCACCCAACCAGTCTTCAGGGTGAAGCTTACTGGTATTGCCTTTACCTTCGACAAGCCAAATATGCATAGTCATAAGGACTAGAGAGTGACCGCGGCGGTATCTAAAGTTAACCTTACCTAGCCAAGATAGTACTTCCATATCTTGAAGTCCTGTTTCTTCGCGTATCTCGCGCTCGGCAGTAGCACCAGGTTCTTCGCCTGGTTCAACGTGGCCTTTTGGTATTGTCCAGCGATCTTTTGCGTCTTTAATAAGCAGTATTTCTACCTTGTCGTTTTTCTTCCTATAAACCACACCGCCAGAGGTAGTTTCTCTAACTACTTCAGAGATGACTGGCCGTCTTTTATGGACAAGCTCCTTAATGCCTTGTATAGGCCTTGGCTTCTTCATTTGACGGCCTTTTTAGCTTTCGGTTTAGTCTTTTTGGCTGTTGTCTTTGGTTTCTCTTCTTTCTGGCTGTTTTTATATATGGTGCCTAGAACTCCGTTAATAAACTTCGAAGAGTTATCGCCGCCAAAAGCTTTAGCTAGTTCAACAGCTTCATTTATAACTACCTTAGTGGGTGTGTCTTTATAGTAGGTTAGCTCATATAGCCCCATTCTTAGAATTATCCTGTCCATTCTAGATATCTGATTGATTGGCCATTCAGGGGCAATAGGCTGAAGACGGGCGTCTAGTTCAGATGCTTTTTCATCTACGCCTTTAACTAACTTAACAATAAAGTCAGTGTCTTCAACCATGCCTTTGTAGCGGCTAATATTCCTATTTAAGACCTCATCAAGGTCAAACTTCTTATCTTCAGCATCAAGACGAAACTCTTCCTCGTATAGTGTCTGAAAGGCTATTATTCGTCCTAAGTGTCTATTGGATGCCATGTTGTTAATTCCCTTTCTTTTTAGACTTATTGCTCTAAAGTTCAAGGTAGCTTAAGGGGTTAATCTCTTATTCTGATTTAGCTAACTTCTTGCCTGTTTCTTTTAGGGTAGTCTTAACTTTAATTGGCGATTTAGCATTAACACGCCTAGCCAGCTCGAGTCTTAAGTGACTGCGGCGGCTACCAGTTTTTCTAGGACTAGTTCGTTTTTTGGGCTTACCCATAAATACATTGCTCCTTTTTGCTGTTAGGACGCTTAAACTTCTCCCCTATTATATCTAAAACTTACAGGTAATTAAAGATTATCTATGGAGACCATACTATAACAGCAAGCTGACAACACTCTATTCCGCTGGCTGGATTACAAGGTTAATCAATATTATTTCTACTATGAAAATGCCGCGGGCGAAATCGACGTTTTCTGCGTCGGCTTCCAAAAGCCTGATCTATATATCCAATAGTTGATGGATGGGCACCATTATTTTGGGCTAACTTGATATAGTATCGATGATGCTTAGGGTTTATTTCTTTATTTTGAACATATTTATTAACCATAGTAATTATCTCATCATCGCTTAAATTACGCTTTACGATTAAGTTTGCTAACTGATCAGCAAAAGCCGGATAATTTACGGCAACTTCAGCAGCGACTATCTTCTCGCCAACCTCACGGCTAACGCCGTATCTCAAAGCCAAGCGGTGGGCGTCAATTAGTTGGTCTGCCGGAGGGTGACTTAATTCATCTTCCGTGTAGCCATCAGCAAAAAAACTAGCTACTTTATCGATACACTCTTTAGAGCCGTCCAGATCTACTGCTAATATAATCGCTGCCTTCCTTAAACCGTCATGAACGTATAAACTCGTTGGTTTTCTTCCCTGATCTGTTACGTGGGAAGGTTTCCCTAGAAATTGTTCGACTGATGCCAGCATTAATCTACCAATAGCTTGATCGATAATATTTTGCTCTTCCGGACTACGCCAAAAACTTTCTCCCTGTAAATTTGTCAGTTCTGGCAAACAAGCCTCCTAGATTTCTGTAATCAAATAAAGTTAGCATAACGAGCAGTTTTAAACTGTAAAAAAAATAACTAGCGAGTAACGATATTTATTAACTTGTCAGGTACAAAGATAACCTTAATAACTTCCCTATTTTCAATGTGTTTTTTTATTAGTTCGTTTGCCAGTGCATCCTTTTCAGCTTCATCCTTAGAAGCGCCTGGTTTTAGCTCAAGCTTAGCTCTTAGTTTACCGTTAACCTGGACAACGACTGTGACTTTCTCAGTTATTAGGTACTCATCTTCCCATTTGGGCCAGGAATCTATATGGATAGTCTGACTATGGCCTAATTGCTGCCATAGTTCTTCAGCTATATGAGGGGCAAATGGAGCGGTGCAGGCAACTACTGCCTCTAAGGCTTCCTGCCACTCCTTATTCTTCTTTAAATACTTAACTTTAAGCTTATATAGGTCATTTAAGGCGGTCATAATGGCTGAAATAGCGGTGTTATAGCGGTTATTTTCAATGTCCTCGGTGACTTTCTTGATCATTGGGTTAATAACCCTCTTAAGCTCTAGGCTAATTTCAGGAGTTAAATCACCTTCTTTAGCTTCAGAGTATTCGAAGCACAAGTTCCATAATCTGTTTAAGAATCGGTAGGCTCCTGGGACGCCTTTTGGATCCCATTTAACCCAAAGGTCAAGTGGAGCAGCAAACATTAAATAGACTCTTAGGGCGTCAGCACCATAGCCGTTTGCTATTATTTCTAGCGGGTCAACACCGTTACCTTTGCTTTTAGAGAACATCGTGCCGTCACTAGCTGTTACCTTGCCGTTAAATAGGAACTGTTTGAATGGTTCCGGTTTATTAACCAGGCCAATTTTAGTGAAGAAGCGGGCCAGGAAGCGGGCATATAGAAGATGAGCGGTAGCATGATCGGCACCGTTATAGAAATCTATCGGTTCCCATTTTTTAACTATCCTGGGGTCAAAGATCTTTTCCTGATTATGGGGGTCAAAGTACCTGTACATGTACCAGCTGCTGTCTATGTAAGTATCGAGGGTATCTGTTTCTCTTTCGGCTAGGCCACCGCATTTTGGACAATCTACTTTAAGCCAGTCGGAAGCTCTCGCTAAAGCGCTGCGGCCATCGCCAGTTGGCTGGTAGTTTGTAATTTCAGGTAGGATTACCGGCAGATCTTTTTCTGGTACTAATACCTGTCCGCATTTTAGACAATGAATGATAGGAATCGGTGCTCCCCAATAGCGCTGCCGGCTGACGCTCCAATCAAGCATGCGGTAGTTAACCTTTTTTTGACCTATACCAAGCTTAACCAGCCTGTCTAGGATTTTCTCTTTGGTTTCTTTAAATGTTAGGTCGTCAAATTCATCAGAGTTTGTAAGGGTGAATTTTGTTGGTTCTTCTTTAATATCTGCATAAGATATAAACTTCTGCTCTTTTGTGATGTAAATTATGTCCAGTTTATTATTTAGGGCAAATTCATAGTCTCTTTCGTCGCTGCCTGGAACAGCCATAATAGCCCCGGTGCCGTAGCCTTCTAAGACATAGTCGGCCACCCAGATTGGTATCTGTTTACCGGTTAACGGATGGATTGCATAGCTGCCGGTAAAGACACCTGTCTTATTTTTACCGGCCTGACGATCTATTTCGGTCTTCTTTTCAGCATCAATAACGTAAGTTTTGACTCCAGATTCGTGTTCTTTGGTGGTTAATTTGCCCACCAGCTCATTTTCAGGAGCCAGAACCATGAAGGTAGCACCGTAAATAGTGTCAAGCGCCGTGGTAAAGACCTTAATTACCTCTCCGCGGTCTTTAACTTTAAAGTCTATTTCAGCGCCAATGCTTTTACCTATCCAGTTAACTTGAGCCAATTTAACACTTTCAGACCAGTCTAGATCATCTATTGCTTCAAGCAGTTCATCAGCGTAATCTGTTATCTTAAAGAACCACTGTTTAACTTCTCTTTTGGTGACGAATGGATCATTAGGGCCATCGTGGCGCCAGCATTTACCGTCAATGACTTGTTCGTTGGCTAGGACAGTTTTATCTATATCGCACCACCACTGAAGTCTCGAAGCCATGTATACCAGGCCGTGCTTATATAGCTCTTCAAATATCCACTGGGTCCAGCCGTAGTATTCGGGCAGGTGAGTGGCGATCTCTTTCTCCCAGTCATTGCTCCAGCCCATTGCCTTATATTGTTTGTGATACAGGGGAATTATCTGAGCCATGCTGGTCTGCGGTGAGATACCAGCCTTTATGGCGTAGTTTTCAGCCGGCAAGCCAAATGCATCCCAGCCAACCGGATGATAGCTCTCGAAACCCTGCTGTCTTTTAAATCTAGCCTTGACGTCAGATATGGTGTAGTTCATGGCATGGCCTATATGTATGCCTGTGCCTGAGGGGTAATTAAACATACTCATGGCAATATATTTGGGCTTATTAGAATTTAGATCAGTGGTATAAATACCAGTCTCTTCCCAAATACCCTGCCATTTCGGCTCAATCTCCGATGGAATGTATCTCTTCATTATCTCTAGTTTAATCTAACCTATATTATTACGCACCATATTCTTTTGCTAAAGCTCGGATTTAAAATTGTTTGAGATAGTTGGTATTAAAGGAAGTTGTAAGAGCTTTTTTGGCATTAAAGCGCTCAATAGCGTAACCAATTAGTTTATTGACTAGCTCGACATTAGATATACCGGCCTTAGCCCAGTTATGGGCGTAGAGACCGCCGGGAAGCGGGTTTACTTCATTAAAATAGACAATCTCGGTTTTAGTATCTATGAGCATATCTACCCGGGAGATGCCGGAAAGGCCAAAGATTTTATAAACATCTAGGCCTGTTTTTTCAGCCTTAGCATAAAGATCTTTATCTAAATTAGCCGGTATTTGGCTATACCCTTGGGCACCTTTGGTTCCTTTACCGCCCTTTTTACCGCCTTGTAAGTATTTAGCATCAAAGTCAAAGAAATCTTCTGGTTTAGTTAGGGGCTTCTCTAAAAGTGCCGGAATTGGGTGATCATTGCCTATTATTGGCAGAGTAACTTCAACTAGGTTAGCTACTTCCTCCTCGACAATCACCTGATCGTCATAATGGGCAGCTACTTCAAGAGCGTTGGCCAGTTCAGCGTCGCTTACGGCTCTTGAAATACCGATACTTGAGCCAAGATGAGTTGGTTTTACAAACAAAGGATAGCTAAGCCTTGTCTTAATATCTTTTAGGATTTTAGCTGGTTCTTGTTCGAGCTCAGCTTTAGTGGCAAAAACATATTTAGTTACTGGGATATGGTTATCTTCAGCTATTTGCTTGGCGGTTAGCTTGTTCATGGCTATGCTGCTTGCTGCCAGGCCGCAGCCGACATATGGCACACCAGCTAGATCAAGTAGCCCCATAAGAGTGCCGTCTTCCCCATAAGTGCCGTGCATTGACGGAAAGACTAGATTAACTCTTATGTGTTTCTTGCGACCGGCAATACCGCTGGCCTTAATGATCTTTAGTCCGCCGTCTAGTTCTAGGCTAATAGGGTGCAGGCGGTCTATTAGATCATTAATACTATCTGAGGTATAAACAGATATATCTTTTAATTTATCGTCAGAATACCAGGCACCGTTTTTAGTTATATAAATCGGTAGAACGTGGTACTTCTTGGTTAGCTCAAGTGGTTTAATAATGCTGGCAAGGGCCGTAATGATAGATATGTCATGCTCGGCTGATCGCCCGCCAAATATAACTGCAACTGTATCCATAAGCATATATTAATGGGGTTACAGCAATTAGGCAATACAGTTGTTGGGCACATATAAGGATATGATATGGGAGGCCTGAATGACGGTTGCTAGACATATTATTACGTCTATACTGGGGTTTATGGCCGATTTAAAGTTGTTATACAAGATAGTGTCTTATATCGACGAAACTAACATGAAGTCGTTGAGAGACCCTTTTGCACGTGGTATTACTGATGGAACTCATCCTCTTATTTTTATAAGCGAAACTGAATTTATTTCTAATTTCTCTAAAGAGAATGGACTTGATGTGGCAGATATCGAAAAAGCGCTAGATATATCTGAGTATATGGATCTTATTTATAGACACAAACTAAAAACTATATGCACCATCGAAATACTTAAGAGAGGCTTTGATTTTATGGATACTGCTTGGTGGGGTAAAAAGGGCTACTGGCGTGAAGTCGTTAATCAAGAAAATAGTTTAATTAATTTAATAGCACCACTAATTACAGGGATCGTGGTGGGTGTTGCCGGAGCAATCATAATCCATTGGCTAATTGGCCAATAGGCCACAAGACACTCATCATGCCTCAATATATTGGGAGTACGAAGAAACCTATAATATAGGCTATGGACTGGTTTTAACAGACAGCTTAGGTAGTGTGCTATTGCTAGGTATTTGCTGTGCATTCGAAGTATTTTGCTGTGTCTGTACTGAATCACGTATTGATTGTGTAGCTTGCCAACTTGTTATTAACACGCTTGCTAAAGCAAAAAGAAGAACTAAAAATCCCACTACCATTACGATAATTACAAAGTTTGTAGTATTTTCTTGACGTTTGAGAGCTTTCTTAAGATCCTCTTGTAGTTGTTCTACATTATCTGCCAGAGCCTTATCGGCCTTGTGTGCTTCATCTCTAAAAGCATCAATACGTTCATTAATTGTTCTTCTTAGATCTGCAAAAGGATCAAAGATTCGAATCTCTGGTTCGTTGCCCCCACCCCTATGTTTTGGGGCATTATTATCCATGTTAGTAAATAGCTTTTATAACGTATATGTTGTCTTCAACGTCAGCTTCAATCTCCTTGCCCTTATACCTGGTAAAGTCTATACCGCCTATAGTTTGTCCTGTAGAAAGTTTATTGCCAGCTGCCAAAGTTATTCCTCCTACCCTGATGGGGAGCATCAAGGTAAGGGACCCATCGCTTTCGGATCTAAAAACAGAATCAAATGGTAATCTCATTTTTGTTGAAGCTTTAGATTGTATACGTAAGTATAAACTGAATTTATCATCTGTAAAGATTATAGGCTATCTGTCACTAAAATGAAATTGCTAAAGTCTATCTACTCTACTGATCTAATACTATAATAACGGAGACAATTGGCAATCAGTTGCCACGAGTGCTAAAATGTCTGTATTAAATTATGGAGGGTCATTATGGAAGCTGATCAACTTCCCAAATTCTTACCAAAGAAATGGATACTTTTTAAAATGGGTACAACCTTCGGGATGGGTAAAATCAAAGGAGCTCATTCGCAAGCCGGCAAGTGGCAATATTTAGTAACCAACCCACTTGATACGGGCAGTAGGCCAATCCTTTATATAAACGAGGAAGACATACTGCGACAACTAGAAGGCACCAACTGGACAACCGTATAAGATTTGCCAATTGTAACTCCGTGATGAAGCTTATACGTGCCCAATTGTTAGCTACAATTAAATATAATTGTCGGTCCAATCGTTTTGCATTATGACCAAGTCGCCATTAGCTAGGAAACTGGCAATATTGGTGTAGTAGAGCAGGGGATCAGTCCGTCTGTCAATCTCCCCTTGATAGCCTGCTTCTTTAAGACCCTTAACTATATATTTTGTTACCGAGTTTTCCATTAGAACGACAGTATTTGGAGCAGCGTCTGCTATTAATGCGCCTACCTCTTCATGAATCTTGCCTGTTTCCCGGCCCTGATCAACTAAACCTGGTGTAACATATATCTTCCTTTTAGCGTCGAGCTCTTTAAGAAGGGCTGTGCCTGCTTTGATACCTTCCAGGTTGCCGTTATATGTATCATCAATGATCCAGGCGCCATTTATGGTATAGGGCTGCATTCTATGCTCATATGGTTTAACTTTTCTTATACCTTCTTCAATTTGCTTGTTGGTTAGACCTAAATTGTAGGCCATAGCAGCAGTTAGAGAAATTGGACCGATTTGGTGACGGCCAATTAAGCTGCTAGACAAATTAAATGTCTTATTGCCTTTTGAGAGTTTAAATTTAAGACCCGTAATGTCACTTCTTATGTTACTAACCTGCCAGCCTAAAGCACCTTCACGGTCATAGGCAACCATGCCTTCTTTAACGCGTTTAGCAGCTTCAGGTGATTCTTTATTGACGTAGATTTTATTTAAAGGAACAAAGTTGGAAAGACTGAATATATCTTCAGCTGCCTTATCTAGCGTCTTATATCTGTCTAGATGAGCTGGTGCTATACCGGTAATAACAGCCGGGTCTGGTTTTAGGGTATCTGAAAACCTAGCTACATCACCTGGCCCGCCTTCACCAAACTCGACGATTACTATGTCTTCTTTGCCGCTTAGGGACTTAGCAAAAATGTAGTGGCTTGTAGCAACGTTCTTATTGGCTGGCGTAGCCGCTACTTTTTTGCCTTCTGATAGGACAGTGTTCAGCAATTCCTTCATTGAGGTTTTACCGTAACTGCCAGCAACTGCTATTTTGATAGCTTTTGTTTTGGCGAAAATCCGCTTAGTAGCCAAGACTTCTTTTTGCTCTTTCGGCTTTATGATTAACTCCCTCGCAGCAAAGACCGGCAGACAAATAAGGTGGGACCAAACAACCGGAAAGGCAATTATTACTGCCAGTCCGTAACACCAGCCAAAATAGATTGTGCCAGTAAAAGATAAAACAATTAAAACGATACCGGCTGCTATTTCAATAATAATACCTGAATATATGGTCTGAAGTATTAATTTGGCTACTTCCGTTTTATCTAATTCCCGGCGGTTTCTAATTTTAGAGAAATCTTCTGCTTCCCAGAGCCATTTAAGATACGGCCATACCCTATATTCGGTACTTTGAAGCATATAAGTTACGGTTTTGGGAAATTCTAGAGAGTAAAAGGCCCTGGTGGTATTTAGTATTTTTTTGATCATAGAAACTCTTTGACTAATTTTACTACTACTTTTGGTTTATCTCTTAGGATGAAGTGGCCAGCTCCAGCCACTATTTCAAGTGTCGAGCCTTCAATTAACTGGTGATATAGCTCGCCAAACGCTACTGGGGTTTCGTCATCCTCTTCACCGTAAATTAGTAAGGTTGGGATTTGGATTTTAGAAGCATCAGCTTGAAGATCTTCAGCCACTATTTTCTTAAAGCTGGAACTGAGGTTATTAGCAGCTAGAAAGTCTGAACCGACTGTTGTATAAAGTTTCTGCCTTAGCTTTTTTCGGGTTGCAGAGGGCAGGGGGAGGCTCAGTATTTTTGCCGTCTTAGCTACTAACTTCACTGCCCCGAGTCTTCCCTTCTGACCAGTTCTAATTCCTGAGGCATCTAAAAGTATTAGCTTTTGAGGGTTTAATACGTTACCGGCAGCAGCTTTAATAGCGATAGCCGCACCATTGCTGTGACCGACCAGGCCGTATAAATCGTCAAGCCCTACTTTCTGACAAAAACTGGCGATAAACTTAGAGTATTCTTCAAGTCCCCAGTCCCCTTCTGGCGTTTGGCTGGCACCAAAGCCAGGCAGATCTAGAGCGGTTACATCGTAATTTATATGTAGTTCTTTAATAATTTCCGCGTAGTCGGCTAGACTAGTTGCCCAGCCGTGGAGTAATAGTAGCTGCTTCCCACTACCCTGCCTAACGTAGTTTGTCAAAAGCTTATCGGTAACTACTTGCATAAGCCTATTATACTTGAGGTTTGACTTGTAGCTAACGGGCTATTTAATTTGGCTGCTGTAATCTATTGACTACTGCTGAGATTTAGGTGATGGTAAATCGGTAAATTGTACAGTCTCCTGCACCGCAAGACTTGCTGCATCTTTAGGTACTACACGAGCAATGGCCAAATGCTCAACGTCACCTTCACCCTCCTGGGCATTCTGTAATATCCCCTGCTTCAGCATGAGCTTATCTACAAGTACGTGCCTGTTTGTAGGCGGCGTATCGGTTAATTCCCACCCCTTATATAAGCTATTTTCCATTGACATAACCCGACAATTATATACCTCTGATAAATAAATGCAATACTCCTAAGCAAGTGTCGAAAATAATACATCAAAGGGTTACGTAGATGCTCAGATATCCTAAGGGGTCGCTAACTCCTTAATGTAATGGCTACAAAATATTATCATCACCATCAAAATGAAGTCAAGATAAGGGATTGTCAGGAGTGGAAGCGCTTTGACTGCTTGGTTTGCTTCTCGTCTCCACGATCACCTTCACCAGGTTTTGCAACATGCTTCGCCTTCCGTTTGTCGTCCACGCTAAGCGACTTATTCAGCGACACGCTCTCAGTAAACTGGCCACCGCCTGGTTGTCCTTTCGCCAAGCGTCTTGCATAGCGCTTATCTCCGGGATGTGGTTGAATAACTTCTCTTTTAGTGAGTTTTCTTCTAGCTCTCATTAGTAGTGCCACGTACAGTTACGTTTACCCCGTTGTCCCCAGTGATCACACGGAGCGAAATGTGTACCAGCTATAACGTGGTCAACCACTTCTGGGTGTTGAGTACACCAGACTGTTCCTGTTCTTGGAACGAGTTCACCTGGCTTATAGGTTTGCATCTGTTAACCCTCAGCGGGATTTTCTCTGGAAAGGTCGTTGCCCGCTTTAGCAATCTTTCATCGGCATTATCTCACATCTAGCGCTTACAAACAAGAGACTTACGCTGTATGTGGTGTGTAGTCCTTGCATTACTCTCATAAACAATCCTTCGGCGAGGAAATGTCAAATGAAGGTAATTACAGATAATCGGCTTGGCCTGGGCTCTGTCTCAACGGCGGCTGGCTACGTCTCAGGTGATTTCTAGGTAGATCTTCTGTTTGTATCTGGCCTTGAATTCAACTCTTCATTCCTCTGATAGGTGCTAGGTAAAATCTACCAGAGATAGAGTCTAGAAAAGCTTCAGCTAGTATGTTTATGTCTAACTGCATCATTCGTATTGGTTTGATTCGTGGGTTTATGTCTTGAGATATTACGCGATCTATTGTCACACCGATAGTCAATAATGCAAAATGTGCAATATGTCTTAGGAGTCGAGCTCCGGGCCAGTGGGCTCGACGACTGCAATCTCTTGTACTTCTCCTGTCGATGTGAATTCGGTTTGGGAACCAGTAGATTCGTCTAAGCTGGGTTGAGGGGTCTCTTCAATAACAGTCTTGTGAGGATTAAGTCTCAAGAAACGATTAACCACTCCGCTGTGACCGCCAGGAGGTAGCCCGTGATTTATGACGGTTCCACCGTCTTTACGATACTCAATTCGTGTAGCAGTGCCAGGGATAACGCCAACCCAATCACCGCGTATTCTTCTTTCGGACTGCAAGGCTGCGCGACCCGCCTCAGCAACAGCGTGAACTTGTCTATCGGTTAACCCGTCCGCTAAATCAAACAATTCTTGTCTGCCCGTGGGTTGGTTAGCACGCTCGCTCATAAATCAGTACTCCTCATTTAAGTAACTTGATTATCAAACAGTTAGTCTATTTACGCAAGTGATTGGCTCATATGGTTTATTGTTGGTTGGATTACATAAGGCATTATTTATATAAATTTAAGCGATCTGGTGGAGCATGGCAGAATCGAACTGCCGATCTCTGCAATGCGAATGCAGCGCTCTACCAACTGAGCTAATGCCCCGAGTTTCAGTGTGGTGGAGCATATCGGGATCGAACCGATGACCTCATCTATGCCATAGATGCGCGCTGCCAACTGCGCTAATGCCCCTTAAAGAACAGTATCAATAATACCAGCAACTACCCGTAGTTCAAGATATAAACAATAAAGGCTATCGGAGCCGATAGCCTTTTCGTGCGCGCCCACCCTAGCGGCGGGTGCTTTTTGTTTTATTGTTTGTTTTTATGGCATACGCCGCTATATGCGCACGACTAAATGTAAGCATAACAACTTATTGTTTGTCCGTCAAACAGTTGCTGAGGACTACTTTAGTAACTCGAGCAGTTTGTTCTCGTCTATTTGGTTTATGCCTAGTTCGGTAGCTCTTTTTAGTTTGCTTCCACCGACGTTATTACCGACAACCAGGTAGCTAGTGTCTTTAGCTACGGCACTTTGGAATGTACCGCCTAAAGCCCTTATTTTATCGGCAGCTTCTTCTCTAGACATAGAGTCAAGGCTCCCCGTTATTACAAAGCTCATATTAGTTAGCGGACCAGTCGTTACTTTGGCTTCTTTAGGCCAGACATTAAACTTTTTAAATTTATCCAGCAATTTTAGGTTTTTAGGTTCTGAAAACCATTCAACGATAGCTTCAGCTACAATACTCCCTATGCCTTCAACGTCTGTTAGCTCATCGATGCTGGCACTAGAAAGGGACTCGATGTTTTTAAACTTACTAGCCAGATCGATAGCTGTTTGAACGCCAATATGTCTTATGCCCAGACCGTATAAGAAGCGGTTAAATTCAGGATGCTTTTTAGATTGGATGGCTGAAACTAATTTATGGGCTGAAACTTCAGCAAAACGGTCTAGTTTTATAACCTCATCTTCTTTTAGGGTGTAGATATCTGCCTGGTCGTTAATAAGTTTAGCGTCAAGAAGAGCAATAACGTTCTTTTCGCCTAAACCTTCGATGTCTAAAGCTTCTTTTGAAGCGTAATGTTCAATTTGTTTCCAAATTCTCGATGGACAGGACTTATTCATGCAGCGCCAAGCAGCATCATTGGAGGAATATTTAGCTAGCGGTTTATTGCAGTCCGGACATAGTTTAGGCATCTTAAACTGATGTTCTTCACCTGTTCTTAACCGGACTATAGGTTCAACAACTTCTGGGATTATATCTCCGGCCTTATGGACAATGACTGTATCGCCTATCCTAATGTCTTTACGTCTTATCTCATTTTCGTTATGCAGAGTAGCCATCTGGACTGTGCTGCCGGCTATTTCAACTGGTTCTAGAATAGCTACGGGAGTTGCTGAGCCAGTCCGGCCAATTGAAACAAAGATCCCTTTTACTTTAGTGGTAGCTTGTTCAGCAGCATATTTATAGGCGATAGCACCTCTTGGTGCTTTACCGACCACACCTAGTTTTACGTAAAGCTCGCGGTCGTTGAGCTTAATTACCAGGCCATCAGTGTTAAATGGCAGCTCATGTCTTTTTTCCTGCCAGATACTGGCAAAGCTATATATCTCTTTTAGGCTGCTTGCTGGCTGACTCATTGAATTAACCAGGAAGCCTAAGTTTCTTAGGCCGTCATATACCTCGGAGTTAGTTTTAAGGGGCTTATCTTCACGGATAATATCGTAGGCTCTAAAATGAAGTTTACGGCTGGCCACAAGGCTTGGATCAAGCTGGCGGATGGTGCCGGCAGCGGTGTTTCTTGGGTTGGCAAATTCAGGCTGGCCGCTTGCCTTTCGCTGTTCATTTAGGGCTTTAAAGTCTTCTTTGTACATGACTATCTCACCTCTGACTTCAGTCCGGCCGGCTAAAAGATAGGTATACTTTTTAGTATTTCTAAGTTTTAAGGGGATTGATTCAATTGTTCTAATGTTAGCTGTTACATCTTCGCCGACATAGCCGTCACCCCGGGTTATACCTAGGGTTAGACTGCCCTCCTCATAAACAAGTGCACAGGCCAGTCCGTCCATTTTAATGTCTATAAAGTACTCGAGTTTGTTCTTATTTAAAGCTTTTAGAGTTCTATCCTGCCAGGCGGCTACTTCTTGGTTATTAAAGACGTCGTTTAGGCTTAGCATTCTTTCGCTATGAGGGACAGATTTAAAGCCTGGAAGCGGTGCGCCGGCTACTCTTTGGGTTGGGCTGTCTGGGGTTATTAGGTCTGGGAACTTAGTTTCAAGCTGGCTTAGTTCATGTTTCAGGCTATCGGCTGCTTCTTCGCTCATGATTGATTCGTCTAGAACGTGGTAGTGGTACCTATAGTCTTCAATAAGTTCTCTTAGCTTTTTAATCCTTACTTCTGCTGCTGTCTTATTCATTGATTAGTCCCCTATAAAGTGCATATAGATAACTATGAATATATACTAGCCCAATGAGTGATAAAAGATAAAATACCCAGGCCGCTATAGACGGCAGAATGTAGATAAAGGGCAGCATTATTAGGCCGGTTAAGATTATTAATACCACCGGCAAGAAGACCATCTTTTTAAGAACCAGGCCACGTCTACCTTTTACTAACTCTCTGGCTGATTTAATAGCCTTCATTGGCGTCATATTAGGCAAAGTGACGATATATATGGCCATTAGGGATGAAGCCAGCAAGTAAAAGCTTATAAAGACTAGCCCTATTATTGGGATGAGGGACACCACCTTTTCAAGTCCGGTTACGGCAATACCGCCGTTAATTAATGTGCCGTAAAGGAACAGGCCGATTAGAAGAGGTATAAGCTCAACGATAATAAATAGCAGTACCAATAGAAAAGGTACGAACGGGTATAGGCCCTTATAGTAGCTGTCTCTGGCTCTTATTTTTGCGCCAAGGTAGTACTGTCTGAGAGCCCATATGATGGCTAGGCTGGCGATTAACATTATGAAGACTTGGTAGGTGCTGCCCGAGGCCGATTGACTGGAAGTAGATGAACCAACCAGATATGTATAGATACTTAAGCCCGAAAAAAGAGAGCTTAAGTGTCCATGAAAGACACCGTTAAATTCATGTTTGAGACTGGGAACATTGCCCGGGCTAGAAATTCCAAGAACTAAAACTAGATAGACTAGTCCGTAGATTAAGATAATGAAGGACATACTGTTACGGTTTCGCCAAAGAATCTGCCAGCTAGATTTAGCCAGACTAAAAACACTGGGCAGTTTGGAAATGGCTTTAGGCTGTTTGTTTTTGTTGGCCTTATGGTTAGTTTTAGGGACTGATTTAGTCCCCTGTCCTTTTTTAGGCATGACCTTCCATACTCTCTAGTCTTTTTATTCTTTGGGGGATAGGCGGATGAGTGCTGAAGAGATTCGAAATAGTGTGTTTTCTCAAGGGGTTAGCAAAGAACATGTGGGAGGTAGAGGTATTTTGGACCTTAGTAGCGCTGCCTACTCTGGATATCTTATTCAGAGCACTAATTAAGCCTTCCGGGTACCTGGTAGTTAAAGCTCCGCTGGCATCAGCTAGGTATTCCCTTTGTCTTGAAATGGATAACTGAATAAACATAGCGACAAGCGGTGCCAGGATAGCAGCCACAATGCCCATTATTAAAAATACCTGGTTATTCATGTTTTCCCTGTCATTACCCCTAAACCAGACTAGACGAATAATTATGTCGGCAATTAGGGAGATGATGGCAGTTAGGGCAAAGGCAATCATATTAACCCGCATATCGTAGTTTTTAATATGGCTTAATTCATGAGCAATTACACCTTGCAGTTCGTCATCGTCCATTATGTCTAGCAGTCCTGATGTTACACAGACGGCTGAATGCTGCTGATCTCGTCCGGTAGCAAAAGCATTCGGTGATGGGTCATTCATTATATAAACAGCTGGCATTGGCAGGCCGTCTGTTATGGATAGGTTTTCGACTATCCGCCAGAGCCTTTTGTTATCCGATTCTTTTATCTGTTTGGCTCTGTTTATAGCCAGGGCCATCTTTGAGCCCCAGTAGTAACTAAGAGCGGTGTAGACTAATGCGCCGGCCACACCGCCGTAAAAGACACTCATGGAGCCGTTTAGAGTCTTAGTAAACAGCCAGATAATGGCCACCACAAATATAACGAAGAAGGCCATAATGTATATGGTGCGCCTTTTGTTTTGGCCAATGTCCTTATACATGTTCTTTAAGAGTTAAAGTTTACCTCTACCGGCTGGCTGGCAGCTTGGGTTGCCGCCTCATCAAGTTCAAAGTAGTCTTTGTCTTTATCAAAATGGAGCATTTGAGCGAAGACTTTGGTCGGAAATTTCTGCCTTTTGGTGTTGAAGTCTTTAACTTCATTGTTATAAAAACGCCTGGCAGCTTGGATTTTGTCTTCAGTGTCTGTTAGCTCACCTTGGAGCTCCCTAAAGTTTTCACTTGCCTTTAGGTCCGGATAGTTTTCGGCAACAGCGAATAGGCTTTTCATGGTTTGGCTGAACTGGTTTTCAGCTTTGGCTGTCTCTTTTACGCCGTTGGCGTTAATAGCTTCGGTTCTTGCTTTAGTGACATCTTCAAAGACTGTTTTTTCATGTTTTGCATAGCCTTTGACAGTGTTAACAAGATTAGGAATCAGATCGTACCTTCTCTTTAGCTGGACTGTTATGTCACTCCAGGCTTCATCTACCCGCTGATTTAAGGTAACCAGTCCGTTATACATAACAACGACGGTTATGACAGCAAGGACAACAATAACGACGATTATTATTAATAAGACTTCCACGTTTTAGCCTCCAATTTCTTTTATATGCCTTCTATTATATCCCGGAGACGGCTAAGGAACCAATCCTTTTATGCGGGTCGTCTAGTGAGAGGTAGCTTAAATTGTTATTATGAGAGCTAGATGAAAACAAGAGCTGATAATAAGCGTAAGTTATGGCCATTTGTTCTTATAGGCCTGATTTTAGTTATAGCCCTCTATGTTTCCTGGGTATATTTTGTAGCTAAGCCAGTAGTTAGCCCTAGTTTTAGGGTTAAATATATATCGGCGGTTGTGCCGGCTAAAAGTTTAGCCTGGCCCAGTGGGACCCAAGCGGCTATTGGTCTAGGCAGTTCAGGTGCTATAGGAACTTATGGCACTCAAAAACCAGTGGCCATGGCTTCTGAAGCTAAGTTAATAACAGCTCTATGTGTACTTAATAAGTATCCTTTAGCCTTAAACCAGGCTGGACCAACTATTACTTTAGGTCCATCTGATGTTGCTATATATGCCAAGTACCAATCCGAAGATGGTTCTGATCTGGTAGTTATAAATGGTGAAAAGTTAAGTGAATACCAAATGCTTCAGGCCATGCTGCTGCCTTCAGCCGATAATATTGCTGATTCTTTGGCTATCTGGGCTTTCGGATCCTTACCTAATTATTCGGTATATGCTAATCAATATGTTAAAAGCCAGGGTTTAAGTGAAACAACCGTTGGGCTAGATGCCAGTGGTTTTGACTCTGGTTCCATGACAACTGCAGCAAATCTAGTTAGTATTGGGCAGTTATTTATGGCGAGCCCAGTGCTCGCTAACATTGTTGGCCTGCCTTCAGCTACTGGCTTCCCAGTTGTCGGCACTATTAAAAATGTTAATTTTGACCTCGGCAAAGACAATATTATTGGTATTAAGACTGGCAATACTGAACAAGCAGGTGGTGTATTCTTATCTGCTTCAAAGATCACCGTTAATAATAGTCCATTAGTAGTCTACACGGCCGTTATGCAAGCACCGACACTGTTTGACGCTTTAGCCAATAGTTTGCCCCTAGTTTTATCTGTTCAAAGCAACTTTACTAGCGTGTTTGGTGTTTCTTTACTTCCAGATGGACAGGAGGTTGCTGAATATACCGTGCCTTGGAGTAATAAGAAAGTACCGGTTGTTGTCTCTCAGCCTATAGAATTAACTTCTTGGGGTGGCAGTAGGGTTATTAGTACAATTTCATTAGATAAAATCTCAAATGATGATAAGGCGGGACAGATTGTAGGTCAGATAGTAATAAAAAGTTCGTTACTTAATGGCTCAGCTACGGATAGCCTGGTTCTTAGCCGAGCTATTAGCCCGCCAAGTAAAATTTGGCTAATATTACATCCACAGTCTTTTATACATTTATAGTCAGTTCACATTGGTGGGCGAGGAGGGACTCGAACCCTCAAGCCTTGTTAGGCACGGCATTTTAAGTGCCGACTGTATACCATTCCAGCACTCGCCCTTAAAGATCTGGAGGCGCCTACCAGAATTGAACTGGTGTTCGAGCTTTTGCAGAGCTCTGCGTAACCACTCCGCCAAGGCGCCATCTAATAAGATATATTAGCAAAAAGAAAGGTTTTTAGGGCATTTAACAAGTTAATCTAATGCTCCGTGAATATATTTCTTGCCCCTAAACCAGGAGGCAGCTGCTGCAATCAAACAAACTACTATGGCAAAAAGAAAGGCTTCACCAAGGCCGTGAGAGAATGGCTTAGATATTAGGCTTGGGAAGAAACTGTGTCCGTTTAGGACTGCCTGGTTATGTTTAGACAGCGTAGCAAAGACTTTAGGGCTTATTAGCTCCTTGATTGGGCTATAGCCTAAAAAGGCAGCAAAAAGGACTGAAACTGGCGGCAAGTGGGATACTTGTAACGCCAGAGCTTTAGGTACGCCGTGCTGGATTAAACCGCTGGCCAGACTAGACGGCAAGGTTGCTGCCAGACCGACAATCATTAAGGTAAAGAATATGCCGATAGATAATACTTGGGCTGAGTTTTGGAAGGTGGTATTCATACCACCGCCTGCTCCTCTGTCTTCCGGCGGCAGGCTGTTCATAACGCCTGCTCTGTTTGGCGCAGCAAAGAAGCCCATGGATATGCCCATAAGCAGAAGAATTAGTGCAAAGTAGATGAATTTAAAGTTAATCGGCAAAAGATCTAGTAGTGCAAATGTAACAACTGTCCCAAGCATGCCAGCAGTGGCAAATGGTCTTGAACCAAATTTGTCCGATAGAATGCCGGATACTGGTCCGGCCAGTAACATACCGACTGTCATGGGGAGCATAAATATAGCAGCATAAAGCGGTGTTTTTGAAAAGCTGTAACCATGTTCCGGCAGCCAGATACCTTGAAGCCAGATAATTAGCATGAACATTAGACCGCCCCTAGCGATGGCCGACAAGAAACTGGACAGCACGCCGGCTGTGAAGGCTCTAATTTTAAAGAGGTGCAGTCTAAACATTGGTTGTTTTATGTATTTTTCAATAACCACAAAAGCCAGCATGAATATAGCACCAGAGATAAGTTCCATTAGGACATATGGGCCAGTCCAGCCCATGGTAGATGCGCCGTGAGGCTCAATGCCGTAGGTAATGCCAACCATTATTAGGATTAAACCAATAGCAAAGGTTATGTTGCCAATCCAGTCAACCCTACCGCCGCTTTTAGTGTCTTTAGAATCATGAAGCATAAAGTAGGACCAAAGAGTGCCGGCAATACCAAATGGAACAGATACCAGAAAGATTAAGCGCCAGTCTATGGGACCAAGCAGGCCGCCAAGAATTAGGCCGATAAAGGAGCCTGAGATAGCGGCTACGTTATTAATACCTAGGGCCAATCCCCGCTGGTTTGGCGGGAAGGCATCGGTTAGGATAGCGCCTGAATTAGCCAGAATGAAAGCTGCACCTACTCCCTGGAAGACACGCATAATAACGAGATAAAGGGCAGCTGAGGTGCCATGCATCCAGGTAACAGCTAACAAAATTGAAGAGCAGGTATAGATAACGAAGCCCAGGTTATACATTTTGACCCGGCCAAACATATCCCCCAGTCTGCCGAAATTAACTACTAAAACACTGCTAACTATTGGGAAGCTTAGTATCATCCAAAGAAGATAGAAGCTGTTGCTAGACTGCAGCGGGTTTAGCTTAATGCCCCTGAATATATCTGGCAGGGCTATAAGCATAATGGATGAGTCTATCATAGCCATTGTGACACCGAGTGTAGTGTTGGAAAGAGCTATCCATTTGTAATCGGTCCGTTTTTTAATTCCGGCTAAAGCCATTGGCCTCCTAATTGATGGTCGCTTAATATATCAGACGTCATTCTTTAGGTATTGAGTTTTCTGATATTTAAATACTTATATACTTCTATCATACATAAACTCTCAGCTGAGGTCTAGGCTGTTAGGTATTCTAAAGCTTAAACAATAAGAGATTTTAAGATAAAATTATGTCTATGAAAGATAAAGGTTTTGGAATTATTGAGCTTCTCGTTGCCGTTGCTATACTGGCCATCATTGTCGTCGGCGGCTTACTGGTATATAAGCACGAAAATAAGGCTCCGGCTGGACAAAGTCATACGCTGAATACCCAGACCATTCCAGTAACTAACAGTGCCTACGCTGTATTGTCTCCGGCAACTGTGCCATCAAAGACGGCGGAATGCAGTTTAGGCATAACTTATGCCAGTAGCGGTGTGCCTGGCCCTGTGCAGTGCTCTAACGGAGACTTAAATTCAACCGATTGGAATGCTTTGGCAGCTCTTGAGCCTTCGGCCTTTAAGCTTGGCTATGACGTTAGCGCTAGCCAAATACAAACTGCTTTATGCGATGATGTTGCGGCAAATATTAGTAACTCGATTGAGCTAACTGTTTACCAAATTGCCAGCTTGTATTACGGTTGGAACTTTAGCAGTAATCCTAGTGTGGTTTTAACTAATGGCACCTGCAATAATGTTGACGATTAAGACTAGCATGTATGAGCGTTAAACTTTCAAGCATCTTTATGACTTTGCCGCTTGAAAATAAATAGAAAGTTTCTTAAAGTCTATAGGCGGCAGAGGACTTTCAGACTATCTTGAATGTGCCTAAAATTAAAATTCTTACAGATTTTAGCAAGGTAAAGGTGGATAGTAATAGATGTGCGTGGGAGCGATGAAATATGATTGGCATCCCATTATTGTAAAGAGCACAAAAAATCCCACATTTAGTGGGATTCTATGTATATATACTGGTTAAATATAATTATTCTTGTCTACGAATTGTGATAGAGCCTAGTATTAAGGCGGCAATTCCAAACAATGCTACCACTATTAAGTCTTTAGTTAGTTCGTATGTCCATGAAGCATGCAGTGTTACCTGTTTCATTGCGCCAACACTATATGTGAGCGGCATAATATCGGCAAACCACTGGAGTAATCTGGCCATTTGCTCCCTGGCAACAAAAAGTCCGCAAGTTAATATCTGCGGAAAGATAAATGCCGGCATAAACTGGATTGCCTGAAACTCAGTCGTTGCGAAAGCACTTAGGAATAGACCAAGTGAGGTTCCTAAGAAGGCCGCAAATACTACGGCAATAAGTGTTGGAATTGTTCCCCCCAACACAGTTACATTAAGCAGACCCAGCATAACGCCTCCAGAAATAAGCGCTTGACAAAAACCTAAGAAAGAAAAAGCTATGGCGTATCCAAAAATGAAATCTACTTTTGTCATGGGCATGGTCATTAGCCTATCTAAAGTCCCGGTTGTTCTTTCTCTTAAAGTAACAACGGACGTTATTAAGAACATCATAACCATTGGAAATATGCCGAGTAACATCGGTGCGACACTGTTAAAAACTTTTGGTTCTCCCTGAAAGACGAATTTCATGATGGTTAATAGTATTGGCGGAACCACGAACAGTAATGCAACTGTCCTCGGATCGTGGCTTAATTGCCTTAAAACTCTAAAAGCTGTAGAAAGTGTTCGGTTTGGACTCATTCTGTCTCACCTTCTACCAGTTTTATAAAGCCTTCTTCAATTGTTTTAGTTCCGGTTTGCCTTTTCAGTTCACTGGGCGTCCTATGGGCAATCAATTTACCCGCCCTGATTAGGATGAGGTCATCACATCTTTCTGCTTCATCCATGGAGTGACTGGATACGAGAAGTGTTGTTCCTTGGGATTTTAATTTATTAAAAAGCTTCCATAGACTGTCCCTTAAGACTGGGTCTAGGCCAATTGTTGGCTCATCTAGGGCCATAAGTCTTGGTGAACCAATAAGAGCCACAGATAGAGAAGCTCTTTGTTTTTGCCCTCCAGAAAGATTCTTTACAAGGGTATTTGCTTTATCTGACATATCTACTTCTTTAAGGATATTTTTTATTATTTCTTTCGTATTCTTACTGTAGCCCATCATTGAAGCGAAATATCTTAAGTTCTCCTTAACGGTTAAGTCCGGATATACGGAAAGTTCTTGTGTCATATAACTCATCTGGGTTCTAAGCCTTGCGTCACCTGCCGGTAAGCCAAAAATCTCAATGCTCCCCGAAGTAAGCTTTAGCCTGCCTACAATGCTGCGAATTAAGGTTGTCTTGCCAGCTCCTGAAGGGCCTATAAAACCAATTGACTGTCCAGCAGGTAATTCGACGCTTATATTTTTTAGGGCCTTAACGCTGCCCCCTAGGGTAACTGACAGATTTTTTATTTGTATTGCCGTTTCCATATAAGTTAAATATATCAAAAAAGATTGAAAAACAGACTTAAGAATCACTACTTAAGACATGTGTTTAGTTTATCTTGAGTACGAATTCCTTGTTTTAACTAATATTTATCAAGCTAGAAGCCGTTTAACATGTTCAACAATATCATCTGTACTAACTTGGGATTTAATTAAATAGTCATCAACTTTTAATTTTTTAGCCCTTTGAATGTCACCATCCTTATTTAACGCTGTGACCATAACTACTTTTATATTAGTTGTTTCAGGTGTATTTCTTAGTATTTCCAGTACATCAAAACCATTTAAAACAGGGATCATAACATCCAGCAAAACAAGATTTGGATGAAAATCTAGAGCAGCCTTTAATGCTTCTTCTCCGTTAATTACAATTTTAACGGCAAACCCGTCGAGTTGCAGCATGGTTGAGTATATTTCAGCCAAATCGCTATTATCTTCTACTATTAGTATCCGCTTTTGTGCCTGGTTGTTATTTACATCCACAAGATGATATTAGCTCACTTATCCTTAAAGGTAAATATAAGCAGTATTTAAAATGCCTATAAGTTAATCCCTTGTTTGGTATTATTAATGATCATAGAAGTTGTCTATCTTCTTAGTCCTACATTGCATCTAATGTTTCATAGACATCAACGCTGCCACTACCATCTAACACTAATGGGACCATTGAAGCAGTATGCTTTGCACTGTCCATATCCGAGGCTTTAATGACACTATAACCAGACACTTTATCACTGCCAGAATATTCTGATGAACCATTCTTTTTAACGGTTACAACATTATTGCATGGATTGCCGGCATCAATTAGGTCTTCTCCACGTTGCTCCATCCATTCGTTCCAAGCTGCCATTTGTTTGTCTTGCTCTTCTTTTGTCTTACCCATTGAACCGCCGTGATATAGAAATAAATAATTTGGCATATTAATCTCCTTAAGTTATCGGATTAATATACCTTTAAAAATGTAAGAAAGATGTAAGTTTACTTATATCGGAGGTGTCTTTTGGGTAGATAAGAACCGGGATTTACATTATTCATTTACAATAACATCGATTTCATTTAGCGTAGCTCCAAGGGGTTGAGATGTGTCTACCCAGTAGTCAGCATTTTCAATACACCATCCTGTATGTGTGCCATAGCCATTTGCATCTGGATTATTTTCAATTGCTTGGTATTCCCTGTACTCATCAGGTGTTTTCGGATTTTTTGGATTACTGCCATCGATACGCCCTAAACAGACTTCTATAGGACATATTAGGGCAATTATTAAACCGTTGTGCTTTCTAAGGTTTAGATAATCGGGTTTAGCTCTTAGTCCCGCCTGTACAATACGAGACCCCTCACGTGCAAGTATGCTTTCAGATAACCAAGATAAACCTCTGTATTTCTGCTCAGTCCTGAAAGCATCTTCATACTCTTGGCGAGAAGAGGGTACGTGTCCTCTTTCTGAAGCAGCTCTACTAATAAGCGCACTGCCATCTTCTATAACAAACCCTTTATCTTCTAAATACTTAGATATGGTAGTTTTACCTGTACCAGAATAGCCAGTCAGGCCTAATAATAGACGCTCAGTCATAATAATTATGTTATACCATAATCGGTATATATAGTCAACGTACTATAGCAGTTATGAAAAGGTTCGCCCCTCATCTTTGATGCAATACGGAAGAGGCGTTATTTACTTTGGTATGACTATGTAGAGTATACGCACAGGAATGAAAGGCTTAATGTCATTCAGTTGCTAATGTTCTGAGTCTGAAAACTTGTTCAGAAACAATTTCAGCTGGTGTTCCTTCTTGACAAATTTCTACTCTTGTTGTTCGCCACCAACCTCCTATGTACCCTGTATTAGTAGTGCCTATGCGTTCAGAATCTCCACTAAACGGCCAGCGTGCAACGTATACCTTTTTAGTTGATCCATCGATATCCATTGAAAGTGGGTAATAAACTACAGGTATACTATTTATTGTTTGCGCGGCAATTGATTCAAGCCTAACTTGTCTGGAGTATTGCATACCCTCATGCCAAATACTAAGAGAACCTGACGGAAATATATGCCCTGATTTGTTCTGAAGTGTTATAAATTGCCGACTTGGTAAATGTAACCTTAGCTCGTCATCATCTTCGAGGGGAAGAGTCTTCACATAGTCCTTTGGAGTAACTTCGTTAGTCAGACTTTCACTGTCAACAAGCGCTATAGTTCCTAGAAAATGTTGGAATAAACCACTTAGTTCAGGATTGCTTGGATTATAAGCTGCACCTTCAGCTAAAGCCCGTCCTTGAATTCTACCTTTTAAAATCGGCCAGATTGTTTTACCAAGTTGCCGTTTTACAACTTCAATCGATTTTCTAGATGCAGGATGAGCATTATAGCGTCTAATTGGTGGATTTATTTCACCCCAGTAATCCTGAGTAAAGAGATCTTCAGGCTTAAAGCGTGGATTAGTAATTCGCATTAATCATGTTTAACATAAAGTACTACATATTGCAATAGAATTATCTCGAAAATACAGAGGTCAGAATGCTTATGCTTGGTGCAGTAGATGGGAAAAAGTTTACGCCTTGTCGGGGATTAGCTTATGCGTTGGAGAAAAATCTTAGAAATGCCATATAAGGAATATTTACTAGAAAATACCCATATGATAAACTGGCCAGTTACTCATGAAGTATAAGATAATAGTTGAAACCGATATTAACGACCCTCCAAAGAGCTACGAATTTGAGGCGGCTATTATCATTGCAGGGCACTTTAAATCAGATGTTATTTTCATAAGGCCAGAAAATTTTAAGACTCCAGACTTTGACGTTAATGGAATAAAATGGGAATTAAAAAGTCCAATGGGAGGAAGTGTTAGGACTATTGAAAATAATATGCGGTCTGCAAGAAAGCAGTCATTAAACCTAATCGTTGACCTAAGTCGAATTAAGTTGCACCAGCAACAAGCACTTTCTAGGATTAAATTTTTCTTATCAAAACCTAATCAATATAGAAAAGTATTAGTAATAACAAAAAGCAAAAAAATTATTGAAATTCGCTAAAATTGGCATATAATATATGTAAAGATACGCAAGGTACTGAATTGAACCAAACGTATCTTTTTTATTTAACAGCTTATTAATAAAATTATATAGCAGTATTTAGGTTCGCTGGTGC
>Ga0326727_10000166_pt1 | contig 282369 bp, 246 predicted proteins | sample MB2enrmetagenome_FD_207643 | JGI IMG/M metagenome (GOLD analysis project Ga0326727, IMG submission 207643) | Lab enriched peat soil microbial communities from McLean, Ithaca, NY, United States - MB29MY | ecosystem: Environmental > Terrestrial > Soil > Wetlands > Peat | place: USA: New York... | reverse complement strand
CGCGGGTTCGGGGGCGGTGTCATCCGGGGCCACCCGGCAGGCCGTTTGCGTCAACAGGGCGCCCACCACCGGCAAGATCAACAACCATGGCGCCCGGCGCAGGCGCGACGGGTCCTCCCCGATGATTCCAGGCGGGACCTTGGGGGAAAGAAGACCGGTGAAGTTCTTCAAGAGCGTCCCTTCCCGTCGTGGCATCCCAGGGACAGGTTCTGCACCCACGAGGTCTGCTTGCCCTGGTCCAGGCTGACGTCATTGGTCGGGATGGGCCCCAGGCCGGGAATCGTGCCCAGGGAACCGGCGGTCCGCTTGCCTTCCAGGCGGAGGGTGATTCCGTCCGGTGAGGCTTCGGTATGGATACGCAGCATGGGGAGCCTCCAATCAGGGCTCCCTCTTAAAAGCCAGCCTCGTGCCAATTTGGCTGGTGTAAATAAAGATTGGAAATGCACAAGATATTTAAAATAATTAGCGACGCCTCAGTGCCGCCAGCCTCCGGTAGCCTGTCCACATATGGTCAGACTGTCCGTGGCTGGTCAGACTCCGGGCTTACCGGGCCGGCCGGGTGATGCCGAGCTTCTTCAAACGGTTGATCAGGGTCGTCCGCTTGATGCCCAGTCGCGCCGCGGCGCCCGATGAGCCGCTGAGGACCCATCGGCTTTGTTCCAGCACCTGCAGGATGTGCCTGCGCTCCACATCTTCCAGGGACCTGAACCGGGCGCCGGAGCCGGGCCTCCGGGCCGGTAATGGTGGCTACTGCCGAAGCGCCGAGGCGGAACTCGGCCAGGTCCGGCTGCGGGATCAGGATGCGCACGGGAAAGCGCTGGTGGACCCGGACCCAGTTGATGCTGCGGGGCACATGGGGCAGGCCGCCCGTGTCCACGCCGCCGTCGTCCGGAAACACGCCGTAGCCGACCGATTCGACCTCACCCTGGTAGCGCTGGCCTGGGTTGCTGAGCAGGTACACCTGGGCCGCGCGGCCGGGGCGGATATGCGCCAGTTCGGTCTCCCGGAAGTTGGCGACCACGTACCAGCGGCCGGTGTTGACCAGGGTGAACACCGGATGCCCGGCGGCGGCATACTGGCCGGCGGAAACCTTCAGGTCGACCACGCGGCCGTCGCAGGGCGCCTTGACGGTGGCGTACTCGAGGTCCAGCTCGGCCATGGCGATCTCGGCCTTGATCACCTCCCGCTTGGCCACCAGGGCGTCGACGCCGGAGATCCCCGCCTCGGCCCGCTGGGCGTCGATCCGGGCGGTCTCCAGCTGGACCTGGGCGGATCGTTCGGCGGTCCGGGCCTGGTCAAGCTGTTCGGCCGCCACGAAGCCTTCCGGGAGCAAGGGCTCCATCCGCTCCCGGGTATCGGTGGCCTGGCCGGCCAAGGCCTTGGCCCGGGCCACGCTGGACGCCGCCGCATCCGCGGCGAATTTCTGGGCGTTCACGGTTCTCTGGGTCAGGACGATCTCCTGGTCCAGGGTGACCAGGGAGGCCTTGGCCTTGGCCAGGGCCTGCTGGAAGGGGCGCGGGTCCAGGCGGAACAGCACGTCCCCCTGGTGCACCGCCTGGTTGTCCGTGACGCGCAGGTCCACGATGCGGCCGTTCACTTCCGGCGCGACGTTGACGGTGTCCGCATAGGCGTAGGCGTCGTCGGTCCGGGGCGCCTGGTCGACCCGGTGGACCACGTAGACGGCCAGGCCAAGGGCGGCCGCCACCAGGATGCCGGTGACGATGGGCCCGGACCAGGACTTGGAATGGGATTCGTTGGCCATGGAGGTTCTCGAGGGGTGCGGTTTATTTGAAGCAGGCGAGCCAGCCCAGCAGGGCCAGGATCAGGCTCAGGGACGGGTACAGGGCAAGGCGGCAGGGCCGTCCCAGTGCCATGTACCAGCGGGTCGGCGCAAGGGCCAGGTAGGCCAGGGTGGTCAGGACCAGCGCTTCGGTGATGCAGAACATCCAGTCCGGGAAGTAGGCCCCCAGCACGTTGATGGAGGGGATGATCAGACCAAGGGGGACCGGTCCGGTCATGGACGGCCTCCCAGGGCCGGCCGAGACGCGGTTGGATACCCCGGAGAAGGCGCCAGCAGTGGCGTCCCAAGGTTCGCGGTGCTCATTAGGTGCCTTTCAGGTAGCGCCGGGCGGCTTCACCTGGCGTCTGTAACAGTAATATAGCCTAGACAACTATTGTCAAGGCAAAAGTTTTATAAAAATTAATTTCTTCCGGGAAACCGTGGGGTAGAGGGGGCAGCATCATCCACGCGCCCCGGTCCGGGCTTCGAGCCTGCGGGCATTCCGGGGTGTCAGCCCCACTCCCTCCGGGTCCGCCCACCGCCCACAAAGCGGGCGGCGGGGCCCAGCGGCCCCTTCGCTCGCTCTTCCCTGCGCTCGCCGCCAGGGGGAAGCCACGCATGCGTGGCTTCCTGGCGGGAGCCAAACGTAGGGCAGACGCCCCCTGCATGCCTTGAGGTTCTTCAGGCCATGCAGCAGCAAGAACTGGGTGCCCTTGACCACCTTCTTCTCCTCACCCTGGAGCTGGTGGTAGAGATCGCGCCGGGTCTCGTCGATGGCCTTGGAGGCCAGGGCGGTGACGTGGAAGGGGTCGTGGACGATGTCCAGCCTGTCGTCGAACACGGCCCGCACCGCACCAGCATAGGCCCCGGACATGTCCATGGCGATAGCCTCCAGCGGAGCCTTCCGGCGCTTGAGGGTCTCCAGGAAAGCCACCAGCGCTCCGGCATCCTTGCCCTCCTGGGCATGGAGGATCTCGCCAGTCTCAAGGTCGAGGGCCACCGTCATGTACTTGTGCCCCTTGTGGGTGGCGAACTCGTCCACGGCGATGAACCGGATTCTGCCGAGCTTGCGCCGCTTCAGCCTACATCCCAGCTCGGCCTTGAAAAGGTCCTTCACCAGGTCCCAGCCCACCCCGAGGTAGCGGGCTACGTTCCGGATGGTGGTGATGCCGCACAGATCCACAACCAGGCGGGCAAATGCCATGATATGCTTGGCCTTGCCCTTGGCAAAAGGGATGGGCTCCCGGCCCCTGGCCCCGCACCTGGTGCAGACCTGGAGGTGACCCCGAAGGACGATCTCCTGGCGCTTGCGTCCCACCGGCAGGCCGAGAGAGGAAGCCCGTCATCACGGCGGAGCGCAAGGCCGAGATTGTGCGCATGACCACCCAGGAGAAGCCGAACCATGCCACGCATTGGTCCTTGCACCCCCTGGCAAAGGCCACAGGCCTGAGCACCTTCGCGGTGTGGACGATCTGGAAGGCAAACGGCCTCAAGCCGCACCTGGTCAGGACCTTCAAGGTCAGCAAGGACCCCCAGTTCAGCGCAAAGGTGGAGGATATCGTCGGCCTCTACCCCAATCCACCGGAACACGCAGTGGTTTTCTCGCTGGATGAAAAAACTCAGATCCAAGCCCTGGATCGGACCCAGCCCGGGTTGCCGCTGAAACGGGGGCGGTGCGGCACCATGACCCATGACTACAAGCGCTACGGCACCACGACGCTGTTCGCGGCACTGAATACCCTGGACGGGACGGTGATTGGGGACATGATGAGCGTTTCTTTCGCGACATCAGCGAGAACCGCATTCGCCGTGGGGTCTTCCGCAGCGTGGACCAGTTGGAGGCGGCGATCCGCGACTACCTCGCCAAGCACAACGCCGAACCCAAGCCATTCATTTGGACCGCCACCCATGCCGACAGCCTGGGCAAAGTTACCCGAGCCAAGGCGGCCATGCTTGGCCTGTCGGCGGATTGAACACCTTCAGGATTGGTTCCGATCCCGACTGAGGACCAGTCGTTGGATGCCTCCATCCTTCAGGGGGCAGGCCCAGAAGTTGAGCAACAGCCCGACCTCCTTGCCGGAGAGACGCAGGTAGGTGAGCACCTGGGCCTGGTGAATGTGTTCACTCGCTAGTCCTGGGCCATCGAGGGGGATGGCCGCATAGGATCCCGGAATTCCAGGGCCGTAATGGATCTGGCGTTCATGGCGGCTTTAACCCAAAACCCACCGTCCTTCCTCCCGGGGCTGGGTGTGAGGGCTGGGCTCCGGGTCAACCCGCCAGGGTCCCCGGGACCCGAAGCGTCTCGGCGCCTTTGGCGCGCTTGCGGCTCGCCGCCTTGCGCGCCTTCTCGACTTCGTGGAAATGAGCCACCGCCCACAAGCAAAGGGCCCCCAGGGGCTCTTTCAGGGTGGCGCCCAGCTCGGTCAGGGAGTATTCGGTGCGGGGCGGCACTTCGGGATAGACCACCCGCAGCACCAGGCCGTCCTCCTCCAGCCGGCGCAGGGTCTGGGTGAGCATCTTCTGGCTGATGCCGCCCACCCCGCGTTGCAGTTCGCCGTAGCGCCGAGAGCCTTGGGACAGGAGGTAGATGACCAGGGTCGTCCATTTGTCGGCCACCAGGTCCAGCACGAGGCGGGTGGGGCAATGGGGACTCAGGACATTGGGCTCCGGGGCGCAGGCTTTACTGACCGCATTACGAACCATTGGGTGCCTACCTTCCAAAAAAGTGCCTACTTTCCAAAAGATTGTAAGCTCCCTAAGTTTGGATCACGGCTGATTCAGCCGCAACACCGAATTCGAAAGGAGCATCCCATGATTCTCGTCACTGGCAGCACCGGCAAGGTCGGTCTCGCCCTCATCGACGCCCTTTCAGCTGCAGGGGCGCCCTTCAAGGCATTGGCCCACAGCGACGCCTCCGCCCAGTCCCTGGCGGCCAAGGGAGTCCAGGCGGTGCGCGGCGACCTGGGCGACCGCGTGGCGTACCGGGCGGCGCTGGGCGGGGTGGACAGGCTCTTCCTGCTGTCCTCGGCCCCCCATGGCAGCGAGTTGGAACTGCCGGCCATCCAGGACGCCAAGGCCGCGGGTGTGCGCCACGTGGTCAAGCTCTCCGCCCTCGGCACCGAGGCGGATTCCAGCAACCCGCTGTTCCGGGAGCATGCCCGCGTCGAGCGCGCCCTGGAGGAATCAGGGCTCGCCTTCACCATCCTCCGGCCCACCTTCTTCATGCAGAACTGGGTGGCCTTCTACAGCCACGCGATCAAGGCCGGCCAACCGGTCTACGCCAACGCCGGCAGCGCCCGCCTGGGCTGGATCGACACTCGCGATATCGCTGCGGCCGCCGCCGCCGCCCTGACCGGGGCTGGCCACGAGGGGCGGATCTACGACCTCACCGGCCCCGCCACCTTCTCCTACGCTGAAGTGGCGGAAAAGCTGAGCACCCTGCTGGATCGCAAAGTGGCCTACGTGGCAGTGCCGGACGCTGCCGCCTACCAGGCCATGACCGGAATGGGCATGGATCCCTGGTACGCCTACGGCATGGTCGTCCTCAACCAGGGGGTCCGCCGCGGCCAGGCCGATGTCACCACCGGCACCGTCGAACTGGTGACCGGCAAACCGCCCCGTGCCCTGGGCGCCTTCCTCCAGGAAAACCTCCCCGCCTTCAAGTGAAACCCGCATCCCAGGAGCCCAACATGGCCCATACCGAAGCTCTCCTCTCCCCTGCCGACCTGGTCCAGACCCAGCTCTGGCGCTACGCCACCAAACAATTCGATCCCACCCGCAGGATCCCCCAGGATGCCTGGGCGGCCCTGGAGCAGTCCCTGATGCTGTCACCCAGCTCCTTCGGCCTGCAGCCCTGGAAGTTCCTGGTCGTCACCGACCAAGAGGTGCGGGCCCGGCTGCGCGCCGCCTCCTGGAACCAGGCCCAGGTGGAGGACTGCTCCCACTTGGTGGTGTTCCTGGCCAAGGACACCATCCGGGAGGCCGACGTGGACCATTTCCTGGCCCGGACCGCCGAAGTGCGCGGCCAGTCCCTTGAATCCCTGGAGCCGTACAAGAGCATGATGATGGGCGGACTGGTCAACGGACCCCGGGCGGCCCACCTTAACCACTGGGCCGCGCGTCAAGCCTACATCGCACTGGGCAACTTCATGACCAGCGCCGCCTTGCTGGGGGTGGACACCTGCCCCATGGAGGGGTTCGATCCGGCCCAGTACGATCGCATCCTCGGCCTGGAAGGCAGCGGTTTCCATGCAGTGGTGGCGTGCTCCGCGGGCTACCGGGCCCAAGACGACGCCTATGCCGCCCGGCCCAAGGTCCGCTTCCCCCCGGAAGAGTTGGTGGCCCATATCTGACGGTTCTGGGGCATCCGGTCCAGGGCCGCCCGGGCCTGGACCACCGAAGCCGCCGCCGCGTACGGGCTGGCCCGAGACTTGGCGACCGCGTTCTCCAGCTTGGCGTGATGATCAGGTCAAAGAGCCGCCAAGTTTTTATTGGGAATCTAGGAGGGTGTCTGCAAAATAGAAGGCCCTGGCTGGAGGAACTGGCTAAGCAGGTCCTTGCGGCGCTCCCGGATTTTCCTTAAGGCCTTTTCCTCAATTTGCCGCACCCGTTCTCGGCTGATACGCGGTTCGCAGGATTGACCGATTTCTTCGAGAGTCTTGGGGGCGTTGCCGTCCAGGCCGAAGTGCAAGGCGATGATGTGGCGCTCCTTCTCGTTCAGTAGACCCAGGCTCAGGCGCACCTGGCCCAGGAAGGATTCCTGGTCCATGGTTTCCATGGGCGAGGGCTCGATCGTCTGCTCCAGGCTGTCGCCCAAGGTGAGGTCCGACTCGCCTATGCCCTGGTCGGTGGACATGGTGGCGGTGGCCTGCTGCAGCAGCTGCAGCCGCTCCACCTCCTCGGCGGTGAAGTGGCTGGCGCCGACGATGTCCTGGACCGTGGGCACACGGCCCAGGTCCTGGCCCAGGCGGTGGGCGATGCGGTTGAGCTGCACCAGGTGCCCGGCCACCTTCTGGGGCAGGCGGATCTTGCTGCCCTGCTCGGCCAGGGCGTGGAAGATGGCCTGGCGCACCCACCATGAGGCGTAGGTGAGGAACTTGTTCTCCCGCTCCGGATCGAAGCGCTTGGCCGCTTCGATGAGCCCCAGGTTGCCTTCGGAGATGAGGTCCAGGAGGTCCAGGCCCGTGCCCTGGAACTTCCTGGCTTCCTTCACCACGAAGCGCAGGTTGCCCTCCACCAGCTTGCGCAGCCCCTCGGGGTTCCGCTCCCGCTGCCACAGCCGACCATTGAACCGCTCCCCTTCCACTGTCAGCAGCGGCAAGTCCCGGATCAAATCGAAATATTTGTTGAGGGATTGTTCATCCGAATGCCTGGGAGCCATATTCCACCTATCTGTTTGGAAACAAATGATCCAGTGGTATGGGTGGGATTCGTGAACGCGATGTCGATCATGGTAAAAATTGTTTGGTCTCGCAATAAATAACTGTTTTTTCTGGGTTCATCCTCTCATGGCAAATGATTGGGTGCCAAGTAAAACTTTCGTCAAAAATCTAGATCTGTTCCTGGGCCCGGGATTGGACCGCCTCCATCTCCTTGGGCCGTCAAGGATGGGAGCCATGGCAGCACCACTTCAGGGCAGCCGGCAACCTTCTGGATGGGAACGGCAGCCTTTGATTACCCCGCCATCGGCTTACAGATTAACCGGGGCAAGGAGCCTTTCGATCAGGGCCCCTTGAGTTCCACCATGTTCCCCTCTGGATCGTGAATGTACATCGACGGGCCTCCTCCGTCCGCTCCGGACCGCTGGACCCCTTCCCCGGGCACCACACCGTGGGCCTCCAGGTGCAGGGTGATGGCCGCCGCGCCGAAGGGCTCAACCCTCAGGCACAGGTGATCCATGTTGCGTCCGCCCACTGGCTCCGAGGCAGGGACGGGATCCACCGGGGACCGTCCAACCCTGGCTGGAAAGGCGGTTCCGGTTCAAGGGGAGGCCGACCCGGTGCCGGCTATGTGTTGGTGACAAAACCACGTCCGGACTACAGAAGGCGAAACCGCAGATCGGTTACCAGACCTCGTATCCAACCTAAGCTCCGTCAGATGAAATGGTCGATGCCAACTTCGACCATGGCATCGGTCGCCCAGGGGAGAGGGCGACGGGTGGCCTCTCCCTCTGTTCAGGCTGAACCCAGCCCCTCATCAGGACTCCCAGCATCCAGCAACGCCGCATGAACGAGCCCAAATGATATCGCTAGTCAGCCGACCGGAGTGCTTCTGATGTTTTTGGGAAAAGATATATCATGGCCGCAAGTCGGCCGGCGACCATGGCGGACACTGCCGCCACGGCACCCACCCAATCGCACACCTGGGTGAGCAGGAACAGTGCTCCGCCGATCCCTGCCACTTCCACGGCACTCGCCCAAGTGATGGGCCGGGTGGTGCGCACGACCACCAGCAGCGCCCGCTGAAAGCAGGTCACCGTGGTTATGGCAGGCAGCAGGATGATGAGAGCGATCGGCAGCCAAGCGAAGCTGGCCAGAGTCGGCGACAGACCGACGACTGTTTCCAGCCAGAAACGCAGGAACGGGGTGGACACCATCAGGGCCAGGGCGCCGGAAGTGATGAGCACCAACCATCCCGCGAACCGCTTGAGCGGGCGGAAATTGCGTTGGTTCAGGCTGAACAGGGGGATGGCCACCTCCTGGAAGGTCAGCCCAGCAGTGTTGAAAGCGAAGATCAGGCCGAGCACCACCGGCATCACCGCCAAGGATTCCAGCGGCATCCGGCTCCGGCCGAGAAAGAAGGCGACCATGGGATTCACGCCCACGGCGAGGAGGGAAGTCAGGGCCAGAGGCAAGTAGAAGCGAGCAATGCTTTGATAGCTGAGGGGCGACCGCTGATACTCATGGGTAGGACTGGTGGCCAACAGGCGACGCACCGGTTCCCGGGCCCAGAAGCGGCTGGCCGCAGCTTCCGTCACCACCCCCACAGACAGGGCCGCGGTTCCGACCAGGGCCCCCGGCATCCGGGTTACCGCGGCTAGGACTACTGCAGTGCCGCCCATGGTCGACAGACGCAGGGCGGTCCCGTAGGCGATACGGTGGGTGAGCCCGCTGCGCATCAGGATGCCCTGGTAGAAGCGCCGGTAACCGATGGCTGAAGGCCAGGGCATCAGGAGGACGCAGGCCGGATGGACCAAGTGGGTGATTTCCCGGGGCAGGCCCATGATGGTCTCTGTCACCAGGGAGAACACCGGCGGGCTGACGAAGACGGCGAGTCCCAGGGTGAGGGTGCCATTCAGCGAGTAGGTGAAGGCCCGCACCTTGTGCAGCGAATCCTGGTTCTCTACCAGGGCCGTGACTGCGCTCATGATCAAAATGATGGGAGATTCGAACACCCAGGCGAATCCGCAAGCCACCCCGAAGGCGCCCAGGTTTAAGGTTGGTTCCGGCAGCCGGGCCAGGATGGCGGCCAGGAATGGCCCTTCAATGGCCATGAGCAGCCAAGCAGCCTCCAGCGGCCCCCATAAGCGCAGAATCCTACCTTGGCTCACCTCGCCGTTATACGGGTTGACGACCTTCTGCATTCCAATTCCTTCTCCATCAAGCATACCGAAGACAGTTCAAAATCCCTTGTGGCGCTGGGCAGCGATTTGATCAAGGGCATCGGCCTCCACTCCGCCCTTCTCGACCTTCATGGCGAGTATTGCCTGCTTGACGGCCATACCCTGGATGGGCAACTCGACCAAGACGTACGGCTCACCGGCAATGTCCCCGGAACCATCACGGTCCAACCCCGGACGGCCATTTTCTACCGGACTCCGCCCCCAAGCGCCTTGTAGAGGGTCACCAGATTGCCGGCTTCGACCTGGCGCAGGGCGATGAGGCCCAGCCGGGCCGCGTTGGAGGTCCGCTGAGCGTCCAGGACGCTGAGGCTGCTGTCCATTCCCACCTGGAAGCGGGCCTGGGCCAGCCGGTAGGTGGCCTCGGTGGCCTCGGCCAGGGCGGCCTGGGCCACCTCCTGCTGGTGCAGGGTGTCCCGCTGGACCAGGGCGTCGCGCACTTCCTTGAACGCGGTCTGGATGGCCTTTTCGTACTGGGCCACGTAGATCTCCCGCTGGGTCTCGGAGACCTTGAGGTTGGCCCGGCGGGCGCCCCAATCGAAGATGGGGAAGTTGAGCTGGGGATAGACCAGCCAGTAGTCGGACCCCGGCTTGAACATGGCGTCCAGGCTGCTGCCGTAGGTGCCGGCGGTGGTGGTGAGGGTGATGCTGGGGAACAGGGCCGCCCGGGCGGCGCCGATGTCGGCATTGGCGGCTTTGAGCTGGTCTTCTGCCATGAGGATGTCGGGTCGGCGCAGCAGCACTTCCGAAGGCGTGCCGACGGCGAAGTCGGCGCGCAGGGGTGACAGCGAGCTGAGGCTCTCCGGCAGAAGTTCCGCCGGCACGCTGGCCCCCACCAGCAGGTCCAGGGTGGACCGGTCCAGGGCCACCATCCGGGTGTAGTTGGCCAGGTCCACCCTGGCGTTCTCCAGGCTGACCTGGGCGCGCCGCACATCGATCTCCGAGCCGGAACCCACCAGGAAGCTGCGCTGGATCAGGTCGTGGCTGCTGTACTGGCTGTCCACGGTGTCCTGGGCCAGTCCAAGCGATTCCTGGTCCCCGGCCAGCACCAGGTAGCCGTTGGCCACCTGGGCCAGCAGGGAGACCTGGGCCGCCCGTTGCGCCTCCTCGGTGCCCAGGTAGTTCTGGAGGGCCTCCTCTTTGAGGCTGGTGAGCCGGCCGAAGAAGTCCACCTCCCAGGCGCTGATGCCCACCGTGGCCCCGATCCCGGGGGGCACGCCCAGTTCGGTGGCGACCACCGAGCCCCGGTAGTAGGTGGCCGCGGCGTTCACCGTCGGCAGCAGGGCGGCCCGCTGGATCCGGTAGTAGGCGCCGGCTTTCTGGGTGTTCAAGGCGGCGATCCGCAGGTCCCGGTTGTTGGCGAGGGCCAATTCCAGCACCTTCTGCAGCCGCGGGTCAGTGTAGAAATCCTTCCAGCCGGTCTCCGCCGCCGCCGTCCCGGCGCCGGCCGGGGCCGACGGGAAGGTGGCCGGCACCGGCGGGGCCGGGGCAGTGTACCTGGGCGCCATGCTGCATCCGGTGAGGACCAGGATGGCGAGGAACGTCGGATACCGGAGGCGGACGTTCATGGCCGTTCTCCTTCCAGGGGGGCGGATGGCCCGGGGTCCACCCGCTTGCGGCCGAAGAACTGGGACACCAGGACGAAGAACAGGGGGATGTAGACCAGGTCGATGCAGGTGGCCGAGACCATGCCGCCGGTCACGGCCGTGCCGATGCCCTTCATGGCGCCCGCGCCGGCCCCGAAGGCCACGGCCAAGGGCATGGTGCCCAGGAAGAAGGCCAGCGAGGTCATCATGACCGGGCGGAAGCGGATCCGGACCGCGGCCAGGGTGGCCTGGACGAGGTCCTGGCCCTGGCGCATCTGCTCCATGATGAACTGGACGATGAGGATGGCGTTCTTGGTGGACAGCCCCATGGTGGTCAGGAACCCGATCTTGAAGTAGATGTCGTTGGGCAGGCTGCGCATGCTGGTGGCCGCCAGGGCGCCGAACACCCCCAGGGGCAGCATCAGAAGGTTGACGAAGGGGATCGTCCAGCTTTCGAACAGGGCCGCCACGCACAGGAAGATCACCAGCACCGAGAATGCGTAGAGCCAAGGCCCCTGGGTGGCGGACTGCCGCTCCTGGTAGGACAGCGCGGTCCATTCGTAGCCGATCCCCTTGGGCAGCTGCTCGACCATGCGCTCCATGGCCCGCATGGCTTCGCCGGTGCTGTGCCCGGGCGCCGCTTCCCCCAGCAGTTCCACGGACGGGAAGGCGTTGTAGCGCTGCAGGTTGGGGGACCCGTAGCTCCACTGGCCGGTGGAGAAGGCCGACATGGGCGCCATCTGGCCGGCGGAGTTGCGGACGTAGAGCTTGTCCAGGTCCTCCAACTGGCTGCGGAACGGGGCGTCGGCCTGCAGGTAGACCCGCTTGACCCGGCCCTGGTCCGAGAAGTCGTTCACATAGGCTCCGCCCCAGGCCGTGGCCAGGGCATCGTTGATGTCGGCCTTGGCGATGCCCAGGGCCCCGGCCCGGTCGTCATCCACGTGCAGGTCGTACTGGGGCAGATCGTCGAACGCGTTGGGGCGCACCACTTTCAGGGCCGGGTTCCGGGCGGCCATGCCCAGCAGCTGGTTGCGCGCCTGCATGAGCGCGGCGTGGCCCAGCCCGGCCCGGTCCTGCAGCTCGAAGTCGAAGCCCGTGGAGTTGCCCAGCTCGATCACCGCCGGCGGGGCGAAGGCGAAGATCAGGGCGTCCCTTCGGCCCATGAACGCGCCCATGGCCTTCTTGACCACCTGGTCCACCTTCAGCTCCGGCCTGTCGCGCAGGTCCCAGTCCTTCAGCTTGACGAAGGCGAGACCGGTGTTCTGGCCCCGCCCGGCCATGCTGTAGCCGGCCACGGTCAGGCAGGATTTCACGGCGTCCTTCTGGTCCACCAGGAAGTGCGCCCTGACGTCCTCCATCACCCGCTCGGTGCGCTCCAGGGGCGAGCCGGGCGGCAGCATCGCCTGCACCAGCACCGTGCCCTGGTCCTCGTCGGGGACGTAGGCGCTGGGCAGCCGCCAGAACATCCAGGCCACGCCGGCGACGAGCACCAGGTAGATCATGGCGTAGCGCAGGGCCTTGCCCAGCACATGGCCCACCAGGGCCAGGTACCGGCCCCGCAGCCGCTCGAAATTCCGGTCGAACCACCGGAAGAACGGTCGGGTCAGGGCCCAGCCGGATTCCACGGTCCCGTGGCCCTTCTCCACCGGCTTGAGGAACGTGATGCACAGGGACGGGGTCAGCACCAGGGCCACCACCACCGACAGCAGCATGGCGGTGATCAGGGTGACCGAGAACTGCCGGTAGATGATGCCGGTGGAACCGCCGAAGAAGGCCATGGGGCCGAACACCGCCGCCAGCACCAGGCCGATGCCCACCAGGGCGCCGGTGACCTGTTCCATGGACTTGATGGTCGCCTCCCGCACCGGCAGGCCCTCCTCGTTCATGATCCGCTCGACGTTCTCCACCACCACGATGGCGTCGTCCACCAGCAGGCCGATGGCCAGCACCATGGCGAACATGGTGAGCATGTTGATGGACATGCCGGCGTACTGCAGCATGCCGAAGCTGCCCAGCAGCACCACCGGCACCGCGATGGTCGGGATCATGGTGGCCCGGATGTTGCCGAGGAACAGCAGCATCACGAAGAACACCAGGATCACCGCCTCCACCAGGGTCTTGGCCACCTCGTGGATGGCCACCGACACGAACGGGGTGGTCTCGTACGGGTAGGAGGCCTCCACTCCCGCCGGGAAGTAGCGGGCCAGCTCCTGCATCTTGTCCTTGACGTTCTTCGACGTGTCCAGGGCGTTGGCGCCCGAGGCCAGGCGGATCACCATCCCGGCCGAGGGCAGGCCGTTGGTCAGGGTCTGGGTCTCGTAGGCTTCCGTGCCCAGCTCGGCCCGGGCCACGTCCTTGAGCCGGACCGTGGACCCGTCGCTGTTGATCCGGACCGGGATGTTCTCGAACTGCCGAGGGGTCTGGAGCATCTCCTGGACGTTCACGGTGACGTTCAGGCCCTGCCCCTTGACCGCCGGAAGACTCCCCGCCTGTCCCGCCGAAACCTGGACGTTGTAGGCCTTGACCGCATTGCCGAGGTCGCCGGGCGTCAGCTTGTAGCTCACCAGCTTGCCGGGGTCCAGCCAGATGCGCATGGCGTGCTGGGTGCCGAAGGCGTCCACCTGGCCGACGCCATCCACCCGGGCCAGGGTGTTCTCGATGTTGGAGGCCAGGTAGTCCTGCAGGTCCTCGCTGGACATGCTGTGGTCGGACGATGTGAGGGCCACCACCATGAAGATGTTGCGGGTGGACTTGGTCACCGTCACGCCCGTCTCCTGCACGGTCTGGGGCAGCATGGCCTTGGCCACCTCCAGCTTGTTCTGGACCTTGGACCAGGCCACGTCCGGATCGGTGCCCGGCCGGAAGGTCAGGGTGACGTTGCCGTGGCCGGAGGAGTCGCTGGAGGAGGCCAGGTACAGCAGGCTGTCCAGCCCGGTCATCTTCTCCTCGATGATCTGGGTGACGGTGGTCTCGACGGTCTTGGCCGAGGCGCCGGGGTAGTCCGCGTCCACGGAGATGGACGGCGGGGCGATGGGGGGATACTGGGAGACCGGCGCCACGTGGATGGCCAGGGCGCCCGCCACCATGATCATGATGGCGATGACCCAGGCGAAGACAGGCCGGTTGATGAAAAATTTGACCATGGACCGGCTCCCTAGTTGGTGGTCGCGTTGGCGGGGGCGGGCTCATGGAACGGGACGGTCCTCACGGTCATGCCGGGGCGGACCTTCAGCAGACCCTCCATGATCAGCTGGTCCCCGGCGGCCAGGCCGGCGGTGACCAGCCACTTGGAGCCGATGGCCCGGTCCACCTTCAGGGACCGCTGCACCACCTTGGCGTTCTCCACCACCCAGGCGATGGGCTCGCCCTTGGGATCGTGGGTCACCCCCTGCTGGGGCACCAGCAAGGCGTGGTCGGTGGTGCCTTCCTGGATCACCACCCGGGCGTACATGCCGGGCAGCAGCAGGTGGTTCGGGTTGGGGAACAGCATGCGCAGGTTGACCGAGCCCGTGGAAGGATCGACCGTGACATCCGAGAACTTCAGCACCCCCCCATTCGGGTAGGGCGTGCCGTCCTCCAGGAGCAGCTTGACCTTCGCCTCGCCGGCCTCGGTGTTCCGGATCCTGCCCGCGGCCAGGTTGCGCCTCAGTTCCAGCAGGTAGGCGGTGGATTGGGGGGCGTCCACGTAGACCGGATCCAGCTGCTGGATGGTGGTGAAGTCCGTGGCCTGGTAGGCCGTGGCCAGGGCGCCCACGGTCACGGCGGACTTGCCGACCCGGCCGGAGATGGGCGCGGTGATGCGGGTGTAGCCGAGGTTGACGCTGGCGGCGTCCACCGCCGCCTTGGCGCTCAGGATCTCGGCCTCGCCCTGCTTGTGGGCGGCCACGGCGTCATCCAGGTCCTGCTGGCCGACCGCGTGGATGGCCGCCAGCTGCCCGCTCCGTTCCGCCTTGCTGCTCAGCGATGGCAGGTTGGCCTCAGCTTTGGCCAGGGTGGCCTGGGCGCTGGCCAGGGCCGCCTGGTAGGGGGCCGGGTCCAGCTGGTAGAGCAGCTGGCCGGCCTTGACGTCGCTGCCCTCGGTGAAGGCGCGCTTGAGGATGATGCCGTTCACCTGGGGCCGGACCTCGGCCATCAGGAAGGCGGAGACCCGGGCCGGGAGCTCCGTGGTCAGGTCCACCCGGGAGGGCTGGATCTCCATCACCGCCACTTCCGGCGCCGGGACTTGGCCCTGCCGGTGCTGACAGCCGGTCAGCAGTACGCCCGCCACAAGGACACCCACTACCGGCCCCAGGCCGGTCAGCACTCTGTCTCGCATGCGCTACCTCGACTGTAAAGAAGACGACTTCAGGTTGGTTCCCGGTGGCCAAGTCCCCACAGGACGAAGTCCGCGATCCGGTTGGCCGTGGCCAGCGGCGGTTCCGGCGGCGGCTGGGGCCGCCAAAGGAGGGCGTTGGAGCCGACCGCAAGGCGCTGGATCAGGCACTGGCCGAAGATGCACTGGCCCAGGAAGGAGACTTCGGTTTCCTGGAGTTCGGGCCGCAGGGTGGCGATGCAGGCTCTGGCCAGTTCCACGGATTCGCACATGCGGCGTTGGAACAGGGGGTGCAGGAAGGGCCGGGGGGAGTTCATCTCCGCAATGAATAGTTTAATAGAGGCTTCCACCAGGGGGTCTCCCGCCGAGGCGAACAGGTCCTGCACCACCACCCGGATGACCGAACGCAAGGCCCGCGCCGCCAGCCGAGGATCCCCCTTGACCGCCTCCAGGTCCGCGTAGGCCGGGTCCATCGGGGCACGCGGACAGGTGTCCATCATGTGTTCAAAACAACTGAGATAAAGACCATCCTTGGTGCCGAAGTGATAGGCGATGAGGGATACCAGCTTGCCCGCCCGGCCGGCTATCTCCCGGGTGGTGGTGGCCTCGAAACCCTTCTCGGCAAAGCACAGGATGGCCGCCTCCAGGAGCAGGCGGCGGGTTTCACTGGGATGGGCCGTCATGGATGGGCACTCATGGGAGAATTTTAATCGGTCAGCCGATCAAATCATAGCCCCTTCCACTGACCCGGGTGGGCTGGCGCCCCATAGCCGTCAAAGATGCGGGGCGTCCACCACCTCGCCCACTGGGTCGTGGGCGTGGCCCTTGGTGATGTGCACCGGCTGGATGGTGCCGGGCCGCACGTCCCCGCCCACCCTCAGGGCCGCGACCCGGTCAATGACCTGTCAGGTGGCGGAAGGGCGGGCATCGGCCAGAAGGCGGTTCGGCATGGTGGCGTTCCCGGCCGTCATGGATGGGCACCCTGCTGCGAGAGCCCCAGAAGGTCCACGGTGGTGCGGCCTTGGCGAAGCTGCCCCATGATGGCTTCTTCCTTGTCTGCCCGGACCTTGCCGTTGGCCAAGGTTGCTTCGACCTGGCCGACCGAGGGTGCGCAGACTTTCCGGGTTCCCCGGACCGAAATGCCGCGGGCAAAGACAGGAAAATGCCGGGCCGCCAGGGCGGCGGTGTCGCGGACCCCGCCATCGATCACCAGCCCGGCGGTGAAGAGCGGATAGCCATCGGCCAAGGCCCGGTTCACGTCGCGGCAGACACCGTCGATCACCGTACCTCCGATGCCGCGCAGGCCGGCATACTGGGTCATGATGTCGCCCCAGACGGAGCAGTCGGTGCGGCCGTCGTTGTTGATCACGACGACGTCGCCTTCGGCCACCTCGTCGATGAAGTCGCCCACCGTTCCGGCCGGAACGCCAGCAGGCACGTACTTCACCGTGAAGGCGGGGCCGACCACCGCTGTCGGGTAGTCCGCCAGGGGGGTGATGCCAAGCGCCTGGCCATGCAGACCGAGCTTGTCCATGGCATCGGAAACGGCGGGGGTGTCGAGGCCGGCGAAGAGCAGGACCAGTTCCTGGTCCTCGGCAGTGGGTTTGAGGGGGTTCTTGTTCATGGGGGATGCTCCATGGGAAGGTTCTTGGAGGCCCTACCGGGTGCGGATGGCTTCGAATGCCTTGTCGTGCATGACCTCTGCGACCGAGCGCCCGGAGCGCACCGCCGCCACCATGCCTTCCTGCCGCCGGGCGATCCGCTCCCCGAGATCCAGCACCTCTTCCGTGCGGGCCGCGGGGATGAAGACCGTGCCGCAGCGGTCGGCGATGACGAAGTCGTCCTGGCGCACCGTGACTCCCGCCATCTGGACCGGGTTCCCGGAGTCCACCTGGACCACTCGATTGCGGGCGCTGATCATGGTGATGCCACGGCCGTAGACCGGATAGCTGATCGACTCGCTGCCCTCGATGTCGCGGCTCATGCCATCGATGACCGAACCGCGGACGCCTCTGGCCCGGGCCGCGTTGGCGAGGATGTCCCCCCAGCACGAGATGCCGTCCACCCCGCCGGCGATGACCAGCACCCGGTCGTCGGTGGTGACCGCATCGATGACCGGGGAGACCAGGTGGACGGTGGGCTCGGCATCGGTCTTGGGGGCGAGCTGGATGGTGCTGGCGCGGCCGACCAGCTTCGGGCAGTCCCACAGAGGTCGAAGCCCGCACGTGGCACCCGGCAAGCCAAGGAAATCCAGGGCATCGGAGACGGTGTTGGTGTCGAGCGCGGCGAGGCGGTCGAGCAGGGCGCGCTGAGTCATCGCGAGGCTCCTTTGGAATGGACGGAATCATCGCGTGGGCGCCTTGATATGTATATTTTTATTATTTGATCTCAGTGATAGCTTTTTTGTATGAATAATGACACCCTCCATGGGCATGGGAGGTCCATCCGGCCATGAGCACGATCGACTTCAGGCTGATCCGCCAGTTGTGGATGTTCCTTGCCGTGGCTGATGAACAGCATTTCGGTCGGGCGGCGGAGCGCCTGGGCATGTCCCAGCCGCCGCTCACCGAGCAGATCAAGGTGCTGGAGCAGTCGCTCAAGCTTCGGCTGTTCGAGCGGTCCAGGCGCGGCACCAAGCTCAGCCCGGCCGGTGCGGCCATCCTGCCCGCCGTGCGGCGCTTCGCGGGGCAGGTCGAACAGCTGGAAACGGTCATCCGCGAGGTGGCCGCGGGGCAATCGGGGGTCCTCAAGGTAGGGGCCATCACCTCCGCCATGCTGGAGATCGTGCCGTCTTTCCTGGAGGCCTTCCGGCAGACCTATCCGAACCTCACCATCTTTGTGCGCGAGATCGACAGCGTGGAGGCGATCCCGGGCCTGGAGTCGGGTGAACTGGATCTGGCCTTCGTCCGGCTGGAAGGGGAGATCGGCAGCGGTATTTCCACCTTGCCGCTGGCGGAGGATCGCCTGGCGGTGGCGCTGCCGAAGGACCACCTCCTGGCCGGACTTCCTCGGGTTCCCCTTAAATCCCTGGAATCAGAGCGATTGGTGATGTCTTCCCGGCAGGTGAGCCCAGTCTATTTCGACATGTTGATCTCGGTTTGCCGTTCCCATGGTTTTGCCCCGCGGGTATTCCACGAGGTGCGCTCGGTCACCTCCCAGGTTGCCTATGTCAGCTGTGGCCAAGGTGTCGCCTTGGTTCCGTCAGCCATGCGCAGGCTCGCGCCTGGGAATGTCGTGGTCCGGCCTCTGGCGGAACGGGTCATGGTGGTGACGGCGGCGCTTGCTTGGAATGCCAAGCGTTATCACCCGATGGTAGAGGCGGCGGTGGCTTGGCTGAAATCCTGGCGCCACCACAAATAGGTGCGAGGACATGAGTTCGTCCACAGGAAGGGCCATCACTGCAACAACCGAAGTCGCTCATACAAAACCAGTATCACTGAGATCGTGTATTGGGATTATACATATCACCCCTCCCAGGCGATGATGCTTCAGCGTCCAAGGGGATCCCCGTGCCATCGGCCAATTCCCATCCCATCGCGCCGGGCCCGACCGGCAGGGTGGGACCCGCCCAGGAGCGAGCTTTGCGGGAGGCATTCCGCCAACGCGGAACCTGCTGCGGCGGCCCAGGTGATCGCGGTCGCGTCCCGGCCATGGGCACGGGATCCCTGCCGTGAGCGCGCCCGCCCTTGATCCAGGCGCCCCCCGTCCCGGCTACCGCACCGTCGCCCTGATCATCGCCAGCGCCCTGTTCATGGAGCAGCTGGATATCACCGTGCTGACCACGGCCCTGCCCACCATGGCCCGGAGCTTCCACGTCCCCCCTGTGCACATGAGCGCCGCCCTGACCTCGTACCTGCTGGGGCTGGCCATCTTCATCCCCGCCAGCGGCTATTTCGCCGACCGGTTCGGGGCCCGGCGGGTTTTCCGCCTGGCCATCCTGGTGTTCACGCTGGGCTCGGTGCTCTGCGGCCAGTCCCGGAACCTGCCGATGCTGGTGGCGGCGAGGTTGTTCCAGGGGACGGGCGGGGCCATGATGGTGCCGGTGGGGCGGCTGGTGCTGCTGCGTTCGGTGGCCTGGGAGGACATGGTGGACGCCATGTCCTGGTTCACCGTGCCGGCCTTGCTGGGCCCGGTGGTGGGGCCGCCCCTGGGCGGCTTCATCGTCACCTACCTGTCCTGGCGCTGGATCTTCTATCTCAACATCCCGTTCGGGATCCTGGGCATCTACCTGGCCACCCGGTTCATCGGCGACGTGGCTGAGCCGGACCCGGGGCGGTTCGACCTGGGAGGTTTCATCCTCTCCTCCGTGGCCCTGTCCTGCCTGATGTACGGCCTGGAGATGACCAGCCGCGGGGGCGGCGCGCTCCGGGTCACCGGCCCCATCCTGGCGGTGGGCTTGGCCACCGGGTTGGCCTATGCCCGCCATGCCCGGAGGGCCGGCAACCCGATCCTGGACTTCCGGCTCATGAAGGTCCCCTGCTTCGGCATCTCGGTGGTCAGCGGTTCCCTGACCCGGATCACCGGTGGCGCCCTGCCGTTCCTGCTGCCCATGATGATGCAGCTGGGCTTCGGCTACTCGGCGGCCCGCAGCGGCATGATCACCGTCACCAGCGCCCTGGGCACCTTCCTGATGAAGCTGCTGACCGCCCCGATCCTGCGGCGGTTCGGGTTCCGCTCGACCCTCATCTGGAACGGGGTGATCGCCACCAGCTTCCTCGCCCTGTGCGCCGCGTTCCGTCCCGGGTGGCCGCTGGCGGCCATCTATGCGGTGCTGCTGGTGGGGGGCTTCTTCCAATCGCTGCAGTTCAACGCCCTCAACACCGTCGCCTACGCCGACGTGCCCCCGTCCCGCATGAGTGCCGCCACCAGCTTCTACGCCACGTTCCAGCAGATGATGCTGTCCACGGGCATCTGCGTCTCCGCTGGGTTCCTGGCCCTGGCCATGGCCGCCAACGGCCACCCAAGCCCGCGCCTGCCGGATTTCAGCGTAGCCTTCCTGGGGGTCACCGCCATCACCTTCTTCGCCTCGCCGATTTGCGCCCGGCTGCCCGGGGACGCCGGCGCGGCCATGACCGGCCCCCGGCTGGAGCTGGGCGAGAGCTCGGTGCCGGAAGCGGGATGAAGGATGGTGCGGCGTCCAGCGGATGGGACTGGGCGGGCGCTTCTGGGGGGAGGCGGCCCAAACGTCTCCATGCTCTGCAGGCAGGGCCGGGTGGCAATGCGCCGAGGATAGATCGCCAAAACTCCTCCCTGGCGCTGGGAGATGTCCGGTGCCGTCGGGTGTCCCCCTGGAACTCCCTGCGCTGCCTTGCCGGCAGCGGTCAGTTCGGTCGGGGAACGATGGAAGGACCTGGAGCTTCCCTTCATGGGCGCCCTGCCGCTCGATCCGAGGTCGGGCAGGCAGACCTTCCCAAGAGCCCCCAAAAGGACTATCTTCAATCCGCGAACCATCCACACGATGGCAGCGAAATTGAAAATATTGTAATGGGTCATGTTATCCAATTGTCATATCTCTATTTTGATCAATTTTTTACCAATGAATGCAACCGGGGGGCCTTTCCCGAGCCTGGACATGAGGAATCGGCATGAACCAGGAACACACTTCCCCATCCTTGGTCCCGATGCTGCCGATTTTCATCGCCGGCGTCGCCGTCGGCGCTGTGATCGCGGCCCTGGCAACCCCCAAGAGCGGCCCCGAAATGCGCGCGGACTTGAAGGACGCCACGGCCCTCGCCACGCGGAAAGCCGCAGATCCGGCAAAGAATGCCCCTGAGACCCTGGGCGACCTGGAGGGACTGGGATGGTCATGATGGCGGATGACTGAACCCGCTGCCAGGTCCAGGAGTCGCCGGGCCACCAAGGCCCGCCTGGACGCGTACGACGGCGGAACCATCCATGCCATGGGGAGCCAATGCCTGCACGTGGTCACCTACAATATTCACAAGGGCTTCTCTCAGTTTCATCAGCACATGATGGTGCATGAACTGCGGGACCAGCTGCGCGCCTTGGGGCCGGATATCGTCTTCCTGCAGGAAGTTCAAGGCATGAACAACAGGTATGCCAAAAGCTTCCACGACTGGCCTGACCAGCCCCTGCAGGATTTCCTCGCGGAAGACTTCTGGCGGTCCACTGCCTATGGAAGCAACGTCGTATATGGTCACGGACACCACGGCAATGCGATCCTGGCCCGCTTCCCCATGGAGCATCCGCACAATCAGGATGTCACGCAGATGCGTTTCGAGCGGCGCGGCCTGCTGCACTGCGCCATCAACGTCCCGGGTTACCCGAAGGCGATCCATTGTGTTTGCGCCCATCTTTCCGTATTCGCCAGATCGCGACGAAGGCAACTGGATGCTTTGTCCGGTTATCTTGAAGACATCGTCGACCCCAAGCTACCGCTCATCATTGCCGGTGATTTCAATGACTGGCGCAACGAGGCTGACCTTCTGCTGGCCAAACGCTTGCACTTGGTTGAAGTGTTCGGCGGAGCCTGGGATGATCACGAGTCTCCCGGCCGGAGCTATCCATCCAAGTTTCCGGTGCTGCGGCTGGACCGGATCTATGTGCGTGGCTTCTCGGTCCAGTGGGCGGAGATCTTTTCCGGTGCTCCGTGGTCCAGGATCTCGGACCATGCGGCCCTTTCGGCATACCTTGTTTTCGATGACCGGCCGAAAGAAGAATGAGAACCAGCGTTCTGTCCCTCTGCATGGCCAACAGCGCTCCCCTCCTGGGGAGCCGGGCCTAGCATTATTCACCATTAATGGTTAACCGGGCCAAGTTTGATCCGGCGGTGTTCCCTGAGGATGAGGCAGATCAATACCAGGTCGAACGCGGCGAGAGGAACCAGGACCACGGAATGGGTCTGGGACCAGCGAAGCAAGAGATAGGCTGCGAAAAGCGCCAAGACTCCGGCCGAAAGCGGGTAGGCCCATGGTTTCTGTCGCCAAAGCAGGAATACCAGGCCGAGCTTGATGGTCCCGTGAAACATCAGATAGAAAATGGCGAAATGCTGTGCGTGCGCGGAGTACCGGCCGCCTGCCGCCACCAGCCAGTTCGCGAGGAGATCGTTGGGATCCTCGGCAAGTTCACCGGCGGTGAGCGTGCGCATCCATGGCCCGACCGACCCCGGTGCGACGAGCCAGAGGATCGCCGCCGTCCCGAGCTCCAGCAGGGCGTTGAGCCCCTTGAGCAGAAGGCAGGCCGCGAACGTCCGGTGGAGGAGGTCAGGCCGCTGGGGTTTGGAATGGGGGGGTGGCATGGGCGATCGATGAGCGAGGACTGACCCGCCTGAAGTGGGGAACTGCCTGGGCAGGTGAAAACCGGCCCGGCCTAGATTGACAGAACCAGCTCGGGCCGCCCAATACCTTCGCGGGGATGTCCCGGGATTGCAGGTGCGGTTCAAGACGAGGGGTCCTCGAATTGGGCACCTTGGCCTGCTGTTGCATCGATCGGGAGGAGTTGGACCCGCGGGTGCCTTCAGGGCGAGCCTGGCAAGGCAGGGCCTGGCTGGCCATCCCCCACTAGAAAGAGCACGGCGCTCAACACCCCGAAAGCCAGCAGCCCCATCTGGAGGGCCGTCATTCCGGCCCAGAGGAGACTGCTCTCCAGGACCTGGGGGGCGAGGCCGGCCGTTTCAAGCCGCTTCAGGCCGATGATGCAGGCCGTCGCGATCGCGGCCAGGAAATAGAAACCCTCGAAAAAATAGAAAACCCGGAAGCCAAGGTTCAGGTGGATGGGAAACATTCGCCCTCTCCAGTGGAAACCTGCCCTCGGGAGATCTCCGCCTCAAGAGTATAAATGGGTCCCGGCCCCATGAGACCCGGGCATCCTGCCATCCTGGAGGGATCCGAGTATGACTTCACCGGCGAGGCTTACCATGGCATCAAGGCAGCGGATTGCGCTGGTCACCGGCGCTGGCGGCGGCATCGGCAAGGCGAGCAGCCTTGCGCTTTCGGCGGCAGGGTTCGCGGTCGTCCTGGCCGGGCGCAGACCTGGGCCGCTGGCCGCCGTCGCGGGGGAGATCGAGGCGGGCGGCGGCCTCGCCCTCCCGGTCCCGGCGGATGTGGCGGATCCGGTATCCGTGGATGGCCTGTTCGCGACCCTCGTGGAACGCTTCGGCCGGCTGGATGTCCTCTTCAACAACGCCGGCAGGAACGATGGCGGCACGCCCCTGGACCAGTACGGCCTCGACCTGTGGAACTCGGTGGTCGCCACCAACCTCACGGGGGTCTTCCTCTGCACGCGTGCGGCGTTCCGCCTCATGAAGTCCCAGGATCCGCGGGGTGGCCGGATCATCAACAACGGATCGATCTCCGCCCATGCCCCCCGGCCGCACTCGCTCGCCTATACGGCCACGAAACATGCGGTCACGGGCATCACCAAGTCGGTCGCCCTGGATGGGCGTCCCTTCGACATCGCCTGCGGACAGATCGACATCGGCAACGCCGCGACACCGCTCACGGAGCGGATGGCCCGGGGCGTGCTGCAGGCCGACGGCCAGGTCAGGCCCGAGGACCGGATGGACGTCCGCATCGTGGCCGACGCCGTCGTCCACATGGCCAGCCTGCCGCTCGAGGCGAACATCCTCTTCATGACGGTGATGGCTTCGAAGATGCCGTTCGTCGGGCGCGGCTGAAGAGCTGGGGCTGGGCTGGCGGACTGAAGACGCACCGAGTTCACCGGGCCGGGCGAGAAGGCAGGGAAATTCCCGGTAGACTGGGCGCAACCAACCCCTAGGGAGAGCCCATGGAGCTTCCGGCCATCGTTTCCGCAAACCTGTGGGAATTGCTGACGCTGCTCATCCTCGCGGCGCTGGCCCTCCTCCTCCTGGCCAAGACCCTCCGCTACATCCCCAACAACCGGGTGGGGATCGTGGAAAAGCTGGTCAGCGGCCGGGGTTCGGTCAAGTCGGGGCTGATCGCCTTGGGCGGCGAGGCCGGGTTCCAGCCGCGGGTGCTGCGCGGCGGCTGGCACTTCTTCGTGCCGTTCATGTACCGGATCCACAAGGTGTTCCTGGTGACCATCCCGCAGAGCAAGATCGGCTACGTGTTCGCCCGGGACGGCCAGGACCTTCCGCCCACCCAGACCCTGGCCTCCAACCGGACCACCGCGGGGTTCCAGGACGTGACGGCGTTCCTCGGGGCCGGCGGCCAGAAGGGGCCGCAGCGGATGCTGCTGCGGGAGGGCACCTACGCCATCAACCTGGCCCAGTTCGTGGTCCTCACCGAGGACCAGCTCTACTACCTGCCCCTGGACCGGAGCGAAGCGGACACCTTCACCAAGATGGCGGCGGTGATCAACGACCGCGGCGGGTTCCGGCCGGTGATCATCCGCGGCACCGACGACGCGGTGGGCATCGTGACGGTCCATGACGGACCCTCCCTGCCCCTGGGCGAGATCATCGCCCCGGCGGTGGGCCAGGACCTGACCAAGGACGCGAGCTACCACAACAACTTCCAGGACGCCGACAAGTTCCTCCAGGCCGGCGGCTTCCGCGGCCGGCAGTACCAGGTGCTGGTGGACGGAACCTACTACATCAACCGGCTGTTCGCCACCGTGGAACTGATCCCCAAGACCGTGGTGGAAGTGGGCAACGTGGGCGTGGTGGTCTCCTACACCGGCGCGGTGGGCCAGGACCTCAGCGGCGACGAGTACCGCCACGGGGAACTGGTGGCGCCCGGCCAGCGCGGGGTCTGGTCCGAACCGCTGCTGCCCGGCAAGTACGCCTTCAACACCTACGCCGGCAAGGTCCTGCTGGTGCCCACCACCAACTTCATCCTGAAGTGGAACAAGGCGGAGATGGGTTCGCACCGGCTGGACGAGAACCTTTCCGAAGTCAGCCTGATCACCAAGGACGCCTTCGAGCCCAGCCTGCCCCTGTCGGTGGTGGTGCACATCGACTACCGCAAGGCGCCGCTGGTCATCCAGCGCTTCGGGGACGTGAAGAAACTGGTGGAACAGACCCTTGATCCCATGGTCAGCGCCTATTTCAAGAACATCGGCCAGACCCGGACCCTGATCCAGCTCATCCAGGACCGCTCCGCCATCCAGGACCAGAGCGGGGTGCAGATGAAGGAAAAGTTCGTCCAGTACAACCTCGAGCTGCAGGAGGTCCTGATCGGCACGCCCACCAGCGGCGCCGCCGGCGGGCAGATCGAGCAGATCCTCACCCAGCTCCGCAGCCGCCAGATCGCCAACGAGCAGGTGGAGACCTACGGCCGCCAGGAGACGGCGGCGGTGAAGGAGCGGGAGCTGCGCGAGGCGGAGGCCCGGGCCAGGCAGCAGACCCTGCTGACGGAGTCGGAGATCTCCATCAACGTGCAGAGCAACGCCGGCAAGGCGGACTTCGCCCGGGCCCAGCAGCAGGCCGCCCAGATCCAGACCCTGGCCTCGGCCGAGGCGGAGAAGGTGCGCCTGATGGGCGAAGGCGAGGCCAAGCGGATCAAGGCCCTGGCCTCGGCCGAGGCGGAAAAGGCGGCCCGGGTGGGCATCGCCCAGGCCATGGCCATCGAGGAGCAGGTGCGCGCCTATGGCGGACCGCAGTTCCAGCTGGTCCAGCAGGTCATGAACCGCTTCGCCGAGGCCATCCAGGCCTCCCAGGTGGACGTGGTGCCCAAGATCAGCATGGCGGGCCAGGCCGGAGGGGGCGGCAACCTGATCGAGAACCTGCTGGGGGTGCTGCTGTCCGACCGGGTCCGGGAGATCGTCGGGGTCGCCCCCACCACCGGCCGGGATCCGGGCGCCCAGGCCCTGCGCGATGACCTGATGGCCAAGCTCACCAAACCGGACCTGCCCTCCACCCAGTCAAACTAGGGGGTTTCACCCAGGTCCGCCGGTTGCCAGCCGGGGCCCGGATCGTACACCTTCATGGCCCCGGCCAGGGCGCGGGTGCGTCTGCCCAGATCCTTCTGCTCCACCCCGCCATCCGGGCCGACGATGAAGGTCATGACCCCGGTCGAGCGGTAGCGGGCCGGGAAGGCCACGAAGGCAAACCCCCGGGTCATCCTGCCATCGACGATGAAGTCCCGGGCGCCGCCCGGGGCATGCGGCCCCTGGCGGGTCAGGATGCGGAAGAAATAGCCGCGGTACGGCGCCGGGCCGCCCTTGAGGCTGTTCAGGTAGCCGTGGGTGACGGCGGCGGCCACCAGCGGTCCGATGGGACTCAAAGGCTCGCCCTCAGCCGCCTTCCAGTAGAGGCCGTCATGCTTGCCTTCAGCGCTGAACAGGCTCTGGGCGTATTCCCCGCCCTGGGACGCGTAGTATTCCTTCTGGGCGGACGCCAGTTCCTGGCAGATGCGGACGGCGGAGGCTTCATTGCGGCCGATGCGGCGGTACAGGATTTCCCGCAACCCGGCCTCGGTATCGAAATACCAGGCGCCGCCCTTCCTCGCCAGCGGGATCGGCGTGGGCCAATTGAAGGCGCCGATGTAAAGGATGGTCTTGCCGTCGGGATCCGGCACCAGGCGGTGCATTTCCTGGTATCTCCGGACGAATGCCTCATGGCGGGCGGCGTCCTCGACCGGGTCTCCCGATGCGGCGATGCGCTTGCCCCGCGGTCCGAACAGCCCGAGCAGCGCGTGTGCGTCGTTGCTCTGGGCGGCCGCCAGCAGGGCGCTGCAGGCATCCTCCGGTGTGGCGAAGGTCTTCTGGCCAGGCTGCTGGGCCATCATGGACGTGGCGGATGCGAACCCCGCCGCAAGGAGCATGCCCGCGGCCCAATGCCGAAGCCCAGGGTGGAAGTTCAAATGGTTTCGCCGCATCGGTCCTCGCTCCTTGGCCATGGGTCGCAAGCTGCCGGGCCTCAGGGGCGGCGAACGGTGTTGCCGTGCGCCCCGCCGCCGGGCGTCCCGCCCCGGTGCGCCTCGCCGCCGGGCGTACCGCTGCCGTGCGCCCCGCCGCCGCCCATGCTGGAACTGCCGCGTTCCGAGAAGGCCCGCTCCTGGCCGCCCCGCTGGTAACCGCCAAAGGCGCCGGGCTCAGCCTCCCTCCGCCCCTGGGGTTCAGCGTAGCCGCGCGCGGCACGGGCATCGCCTTCAAAGGGCCGGACCGGCGCGACGGGATGGCGGTAGCCTTGGGCGCGTCCGGATGCCCCGGGGGCAGGCCCGGCTCCAGGCGGGCGCGGTGCGCCCGCGCGCTGGTGGAGTGCGGAGCGGTTGAAGAAGGTGCGGCTCCGGGAAACGTACCGCTCGCGGTTGAACATGACCTGCCGGTTGTGCCAATCGCACCGCCACCCGTGCCAACCCCATGGGTATGGAGCGAAGAAGGCGATGGGGAAGCTGATGCTGAAGACCAGGCTGGGGCCGTCGAACCAGATCCCGGCGCAGGGGTACCATGCCGGCCACGGCTCGATGGGAGGGCCGTACACGGCCCACGGGTCGTAAGCGGGCACATCGACCACGTCGGGATCGGCCGGCTCGATGGCGACCGAGCCGTCCTGGGCCGTCACGGCCTCCTGGGGCGTGGATCTGAGGGTGCCGGCGGCCTCGGCCTGGCGGCGCATCGCCTGCACCGCGTCCATGACCGCCTGCTGCTGGTTGAAGTAGGCGTCGCCCAGGGAGGACGTCCATGAAAGGTTCTTGTCCATGCTGCCAAGCAGGGCCGGACAGGCGGTGAGCGCCTTGACGCTGGGGTCCCAGGGCTCCTGGGCCACGGCCTGGGCCAGGGGGTCGCCACTCAGGCCCGGATGCTCCTGCATCCAGCGGTCCGCCTCCACCACCTGCTCGGGGAAGGTCGCCGCCGCCAGGACCTGGGCCACCAGCGGGTCCGGGTACAGGGCGATGGGAGCCACCAGCTGCTGCAACTGGCTGGCGGTCTGCTGGGGGTAGGGTGGCGGGGCCTGGACGGCTCCCAGGCCTGGGGCAGCGAGCGCAAAGGCCAGGGCCAGGGCCAGCCGGAACACCCCCCCCAGCGGGCCCGGCCCGATGCTTGGACCCTCAGCCGCCATCCGTGCCATCCCAGTTCGCGTCCCCCACCTGGACCCCGTTCGGCCCGGAGGAGGCCGAAGTGCGGGCCCCGGCCGGCTGTTTCAGGCGGGTCACCGAGTCGGCGATGCCGCGCTTGAGGTCCGCGGCCGCGAGGCGGCTGCGCTCCTTCAGGTCGTCCAGGACCGCAGAGGCATTCTTCGCCAGGTCCGCCGCCTTCCGCCTGGCGCGGGCGGCGGCGGCCTGCAGGTCCTCGCGCACTTCGGGCCCGCTCTTGGGGGTCGCCAGGGCGGTGACCACCGCGCCGACCGCGACGCCGGCGATGAACGCCAGAAGCATCGGGGCGAAGGATGAGGAAGTGTCTTCCTTGTTCATGCCAAGTCCTCCTGTCCAGGTTCGGGAAAGGTTTCCCGGGTTGCGCCATTTGGTAAAAAACAGATCAACAAATAATGACTACAAATTGTTAACACAATCCATTTCAACATTTTTGATTTGCCAGTGCCAAGCGCGAATGGCTCGCGGGTTGAAGATAGCCCTGTTGGAGGTTCTTGAAAAGACCTCACATCGCGAAACCGCGGCAACCGGTCATGGTCATCCCTGCACACGAGTCTTGACTGTTCGGCTCAACTCCCGGCGGAACGCGGCTCCGGCCACCCGCCTCCCAGCGCCTTGCACAGGGCGATCAGGTCCTGGTCCTCCGCCTGGTCGCTCTGGACCAGGGTGTCCTGGGCCTGGTACACCGTGCGCTCAGCGTCCAGCACGTTGATGAAGCTGGTCAGGCCGCTGGCGTACTGCTCCCGGGCCACCTCCAGCGCGCTCCTGCTGGAGGCCACCGCCGCGCGCAGCGGCACGTTGCGCGCCTGTTCCTTGGCGTAGGCCACCAGGGCGTTCTCCACGTCCTCGAAGCCGGTGAGCACGGCTTTCTGGTAGGAGACGAAGGCCTGTTCCTGGCGGGCGTCCTGCACCTGGATGTTGGCGCGCACCCGGCCCGCGTCGAAGATCGGCCAGCGGAAGCTGGGCCCCAGAGACCAGGCGCTGCTGGCGGGGGTGAACAGGCTGCCGCCGCGGGTGCTTTCCCAGCCGAAGCTGCCGGTGAGGGAGAACCTGGGGTAGAGGTCGGCCTTGGCCGCGCCCACCCGGGCCGCGGCCGCCGCCAGCCGGCGCTCGGCGACGCGGATGTCGGGACGCCGGCGCACCAGGTCCGCGGGCAGGCCGGCCGGCACTTCCGGCGGCACCGCCGGGATCGGCGCCGCGGCCGCCAGCTCCTGGCGCAGCGCACCCGGATCCTGCCCCAGGAGCACGCCCAGGTGGTGCACCGCAGCCTGCAGGCCGGCCTCGAGCGCGGGCACCTGGCCCTCGGTCTGGGCCAGCACGGTGGCGGCCTGGTCCGGCTCGAGGCTGCTGGTGAAGCCCTGCTGGTAGCGGGATCGGGCCAGGGTGACGATGTCGCGCTGAGCCGCCAGGTTCTCCCGGGCGATCGCCAGGCGTTGCTGGTAGCCGCGGGCGGCCACGTAGTTGCGCGCCACCTCCGCCACCAGGGTCACCTGGGCGTCAGCCAGGCTGAACCCGGCCGCGGCCAGGTCGGCGTCGGCCGCCTCGGCGCCGCGCCGGGCGCCGCCGAACAGGTCCAGCTCCCAGGTAGCGTCGAAACCCGCCTGGTAGACGTCGCTGGTCAAGGGCGTGTCCGGCGGCAGGAGGCCGCTGAAGAGCGGCTGGTTGGCGCTCTGCTTCTCCCGGGCGGTGGAGCCGGAGACGTTCATGGACGGCGCCAGCGCAGCGCCGGCCAGCCCGCGCTCGGCCCTGGCCTCGCGCACCCGCGCCTGGGCCAGGCGCAGGTCCAGGTTCGCGTCCAGCGCCCGGGCCACCAGGGAATCCAGCTCCGGATCATGGAAGTCTCTCCACCATTCGGCCAGGCTGGCGGGGCTGCTGGTCTCGCCGCCGGCCAAGGGCTCGCTCCATTGCCTGGGAGCGCGGGTTGCCGGGGGCCGGTAGTCGGGCCCGACTAGGCAGCCGAGCATGGAGCCGGTGGCGACCAGGGCCAGGATGACGTAAGGGAGTTTCATGGGGAGCACCTCCAGGGCGCCGGCTCCGTCTCAGTGGCCCGGCACCGGCTGCACGTCCTTGCGCACCCTGCGCAGCAGCAGCACCACGCCGATCACCAGCACGCAGGCGACGGTCAGGATCCGGAACACGTCCAGGTAGGAGAGCATCGTCGCCTGCACCTGGATCTCGTTGTAGAAGCCCAGGAGGTTCTTCCGGGTGAACCCGCCCAGGGCATTCATGTGGTGCACCAGGGACTGGTTGGACCTGTCGGCGGCGGCGGCCAGGTAGGCATGGTGGACCTGGGTGCGCCGCACCAGCAGGGTGCTCGCGATGGCGATGCCGATGCTGCCGCCCAGGTTGCGCATCAGGTTCATCATGGCGCTGGCCGAGTTGCTCTTGCCCTCCGGCAGGTTGCCGTAGGCGATGGTGTTGAGCGGAATGAAGAACAGCGGCAGCCCGAGGCACTGGACCAGCCGGGCCCAGACCAGGTTGCCGATGGCCACCTGGGTGTCGAACCCCGACATCAGCACCAGGGACAGGGTGAGCAACGCCAGGCCGGCAGCCATCAGGTACTTGGGCTGGACGCGGCGCACCAGCTGGCCGGCGATGGGCATCATCACCATGAGCATCAGCCCGCCGGGCATCAGCGCCAGCCCGGCCTGGGTGGCGTCGTAGCCGAGCAGCTGCTGGGCGAACAGGGGTACCAGCACGGTGGTGGAGTTCAGGATGAACCCGACCACGAACTGCAGGGCCATGGAGGTGGCCAGGTTGCCGTTGGCCAGCAGCGGCAGGTCGACGATGGGGTCCTTCTCCACCAGCGTGTCCCAGACCACCAGGCCGATGAGGCCGGACACCGCGGCCACGGCGAAGGCGACGATGAACGGGGAGGCGAACCAGTCGGCCTCCTGGCCCTTGTCCAGGACCACCTGCAGGCTGCCGAAGGCCAGCACCACGAAGGCGAAGCCCGTGGCGTCGACCCGGAAGCGCCTGGGCGCGGCCGCAGGATCGACGGGCGGATCCTGGATCAGCCGCTGGCTGAGCACCAGGGAAAGCATCCCCACCGGCACGTTCATGAAGAAGATCCAGCGCCAGGAGAAGTTGTCGGTGATCCAGCCGCCCAGGGCGGGGCCCACCGCCGGCGCCACCACCACCGCCATGCCGTAGATGGCGAAGGCCATCCCGAAATACTTCCCGGGGAAGGTGTCGGCCAGCATGCTCTGCTCGCTGGGCGCCAGGCCGCCGCCGCCCACGCCCTGGAACACCCGGAACAGCAGCAGCAGGTCCAGGGAGGGGGCCATGCCGCACATGAAGCTGCTGACGGTGAACAGCGCCACGCAGATCATGTAGAAGCGCTTGCGGCCAATGGTATTGGACAGCCAGCCGCTGATGGGGATGACGATGGCGTTGGCCGCCAGGTAGCTGGTGAGCACCCAGGTGGCCTCGTTCTGGCTCGCGCCCATGCTGCCGGCGATGTGGGCCAGGGACACGTTGGCGATGCTGGTGTCCAGCACCTCCATGAAGGTGGCCATGGAGATCACCACCGCAACCAGCCAGGGATTGACGCCGGGCTTGGCGGCGCTGCCGGGGGTTCTCGGGAAGGACATGGGGTTCTCGCTCAGGGGAGGCCAGGCTCGGGCTGCGCCGGGGGCCTCAGGAGCGCACGCGCACCTTGGGCTCCACCGACATGCCCGGGGACAGCTGGTCCAGTCCGGTCTGGTCAAGCAGGATCTTCACCGGCACCCGCTGCACGATCTTGACGAAGTTCCCGGTGGCGTTCTCCGCCGGGATCACGCTGAAGCGGGAGCCGGTGCCGGACTGGATGGAATCGACCTTCCCGGTCAGGTTCAGGTTCGGGTAGGCGTCCACCGCCACCTGCACCGGCTGTCCGGGGCGCATGTGCCTCAGCTGGGTCTCCTTGAAGTTGGCCACCACCCAGACCTGGGTGGGCACGATCTGGAACAGCGGGTTGGCCGGAGTGACGTAGGCGCCGGGATCCACCGCCTTGCCGGCGATGCGCCCGTCGGCGGCGGCGAGGATGCGGCAGTGGTCCAGGTCCACCTCGGCCTTCTGGGTGTCGGCCTGGGCCTTCTGGTAGTCGCCCTCCTCGGCCGTGACCTTGGCCCGGGCCTCGGCCACCTGGGCCTCGGCCGCCCGGCGCCGGGCCTGGGCCCGCTCCAGGGCGGCGGCGGCGGTCTTGCGGTTGGCCACGGCGGTGTCCAGGTCCCTCTGCGACCTGGCGCGGACGTCCACGCCCTGCTCGCGGCGCAGTTGGATGTCGGCGTTCTCGAAGGTGGCCTGGGCCGAATGCAGGGCCGCCTGGGCCTCCAGCACCGCGCTGGAGGCCGCGTCGACCCCTGCCCGGGCCTCCTCCACCTTGCCCTTGGCGGCCACTTCGGCGCCCCGGGCCTGGTCCAGGGCCACCCGGTAGTCGGTGGGGTCAAGCTCCACCAGCAGGTCGCCTTTGTGCACCATCTGGTTGTCGTCGAAGTGCACCGCCGCCACCAGCCCGGACACCTGCGGGCTGATGGCGATGACGTGGCCGTCGATGAAGGCGTCGTCGGTGCTTTCGAAGGGCGCCACCTGGATCAGGTAGTAGGCGGTGCCGGCGATCCCGCCCAGCACCACGGCCCCGGCCAGGAGCGCCGCCAGGCGCCGTCTGCGGCCGGGCCTGGCGGGCGGTTGCGCGGCGCCGGCGGGGGTGCCGTCAACCTTGAGCAGGACAGGATCAGGGGTCGGGGCGGTGGTCTGGGACGTCATGGCAGGCCTCGGGAGGGACAGGGATCCGGCAGGGCGGCACGCCATTGGCAGTCCAGCCTGTTGACGGTAGGAAAGGGTGGGGTTGATGACCGCGGAGCGGGTTATTCGGCGCGATAGGCCGGAAGCCCGTCCTGGACCTTGAGCAGGAGCGAGAGCAGGGTCTCCCGCTCGGCTGGGGTCAAACTGGACATGAGCCGGTCGATCCCGCGGCATTTCTGCGGCAGGTACCGGTTCACCACGTCAATGCCGGCCGGGGTCAGTTCGATCAGCCGGGTGCGGCGATCCCCGGGGGTTTCGCAGCGCTTCACCAGCCCATCGTGCTCGAGCCCATCGACCAGGCCGGTGATGCTGCCTTTGGTGACCCCCAGCAGTCCGGCCAACCGGGAGTGGGACAGCGGCTCCGGCTGGCTCTCCAGGAGCAGGACCAGCACCGTGATGCGCCCCTCGCCCAGCCCGTGGCGGGCCAGCTTGGCGTTGGCGATCTCGCGCACTTCCGCGGCCAGACTGCTCAGCAGCAGGTAGGTTGCCATGCTGGACGGGTCCAGGCCCTGGACCCCGTAACGCTCCGCCAGACGCTTGAGGCGGTCGTACTTGGGAATGCGGAACTGGGGGAGGAGACAAGGGGTCAAGGTCAGAGCCTTGGTTGAGCCGGGGAAAATATGGAGCCATACCATATGCCTGTCAACAATATGACGAAAATGCCATGTGCAATCATTTATTATTGTTATTAATTAATTTAGGATCGCCAGTACCGGGGCCGGGGCCGGGGCCGGACACTACCCCACCAGGTAGTCCGCCTCCCCCACCACCTTCCCGTTCTTGAGGTACAACCGCGGCACCCGCCGCCCCACCATGCTCAGCACCTCGTTGCGGTGCAGCCCGGCCCAGTCGGCCACTTCCGCGACGCCGACCTCGTCCTCCCCGTGCCGGCCCAGCAGCAGCACCTCGTCGCCCTCCCGGCATTCGGGCAGGCCGCTCACGTCCAGGAACAGCTGGTCCATGGTCACCAGCCCCACCACCGGCACCCGCCGGCCGCGCACCACCGCCTGGGCCTGGTTGGACAGGCGGCGGCAGTAGCCGTCGGCGTAGCCCGCCGGCACGGTGGCGATGCGCGAGCCCTCCCGGGCGCGCCAGCTCGAGTCGTAGCTGACGCCCTCGCCCTCGCGCAAGGCGCGCAGGCGCGATATCCGGGACCGCAGGGCGAAGGGGGTGCGAATGCCGGGCAGCGGGATGCCGCGCGGCTCCACCCCGAACAACAGCGCCCCCACCCGCACCAGGTCCAGGGCGAACTCCGGGTGGCGCAGCACCGCCAGGCTCTCGCTGGCGGAATGGATGGGAAAGCGCACCCCGGCCGCCTCGGCCTCGCCGGCCACCTGCCGGAACACCTGGAAGCAGGCGTGGTCGGACCCGGGCTCGCGGTACGGCAGCTGGGTGAACAGCCCCTCCAGGCGGATGCCCTCCAGCCCGGCCATCTCGGCGATGAGGGCGGCGGTGTGCTGGTCGGGCTTGATGCCCAGGCGGTTCATGCCGGCGTCGATCTTCACGAACACCGGGGTGCGCCGCTCCAGCTGGACCGAGGCCTCGGACAGGGCCCGGGCCTGCTCCAGGTCGAACAGGGTGGTGCGCAGCCTGGCCCGGGCGCATTCCGCCAGGTATTCGGTGGGGGTGTGGCCCATCACCAGGATGGCGGCGGTGGGGAACTGGCCGCGCAGCTCCAGCGCCTCGGTGAGGCAGGCCACCGCCAGCATGTGGGCGCCGGCGGCGAGCAGCTCCCCGGCGGCCGCCAGGGCGCCCAGGCCGTAGGCGTTGCCCTTGAGCACGGCGCAGATGCGCGGCGGAGCCCCGTCCCTGGCCGGCGGGCCGGCCTTGAGGCGCTCGCGCACCAGGCGGAAATTGTGGGCCACCAGGCCCAGGTCCACTTCGAACCGGGTGCTGCGCAGCATCCTCACCTCCCTACAGGCCGAAGGCCTGGCCGTCCCGGCGCGGGTCGGCGCCGCCGGTGAGGATGCCGCTCTCCGGGTCGCCCAGCACCGCGTGCACCCCGCCGAAGAAGTAGTCGAAATCCGGATGCACCAGCACCGCGTGGCCCAGGGCCGCCAGGCCCTGGTAGGCGCTGAGCGCCACCCGCCCCTCCACGTCCAGGCCGCCGCGGTCGGCCTGGAACAGCCTGGGGGCGTCGATGGCCTCCTGCAGCGGCATGGCGAAGTCCACCACGTTGGAGATCACCTGCGCCACCGTGGGGAAGATCCGGGACGCGCCCGGGGAGCCCACCGTGAGCAGGGGGCGGCCGTGGGGGTCCAGCACCAGGGCGGGGCTCATGCTGGAGAGGGGGCGCTTGCCGGGCTGCACCGAGTTCACCGAGCCCGGCAGGGTGACGAAGTCGTCCATATGGGCGTTCATGATGAAGCCCAGCCCCGGCACCATCGTCCCGGCAAAGAAGTCGTTCAGGGACTTGGTGCAGGCCACCATGCCGCCGGCCCCGTCCATGACCGCGTAGCTGGTGGTGGAACTGGACTCGTGCGGGAAGGGGTCGCCCGGCCCCGGGGGCGGCATGAGCCGCTCCGGGTGGATGCGCCCGGCCAGGTCCCGGGCGTAGCTTTTGGCGCACAGCCCGGCCAGGGGCACCGGCACGAAGTCCGAGTCGGCCATGTAGGCGGCCCGGTCGGCGAACACCAGCTTGAGCGCTTCCGCCCACAGGTGCAGGGAGCCGGCGGAGCCCCAGCCGCTCGCGCGAAGGTCGAAGTTCTCCAGGATGTTCAGCAGCTGCACCAGGTGGGCGCCGCCGGAGGAGGCCGGGGGCACGGACAGGATGGTATGGCCGCGGTAGCTGCCCGCCACCGGACGGCGCACCTTCACCTGGTAGCCGGCCAGGTCTTCGGCCGTGAGGATGCCCCCGTCCGCCCGCACCCCTTCGGCGATGCGCCGGGCCAGTCCGCCGCGGTAGAAGGCGTCCGCGCCCTGCTCGGCGATCCGCTCCAGCACCGCCCCCAGGTCCGGGTTGCGCACGGCCGACCCCAGCGGCAGGGGCTGGCCGTCCCGCAGGTAGAGGGCGGCGCAGGGGGGGGAGCGGCGGATCAGGTGGGCGCACTCGTGCAGCAGTTCGGAGAGGAAGCGGGTGACCGGGTACCCGGCCCGGGCCCAGGCGATGGCCGGAGCCATCACCTGGGCCCGGGTGAGCCGCCCGGAGCCGAAGTGCTCCAGGGCGTACAGCAGTCCCGCCACCTCGCCCGGGACCCCGGCGGCCAGCCCCCCCACCGAGGAGGCCAGGCCCAGCACCTTGCCGTCCGCACCGTGGCGGTACAGGTCCGGGCGCGCGGCGGCGGGCGCGGTCTCGCGGAAGTCCACCACCACCGCTTCGGGCAGGTGCGCCAGCCTGAGGATCATGAAGCCGCCGCCGCCGATGCCGGAGGCGGCCGGCTCCACCACCCCCAGGGCGAACCCGCACGCCACCGCGGCGTCCACCGCGTTGCCTCCGGCCTGGAGCATGGCCACGCCGGCCTGGGCCGCTTCCGGCCGGGCCGCGCTGACCATGCCCCGCACTGCCCGGGCGGAACGGCCGTAGCGGTCGAAGGGCTGCCCCGCCGCCGGGGAGCCGAGGCTCACTTGCGCGCCTCGGCCATGGGTGCACCCGGGGCTTCGCCGCGGTTGAGGAAGCGCATCAGGAAGTAGAGCGGCACGCCCACCACCAGGGCGCCGAGGCCCCACAGCAGCTGGACGCTGGAAGCCTTGGTCAGCAGCCAGATGGAGACGACCGCCGCCACGATCGGGATCACCGCACCGAAGGGGACCTGGAAGCCCACGGGCAGGTCCTTGCGCCGGGCGCGCAGCACCGGCACCGCCAGGCAGGTGGGCAGGTATTGGGCGAAGCGGGACACCACGCTGATCGCCGCCAGCTGGACGAAGGAGCCGGACAGGGCCAGGGGGATGGCGATGGCCACCACCACCAGGCAAGCGCCCCAGGGAGCGCCCTTGCGGTTCAGCTCGGCCAGCCTGGCCGGCACGATGTGGTCTTCGGCCAACGCCACGCCGGCGCGGGGGGCGACGAAGGAGGACACCACGTTGATCCCGAAGATCGAGATCATGGCGCCCAGGGTGACCAGCCATCGGCCCCCGCTGCCCATGAAGACACTGGCGGAGTCGGCCACCGGGGCCACGCTCTTGGCCAGGGCCGGGCCGAGGGTGCCCACGGCGATGGCCTGCACCATGAAATAGACCGCCGCGCAGAACACCATGGAGACAATCAGGGCCAGGGGCAGGGTCCGGCGCGGATCGCCCATGTCCTCGGCAGCCACCGCCAGGGCCTCGAACCCTGTGTAGGCATAGAAGATCACCAAGGCCGCGGAGCCGAACGCGTCGCCGTTGACCCCTGGAGGGAACATGGGGGTGAATTTCGCGCCGCTGATGAAGAAGACCCCGATGGCGATGAACACCAGGAGCGGGAGCACCTTGCAGAACGTGACCAGGACGTTGAGCACATTGACCGGCTTGACCCCCAGGAGGTTCAGGGTGGTGAGGCCCAGGAAGAGAACCAGGATGATGATGGTGCGGAACGGTTCGTGCAGGGCCGGTGGCCAGACGGCGCTCAGGGCGGTGACAAAGCCCACCGGCATGGCCGCCCAGGCGATGATCCGGATGGCCCAGCTCATGATGCCCACCTCGAACCCGACGAACTTGCCGAACGCCTCGCGGGCGTAGACGTAGGCCGCTCCGTTGCGGGTGAACCGGCCTGCGCACTCGGCGAAGCAGAGGGTCAGGGCCATCACCAGGAAGGCCATGAAGACGTACACGAAGATGCTGCCCGGGCCCATGAGCGCCATGGCCTTCCCCGGCAGGAGGAAAATCCCGGAGCCTATGATCCCGTTGACCCCGAGCAGCACGATGCTCCAGAAGCCGATCCGGCTGCGAACTTGCGTCGTCATGAGGTCCTCCTGTCCTGTTGGGTGCAGATTTCAGCCAGGGCCTGGAACAGCCTCAGCATCTCCGGGTGTTGATGGACCATGCCCTCGGGGTGCCACTGGACCCCGAGCACGAACGTGCCATCCTCGGCTTCGATCCCTTCGACCACTCCGTCCCGGGCCCGGGCGCTGACCTTGAAGCCCGCGGCCAAGTCCTTCACGGCCTGGTGGTGGAAGCTGTTGACGCCGATGCTGGCGCACCCGAAGATGCGGTCCAGCCGGCTGCCCGGCTCCAGGTCCACCTCATGGCTGACGGCGTGGCGGTAGCCCAGCTGGGCATGCTGCTGGAACGGCCCGGCCATGCCGTTCAGGTCCTGGTGCAGGGTGCCGCCGAAAGCCACATTGAGCACTTGCAGGCCCCGGCAGATGCCCAGCACCGGCAGGCCCGCCTCCCGGGCCCCGCGGGCCAGGGCGAGCTGGTGCAGGTCCATGTCCTGGTAGACGTCGCCCAGGCCGCGCGCGGGCTGCTCGCCGTAGCAGAGCGGGCACACGTCGGCCCCGCCGGTCAGGAGCAGGCCGTCCAGCAGGGACAGCTGGACATCGACTTCGCCGGGGCCGGTGATGGGCAGCACCACCGGAGCCGTCCCGGCCAGGCTCAGGGCATCGAGGTAGTCCTGGTTGACGTAGGACCTCAGGGTTCCGGGGAAGGCTCCCGTCCTGTCCACGAGCACGTTGGCGGGAACCCCGATGATGGGTGGGCGGTTCAACATGGTGCGCCTTTTGGGTTTATTGGCTGGATTGTCCTCTGAATGGGGCTGCCGTGAAACATTGGATTGAAAAAGGACACTCTTGGCTTGCCAAAAAGCATCCTCCCGGTCCAGATCGGCCGGTGCAAGGCGGCAAAGGCGGTCATCACCACCAGGGAACCGGCCACCGCGCCCCAGCGGAACAGGGTGTCGCTCCGCACGGCCGCCGCCGCAGCCTGCTCCTCCGGGGAGGCCCCGGCCCGCAGCGCACGGCGGCCCCGGGTGCGCCAGATGAACAAGGGCATGGCCACCAGGGCAAGGATGAACAGGGCGTTGTTGGCCACCAGGGGCCCAGCAACGCTTTGCTCCCCGCTGAGGCCGGCAGCGCGCCCCGCTCGACGAATTCCTGGTGGCCGTCCAGCACCAGCTGCGCCGCAGCAGGGGGACCTCCTGTGGCTACCAACACTAAGGCACGAAACATGCCGAATCTTGAAAATAATCCAACCTATTTAGATATCTATAATAAACGACAAAGGCCGGCGCCGGGGGAAGGCGTGTGGCGAAACCCTGGGGACGACCGGCGGTCGCCGTGGCGACATTTCGTCGCGGTGGCGGCCAGCTCCGCTGCGTAGAGCGCCGCGCGGTGCTGCTCCACGGCGACCGCGACGCCGACCCTCCCAAGGACCCCGGAGGTCCTCGGGGCCTCGAACTCGGACGGGGGTGAACAGCACTGCGGGCGCGGACATGGCCATCCTGCTCCGGATCAGTGCAGGCACGCCAGGATGGGCGCCAGGAGGGGGGCGGCCAGGACATTGGCCAGCCCGACAGGAACCAGGAGGAGGCCATGGAGGTCACGCTGCCGACGGACGATTCCGATGGTCAGCAGGATCCAATGGCGGAGGATCAGGGACCGGCGCCGGTAGATGGGAACCGCGAAGGCCACGGTCGTCGGCGCCAGCATCTCCACCAGCCAGCGCGGCCCACGGATGTAGTCCCCGTAGCCCACATTCAGGACCGACGCGAGGACCAGCCGGAACCATCGCGGACGACGGGAGGCTTGGCTGCCGCGCCGCCGGGCCTGGGACCGAGTGAAGGTTTGGATCAGAAACATGTTCATGTCCTCAGTTTAGGTTCGGGGTTGCTATTCTTGGAATGAATATAATGAATACCAACGATTCGCGTGGAGAATCAGTATGGAACTGCACACGCTGCGGATGTTCGTTGAAGTCGTCCGGCGGGGCGGGTTCTCCCGCGCGGCCGGAACCGTGCACGCCACCCAATCGACGGTCAGCAAGGCCGTCAAGCAACTGGAGGATGAATTCGGCCAGGCGCTGCTGGAACGTCTGCCGAGGGGCATCAGGCTCACTTCCGCGGGCGAGGTCGTGCACCGGCGCGGGCTTGCGCTGCTGGCCCAGGCGGACGACCTCAAGGCCGAACTGGACGAGCTGCGGGGTTTGCGGCGGGGCCTGCTGCGCCTGGGCGTGCCTTTCGTGGGCACCGACATCCTGTTCGCCCAGGCGCTGGCGGAATTCCGCAAGCGCTACTCGGGCATCGAGGTGCAGTTGACGGAGCAGGGCAGCATGAAACTCGAAGAACTCCTGCTCGCCGGTGAGATCGATGTGGCCGCTTCCCTGCTGCCGGTTGCTGAGGCTTTCGCCTGGAAACAGATCCGGCGGGAACCCATCGATCTCCTGGTCCCGGCCGGCCACCCCCTTGCCAAGGCGAAGGAGGTCCGCTTCAAGGACGTAGCGGAACTGCCGGTCATTCTCTTCGCGCCGGGGTTCGCGCTCAACCCGATCATTCTCGAGGCCTGCCGGAAGAACCACTTCACCCCGCGCATCACCGCCCAGACCAGCCAGGTTGGGCTCGTCATGGCGCTGGTCGCAGCGGACCTCGGGGTGGCGTTCCTGCCGCGGCTGATCGCCGAGCGAAGCCAGAATCCTGCGGTCCGGTGCGTCCCCATCGCCGAACCCTCCATCTGCTGGAACATGGCGCTGATCTGGCGCCGCGACGGCTATCTGCCGCCCGCCGCCAAGGCCTGGCTTGGCTTGGTGGCGGCAGGCCGACCGGCGCCCGCCGGCGACGAGTAAGGCCTCCTCCGCCCGAACCCGACGAGCACACCACCGGCAGCCACAGCCCCTTTCCTGCGCCAGGCCGTATGCGTTAACATTCGGGGTGCGCTACCGTCCGGCAACAGGTTCCACCCTCCCGATCTTGCGGTTCCCCTGACCCGGGCGGCGCCGTGTTCCGGGACCTGAGGACCCAGGTCAATCCGTTCCGGCGGATGCTGGCCCTTGGCCTGCTGCTGACGGCGGTGGCCGTGACCGGGTCGGTCCTGGGCGACGCGCATGCCTATCCCATGCTGGTTCGGGCGCGCGGCATCCTGCTGTGGGCCCTGGGCGCCTACCTGGGGATCCGGGTCTTCACCTTCCTGCTGCTGGACCCGCTGCTGAGCCACTGGCGCACCGCCACACCGGGGTTCGCCCGGGACCTGGTGGTGTTCACCCTGTACGTGGCCGCCGCGGCGCTGCTGCTGCACCGGTCGGTGGGGGTGGAACTGGGCACGCTCATGAGCACAGGCGCCATCGCCGCCGCGGTGGTGGGCCTTTCCCTGCAGGAGACCCTGGGCAACCTGTTCGCCGGGATCTCCATGCACCTGGCTCCGGCTTTCCGGGTGGGCGACTGGGTGGAGGTCACCGGCAACCTGAGGGGCGGCAGCGGGCAGGAGACCTTCGTGGGCTGGGTGGAGACCATGACCTGGCGCACCGTGCAGATCATCACCGAGAACGGCGACACCACCATCTTCCCCAACCGGATCATCGCCCAGGCGGTAGTCACCAACCTGTACGCCCCCTCGGGGCTGCACCGGCGAACCTTGAAGGTGGTGGTGGCGCCCCACGACACCATGCCCCATACCCTGGCGGCCCTGGAGCAGGCCCTGGGGGGCATCCCCCACCGCCCCGACCACAGGCCGGAAGCCAGGACCCACAGTTTCGACCAGGGCGGGGTGGTGCTGGAACTGCGGTTCTGGGCCCTGGGCTGGCGCGACGGCCGGTCCGCCACCTTCCAGGCGGTGCGCCTGGCCCAGACCGTGCTGAACCGCCTTGGCGTGTCCCTGATCGGGCCCCATGGCGCCACCCCCACCCAGGACACACCCGTCGCGCTCAGGGAGGGGGTCATCGAGGATGTCCTGGAGAACCTCGGGCTGCCCCGGGAGTTGGCCCCGGAGTTGAAGGGGTCCGTGATCCTGCGCCGGGCCGCCCCAGGTGAGGGCGTGATCCGGGAAGGGGACCCGGGTGAATCCCTGTTCATGGTCATGGCAGGCACCCTGCAGGCGGTGAAGGCGGCCGAGCGCACCAAACCCTACACTGGACTGTTCTGGGAGGTTCTGGATGATCTGGTCCCCAAGGACTGGTTCGGCGAAGGCTCCCTCCTCACGGGTGCCCCCCGCCGGGCCACGGTGGTGGCGGCGACCGCCTGCGAACTGGTCGAGGTGCCCAAGGCGGCCTTCGAACGCGCGCTGCGCGACGCGCCCCACCTGGTGGAGCACTTGGCCGAGCTGATGGAGTCCCGGACCGCGACCCAGGCGGAGACGCCCCGGGTGGCCAACCGCCGGGAGCTGTTCCGGGAGGATATCCGGCGCTGGTTCGGGTTGTGAAAGGCTGAAACGAGGTCCGGCCGCCCTCGGCCGGAAAGGGGCCCGATCGACTGCTAGCCCGCGAACTTCACCCATTTCTCCTGGCTGCGGGAGGACTCCACCGTCATCTCGATGAAGCGCACCCCCCGGGCGCCGTCCACCAGGGTCGGGAAGTCCCCTTCCAGAGGCCCCAGGGGCCGGTTGGCCTCACGGGCGCGGATGGCTTCGCCCACGCCCAGGTAGATGTTGCCGAAGGCCTCCATGAAGGCTTCCGGATGGCCGGGGGGGATGAACGTGACCCGCTTGGCCGCATCCGCCAGGTACCCGCCGCCCCGGCGCATGATCTGCCGGGGTCCGTCGAGGGGGTCGTAGACCAGGTAGTTGGGGTCTTCCTGGTGCCAGGTGAGGGAGCCTTTGGTGCCCCACACCCGCAGGCGCAGGTCGTTCTCGCCGCCGATGGCGATCTGGGTGGCGAACAGCAGGCCCTTGGCGCCGGACGTGAAGCGCAGCAGGACGCTGCCGTCGTCGTCCAGCCGGCGGCCGGGCACGAAGGTGGTCAGGTCGGCGCACAGGGACTCGATCTCCAGTCCGGTGACCGTGGCCGCCAGGTTCTCGCAGTGGGAGCCGATGTCGCCGATGCAGCCGGCGATGCCGCTGCGGGCCGGGTCGGTGCGCCACACGGCCTGCTTGTTGGCCGCGTCGGACTCCAGCAGGGTGGTCAGCCAGCCCTGGTTGTACTCCACCACCACCTTGCGGACCTGGCCCAGCTGGCCGCTGCGCACCATCTCGCGGGCGTGGCGGACCATGGGGTAGCCGGTGTAGTTGTAGGTCACGCCGAAGATGGTCCCGCGCTTGCGGGAGAGCTCGATGAGCTCCGCCGCCTGGGCGCTGGTGTGCACCAGGGGCTTGTCGCAGACCACGTGGATGCCCGCCTCGGTGAAGGCCTTGGCGACGGGGAAGTGCATGTGGTTGGGGGTGACGATGGAGACGAAGTGGATGCGCTCGGAGGCGGGCCGCTTCAGCTCGTCCTCGAGCAGCGACTGCCAGTCGCCGTGGATCCGGTCCGGGGCCAGGCCCAGGTCCTGCCCGGAGAGCCGGGCCTTCCCGGGGTCCGCGGCCAGCGCGCCGGCCACCAACTCCATGGAACAGTGGAATTCCGCCGCCCGGCGGTGCACGGAGCCGATGAAGGCGCCCCGCCCGCCGCCCACCATGGCGAATCGAAGTTTGTTTGGCATGGAAGTCCCTTTCACTTGACGCGACGGTCGGGGGGGATCAGCGGGCGAAGGCGGCGTCGAAGGCGCCGCCGGCGGGCTTGAAGTCCACCTTGCGGGTGAAGGCCGCGGCCTCGGTGCCGCCGTGGACCCGGTCCATGCGCCCGTCCTCCCACTCGACGCTGAGCGGGCCCGCATAGCCGATGTCGTTGAGGGCGGCGATGATCGACTCGAAGTCCACCATGCCCCGGCCCAGGCTGCGGAAGTCCCAGTACCGGCGGGCGTCGCCGAAGCTCACGTGGCCGCCGAACACGCCCACGGTGCCGTCGCCCTTGCCCCACCAGACGTCCTTCATGTGCACGTGCTTGATGCGGGCGGCGAACTTGCGCAGGAAGGCCACGTAGTCGACGCCCTGGTAGGCGAAGTGGCTGGGGTCGAAATTGAAGTTGAAGCGCTTGTGGCCGCCCACCGCGGCGAGGGCCCGCTCGGCGCTGGCGATGTCGAAGGCGATCTCGGTGGGATGCACTTCCAGGCCGAAATCCACGCCCTCCTTCTCGAACACGTCCAGGATCGGGATCCAGCGCTTGGCGAAGTCCTGGTAGCCCTTCTCCCAGTAGTCCTGGGACGTGGGCGGGAAGGCGTAGACGGAATGCCAGATGGAGGACCCGGTGAACCCGGTCACCACCTTGGCGCCCATCTTGGCCGCGGCCCGGGCGGTGTCCTGCATCTCCTTGGCGGCGCGCCGGCGCACCCCCTCGGGATCCCCGTCGCCCCACAGGTGGGGAGGCAGGATCGCCTGGTGCCGCTCGTCGATCAGGTCGCACACCGCCTGGCCCACCAGGTGGGTGCCGATGGCGTAGCAGACCAGGCCGTTGGCCTCGAGCAGCTTGCGCCGGTCCTGGCAGTAGGTCCTGGATTTCAGCGCCTCCTGCACGTCGAAATGGTCGCCCCAGCAGGCCAGTTCCAGCCCGTCATAGCCCATCTTCTTGGCCAGCGGGGCCAGTTCGGCCAGCGGCAGGTCGGCCCATTGGCCGGTAAAAAGCGTGACGGTTCTTGCCATGGCAGCTCCTCTCCATCAGGATGTTTGGTTCGTTGAGTCGGGATTTCGCCCTCAGATATAGCGGTTCAGGAGATTTTCCAGGTATTCCTGGCGCCCGGAGCGGGGCTCCGGGTCCAGGTTCCGTTCCAGGGTCCGGGCCGCCACCGCCTCCAGGGTCAGCTGGCCGGCCAGCACCTGGCGGCCGTAGTCCCCGGCCCAGCCCTGGTAGCGATCCCGCAGGGCCTGTTCCAGCTGCCCGTCGACCACCATCCGCTCGGCCATGAGCAGGGCCCGGGCGCACAAGTCCATGGCGCCCACGTGGGCGTGGAACAGGTCGGCGGGGTCGATGGACTGGCGGCGGACCTTGGCGTCGAAATTCAGCCCGCCGGTGGTCAGGCCGCCGGCCTTGAGGATGTGGTACAGCACCAGGGCGATCTCCCCCAGGTTGTTGGGGAACTGGTCCGTATCCCAGCCGCAGAGCAGGTCGCCCCGGTTCATGTCGATGGAGCCGAACAGGCCCAGGGCCGAAGCCAGCGCCACTTCATGCTCGAAGCTGTGTCCGGCCAGGGTGGCGTGGTTGCATTCCACGTTGAGCTTCACGTCCCGTTCCAGCCCCAGCCGGTACAGGAGGCCGGCCACGGTGGCCACGTCATAGTCGTACTGGTGCTTGGTGGGTTCCCTGGGCTTGGGCTCCACCAGCAGCGGGCCCGACAGGCCGATCTTGTGCTTGTAGTCCACCGCCATGCACAGGAACCGCCCCATCTGCCCCAGTTCGGCCTTGAGGTCGGTGTTGAGCAGGGTCTCGTAGCCTTCCCGGCCGCCCCACAGGACGTAGTTCTGCCCGCCCAGCTTCACCGTGGCGTCCATGGCCTCCTTCACGGACAGGCAGGCCATGGCGAACACCTCCGGGTCCGGGTTGGTGGCGGCCCCGGCCATCCAGCGGCGGTGGCTGAACATGTTGGCGGTGCCCCACAGCAGCCGGACTCCGGTGGCTTCCTGGGCGGCCCCCAGCACGTCCACCATCCGGCGCAGCCGGTCGACGGTCTCCTGCACGGTCGCGCCTTCGGGGGCCACGTCCCGGTCGTGGAAGCAGTAGAACGGCGCTCCCAGCTTGGACACGAATTCGAACGCCGCCTCGGCCTTGAGCTGGGCCCCGGGCATCGGGTCGGCCATGAGCTGCCAGGGGCGCTGGAAGGTCCTGCCGCCGAACGGATCCCCCCCGTCCCAGCAGAAGGTGTGCCAGTAGCACACCGCGAACCGCAGGTGGTCCTCCATGCGCTTGCCCAGGACCTGCCGGTCCTTGTCGTAGTAGCGGAACGCCAGGGGGTTGGCGCTTTGCGGCCCCTCGTAGCGGATCCGGTCGATGCCTGCGAAACATTCAGCCATGGGCGCTCCTATGGGATGTCAACGCTGGTAAAGGTCCCGCACGCGCGGGTACAGCTCCCGGAACCGCTCGTAGCGGGGCGCCAGGCGCTCCCGCTGGGCATCCGAGGGCGTGAACACCTGCCGGACGGCGGGGCTCAGGCAGACTTCCGCCTCGCTTCCCCCCACGGCCATCCACCCCAGCCGGGCGGCGCCGAGGGCGCCTCCGGTCTCGCCGCCTTCCAGGGTGGCCACTTCCGTTTCCAGGCAGGAGGCCAGGAGCTGGGCCCACTCGGCGCTGCGGGCGCCGCCGCCCACCAGGGCCAGGCGCCCCACCGTGGTGCCGGCCGCCTTGAGGGCGTTGAGGCCGTCCAGCAGGCCGAAGGCCACACCCTCCAGGACCGACCAGGCCAGCTGGGCGGGCTGGGTGTCGTGGTTCAGGCCGAACCATGCGCCCTGGGCGTAGGCGTCGTTGTGGGGGGTGCGTTCGCCGGACAGGTAGGGCAGGAAGATGGGGGCCCGGGCCAGGGCGGCCGGATCGGCGGCCCGCACCTGCTCCAGCAGGACCGCCTCGTCCCGGGCGCCCAGGAGCCGGGTCAGCCAGGCCAGGCAGCTGGCGGCTGAGAGCATCACGCTCATCTGGTGCCAGCGGTCCGGAAGGGCGTGGCAGAAGGCGTGCACCGCCGAGGCCGGGTTGGGCCGGAACCGGTCCGTGACCACGAACAGGACCCCGCTGGTGCCCAGGGAGACGAAGCCGTCCCCGGGCCGGACCGCGCCGATGCCCACCGCGCTGGCGGCGTTGTCCCCGCCTCCGCCGGCCACCACCACCGACGGGGACAGCCCCCAGGCTCTGGCCACCGCCGGCAGCAGGGTGCCGGACGGGGCGCTCCCTTCCACCAGGCGGGGCATCTGGGCCCGGGTGAGCCCGGTGGCTTCCAGGAGGGGGTCCGACCAGTCCCGGCGGGCCACGTCCAGCCAGAGGGTGCCGGCGGCGTCGGACAGGTCGCTCACCTTCGACCCGGTCATGAGCAGCCGCAGGTAGTCCTTGGGCAGAAGCACGGCGGCGACCCGGGCGAACACCTTAGGCTCGTGCCGGGCCACCCACGCCAGTTTGGGCGCCGTGAAGCCGGGCATGGCCAGGTTGCCGGCGATCTCCGCCAGGGCCGGGCAGCGGGCGGTCAGCTCGGCGCACTCGACGGAGGCACGGGTGTCGTTCCACAGGATGGCGGGCCTCAGCACCTGGTCCGCCCGGTCCAGGAGCGTGGCTCCGTGCATCTGGCCGGACAGGCCGATGGCCCGCACCGCCGCGAAGGCCATGGGCGCCTGGTCCCGGACCGCGCCCACCGCCGCGTCGGCGGCGTGCCACCATTCCCTGGGATCCTGCTCGGACCACTGGGGCTGGGGCCTGGACAGGGCGAGCTTGTGGCTTGCGGTCGCCAGGACGTGATGATTGTCGCGTAAAAGGACAACTTTTACTTCAGAAGTCCCAAGATCGATACCCAGGAACACGGCCCCTCCGGCAGGACCTTCGCAACACCCAAATAGCTCGCAAAGGCGTAAAAGCGACCTTCGTGATTGAAAAATTAATGTTACTAACCATTAGTTCGTATTAGGTGGCTTTTTTGGGTAAATCTGATCGGCAGATCGATCGGACCCTGGGCTCCCTCTTCCCGGTGACGTCCACCTCCTCCCGGGGAACGGAGCCCGAACCCTGGGTGGGCCTGCAGGACCAATGGTCATGGCAAAGTGAAGACTTCCCTGAGGGATGGATCAACTCGTATCATAGGAACCCCCCAATAGTTAGTCAAGGGGGGAAACTAATAAATTTTTCTAGTGTTGAACTAAATCCGTAATATTTAATAACTATCATTAATTTCAATAATTAAATCATCATGATAAAACCCATGGATTGCCTTTCAAACCCGACCACCAGATCATGATCACCTAGCATGACAATCCAAGAGCCAGGACCGGAAACGGCCGTCCCAGGCTCTCCCATCCAGAACGTCCACCCCTGCCTCCGCCCAGCCGCCATGCCCGACCAGCCTTCCAGTTCCCGCTCCGCCGGCGTCACCTCCCGCCTTTTCGGCCAGGACGGCCCGGGCCGTCCGGTCACCCTGTTCACCCTGGTCAACGCCCATGGGCTCCAGGCGGAGATCATGACCTACGGCGGCATCCTGACCCGCCTGCTGGTGCCGGACCGGTCCGGGCAGCCCGCCGACATCGTCCTGGGCCACCCCACCCTGGCCGACTACCTGGCCGGAACCCCTTATTTCGGGGCGCTCATCGGCCGGGTCGGCAACCGCATCGCCGGAGGCCGGTTCGTCCTGGACGGCACCGTCTTCCGGCTGGCCACCAACGACGCGCCCGGGAACCGCCCGTGCCACCTGCACGGGGGGCCCGGCGGGTTCCACCGGGTGCACTGGGAGGGCGAGCCCCTGGACCGGGGCGGGGGGGCCGGAGTGCGCCTGCGCTACCGCAGTCCCGACGGGGAGGAAGGCTATCCAGGCACCCTGGACGTGACGGTGGACTACCGGCTGACCGACCGGGACGCCCTGACCCTGGACTACCGGGCCGTGTGCGACCGGCCCACCCCGGTGAACCTGACCCAGCACAACTACTACAACCTCCGGGGCGAGGGCGGGGGCGACATCCTGGACCAGGTGCTGACCCTGCGGGCCGGGCGGTTCACCCCCGTGGACCCGGGGCTCATCCCCACCGGGGAACGGGCGCCCGTGTCCGGAACCCCGTTCGATTTCACCCGGCCCCGGCGCATGGGCGAGGCCATCGACGGGCCCGACCCGCAGCTGCGCCACGGCGGGGGCTACGACCACAACTGGATCATCGACCGGGATGGGCCCGGCCTGGCCTTGGCCGCCACCGCCTGGGACCCGGTGTCCGGCCGGCGGATGGAGGTGTGGACCGAGGAGCCGGGCATCCAGTTCTACGCCGGCAGCAGCATCGCCACCACCCGGCCCGGCAAGTGCGGCCGCCCCTACCGGGCGCGCCAGGGCTTCTGCCTGGAAACCCAGCACTTCCCCGACTCCCCGAACCGCGAAGACTTCCCTTCGATCATCCTGAGGCCGGGGCAGGTCTACCACACCGCCACGGAATACCGCTTCAGCGTCCGCTAATCCTTTAGGAAATAGACATAATTGCGCCGGCCTGCATCGACCTTGGCCCTGGGCAGGCGGTTGCCGTGGAAGACGGCCCCCGTCGGACAGGCCAGGGCGCAGGAACCGCAGTCCATGCAAGCCTTGGCATCGATATGGAGCTGGGGCGCCAGGTCGAAATCCGGTTCCCCGGGCCGGGGATGGATGGCATCGCTGGGGCAGCCTTCCACGCAGGCTGCGCATTTGAGACAGTCGTCCGTGATCACATGCGCCATGCCACCCTCCCCGGCAGTCCGAGCGGTCCTAGGTACGGGAAATGAACAGCGGCCCGAACTCCTTGCGGACCTTGGCCAGCTCCTGCGCCCCTTCCAGGCTGTGGGTGACGCAGCTCACCTGGTGCTGGCGGGCCAGCAGCTCGAAGCAGCCGTCGCAGGCGTGGCACCACTTCACCTGGTCCGGGTGGCCGGCCATCACCTTGCCGGGCATGAGGGGGTCGGCGATGGACTGGCGCCCCAGGGCGATCATGTCGGTGATGCCCCGGGCGATGTTCTTGTGGCCCCAAGCCAGGATGCTGCTCTCCTCCGGGTCCACGTAGCGGAAGTTGTGGTGGTGCCCGTCGTTGAACGCCGAGTAGGCGGAGCCGATCACCACCGTCTCGGGCCGCACCGCCTTCTTCACTTCATGGGCGAAGTAGAAGTGCATGTAGGCCTCGTCCGGGGTGTCCTGGGGCGGCTGGTTGAGCACGGTGTTGGCGGAGGGCCCGCCGGCGGACTGGAGGATGTACTTGGCGCCCCGGGCCTCGATCCCCTGGACGAACTCCAGGGATTCGGAGATGTCCATCATCGGGGTGTCGGGGCCGGCGGTGCCCTGCCCGCCCGGGATGCCCTCGTAGATGGTGACCTTGGAACCGAGCAGGAAGTTCGGGTCGTTCACGGCCTTGGCGATGCGCTCGTAGATCTCGTAGCCGAACCGGAACCGGTTCTCCTTGGGCCCGCCGTACTTCCAGGGGCGGTTGTTGTACGGACGCAGGATCTGCGCGCCCAGGTAGCCGTGGCAGAACTTGAGTTCCAGCCCGTCGAAGCCCGCGTCGTGGGCGACCCTGGCGGCGCTGACGAACTGGTCGATGATCCGGTCGCCGTCCTCGTCCGTGAGCAGGCGCGAGTCGAAGCCCGGGGACCGGCGCGGCGCAGTGCAGGTGGAGATCTCGGGGTTGCTGATCTCGCCCGAATGGGTCAGCTGGCAGACGAAGATGGGTTTGGGGTTCACCGCCTTGGCTTCCGCCACCAGCTTGGCCAGGGCCTTGGCGTTGCGGGGCAGGATCATCAGCTGGTTGGTCCTGGCGTAGGATTCCTCGCTGACGGTGATCGCCTCCAGGATGATCATGCCTGCGTCGCCCTGGTGCAGGTTGCGGTAGCGCGCGACGGTGCGCCCGGTGGGGTCGCCCCGGTGCGCGGGGTCTTCCGAGCCGATGCCGTCGTTGAATTCCATCGGCTGGATGACGAACCGGTTGGACGCCATGCGGTTGCCGATCTTGATCGGAGTGAAGAGCAGGTTCTTTTCGGGGTTCACGGGTTGCTCCTGGGTATGGGCCGCGATGCGGCGGCGTAGGGTCGATGACAATGCTCCGGCCCGGCCGGAGGGGACGCGGGGGCCCGCCGCCGGTGCCGTGGGTCCGCGCTGCCCCGCCCGGGGCGGGTCCGGGTCAGCCGAACAGCTGGCGCAGGAACTTCAGGCCGTCCTTGGCCAGGTCATCCTGGGTGGCGGCCAGGGGCCTCCAGATGCAGGCGGCCTTGGCGATCTCGATGGTGGTGGGGGTGAAGGACTCGATCACCGCGGCGCCGTCGTACTCGATCTCCCGCAGGGCGTCCCGGATCCCCAGCCAGTCCTGGTGGCCGGTGCCCGGGGCGCTGCGGTCGTTCTCGCAGCTGTGGAAGTGGCCCAGGCCGCCCTTGCCGGCCAGGCGGATGGCGCCCGGGACGCTCTTCTCCTCGATGTTGCCGTGGAAGCTGTCCAGGTGCATCTTGAAGGCCGGGCTGCCCACCTCCGCGATCAGGGCCTTGGCCTGCTCGGCCACGTTGATCATGTCGGTCTCGAACCGGTTCAGGGGCTCGATGCAGATGGTCACCCCGGCGTCGTGGGCCATGGGCCCGAGCGCCTTGAGGTTCTCCACGCAGTTGGCCCATTCCCGCTGCTTCTGCTCCTTGGGCACGAGCCGGGCCTTGCCCACGGCGGAGTAGACCGGGCCGGCGAAGATCCGGCAGTCCAGCTTCTCGGCCAGGCGGATGCAGTCTTCGATGTACTTCCTGCCCCCCGCCCGGAGCGCCGGATCCAGGTCGGAAATGTCCCGGCTGGGGCCGAACGCGCCGCACAGGGTGACCCCGAGCCCGGTGTCGGCCAGTTTGCGCTTCAGGGCGGCGGCGTCGAAGTGGGCGGTGTCCTCCACCGCCACTTCCACGATGTCGTACCCGATGCGCGCGATCTTGTCCAGCAGGTCCAGGTCCTTGGTGGTGAAGGGCGACACCCAGACCCAGGTGTTGACGCCGAGTTTCATGGCAGCCTCCTATCCCCGTGCCTGGGGCGTTGTGCGGTCAGAGTTTTTCGAATTCCGGAAGGAAGATCCGCGCCCCGCCGGCCAGGGCCGACTGGTGGGCGCAGATGCCGGCGGCGCTGTAGTAGGCGGAACGCACCGCGTCGATGGCTGATTCCCGCCCCTCGACGATGGCCGAGACGAACTCGTGGACCAGGTGGGGGTGGGAGCCGCCGTGGCCGGCGCCCTGGATGAAGGAAACGTGGGTGGGGTCGTCGATCTGCTCCTTGCGGGTGAAGCCGGCGATCTCCCGGGGCAGCCGTTCCAGGGCATCCGGGGCGTGCACCCGCCGGGCGCTCTCGCCGCCCTCGTAGAGGGCCATGCCCTCCCCCTCGATCTGCTCCCATTCCAGGGCCATCTTGTCGCCGTAGACGTCGAAGCTCTCCCGGTACTGGCGCACGGTCTCGAACAGGGACCGGGTCGCCTCGGCGATGACGTTGCTGTTCCGGAACTTGAACGTTGCCGTCGCCACCGCGAAGGGCGAGCCGTAGCGCCTGGCCAGGTCCTGGGAAATGGCCCCGGAACCGTGGCACACCACGGATTCGGGATAGGCGCCGGCCAGCTCCACCAGGGGGGAGATGGCGTGGGTGCCGTAGTGCATGGGCGGGAAGCCCAGCCAGTAGTCCGGCCAGCCCTCGAGACCCATGTTCTGCATGTGCGACCCGCGCACGAACTGGATCCGCCCCAGCTGGCCGGTCTCGGCCAGTTTCCTGGCGTAGAGGAATTCCCGGGTGTAGACCGCGGTCTCCATGTTCATGTAGACCTTGCCGCTCTGTTTCCTGGCCCGGATCAGGGCGGTCAGCTCCTCGAGGGTCGTGCCCATGGGCACGGTGCAGGCCGTGTGCTTGCCGGCCTCGAGGGAGGCCAGGGACTGCCGGGCGTGGTCGGCGATGGGGCTGACCACGTGGATGGCGTCGAAGTCGGGCCGGCCCAGGATGGCCTTGATGTCGCTGAAGCGGTCCTCCCTGGGGATGTGGAACTTGTCGCCCACCTCGTCCAGCGCGGCCTTGCCGCGCGCGCAGATCCCCACCTTGCCGACCTTCGGGTGCCTCTGGTAGATGGCTATGAATTCCTTGCCGAACCCCAGGCCCACGATGGCCACGTTGACTTTCTTCCCTGCGTCCATGGCGTCCTCCTCCTGACGTTGGCAACCCTTTCAAGGGGCCGGGGCCCGGATGCCTCCGGGCCCCGGACGTGTTCCCGGCTACTTGTATTCGGGGTTGACCCGCATGGTCGGGCTGTTGATGTCGAAGACGAACGCCTTGGCGTCCCGCTTGCGCATGTAGTCGTCATGCAGCCAGGGCACCAGCTTGTTGAAGTCCACCTGCTTGCTGTAGTACGGGATGGTGCTCACGAACACGGCCTTCTTGTAGGGCTTGTGGGCGAAGCAGGCCTTGATCTGCTGGTAGCAGACGTCCGCTTCCAGGGTCGGGCACTGGTTGATGTCCATGGTCACCTTGCCGTCCTGCACCCAGTGCCAGGACTTCTCCTTGCCGTTGCTGGAGCCCAGCCAGTACTTGCTGGGGTCGAGCCCGGCCTCTTCCATGGCCTGGATGGCGCCGGTCATCATCTCGTCGTTGTGCACGTAGGCGCCGTCGAAGCCGTTCGGCCCGAGGGTGGTGATGGCGTCCTGCATGGCCTTCTTGGCCGGATCGGCGAACCAGCCGCCGGAGGCCCAGAACACGACCTTCAGGTCCTTGCCGCCCGCGCCCTTGACGCCCACGCTGGAGAGCAGGTTGCCGATGTCCTTGCCGGCGTCCTTGTAGGCCTCGAGGAAGCCCTCGGTCTGGCCGGCGGCGGTGCCCTGGCCCAGCTTGCCCTCGATCATCACCAGCTTGTGGACGCCGGTGCCGTTCCACTTCATGGCCGAGTCGCCGGCGACCACGCCCTCATGCACCCAGTCGAAGCCGGCGAAACCGGCCAGGCCCGGGTCGTTGGGCGGATTGTGGGTGAGGTGGAACTCGGGAATGCCGGCCGCATGGGCGCGCTTGAGGCACTCGGCGGTGATCTGGGGGGAGTTCTGGACCACCACCAGGGCGTCCACCTTCTGGGTGATGAAGTCCTCCACGGCGGCCAGCTGCTCGGGGGCGGTGCCCTGCCCCACCACGTCCAGGACCTTCCAGCCTTCCCGGCCGGCGAGGGTCTTGAACACCTGGAACCCGGCCTTGTAGTAGTCGTCGGAAGCGTCCATGTAGTATCCGATGACTTTCTGCTGGGCCAGGCCCACGGACGCGCACATGGCGAGCATGGTCACGATCTTAGCCATTCGTTTCATGTCTTTCCTCCTCCTTTGGGGGTGGTTGTGGATGGGCGGAGGGGTTCCGCCCACGTGGTCCTGCTAGGTGGCTGCGTTCTTGCGCACTTGCGCCTTCTCCCTCTGCCTTGCCATGAAGCTGCCGAACCGCGAGGACACGTCCCCGGCGGAGACGGCGATGATGACGATCAGGCCCTTGGCCACGAACTGCACCTCCGAGGGCAGGCGCAGCATGTTCATGGCGTTGCCGATGGAGCCCAGGAAGAAGATGCCGATCAGGGTGCCCAGCATGCTGCCCTTGCCCCCGCTCAAGGCGGTGCCGCCGATCACCACCATGGCGATGGTGTCGATCTCCAGCCCCTGGCCCAGGGTGACGATGCCGGTGTTGATGCGCGAGAGCAGCATGATCGCGCCGAGGCCCGTGAGCAGCCCGCTGATGAGGTAGACCGAGAGCCGGGTGTTCTTGACGCTGATGCCGGCCAGGTAGGCGGCCTGGCGGTTGGTCCCCACCGCATAGATGCGCCGGCCGTACTTGGTGAAGCGCAGGACCAGGCCGCCCACCATGAGCACCAGGAAAAAGCCCAGGACGTAGGGCGGGATGATCAGGTTCAGGCCGGTGACCGGGTCCTTGGTCCCGGCGATGAGGTTCTTCTTGATGAAGTCGAGTTCGCCGTTGAGGATCACCTCCCGGGAGTTGCACAGCAGCAGCGCCAGGCCCTGGAAAGTGATCATCCCGCCCAGGGTGATGATGAAGGGCTCCACCTTGGTGCGGGAGATGATGAAGCCCATCAGGCCCTCCAGCAGCACCGCCGAGACGATGCCCATGGCGATGGACACCGGCACCCCCAGGCCCCAGGTGGAGATCCCGTTGGCCACGATGATGGAGACCAGCGAAGCCAGCATGCCCACCGAGAGGTCGATGCCCCCGGAGAGCATCACGAAGGTCATGCCCACCGAGACGATGCCGGGCACGGCCACCTGCTGCATGATGTTGAAGATGTTCACCGGGCTGATGAAGGTCGGGTACTTGTGCAGCCCCTGGGTGTACAGCTGCATGAGCACGATGATGATGATGAAGCCGATGAAGATCGACAGGGGTGTCAGGTTCTCGTGCCGGCTGAAGAGGGAGGCCTTGGCCGGCCCTTTCGGCTCCACCGCCTTCGCCTCGGCCACTTGCGCATCGCTCATATGGCGCTGTCTCCAATGGAATAGGTCAGGATGTTCTCTTCCGTGATTTCCGCGCCGCTCAGGTCGGCCACCTTCCTCCCGCCCTTCATCACCAGGACCCGGTCGCTCATGGAGATCACCTCCGGCAGGTCGGAGCTGACCATGATGACCGCCTTGCCCTGGCGCAGCAGGTCCACCATCACCTGGTAGATCTCCTGCTTGGACCCCACGTCGATGCCGTGGGTGGGCTCGTCGAACAGGTAGATCTCGCCGTCGGTGGCGAACCACTTGGCCAGGACGACCTTCTGCTGGTTGCCGCCCGAGAGGTTCACCACCCGGGTGCGGGAATCGGGGGTGCGGATGTTCAGCCGGCGCACGTAGTCGTCGCCCCGGCGCACCTCCTCCCCGGGCCGCACCACGAACTTCTTCACGTTCACCAGGTTGGCCACCGCCACGTTCTGGGCCACGGTCTGGGGCAGGAACAGCCCGGTGTTCTGGCGGTCCTCGGTGAGGAAGCACAACTTGTTGCGGATGGCGCTCTTGGGGCTGCCGTGCCGGACCGCCTTGCCGTCCACCCGGATCTCCCCGAACAGCAGGGGTTCGCTCCCGAACAGCAGGTTCAGCAGTTCGGAACGCCCCGATCCGGTCATGCCGGAGATCCCCAGCAGCTCGCCCCGGCGCAGCACGAAGGAGATGTCCTGGACGCCGTTGCCGTGCAGGTGTCGCGCCTCGAACACCGGCTCGCCGATCTCCACCTTCTCCCGCTGGTAGAACGTGCTCGGGTCCCGGCCGATCATGTCCTTGATCAGCCTCGACTTGGAAAGCCCTTCCATGGGGTGCTCGCTGACCTTGCGCCCGTCCCGCAGGACCGTGACCCGGTCCCCCACCCGGAACACTTCGTCCAGGTGGTGGGAAATGTAGATGATGCCGATGCCGCTCTGCTTGACCGCCTGGACGATCTCCAGCAGGTTCTCGATCTCCGCCGAGGAGAACGAGGCGGTCGGCTCGTCCAGGATGATCACCCGGTGCTTGAACAGCAGCCCCTTGGCGATCTCCACCGTCTTCTGCTCGCCGGACGTCAATTCCCGCATCTTCCGGTCCGGGTCCAGGCCGCTCTTGAGGTACTTCAGGGCCTCCACGGTCTGACGGCGCATCTCCCGCCGGTTGAGAATCCCGCCCGCGACGATCTCGGCCCCGGCGAAGAGGTTCTCCATGACGCTCAGGGTGTCGAAGACGATGTGCTCCTGGTAGATGGTCTGGATGCCCAGGGACAGGGCCAGGCGCGGGGTGAGGGTCACTCTCCGGTCGTCGAAGACGATCTCCCCGCCCTCGTCCGGCTGGTACGCCCCGGAGAGGATCTTGATCAGGGTGGATTTCCCGGCACCGTTCTCGCCGCACAGGCAGTGCACCTCCCCTTCGTTGAGGTCCAGGGAGATGTCCTGCAGGGCCTTGACCCCTGGAAAGGTCTTGGAGATGTTCCTCAACTGCAGGATCTGCCCCATGAGTTCTCCGTCAGCCGGCTTGGCCAGGGCTGGCCGGGCCGCGCGCGAATCCAGAATGGGCCGCTGACGACCCATTCCGGATGGATACTGATGCATAATTCGATTTTTTTAGCATATACACATCGGAAGACCGCCAGGGTGAACGCCTGATCCGCCCACAAACCGCTACCACACCGGAGCGCCGTGCCTATGCCCTTTATTTGCTTGAGAAACAGGTGGATGAAGACGAACCCCCACCGTGCTTTTGGATGGATCAACAGCCATCATAGGAATCCAGGCGGATTTAGTCAAGGGGAAAAACTAATGAATCTTCCAGGTCTTGAATTAATTCGAAGCAATTGTAATAAAAATTATTATGATTAGACTTATGTTTAAAACACAAAACTGACATTTCCTATTCAAAGGGTACGGATTCCATGCTGGCCGTTAGCATGACAAACGGTCTGGCAGAGTGATAAGATGGCCTGTCTGCATGGGGGCCCGGGCGATCCGGTCTGGAAACCAAGCCCGCGAGGCATTTTTCCGGGAGGAGGCCGAATGGCGGCCAAAGTCAATTCCACAGCCATCCGCCGGGTGAACCGGGTCCGTCTCTTCCACGCCCTGCGGGAGCACCCCAACAGTTCCCAGACCGACCTGCAGCGGCTCACCGGCCTGGACCGGGGCACCACGTCCCTGGTGGTGGCCCAGTTGCTGGAGGAGGGCCTGATCACCCGGGGCGAGGCGGCCTATCCAGGCCGGGTGGGCCGCCCGGAGACGGCCCTGAACATCTCCCCGGCGGCCGGGATCTTCGTGGGGGCCCGCCTGGAGCCCCGGCAGATCCGCATCATCTCCACGAACCTGGCCGGCGAGCCCCTCTCCCGCCTGGACCTCCAGGGCAGCAACGACATCTACCAGGCCATCGCCCGGTTCCGGAACGGGCTGCAGGAGATCATCCGGGAAAGCGGCCCCGCCCAGGTGGTGCGCGGCATCGGGGTGGGCATCCCCGGGCTGATGGACCGGGAGGGGCGCCTGGTGCTGGCTCCCAACCTGGGCTGGCGCGGGGTGCTCATCCATCCCCTGCTCCAGGAAGGGCTGGAGACCCCCGTCTACGTGGACAACGACGCCAACGCGGCCGCCATGGCGGAACGCCTGTTCGGCGCCTGCAAGGGATCGTCCCACTTCGTCTACCTGTCCTGCCATTCGGGCCTGGGCGCCGGCCTGTTCCTGGACGGCCGCCTGTACCGGGGCGCCCGGGGGTTCTCCGGGGAGATCGGCCACGTGACGGCGGTCCCGGAAGGCCGCGCCTGCGGCTGCGGCAAATGGGGCTGCGTGGAAACCTACGTCTCCGAGGGGGGCATCCTGCGCACCCTGGCCGAGCGGGGCCGGTTCCTGGCGAGCCTCGCCGAGGTGGCGGACGCGGCCCGCGGCCGGGATGAGGTCGCCCTGGAGGTCCTGAGCGAGGCGGGCCGCTGGCTGGGCCTGGCCCTGGCCACCCTGGTCAACCTGTACAACCCCGAGATGGTCGTGCTGGGAGGCACCCTGGCGACAGTCTTCCCCTTCCTGGAGGAGGCCCTGCACCGGACCCTGGACATCCACGTCCTGGGTCCCCTGCGGGAGGGGCTGCGGGTGATCCTCTCGCCCCTGGGGGCGGAGGTGGTGCCCATGGGCGGCATCGCCCTGGCCATGGACGGCTTCATCTCCGCTCCGCACCTGGAGCCGGGCCTGCGCCCCGCCCACGGATGAGGGGCGCCGCGTCCCGGCCGGGCCGGACGGCGGGGACTCCGGAAATGTGACCCGCTCCCCTTCCATGGGCCCAGGGGTGGCGAAATAATTCTGTTGAAGGGGTCAACCTTCCCCCGGGGCGCGGATCTCAAGACTGGCGGGCCCCGCGGCCGGCTGGCCCGCCCTTGCGTCCCCGTCCGCCCAGCCCATCCTCTTTCCAGGTTGTCAGCTCCATGCCATCGCCACCCAAGGGAACGGAGTCCCGGCCGCCCCGCCTGCATCTTCTGGATTTCTTGCGGCTGGTCGCCATGGGCCTGATGATTCAGGGCCACACTTTGGCGGCGCTGGTGGCCCCGGCGTGCCTGAACCAGGACCAGGCGCCCTGGTGGATCTGGGAGGGCCTGCGGGGGCTCACCGCCCCCATGTTCATGCTCATCTCCGGGGCGGCCTCGGTGCTGGGGCTGCGGTACGGGGCCGGCGGCCGCCTGGCGCCGGGGGTCCTGGGGCGGCGCCTGCGCATGGCCGCCCTGGTGGCGGGCATCGGCTACCTGATGGTGTTCCCGGCCAACCGCCTGGCCGACCTGCGCTGGGTGAGCCCGGACAGCTGGCGGGCGTTCCTGGCGGTGAACATCCTGCAGGCCAACGGGGCCACCCTGGCGCTGCTCACGGCGCTCCTGGCCGGCGCCCGCACGGTGCGGCGCTACGCCGCCTGGAGCGTGGGGACCGGGCTGGGGATCCTCCTGGCCACGCCCCTGGTGGCTGCCGTGGACTGGTTCCGGTGGCTGCCGGAGGGCCTCGGGGCCTACCTGTCGTACCAGCACGGTTCCCTGTTCCCCCTGTTCCCGGTGAGCGCCTACATGTTCCTGGGCGTCGGCCTGGGCGCGCTGCTCCTGGAGGCGCCCCCGGAACGCCGGGTCCGGACCTTCCGCCTGGCGTGCCTGGGCGCCGGCGGGGCGGCGCTGCTGGTGTCCTGGGCCGCCCAGCGGGTCCCCCTGGCCACCCTGCCCCCCGACCAGGCCTGGCGCGGGGCCTACGCCTACACCACCTGCCGCCTGGGCTTCGCCCTGGCGCTGTTCGGCGCCTTGGCCTGGCTGGTGGAGCTCCGTCCCGCCCTGGCGGCCGCCCTGGCGCCCATGGGGCGCCGTTCCCTGTTCGCCTACGTGGCGCACCTGGCCCTGGTCTTCGGCACCCCCTGGACCCCCGGCCTGGTGGACGGGCCCTGCCACGGCCTGACCCCGGGCCAGGGCGTCCTGTGCGTGCTCCTGGTGGGCGGGGCGACCTTCGGCGCCATCCGCCTCTGGGACGTGGCGCGCGACCGGTCCCGGGACCTGGGCGCCCTGCTGTACGTGTCGGCGGTGATCGCCCTGGTGCGGTTGCTGCTGTGGGGCGGCCTCCAGCTGCGCCCGTTCGGCCCGGCCTAGAATTTCGCCGTGAGGGCGAGCTGGAGCTTGTTGGACTTGTTGGTGCCGCCCTTGCTGCCGTCCCGCTGGGTGATGGCCTGGGCGCCGAAGGTCTTGACCCCTTCGTAGCCGTATTCCAGCCCCACCTCCAGGCTGGGGGTCACCTGGACGATGGTGTTGACGAAATAGTTCTCCGCCTGCTTGAAGTCCGTGTCGCCCACCGCGGCGCTGTGGCGCCAGCGCAGGCCGGTGGCGATGAGGTTGGAGCGCAACCGGCCGGTCCAGCGGTGGGTGTAGCCGACCTGCCATCCGGTGCTCGGATACAACCACACCCGGCTCATGTCCTGGGCGTATTTGACCGCCTGGGGGTTGAACCCGTACACCCCCACGCCCTCCCCGGTGTAGGCCGAGTAGACCAGTTTGTCCCGCCGGCCCACCGGGAAGGTGCCGGAGACCTGCACGGCGCTGCCCCAGATGTCCTGGCGGGCCGCAGGCGTCGTGCCGGCGGGGGGCCGGTAGGCGCCGTACTGCTGGGTCAGGGCGCGCAGGCTCAGCTGCCCCCAGCCCGCCTGGTGGACGTAGGCGCCCACCAGCGAGGGATAGCGCGCGTCCTGCTGGATGGTGTCCGCCTCCCCTTGGTTGGGGTTGTCCCCGGACCACGCCTTGAAGGCGCGCTGGTTCGCCTCCGCGGACAGGCTCAACCGGTGGCTGGGGTTCACGTCCCAGGTGTAGCGCACCTGGGTGTAGCGGCCGGTGTCGTTGCAGGTCTGGCCCACCGGGCCGCTGGCGTCCACCGTGTCGGGCTGGGCGTCCAGGTTGATCCAGTTGGACCAGGTGTAGCCCGCCAGCCACCCGCCCAGACCGATCCAGGCCTGGTTCATCTTCGGGTTGCCCCGGGCGCTGGGCTTGCCGGCGCTGAACGCCAGTTCCAGGTTGGTGGTGAGGGTTCCGAAACGGGTGGGGGTGCCGGTGACCAGGCCGAACCCGGAGGTGCGGGCGGTCAGGCTGAACTGCCGGTCCGGCGTGGCGCTGGCGTCATGGGCGTCGATCTCGCCGCCGATGAGGGTGCCGTTGTCGTACAGGTACTGGTCGAAGTAGTACTGGCCGAACACCTGGACCTTGCCGTAGAACTTGAGCCGGGTCTCGGTTCCGGGGATGGTGAAGCTGTTGGTGAGGTCCGGCGCGTCGGCCCGGCCGGGGACGGCCAGGAGCCCGGCGGCCAGGAACGTGGGGGCCAAGCGGGAATGGAACATCACTGTCCTCCAGGAAGTCGGCGCATCCGCCGTCCGCGCGGCTCCGCGCCCTCCGGCCAGCGCGGAAGGGCGGCGGCCAACGGCTAATGTGTCGAGGCTGGAGCATCGGTTTCCCGAGGCCCGCGGCGTGCGGCCGGGGCCTGGGCGGAACTGGGCCGCGTCACCGGGGTTCAGAGCACAGTGCAGCCGGACGGGACGGAGACCATGAAGGTGTTCTTCGCACCCGGCCGGTTCACTGGATGGCGCAGGAGCGCGCTGCCGCACCACGGGCCAGGCAGCCGGCCAGGATGGCACGCACCTTCTCCCGGTAGGCCGCCATGGCATGCTCCGGGATCAGGGAATGGCGGATCACGAGGGCCTCCGGATCCCTCCGCAGGGCCCCGGGCAGAAGGCGGACTTGGCTCTGGTCGAGGGGGTCATGGGCATGCCGCTCGCGAAAGACGGCGTGGATATCCCGGTCCCTGCGGTGATCCACGAATCCGCACGGGCGGGACACGTAGGCGAACTGCCGGACCCGCGCCTTGGGGATGAACACCTGCGTGATCAGCCCGGTCCAGGATGGGGGGGTGGTGGTCAGGCCGGTCCAATGGGCCCGGATGGTCCCGTCGGCCAGCTCAGCGGAGCGGAGCATGGCCCGGATATGGGTTTCGGGGCCCGCGTCCCGCGAGCCCTTCTGGCCGTTGTGCATGCCGGTGTTGCGGAGGAATCCGAACAGGCAGGATTCCTGGGGATGGCTGGTGACCAGGGACAGGCTTGCCGACACCACCTGGGTGCCGACCGCGGGATGGAGGTCCGAAAGGCTCTGCCCTTCCGCGCTGGAGCCGGGGTCCGTCAAGGTGGCCGCAGCCGGTGCGCTGGGCTCACCCATCCGAAGGGAGGGGAAGCGCTGGAACAACTCCGCGCGGTCCCGCTCCAGTTCCATCCAGGGGGAACGGAAGGCGGCCGGTCCTGGATGGAGGATGGCCGGAACCAGCCGCCCCAGTTCCTCCGCGATGACATGGAAGGCCAGGAAGTCGGCGCGCTGCCCCACCAGGACCGAATAGTGGTCCGGCCGGGCCGCGGCCTCGGCCTGGACCCGGGCGGCGAGTTCCACGGTGCCTCGTATGATCTCCTCATCCGGGCGGCCGGCTACCCGCGCCTCGGCCAGCACCCGTTCCGCGCTCCTCCGGACCTCCTCCAGGTGGGCCGCCGGCGGGGTCTCCGGCTCCCCGCGGCAGTCCTTCAGGACCCAGGCTTCCGCTCCGTCCTCCAGGATTTCCGAGCGCAGGTAGACCCAGCCATCAGGGATGGCGCCATGGGCCGGAACCTCGCGGATATCCCCATAGGCCGCGGACGCGGCGGCGGGGGCCAGGAACGGGATGGCGAGAGCCGCCCAAGCGAGGCCCGAGGCCGCGAGCCGCCGGAACCGGCGGGCCCGGGAGGAAGGGAGGGGGTGGGGAAGCGAAGATGGAAGGCGCATGGTTCCGGGGCTCCCGAATCGATGAGGACCGGAGTGCCGCGGCCCCATCCGTCCTGACCGGGGATGGGTGAGGGCTGACGGCCCCGAGGTTCCCGGGGGCGAGTTCGAAGACGTCCGGGGCCTGATCCGGTTTGGCGGTCCCCAGCCCTGGGCCCGGCCGGGAAGGTGGACCCGGGAACCAACTATATAATTAAATCATATAAAAATGAGGCCACGGCCTCTGCCCGGCCCGAGTCCTTAGGAGAATTCATGCGTCTTCCACCCCAACTCGCTCCCCTCGCCTGCTTCCTGGTCCTGGCCCAGCCCCTGGCGGCCTCCCGCCAGGCCTTCCTGCGCCAGCCCCTGGTGCGGGTGCCTGCCATCCCCGACGTGGATGATCCCACACCCCTGTTCGATTGGCCGGCCTTGCACCGCACGCGGCCCTACTCCGGAGTCAGCGGCCCCCTGCCCAAGGCTCCGGCATTCCATGCCTGCCGCAATAACGAGGAGTTGCGGGACGGCCACCTGGGAGCCCGGTACCTGTACCAGCTCCGGTTCCCGGGGGACTTCTATCCGGCCATCCCCAGCTCGATCCAGGCCAAGGTCAGGGAGCGGGGCCTGGACCCGGGACGGGTTGATGTCCTCTGCGTGGTCCAGACCCTGCCCTGGCAGGCGGGAGCCCCGATCCAGCTGCGGCCCCAGGGCTGGATCGATCCCGAAGCGCCGGCCCAGGTCGCGCACCGGGCCGAGCAGCCGGTCTGGGCGGGCATCTTCGAGGCCCCGGCCAGACCGCATGGGCCCATCCACTTCAGCGGCCGGGGGGACCAGGATTTCTTCCCTACCGGCATCCTCGTGCGCCCCGGACGGAACCACCTGATCACTGGCTCGGGCTTCGACCTGGTGGTGGATGGCCTGGACTATCACAACTCCACCGCCTTCTGGACCCTGACCCAGTTGGGGGACCGGGCCGCGGCCACCCTGCACATCCTGGTGAACGACGAGCATCAAAGGCTGCTGGCCGACCTGTCCAGAAACCGCCCGGAGATCTCCCTGGGCGAGTGGCTGGAATGGCTCAATGTCTACGCCGGCACCGAGGGACTGGCAGGGGTCGACCACCTCAACGCGTTGTTCGGGCCCCTGCCCCTCGGCGAGCGGCGGCCGGCCGCGGCCGGTGCCGATGGGGAGGACAAGGCCGACCCCGGCACCCTTTGGCGCGGCCCCGCCGGGGATACCCTGTTGATCATTCCCGAGGACGGCATCCTGTACCGCGCCCAGTCGGTCCCCTGCGTGCCGGGAAAACGGGTCCAGGCCGCCTGCGCCGTGTCCATGCCGGGCCTGACCCGCGGCAGGGTGCGGATCGGCCTGCGCTTCGACGGCATCGGCCTGGACATGCCGGCCGAATCCAGGAATGACCCCGGCATGGACCAGCAATCCGCGACCGCCGACCGGAAGGTCCTGGAATGCCGGGCCATCGTCCCGCCCAAGGCCAACCGGGTCAGCTTGTTCATCCTGGCCGAGGGCATGGTCCCAGGCCAGCAGGTGGTGCTGGAACCCCCGGCCTTCACCCTGGAAGGCGCGCGTCCACGGGCCAACCCGATTGCCAGCGGCATCCAGTCCGGACCGGCGGTGCCGCGCCGGTACCAGGCGGATTCCGAACCGGCCGGTGGCGAGGCGCCGGTGCGCGGCGCGGCTTCAGCCAGCGCCTGGGCCCCCTACCCCGCTTCGGCCTCCGCCAGCGTTTCGGCTTCATCCAGTTCTTCGGCTTCCTCCGGATCCTGGGGTCTTCCCATCCCTTCAGTTTCTTCCGGCTCCGCGCTGGCGCCCGGAACGGCGGCCGCATTCAGGTCCGGCCCGGCGCAAGCGCCCCTGGGAGCCCCGGCCCTGGAGATCCTGGGCCCTCCGGACCGGGTGGTGCTCCTGGGCACCCCGCTGGTGCTGGAAACAGTGAGGACCGGCCTCTGGCCCGAGGCGCGGGTGGCCTACCAGTGGTACCACCGGGGCCAGCCGGTTGACGACCCCACCGCCACCACCGCTACCTTGGCCCTGCTTTCGGCAGGGGCGTACCACGCCGGGACCTACCAGCTCAAGGCCCGGACCGGCTCCCACACCGTGCCCTGCGCGCCCGTGCAGGTGACCGTGCAGGTGCCCGAGGAGGCCCGGGTGGGGGCGGCGGCGGCGGCGGCGCGGAACCGTGCCGCGGCTGGGAACCGTGCCGCGGCTGACGACCGCGCTGCAGCGGGGAACCGCGCTCCGACAGGCAACCTGGCCGCCGAGGGCAAGGCGGCCCGATCAAGCTCCGCAGCCGCGGACAGCGGTGGAGCCCCGTCAAGCCCGGCCGCCGCCCAGGGCCGGTCGGCCCCGGCGGCCCCGTTGCCGACCTGGGTCCCGGACATGGTCCGCGTCCACGGGGGTTCCCTGCCCTGGGCTTTGACCCTGCTCCCCCACCTGACCCACGTTCCGGCGGAACGGAACCAGGGCCGATGCCACAACTGCTACCTGTGGGCCGCCCATGCGGCCATCGAGATGGAGCTGTTCCGCCGCTACGGCATCAAGGACCGGCTGTCGGTGCAGTACTACCATGCCATCTATGCTCCCCTGCGCCATGGCGACCCGGCCCACGCCGGCCTGCGCGCCAACCCGGAACTGGTGGCCCGCACCTACCTGCGCGAAGGGGTCCGGCGCCTGGTGCCGTGGAACAACGCGCACGCCCATTTCCAGGACGGCGGTCCCGGACGCGGCCGGGGGCCGGCGCCGCTGGCGGACCCGCACTATCCCCTGCGCGACCTGGCCTTCGAGGATTACGTTTGGGCCGGCCACGCCAGCCAGGCCGAAACGGTGGCCTGGGTCTGCGGCCAGCTGGCCCAGGGCAGGGTGGTGCTGCTCAACAATTCCCGGCACTACTCGGCCATCGTCGGCTACGACGCCCGTTCGGACCAGCCCTTCTGGATCATCCTGGACAGTACCGGAGCCAACCCGGGCACGTCCAACGTGCCCTGGGAAGCGGTCGACTTCACGGCCACCCACGGCCCGGCGCCCATCAACACCGTGGCGGTCCTGACCAGGCTGGAGCTGGGTGGCCGCCCCGGCCCGGGGGCGGTGGTGGGGTTGGAGGTCACTCCAGTTGGAGCCGTCGATCATGAGGGCCAACCGCTGACCCTGGTCGCCAAGGTGGACGCCCATCCGCCGGCGAGCTACCAGTGGTTCCGGAACGGGAGGCCCCTGGCCGGCCAGACTGGAGCGGCCCTGCACCTGCCGACCCTGACCCGGGGGGACCAAGGGTCCTACTGGGTGACCGTGGCCTTGCCCGACCATCCGGACGGCGCCGTCACCAGCCCGGAGGTGCCGGTGCAGGTGCTGCCGGCCCCCGCACCGGAGGGTTCCAGGCAGGGACAGGGGGGTCAGTGAGCCATCCCCGGCTGGATGACCCCTCCCCCCGCCGTTGCTGAAGGGGTTCGGCAGGCCGTTGCCATCGGGGCCTTCTATCTGAGGTCGGGTGCCATGGCCAGACCAGAAAATCACTCCGCGCCGAGTCCGGGCAACTCTCCCCAGGCCTTCTCACTCTTCATGATCTTCTTCTTGACGCTGTTCCAGGTGTCAGTCTTCAGGAACGACTCTTGCCAGCGGGCCAGGAAGGCCTCGTAGAGCGCATAAGGTACGGTAAAGGTCATTTCGTCGGGCTTCATGAACTTGCGTGCCGAAGGGTCGCCGCATCCGAGCACCGCCCGCGCCTTCCCCTGAGCAAGGTAAAGTAGCGGCCACGACACCATGAAGCTGCACCCCGCACCAAACGGAGTGGCCACAATCTCCCAGTCGTCGGTAACGAACGTTGCCAGGTTGCATAAGCCCGCCAGCACCTCGCCACGGGCGAAAAACGTCACCAGCTCAGGCTGCTCATCTGTCGAAAATTGGCTTATGGGCTTGAACACACAAAACCGGCGTGGCGCGGGCCTCGGGTCCATATACGTGAAAGCCCGGCGCGTCACCTCAGGCGACGATAGATACCTTTCACCGTGGACCTGTGTGCCGGGAATGCCGGTCGATACGTAGCACGTGATGAAATCGAGCTGAGGTTTGTGAAAGCCCAAATAGAAAGAACCGCCTGGACAGCCGTACCGCCCGGCATCGAAGTAGGCGGCCGACTTCTTCTTGCGTGCAAGCCACAGCTTGCCGAGAACGCAAGAGATGTTCTTGGAAACGGCCTGGAAGTTGATTTTGCCCTGATGCTCCGACTCCAGGGAGAGAGGCTGGCCGGCTGCTGGCGCGAAACCTTCCGCCGGTTCGGTGTCGGTGTAGAAGATGCCGAAAGGCTCCTCACGCAGACCAAGTGCCTCAAGCATTGCAGACAATGCCTCATCCATGATCGATCTCCTGCTTTCAGCTAGCCAAACCGTCCCGATTGTCCTTACCTGGAATCTTTTTTCAGCTCCGACTCGCCTGAATTGTACCGCTGCCAGCCGGTTTTCCAAGATCGGCATGGATTCCTGCCGAGCACCTTGCCGCGGTTCCAGATCCTCGCAAGGTACGCGGCCAACGGCACGTGCTGCCCGACCCCATCCTCATTGCCATCCATGGCGCGCTCAGCAGCGTGGACGCTTGGGAAGGCATCGAGGAGTTCGCCAAGGATCAGGAAGCTTGGCCGCGCACCTTTCTGGAGCTGCCTCAAGGGATCCCTTCCCATGACACGTTCAACCGAGGATGCCGGAAGCCTCCCTGGGCGGGAAGTGGACCTGTGCAAAATCCCCTCAGTCCCCCAAATCCCCGGCAAACAGCTTTCAAGCCGGGGATTTGGGGGACTGAGGGGTGACCTTCACCTTTAATGAGGAAAGCACCAGGATCTTCCTTAAAACTTGCGGATGTCCCTGCCGGGACAGGCTCCTGCCCCTACAGCAGCCCGGGCGTTTCCTTCTGCCAGGCGGCCAGGAGCGCCAGGCCCTCCTCGGGAGTGGCGTGGATCAGGGCCTGCACCCGCTCGGCCCTGAATTCATGGCGTCGCGCCAGCCGGATGCCTCCCCGTTCCTGGAATCCGGCCCGGTCCAGAGTGTCGTCGGCCATCTCTTCCACCGCCCCCAGGTAGAAGGGCGGGTAGGTGCGCTTGATGGCCCTGGCCAATGGGTCCGTGAAGATGTCCCAGCCGATCGGGGGCGCGTTGTACTCGTCAACGAAAACCTGGACGAGCCCTTCGTGGTCGACGCCCGCGTTGGGCAGGCCCAGCCCGACGAACCGTTCGCGGCCCGGGTCCTCGGCGTCGGCGATGATCACGTTGAAGCGGCCGCCCTCTCCGTTCAGGTGCTTGAGCGCATATTGGGGGATGCCGTCGTAGGAAGCGATCTGGCCGCGGGCCGTGGGGTCCTGCTCGGGGACGAGGCGCACCAGGGGGACGATCGGGTTCCCCACCTGCAGGAAATTGATCCTCAAGGGCAATGTGGCCTGGCTGCCGAACAGGACGTCGAACTTCTCGTCGCCCAGCTCCTCCAGAAGGGCCGCGCAGTAGGCGAGGTCGACGGTCGAACTGCAGTCCATCAGGGCCAGCCTGGGGCCGATGGACCGGATCGCCGCGCTGGGGGACTGGCCGGGCTTGAGGCGGAAATCACAGGCCCCGAAACCGCTCGCCGATTTCGGGCAAGGCACCGGTTCGAAGAATGCCCTGGGCGCGAACCCGTGGTAGAACGCCCCCCGGTCCCGCAAGTAATTGAAGCGGGGCGTCTCTTTTTTCTCCTGGAGCGCCAGGGCGTACTCGTTCCCGTAGAACACACCGGTGGCCAGGGCTTTCCCGTCGTCCCGGCAGGTTCGCATCCGATGCTCGTTGTCCGCGGCGATGGCCGCAAGCTTGGCGGCCGCCCGGTAGCCCAGGCGCTGGTGCAAGGACATGCCGGCCAGGGCGGCGGCAATGGGGGCCGCAGCCGGGGCAGCCGCCCCACCGATCGAGGCGAGGTCCAAGGGCCCGGCGTTGCCGGAAGCATGAAGGGAGGCCGGCAGCACGGTGATGACCATCAGGCTGGCCGCGAGGCGGGTTGTTCGGAAAGTCAAGAAATCCTCCTGGATGACTGGCTGGGAAAGGAAGCCCGGGAGGGTGGGGGCCTTCCGCGGGCTGCTTGCGCATTCATTAATGTGCTATTTATTAGCATCGGGTTCCCGGTCCGCACCGATCTTCGGCCCGGGCCGCCACGGTTCCTGGGTCAAGCCGAAGACGACCCCGGTGAAGGTGGAACACCCAAGCCTGCACCTCCGCCGATATCCAATCCGTCGCTGACGGATCGCGCCAGCGATCCTTCAGCGACGAACTGAGGCGCTGGATCGGGACTCGAAGGCTTAACTTGGACGGGCTCCTAGGCCGGCCGGCGCGCCAGCAGGGCCAGGATGCCCGCCGTGGAGAGCAGCGAGCCGCCGGCCAGGTTGAAGCGCCGCTGGGCCCTGGGGCTGGCCAGGAGGCGCCGGGCGGCGCTGGCGAAGGTGGCGTAGAGGGCGGCGTTGACGGTGGACAGGGCCACGAAGGTGGCGGCCAGCACCCACAGCTGGGCGCGCACGTGGGCGCCGGGGCTGATGAACTGGGGCAGGAACGCCACGAAGAAGATGATCGCCTTGGGGTTCAGGGCGGTGACCAGCCAGGTGCTGCGGAGCAGCTGCCAGCGCGAGGCGGCCGCCGGCGGGACGGCTTCGGGCGCCGGCGCGACGGCGCCGGCCCGGAACAGGCGCAAGCCCAGGAACAGGAGGTACAGCCCTCCGGCCAGCTTCACCACGGTGAACCAGAACGCGGCGGTGGCCAGGAGGGCGCCCAGCCCCAGGAGGGAGAGCGCCAGGCCGGTGCAGTCGCCCAGGGCCGCCCCCGCCACCAGGGGCAGGTTGGCCCGGCGGCCGTGGGCCACCGAGTAGCTGATCACGGTCAGGATGGTGGGGCCGGGCAGGACCAGCAGCACCGCCGAAGCGGCCACGAACGCGAGCCAAAGCTCCAGGCGCACGGTGCACTCCCCTGGTAGGCCGATGGCCCGTCCGGTTATCATAGCGCCTTAATGAACGAGGCCGGCGGCCGCCAGGGCCACACCCGCCAGGCCACCCCCCAGCACCAGCCAGGTGGCGTTCAGGCGGTAGCGCACCAGCAGGGCGACGCTGCCCAGGCCCAGGAGCCCGGTCCACAGGTCCACCAGGGCGGCCCGGCCCAGGGTCCAGGTGACCACGGCCATGAGCGCCAGGGCGGCGGCGTTGACGCCGTCCAGGAACCGGGCGGCGGCGGGGGAGCGGCGCAGGCGGGGCACCACCTGCCCCAGCCCGGCCACCATCAGGAACGACGGCAGGAAGATCCCCAGGGTGGCCAGCACGGCCCCGGGGATGCCCTTCAGCAGGTAGCCGATGAAAGTCGCCGTGGTGAACAGAGGCCCGGGGGTGATCTGGCCGGCGGCCACCGCGTCCAGGAGCTGCCCCTGGGTCAGCCAGTGGAGCCGGTCCACCAGGTCGGCCTGGAGGAAGGCCAGGAGCACGTAGCCGCTGCCGAACAGCACCGCCCCCAGCTTCAGGAACAGCAGGAACAGGCTGGCCAGCCCCACGGCCGGCGCCGCGGCGGGGCCCAGGGCGCCGCCCAGCGCCAGGGGCAGCGCGGCCCCCGCGGCGGTGCCGGGCCGCCGGGCCAGGGCCAGCCCCACGGCCAGGACACCGGTGCCCAGCAGCACCGACAGGGGGTGCAGCCCCGCCGTCCCCGCCACCAGGGCCAGCAGCCCGAACGTCAGCAGGGTGGGGGTGCGGAAGGCGGTGCGGCCCAGGTTCCACAGGGCCTGGACCACCACCGCCAGGACCACCGGCTTGAGGCCGTACAGGACGCCCTGGGCCTGGGGCAGGCGGCCGAAGCGCACGTAGGCCCAGGCCAGGGCCAGGGTGAGCAGGGCCGCGGGCAGGATGAAGCAGCAGCCGCCCACCAGGAGGCCCGGCCAGCCTGCCCGCCGCCAGCCGATGCCCATGGCCATCTGGGTGGAGCTGGGCCCGGGGATGAGGTTGGTGGCGCCCAGCTGGTCCAGGAACGCCTCCCGGGTCAGCCAGCGCCGCCGCACCACCGCCTCCCGCTCCATCAGGGCCACGTGGGCCGCGGGCCCGCCGAACGCGGTGCACCCCAGGCGCAGGAAGAACCCGGCCAGGTCCCGCAACTCCCTCAGGCGCGCCGGATGCACTGGCGCACCGCGGCCACGAAGGCCTCGAACCGGGCCCGGTCCGGCCCGGCCTGGCAGATGTCCAGCCCCGGCTTGCCGTTGCCGCGGGGGAAGTGCACGAACAGGCGCCGGGGCAGGCAGATCAGGGCCAGGGCGAACGCCAGCCCCGCCACCGGCCAGCCCCAGACCGCCGCCTTCTGCACCCAGGCGGGGTAGCCGCTCCGGGAGAGCACCAGGGCGTAGGCCACCGCCGCGGAGCCGACCATGATGGCCCTGGGCATCCAGCGGTTCTTGACCCGGAACCGGTTCATCTGCCCGGAGAGGTCCGCCAGCTTCACGGTGATGCGGAAGGTCCGGCCCAGGGTCCAGCGGGCCGCGACCTCCACCCGGTCCGGGTACAGCCGGAATTCCCGGCGCACCTGGGGCAGCCGCTCGGTGTAGGTGGCCAGGGGGGTCTCGGAAGTCGTCGCCATGCCCTAGAGTCTATCCCGGCAGGGGCAGGCCCGGTCCAGGGCCTCGCGGGCATACCATAGGAGGCACTGGAGGCGAGGAGCGGCCATGATCATCCCCGACATCGACGACCTGGTCCTGGAATCCGACGAGGACGGCAGCATCGAGGAACTGGGGCGCCGGGTGCTGTCCCGGGGGCCCTGGAGCACGGTGGCCTTCCTGGTGCGCGTCCGCGCCGGGGGCGACGGTCCCTGGGAGGGTCCGTTCCTCTGGCTGCACCGCTACCAGAAGGTGCCTCAGGGCTGGAAGCTGGTGAGCCGCTTCCGCACCACCGAGGCGGACCAGCTGCGCGGCCTGGTCGAGGCCCTGGCCGCCTGGGGCCTGTTCACTTCGTGAGCACGAACCGGTCCAGTTCCCCGCCCCGGATCCCCAGCTGCCGGAACACCACCCGGCGGCCCCGGATATCCAGGACGGAGCGCCCAGGCCCGGACTGGGCCGGTCGGCGGTATCATTATAATAAATTTTTTATACATTAACCCCCCCGATCCACTCCCGGGGCCGGCGCCATGCGAAGCTGGAGGGTCCAGGAGACTTCATGCCCATCGCCCTCGGTCTGGTCAAAGTGAGCAAGCGCTTCGGCGCCCAGCCCATCCTGCAGGAGCTCAGCCTGGGCCTGCAGATGGGCGAGAAGGTGGGGCTCATCGGCCGCAACGGCGCGGGCAAGTCCACCCTTTTCAAGCTCCTGGCCGGGGAGGACAGCCCCGATTCCGGCGCGGTGGTGCTCACCCAGGGGCTGCGGGTGGCGCACCTGGCCCAGGATCCCCACTTCGCCCCGGACGCCACGGTGCGCAGCGCCCTGGAGACGGCCCTCGCGGACCACCGGGAGCTGATCCTGCGCCATGCCCGAATCCACGAGGAACTCCAGGGGGCGGCGGCGAACCGGTCCGCCGAGGAGAAGCTGCACGCGGAACTGGACCGGGTGGAGCACCACCTCCAGCGCATGGGCTGGGACCTGGAGCCGCGGCTCAAGGAGGCCCAGACCACCTGGGGCCTGGCGGACCTGGAAGCCCCGGTGGAGAGCCTGTCCGGGGGCTGGCGCAAGCGGGTGGCCCTGGCCCAGGCCTGGCTCGAGGACCCGGACGTCCTGGTGCTGGACGAGCCCACCAACCACCTGGACCCGGAGCAGGTGGAGAAGCTGGAGCTGTGGCTGCAGCAGTTCACCGGCTCCCTGCTGCTGATCACCCACGACCGCCACCTCCTGGACGGGGTGGTGGACCGGATGCTGGAGCTGGAGGGCGGCGCCATCACCAGCTACGACGGCTCCTACAGCGACTACCTGCTGGAACGTGCGGACCAGGCGTTCCGGGAGGCGCGCCTCACCGAGCACCTGCAGAACCGCCTGCGCCGGGAGCTGGCCTGGCTGCACCAGGGCGCCAAGGCCCGCACCCGCAAGTCCAAGCTGCGCATCCAGGAGGTCCTGGACCTGAACGCGGAGGTCCAGGACCGCACCCGCCGGGAGGCGCGGCTGGGCCTGGCCTTCGCCGGGGGCGCCAACCGCTCGGATGCCCTGCTCACCGCGGAGGGCCTGCGCTTCCATTATCCCGGCAGCGGCCTGGAGCTGGCGGGCGGCCTGGACCTGGTGCTGCAGCGGGGCGGCCGGGTCGCCCTGCTGGGCCCCAACGGCTGCGGCAAGACCACCCTGCTGCGCCTGCTCCTGGGCGAACTGGAGCCCACCGGGGGCACCCTCGTGCGCCACCCGCGCCTGTCCGTGTCCACCATCTCCCAGGGGCGGGGCGAGCTGCGGGGCGACCTGAGCATCGCCGACAACATCGCCGAGCGCGCCTCGATGGTGCGGGTGGGCGGGCAGGACCTGCTGGTGCTGGTGTACCTGACCCGGTTCGGCTTCCCGGCGGACCAGCAGAAGCGCCTGGCCGGGAGCCTTTCGGGCGGCGAGCGCAACCGCCTGCTCCTGGCCAAGGCCATGCTCCAGCCGGCGGACCTGCTGGTGCTGGACGAGCCCACCAACGACCTGGACATCCCCACCCTCCAGAACCTGGAGGAGGCGCTGGCGGACTATCCCGGCACCCTGCTGCTGGTGAGCCACGACCGGTTCTTCCTGGACCAGGTGGCCACCCACACCCTGGCCTGGGACCCGGACCGGGAGCCCCGGTGGGAGTGGTACGAGGGCAACCCCTCGGCGGTGCGCCGCCTGCGGGCCGAGCGGGCCCAGGAGTCGGCGGCGCGGGAAACGGCCGCCCGGAGCGAGGGCGGCAGGGGGCGCGCCCGCCAGGAACCGGCCCGGCGCAAGCCCGGGCTCACCCAGAAGGAAGAGCGGCGGCTGGCGGAGCTGGAGGCGGCCATGGCAGCCCTCCAGGGCCGGATCCAGTCCCTGGAGGCGGCTCTGGTGGACCCTGGAGCGTTCATGAGCGCCGACGCCCCGGGCCACCAGGCGCTCAAAGACCGGGACGCCGCCAAGGCCCAACTGGAGGCCCTGGAACTGGAGTGGCTGGAACTGGAGGGGAAACGGGGTTGACGCCAGGAGGGGTCCCCGGCCTTGAGAACCTGGATCAAAAAACTAATTTACATAAATTTTATTCTCCGATTTCTAGAAATTAGATTAAATTTGTTTTCAAGAAGACCAATTCCACCGGTTCTCAGGAGACAACCATCATGCTCACCCCCCCTCTTCGCGACTTCCTGGAAATCCCGTACGACACCCTGGAGGAGATGAACCTCAGGGCCCAGGACCAGCGGCGCAACCGGGTGCCGGCGGACACCATCCGCGAGGAGCGCATGAAGTTCCTGGCCGACGAGAAGCGCGTCAAGGCGGTCACCGTCTGCTTCACGGACCTGGAAGGCCGGTTCCACATGCTGGACTACGACAAGAAGTTCCTGCTCAGGTCCAGCGACAACCTCACCTTCGACGGGTCCAGCGTGCGGGGCTTCACGGTGCAGGCGGAGTCGGACCTGCGCCTGGTCATCGACTGGCCGTCGTTCTACTGGATGCCTTCGGACATCTTCGGACCCGGCAAGGTGCTGGTGTTCGGCCTGGTGGAGACCCAGGACCGCTCCCCCTACCCCGGCGACATGCGGGCCCGCCTGAAGACCTACACGGACCACCTGTTCGAGAAGCAGGGCATGGTCTGCAACGCCGCCCACGAGATCGAAGGCTTCCTGTTCAAGGGCGTGGAGGCGGAGCGGCGCTACCACGAGGCCGGCGGGTTCGAGTTCATCAGCACCGGCGGCTACTACCACAGCCTGCCCGGCGACCCCCTGCGCCAGTTCATCGACAAGTCCGCCGAGGCCCAGCGGGCCATGGGGTTCCAGAACGAGAAGGACCACCCGGAAGTGGCCCCCAGCCAGTTCGAGATGAACTTCAACTACCAGGAGGCCAACATCGCCGCGGACCAGGTGCAGATCTACAAGCTCCTGACCCGCCAGGTGGCGGCCCAGATGGGGCTCACCGCCTGCTTCCTGCCCAAGCCGATGGCCGGGGTCAACGGCAACGGCATGCACACCAACCTGAGCCTTTCCAGCAGGGAGCGCAACCTGTTCTACGACGGGGCGGGCAAGGAGGGGATGAGCCCCCTGGCCTGGGACTTCGTCCAGCGGGTCATGGCCAACGCCCAGGAGCTCTGCCTGATCCTCAACCCCAGCGTCAACGCCTACCGCCGCCTGGACCCCCATTTCGAGGCTCCCAACCAGATCAAGGTGAGCCCCATCGACCGGGGCTCCATGATCCGCATCCCCCTGGGCAACTCCAAGTCGGCGCGCCTGGAAGTGCGGTCGGTGGCCCCGGACACCAACCCCTACCTGAACCTGTACGGCCTCCTGCGCACCGGGCTGGAAGGCCCCCTCGGGGACCCCGAGGAGACCTCCAAGCGTCCCCGCACCCGCTTCCTGCCCGACAACATCCAGGACGCCATCCGCTTCTTCAAGGGATCCAAGTTCCTCCTGGAGATCCTGGGCGAGGACGTGCACGCCAAGTACGCCGAGCTCAAGGTCAACCAGGCGGAACGCTGTCCCAAGGCCCTCGGGTCGCTGATCAAGGATTGCGAGATCCAGTTCCACCACGAGGTGACCAACCAGTACCTCTGGTCGCAATTTTAGTGGCCGTTACGGGCTCTGCCCGTTACGGCCACTTATGAAGGGCCGCTTGCGGCCCGGCGCTCTGCCCGTTACCGCCACTCATGAAGGGCCGCTTGCGGCCCGGCGTCGTCTGCAACCGCCCACTTGTGGGGGGTCGGGGTTCGCCTAGATTGAAGCCTGGAAGGGGAGCCATGAGGAAAATTCCGTTCAAGCGCCACCTGGATCGTTTGCGGCAATGGTTCTCCCCTTCCAGGAGGGAGCCCGTCACTCTGAAGGAGGCCCTGCCCTGGCTGGTGCCCAAGGTGCGCCCCCGGTTCCACTACGAGGCCCTGGCCCTGCGCACCGGCCGGGCCTGGCCGGAGTTCCGCCCCCTGGCGGGGCTGTTCGCCGTGAGCCTGGCGGTGGACACGCCCACCGGAGAGCTGGACGTGGGGCCCGAGGACCTGGCCCGGTGGAACGCGGACTTCGACCGGCTGATGCAGAAGGCCCGCAGCAACCTGCTGGCCCGGGGCGGGGAGGAAGGTTTCCTCAAGCTCGGGCCGGGACGGTTCCGTTCCAGCTGGCAGGACAACCTGGACGGCAGCCGGATGCTGCTGCCCGGCATCCTGCGCCGCCTGCCCCTGGCCGGTGACCCGGTGGTGGTGCTGCCCAGCCGGGACACCCTGCTGGTGGTGGGCTCCGAGGACCCCGCAGCCCTGCGCTGGGCCCTGGACGGGGCCGCGGCCCTCATGGACGCGGATCCCGGATCCCTGAACGGCTGTCCCCTGCGCTTCCGCAACCTCCAGTGGGAGCCCTTCCAGCCCGCGGGGGAAGATCCCCTGAACCCCCTGCTCCAGCGCCTGGGCAGCCGGCGGCTGCAGGAGGAGTACGGCAGCCAGAAAGCCTTGCTGGACCGGCGCCACGGCTTGGCCGGCAAGGCCATCACCGTGACCCCGTACCGGGTGGAACGGGCTTCGGGCGGGACCGCCCGCAGCTTCACCGTCTGGTCCCAGACCATGGGCGAAGCGTGGCTGCCCCAGGCCGACCAGGTGCGCCTGTCCTGGGAATGGGGGCGGGAGCCGGGCCGGGCCTGGGTGCCCTGGGAGCGGCTGCAGGCCCGCCTGGGCGAGGTGCTGGAACCGGTGGGACTGTTCCCCGAGCGCTATCGGTTCCGGGAGCAGCCCGGCCCGCGCCAGCTGGAAAGCCTCCTGGCCTGACGCAGTCCGCCCCGGGTGGCGGGTTTGCCGCCGTCCCGGGGCTGGACGAGGGGAGGGGTCCCTATTGGGCCGGCTGGGTCCCGGTGAAATAGAACACCACGTAGCCCATGAGGGTGCCGTCCGCCTTGGGCACGGCCCAGACCCGGACGGGCGTATTGGCCGTCAGGTTGCTGGCCAGGGCGGCCTGGCTGGGTAGTCCCGGGTGACGGTGATGGCCATGTTGTCGCCGGACACGGAGGCGAGGGGATAAGGAGGGGACCGGCCTCAGGCGGTGCAGGCCTTGACGGGCTCCTGGGCGCGGCTAATTTGTAAGTCGAGTTTATAATCTGCCGAATGGTCTACCTGCATCGAACCCTGGAACCTTTTCTCCTGGAAGCTTCGGGACGCTTCCCCGTCCTCCTGGTGACCGGTCCGCGCCAAGTGGGAAAGACCACCTTCCTCCAGCACCTTTCGGCAGGATTCCGGACCTATGTCACCCTCGACGATCCCCTGGTTCGGGAGCTGGCGGCTTCGGATCCCCACCTGTTCCTCCAGCGCTTCCAGCCTCCGGTGCTCATCGACGAAATCCAGTATGCGCCCCAGCTGCTTCCGGTCATCAAGCTGCTGGTGGATCGCCAGCGCGATCCCGGCCTGTTCTGGCTCACTGGTTCACAGCAGTTCCACGTGATGAAGGGCGTTTCCGAATCCTTGGCGGGCCGGGTGGCCATTGTGAACCTGCTGGGGTTCTCCCAGTCGGAGCTGCTGGGCCGCCCATCCGGCCCGCCCTTCATCCCCACACCCGAGCAGCTTGACCACCGGGCGGACCGGCCGGTCCATACCCTGGCAACGCTATTCCTGAGAATCTGGATGGGCTCCTTCCCGGCCCTGCACGAACCTCCGGCACCGCCGGCGCGGGACCTGTTCTACAGCTCCTACATCCAGACCTACCTGCATCGGGACGTCCGCGACCTGGCCCGGGTCGGCGACGAGCGGGCTTTCCTGCGCTTCCTCCGGGCCTGCGCCGCCCGGACCGGTCAGCTCCTGAACGTGTCGGACCTGTGCCGGGATGCGGACATCAGCCAAGCCACCGGCAAGCACTGGCTGTCGATCCTGGAAGCCTCCGGAATCCTCTATTTCCTGGAACCGTTCCATTCCAACCTGCTCAAGCGCCTGGTGAAAACCCCGAAGCTCTATGTGCTCGACACAGGCTTGGCGGCGTACCTCACCGAATGGTCCTCCCCCGCCAACCTGGAGGCGGGCGCCATGAACGGCGCCTTCCTGGAAACCTGGGTGGTGACGGAGATCCTGAAGAGCTGGTGGCACAATGGCCGTCAGGCTCCGCTCCATTACTACCGGGACCGGGACGGGGCGGAAATCGATCTCCTGATCCACCAGGACCAGGTCCTCTACCCCATCGAGATCAAGAAGACCGCCCAACCCTCCAGGGATGCAATCCGGTCCTTCAAGGCCCTGGAAAGCTTGGCGCCCGCAGGCTACCGGCGAGGTCCGGGGGGTCTGGTCTGCCTGGCCGGAACGCGGATGCCCCTGGACCGGGACGTGGAGATCGTGCCTGCAGGGCTGCTCTGACTTCCGGGTGCTCCCCACCCGACGAAGCGAACCCACGGACGTCGGCCCGGAACCCGGCCCAACCGGCCCGAACGGTCTTGTTGAACTCCGCAACTCTCTCAAGGGTAAAATTTGCCGTTTGTTTTTCGCTTTTTTTACTCCATATTGGGATCCCCGGAGGTCGGCCGTGCTGGCGATGTGGGTTCCCGAGATGCCGTTCCAGATGGCCGGACAGCAGGATCCGGGGCTGCGGGACCGGCCGCTGGCGTTCCTGGGCCCCGGGCCCCAGCGCACCCCCTGCCTGTGGCTGGTGAACCGCCTGGCCCGGGCCGAAGGGCTGGCCCCGGGGGACCCCATGGACCACGCCCTGCGCCGCCTTCCGGGACTGCGGGTGCTGGACCCGGCGCCCCAGACCTGGTGGGAGGCCCAGGCCTGCCTGGGGGAGTTCCTGCAGCACTGGACCCCCCAGGGGCTGCTGGGGCACATGGGCGAGGCCCTGGTGGAACTGGACGGCACCGGGCGGCTGTTCGGCGCCCCCCGGGACACCGCCGCGCGCATGCAGCGGGAGCTGGCCCAGGCCACCGGCTGGACCAGCCAAGGCGGGCTGTCGCGCAGCGCCACCGCCGCCAAGCTGGCCACCCGCCTGGAGTTCCGCGCGGCCATCGGCCTGGAGGAGGTGCCCGAGGGCGGCGAGCCGGTGTTCCTGGCCCCCCAGCCCCTGGCCCGCATGCCCGACCTGGCGCCCCGCCTGCGCTGGCGCTTCCAGCGTCTGGGGCTGCACCGCTTCGGCGACCTGCAGCCGGTGCCCCTGCCCACCCTGGCCCAGCTCATGCCCGAGGACCAGGCCCTGGCCGTGCTGACCCGGGCCCGGGGCGAGGACCGCCCGCGCCTGCCCATGCTGGCCGACCCGGCGGGGGAATCCCGCCATCCCTGGCGCCTGGAGCCCCCCTGCCTGCCCGAGGAGGCGCCCCTGGCCATCTGGTGCCTGGAGCGCTTCTGGAACGACGGCCGCTCCCCCCGCCGGCTCACTCTGCGCTGGTGGGACGTGGACGGCCAGGCCCACCGCTGGCAGGCCCCCGAGACCGCCCTGGCGGAGCCGCCCGTGCTCCTGGCCCGGCTGGTGGAAGCCGGCTTCCGCCAGGGCGCCCTGCGGCGGATCCTGGTGCACCGCCTGGAACTGCACCTGGCCTGGGGGCTGGGCCGCCCCCGCGGCCTGTTCGAGACGCCCCTGACCCGCAAGCTGGGGGCCCTGGAACCGGCCCTGGCCCGGCTGCGCAAGCGCTTCCCGGAGCAGCCGGTGCTGCCGGGGTGGGCGCGCCGGGGAGAGGGTTCCGGGTAGGCCTTGGCGGTTCCCGTCAATGCTGGCGCGGAGAGCTCTCCACCGCGATCTCCCCCGTCTCCAGGAGCGATTTCAGGTTGGACAGGATGGACGGCCAACCGCCGGAGACCGCCTGGATCAGTTTCGACTCCGCGCGTTCCATCGAATGGGTGACGGTCAGCTTCACGGCGCCGCCGACCGGCTCCAGTTCCATCGTCATGCGGGAGTGGCCTTCAGCCTTCAACTCCGGCTTCCATTCGTTGAGCCACCGAATGGCCAGGCGCCTGGGCGGATCAACCTCGAGCACTTCACCGGTGTCCGCGATCCGGCCATCGGGGAACAGCAGCCGCCAGGGTGAGCCGACCTGCCAGTCGCACGCCACGTGCATATCGAACCAGTATTTTTTCATGAAATCCGGCTGGGTCAGCGCGGACCATAACCGGTCCGGCGTGGTACGGATGAAGGTGACGTAGACAAACGTGCTGTTATCCATGGGAGTCCTCCCCCTCCAGGTGGTTTTTGAGGTCGAGCAGAGCGTCCAGCCGCTTCCGCTCGAATTTCCTGATCCAGCGTTCCGCCAGTTCGTGGATCGGCACCGGGTTCAGGTAGTGCCGTTTTTCCCGTCCCTGCCGCGCCGCGGTGACCAGGTTCGCGGCCTCCAGCAGGCCCAGGTGCTGGCTCACCGCTTGCCGGGTCATCCCCATGTGCGCACACAATTCGCCCAGGGTCTGGCCATTCTCCGCGTACAACCGGTCGAGCAGCTTTCTGCGGCTGGGATCGGCGAGCGCCTTGAAAACATTGTCCATGTCGGTCACAAAAGGCCTGCCGGGAGGCGGTGGTCCATGCCAAGGAATATGCAAGCATTTACTTGCATGTCAAGAGTCATCAACCGGGACTGTCATCGCGCAGCGATCCGCGGCCGACGTACAAGGGCGAGAGGGAGGAACCCGGGCCTTTACGTAGTCGGGCTCCCAGAAACCGCCCGCTCCCGCCGCGCCTCGAAGGCCTGCAAGTGCAGATGCACCAGTTCCAGCAGCGGCCAGGCCCCTCCCCGCTCCCTGCCCCGGCGCAGCAGGTCGCCGATGATCGGCCCGGCCTCCAGGCGGCGGCCCCGCTCCAGGTCGTCCAGCATGGACGCCACCACCGCCGACCCGGGCGCGGTGAGAATGCCGCGCATGCGCTCCAGGGACGCGGCCCGGGGCGGAAAGCCCTGGCCGGCGGCCGCCGCCGCGCATTCGTCCAGGAGCGCCGCGGCGAAGGCGGCGCCCCCGGCGGCCACCACGTCCCCCACGGTGCCGCGCATGAGGCAGGTGAGCCCGGCGGTGGCGGCGATGAACACCCACTTCTCCCACAGCTCCTGGATGATTTCGCCGCTGGGCCGGGAATCGAAGCCGGCCCCGCCCAGGGCCGCGTCCACCGCTGCCACGCGGTCCGCGCCGACGCCGCCCCGGTCCCCGTACACCAGGCCATGCATGCGGTTGCGGTGCAGGATCCGGCCCTCCGGATCCTGCACCGAGGAGATCAGGCACAGCCCCCCCAGCACCCGCCCGGCCCCGCAACGGCGGTCCAGAACGTCGAAGTGGGCCATGCCGTTGAGCATGGGCAGCACCAACGTGCCCGGCCCCAGCGCCGGGGCGAAGGCGTCCATGGCCCCGTCCAGGTCGTAGGTCTTGCAGCTGAGCAGCACCAGGTCGAAGGGATCCTTCAGGGTGCCGGCCAGCGCCGTGGGCGGCGCCGGCAGGTCCAGGTCGCCGAAGCCGCTGCGGATGCGCAGCCCGTCCGCGGCCAGGCGCGCCGCCCGCTCCGGACGCACCAGGAAGGTGACGTCCCGCCCGGCGGCCAGGAGCCGTCCGCCGAAATAGCCGCCGGTGGCGCCGGCGCCCACCACGAGGATGCGCATGGGTCCTCCTGTCAATAGGTTCCATGCTACCCTGCCCGGCTGTCCGGGGTAGTCCGTGGTCCGACCGAATGCGGCTTGTCTTGCATATAGTCCGACTAAACGATAAAATAGTTGCATTTGGTCGGGCCAGGCCCACCATGCCCGTATGATCCATCGAAGCCACTGGGAATCCCGAATCGAGCGCGCCTGGGAAGCGAAATCCATCCTGTGGCTAGCGGGAGCCCGGAGGAGCGGCAAGACCACCTTGTGCCAGGGCCTCCCGGCGATCGAGTATTTCGACTGCGAAAGGCCCCGGGTCCGTCAAGCGATGCAGGTTCCCGAGGAATTTCTGGAAGACCTCAGAGGCCGGCGGATCGCCCTGGACGAGATCCATCGCCTGGACCACCCCTCGGAACTGCTAGGAGGCTCTATCCGGACGGAGTCAACTGGGTGATCGCCCATGACGTGGACCGGCCTTACAGCCGCCGGTTCGGAGATCTGGCCGTCCGGTTCCTGGGCCTGGCCCAGGTGCCGGAAGCGCTTGGGCATGACTGACCCTTGGGCGCCCCGGCGGCGCGGTTCCGGAACGGGGACAAGGCAGGCCAAAGCTTGATTTTCGTCTTTTTTACGCTATTCTTGGGGATCGGAGCTCCCCCGCATGTCCTTCCTCCTGGCCGTCACCGACTTCGCTCCGGGCGAAGGCGTCTACACCGCGGAGATGGTGGCCCAGTTGGCCCTGCGCCTGGGCTACCGGCACGTGGCGGCCTGGGATCCGGGGCTGCACGGCTGGCCCCGGCTGCGGGAGGCCTGCCGGTCGGCGGGGCTGCAGCCGCTCCTGGGCTGCCGGTTCACCTGGCGGGGCATGGGCTTCGGCGCCCTGCCCCACTCCAACCGGGGCTACGCGGAGCTGTGCCGGCTGCTCACCGACCAGGCCCACGGCCGGGAGGGTGATCCGCCCCAGGACTGCGCGCTCCTGGCCGAGACCCTGGAGGGGCAGGAGTACCTGGCCCGGGAGGGCTTCGCCCCCGCCCTCCTGGCCCACGGGCGCAACCAGGGCGAGGCGGCCCGGGCCCTGGAGCGGGGCCTGCCGGTGGCGGCGCCCCAGGTGCTGCGCTTCCGCCGGGAGGCGGGATTCGAGCTGCACCGGCTCAAGCGGGCCATGGCCACCCAGAGCACCGTCACCCGCACCGGGCCCCTGTGGGACCCCCGGGACACGGCGGTGCCGCGCGGGGCATGGGAGGCCCGCTGCCCCTGGGCCGAACCGGAGGCGGCCCGGGCCACCGGGGCCATCCTGGAGGCGGCGGGCGCCTGGCGCATGCACTGGGGGGACTGGGTGATGCCCCGCCCCCTGGGCCCCGCCGACCTGGACCTGGACGAGGAACTGCGCGCCCGGGTGCGGGAGGGCCTGCCCCGGCGCTACCCCCAGGTCACCCCCAACCACCGGGCCCGGGTGGAGCAGGAGCTGGACCTGATCCGGCGCAAGCGCTTCGCCGGCTACTTCCTCACCGTCCACGACCTGGTGCGGGAGGCCCGGGCCACCCGCACCTGCGGGCGGGGCAGCGGCGCCGCCTCCATCGTCAGCTACCTGCTGGGCATCACCAACGTGGATCCCATCGCCGCCAACCTCATGTTCGAGCGCTTCCTGTCCGACGCCCGCACCGATCCCCCGGACCTGGACGTGGACTTCGCCTGGGACGAGCGGGACGAGGTGATCGCCTCGGTGTTCCGGCGCTACGGCCGGGAGCGGGTGGCCATGGTGGCCAACCACGTGTTCTTCCAGGCCCGGGGCGCCCTGCGCGACGTGGCCCTGGCCCACGGCCGGCCCGAGGCGGAGCTCAAGGTCCTGGCCCGCTACGTCCGGGGCTGGGACGAGGGCCTGCAGGGCATCCAGGACCACCCCGCCTGGGCCGGCATCCTGGCCCAGGCCCAGGCCCTGGAGGGGCACTTCCACCAGCTCTCGGTGCATCCCGGGGGCACCGTGATCGCCCCGGGCCCCCTGTGGCACCACGTGCCCTTCCAGCCCGCCCCGGCCAAGGAGGGGGTCTCCATCACCGCCTGGGACAAGGACGGGATCGAGGAGTACGGCCTGGTGAAGATCGACCTGCTGGGCAACCGCAGCCTGGCGGTGGTGCGGGACGCCCTGGAGGGGCTCGGGGAGCGGGCCCCGGAGCCCCTGCGCTGGCAGCCGAGCCTGGACCCGGCCACCCAGGACCTGCTGGCCCGGGGCGACACCATGGGCGTCTTCTACGTGGAGAGCCCGGCCATGCGCCAGCTGCAGCAGCGGGTGGGCAAGGGCGACTTCGAGACCCTGGTGATCCACAGCTCCCTGATCCGCCCCGCCGCCAACCGCTGGATCGACACCTACGTGAAGCGCTCGCGCGGGGAGGAGGCCTACGTCCCCGCCCACCCGGTGCTGGGCTCGCTGCTCTCGGAGAGCTTCGGGGTGCTGGTGTACCAGGAGGACGTGGTGCGGGTGGGCATGGCCATGGCCGGGTGGAGCCATTCGGAAGCGGACCAGCTGCGCAAGGTGCTGGGCAAGCACGACTGCGCCCGCAGGCTGCCCCAGTTCGAGGTCCGGTTCCGGGACGGCTGCGCCGCCCAGGGGATCCCGCCGGCGGCGGTGGACGAGGTGTGGGACATGGTGCGCACCTTCCGGGGCTACTCCTTCTGCAAGCCCCACTCGGCCAGCTACGCCCAGGTGAGCTTCGAGAGCGCCTGGCTCAAGGCCCACCACCCGGCGCTGTTCTTCGCGGCGGTGATCACCAACCAGGGCGGCTACTACGCCCCCATCATCTACCTGGGCGACGCCCGGCGGCACCGCCTGGTGGTGCGCGGCCCGGACGCCAACGCCTCCCGCTGGGAATTCAGCGCCGAGGGGGAGCAGGGCCTGCGGGTGGGCCTCATGTGCGTGAAGGGGGCCCGCGAGGAGGAGGTGCGGAACCTGCTGGAGGAGCGGGAGCGCAACGGCCCGTACCAGGGACTGGAGGAGCTGCTGGGGCGGGTGCCCCTGTCGGTGCCCACCGCCGAGGCCCTGGGCTCCGGCGGCGCCTTCGACCGCTGGGCCCCGGACGGGGACCGCACCCGCCTGCTGTGGACCCGCCTGGGGGGGATCCCCCCCGGGGTGCGCCCCCGCCCCACCGACCCGTTCGACCGGGCCGGCCTGGAGCTGGAGATTCTGGGCCTCACCCTGGAGATCCACCCGGCCGCCCTGCAGCGGGCCCGCCACGGCGGCGCCCCGCACCGGGCCGAGGACACCGCGCAGCCCGGGCGGCACCTGCGCTTCTGGGCCCTGGTGGCGGCGGAAAAGACCGTGCGCACCGAGAAGGGCGAGCTCATGCAGTTCCTCACCTTCGAAGACGAGACCGGGCTGTGCGAGGCGGTGGCCTTCCCGGACGCCTACCGCAAGCGCCGCCGTCCCCTGCGGGTGGGCGACGTGGTCCCGGTGGGCGGACGCAGCACCCGCCAGGACGGGCTGGCGGTCCTGGAGGTGGATTAACCCCGCTGTGACGCCAGCAGGTCCAGGAGACGGTCCGGGTCCGGGTCGCAGGGCAGCTCCGCCATTCCGGAGGGCGGAATGAAGCCCTCCGCCCGGGCCCGGGCCAGGAAGCCCCGCAGCCCGTCCCAGAAACCGTCCCGGTCCAGCAGGCCCACCGGCTTGCGGTGCAGCCCCAGCTGGTTCCAGGTGACCATCTCGAACAGCTCCTCCAGGGTGCCGTAGCCCCCGGGCAGGGCCAGGAACGCGTCCGCCAGGCGGGCCATGCGCGCCTTGCGGGCATGCATGTCCGGCGTGATGATCAGCTCGGTGAGCCCCCGGTGGGCGTTTTCCCGGTCCGCCAGGCCCTGGGGCATCACCCCCACCACCCGCCCGCCCCCGGCCAGGGCGGCGTCGGCCATGGCGCCCATGAGGCCGGTGTGGGCGCCGCCGTACACCAGGGTCAGTCTCCGTCGGGCCACGGTCCGCCCCAGCCCGGCGGCCAGGTCCAGGAAGGCCGGGTCGCGGCCGGGCTTGGAGCCGGCGAACACGCAGATGGAGGAAAACGGGCGCTCGGACATGGGTTCGACTGTACCATTACCGGATTGTCACCGCGCCCGGGGGCCCGCGGAGCACGTTCGCGCAAGGGTCCCAGGGCCTTGAAAATTTCTGGCCTTGCTTTCCAAGTGCCAACCCTGGTTATGATGACTTTTTGAATGGAACGCCCGGATCTCCCCCCCTCCGGGCCCTTTCTGGAGATGATATGCGAAAAGCCGTTGCAATCCTCGCCATGTGCGCAGCTTTTTCCCTTGCCGCCGCGGAGCCCCAGTTCGGCGTCCAGGCGGGTCTCTCCGCACCATTCAACGACCTCAGCGACAACGGATCCCTTGGCCCGTACCTGGGCGGCCACGCCCGCTGGTACTTCGGGGGCGGCCACGGCCTGATGGCCCGGGCCGACCTGACCCTCTACGGGTCCAACAACAGCACCAGCGTCACCGGCTTCGGCGTGGGCGCCGACTACACCTACCACATGGAGCAGCGCCTGGAGGGCCTGTACTTCATGGCCGGCCTGAGCGAGGAGAGCTTCCACACCTCCTACCCCAACTCCTCCCACAACGACAACGCCCTGGGCATCGATTTCGGCGTGGGCTACGACATGGACCGGCACTTTGGCCTCCAGGCCCGGTACAAGTCCCACAACCTGGACCACATGACCTATTCCGCCCTGGACCTGGGGGTCACCTACAGCTTCTGACCGCCGGATCCCGTGTATCTTGAGGGGAACGGAGGGGCCGCATGCTGAGACTGGAATCGTTCCCGGTGGGTCCCCTGGCCTGCAACTGCACCCTGCTGTGGGATCCGGACCGGGGCATCGGGGTGGTCATGGATCCGGGCGGCGAAGGCCCCCGCATCGCCGGGCGGGTGCGGGCCCTGGGCTTCAAGGTCACGGCCCTGCTGCACAGCCACGCCCATTTCGACCACGTGGGCGCCACCCGGGAACTGCAGGACCTGTGGCAGTGCCCGGCCTTCCTGAACGAGGCGGACCGGTTCCTGGTGGACGCCCTGGACCTGCAGACCGGCATGTTCGGCATGGACCCGGTGCCCCGTCCCGAGACCGCCGCCCTGAACCCGGGCGACCTGCACCTCGGCCTGGCCACCCTGCACACGCCCGGCCACACGCCCGGTTCCTGCTGTTTCCACGGGGCGTTCGAGCGGGGCTCGGTGGTGCTGGCCGGGGACACCCTGTTCCAGGGCGGAGTGGGCCGCACGGACCTGTGGGGGGGCAGCTGGGAGCAGCTGGAAGCCAGCATCCAGCGGGAACTCTATCCCATGCCGGACGCCACCCTGGTGATCCCCGGCCACGGCCCGGCCACCACCATCGGCGCCGAAGCGGCGGACAATCCGTACATACGCAGATGCAAACGGTGAGCTCCGTGCCAGAATGACGGAAACCGAACGGAGGCCGTCATGCAGGAAATAATCACGGGTCTAGGTTGCTTCACACCGATCCTGGTGGTGGTGGTCATCTGGCTGATCGCCTGCATACGGGTCATCAACGAGTACGAACGGGCGGTGATCTTCACCCTGGGCAAGGTCGCCACGAAGCCCAGGGGCCCCGGCCTGATCTTCGTGCTCCGGCCGCTCCAGCGGGCCGTGGTGGTGAGCCTGCGCACGGTGGTGCTGGACGTGCCCAGCCAGGACATCATCACCCGCGACAACGTGAGCCTGAAGGTGAGCGCCGTGGTCTACTTCCGGGTGCTGAACGCCCAGCAGGCGATCCTGGCGGTGGAGAACTACTACTACGCCACCAGCCAGATCGCCCAGACCACCCTGCGCTCGGTGCTGGGGGAAGTGAGCCTGGACGAGCTCCTGGCGGAGCGGGAGAAGCTGAGCCAGCGCCTGCGCGAGATCATCGACACCTCCACCGAGCCGTGGGGCGTGGAGGTGACCAGCGTGGAACTCAAGTCCGTGGACCTTCCGGAGCAGATCCAGCGGGCCATGGGCAAGCAGGCCGAGGCCGAGCGGGAGAAGCGCGCCAAGGTCATCGCCGCCGAGGGCGAGCTCATGGCCTCCCAGCAGCTGCTGGAGGCCGCCAACAAGATCAGCCAGAACCCGGTGGCCATCCAGATGCGCTACCTGCAGACCCTCACCGAGATCGCCGTGGAGAAGAACAGCACCATCGTGTTCCCGCTGCCGGTGGAGCTGCTGCGGCTGATGGAGCGCTACAGCGGCAAGCCTGAAGTCAATCCGTGACCATGGGCAGTTGAACGGTCCACACCGTCCGCGGCGGCGGCTTCCGCCTGATGGAAGGCAAGGGATTCGGCGGGGTCGCCCATTTATTGGGGGCCCCGCCTTCAACTTCCAGCCCTCCGGGCGGTCTCTTAGCCGTGAGGAACCCCCATGCGACGCCCTGGACTTGCAATCATCATCGTGACCGGAATCCTGATCGCGGCGGGCGCGGGCCTCTGGCTGTCCCTGGCCAGGGGAGCTAAGCCCCCGTCCTTCAAGGTGGTCCGGGTGAAGCGCGGCAACCTGGTCGCCACCATCGGCGCCACGGGCACCCTGGAGCCGGATGCGGCCGTGGACGTGGGCGCCCAGGTGCAGGGGGTCATCGTCGCCTTCGGCAAGGACCGGCACGGCAAGGAAATCAACTGGGGGTCCAAGGTGGAGGCCGGCATGGTGCTGGCCAGGATCGACGATTCCCTCTACCGGGCTGCGGTCGGGACCGCCAAGGCCCAGTTGGCCCAGGCGGAGGCCACCCTCACCGCCAACCAGGCCAATGTCCTGCAGCAGAAGGCCAACCTGCTGCTGGCCAGCCAGAACTGGCGGAGGGCCCAGCAGCTGGGGCCTTCGGATGCCCTGGCCCAGAGTGCCTACGATCAGTACCAGTCCGCCTTCGAGGTGGCCAAGGCCAACCTCGCCAGCGCCGAAGCGGCGGTGGAGCAGGCCAAGGCCGCCATCCTGGCGGCCAGGGCCAACCTGGCCACGGCCCAGCTCAACCTGGACTACTGCACCATCAAGTCGCCGGTGAAAGGCGTGGTCATCGACCGGCGGGTCAACATCGGCCAGACGGTGGTCTCCTCCCTCAGCGCTCCGAGCCTTTTCCTCATCGCCGATGACCTGAAACAGATCCAGGTATGGGTTTCGGTCAACGAGGCCGACGTGGGCCGGATCCATCCGGACCAGCCCGTGACCTTCACCGTGGACGCCTACCCCGGCCAGGTCTTCAAAGGCAAGGTGGGCCAGGTGCGGCTGAACGCCACCATGACGCAGAATGTGGTGACCTACACGATCGAGGTGGACACCGACAACTCCGACGGCAGGCTGCTGCCCTACCTCACCGCCAACGCCCTGTTCCAGATCGGCCGCCGGGAGGATGTGCTGCTGGTTCCCAATGAGGCCCTGCGCTGGACCCCCAAACCGGAAATGGTCGTCCGCGGCGCCCGGACACCCGGGCACGACCATGCCGCCCGGGGCGGTGCCGAGGCCCCCCAGGCGATCCTGTGGCTGGCTCAGGGCCATCAGGTCCGCCCCCTGAAGGTGGAGCCGGGACTCACCGACGGCACCTGGACTGAAGTGGCCGGGGCAGGGCTGCGGGAAGGGGTGCCGGTGGTGACGGGCGAGTCGGTCCTGCCCAGCGACAGCGACTCGGCTGCCGAACGCAATCCCTTCGCACCGCCCAGGTTCCCGTGGCAGCAGCGCGGCGGCAAGGGGCAGGAACCTTCGCCAGCCCAGGGGCCGGAACCGGAGCCGGCCGCTCCCGGCGCGAACCGGAAGCCGTGACCGGCGGGGGGGCGTCCATGACCGAACAGATGCGGCTGCGGGACATCCACAAGGCCTACCAGCTGGGCGAAATCCGTCTGCCGGTGCTGAAAGGGATATCCCTCTCGATCGAACGCGGCGAACTGGTGGCGCTCATGGGCGCGAGCGGATCCGGCAAAAGCACGCTCATGAACATTCTCGGCTGTCTGGACCACCCCAGCTCCGGCGAGTACTGGCTGGACGGGGAGGACATCTCCGGCCTGGACGCCAAGGGGCGCGCCAGGGTGCGCAACCGGACGATCGGGTTCGTGTTCCAGAGTTTCAACCTGCTTCCGCGCATGTCCGCCCTGGACAACGTCATCATGCCCCTGGACTACACCCGCGCGCACCTTGGGGAAGGGGTCCGGCGCCAGCGCGGGCGGGACATGCTGGCCAAGGTCGGCCTCGCCGATCGGGGCCACCACCAGCCCTCCCAGCTGTCCGGCGGCGAACAGCAGCGGGTGGCCATCGCCAGGTCCCTGATCAACCAGCCCGAGATCCTGCTCGCCGACGAGCCCACCGGCAACCTGGACTCCCACACCAGCGAAGACATCCTGACCATGTTCGAGCGCCTGAACCAGGATGAACGCATCACCATCATCCTGGTCACCCACGATCCGAACGTGGCGCGCCACTCCCGCCGGGTCATCCACATGAAGGACGGCCTGATCCTGGAAGGGGGAGGCGCCTCATGAGAGCGGCCGCCGTGCTCAGGACCGCCGGCCGCGCCCTGCGGCGCAACGTCATGCGCACCCTGCTCACGACCCTGGGCATCGTCATCGGCGTCGGGGCCGTCATCACCATGATGGAGATCGGCAACGGCGCGACCCGGGCCATCGAGCGCACCTTGACCAGCATCGGCGCCAACACCCTGGCCGTGATCCCGGGCGCCCAGAACGTGGGCGGCATCAACTTCGGCATCGGCAGCCAGACCACCCTCACCCCGGCGGACGCCCAGGCCATCGCCCGGCGTTGCGACGCGGTGGGGAACGTGGCTCCGATCGTCCGCGCCCGCACCCAGATCGTCTACGGCAACCGGAACTGGGTTCCCACCTACATCTACGGCACCGACCCCGACTACCTGGAGGTGCGCGACTGGACCAGCATGGCCGAAGGCACCGCCTTCAGCGACCAGGACGTGCGCAACCTGAACAAGGTCTGCCTGGTGGGCCGGACCATCGTGCGCGAACTGTTCGCAGGCCAGTCCCCGATCGGCAAGGAGGTCCGGATCCGCAACGTGGCCTTCAAGGTGGTGGGGGTCCTGAGCCCCAAAGGCGCCAACATGATGGGCCAGGACCAGGACGACACCCTGCTGGCCCCCTGGACGACCCTGAAGTACCGGGTCGTGGCCACGTCCTTGTCCAACGGCAACCAGAGCGCCCTGAACACCGCCAACACCACCGAAGTGAATTCCCTCACCCAGCTGTACCCGAACCTGAGCGCCACCCTCTATCCGGCCGCGTCCACCAACGAGCTGGCCGACGTGCCCCAGCCGATCCGGTTCGCCAACGTCGACCAGATCCTGGCCAACGCCCGCAGCAGCGCCCTGATTCCGGAGGCGATCCAGCAGATCGGCATGGTGCTCCGGGAGAACCACCATCTCCGGCCGGGCGCGCCCGACGATTTCACGGTCAGGGACATGACCGAGATCACCCAGGCCATGAGCTCCACCACGGAGATGATCACCAAGCTGCTCATGTACGTGGCCATGATCTCCCTGGTGGTGGGCGGGGTCGGGATCATGAACATCATGCTGGTCTCGGTCACGGAGCGGACCCGGGAGATCGGCCTGCGCATGGCCGTGGGCGCGGAGCCGGGGGACATCCTCCGCCAGTTCCTGGCGGAGGCCACCTGCCTGTGCCTGGCCGGCGGCATCATGGGCATCGCCGCGGGGCGCTGCGCCTCCATGATCGTCTCCAGGGTGCTCAGGTGGCCCACCGTCCCTTCCCTGGGCGCGATCGTCACGGCGGTCCTGGTGTCCGCGAGCGTGGGCGTGATCTTCGGTTTCTATCCGGCCTGGAAGGGTTCACGGCTGGATCCCATCGATGCCCTGCGCTACGAGTGAGGTGACGGCCATGAGATGCGGAATATGCGCTGCCTTCGCGGGACTCCTGGCGCTCGGCTGCAAGGTCGGCCCGGACTTCGCTCCGCCCAGGCCCGGAATGCCCGCCGACTGGACCGATGCGGCCCAGCAGCCCGGATCGGCGGTCACCCCCGGCCCGGCCGCCGACCTGGGACGCTGGTGGGAGCGGTTCGGCGATCCGGCGCTGACCTCGCTGGTGGACCAGGCCCTGCAGGCCAACCCCGGCCTGGCCGCCGCGGAGGCGAACCTGCGCCAGGCCAGGGCCCTGCGCGGAGTGGCCGCCGGAGGCCTGTGGCCCGCCGTGAACGCGACCGCCTCGGCCCAGCGCGTGGGCGGCCCCGCCTACGCCTCGCAAAGCGGCTCGGGCAACCTGTTCATGGCGGGACTGGACGCGGTCTGGGAGCTGGACTTCTTCGGCGGGGTGCGGCGCGGAGTCGAGGCGGCGGACGCCAATACCCAGGCCGCCCTGGAGAACCTGCGCGACGTCCAGGTCAGCCTCGCCGCCGAGGTCGTCCTTGCGTACATGCAGCTGCGCGGCAACCAGCTCCAGCTGGAGACCGCCCGGCACAACATCGGCATCCAGCAGCACACCCTGGACATCGTAAGCCGGCTGCACAAGGCCGGACTGGACAGCGGACTGGACGAGGCCAACGCCCAGAGCACCCTGGCCTCCACCGAGGCGCAGGTCCCGGTGTACGAGACCGCTGTGCGGCAGGCCATCTACGCCCTGGGGGTGCTGCTGGGCCAGCATCCCGGCTCCCTTCTCGAGCGCCTGTCGCCAGGCGGCGACCTGCCCCCCCTGCCCGGCCCGATCACCGCCGGCCTGCCCTCGGACCTGCTCCGGCGCCGGCCCGACGTCCGCATGGCCGAGGCGCAGCTGCACTCGGCCACGGCCCAGATCGGCGTGGCCGAGGCGCAGCTGTTCCCCCAGTTCTCCCTGGCCGGGTCCGTGAACTGGGTGGCCAGCCAATCCGGCGCCTGGCTGACCCGGACGAACCGGTCCTTCGCGGTGGGCCCCCAGGCGAACTGGTCGATCTTCCAGGGGGGCGCGGCCGTTTCCGCCATGCGCGCCCAGGAAGCGGCCCGGGACGCGGCCCTGGCCAATTACCAGACGGCCGTGCTCGGCGCCATCCAGGACGTGGAGAACGCGCTCGTGGCTTTCGGGCAGGAGCGGATCCACTGCCAGTCCCTGGAACAGGCGGTGGCCGCCGACCACAAGGCGGTCGACCTGTCGCAGATCCTGTTCCAGGCCGGCCAGACGGACTTCCTGACCGTGATCACGGCCCAGAGGACGCTGTACACCGACGACAGCGCCCTCGCCCTGAGCCGGCAGAACCTGGAGACCGACCTGGTGGCGCTCTACAAGGCCTTGGGCGGGGGCTGGGAAACGGGATCCTGATCGACGGGCTGCAGCACTCCGCACGGCACGCAGCGGCGGAAGTACTTGCCCTTGGCCGTGGACGGGATGAGCCGCATGGGCTGCCCGCAGGCGGCGCAGACCCCCGGGTCCGGCAGGTCCCCGGCCTGGTCCGGCACCCACTGCCCGCACAGCACGCACACCTTGCTCCCGCTCCGGGTGGTGCGCACCGGCCCCCGGCACAGGCGGCAGGTCTCCAGGGGCTTGCCCTCCGCATCGGTGCCGTAGGCCACCTTGCAGTCCGGATCCCGCCCGGTGGCTGAGCACTTGACGTAGTGGGCCCCCTCCCAGGCGCGCAGGCGCAGGTCCGCCCCGCACCGGGGGCAGGGGCCCGCCGCGGCGCCCGCAGCGCGGGAGGCCGGGCGGGGGCTCGACGCCTTGATCTGCGCCACCAGGCCGGTCACGAAGGCGCGGATCCCCCGCATGAACGCCTCCCGCCCGGTCTCGTCCCGGCGGATGCGCTCCATCTGGGCCTCCCACTCGCCGGTGAGCTGGGGGCTCTTGAGGGCCTCGGCGCGGATGCCGGCGATCAGGTCGACGCCCTTGGGGGTGGGCTGCAGGACGTTGCGCTTGCGTTCCACGTAGCCGCGCTTGAGCAGGGTCTCGATGATGCTGGCGCGGGTGGCGGGGGTGCCCAGCCCGCAGTCCTTCATGGCGCCCTTGAGCTCCTCGTCGTCCAGGTCCTTGCCGGCGCTCTGCATGGCCCCCAGCAGGTCCGCCTCGGTCAGGCGCTTGGGGGGGGAGGTCTGGCCCGCCTTGGGGCACAGCTCCTGGGTGGCCACCGCCTCGTCCTTGGCCACCGGCGGCAGGGCGCCGGAATCCTCGGCCTCCTCGGATTCCTCGCCGGCCCCCTCCTTGGCCTGGTCCTTGGCCCTGGGGTCCTTCCCGGGCCGGCTGTGGGGAGGATCCACCTCGGACCAGCCCAGGGCCTTCACCACCGTGCCGGTCGTCTTCTCGGTATCCCCTTCGGGGATACGCGAGGCCTCCAGGTTTTTTCGCCCGTGCGGCGGATCAACTTCCGACCAGCCCAGGGCCTTCACCACCGTGCCGGTCGTCTTGAATGTCTCTTTCTCGATCCGGGTGACGATGGTCGTCTTGGCCTCGATCCGGTCCGGCCAGTGGGCCGCCAGGAAGCGCCGGGCGATCAGGTCGTAGATGCGCAGGGGGTCCCCCTGCAGGTTGCGCGCCGGGTTCTCGGTGGGCACCAGGGCCGAGTGGTCCTCCACCTCCTGGTCGTTGACGAAGCGCTTGTCCAGCTGCACCGGCCAGCGCTTGCGCAGGTCGGCGACGTACGGATGCAGGGCCTCCAGCTGGCCCTGGGCGACGGCCTTGATCCACCCCGGGATCTTCTGGGCGTCCGCCTCGGTGAGGCAGCGGGAGCTGGTGCGGGGGTAGCTGATGAGCTTGGCCTCGTAGAGGCCCTGGGCCACCTCCAGGGTGTGCTCGGCGGTGAGGCCGAAGCGCTTGTTGGCCTCCTTCTGCAGGGCGGTGAGGTCGTACAGGAGCTCGGGCTTCTTCTTCTCGGTGCGGGCGGCGACCGACGCCACCTGGCCCGGCTTGCCCCGGAGGGCTTCGGCCAGGGCCTCGGCCTCCGCCTCGGTGTCGAAGCGGTCCACCTCCCTGCCCTCGGCCCTGCGGAACCACTTGCCCCGGTAGCTGCCCTGCTCCGCCTGGAAGCGCGCCCACAGGGTCCAGAAGTCCCTGGGCACGAAGTTCTGGATCTCCAGCTCCCGGCTCACCAGCAGCGCCAGGGTGGGCGTCTGCACCCGGCCCACCGAGTACACCCCCTCGCCCCCGGCCCGGCGCTGGGCCAGGGTCTGGGCCCGGGTGCAGTTGATCCCCACCAGCCAGTCCGCCTCCTGCCGGCAGCGGGCGGCGTCCCTGAGGCCCGAGTACGCTTCGCCGCTCTTCATGGCCCGGTACGCCGCGCGGATGGCCTCGTCGGTGAGGCTGGAGGTCCAGAACCGCAGCACCGGCTTGGCGGCGCCGGCCAGGCGGTAGACCAGGTCGAAGATCAGTTCGCCTTCCCGCCCCGCGTCCGTGGCGTTCACGATCTCGGTCACGTCCTGGCGGTTCATGAGCGCCGCCACGGCCTGGTACTGCTCCCGGGTGGCCTCGATGGGGGCGTAGCGGAAAGGGTCCGGGAAGAACGGCAGGGTGTCCATGCGCCAGGTCTTGAGGGCCGGGTCGTAGCCCTCCGGCGCGAGGGCCTCCACCAGGTGCCCCACGCACCAGGTGACGATCACGCCCTGCCCCTGGATGGCGCTGCGCCCGGAGCCCTGGATGCCGAGGGCGGCGGCGATGGCCCGGCCCATGCTGGGTTTTTCACTGACGATGAGGCGAAGCATGAGCGGGATTCTCCGGGCCAGGGCTATTCTACCCGGCCGGGAGCGCAGCTTCGCCGGAGGTGTAAACTGGGGCCGAGGTCGCACATGGCGTTCACTCCAGGCTCCACCCACGGCCATATGGCCAACATCAACATGACCCCCCTCATCGACGTCATGCTGGTGCTGCTGATCATCTTCATGGTGGCGGCGCCCATGCTCACCACCGGAGTGGACGTGAGCCTGCCCCAGAGCCACACCGGCAAGAACCTGCAGACCGAGGCCCTGACCGTGACCCTGGAGCGGGACGGGCGGCTGCAGTTCGAGGACGAGTTCGTCCAGGAGGGCGTGCTCAAGGCCCGGCTGCGCCAGAGGGCGGCCGAGAGCCGGCGCCGCCCGGTGCTGGTGCGGGCCGACCAGAACATTCCCTACGGCCGGGTCATCGCCGTGGTGGACGACATCCGGGACGCGGGGTTCACCCAGGTGGGCTTCGTCACCCAGCCCCTGCCGACCCCGGCCTCCTGAGGCGCCCTTGAGCCAGGAGCTTTACGATTTCCTCCGCCAGCGGGCCCGCATGAAGGGGCTGGGATGGCCGGTGTGCCTGACCTTCAGCCTCGGGTTCCACGCCCTGGTGGTGGCGGCCATCCTCACCACCCCCAAGAGCTCCGCCAGGCAGCAGGAGCCCAAGGTCACCTGGGTGAACCTGCCGGCCGCCAGGCCGGCCGGGCCCCTGGGCGGCTCCGGCCCGATGGAGCAGGGCCGCCAGGGGGAGCGCCAGCGCCGGGTGGAGGAAGTGGCGCCCAAGGTCGCCGGGCCTACGGCCCCGGCCCCGGTCACTCCCAATGCCTTCGGCGCCCGGCCCACCCGGCCGGCCAAGGGCACCAGCCCCAACCCGGACAGCCTGGGCAAGGCGCCCGTGGCGGCCAAGGGCCCGGCGCCGGTGGCCAACCCGGTGCAAGGCGCCGCCGGGGAGGGGGGCGGCGGCGGCCTCGGGGTGGGCTCCTCCGTCCCGGGCCTCAAGGCCTCCGCCGGGGTGGAGGGCGGCACGGGCCTCATCTCCGACCTGGACCAGGACTTCCCGTTCATCTGGTACCTCCAGCAGATCCAGAACCGGATCACGGGCAACTGGAACCGCCTCTCGTCCGCCACCGGCCGGGTGCAGATCTACTTCCGCATCGGCCGGGACGGCCACATCGAGGGCGCCCGGGTGGAGAGCCCCAGCAGCAACGGCTCCCTGGACCAGAGCGCCCTGCTGGCGGTGCGCCGTTCCGACCCCCTGCCGCCCCTGCCCGAGGGTTCCTCCCTGGGCGTGCGGTTCTGGTTCATCTACTTGGGGAACTGAGCTCCCGGCGCCCTCCGGGGAACCCTCTCCTCCGGGCTTGACCGTGACCTCTGCAGCGAGGTCATGCGGGAACACGGATGGGATCCATCGGTCAACCCGGAACTGGCGACCTCCTCCCGGTGGCCGGGCAAGGAAGGGGCGCGGGTTCCGGTCGGATAGAGCCCGATCGTTCCATTTCGCCGGATGAAACCTTTACCGGGGATTTCGTATTCAAGTTCAAGTCGCCAGCCTCCCGGCGAAGGTACTGCGATGGAACCCGTTTTCTGCAACCTGGCCGTCGGGGCGCTGACCCTGGCCCTCCTGGGAGCGGGCGTGCTCCTGCTGGCCATGAGGCGCCGGATCCGGGAGAACGAGGCGAAGGTCCGCAGGCTGAACCGCACGTTGACATCCATCCGGGAATGCGACAAGGCCCTGGTCCTGGCCAAGGACGAGCCGGGCCTCCTGACGGAGGTCTGCAGGATCCTGATCGAGGAAGGCGGGTATCTCCTGGTCTGGGTGGGCTACGCCGAACAGGACGAGGGCCGCACGGTGCGTCCCGTGGCCCAGGAAGGATTCGAGGTCGGGTACCTGGAAGGCCTTCGCGTCACCTGGGCGGACGACGAGTACGGACGGGGGCCGACGGGCATAGCCATCCGCACCGGCCGGCCGAGTGTGTCCCGGGACATCCTGACCGACCCCAATTTCGCCCCGTGGCGCCAGCCTGCTTTGCGCCGGGGATTCGCCTCCGGCATCGCGCTCCCCCTGTTGTCCGGAGCCGCCGCCTTCGGCGTGCTGGTCGTCTATTCCGGCCAGGCCGAAGCTTTTGACGCCGAGGAGACAGCCCTGCTGGCCGAGTTGGCCGGCAGCCTGGGCTACGGAATCCTCGCCCTGCGGGACCGGGAGGCCAAGGAAAAGGCCCAGGAGGAGCGCCGCCACCTGGAAGCCGAGCTCCTGCACCTGCAGCGGATCCAGGGCATCGGCCGGCTGGCGGGAGGCATCGCCCATGACATGAACAACGTGCTCGCCGCCATCATGGCCGTGGCGGACTTGATCAAGGACGGGAAGGAGGACCCGGCCGCCCAGGCGGAGCTGATCCTGGAAGCCACCCGGCGGGGACGGGACCTGGTCAGGGGGCTGCTGGATTTCGCCAGGAAGGAGGTCCAGGCGGCGGAACCCGTGGACCTGAACCGCCTGGTGCGCCAGGAAGCGGAACTCCTCGCCAGCACGACCCTGAACCGGATCCGGGTGGACCTCGATCTGGAGGAGAACCTCCCCAGGCCCCTGGGCTCCAGCCTGGCGATCGCCACGTCGCTCATGAACCTGTGCGTCAATGCGGTGGATGCGATGCCCGCGGGGGGCGTCCTCAGCCTGCGCACCCGCGAGGACGAACGGGGGATCCTCCTGGAGGTGGAGGATACCGGCCACGGCATGGCCCCGGAGGTGCTGGACCGCGCCTTGGAGCCCTTCTACACCACCAAGCCCACGGGCAAGGGCACCGGCCTGGGTCTGGCGGTGGTGTTCGGCACTGTCCAGGCCCATGGCGGGACCCTGGACATCCGCAGCCAGCCGGGGAGGGGAACCTGCGTCCGGATCCGGTTCCCGGCGCTGGCCATCCGCCCGCTCCAGCCCGCGGCTCCGGAGCCTCCGGCCCCAAGGTTCCCAGGCCTGCGCCTGCTCCTGGTGGACGATGATCCCCTGGTCCGGGAAACCACCCGCATGGTTCTCACCCGGTTGGGACACGAGGTGGCGGTGGCCGCCGACGGCTACGAAGCCATCCTGAGGGTGGAGCAGGGACCGCCCTGGGATGCCGTGCTGCTGGATCTCAACATGCCGGGCCTGGATGGCCTGGAAACCCTGCGCAGGATCCGCGCCAGCCGGCCGGACACCCCGGTCCTGGTGACGTCCGGATACGTGGATGACCGGACCCGGGAACAGCTGGGTATGCTCCAGCCGATGACCATCGTGGCCAAACCCTGCCCCATGAACCAGCTGCAGGTGACGCTGGCGCGGCTGGTCGGGGGCGCCCGGGACGGCTTGTTCTCCCCGCCGGCAACGCTTCCGCCCGCTTGAGCCGGGCCTGCTGCTCCTCGCCCCGGGCGCGCGTCCTGACCACGGTGCTGAGCCGCTCGGGATTCGTGCGGGCCGCCGCCTTCAAGGCCGCGACCTCCAGGCCGAAGCCGGCGGGGAAAAAGCAGCCCGAGTCGAACGGACCTGGCCCCGCCCATCGAATCGGACTAGCAGGTCTCCATCGGAACTTCCATGTGCCGGCGCTGCTTGACCAGGAGCAGGGTGCTCCCGTTGCCGTCGGTCTCCATGGACACCGAGTCCATCACCTGCTTCATGAAATAGACCCCCCGCCCGCAGGGCTTGAGCAGGTTCTCGGCCAGGTTGGGATTGGGCAGGCGGTCCAGGTTCACCCCCTGGCCGGTGTCCGTGATGCGGATCTCCAGACGGCTGGCCAGGGGCGTGAAGGTGACCTGGATGGGCTTGCGCTTGTCCAGCTTGTTGCCGTGGCGCATGGCGTTGCCGATGCCCTCCTGGATGGCCAGCCACAGCCGTTCCCCGTCCTCGTGGGAGAAATTCATGTGCTTGAGCAGTTCCGAGCCCACCACCTGGATCAGGTCGATGAACCGCAGGTCCGTGTTGCAGGTGAGGGTGACGGGTTGGAGCGGGGCAACGGGCATGTCCAAATATCCTTGGGAAGGTTGATCCCAACCACAAAGTTACTGGGAAACCGGGTTGGATGGGTATAGAAATTTCCAAACCGGCCTTGGCAGGGGTGTCCGTCCGGCGTTAGACTGCATGCTTGACCATAGAGGTCAAGATTCGGAGTCCCCATGAAGGTGATCGTGGCCAAGACCGCCGGCTTCTGCTGGGGCGTGCGCAGGGCCATGGACGCCGTGCTGGAGGCCTCCGCCCGGGGCAGCGAGGGCACGGTGCAGACCCTCGGCCCCCTGATCCACAATCCCCAGGCCCTGGAACTCATCCGCCGGCGGGGGGTCACGGTGGCCGAGACCCCCGGGGCGGTCCAGGCCGGCACCGTGGTGATCCGGGCCCACGGCATCCCCATCCAGGACCTGCGGGGGCTCAAGGAGCGCAGCCGCAAGGGGGAACTGCAGATCGTCAACGCCACCTGCCCGGAGGTGGCCAAGGTCCACAGCCGGATCAAGAAATGGAGCCCCAAGGGCTATTTCGTGATCATCCTGGGCACCCACGGCCACGCCGAGAGCGTCGCCCACCAGAGCTTCGCCCAGAACGGCTCGGTGATCGTCTCCACCATGGAGGAGGCCCGGGCCCTCACCGACGAGCAGCTGGCCAAGGCCCTGGTGGTGGCCCAGACCACCTTCACGGTCAAGGATTTCCAGGCCATCACCGACTACCTCCGGAGCCGCAGCGGCGCCTGCATCGTGGAGAACACCATCTGCGAGGACACCTGGACCCGCCAGGAGGAAGCCCGGGAGATCGCCGGGGCGGTGGACTACGTCATCGTGGTGGGGGGCAAGTTCTCCTCCAACACCAAGCACCTGGCCGAGCTGGCCCAGCGCATGGGCAAGCCGGTGCAGTTCGTGGAGACCGCCGCGGAACTGGACCTGACGGCGTTCCGGGGCTCCGAGACGGTGGGGGTCATGGCCGGGGCCTCCACCCCCACCTGGCTGGTGGAGGAGGTGGTGGACGTGCTGCAGCAGCACGGCGGTTCCGGCCGGGCCCACCGGTTCCGCAATCCCGCCTTCACCGTCCCCCTGAAGCTGGCGGTGGGCGCCGGGGTGCTGACCCTGGGCATCGGCCACTGGACCGGCCTGCCGTTCACCTGGCGCTACCCTGCCATCACCACGGCCTATGCCCTGGCCATGTACCTCCTGACCCCGTACCTGGATCCCCTGGGCCTGGGCTCCAAGGGCCCCGGGCGCGCCCGGCTGCTTGAGCGCAGCCGTCACGCCATGGTGTGGACCGCCTGGGTGTCCCTGGTGGCGGCCTTCGCCCTGGCCTCGTCCCTGGGGGTGGGCTCGCTGCTGGTGGTGGGCGGCGCCACCCTGTTCGGCCTGGGCTACAAGCGCAAGCTGCGCATCGGCAGGACCGACCTGAGCCTCAAGTCCATCCCCGGCTCCAAGGAGGTGCTGGTGGCCCTGGCCCTGGCGGTGGTGGCCCTGGCCCTGCCCATGTGGCACGACGGCCGGCCCTGGGACCTGCGGGCCTGGGCCGGGGTGCTGCTGGTGAGCGCGCTGGTGTTCGCCCGCACCACCGCCTACAACCTCAAGGACATGCAGAACGACCAGATCCTGGGGCGGGAGACCCTGCCCATCCTGTTCGGCCGGCGGGTGACCAAGATCCTGCTGGTGGCCTTCCTGGCGGTGGCCCTGGGCGCCACCCTGGCGGTCACCCTCCTGGAGCCCGGCCCCCATCCCTGGCTCAGCGCCCTGATCCTCACCGCCTGCGCCTGCTACCCGGCCTTCCACCTGTGGTTCTTCCACGAGCGTTTCTCCGCCGGCAAGCACCGGTTCGAGCCCTGGGTGGAGACCAGCTTCTACCTGGCGGGGTTGCTGGCCTTGCTCTGAGCCTCCGGGAGCCTGTCCAACGCTACAGGACCGGGTCCCCCCGGAGCGCCCTGATCTTTCCACACCTGCTGTCAGGCTGCCTGGCCTGGAGGCTTCGATTCCGACGGATCTGACGGTGCTAGGGTGGTACGGCCTGGAGGTGAACCATGGCCCGTAACCCCGATCGCCCTTGGGTGGTCATTACCGGCTGCTCGTCCGGCATTGGCCGGGAACTGGCGCGCGCCTGCCGGGAAGCGGGCTGGGGGGTGGCGGCCACCGCCCGGACCCTGGCCGCCCTGGACGGCCTGGCGGATGGTCCCGACCTGGTGCGCCTGGAGCTGGACGTGACCCGTCCGGACACCATCGCCGCCGCCGCGGCGGCCCTCCGGGACCGGCGCCTGACCTACCTGGTGAACAACGCCGGCTACGGGTGCATGGGCCCCCTGGAATGGATCGAGCCCGAAGCCCTGCGGGCCCAGCTGGAGACCAACGTGGTGGGCCTGCACGCGGCCACCCGGGCGTTCCTGCCTCTGATCCGGCGCCACGCCGCCCCCGGGGAGGGGCGGATCGTGCACGTGGCCTCGGTGCTGGGGCGCATGAGCGTGCCCATGGCCGGGGCCTACTGCGCTTCCAAGTACGCCGTGGTGGCCCTGGGGGAAGCGCTGCGCCTGGAAGTGGAACCGGAGGTGCGGGTGATCCTGGTGGAACCCGGGGCGATCCGGTCGGAATTCCGGGACACCATGGTGCGCACCCTGGGTGACGTTGCCGAACGGGTCAAGGGCACCCGGTTCGAATCCGCCTTGTCCCACTACCTGGAGCGGGGCCTGGTGGCCGGGCATGGACTGCCCGCCCAGGTCTGCGCCCGGCGCATCCTCGGGGCCATGTCCCGCCGGCATCCCCCCCGCCGGGTGGTGATCGGGCCGGACGCGCACTGGGCCAATCTCGCCAAGGCCCTGCTTCCGGACGGCCTGTGGGAATGGGGCGTGCGCCGGGCGTTCGGGATCGGCGGCTAGAAAAACGGTCTATCCTTGCAGGGCAGCCAGGAAAGGACCGCCCCCCGCCATGAGCGAAGACCGCCTTTATCTCATCGATGCCTTCAGCCTCATCTTTCGCGCCTACTACGGCAGCATGCGCCTGAAGAACGGCGCCGCCCTCACCATGGCCCGCATGCTCCTGGCCCTGGTGAACCAGCACCGGCCGTCCCACATGGCCTGCGTCTTCGACCGCCCGGAGCCCACCTTCCGCCACCAGATCTACCCCCAGTACAAGGCCAACCGCGCCGAGATGCCCGAGGACCTGCGCCCGCAGATCCCCATGATCCGCAACCTGGCCGAGGCCCTGAACATCCCCATCGTGGAGCTGGCCGGGTACGAGGCCGACGACGTGATGGGCACCCTGGCCCGCATGGCGGCGGCCCGGGGGCTGCCCGCGGTCATCGTCAGCCCGGACAAGGACCTCCTGCAGCTGGTCAACGACGCGGACCGGATCCAGGTGCTCAACAACCGGGACGGGGAGGTCTGGATCGACCGGGCGGGGGTCAAGGAGCGCTTCGGGGTCTGGCCGGAGCAGGTGGTGGACGTACTCACCCTCATGGGCGACGCCAGCGACAACGTGAAGGGGGTGGAGGGCATCGGCGAGAAGGGGGCGCGGGAACTCCTGGAGCAGTACGGCACCCTGGACAACCTCCTGGCGCACCGGTCGGAGCTCAAGCGCAAGGCGCACCGGGAGGGGCTGGAGGCGGCCCTGGACCGCCTGCCCCTGGTGCAGCGCCTGGTGACGGTGGTGACCGACCTGGAGCTGCCCCTGGGCCTGGACGACCTGGCCTACCAGGGCGTGGACCCGGCCCAGGCCCGGGCCGCCTTCAAGCTGCAGGGGTTCGAGGCCCTCACCAAGGAATTCACCGCCGTGGGCGCGGCCGCCCCGGTGACCGGGGCGGCGCGGGTGTACCGGGTCGCCGCCGGGACCGCCGACCTGGAGGCGGCGGTGGCCGCATGCCGCGAGGCGGGGAGGTTCGGCCTGGACACCGAGACCACCAGCCTGGACCCCACCCGGGGCCACATCGTCGGCCTGAGCCTGGCCTGGAAGCCCAATGAAGGCCTGTACGTGCCCCTGGCCCACCTGAAGCCGGGCGCCCAGGCGGAGGATGGGGCCCTGCCCGGGCTGCTCCCGGACACCGGGCTGCCCGAGGCGCTCCTGGACCTGCGCGGCGACCCGGCGGCGTTCTTCGACCAGCTGGCGCCGTACCTGGACCCCCGCAACCTCCCCTTCCGGGAGGCGGCGCGCGTGCTGGGCCCCCTGTTCCGGGACCCGGCGGTGGCCAAGGCCGGGCAGAACCTCAAGTACGACCTGCAGGTGCTCAAGCGCCACGGCCTGGAGGTGAAGGGGCTGGGCGGCGACAGCATGGTCCTGAGCTTCCTGATCGAATCCAGGTTGCGCCACAACCTGGACGACCTGGCCTCCCGGCACCTGGACCTGCGCCCCATCCCGTTCGCGGCGGTGGTGGGCAAGGGCAAGGGGCAGAAGCGCTTCGACCAGGCGGACCTCGACCAGGCGGTGCAGTACGCGGCCGAGGACGCGGACCTGGCCCTGCAGTTGTGCCGCGTCCTGGAGCCCCAGCTGGCCGCCCCGGCCCTGCAGGCCCTGTACCGCAGGGTGGACCTGCCCCTGGTGGAAGTGCTGGCGGACCTGGAGCTGAACGGGGTGCGCGTGGACCTGGGCGTGCTCGCCCGGCTGGCGAAGGACATGCGCGTCCAGCGGGACGCCGCCGAGGCCCGGGCCATCCAGCTGGCCGGGGAGCCCTTCAACCTCAACAGCCCCGGGCAGCTGGGGCGGATCCTCTACGAGAAGCTGGGCCTGCCGGTGCTCAAGCGCACCGACAAGACCAAGGCCCCGGCCACCGACGAGGACGTGCTCTCGGACCTGGCCCGGCGGGAGGACGGGGAGATCGCCCAGGTGCTGCTGCGCCACCGGCAGATGCAGAAGCTGCTGGGCACCTACGTGGAGGCCCTGCCGGCGCTGGTGAACCCGGTCACCGGGCGGCTGCACACCCGCCTGCACCAGGCGGCGGTGGCCACCGGGCGCCTGGCGTCCTCGGACCCCAACCTGCAGAACATCCCGGTGCGCACCGAGGAGGGCCGGCTGATCCGCTCGGCCTTCGTGCCCGAGCCCGGGTGGCGGCTGCTGGACGCGGACTACAGCCAGATCGAGCTGCGGGTGGTGGCCTCCCTGGCCCAGGACCCCACGCTGCTGGGGGCGTTCCAGCGCAACGAGGACATCCACCGGCGCACCGCCTCGGAGGTGCTGGGGCTGCCCATGGCCCAGGTGACCCCGGACCAGCGCAGCGCCGCCAAGGCGGTGAACTTCGGGCTCCTGTACGGCCAGGGGGCCTACGCCCTGTCGGCCAGCCTGGGCATCCCATTCCGGGAGGCCAAGCAGTTCATCGAGCGGTACTTCGAGCGCATGCCCAAGGTGGCCGAGTGGATCGAGGGCACCAAGGCCCGGGCCCTGGAGGAAGGCCTGGTGCGCACCCTGTGGGGGCGGGTGCGGCGCATCCCGGACCTGCAGTCCCCCAACCAGGGCCTCAAGGCCCAGGCCCTGCGGGAAGCGGTGAACACGGTGGTGCAGGGCACCGCCGCCGACCTCATGCGCCGGGCCATGGTGCGGTTCCACGCGGCCCTGGACGGCGCCCACCTGCGCGCCCGCCTGCTCCTCCAGGTACACGATGAATTACTAGTTGAAGCCCCCCCGGACGAGGCGGACCGCGTGTCCGCCCTCCTGCGGGACGCCATGGAAGGAGCCGACGACCTGGTGGGCCTGGACGTGCGCCTGGCAGCAGACGTGCGTCCCGGCGCCAACTGGCTGGAATGCAAGTGATATCATCAACTTTCTTGGAGGAAACCGCCATGCCCCGTCCCCCCGTCCTGCCCCTCATCGATTGGAAGACCGTGTTCGCTTCCGGCCTGGACTACGCTGCCTGGATCGCCGCCGGGGAATCCCCGGAGAACCGGGAGAAGATGGAGACCCTGCGCGCCGCCCAGGATCTGGAGCCCCAGGTGGCCGCCCACCTGGGCGCCCTGCCCCGCCCGGTCCACGTGGTGGCCATCGCCGAGGACTGGTGCGGCGACGTGGTGCGGCACGTGCCGGTGCTGCAGCGCCTGGCGGAGGCGGCCCCCAACCTGAAGGTGCGCTACATCTCACGCCAGCAGTGGCCGGACGTGTTCGCGCGCTTCCTCACCAACGGCGGCGAGGCCATCCCCAAGTTCGTCTTCCTGAGCGAGGCCTTCGTGGAGTGCGGCAACTGGGGCCCCATGCCCGCCAACACCCGGGAGCTCATCGCCCGGGGCAAGGCCGCCGGCAACGTCGCCGCCGCCCGCAAGAAGGTGCACACCTATTACGAAGCGGACCCGGACCGGCGCCTGGTGGTGGAGGAACTGCTGCACCTGATCGACACCGCGGTCACCCGGGAACCCTGAAGCCGCGGCCGCCTGGTCACAGCGCCTTGAGCGCCGCCAATTCGTTGGGGGTGCAGTGGCGCCATTGCCCGGGCTTCAGGTACGGGTCGTCCAGGGGTCCGAACTGGATCCGGCGCAGCTTGGCCACCGGGTGCCCCACCGCCGCGAACATGCGGCGGATCTGCTGGTTCTTGCCCTCCACCAGGGTGACCCGCAGCCAGGGGTTCTCGGCCCGCTCCGCCACCTCCACGCCGCAGGGCTTCAGGCGCCGGCCGTCCAGGCGGAAGCCGGCCCGGAACTCGTCCAGGAGCTCGGCCGCGGGCATGCGGTGCACCTTCACCAGGTAGACCTTGGGCACGTGGTTCTCGGGGTCCATGAGCCGCTCCGCCAGCGCCCCGTCGTTGGTGAGCAGCAGCAGGCCCTCTGAATTGAAATCCAGGCGCCCCACCGGGTAGACCCGGGTGGCCACCCCCGGCAGCAGGGCCATGACCGTGGGGCGGCCCTCGTCGTCCTTGACGGTGGTGACGTAGCCCTTGGGCTTGTTCAGCAGCAGGTAGACCAGGGGCTCCCGGGCGATGGGCTGCAGGTCCACGGTGATGGTGTCCCGGTCCGGGTCGGCCCGGGTGCCCAGCTCCGTGACGGTGACCCCGTTCACCTGCACCCGCCCTTCCAGGATGACGGCTTCGCAGGCCCGGCGGGACGCCACGCCGGACGCCGCCAGGATCTTCTGCAGGCGCTCCCCGGTCCGGGCCTGGCCCCGGGGACGGGCACCGGTGGGTGGGTGCTTGTATGGTTTATCGGATGGCTGCCGTCCGGGAGCCGGGACCGGAAGCCCGGGAGTGGGCCGCTTGGTCGTTCCCTTGAACCCCGCCGCCCGGTTCCCGCCCGGGCGCGCCCCCTGGGCGCGCCCTTGGCTTCCTGGAACACCGGTCCTTGACTGCGCTGATCCGGACACCTGCCTGGCCATGGTTCCACCTCCGGCGTCTCCCGACGCGAATCTTTCATTGTGCCACAGGCACGAGCCTTTTCCCGTCTTTGATTTACCAAGTGGGAACTTGTCACATGCCCTCGCCAGGAGCCCTGGGTCCAAGGATTTGCTCAAGCCAATGGCCCCCCTTCGCGGTAGTCTGAAGATTCTTACGGCGTTTTTTCGCGAGGTGTACATGACAAAGACTGGAAGCACCACCACGGTCAAGCACGTCTATTGTTTCGGCGGCGATCGCAATGAAGGCAGCGCCAAGATGCGCAACCTCCTGGGCGGCAAGGGCTGCAACCTGGCCGAGATGGCCGGCCTGCAGATCCCCGTCCCTCCGGGCTTCACCGTCACCACGGAAGTCTGCTCCCTCTACATCAAGGCCGGCCGGCAGCTGTCCCAGGACGTGCAGGACCAGGTGCTGGACGCCCTCAAGTGGCTGGAAGGCAACCGCGGCCGCAAGCTGGGCGATGCCCAGAACCCCCTCCTGGTGTCCGTCCGGTCCGGCGCCCGGGTGTCCATGCCCGGCATGATGGACACGGTCCTGAACCTGGGCCTCAACGACCAGACCGTCGAGGGCCTGGCCAAGGCCGCCAACAACCCCCGCTTCGCCTACGACTCCTATCGCCGGTTCATCATGATGTACTCCGACGTGGTGCTCGGGGTGCACAAGGACCACTTCGAGCACGAGATCGAGCAGCTCAAGGCCAGGACCGGCAAGAAGCTGGACACGGCCATCACCGCCGAGGAGTGGAAGGGGCTGTGCGGCGTGTTCAAGGCCATCGTCCAGAAGGAACTGGGCAGGCCCTTCCCCCAGGATCCCATGGAGCAGTTGTTCGGCGGCATCCGCGCCGTGTTCGACAGCTGGGAGACCGAGCGCGCGGTGATCTACCGGCGCCTGAACAAGATCCCCGACGACTGGGGCACCGCCGTGAACGTGCAGACCATGGTGTTCGGCAACATGGGCGACGACTGCGGCACCGGCGTGGCCTTCACCCGGGACCCGGGCACCGGCGAGGCGTACTTCTACGGCGAGTACCTCATCAACGCCCAGGGCGAGGACGTAGTGGCCGGCGTGCGCACCCCCCAGCCCATCACCCGGCAGCAGGCCGCCGGCACCGGCCTCAAGAGCCTCGAAGAAGCCATGCCCGCGGCCTTCAAGGAGCTGCTGGCCACCTGCAACCGGCTGGAAACGCACTTCACCGACATGCAGGACCTGGAGTTCACCATCGAGCGGGGCAAGCTGTTCATGCTCCAGACCCGCAACGGCAAGCGCACCGCCCTGGCCTCCATCCGCATCGCCATCGACCTGGTGCACGAAGGCCTGATCGACGCCAAGACCGCCCTGACCCGCGTCGACCCGGACAGCCTGAACCAGCTGCTGGCCCCGGTGTTCGACCCCAAGGAGAAGACCTCCTTCAAGAAGGACGGCAAGCTCATGACCAAGGGCCTCAACGCCGGCCCCGGAGCCGCCGCCGGCCGCGTCGCCCTGAGCGCCGAGCAGGCCGAGGAGCTGGCCAAGTCCGGCCCGGTGGTCCTGTGCCGCACCGAGACCTCCCCTGAGGACCTGGCCGGCATGGTCGCCGCCAAGGGCATCCTCACCGCCCGGGGCGGGATGACCTCCCACGCCGCGGTGGTGGCCCGGGGCATGGGCAAGCCGTGCGTCTGCGGCGCCTCCGCCGTGAGCATCGACCTCAAGGCCGGCACCCTCAGCGTCGGCGGCACCACCCTCAAGGCCGGCGTGGACTTCATCTCCATCGACGGCTCCACCGGCGAAGTGTTCGCCGGCAAGCTGAGCGCCCACCCCTCGGAAGTGAACCAGGTGCTGGTGGAGAAGCACCTCAAGGGCGAGGACAGCGAGCTGTTCCAGCGCTTCAAGACCATCATGAACTGGGCCAACGACGTGCGCCGGCTCAAGGTCCGCACCAACGCCGACACCCCCAACGACGCCGCCGTGGCCCGGGCCTTCGGCGCCGAGGGCATCGGCCTGTGCCGCACCGAGCACATGTTCTTCGAGGGCGAGCGCATCATCGCCGTGCGCCAGTTCATCCTGGCCAAGGACCTGGAGGCCCGCAAGGCCGCCCTGGCCAAGCTGCTGCCCATCCAGCGCCAGGACTTCGAGGGCATCTTCACCGCCATGAACGGGCTGCCGGTGACCGTGCGCCTGCTGGATCCCCCCCTCCACGAGTTCGTGCCCCACGACCGGGCCGGCCAGGCCGAGATGGCCAAGGTCATCGGCGTGAGCGCCGAGGAAGTGCAGCACCGGGTGGAGAAGCTCAGCGAGTTCAATCCGATGATGGGCCACCGCGGCTGCCGCCTGGGCATCACCTACCCCGAGCTCATCCGCATGCAGATGCGGGCCATCGCCGAGGCCGCCATCAACGTCGGCAGGAAGGGCGTCCAGGCGGTGCCGGAAGTGATGGTGCCCCTGATCGGCACCCTCAAGGAGCTGTCCTACACCAAGAACGAGATGCTGCAGGAGATCGCGGCGGTCAACCAGGAGCAGGGGACCAGCTTCACCTGCCCCATCGGCACCATGATCGAGATCCCGCGCGCCGCCATCACCGCCGACAAGATCGCCGAGGAGGCCGAGTTCTTCTCCTTCGGCACCAACGACCTGACCCAGATGGGCTTCGGCTTCTCCCGGGACGACTCGGGCTCGTTCCTGCCCGAGTACGTGGCCAAGAAGATCCTCCCCGATGATCCCTTCCAGACCCTGGACCAGGAAGGCATCGGCCAGCTGGTGCAGATCGCCTGCGAAAAGGGCCGCGCCACCCGCCCGAACATCAAGCTGGGCGTGTGCGGCGAGCACGGCGGCGATCCCGCGTCGGTGAAGTTCTTCCACCGCACCGGGCTGGCCTACGTGAGCTGCAGCCCGTACCGGGTGCCCATCGCCATCCTGGCGGCGGCCCAGGCGGTGCTGGAAGAGAAGAAGTAGCCGGCGGCAGCCGGCACGCGCCAAGGCGGGGGCGGCAAGCCCCCGCCTTGCCATTTCAAGCAAATTCCAGAAATGTCACACCCGGGCCCTGGCCGGGCCTTGGCCGGACCGCATAATCCCGATGCTGTCCGGGATCGGGGTTGCACCATGGTCATTCTGGAATTTCGTAGGCTCGAGGCTTTTCAGGACGCCGCCAGCACGCTGGAAGGCATCAAGGTCCCGTTCCATGCGGAAGTGTCGGACGTGGATTTCCGCCCGCACCGGGTCTGGCTGTTCCCGGAAGACTTCCGTTCTCCGGACCAGCAGAAGGCCCTGGCGAGGGTGCGCCTGCTGGAGAAGAAGGACCGGGTGCGGAGCGCCGCCATGGCTTTGCCGAACCTGGCGGATCCCCTGTAGCCTTGCGAAACCTGCGGGAGTTCGCCGGCGGTCAGGGATGCCCGGCCAGGTACCGGGCATAGTCCATGTCCACCCCTTGAATGTGGCTGATGAACACGGCCTGCAGTTGCCCGGGCAGGTGGACCAGCGGAGGGGATTCAGGGGAACTGTAATCGCTCAGCAAGGTGTGGCACCTTTCGATCAGTACTTCGTGCTCGGCCCGGTGAGGAAGCAAATGGGGGTAGCCCCGGCGCTCCATGAGCAGCTCCTCATCACGGAAGTGTTCCAGGGTCATGGTCTCCAGCTGCTTCAGGCGCGCGCCGAGGGTCTCCAGGGGGAAGGGGCCCTCCAGGCTCTCCTGCAGGCGCTGGAGGGCATAGAAGATGCGCACGTGCTGGCTGTCCATCTCGTCCACGCCGATGTGGCACACGGCCTCCACGGAGGGCGGCAGGACGGTCGTTCCGGGCTCGGGGTCCAGGGTCATGAAACTATTGTAAATCCCAATACCTCATCTTGGGAATGCCCGCGTCGTTCATCGGGAGCGGTACGATACAGGCCATGACCACGCGCCCTTCCCTGCTTCTGGCCGCCTTTCCCCCTGAGCTGGCGGGACTGGACGACCATCCTCCCGCCGGATGGCAGGCGGCCTGCACGGGGGTGGGCGCCTTGGCCGCCGCCGTGGCCACCGCCGGCCTGCTGACCCGGTGGATGCCCCGGCGGGTCCTGTTCGTGGGCACCTGCGGCGCCTACGACGACCGCTTCCGCACCGGGGACCGGGTGCGGGCCGCCGAAGCCCTGGCGGTGGCCCTGGATCTTCTGGAGGGCCGGGCCTACCGGCCGGAAGCGGAGACGCACCGGTGGGTGGCCACCTGGGATGGCCCGTGCGGGCCCCTGCCGTTCCAGGCCTGCCCGGTGGCGGTGCCTCCGGGGGTCACCCGCACCCTGGAGGGCGCCCGCATCCTGGCCGCCCTTGCCCCGGTGGAGCACCTGGAGCTCACCGGCGTGTTCGCCGCCTGCCATGGGGCCGGCATCCCCTGCGGCGCGGTCCTGGGCGTGGCCAACCGGGTGGGGCCCGAGGCCCACCGGGAGTGGCGGGCCAACCACCAGCGGGTGAGCCGGGAACTGCGGGACGCCCTGCGGGACCAGGGGGTTCTCTAGATGCGCGTGCTCATCGCAGGTTGCGGATGGCTGGGCGCGGCGGTGGCCGCGCGCCTCCTGGCCAGGGGCGACCAGGTGCTGGGCGTGCGCCGGGATGCGGCCCGGGCCGAGGCCCTGCGCCCCCTGGGGGTGGAGCCTCTGGTCCTGGACCTGGCGGATCCCGCCTCGGCCTCGGCCATCCCGCCGGGGGTGGACGCCATCCTGGCCCTCCAGTCGGCCTCCCGGGACACCGAGGACGCCTACCGCCGGACCTATCTCCAGGCTGGCCAGGTGCTGCTCCAGGCGGCGCGCCGCCTGGGGGTCCGGGCCCTGGTCTACACCGGCTCCACCGGCGTGTTCTCCCACCGGGACGGCTCGGACGTTGAGGAGACCACCCCGCTCCGGCCCGGATCCCCTTCCGCCCAGGCGCTGGCGGACACGGAAGGGCTGTACCTGGACGCGGCCCGGTCCGGCCTTCCGGCCCGGATCCTGCGCCTGTCCGGCCTGTACGGCCCGGGGCGGGCCTGGATGGTGGCGCGCGTGCGCAGCGGCGCCATGGCCCTGGGCCCCGGCGACGAGGCCTGGGTCAACGCCTGCCACCGGGACGACGCGGCGGCGGCGGTGCTGGCGGTCCTGGACCGGGGCCGGGACGGGGCCGTGTACCACGCCACCGACGCCCAGGCCATGCGCCGCCGGGACGTGGTCCAGTGGGTGGCGGCGCGCCTGGGGATCGAACCCGCCCGCTCGGCAACGCCCTGGACCGGCCCCGACCGCCGCATCCGGGGGGAGCGCACCCGGGCGGAGCTGGGCCTCGCCCTGGCCTGGCCGTCCCTGCGGGAGGGCCTGGAACCCCTTCTGGATTGAATCCGGTCATCCACCCGCGAACGGGCATCCCCCGTCACAGGAACCTCCCGTGGCGCAGGGCGGCGCCTCCACGGGCCCCGCAGCCGCGCTGGCCAGGGCCGGAACCGAAAGCTGGCGGCGCATGCCCGCCGGGGCCCCGCAGGCCTGGCAGGCGTGGTGTTCCGGGGCGGAGAGGGGCTCGAGGACTTCCTCGCTCCGGCCGCAGGCTGCACATCGATACTCGTACAAAGGCATGGTTGGCACCCAAGGCTGATGACCCTTTCAAGTGTAGAACGTACCGCGGCTTCCCGGTCGCCCTGGGGACGGCCGGGGCGCTCAGTCGGACCCGCCCCCGGCCCGCAGGAACCACCGGGTCCCATCCCCCGCCTCCACCCGCCATCCTCCTTCCGCCGCCTCCACCCGCACCCCCAGGCGGGTGCCGGTGACGTAGACCCTGGCTCCCCCTGAGCGCAGGGCGGCCATGGCTTCGCCGTGGGGGTGGTCGAAGAGGTTGCGGCGGCCGGCGGAGACCAGCGCCAGGCGCGGGCCCAGGGCCTGCACCCAGGCCGGGCTGGAAGCGCTCCGGCTGCCGTGGTGGCCGGCCTTGAGCAGGCGGGAGCGGGCCCCGGCCCCCGGGTCGCCCAGGGCCAGCAGGTCGCGTTCCTGCACCTCCAGCGCGTCGCCCATCAGCCACAGTTCCCGGTCCCGCCAGCGCACCCGCAGCACCGCCGAGACCATGTTGGGATCCCGCACCGCCAGGGGCTGGGGCGGCCAACGCACCGAGAAGGAGGCCTCGCCGCGCCGCCAGCTGTCCCCGCGCAGCAGGGCCCGGGCCCCCGCCGCCGCCCCGGGCGGTCCGTAGGGCGCCCAGGGGGCGCCCCTGGCCGCCATGGCCGGCAGGGCGGCGGAGGCGGCCGGCCACAGGCGCGCCAGGGTGGCCCAGCCGCCGGCGTGGTCCAGGTGCGGATGGGTGACCACCAGGTGGACCGGTTCCCTGACCCCGCGCCGGCTCAGGACCCGGGCGATGCGGCGGGCGGCCCGGGGGTCCGGGCCGGTGTCCACCAGGGTCGCTGCGCCGCCCGGAACCCGCACCAGCAGGGCATCCCCCTGGCCGATGTCGATGGCCTCCAGGCTGAGCGCCGCCGGGGAGCGCCCGGTGCCTCCGGTGGCCAGCAGGCCCAGGGAGCCGCCGGCCAGGGCCGCGCACAGGCTGCGGGTGCGCCGGAAACGCGCGTGCAGGTGGGCCAGGAGCAGCCAGCCCAGGATCAGGGCCAGCCACGGCCACAGGCGCCCGGTGGCCAGGGGCACGATGCGGGCGAAGCACGGCACCAGGCGGCTGCCGGTCCAGTCCAGCATCCACCCCAGGGCCGGCACCACCCCGGCCGGGGCGGGAACCAGGACCAGGGCCAGGCCGACCGGGGCCAGGAACGCCACCAGGGGCAGCAGCACCAGGTTGGCGGCCACGCCCCACAGGGGCGCGCCCCCGTGCAGGAGGGCCAGCACCGGGAGGGTGGTGAGCCAGGGCCCCAGGACCCGGGCGAAGGGCAGCGCGGCCCGCCCCAGCAGGGGCGAGCACAGCCCGGCCAGGGGTTCCGGGACCCACAGCAGCCCCACCAGGGCCAGCCAGGCCAGCAGGAACCCCGGCTCGCACCCGGCCCCCGGGTGGGCCAGCACCCAGCCGGCCAGGGCCAGGTGCAGGGTGGCCGCCGGCGGCAGTTTCCAGCCGGTGTCCCGGCCCGCGGCCCAGGCGGCGCCCATGAGCAGCCCCCGCCAGACCGGCGCGGAAAACCCCACGACCGCGCAGTAGGCCAGGCCGCCGCCCATCCCCGCCAGGCCCGCCCCCAGGTGGAACAGCCGGCGCCACAGGGCCGCCAGGGCCGCCATCACCAGGGTCACCTGCAGTCCCGACACCACCAGGGTGTGGATGGTGCCGCTCTCGGCGAAGGCGGTGAAGGTTTCGTCCCGCACCGGCGGGATGCCCAGGGTGAGGGCGCCCCACAGGTCCCGGGCGGCGCCGCCCAGGGGCAGGGCGTCGAAGCGCCGCCGCACCGCCAGGGTCAGGGCCAGGCGCGGCCCGGGCCGGGGCGGGCCCAGGGGCTCCAGCAGCCGGGCCGAGCCGAGGTGCGCCCGCCGGGGGGCTCCCTCCCCCAGGGCCCGCCACCGGGGCCGTTCCCCCAGGAAGCCCGGAGCCGGGTCCACGGGCCGCAGGTCCCCCAGGAACGCCACCGGGGTGCCCGGTTCCGGCGGGGGCGCGCCCGCGGCGGGCAAGGTCAAGGGCAGGACCAGGCCCCGCAGGGCCTCCGGCCGGCGGACCCGGACGGCGCCGCGCCGGGCGTCGCCGACGCGGGTCCAGGGGGCGGCCAGGACCCCTTCCACCCGCTGGAACCCCCTCGGCAGGGCCGCCTCCCACCGGGCTTGCCGGCCCAGGGCGCCCAGGGTGCCCCAGGCCAGGGCCAGGGCCAGGGGCAGCCCCGCCCAGCGCCGCCGCAACGCCAGGGGAGCGCTGCCCAGGACGGCGGCCCAGCCCGCCGCCGGGGGGAACGGCCGGCTCCCGTCCCAGGCCTCGGGCACCAGCCACGGCACCGCGCAGGCGGCGGCCAAGGCCCAGGCCAGGGACCAGAAGGACCCACCACCGAGGCGCCGCCAAAGACCTTCCCGGGACAGCATGCCACCCGATCATCCGCACGCGGCCCGGGACCGTCAACCGGACGGAACTCCGCGGAGGCTGACCACGTCATCACTTGGGCCCGCCTGGATGGTACGCAAGTGATGACGTGACAGCTTGCCCAGCCAAACGGTGACTTGGCAGGGCCCATCGGCCACAATGAGGACATGCCCAAGCCCCGCCTGCGCACGCTCGCCCTGACCGTCTTGTTCAGTTCCGGCCTCGCCGCCTGGAGCCCGCAGTTCCATGAAGACCAGACGCTGCTGGCGGTGCGCCTGGCGCCCCGGGGCATGGCGGCGTTCCTCCTGGCCCATGAGGCGGACCTGCGCGCCGGCGCCCGGGGCCAGGGCAACGACCAGGTGCCGGTCGTGGAGGATGTGGAGGACCAGTTCCGCCTGGTCGTCTCCCTCACCGAAGAGGGCGCCCGGCCCGAGCGGCTGGTGCGGGAGCTGGGGACCCTGGCCCACCAGGTGGAGCTGCTCACGGACCCTTCGGCGGTGCGCGGCTCCTCGCCCTTGCGGGAAACCTTCGAAAGCTACGCGGACCAGGAGCGGCCCAAGCTGGTCCTCACCCGGGAGCCCTTCTGGGCGGTGCGGGCGCCCCTGGACCCGCGCCCGCACCTGCTCGCCTGGGCCAGGACCAAGTACGAGCGCCACCAGGCCCTGCTGGGCTGCGTCGACGAGCAGAGCGGGCGCCGGGTGGGCGCCTGGGACGACCTGTCGGTGCCCTTCGCCCAGCTGCAGCTGGCCTACTCCAACGGCGTGAACGCCACGGCCAACCTCTGGATCCAGCTGTACCGCGCGGTGGGGGACATGTGGTCGGGCACGCCGGGCGAATAGCCTGGACTCCGGGTTTTGGGGTATCTTGGCAGACAACTGCGATCGGGAGTACCGCATGGGTTCCTATATGCGCCTGGGTTCATTCCTGTCGGCCGATGAGCTGGCCGAGCTTCCGTACGGGAAGCTTTACCGGGCCTTGACCACGGCGGGACGCAACCTGGACCGGCACCACCTCCTGTTCACCTTCTCGGACGAGCTCCTGAAAGCGGGATTGCCTTCCCGGTGGCCCGACGTCCAGCGCCTGGCGGCGCAGCTGTCCGGCAGCCGGGGCTTCGGAAGCAGCTACCGGCTGGACCCGGGCAGGCCGGCGCACCTCACCTGCGACTACCTGCCGGGGCGGACCCTGGCCCAGGTGCTGGAGAAAGTCAAGGAGGAGCAGGCGCCCCTGGGGGTGGAACACGCGCTGATGGTGCTGCAGGGGCTGGCCCAGGCGGTCATCCAGATGCACGAGAAGGGCTTCCGCCACGGGGCCCTGTCCCCCCACAGCGCCTGGGTGAGCTACGAGGGCGCCGCCCTGATCCTGGACGCGCCGGTGGGGACGGCGCTCCAGGCCATGCTGCCCGGCGCCCCGGCCCTGAAGGCGGCTTTGGAGCCCTACCAGTGCGCGGTGCCGGCGAGCCCGTTCCAGCAGGACCTGTTCGGCCTCGGCGCCATCCTTTTCGAGATGCTCACCCTGGAGCCACCGCCGGGGGCGCCCGGCCTTGCCGCGGCCCTGGACCAGGCCACCCTCAGGGCGGCCCAGGAGGAGGCGGCCCTGCCCGGGGACCTGCTGGAATTCCTGAAGCGCCTCATGATGGTGGGCCAGCCGTTCGCCGGCGCCCCGGAGTTCAGCGGCGCCCTGGAGCGGGTGCTGTACGACGGGGAGTACAGTCCCACCACCTTCAGCACCGCGTTCCTGATGCACACCCTGTTCCGGGACGAGCTGGAGGCCGACGCCATGGCCCTGCAGCGGGACCAGGGCGCGGACTTCGGGCCGTTCCTGCCCCCGGAGGGCGCCGCCCAGGCTCCGGTCCAGCCCGCCAGGAGTTCCAACCGGCCCGTCTACCTGCTCCTGGGGGGCATCGCCGTGGTGGTGGCGGCCGGCTTCGGGTTCATGTACTACCGCATGCGCCAGAGCGAGAAAGCGAGCCTGATGGAGGTGCGGAGCACCCAGGCCAGGCTGGCGGCGATCCAGCGCGACAAGGAGGCCGCCGAGGCCAAGCTGGCGGACATCGCCAAGCAGGAGGAAGCCCAGAAGACCCTGGAAGAGCTGTTCGGCAAGCAGGCGGAGGAAGCCGCCACCCAGGAAGCCCGGGAAGCCGCCAGGCGCGACCTGGAAGCCGCCAGGCGCAAGCGCGGCGAACTGGCCCGCCAGAAGGCGGAGGCCCTGAAGAAGCTGGGCCAGCCGGGCGCCGGGGGCCAGGAGACCCCGCCCGCGGGCACCCAGGTGACCAGCCCGCCAACGCCGGCAAGCCCCGTCAAGCAGACGCCGTAGCAGGACTGGTCACCCCAGGCGCAAGGGCTCGTCGTCGTCGTCCTCCACGATCTGGATGCGGTCCCCCGCGCCCAGGGGCACGGCGTCCTCGAACATGTTGTGCAGCTTGGGCTGGTACCGGTCCGGATCGACCAGGCGCGGATCCTCTCCCAGCTCCACCCCGGTGCGCTCCAGTTCCTCCGGCGCCACCTCCCGGCCCAGGATGGCGGCCAGGAGCTTGCGGGGGTTGGTGGCCCCGCCGGCGGCGAGGGGCGTCTGGAAATGCAGGCTGGAACCATCCCAGCGGCACGCTTCCACCAGGGGCCGGATGTCCAGGACCTTGGCGCCTTTCAGCCCTTCGATCTTGCCGGTCTTCTCCAGCTCGAAGCGCTCGCTGGCCAGGAAGGCGTCCAGGCGCGCCCGGGCCCCTTCCACCCAGGCCTCCGGGCAGGCCCAGCGCCAGTGGGCCCGCCGGCACAGCTCCGCCGCCGGCGAAGCGTGGTTGGGCAGCTGCTGGCACTGGCGGATGCGCAGCCCCGGGGCGGCGTGGGCGTTGATGGCGGCCACCAGGTCCGGCGCCGGCAGGCCGGCCCCCTGGGCCAGGATCGCGTCGGCCCATTCCCAGTCGCCCGGCACCATGGGCGGCAGCGGATGGGCCAGGTGGATGGCCGGGCGCAGGGCCTTCTCCAGCCCCACCGCCAGAGGCACGCCCGCGTCCAGCAGGGCCCACGCCAGGAGGGAGATGACCCCCGCGGGATTCTGCCGGCACGCCGGGGCCCGCAAGGCGAAGGCCAGGCGCAGGGTGGCGCGGTCGGGATCGGTCTGCCACACGTTCATGCGCCGGACCCGGTCCTGCTCCAGCAGCGCTTTCATCCGGCCCGGCCATGGGCCCCAGCGCGCCGGATCGGGCCGGGCCAGGCGCAGCAGGAGCCAGGCCTGCTCCAGGCGCCGTTCCCGGTCCAGGGCATGCAGGAGTTCCTCCATGCGCTCCGGTTCGGGCGCCCCGGCGGCCACCAGGCGCCGCATGGCCTGGAACGCTGGAGAGACCTGGAGAGGTACGAGGTTCGGGGTGGCCATAGAGAATCAGTCTACCTGTCCAGGGGCGGGAGACGCGAGGTCGCCGCCCGCCCGCAGGGTTTTCCGCGAGGTCTGCTGATTTCCCTGTGGGGAAGGGGGAAGAACCTATGAGAATCAGGTCTTCGAAGGGTTGCTGCATTCCCAGTGCAGGAGGCATCCCGCTCCGGCATACCGCCTTTTTTCCCAATGGTAGCGCGCGTCTCCGGGGCAGCGGCCGTTCTCTGGCCCGCGCCTTTTTTCAACCTTCACACAAATGTTTCAAGGTCGTTACCGGGCCACCGAGTCATCGAGCCAGCATCGGAACGGCCTTTCCCGCCGTTCCGGCGCCGGGGGCAAGAACCCCGTCAGCCGTGCATCTTCTGGGACAGGTAGCGGCTGACTTCCCGGCGCAGAATTTCGGCTACGCCCCGGTCTTTCTCCAGGTATTTCAAATCCTGGTCGATGAGGCGCTTGAAGAATTTCAGGGCCAGGGGCAGGGGCGTCTTGGGGTTCAGCACCGCCGCCTTGACGATGGGGTACTTTTTCATCCAGTCCCGGTTGGAGGTGATGATCCGCATCACTTCCTCGTTGATGGTGCGCATCTGGGCGATGACGGCCACCTCGCCCTCGGTGACCCGCGCGTTGCGCACCACGTTCACCTGGATCAGCCGGTTGGGTTCCCGGACCAGCAACGTCCGCTCCTCCTTGCCGCCCTTGAGCGCCAGGATGATCTTCTGGTTGGTCTGCAGCTTGTGGACGCGCTGGGCCAGGCGCTGGGGGATGTCCTCGCCGGTCTCCTGGGCCACCAGGCGCCGCACGGTTTCGACGCTGAAGGGTTCCAGGCCGGGCTCCTCATCCGGCTGCGCCTTGGGCAGGGGCAGTTCGGACCAGGCCCGGTCCAGGCGCCCCGCTTCCACCTCGTCGATGATCTCCAGACGCTCCTGGGCCACTTCGTGGGGAATGAGGCGCAGCACATCCCGGCGGAACTCGTTCACCCGGCGCTTGACGCTGTACTCGGCCTCCGGGTGGCACTCCAGCAGGTCCAGGATCACCGGCCGCTGCAGCCAGAACACCTGGTTGTTCAAGGGAATCTCCAGCACCGGGCCGGGCAGGCTGGGCACCGCGCGCTCCACCCACTCGGCGGTGAGGCTCTCGTGCAGCAGCGCCGTCTCCAGGAGGTCCGGCTCCTTGCGGTAGATCAGGATCAGGCCCAGGGGGTCCGGCGGCCGCACCGGCCCCAGGATGGCGTTGGCCAGGAAGCTCTCGGGAGTGCCCATCAAGGTCTCCAGGGCCCTGGTGGCGTAGGCAGTGTCCTTGAACACGGCGTGGGCCAGGCCCTGGAGCAGGTCCAGGGGCGGCACCGGCAGGCTTCCCGACACCAGGGTCCCGGCAAGGGTTTCCGGCAGCTGGCCGTCGATGAACTTCTGCACGATGGGATGCACGGCTATTCCCCTTTGGATGCGTACGGGCCGGTCTCGGGCGGGCTCGGGTCGGATTCCGGCGGGCTGGGCGGGTTCCGGGGCGACGTGTCCTCGGGCACCAGGTACTCTCCGGCGGGCCCGAACTGGCCCATCCAGGGCTCGCCCACGGTGCGCGCCAGGCGGATGCGGCGGCCCGCCACTTCCAGGGCCACCACTCCGGCATTGTCCAGGGCGATGGTGAAGGGCCCTCGCATGCGCAGCTGCCAGGGTTCCGAGACCTGCAGGGTGCGCATCTGGGCCGGGACGACGGCGCGGGGGTCCTGGGACAGGCCCTGGATGGTGGCCTGGCAGGTATCCAGGGCGCGCAGGACGATGAGCACGCCCTCGGCGTTCACGGGCACTTCGGGCAGCACTTCGCCCACCACCGGGTACGAGCCGGTCAAGGGCTTGGGCACCCACGCCGCGGGCGTGTTGACCACCGCCCGCACCGCTTCCGCCCGGGGCGCGCGCTTGAGGCTGGGGCCCGGCACCACCAGCCACGCCAGCACCCCCAGGGAGCCTATCGCGATGGCGCTCACCAGGATCCGCTCCAGCGCTTCCCGGCGCGGGTCCGGGGAATCCTGCTCCGGGGCCCCGGGCAACCGGTTCCACTGCTCGGTGAAGGTGGCCAGGTCCACGCCCAGGCGTTCGGCGATCTGCCTCACGTGAGGGCGTTCGCGCCCCGGCGGCAGGCGGTCCCAGGCCTCCGCCTCCACCGCCTCCAGGATCGGCACGCCCAGGTTCAGCTCATGGGCCAGCACGAACAGCGACAGCCCCTGGGCGATGCGCGTCTGGCGCAGCACGGGACCGATGCCCCGGGGCACCGGCGACAGGGCCCCGGCCTCCGGCGGATCGCCGGCGCCGGGTCGGGACGGCTCCTGGTACTCCATGATCCAATCTTACTTCCAAACAACCGGGGCTCCTGGCTACCCTTTCCAGCCCACCGGCACTTCCCCCAGCAGCCGGGACAACTGCTCCCGGCGGTCGTCCCGGTTCAGGCGCCGGCCGTCCATGGTGCCCCGGTGGGCCATCACGTCGCCCAGGGTCGCCTGCAGGTCGTCGGGGGTGACGAAATCCCGCTGCTCCAGCCAGGCTTCGGCCTTGGCCAGGGCCAGCCAGTGCCCCGCGGCGCGGGTGGAGCAGAACCCCTTGTCCTTGCGGATCCGCGCCACCATGCGCTCCAGGTAGCCCAAGGCGGCGTCCGACAGGTGCACCCGGTGCACCAGGGCCCGCACCTGGCGCCAGCCGGCCAGGTCCATGGCCGGCTCCAGGGACTCCAGCCGCTCGGCCCCCGCCTCCCCGCGCAGCACCATGCGTTCGGCGGCGGGGTCCGGGTAGCCCATGTGCAGCACGCAGGCGAACCGGTCGATCTGGCTCTCGGGCAGGGGGAAGGTGCCGGCGTGGTCCAGGGGGTTCTGGGTGGCGATGGCGAAGAAGGGATCCGGCAGAAGGTAGCTGACCCGGTCCAGGGTCACCTGGCCTTCCACCATCACCTCCATGAGGGCGCTCTGGGTCTTGGGCCCGATGCGGTTCAGCTCATCCAGGAGCAGCACGTTGGCGAACACCGGCCCCTGCTGGAACCGGAACGCCTGCTGGGCCGCGTCCCACAGGTGGATGCCCAGCAGGTCCGAGGGCAGCAGGTCGTTGGTGCCCTGGACCCGCTGGTAGCTGCCCCCCAGGATGCGGCTGAGGCCCTTGGCCAGGGTGGTCTTGCCCACCCCGGGCAAGTCCTCGATGAGCAGGTGCCCGCCGCCCAGCATCACCGCCAGGGCCCGGCGCACCGCCGGATCCTTGCCCACCACCACTCCGCACAGGGCCTGCAGGCCGGCCCGCACGGCCTCCCGCAGAGGGTGCGCGGCGGCGGGAGTCGGGACCGGGTCCGTGGACATCCTAGTCATCCTCCAAGGAAATGCCGTGCTCCCGCAAGGCTCCGGCGAAGCGCCGCAGGGTCAGGCCCAGGGCCTCGGCCACCTGGGCCGGGTGCTGGCTCCAGCCGGCCACGGCCTTGCGCAGCAGCGCCCCTTCCGCCAGCTGCTCCACCGCCTCGAGCATGTCCGCCAGGGTGCCCGGCTCCGGCCAGGGCAGGACCAGGGCCTCCCCCGCCCCGGGGCCGGGGCCCATGGGCAGGGGCGCCAGGAGGGGCCCGGCGGTGGCCTGCCAGGCGGTGGCCACGGCCCAGGCCAGCTGGCCCAGGTTCCCGGGCCAGGAAGCCTGGAGCAGGTCCTTCTCCAGGCCCCGCGCCAGCATGGGCACCGGCCGCCCGTCCTGGCGCACCCGGGCGTCCAGGAAGCACCGGAACATGGGCAGGATGTCCTCCCGGCGCTCCCGCAGGGGCGGCAGGGTGAAGGTGACCACGCCCAGGCCCAGGCGCGCCGGCTCCGGCAGCGCCGCCAGGTCCCGGCACCCGCCGATCCAGCGGATGCCCTGCCCCAGGGGCCCTTCCATGGCCCGCGCCAGGTCCCGCCCGCCCTCGGCCGTGATCTCGTCCAGGTCCGAGACGTAGATGCTGCCGCCCTGGAGCAGGGCCAGCAGGCGCGGCTCGGGGCCCGCTGGCGGCAGGCTGGGCGCGGACCGGCACAAAAAGGGCGCCTGGGGGTGGCGCAGCGCGTGCAGGCGCCGGGCGGCTCGGCCCTTGCCGGTGCCGGGCTCGCCCTGGAACAGCACCGGCAGGGCGGTGTCCGCCACCCGGGCCAGGCCCTGGTCCAGGGCGCGCATGGCGGGCGAATGGGCGATCCAGGGCTCCCGCGGGTCCGGGGGCGGCGCCTCGGCCAGGGCCCGGCAACGCTCCAGCACCGCGGCGAACTGGTCCAGGTCGAAGGGCTTGGGCAGGAAATCGTCGGCCCCCCAGCGCATGGCTTCCACGACGTCCCGGGGTTCGCCGAAGGCCGACATGAGCACGGCCCGCAGGGCCGGATGGCGGCGCTTGGCGGCCTTCAGCAGATCGAGCCCGGACTTGCCGGGCAGGCGCAGGTCCGTGACCAGGACTTCGAACGGGGCCGCGTCCAGGGCTTCCAGGGCCCGGGCCGGGTCGCCCACCGCCGTGACCTCCCAGGCCCCGCCCAGGGCCTGGACCAGCAGGCGCCGGAAACTGTCCTTGTCCTCCACCAGCAGAAGGCGCATGAGCCTATTATCCTCCGCATTCCCGGATGAACACGGCGGATTGGGCCGCCGCCTGGCCCTCGAACAGGACCCGGCCCGGCACCAGGCGGCGGCCCCCCTCCCGGGCCCAGGCGGCGAAGGCGGTGTCCTCCTTGTAGATCCACTCCACCCCCCAGCGGGCGGTGGGCTCCGCCGCCGCCAGCAGGTCCGGGAACGGCACCGGGTCCCCCGGCTCCATGCCCAGGCCGGTGGTCTGGACCACCCCCACCGGGGCCCAGGCCCGCACGGCGGGCGGTTCCTGGGGCGCCCGGCGGGAAGCCCGCAGGCAGGGCCGGCCCAGGCGCTCCAGCACCCGCCGGCTGGTCTCCGCCACGCCGCCGTCCCCCAGCAGGAGCACCGGGCCCGGCTCCAGGCCCGCCAGCGCCCCCTCCAGGGCCACCGCGTCGGTGTTGGCCCCCTGCCAGGCGCAACCGCCCCGGCGCCGCGACAGGGTGTTCAGGGGACTTTCCAGGCCCAGCAGGACCGGCACGGTCTCCTTCAAGGGGGTGGTGAGGCTCGCCCCCAGGATCTCCAGGGCTTCCAGGGCGGCCACCGCCTCGGGGGCCGAGCCGCATTCCAGGGGCAAATACAGCAGGTCCTTGAAGGCCCGCTGGAAGCGCGGGTTGTGGTAGTCGGGCCCCAGGGAATGCAGCACCGGCATGCCCAGCACCCCGCACAGGCCGCAGCCGGGATGGAGCTTGTGGCAGCGCCAGCCCATGAGGCGGGCCAGGGGCAGCAGGCCGGGGGCGGCCGGACCGGCCCCGTCGGGGGCCGCGCAGGTGAAGGACCCGCCCCAGGCGGCCTGCAGGCACCGCCCGGCGATGCCCTTGGTCCCCATGAGGAAGGCCGACAGGCGCACGCCCCGGTCCCGGGCCCAGGCCAGGGGTCCCTTGAGCCGGGCGTTGTCCGCCAGGGTGGCGGCATGGCCCACCCACTGGTACGCGTCCCCCCGGGGCAGGTCCGCCAGGCGCCGGTCCAGGTCGAACACCCCGGGCGGCACGTGCGCCGAGCGCAGCAGGCGCACATGGGTGAGGCATTCGCCCAGGGCCGGCGGCACCGGCAGGTCCCAGTCCAGGTCCACCCAGGCCGGGCGGGCCCGGGCGGCCTGCGCCAGGCGCTCCAGGCGCGCCGCCTCGCCGTCCTCCCAGGCCCCCCCCGCCCCGGCCCGGCGGCAGGTCACCAGGCAGCGGCGGCCCAGGGCCCGCACCATCCCTTCCGGATCCTCCCCGGGGAACAGGTCCAGGCGCACGTCGGCCATGGCCTCGGGGGGCAGCGCCCGGGCGCAGGCCAGGGCCTCCTCCCAGGTGGCGTGGGTGAGGGGCACGAAATAGAACGGATGGGGTTCCATCACGAATCGTGCTCCGCGCGTTTGGCGGCCTGCCAGGCGGACTCCATCCCCTCCAGGTCCACCTGGTCCCAGCCGCCCTGGGCCTGGGCGTAGGCCTCCACCTGCCGGAACCGGTCCCGGAACCGGGCCAGCTGCCGGCGCAGCGCCCGGTCCGGATCGACGCCTTTGTACCGGGCCCACTGGACCAGGCTGAACAGCACGTCGCCGAACTCCGCCTCCACCCGGTCCAGGTCGGATTCCGCCTGCAGTTCCGCCACCTCCTCCCGCACCTTGTCCAGCACCCCGTCCAGGTCCGGCCATTCGAAACCCACCTTGGCGCAGCGCCGGCCCACCTCCAGGGCGGCGTCCACCGGGGACAGGCTGTGGGGGATCCCGTCCATCAGCCCTGGGGCCGGCCCGGTGCCCCGGGCCGCCTGCTCGTCCTGCTTGATGGCGGCCCAGTTCACCAGCACCTCCTCGGCGCCCGCCACGGACGTCTCCCCGAACACGTGGGGATGGCGGCGCACCAGCTTCTCCACCACCATGGCCTCCACGTCGTGCAGGTCCCAGGCGCCCCGGTCCCGGGCCAGCTGGGCGTGGAACGCCACCTGCAGCCACAGGTCACCCAGCTCCTCGCACAGGTGGCGCTCCCGCTCCGGGTCTCCGGGCACGTGGTCGGCCAGGGCGTCCAGCACTTCCCCGGCTTCCTCGCGCAGGTAGCGGGCCAGGGTCTGGTGGGTCTGCTTCAGGTCCCAGGGACAGCCGCTCCCGGGGGTGAGGAGGGCGGACATGACGGCGCGGAGGGTGCTCGGAGTCATGGGTCAAGTGTAACCGGGCCCCTTGACCCGGAGGCTGCGGGCCGGATAATCAGTTCATTCAATAATCGATGTGTTGTGGTTCCCCTCTCCGGAAGGAGGCGCGGATGCAGATCCTGGTGCTTGGCATCGGCATGCAGGGCAAGGCCGCCCTGCACGACCTGGCCCGCAGTCCGCGGGTGCAGTCCGTCACCGCCGCGGACGCGGATTTCCAGGGCCTGCAGGCCTATTGCGCCCAGCACCCCTGGGCCGCGCGGGTGCGCTGCGAGCCCGTGGACGCCTCCCTGCCGGAGACCGTGGAGCGGCTCCTGCGCGCCGGCCCGGACGTGGTCATCGACCTGCTCCCGCCCCGCTTCTGCCCGGACATCGCGGCGCTGGGGGTGAAGCACCGGGTCCACGTGGTGAACACCTTCTACCCGGACGACCGGATCCGTGCCCTGGCCCTGGAAGCCGCCCAGGCCGGGGTGGCCATCCTGCCGGAATTCGGCATGGACCCGGGCATCGACCTGGTGTTCCTGGGCCACACGGTGCGGGCCCTGGACCGGGTGGAGGAGGTGTGGAGCTACGGCGCCGGCTTCCCGGAGCCGGCCGCGTCGGGCAACCCCCTGCGCTACAAGGTCACCTGGACCTTCGAGGGGGTCCTCAAGTCGTACCTGCGGGCCGGGCGGGTGATCCGGGGCGGCCGGGTGGTGGAGATCCCCGAGCGGGAGATGTTCAGTCCCGAGCACCTCCATGACCTGGAGCTGGAAGGCCTGGGCCGCCTGGAGGCGTTCCCCAACGGCGACGCCCTCAAGTACGCGGACCTCCTGGAGCTGGACCGGGGCGCCCTGCGCCAGATGGGCCGCTACGTGCTGCGCTGGCCCGGCCACAGCGCCTTCTGGAAGACCCTGGTGGACCTGCGCCTCCTGGACGAGGGCAGCGTCCTGGTGGACGGCCACCCGGTGGACCGGCGCCGGTTCCTGTGCGCCAGCCTGGAGCCCCAACTGCAGTACGGCCCCGGGGAGCGGGACGTGGCCGTGCTGCGGGTGGAGGCCCGGGGCCTCAAGGACGGCCGGCGCACCCGGGTGCTCACCCAGTGCGTGGACTACCGGGACCTGGACTCCGGCTTCACCGCCATGTCCCGCACCGTGGGCTACACCGCCAGCATCGGCGCCCAGCTCATCGCCGGCGGCGAGCTGGCCCGCAGGGGCCTGCTGTCCCCGGTGCGGGACGTGCCCTTCGAGATCCTGGCCCGGGAGATGCGCAAGCGGGGCATGCAGGTGGCGTCCACCGCCGGGCCGTGGCTTTGAGGCGGTGAACTCCCGTTCGTGCGGAATGGGTGATGGATCGTTGTGCTAGCCTTTTTGGCGCAAAAAGAAATAAAATGCACAAACGGGAGGCAGGCCATGGCGATCGGACGCCCCAGGACCTTCACCGGGCCGACCACCAAGGTGTCGGTGGTCATCCCCACCGACGCGGCCAAGATGCTGCGGGTCATGGCCGCCGAGCAGGGGCTGACGGTGGCCATGCTGGTGGACGACTGGGTCCGCCGGACCCGGCTGCAGGAGGCCATGAACCGGGTGCGCAAGGCCGTGAAAGACGGCCAGAATCCTTAGCAACAATAAACTTCCTGGAGGTCACTGCCATGGACCGAGTCACCGGGCGGGCTTTCGCCACTCGTTCGGAAGTCGCCGCGCAGCATGGCATGGCCTGCACCAGCCAGCCCCTGGCCACCCAGGTGGCCCTGGACCTCCTGAAGCAGGGGGGGTCGGCCGTGGACGCGGCCATCGCCGCCAATGCGGCCCTGGGGCTCATGGAACCCACGGGCGCCGGGCTGGGGGGCGACCTGTTCGCCCTGGTGTGGGACCCCAAGGCCAGTCGGCTGCACGGGCTCAACGCCAGTGGCCGGTCGCCCAGGTCGTTGACCCTTGAGCACTTCCAGAAACTGGGGGTCCAGCGCATCCCCCCCAGGGGTCCGCTGCCGGTGTCCGTCCCCGGTGCGGCGGACGGCTGGTTCGAGCTTCACGCCAGGTTCGGCAGGCTGCCCATGGCGTCCGTGCTGGCCCCGGTCATCCGCTACGCCGACGAAGGGTTCCCAGTCTCGGAGGTCATCGCCTGGGGCATGGCCAAGGACATGGCCGTCCTGGGCGAATATCCCGGCTTCCTGGAAACCTTCTCCGTGGACGGCGCCCGGGCGCCGCGGGCCGGAGAGGTCTGGCGCAACCCCAGGCTGGCCAGGACCCTCGGCCTCCTGGCCGAGGAGGGGCGGGACGCCTTCTACCAGGGCCCGATCGCCCGGGAGATCGACGCCTACATGAAAGCCCAGGGCGGGTTCCTCAGCTTCGAGGACCTCGCCTCCCACCATGGCGAGTGGGTCGACCCCGTGAGCGTGGGCTACCGCGGCTACGACGTGTGGGAACTCCCCGGCAACGGCCAGGGCATCGCGGCCCTGCAGATGCTCAACATCCTGGAAGGCTACGATTTCTCCCGGATCCCCTTCGGCAGCCCGCGCCACGTGCACCTGTTCACCGAGGCCAAGAAGCTGGTGTTCGAGGACCGGGCGAAGTTCTACGGGGACCCCGCCTTCGCCCGGGTGCCCGTGCGGGGCCTGCTGGCCAAGGCCTACGCCGCGCGCCGGCGCGCCCTCATCGACGAGGACCGGGCCTCCCGGCGCCTGGAGGCAGGCCATCCCGCCCTGGAGGACGGCGACACCATCTACCTCACGGCGGCCGACCAGGACGGCATGATGGTGAGCCTGATCCAGAGCAATTTCCGGGGCATGGGCAGCGGCATGACCCCGGCCCTGGGCTTCTGCCTCCAGGACCGGGGCGAGCTGTTCAGCCTCGAGGCGGGCCAGGCCAACACCTACGCACCGGGAAAGCGCCCCTTCCACACCATCATTCCCGGCTTCATCACCAGGGGAGGCGAGCCCTTCCTGAGCTTCGGGGTCATGGGCGGAGCGTTCCAGCCCCTGGGCCACGTGCAGATCGTCATGAACATCGTCGATTTCGGCATGGGCATCCAGGAAGCCGGCGATGCCCCCCGCATGGCCCACACAGGTTCTCCGGAGCCCACCGGCGCGAAGGGCGCCCTTCCGGGCACGATCCAGCTGGAAAGCGGGTTCCCGTACGAAACCGTGCGGGAGCTGATGAACATGGGTCACGAGGTGGGCTGGTCCCTGGCCAACTACGGCGGGTACCAGGGCATCCGGTGGGATCCGGCGCAGAAGGTGTTCTTCGGTGCGAGCGAGAGCCGCAAGGACGGCCAGGCGGCGGGATACTGAACGGGCGCGCCCCCCCTGGCGGACGAGTTTGGCGGCCATTGCCGCATTCTCGTCCGCCCATGCCCTTGTGGGCGCCCGGCGGGCGTCGCACCTTGGCACCGGAGGTTGCCGATGGTGCGCCGGTTCATCGGGTTCCGCCCTGGTCCGACCCTGGTGGCGGCCCTGCTCGTGCCGGGCCTGACCCTCGGCCAGGGCCCCGCCCTGGCCGCGAGCGCCGTCGCCAGATCCGCCGGCGAGGAGGAGTACCAGGTCCTGCGCGCCTACCTGGGCAGCCCCGCCGCGGAGAAGGTCGATTTCTCGTTGTTCGAGAAGATCGGCATCTTCTTCATCTACAACGTGGATCCCCAGGACCCTGGGAACATCTCCGGATTCTTCAAGCAGTTCGCCGGCACCACCCTGGATCCGGCGCTGGTGCGGCAGTTCGTGGCCGTCAACCGCTTCCCGGTGCCCGTCGACCGCCGGCGTTTCCCGCGGGAGTTCAAGTACAGCCCCCAGTACCTCCGCAAGGACGTCTATTCCCTCAGCCGGGTCGGGTTCAACGCCCGGCGGGACGAAGCGCTGATGTACGCGTCCTTCTCGTCCCTGCTGGAGGACGGCCACGGCGCCCTGGTCCTGCTGAAGAAGACCGGCGGCGCCTGGACGGTGGAAAAGTCCGCGGCGGTATGGATCTTCGGGGCGGCCGTCCACCCCTTCACGCCGGTCGGGAAAGTCCCCTGACGCCACCCCCGGGGCCATCCCCGGCGGGGGCAGGCGGCGGGTTGCCGGTCAAACCGCCGAATACCCGGCGTCCACGTAGTGCATCGCCCCGGTGATGTAGCTGGCCTCATCGCTGCACAGGAACCGCACCATCCGGGCGATCTCCACCGGCTGGGCGAGGCGCCCCATGGGCACCACCCGCTCGCCCATCTCCCGGGCCTGCTCGTCGGTCAAAGGGACCGCCCGGCCGGCAGCGCGCAGCATCGGCGTGTCCACCTCGCCGGGGCAGACGGCGTTGACGCGGATGCCGTCGCGGGCGTGTTCGATGGCGAAGGTGCGGGTGATCTGATGGACGGCGCCCTTGCTGGCGGCGTAGGCCAGGGCGCCCTTCCCGCCCAGCTCGCCCCAGATGCTGCCGAAATTGACGATGGCGCCCCGTCCCCCGCTGGCGTCCGCCGCCTGGGCCTTCATCTGGCGGATGGCCGCCCGGCACATGTAGAACACCCCGCTGACGTTGACATCGAGGGTGCGCCGCCAGTCCTCGTCCGAGGTGTCCAGCCCCGTCGCGCGCAGGATGATGCCGGCGGCGTTGACGAGGCCATCCAGGCGCCCGGCGGCCGCGGCGCGGGCGACGGCGTCGTCGCAGAACCCGGACTGGCTGACGTCCCCGATGATGGCTTCGCAGCCCAGATCGGCGGCCGTCCGGCCGGCGAGGTCCGCATCGCGATCGACGATGAGCACCCGGGCGCCGGCCTGCGCGAACAGGCTCGCCGTCGCGGCGCCCATCCCGCTCGCTCCGCCCGTGACCAGGATCGTTTTCCCGCGGAATCCCTGCGACATGGGGGGAGTGTAGCAGGACTGCGAAGGTCCAGGACCAGGCCTTGCGCACCAGGGCGACCAGGAGGTCCAGGACCGTCCAGCCGGTGGCCCCGGAAGCGCTTGGGGGCGATTTGCCGCGAGGCCCGCGTCAGGCGCCCGAATAGCCTGGTCCAGAACACCGGCAGGAAAACATCCGGCGGTTGGTGGTTTTGGCGTAACACCCAACGTCGCCGGCGGCGGGGCCCTGTTCGCCGCCATCTGCGAGGCGCAGAAACCGGAGTTCAAGGAGGCCCTGTCCCCCCAGTTCCAGGTGGGCAGAAGGAGCCTCCAGGTGACCCCCCTCCACTCGTAGGTCTCCCGGCGGTTCCGGCCCTTGCGTGTCCATGCGCGACCGGATCGTGCCTGGACCTCCTCCAGCCAGTTCCACCGCACAGGGGCAGGGTTCCCCTTCACCAGAAAACCCACCCTCTCCGCCTGGGCCATGGCGTAGTTCTCGGCGGCATCAAAGGCCGAATCCAGCCTGAACAGGATCGAGGATACGCCCAGGCCGCGGAGATCCTGGACCGCTGCCCGCAGCAATGCTGTGGCCCCTTTCTGGCCGTGCTGCTTGCCGGGGCGGAATTCCTCGCGGAGGCACCACCCCTCGACCCCCGCGAACACGAACATCGGCGCGAACCCAAAGACATTCGGCATGTAGGTCCGGCTCACACCCTCCTTCTTGGCCTTGCTGTTGTCCTGGGGTGTGGTGTCCCCGTCCAGGCAGACGGGCCCGGTGCTGCACGGCGTGATGGCTGCTCCCGACCTATTGGCCGGGGAATTTCTGCCAGGTCGCCGCAAAGCCAATAATCAAGCCAAGGGACCATGGTCATCGCAATGGTTGCCGTGCGGGTGGTGAAGGTGGCCATCGACCAGAAAGTCCGTGTGATTGCCATGCGGAACCGACTCGTGGCCGCAGCCGGGACCATGCTGATAAGGGTGGTGTCAAGACTGGGCGACAACTTGTCGGACAGGCCGGAGGTATATGTCACCAGAACTCCCAGGGCGGTGACGCCGGTTTGGCCACTGGAAATAGCCCCCAGACGGGAGGCTAAAATTTTTATAAATAGAAATGATTTTCAATCAGCACTATTTTCAAGATAGAATTAATTTTCAACTGAAAAATTCCAGAAAGGGCCACCGTGAGCATATTCGATTTCAAAGGAATGATTTGCTTCATCGGTGCCGGCTCGTTGGTGGCAGCCGCCCCCGCCATTCCCAGCGGTCCCGTTTCGGGCCAAGTCGTGGATGACCAGGGCAAGCCCGTAACCGGGGCTATCCTGGTTCTGGAGTGCCAGGCCTCCGGCTTTCACAAGCGCCTGAAATCCGACGGCCGTGGCGGGTTCACCTTCGGCGGCCTGCCCGCCAACGACTACCGCCTCACGGTCCGGGCGCCTGGTTTCAGCACGGCTTATCGGGACCTGCCGGTGCGTTCCGGCCAGCCCCTTGAGGTCAGCATCGCCCTGGAACTCGCTTCGGCAACGGTAATGGTGGAAAGCAATCCCCGCGCTGCGACGGAACCGGGCGCCTTGCGTCAGGATGTCGTCAAGACTGAATCCATCCCAGCGGAAGAAATGCAGAAAACCGGTGCAACCAGCCTAACCGAGGCGCTGACCCATCGCCCCGGCGTCGACGTGCAAGTGGAGTGCTCCGTCTGCAATCTCCGGAGCATCACCCTGGACAACCTGCCCGGTCGCTACACCACCCTGACCCTCGATGGCATTCCGATCTTTTCTCCGGTGTCCAACGCCTATGGCCTGGATTTGCTCGGCGTGAACGGCCTGGAGCGGATCGACATTGCCCGCGGAGCGGGCACCAGTCTGGCGACCCCGGAGTCCCTCGCCGGCACCGTCAACCTGGTTTCCCGAACGCCCACCACGGATTCCTTGGAAGGGGATGTCAGCAGGGGTGATTTCAACTACCAGCGCGAGACGGTCTACGGGGCGAAGGTATTCGACTGGGGCGCCATCTCCGCCAACGGCACCCATCAGCGGCACGACAGCGTGGACGGCATCGGCGACGGCATTTCCCAGTTCACGGGCTACGACCGCTACATGGGAGGCCTTGGCCTGTTCTTGAATGACCTGGGCGGCTTCAAGGTCAAGGCCCGGTTCGACCGTATTCAAGACAAGCGCATGGGCGGCCCGCTGGGCGACGACTACGACGGCGTGCTGGCCAGCACCACCGGGAACCCCTTCAACTTCAGCGCCGGCCCGAACGGCTCTCCCAGCCCGAACAGTTGGATCAATCCATCGACCGGCACCCTGGTGGCGCCCTATGACCAAGGTGCGGCGGGATTGGCCGAGATCATATTCACCTCCCGCGATCAGTTCGTTTCCACCGCGGAGCGCCAATTCGGCGACACCAGACTGCACCTCGGCCTCGGCTACGCGCAGCACGAACAAAGCTCCTGGTACGGAGGCGATTCCGACTACTGGGACCACCAGCGGCAGGGCTACCTGGACGCCAACCTGCAGAGCCTCATGGGGGGTGCGCTCATCACCTTGGGAGCCAGCTTCAAGTACGAAGGATTGCACAGCGATTCCATCAGCGAAACCCCGGGCAGCCCCTATTTCGGGATCCTGAGGCACGATGTCGACGCCTACCTTTACCGGACCCCAGGGGTGTATCTGCAGGGCTATGAAGTCTTCTTCGACGATCGGCTCGAAGTGAGCGCCAGTCTTCGGGAGGACCACAATAACGTGTTCGGCAGCATCACCACGCCGCGCCTGGACGTCCTGTGGCACCACAGCAGCACCCTATCCAGCCGCGTCGCCCTGGGGACCGGCTATCGCCTGCCCAGTTCCTTCTTCGAACAGGACCATGGCCTCCTGAGCGCCTATGCCGTGGACCGCTCGCAAGCCAAGCCCGAGCGTTCGAAAAATATTTCCTACGCCTTGACCTATGCCGAGGACCGGATGGCGGTCACCGGGTCTTTGAACCACACCCAGATCAACGACATGGCGACGTTCGTGGACAATGTCGCCGGCGACTTTCTCCTCCTGCCCGCCCTGCATCCTTTCATTGTGACCAGCGCCGATGTCAACGGCACCTACAAGGTGACCCCGAGCGATGCCGTCACCCTGGGGCTCGAAGCCTACCATTACACATTCGATTCCCAGGATGCCAACAACGCGGTCCTGTTCTCCCGGCCCAACTACCGGGTTTCGCTGAGCTATGACCATGAGGCGGGGCCGTGGGACTTCAATGTCCGCAGCACCTTCACCGGTCCGCAGAACCTGGCCAAATGGTACGACTACGCGGACAACCCCCAGTACAACCTGAACGGCACGCCGAAAATCAACACGAGCCCAACCTTCCTGGTCGTGGACCTGCACACTTCCTACCAATTCACCAGGTACGCCTCGGGCTACTTCGGGGTCACCAACCTCTTCGACTACCAGCAGGCGAAACATGACACCTTCCTCTACTCGGGCCCGTACGGCAACCTCAACGTCACCCACATCTGGGGACCCAACATCGGCCGGCAGTTCGTCGCCGGCGCGAAGCTCAGTTTCTGACTGCGGAGGCCACCATGCCCATCTTGACCGGGACGATTCGACGGCTTGCATGCTCCGCCATCTTCATCTGCGCCGGGTGTACAGCTGTTGCCGCGACCCCGGGCCGGATGGAACTGCAACTGGCCACCCTGGACGGCAGCGCCTTCGTCAGGCTCTCGGACTTTCCCGGCAAGGCGGTCCTGATCAACATCTGGGACACGGAGTGTCCTGCCTGCGTGATGGAAACCCCCTTTTTGAACGCGCAATCACGGATCTACCCCCAGGTCCAGTTCCTGGGGATCGCAACGGGCGACCGGGTCACTTCGATCAGCTTCTCCAGGCAATTCCATGTCAGCTACCCCCAGTTGCAGGCGCCTCATGACCCCAGCGGCCTGTTGAGGCGCCTGGGCGATCCCCGTCTAGGGCTGCCCTTCACCGTAATGCTTGATGCCGGTCACAGGGTCTGTGCGACCCGCCTGGGGGCCGTCGATGCGAACTGGATGGCCGACGCCGTCAGGAAGGGTTCGTCCCGCTGACCTTCGGGCGGGCGGCAGATCACCCGCCGCCAGCGAGATCCTCCGCTGCTCTGGTTCGCCGGCACCTCCGGCCTGATTCCAGCCGTTCAAGAACGATCCCAGCAGGGAAGTAGATGAACGAAACAAACAAGATCCAACCCCAACCCCAGTCCGATTCCGCGGGCGCCCTCGAGGATCTGGTGTACCAAGTGAACCTTTGCGAGGGTAACCGGGAGATTCGGGGTGCGGCCGCCCGGGCGACGGTTCCCCTCACCCTGGTGGTGTTCGCCATCCTGGGGGGACTGGTATTCCTGACCACCAGGCGCATTCCGGTCCAGCAGACGACCACCCAGACCGTGGCACTGGTGCTGCAAGAAGGTCCGAACCTGCCGGCCCCCGCTAACGGCCCTGCACCAGCACCCGCCCGACCTCGGCCGCCTTCTCCATTGCCCTTCCGGCCGCCGGCTCCGGCTCCGCCCCAGCCCAAGGAAGCCCCGCCTCCGCCCGCCTCCCAAACGGTGCCGGCCACGGCGCCCGCCGCCTTGCCCACGGAGGATCACTCCAGGGACTATGGTTCCGCTGCCAGCGGCGCCGTGGGTGGCACCAGCGACGGCGCCGTGGGTGGCACCGGCGGCGGCCCGGGTACCGGCACGGCCGGGTCCGGAGGGGGCACGGGGGAGATCCTGGACCTGGACTTCAGCCAGGTCAGGCCGAAAACCCGCCCGCCCGCTCCGTCCTATCCTCCGCTGGCCCGGAGTGCCGGGATCCAGGGGGTCGTGGCGGTCCAGATCATCATCGGTCCCGACGGCGTACCGGTCAGCGCCCATGCGATGTCAGGGCCGTCGCAACTGCGCGCCGCCGCCGAGACCAACAGCCTGGCTTGGCGCTTCCAGCCCTTCCTTCTGAACGGCAGAGCGCAGTCCTGCCGCTTCCTCGTGACTTTCACCTTCAGGATCAAGTAGCCCCATGATCCGACCCGCCGCACCGTCTCCCCTGGTCCCAAGCTCCGAACCCCACCTGCTGCATCCGGAACTGCTCCCATGAGTCTTTCTACCTCCTTTTTCTGCTTGGCCCTCACCGATGCTTCCGAAGGTTCTTTCGGGCCCCTGGCCATCTGGCAGTCCGCCTCCATGCCCAACCGTTGCATCATCGTCCTCCTGCTTTTCCTGCTGGGCATGCAGATTTACATCGGCATCGAGCGGGCCCTGGTCTACGCCCAGAGTGACGCCGCCACCCGGTCTTTCCTCAAGCTATTCGTGCCGGCCCTGCGTAGCGGCGAGTTCGATGCAGCCCGGCAGGCCGCCTCCGCCCACGGCAAGAGCCATGTGGCCCTGGTGCTCAAGCACGGGCTGGATATCTACCAGTACGAGAAGCAACTCAAGACCATCCAGGCCGATCATGACGTCATCCAGCCGGTGGAGCGCGCCATCGCCCGGGGCACCGCTGAGGTGAGCGACCTGCTCAGGAAGGGAATGCTGTCTCTGGCCACCATCGGCGCCCTGGCCCCCTTCATCGGTCTGCTGGGCACGGTGATCGGCATCATCCGGGTGTTCTCAGATCTGAAGAGCAAGGGCGCCGGGGACATCAACACCCTGGCTGGCTCTATCGGCGAAGCCCTGGCCACCACCGCCCTGGGGCTCCTGGTGGCCATTCCAGCCGTGTGGATCTACAACTTCTACACCGCTCAGCAGGACCGGATGGTCACCCGGATCAGCAACGCCGCCTCGCAGATGGTGGATGAATGCATCCGCCGGGAGCGCCGGGGATGAAGGCGGAAATCAATGTCACGCCCCTGGTGGACATCGTCCTGGTGCTGCTGATCATCTTCATCGTGATCACCCCGGCGGTGCACCACGCCGTGGAGTTGCCGGTGGCCCTGCACGGCCAACCGCCCCAGCGTGGGCAGGGAGCGGGCGACCTGACCCTGATCCTCGGGGTGCACCGGAACTCGGCCGGGACCGTGGACGGCCCAGGGCTGGTGCTGGTGGAAGGCCGGGATGCCAAGGATGCCCAGGGCCGGCCGGTGACCTTCGACCTGACTGATCAGGCCAGTCGCGGGCGGTTGGCGGCTTTCATCCAGCATGTGTCTGGCGACCGCCGGGTGCTGGTCAAAGCTGATCGGGAATTGCCGTTCCGGCACGTGAACGACCTGTTGCAGATTTGCCGGGAGGGCGGCGCGGCTGAGGTTGCCGCCGTCACCCGGGAGGAACGGACGGCCGGGAAAGGGAACAGCTGAATGGACGCCGGAACGAGCAAGGGCAAGGCCAAATCCGAGATCAATGTCACCCCGCTCATCGACATCGTTCTGGTGCTGCTGATCGTGTTCATCGTGTTGCTGCCCGGACTCACCAAGGCGCTGCCGGTGGCGGTGCCGCAAGTGGTGAAGACGACCGCGCTGGTGGTGGACCCGCGCAACCCGCCGCTGGTGGTGACCCTGGATGAAACCGGCGGCCTCTGGCTGCAGCGCGACCGGATCCCGCTGGAGCGGCTGGCTGACTCCTTGGTGCCGGTGGTGCAGCTGCAACCGGCAGGCGTGCGCCGGGTCTTTCTCAAGGTGGACGGGGAGCAGCCTTGGCAGCGCGTGGTGGACGTGCTGGACGTCATCCGCCTGGCCTCGGACCGGGCCAGGCGGGAAACGGCCGCCAAGCCAGGATGGGGCGGCTTGGACGGTGGTGACATCAAGGTGGCCATCAGCCTCAAGATGCGCAATTCCTGAAACTTAAGAATGGGTGTCGACGTCGATCCTTTCTATTCCTGCAAGGAACCATTGCCATGAAAATGTGTCGGGTGTCGAAATTTCAGGCCAGATATCATTCAAAAATAATTTCTATTTGATATATGTTTCCATCTGTTTTAGATTTGAGGACAGAAGTTCTGAGTACCGAGGTTTCCCAGACCCTCGCAGCGCTTGGGAACCCTTGGAGATGTTTTACGTTCATTCCCTTCAAAACCAATGACGGAAAAGCTGAGATGAGATTCACGTTTGGGACCAGGTTTACGGCTGCATTAGGCCTCCTCGCCATGATGGGAGGAGGATTGAACCTCCCGGCAGCGGCACCGGGAAAGAAGACCATCGTCGCCACGTACTCCATCCTGGGTGCGGTGGTGAAGGATCTGGTGGGCGATACCTTCAAGGTCGTGACGGTCATGCCGAACGACACCGACGTCCACGAATGGGAGCCGTCCGCCAAGGACGTCGAGGCCATGACCAAGGCAGACCTCCTGGTCGAGAACGGTATCGGGCTGGAAGGAGGCATGGGCAAGGCCCTGGATCGGGCCCGCAAGTCCGGCGTCAAGTTCTTCACCGCTTCCGACCACATCACGATCCGGAAAGTGGGTGCCGGAGAAGGCATCCCATCGGGTGATCCCGACCAGGCCGTGGGCGCCGAGGACCCCCACATCTGGACCGATCCCCTGACCATCAAGACCGTGGTGGACGCGCTTGCGGTGGACCTCAAGCAGAAGTTCGGGGTGGACCTTGCGACCCGCACCGCGGGCCTGGACCAGCGGCTCACGGCACTCAACGCCGAAATCCAGGCCAAAGTCGACGCTCTGCCGGCGGACCGGCGCAAGCTGGTCACCGGACACGAATCCCTGGGCTACTTTGCCCAGCGTTATCACTTCAAACTGGTTGGCGCGGTCATCCCCGGCCTGACCGATCAGGCGGAAAGTTCGGCGGCCAACCTGGTTGCGCTCAAGAAGTTGATCCGGGAGAACCAGGTTACCGTGGTCTTCAGCGAAATGGGCACCCCGGCCTGGACCGTGGAGGCCCTGGCCAAGGAAAGCAAGGTCAAGGTTGTGCCCCTCACGACCCACAACCTTCCACAGGGAGGAGACTACTTCACCTTCGAGCGACAGCTTTCGAATACCATCCTGAACGCCTTGAAATAATCCCAACGTCCGGTCGGTTCCTCTGCCAGTCCGCGGTCAGCAACATGAGGTGGCGGGGAGGGCCTAGGATTCGGGGATAGCGAATACAGAAACATGCCCCTTCCCACCTGAGGTAACGCAAATGGAGCAGACACCAGCTTTGGTCATCCGTGACCTGTTGAAAAGCTTTCCCAGCCCTGCTGGAGGTCGGATGGAGGTGCTGAGGATCCCAGCCATCCGGTTGGAAGCCGGCCAGCAAGTGGCCCTCAAGGGCGAGAGCGGCCTCGGCAAGACGACTCTGCTGCATATCATCGCGGGGATCCTGGAACCCGATTCCGGGTATGTGTCCCTGGGCGGCTCCCAATTGACCGGCCTGTCGGAATCCGGCAGGGACCGGCTCAGGGCCGAGCGGCTGGGCTACGTGTTCCAGACTTTCAACCTGCTCCAGGGCCTTTCGGCCCTGGAGAACGTCAAACTGGGCCTGGCGTTCGGCCGGGGCGCCGATACCAAGGCAGCCATGGCGGCCCTGGACCGGGTGGGACTGGCCGGCCGGGCCCACCACTTGCCCCGTCAGCTGAGCACCGGCCAGCAGCAGCGGGTGGCTGTGGCAAGGGCCTTAGCCAACCGGCCCTGCTTGATTCTGGCCGACGAGCCGACCGGGAACCTGGATTCCCGGCGCAGCCGGGAGGTGGTCAAGCTGCTGAGGGCAAGCGCCTCGGAAGTGGGTGCCGCCCTGATGGTGGCCAGCCATGATCCCGAGGTGCTCGAGAACTTCGAGGAGATCATCGACCTAGCGGTGCTCAACCAGGCCCCGCTCCAGGAGGAGGTAGTCTGATGCTGTTCCTGCTGATCCGGCGGGGTCTCCGCCAACATCTGGTGTCCACCGCGGTGGCCGTGCTCCTGGTCGCCCTGGGATTGGGCTTGGTCATTTCGGTCTGGGTGGTCCGGACCGAAGCGGAACAATCATTTACCCGCTCAGCCTCAGGGTTCGACGCCGTGCTGGGCGCCCGCGGCTCCAAGCTCCAGCTGGTGCTGAACGCCCTGTTCCACCAGGAAGTGTCCCCGGGCAATGTCACGGCCGAGGATTTCAAGGACATCAAGAACCTGCCCTTCGTCGACCGAGCCATCCCCATCGTCGTGGGCGACAATTTCCGCGGCGTGCGGCTGGTGGGAACCAACGCCGACTTCTTCGAGAACCTCGAATACGCCCCCGGCCATGTCTATTCGGTCGAGCCGGGCGGACGCACCTTCAAGATCGGCGAGAAGGAAGCCGTGGTCGGAAGCCTGGCGTTCCACCAGTTGGGATGGTCCATCGGCACCACCTTCCATCCGTTCCACGGCCTGGATTACGACGTCAACGCCCAGCACAGCGAGATCTTCAAGGTGGTCGGAGTGCTCGCCCCCACCAACACTCCCGCCGACCGCGTCATCTGGGTGCCCATGGAAGGGGTCCAGACCCTGGGTGGCCACGATCCTTCCACCTTCACCGAGATGAGCGCCGTGCTTATCCGATTCAAGCCCGGAGCCAAGGCCGCTGGACTCATGCTGGACACCCGCTACAACCGCCAGGGCAAGCGCCTGACCCTGGCCTGGCCGGTGGCGGCCATCCTTTCCGACCTGTTCAGCAAGTTCGACTGGTTCGAGCGGGCGCTGCAGGCGCTGGCCTACCTCGTGGCAGTGGTGGCGGGGGCGTCGGTGTTCTCCTCGGTGTACTCATCCATGAGCGCGCGTAAGCGCGATCTGGCCATCTTGCGTGCACTTGGCGCGCACAAGGGCTTCCTGATCGCCGCAGTGCTGGGCGAATCCGCCAGCATCGGGATCCTTGGCTGCGCCCTGGGGTTCGGCCTATTCGGGCTGATCGCCTCCCTGGTGCAGGAGATCCTCAGGACTCGGATCGGCGTCCTGTTCGACCCCTGGGCCTGGAATCCGATCATGGTGTGGGGGCCCGTGCTGATGCTGGCGCTCAGCATCGCCGCCGGCGCCATCCCGGCCTGGCGGGCCTATCGCCTTTCCGTGGCAGATGGCCTGTCCCCGCTTAGTTGAGGTGACCATGCGCTACAAGATGCCAATTGCTTTCCTGGTGGTGTTGGCCCTGGCCGGCAGCGCCTGGTTTCTGGTGCGAGCGCGCATCAACGCCACCGCCGTGGCCGGGACCAGCCACGACATTCCGAAACCGCACCAGGACCAGCCGCCCCACGGTGGGACGCCCATCGGGCTCGGCGAGGACCAGTTCAACCTCGAACTGGTGCGGGATCCGGCCGCCGGCACCCTCAAGGCGTTCGTGCTGGACGGCGAGATGGAGGATTTTATCCGCATCAGCGCCAAAGTCCTGGAAATCGACGTCGAACATGAAGGCCGCAAGGATACCCTCAAGCTCCTGCCGGTTGCGGATGCCGCCACCGGGGAAACGGTCGGCGACACCTGCCTGTTCCTGACCCAGGCAGACTGGCTCAAGCGTGTGGATCACTTCAAGGGGGTCATCAAGAACCTGGCGATCCAGGATCAGAAATTCCAGTCAATCGCATTTTCTTTTCCTGAAGGGAACACCAAGGATTGATTCATCCCTGGGGTCAAGCTTTGGTCCGATCGTCAATAATTTCCGCAACTTTGAGGGATTGGGCGGGAGAAGTGTTAATAGAATTAATTTCTATTTAGCACAGAATGGTGTTACCCTGAAGGGGACAGGGTAAGTAGGCCCCGTGAGGGAGGTCAATTGGAGAGACAGCGTTCAACGGTGCGGTTCATATTAGCTACCACGGATCCGTCTGCGTCCATCTGTCCTCTTTCTGCCAGCTCACGCTTGTCCTTCAGACACCCGCCTGCTGGCAGGTTTTCAGGGGGCCTGAAGTGATCCTGGACACCTTCATCGCCCCATTCACCGCGAACCCTTTCATGGTCTACGCGCTGATGGCGGGCGTCCTGGTCTCGATTGCGTGCGGCATCGTCGGTACCTTTGTCGTGCTCCGGGGGCTTGCCTTCATTGGCGACGCCTTGGCCCACGGCGTCCTGCCCGGCGTGGCGGTTGCCATCCTTCTGGGGCTGCCCGGCATGGTCGGCGCGTCCGTTGGTGCGCTGGCGATGATCTTTGGCATTGGCTTCATCACGCGGAGGTCCAATCTCTCATCCGATACCGCCATCGGGTTGCTGTTTGTAGCCATGCTTGCCCTGGGTGTGGCAATCGTCTCCCGGTCCCACGCCTTTTCCGGTGATCTGGTACGCATTCTGTTCGGTGAGATCCTTGGCATCCGGACGGGCGAGATCGTCGGCCAATTGGTTGCCACCATCCTGATTGGAGCCATCGCCATTGTGTGCTACCGCCCCTTTCTCCTCCTCTGCTTCAGCGCCGAACAAGCGGAGGTTTCCGGATTTCCGTCGAGGCGCTACCACGCGATCATGCTCCTCATGATCGCGATGACGGTGGTGGTCTCCTTCAGGACAGTGGGGACGCTGCTTGTGTTCGGGATGCTGCTGGCGCCTGCCGCAACGGCGGCCCTCTTCTCCCGCAAGATCACGACCATGATACTTACCGCTTCCCTCATCGGGGCTTTTTCGGTTTATACGGGCCTCCTGGCCAGTTACCATTTTAACCTTGCCGCGGGAGCCTCCATTACACTCGCAGCCTCAATCATCTTCTTCATCATGCTCGGGGCGAAGCGGGTGTCGCAAGGAGTGGCGCGATGAGCGTGGCGGCCGACGTTCCCACAATCCCCATGGATGCAGCGGCCGTGAATGCCCGAGGCCTCTCCGTGGGCTACAGTGGCGAAACCGTGGTGGCCAATATTGATTTCCGGTTGGATCGGGGGAAAGTACTCGCGCTCGTGGGTTCCAACGGTTCTGGGAAGACGACCCTCCTCAAGACGATTGCGGGGCTGCTGCCTCCGGTTTCGGGGGAGATCGACGTCCTGGGTGGCGCACCCATGGCCAAGCCCGGTCAGGTCGCCTACATGGGCCAGTTCCACCCTTCCAGCTTCATGCTCCCTCTTCGCGCCATCGACGTGGTGCGCATGGCCCGCTTCGCTGCCCATGGCCTACTGGGCCGTATGACCCACCGGGATGAGAGGGCCGTTCAAGAAGCCATCGAACGGATGGGGGTTGCTCACCTGGCGCAGGAACCCCTGAATACCCTTTCAGGCGGGCAGAGACAAAAGGTGTTCCTGGCCCAGGCGTTCGCCCGAGAGGCCGACCTGATCCTCCTTGATGAACCCGCGGCCAATCTGGACGCCGCAGCTCGCGACAACTACCGCCGCCTGGTCAGGGAACTCGCCAACGCTGGACGGTCGGTCCTCGTCGCCACCCACGACATCGATGAGGCGGCGGATTACGATTGGACCATGTTGCTCGCCCACCGCGTCGTCGCCTATGGACATGTGGAAGATATCCTCAACCCCGAGACCTTGCTTTCCACCTTCGGTATCGCGGGCAGTTATAAAGAAGGCCGGGTGATCATTGTAGGGCGGGAGCATGGGCACGAGGAGTGTGAGGAGGAACAGGAGTTACCTGTGTCTGGCTTGTTCCATCAACCCCCTCACGACCATGCCCATCACCGGAGCTGATCTGATATGAATTCAAAGCGCCCATCGTCTCCGTCTGCCGTGTCCCTGCGCGCGGCGGGGTACCGCGCCACCCCACAACGCCAGGCAATCCTCCAAGTGCTTGAGGCTTCTGATCGGCCCCTCAATGTGGAAGAAATCCTGTCCCGGATGGAAGGTAATCGGTCCGGCATCCCGACCGTCTACCGGAACCTGCAACAATTCGCCGAACAGGGTTGGATCGAATCCATCGTTTTGACAGATAACACAATGCGATTCGTTCGCTGCAGTTCATCCACGCACCATCACCATATCCTGTGCGAACAGTGCGGCCGGATGGTGGAATTGGAGGGCTGCGGCATCCAGAAAGCCGTCACCGCCATGGCATCGCGCTCCGGATTCCAGATCACACGCCACCAAATCCAGTTGTTCGGCCTGTGCCCGGAGTGCCAGGCCAAGGCCAGACCACCGGTCTGACGGGGTGTGACCTTGGCAAATGATATCGAGTGAGGTAAGCCGGGATCGTTTCCGACCTCAGACCCCCCCACAGATCCGGACGCGCGCGATTGACGCACATCCGGCTCCTCGGCTCACGAATTCGTTTTGAGAAGGCAGCGGTGGTTCAGGAAGTAATGCCAACGATGGTGCATCGGGATCCTGAATCGCTTCCTTGACACCTTCCGCACAGCCGCCATGGAATTTGACGAAGGACGATCAGCGACCCTATCGTTGCAATGATACGTCTTGAGCCGCTCGAAAGGTAGGATTGCCCACGGATTCAGGGATGGCAATGCCATTTGAGAATCGATCTGCCAGCTATCAGGCCAGGGTCAAGTACTCCAGCGCGGTCCTGACGTGCATCTCCACACCGACGAGAAGCGAATCCTCGTCGATATTGAACTTCGGGTGATGGTGCTGATAACATGTGTTCTTTCCCTGATTGCCGGTGCCGATGAAATAGAAGGCCCCAGGAATGTCCTTGTTGAATTCCGCGAAGTCCTCTCCAACCATAAGCTTGATATTTTTTTCGAGGCGGTCCTGGCCAACCACCTGCTCGGCGATCGCGCTGACCAACCCGGTCATCCCTGGGTCGTTATTTAGCATGATATTACCGCATTTGAATTCCAGTTCAAAAGTAGTCCTATGCGCATAACATATGTTTTCAACGATCCTCGAAAAACGTTCCTTGGCTCCAGCAGCGCCGATATGCAGACACCTTATCGATCCTTCCAATTCGATCTTGTCCGGTATGATGATCGGCGATGATCCGCATTGGATTTTGCAGAAGGTGATAACCGTAGGCTTTATCGCATCGATCTCGCGCGTCTGGATGGTCTGGACGGTCTGGATCACATTGGCCGCGCAGATGACCGGGTCCACGGCCGCATGCGGCGCGCCGCCATGTCCGCCCCTGCCCCGGATCACCAGCTTGAAGTAGTCGGATGACGCCATGATCGGTCCGGGGGCGATGCCGATCTTCCCCACTCCGATCTGGGACCACAGGTGGAGCCCCAGGGACGCGTCCACGTGGGGATCCTCGAGGATCCCCTCATCCACCATCTGTTTGGCTCCAGCGTCCTCTTCATTGGGCTGAAAAACGAATTTGATGTTCCCTTTGATTTCATCTTTATGTCCGGCCAGTATCTTCGCGGCGATCAAAAGCATTGCGGTATGGCCATCATGGCCGCATGCATGCATTTTGCCCGCGTAGGCCGACGCATACGGCAAATCGTTCTCTTCCTGGATGGGAAGGGCGTCCATATCAGCGCGGAGCAGGACCGTCCGGCCGGGAGCCTTCCCTCTGAGCAGGCCGGCCAAGCCTGTATGCGCAATTTTTGTCCTTACTTCAAGTCCACATTCTTTGAGATACTTCTCAACGATTCCCGAGGTCCTGATCTCTTGAAATCCCAACTCAGGATGTTGATGGAAATCTCTTCTCAACTTGATTAATTCTGTCTTTAATATTTCAATTTCGTTTTTCAAGTTCATTATTGTTCACCTCTCCCCCGGCGGGAATGTGTGGAGCCATATGCCAAATTCAGAAATGCTGTGTGATGACTTTCAAAATGGCTTTCCCGGCCGGTGCTGTCAACGGTTTTCGTATCTGTTGAGCCGGGTCCGGACCCATCGACCGTCAGTCCGCGGTTCGGAATTGACGGCTTGAGGACGAAAGACATCTGGCCGACCCGCGCTCCCCACCCGGCGAAGCGAACCTACGGGCGCTCGATCGGAACCCGACTGAACCGATGCCGGTTTTCCTGGACCAGGGATGGGGGGTCAACCCAGTGCGAGGTTCTTGAACTCCTGCACCTGGCCGCGGATGGCCCGCTCGGTGGGGAGCCGCTCGATGCTGGACGCGCCGAAGAAGCCGGCGATGCCGGGCATGCGCGCCAGAGCCTTGCCCACGTTCTCCGGCTCGTCGAAGGGGCCGCCGTGGCAGATGACCAGGATGTCCTTGCGCACGCTGCGGCCCGCCTCGGCGATGCCCATGACCCTGGCGATGGCCTCGTCCAGGGTGAGGGCCACCCCGGCGCCGATGGTGCCGGCGGTGGTGAGGCCCACGTGGGCCACCAGCTGGTCGGCGCCGGCCCGGGCCATGGCCTTGGCCTGGTCGGGGTCGAACACGTACGGCGAGGTGAACAGGTCGATCTCGTGGGCCAGGCGGATGGCCTCGACCTCCTTGTCGTAGCCCATGCCGGTGGCTTCCAGGTTGGCCCGGAAGGAGCCGTCGATGAGGCCCACGGTGGGGAAGTTCTGCACCCCGTCGAAGCCCATGGCCTGAAGCTGCTTGAGGAAGACCCGCATGAGCCGGAACGGGTCGGTGCCGTTCACGCCCGCCAGCACCGGCACGTTCTTGACCACCGGCAGGACCTCGCTGGCCATCTCCACCACGATGCCGTTGGCGTCGCCATAGGACAGCAGTCCGGCCAGGGAGCCCCGGCCGCCCATGCGGTAGCGCCCGGAGTTGTAGATGATGATCAGGTCGGCGCCGCCGGCCTCGGCCATCTTGGCGGAAATGCCGGTGCCGGCCCCGCAGCCGACGATGGGCTTGCCGGCCTCGCCCTGGGCTTTGAGCCGGCACAGGATTTCGGAACGGGGAATGAAGGGCATGGTTCAGGCTCCTTTCTGGGCGGTGAGCATGGCCAGCAGGCGGCTGGCCATGGCCTCGGCGAATTCCGGGTCGTTGATGTGGCGGTCCAGCTCGACCAGTTCCACCTTGCGCGGGTCCAGGTGCTGGCGCACCGCCTGGAACAGGGCCGCGTCCGCCTCGGGAGCGCAGAAGGGCTGGCCCGGGGCGTCGATCATGCTGACCCCGCGCAGGGGCACGAACAGGGCGGTGGGGCCGGTGGCGCGGTTGAGCTTCCCGGCGATGATCCGGCCCAGGTCCGCGCACTCCTCCGCAGTGGTGCGCATGAGGGTCACGGTGGGGTTGTGCTTGTAGAGGACCCGGCCCTTGAACGGAGCCGGCACCGTGTCCCAGGGACCGAAGTTGACCATGTCCAGGGCTCCGAGGGAGACCACCTGGGGCACGCCCCGGGCCGCGGCGGCGTCCAGACGCGTGGGGCCGGCGGAGAGCACGCCCCCCACCAGCTCATCGCACCACTCGGTGGTGGAAATGTCCGCGACTCCGGTGATGAAGCCGTCGGCGATGAGCGACTCCATGGCCCGCCCGCCGCTGCCGGTGGCGTGGAACACCAGCACTTCGTATCCTTTCTCCTCCAGGATCTCCCGCACCCGGTTCACGCAGGGGGTGGTGACGCCGAACATGGTGGCGGTGACGAGGGGCCGCTCCTGGCCCGCGGGCACCGCCTGCTCGGCCATGCCGCACACCGCCCCCGCGGCGTTGGCCAGGATCCTGCGGGACAGCCGGTTCAGCCCGGCCACGTCCACGACCGAGTACATCAGCGTGATGTCCTTGACGTCGACGTACGGGCCCACGTTGCCCGACGCCATGGTGGACACGATGATCTTGGGCAGGCCCACCGGCAGGGCCTGCATGGCCGCGGCGGCGATGGAGGTGCCTCCGGAGCCGCCCAGGCTGATCACTCCGTCCACCTGGCCCTCGGCCAGGCACCGGATGGCCAATGCCCGGGCCCCCTTGCCCATGACCTCCAGGGCGGCGCCCCGGTCCCCGGCCTTCCGCAGGGCCGCCAGGGACCCGCCCCCAGCCTCCGCCACCTGGCCGGCGCTGAAGTCCGGCGGGAACAGGGGCAGGCCCATGACGCCCGTGTCCATCACCAGGGTGCGCAGGCCCCGGGCCTGGATCAGGTCCCGCACATACCCGAATTCAGCGCCCTTGGTGTCCAGGGTGCCGATGATGAGGATGGTCTTGGCCATAGGACCTCCGTTGGGGATCGCTGTCGGCTCATGGCGCCGCTATGGGGTTGAACCGGCCAAGCATCCGGTTGTTCCCCTTCGGGGTCAAGGAGAAAAACGGACCCTGGCCGGGTCAGGGCCCGACGGCGGCCCGCAGGTCCTGGAAGGTGGCGATGCGGCCCATGAAGGCGCTGGCGGCCACGGTGGCGGGGCTGGCGAGCCACACCGAGCCGGGGCCGCTGCGGCCCGGGAAATTGCTGTTGAAGGCGCCGACGGTCACCTGTTCCGGCCGGGTGGAGACCCCCGGGCCGGCGTGGATGCAGGCGCCGCAACCGGGACTGATCACCCGCGCCCCCACTTCCTCGAAGGCGCTCAGCCAGCCCTGCGCCTGCGCATGGCGGCGCACGTCCTCGCTGCCCACCTGGATGAACAGCTGCACCTGCAGGGGCAGCGTGAGGCCCCGGTCCAGGGCCCAGCGGGCCACTTCGTAGGCCCGGCGGATGTCCTCGCGCTTGCCGCCGGTGCAGGTGCCCACGTAGGCGATGTCCACCGGCACGTCCCGCTCCAGGCGGGCCACGGGCAGGACGTGGCCGGGCGAGCCGGGGGCGGCCACCATGGGGACGACCTGCCCGCAGTCCACGTCCACCACCCGGGCGTAGACGGCGTCCGGATCGCTGCCCATCCAGGGTTCCAGGACCAGGTCGAGGCCTCGCCGCTCCCGGATGAACCGCACGGTCTCCTGGTCCGGGGCGATGAGCCCGGTCAGGGCCCCGAGCACCGGGGCCATGTTGGTGAGGGTGGCCCGCTCATCGGTGTCCAGGGCTGCCACGGCCTCCCCCGCGAACTCCAGGATGTGGCCCGCCAGCCGGCCCTCCCCCAGGGCCGGGAGGCCCAGCAGGTGCAGCACCAGGTCCTTGGCGTGCACTCCGGGCGGCAGCTGCCCGCCCAGGCGCACCAGGCAGGTGGGCGGAACCGTGACCCGCACGTCCCCGGTCACCCAGGCGTTGGCCATGTCGGCGGCGTCCACCCCCAGGGCCAGGGCGCCCAGGGCGCCGCTGTGGCAGGTGTGGGCGTCGGTGCCCACCACCACCTGGCCGGGCAGCACGTGGTGCTCGGCCATGACCACGTGGCTGATGCCGTCGGCGGGGCTGCCGGCCTCCCCCTTGTGCAGGCGGATGCCGTGGGCGGCGCAGAAGGTGTCCTGGAACGCCTGCAGGCGCCGGGCCACGTCCAGGAAGCTGGGCTTGCCCCCATCGGGGCTGGGAAACCGCTCGGCCAGGGAGAAGTGGTCCCGGAACGCCAGGATGCGCCCCGGATCCTGGAAGGGCGGCGGCTCGGGCAGGAACATGTCCAGCATGGCGGCCGCGAGGTTGGTGACGGTCTCGTGGGAGTAGCGCCAGTCGGTGCGCGCCAGCAGGCCGTCCCCGGGGGCCACCGCGGGCAGGCCCTCCGTGGCCCCGGACGGCCAGGCCGGGTCCGTGACCGCCGCCCGGGCCAGGATCTTCTCGCCCAGGGTCATGGCCGTCCGGCTTCCCGAGGTCCGGCTTCCCGAGGTCCGGCTTCCCGAGGTCCGGCTTCCCGGGGTCCGGCCCGCGGCGGGGTCCGGCAGGGGCAGGTTGGCGGCCAGGGCCATGCGCGCCAGGGTGTAGCCGAACAGTCCGCCGCTGCGGATGATCTCTGCGCTGAGCGGGTCCTGCCCCCGGGTGAACCATTCCATGGGCAGGGGCTCGCCCCGCCCCAGGGGCTCCAGGATGCTGAAGTCGGTGCTGGTGAGCAGGCCCAGGTCCTGGCAATGCTGGCGGTACAGGGGGTCGAAGCTCCGGGCCACCACCAGCCGGATGCCGGCGGCGAATTCGGCGAACAGCGCCGCCTCCCGGAAGCCCTGGCTGCCGTGCCGCAGGCCCGAGACCACCACCTGGAACCCGCCCCGCACCACCGATCCCTCGGCGAAGGGATAGCTGCCGCCGCAGGCCACCCCCAGGTACGGGAAATCCTCCAGGCGCTGGCCGAAGTAGTAGCACACCCAGGTGGGCGCGATCTCCTCCACCGAGACCCCGTCCCGCAGGGGCAGGGCCTCCTGGAGGGTCAGATCCTGGCCACGGATCTGCCGCTGGACCTTGTCGGGGTCCTGGGAGAGAAAGAGCACGCGGCCCGGGATGTCGATCCAGTCCTTCGCCATTCCTAGAGGATGGCATAAGTACGGATGCTTATGAAATCATCGTGACTCCCCGGATCCGCCCTGAACGCAAACATGCCGCGGAAAGGGGGTTCCGCGGCATCGGGGTGGTGCGGGCTGGAAGGTTGGACTTATTTGCCTTCTTCCTCTTCAAGCTTGGCCGACAGCTCATCCAGGTGGGCCAGCAGCCGTTCAGCGAAGGCTTCATCTTCGAGCATCGTGAAATCATCGCCCTTCACCTCGAAGATCTCGATGGTGAGGTTCTCCTCCTTTTCTGCCTCGTCGGAGGTGCTGTCGGAATAGGCCTGGACCTCCGCCAGGGGGGCCATGATGGCGAAATGCCGGTCTTCGAAATCCACTTCCTCGAGGATGGCGAATTCTTCCTTCTCGCCGTTCTCGTCCTCGAGCTCCACGACTTCGATCTCGTCGGCGCGCTCTTCGGAGCAGGGATCGTCTGGGCCGCAGCCGCACGGTTGATCATGATTCGGATGGTCGTGTTCATGGGCCATGGAGGGCTCCTGTGCGAGCTACCAGGGTAGGCCCATCGGCCTGTTTCCACCAGGGCTAATTCTCGCCCGCCCACTGGACCCGCGCCTCGCCAGGGCCGCTGACCACCGCCTGGAGGCTCTTGTGGGAGCTCAGCAGTTCCAGCCGCACCTTCTCGCCCACGGCGCCGTTGCCGCGGGCCACGGCCTGCAGGGCGATGGTCAGGGGCCCGCTCACCACCTCCACGCGCACCTGGTCCCCGGACTGCACCACGGGGATGGTCTCCAGGTCCTGCATCACCAGGATGTGCCCGGCGGGCACCGGCGACCGCAGGCGGTAGCCGTCCGGAAACTCGTCCACGGCCCCCGCCGGGGGCGACCCTTCGAAGTCCACCTGCTGAAGCTGGTCCGGAAGCGGGACATCCTTGCGCGGCAGGGCGCACTGGGCCCGCAGCAGTTTCCCGGTCCAGGTCCCCTCCAGGTCCACCCGCACCTGGCCCAGGGGCCGGCCGTCCACGAGCATCCTGAACGACACGAAGAAGGCCCCCCCAAGCTCCCGCCGGCTCAGGTGGTCCGCCTGGAAGGTGATCTTGGCTCCAGGGGGAACCCGGGGCAGCATCGGAGGCCTGGCCACCCGGAACACGAAGGTGCCCTTCAGGTCCGCCGCCTGGGCCTCCGCGTAGGAGACCGCGTCGGTCTGCAGACGCTCCAGCGGCGACAGTTCCACCTCCGGGGAGGCTGCCCGGAGGGCCAGGCCGACCAACAGGAACGCCAGGATTGGACGCATGGCTCACCGCTTGAGGTTGTTGACCAGCTGCAGCATCTGGTCCACGGTCTGGATGGTCTTGGAGTTGGCCTCGTAGGCCCGCTGGCCGATGATCATGTTCACCATCTCCGAGGCCATGTCCACGTTGGACTGTTCCAGGGAGGACTGCTGGATGGTCCCCAGCCCGTTCTGCCCGGGGGTGCCGTCGATGGGGTCGCCGCTGGCCAGGGACTGCTGGTACAGGTTGTGCCCCAGGGACGTGAGGCCGTTGGGGTTGATGAAATTGGAGATGGTGATCTGGCCCACCTGGGCGGGGTTGGTCTGGCCCTGCTCGGTCACGGACACGGTGCCGTCCTGGGCGATGGTCACGGTCAGGGTGTCCTGGGGGATGGTGATCTGGGGATCCAGGGTCTGGCCGCTGGCGGTCACCAGGTTGCCGTTCTGGTCCAGGCTGAAGGAGCCGTCCCGGGTGTAGGCGAACGTGCCGTCGCTCTGCAGTACCCGGAAGAAGCCGTCGCCCTGGATGGCCAGGTCGAACTGGGAGGAGGTCTGCTGCAGGCTGCCGGTGGTGAAGTCGTGCGCCATCCCGGACATCATGGCCCCGTGCCCCAGCTGCAGGCTGGCGGGCTGGGTGGTGGTGGAGGAGGTGTTGGAGCCGGCGGCGTTGATGGTCTGGTAGAGCAGGTCCTGGAACTCGGCCCGGGAGCTCTTGAACCCGAGCGTGTTCACGTTGGCCAGGTTGTTGGAGATGGTGTCCATGTTCATGGTTTGCACGTTCATACCGGCGGCGGCAGACCACAGGGCTCTCATCATGGTTGGCTCCTGCTAGGGTGGGGACCGGTCACCGGCCCGAGGAAATGTCGGAAATGCTCTTGGCGTCCATGTCGTTGGTGATGGTGGAAGCCACCTTCATGCTGGTTTCGAACAGGCGGTTGAGGCGGATCATGTCGATGAGGCACGTGGGCAGGTCCACGCTGCTCTCCTCCACCGCCCCCTGGGTGACCGTCCCGCTTACCGCGGTCTCCTTGGCGCTGCCCGGGTCGAACCGGTTGGCCCCGGATCGGTGCAGCTGGGAGGGCTTGTCGTAGGCCTTCAGGCCCAGCTCGCCGAGGGTGTTCTCCCCCTGCTGCACGGTCCCGTCGGCGAGCACGTTCACCGCCCCCTCCGCCGGGTCCACCTTGATGGGCCGGCCGTTTTTGCCCAGTACCGGGGAACCGTCGCTGGCCTGGAGCTGGCCATCTTTCCCCAGCTGCAGGCGGCCGTCCCGGGTGATCCGGACCCCCTGGGCGGTCTGGAGGGCGAAGAAGCCGTTGCCCTGGATGGCCAAGTCCAGCTTGCGCCCGGTGCTGCGCAGGGTGCCCTGGGAGAAGTCCATGCCGCTCTGGGCCAGCACCGTGCCGTCGTCCACATAGGGCGTGAGGGCCAGGCCCCGGCCCTCGTCCTTGGCCTTGTTGTAGACCGCGAAGAAGCTCTTCTCGGGCTTGTAGCCGATGGTGGTGCAGTTGGCCAGGTTGTTGGAGACCAGGTCCAGCTGGTAGGCCCTGGCCTTCAGACTGCCGGCTGCGACGTAGTAGGCGGGATCCACCTGGGCACCTCTGGCCGGGATGATGCCAAGCTCATGCCAAGCGTCCCCCCGGATCAGCGCCGGGCTTCCCCCTCCACCCAGGTGTCCTCTCCGTCTTGGTAGCTTTCCCGCTTCCAGATGGGCACGGTCTCCTTGATCCGGTCCATGATCCAGGCGGCCGCCTGGAAGGCCGCCTGGCGGTGGGGGCTGGAGGCGGCCACCACCACCGCCGCCTCCTGCAGGGGCACCTCCCCCAGGCGGTGGTGGATGAGGCACCGGGTCAGGCCGAACCGGGCCATGGCCTCCTGCCGCAGCCGGCCCAGCTCCGCTTCGGCCATGGGCACGAAGGCCTCGTAGGCCAGCTGGCGCACCGGCCGGCCCTGGTGGCTGTCCCGGGCGCAGCCCTCGAACACCACGACCGCGCCGGCCCCGGGGTCCAAGGCCGCCGCGCGGATGGCGGCCACGTCCAGGGGAGCTTGCAGGATGGCGATGGGGGCTGGCATGGGCGGTCCCTCCACCACCCCATGTTAGTCTGGCCGGTGCCCGAGGCCCTGATGAACCCTCCCGATCCCCACCGCACCCGCGTTGAGCTGTACTGCGACGGCGCCTGCCTGGGCAACCCCGGGCCGGGGGGCTGGGGCTACCTGCTGCGGGTGCACACGGAGGCCGGCCCCCGGGAAAAGGAGCGCTGCGGGGCCGAGCCCCAGACCACCAACAACCGCATGGAACTGCGGGCCGCCATCGAGGGCCTGGGGATCCTGACCCGCCCCTGCGCGGTGGACCTCTACTGCGACAGCCAGTACGTGGTGAAGGGCATCCAGTCCTGGCTGGCCGGCTGGAAGCGCAAGGGCTGGCGCAAGGCCGACGGCCAGCCGGTGATCAATGTGGACCTGTGGCAGGCCCTGGACGCCCAGCTCAAGGCCCACCGGGTGACCGCCCACTGGGTGCGGGGCCACGCCGGGCACGCGGAGAACGAGCGGGTCGACCGGCTGGCCTTCGAGGCCGCAAGGAATCAAACGTCCTAGCCGGAAATCGACTGGATGGCCCGGCTCCAAAGCTCGGTCGGCTCGCCGCTCATGAGCCATTCGGGGTTCAGGGGCAGTCGCGCCCAGCCGCCGTTCTCCAGCTCCTGGTCCAGCTGCCCCTCGCCCCAGCCCGCGTAGCCCAGGAACAGGCGGAACCGGGCCGCGGGCTCGACCAGGAGGGATTCCAGCAGGTCCTTGCGGTAGCTGATGAAATCGGTGAAATCCAGCACCGTGTCCTCGGCCGAGGGCAGCCCGCCCCGCACCAGGACGATGCCCCGCTGGGGATCCACGGGGCCGCCCCGCCAGGCGGTGGACTTGGCGTCGCCGTTGAAGGGCAGCCGGCTCTCCTCGCAGATCTGGGCCAGGGTCACCGGCAGGGGCCGGTTCAGGATCACCCCCATGGCCCCGTTGTCGTCGTGCTCCACCAGCAGGATCACGGTGTGCAGGAAGTTGGGGTCCAGCAGCAGGGGACTCGCCACGAGTATGCATGGGGCCAGATGACTCATGGGGAAGATCATAGCGCGCTACTCTCATAGAATGATGACCTCTCCGAAAACCGACCTCGCCTGCCTCCTGGAGGGAACCCGGCACCAGATCCGGCGGCCGGCGGCAACTCTGGGAATCGCGGCCCTTGGCATGCTCCTGGCGGCCCTGGCGCCCTTTCTCCAGCTGCACGCCGGCTTGCCGGACGACGCCGCGGTGGACGCGATCCTCACCTTCGTGGGCCTGCTGCCCCTGGAACTCTATTTCATCCCCCGCTTTCTCATCTGCGCCGACGCCCAGTGCGGCCAGAACCCCCTGAACCCCCCGGGGGAGTGGCGGCAGCGGTTCGAGGAACGGTGGCTGCGGGCCTTCTGGGGCAAGGCGCTGCTGGCCCTGGCGGTGGGCATCGGCCTCAGCCTGGCCATCATCCCCGGGATCCTGGTCCTGGCCGCGTTCGGCTGGACACCCCTGCGCATCCTCCTGCGGGGCGAATCCCTGGCCCAGGCGGCCAAGGGCAGCTACCGGATGATGGTCCGGGCCTGGCAGCGGGTGCTCCTGTCCGTCTGCGCCATGGGCGCCATCTACCTGACGCTCATCATGGTCCTGTCATCCCTGGTGGAGCTGGTGGTCCCGGACCCCACCCCCCAGGTGCGCCTGACCCACCCCCTCATCTGGACGGGCAACTTCCTGGGCAGCCTCCTGAACCTGTGGCTCAGCACCTGCCTCCTGGCCCTGTATCAACGGGTGGAGGGCGCGGCGCCCCTGCAGAGCAGCCTGCCCCGGGCCGGCTGATCCCTCGGTACCCATAACGAAACAGCAAACTTACGGGCACCGCCAGCGGCGATCGGCTGCATGATGCGGACTTTCCCGAGAGCTCGTCATGGGCTGGTTCCTGCACCGGCTGTTCGCCTCCGACTTCATGCCCCACGGCGCCTGCTGGGGCTGGGAACCCTGGGTGGTGTGGACCCACGTCATTCCGGACTCGGTCATCGCCCTGAGCTGCCTGGCCCTGGACCAGTCCCTGACCGCCGGCCGGGGCGGGCCGTGGGGCGGGGGAAGGCCTATTTGAGCGCTTCCACCCCTCCGAACACCCGGCTGGGGCTCAGTTCTTCCAGGATCGCCGTGTCGCCGGGCTGCAGCTCGCTGGTGGCGATGCGGGCCACCAGCTTGCCCACGCCGGGGCCCAGCATGTAGCCCTGGCCGCACATGCCGATGGCGTCGAGGTAGCCGTCCAGGTCCTTGCTGCGGCCGATGATGGGCGAGCCGTCCGGAGTCATGGGGTAGAGGCCGCGCCAGGTGCGGCGGATCTTCAGGTTCCCCAGCTTGGGCATGAGGTCCACCATGCGCCGGGCGATCATGGGCAGGAAGGCGGAGGTCTCGCGCCGGTCGGAGCCGACGATGGCCGGGTTGGGGGTGTAGCAGAAGATCACCTGCCCGGGCTTGTGCTGGTAGAAGTAGAAGTTGGCCGACCCGGGGGCGGGGCGGATGTCCACCACCATGGGGTTGAGGAACGGCGCCACCGGCTCGGTGATGCCGCCTTCGTGGCAGTCCGGCGCCACCGGGGCGTCCAGGCCGCCCGCCTGGGCCACGGCCCGGGCCCAGGCGCCGGCGGCGTTGATGACCATGCCGGTGGCGTAGCCGCCCTTGTCGGTGCGCACCCCCACCACCTTGCCCTTGCGGCGCATGATGCTGGTGACCCGCTCGTTGAAGCGGAATTCGGCGCCCAGCTGCAGGGCCCGCTGCTGGAAGGCCAGGTTGCTGCGCATGGGGGAGGCGCCGCCGTCCTCGGGGGAGAAGGTGCCGCCGATCAGGCCCTCCCGGCGCAGGCCGGGGGCGATCTCCAGGAGCTCATCCCGGTCGTGCCAGTCGATGTTCAGCCCGGCGCGCTTCTGGAGCTTGAGCAGGTCCTTGAGCAGCTTCTCCTCGTGCTGCTGGTACGCCACGAACACGTAGCCGCCCTGGAACCATTCGATCTCGAAGCCGGTGTGCTCCTCCCAGTGGGAGAACACGTCCAGGCTGTCCAGGCAGAGCTTGATCTTGGCCGGAGCCGAGTGGGTGGCGCGGATGCCGCCCAGGGCGCACTTGTTGCTGCCCTGGCCGGCGGAGGCGAACTGGTCCAGGCAGAGCACCTTCAGGCCCTTCTCGGCCAAGTACATGGCGCTGGGCATGCCGACGCTGCCCGCGCCGATGACAATGGCGTCATAGACCTTCGTGGTCATCACAGACCTCCCTGGAAAGCGCTGACGGCGTGAGCCTTGGCAACATCCTGGACCGGGCCCTCGCCGGTCGCCATGCCGGCGAAGGCGCCCATGGGCACTTCCATGAAGATGGGCCGGCGGGACAGCTCGGTAACTTCGGAGAGGGTCACGCCCTCCTCCCGGAACAGACGCTGGATGAGGCTGGGGCAGGTCTTGCCGCCGCACGCCCCCATGCCGGCGCGGGTGGCGCCCTTGAGCTCGTTCATGTCCCGCACCCCGGCGCGGATCCGGCTCCGGATCTCCCCGGCGGTGACCCGCTCGCAGCGGCACACGATCTCGTCGTCCTCCAGGCGCCGGATGGTTTCCGGCATGGCTTCGCCCACCCAGGGCTGCTGCACCCGGATGCCGGCGATCCTCTTGGCGATCTCCTTGGGGGCGCGGACCTTGACCAGCACCGCGTGGTCGGCGAACTTGGGGGCCCGGGTCCTGACCACGGGCACGTTGCCCAGCACCTGGCCCAGGGTGTCCAGGACCGTCACCGTCTGGCCCACCTCGATGGAGTCGAAGGGGAATTCGTACGGGATGGACACCAGGGCCTCCCCTTCCTGCTTGCGGTAGTCCACCAGGGTCACCGCCAGCCCCGGGCACACGGCCACGCACTGCTCGCAGGCGATGCAGTCCGCCTCGTTGAAGGTGGGCACCCCCAGGATGTCGTCGCCCTCGATCTGGATGGAGCCCTGGGGGCAGATGCTGGTGCAGGGATTGCAGGGGATCTCCTGGGAGCAGTGGAACACCGGGAACACGCCCTTCTCGTCCTCGGGGATCTCCTCGGTGATGGTGGCGCCGGGGCGGGACTTGAGCACTTCCGCGGTGCGGTGCCATTCCGGCGGCACCTCGCCCACATCCCGGCCCAGGGCCCTGGCGATCTCCAGGCCCCGGATCTTGCCGGTGAACATGGCGGCGCTGGCCTCGGCGATCTCCTCGGCGTCGCCGGCGGCGTACACCGGCAGGCCGAACTCCTTGGCCTTGAGGGTGAACTCGTTGACCGACTCCAGGCCCACCGCCACCAGCACCGTGTCGCACTTGAAGGTGCGCTCGGTGCCCGGGATGGGCTTCCAGCCGGGGTCCAGCTGGGCGATGGTGACCGATGCCACTTCCTCCTTGCCGTTGGCGGAGAGCACCGTGTGGGAGGTGTAGATGGGCACGCCCATGCGCACCAGCTTGTCCTTGTGCACCTTGTAGCCGCCGCAGTCGGGCAGGGCCTCGCACAGGCCCACCACCTCGATCCCCGCCTGCAGGGCGTGGTAGGAGGCGATCAGGCCCACGTTGCCCCCGCCGACCACGAACAGGCGCTCCGTGGGCCGCACGAAGTCCCGGTTCACCAGGGTCTGGAAGGCCCCGGCGCCGTACACCCCCGGCAGGCTGTTGCCCTTGAACACCAGGGATTTCTCGCGGGCGCCGGTGGCCACCAGCAGCACGTGCGGCTGCACCAGGAAATAGTGCCCGTCGCGCAGGACGCCCACCTTGCGGTCGGAGAACACCGCCAGGGCGTTGCTGTTGGTCCAGATCCGCACGTTTTCATAGGCGCGCAGTTCCTTCTCGAGCTTGCGGCCGATGTCCATGCCCCGGGTGCCGGCGTGGCAGGCCTCGATGCTGCCGAAGAACTTGTGGGTCTGCAGGACCAGCTTGCCGCCCAGGCTGGCCTTGTCGTCCACCAGGAGCACCCCGACCCCGGCCTTGGCCAGCTCGATGGCCGCGGACAGCCCGGCGGGGCCGCCGCCCAGGATCAGGCACTCGACCTCCAGGGTCTCGATGTCCCGGAACCGCACGCCCTCTTCGGCCACGTCCGGAAGGGCGGCCTTGCCGTCCATGGGCAGCACGGCCATGCCTTCCTGCACCGGCACCATGCAGGACTTCACCGACAGCCCGTCGGCGACCACCGCGCACTGGGCGCACTGGCCGTTGGCGCAGAAGATGCCCTGGGGCGCGTCGTCCTTGTGGTGGTGCCCGAACACCCGGATGCCGTTGGCGAACAGGGCGGAAGCGATGGTCTCGCCCTCGCGGGCCTGGAGGGCCTCGCCCTTCCAGGTGAAATTGACCGTGGTCCCGGCTGGCACTGACAGGATGGGGTGTTCCTTGATCCGGTAGTCCGACATTCCAGTTCTCCTATGGCGACTGCGCTGCGCGAGCGGTGCTACGGCGCCCGGGCTCGATCTGTTGTAAGTATTGAAATTAATGGGCCTTGATGGCCAGCCCAGGGAGATCCCGGCGGGCCGGCCCGCGCCCCCGGCTGACGCCGGAAGGCGGGGGGACCCGGAACGAGGAAGCGCCGCGGGTTCCCGAAGCGGGAGGAGAAACACAGGCCCCGTCTTTTCAAAAGGACTTGCCAGACGCTGTATCAGTTAACCACCGCCACCAGGACCCGGCCGGGCGGCCGGGACCAGTTGTGACTTTCGTCAGGCGCCTGGAAACCGGTTTTTGCTGATTAAATGCCCATGGTTCGGTAGCTTGTTAGGCAAATCGCACAGTTTGGTCACACCGCTGTTACTTCTGGATGAGCGGAGTCGGGATGAGGAATCGAAATACCCACGCGATCACTGGGATGGGCGCCGTCACCCCCGTCGGGATTGGCGTTTCCAACTACTGGCGGAGCCTGCTGGAGGGCGTGAGCGGCACGTCCTGCATCAGCCGCTTCGACGCCTCCAGCCTGCCGGTGCGGATCGCTGCGGAAGTGAAGGATTTCACCGCCACCGACCACCTGCCGGCCAAGCTCGTCCGGGAAACGGACATATTCATGCATTTCGCGCTGGTCGCGGCGGCGGAGGCCCTGGCCGCAAGCCGGGTGGAGGCCGCCCCGGAGCGCATCGGCATCGTGCTCGGCACCTGCTTCAGCGGCATTGCCACGATCACCGAGACCCAGGGGCTGTTCACCGCCAATCCGGGCATGCGCGTCAGCCCGCATTTCGTGCCGAAGGTGCTGGGCAGCATCGCCGCCGCCCAGATCGCCATGGCCCATGGCCTGCGGGGACCGTGCCTGACGGTGAACACGGCCTGCTCGTCCGGCAATGATGCCGTCGGCCTCGCGGCCATGCTGCTCCGGGCGGGGGAAGCGGACGCGGTGGTGGCGGTGGGCGCCGAATCCATCCTGTGCCCTCTCCTGGTGGCGGGGCTGGTCCAGGCCCGGGCCCTTTCCTCCCGCAACGAGGATCCCCAAACGGCCAGCCGGCCTTTCGACCTGGACCGGGACGGGTTCGTCATCGGCGAAGGGGCCGGCGCCGTGGTGCTGGAAGACCTGGACCGGGCCCGGAGCCGCGGGGCGGACATCCAGGCCGAGCTGCTGGGCTACGCCAGCTACACGGACGCCTACCACGTGATGGCTCCCGACCCCAGCGGCAAGGGGGAAGTGTTCTGCATGCGCCAGGCCTTGGCCAAGGCCGGCCTGGCCCCGGGCGACGTGGACTACGTGAACCCCCACGGCACCGCCACCAAGGTGGGAGACCGGGTGGAAACCGCAGCCCTGAAGGAAGTCTTCGGGGATCATGCGTACCGGATGCCCATCAGTTCCACCAAGGGGGCCACCGGGCACATGATCGGCGCCGGCGGCGTCACCGAACTGATCGCCTGCATCCAGGCCATCCGTGAGGGCCAGGTGCCGCCCACCTTGAACTACCGGACACCCGACCCGGACTGCGACCTGGACTATGTGCCGGGCCGGCCCCGGTTCGCGGACGTGCGGGTGGCCATGTCCAATGCCTTCGGGTTCGGAGGCCAGAATGCCTGCCTCCTGGTGGGCCGGCATGCCGGATGACCCGGAGGACCGTCAGGTTCACCACCATGGAGGCGCGAAGATCATGGGCTATACCTACGACATCACGATGTTCCAGGAGACCTTCGAGCGGGAATTCACGTTCCTGAACGGGTTCATGCGCAATGTCCGCCGGTTCGCCGACCGTCCGGCCCTGGCCTGCCCCCTGCGGGAGGCCCGATGGAACTACGAGGAGCTGAACGGGGAGGTGAACCGCCTGGTCCACGCCCTGCTGGCCGACGGGGTGGGCAAGAACGGCGTGGTCATGTACCAGCTGCTCAACTGCGCCGAATTCGTGCTCTGCTACCTGGCCCCCCAGAAGATCGGCGCCATCAACGTTCCCATCAATTTCCGCCTGTCGCCCGGCGAGACGGCCCTGATCATCGACGACAGCGAACCGGACGTGTTCATCTACGACGCGGAGATCCGGGAGACCGCCCTCAAGGCCCTGGCCAGGGCCCAGCACCAGCCGCGCCGGGTGGTCATGGTGGACATCCGGAACCAGGAGCCCGCGCCGGAGGGCCACCTGACCTTCCGGGAGTACGTGCAGGGCCGCTCCCAGGAAGAACCTGGGATCGAGACGCCCAGCCGCATCTACGACGAAGTGACGCGGCTCTACACCTCCGGAACCACCGGCCTGCCCAAGGGGGTTCCCCTCAACAACCTCAACGAGGTCCTGTCGGCCCACGACGTGATCATGCATTTCCCCCTGGGCCCCACGGACCGGACCATGAACATGTCCCCCTGGTTCCACCGGGGCGGGCTGCACTCGGGGGGCCCCAACCCCACCCTGTACGCCGGCGGCGAGATCGTGGTGCTCCGGCACTTCAACCAGAAGCACTGCCTGGAACTGGCCGAGAAGTACGGCGTCACCTTCCTCATCGGCGGCCCGCCCATGCTGAAGCTGCTGTGCGAGGCCCAGATGAAGCATCCCGTCGACCTGGGCAAGCTGCGGGGCATCGTCACCATGGGCGCGCCCCTGGAGAAGGAAGATTGCGTGCGCTACCACCAGCACCTCACGCCCCGGATCTTCAACGGCTACGGGACCACCGAGACCTTCTGGAACACCTTCCTGCGCCCGTTCGACCTGCCCGAGAACGCAGGCTCGGCCGGCCGTTCATGCACCGATGACGAAGTGGCGGTGGTGAAGGTCCTGCCGGACCGCCGGGCCGAGCCGGATGAACAGGTGGCCAAGGACGGCCAGGAGACCGGCGAAGTGATCATCAAGTGCCCCACCAAGTCGTCGTACACCTACTTCAACAATGCCCGGGAAGCCAGGCGCGCCTTCTACAAGGGCTACATGTACACCGGCGACCTGGGGGTGTGGGACAAGAACTGCTACATCACCATCGTCGGGCGCAAGGACGACATGATCATCTGCGCCGGCGAGAACATCCACCCGGTGCAGGTGGAGGAGATCATCAACCAGCATTCCAAGGTCCGGGAGTCCATCGTCACCTCCGTGCCGGATCCGCTGCGGGGCCAGGCGGTGGTGGCCTACGTCATCCGGGAGGATGCCACCCTCACCGCCCGGGAACTGGGCGCCCACTGCACCGACCACCCCATGCTGGCCAACTACAAGCGGCCGCGGTTCGTCCGTTTCGTGGAGGAACTGCCCTTCACCGCCACGGGCAAGAAGATGCACTTCAAGGTCAAGGAGATGGCCCTGGAGGACCAGGCCAAGGGGCTGCTGGAGCGGCTCTGACCGCCCGCCGAGGCATCCGGAGAACCGGCGATCACCGGGGTCCGGTGGCCGGAATCATCCAGGGATTGACGAGCGGGATGCCCAGGTGGCGGAAGTCCGCATCATTCCGTGTCACCAGCGTGAGGCCGTGGCGCTCCGCCGTGGCCGCCAGGAAGGCGTCCATGGGCCCTGCCGGCTTGCCGGCCGCCTGGGCCTGCGCCACCATGCGGCCCCAGCGGTCCGCGACTCCGGCGTCAATGCCCAGCACGCGACCTTCGAACCGCTCAGCCAACGCCCCACCCAGCCAGTCATCGAGCCGGTCCCGCCGGGCTCCATGCGCCAGCCGCTCAATGCCATGCCTCAATTCGGCCAGGGTGATGACGCTGAGGAATGCCCGGTCCTCGTCCACGTTCGCCAGCCAAGCCACAACGCCGGGGTCAGGCCTTGCCTTCACCCATTCCGAGACCACGTTGGTGTCCAGCAGGTAGTTCACAGGCCCGCCTCGCGCAGTCCCCCCTCCGGCCGCTGGACCTCGAGGCCGGAATCGCGCAGCGGGGAGCCGGCGAAGAACTCCGCCAGGTTGCCGGGGCGGTGTGTCTTGCGTTCCCACTCTTCCACCGAGACCACCACCACCGTGATGTGGCCGTTCCGGGTGATGGTCTGCGGACCGTCGGTCCGGGCCCGATTGACGACTTCACTGAATTTCGCCTTGGCGTCTGCGATGGTCCAGGTGCGTTGGCCCATGGTTCACCCCGAATGACCATTATAGTCAAGATGGTCAATTTTGGGTGGCCGCCAGTGGCAGTCGCGCGATTTACCCTAGTGTCGTTCGTACACCCGGGGGTTGAGGCAGTTGGGTGCCTTTGCCCCGGCCATCATGGCGATGAGGTTCCGGGCCGCCGTGAGGGCCATGTTGTTCCGGGAGGTGATGGTCGCACTGGCCGTGTGGGGTGCCAGCACCACGTTGGCGAGCCCGGCCAGGCCGGGCGCCATGCGGGGTTCATCCTCGTAGACGTCCAGCCCGGCACCGGCGATCACGCCCTCCTGGAGCGCCTCCACCAGGGCCCGTTCGTCCACCACGGGGCCGCGGGAGGTGTTGATGAGGTAGGCGGTGCGCTTCATGCTGCGCAGCGCCCGGGCGTCGACCAGGTGCCGGGTGGCGGGGGCCAGGGGCACGTGGATGCTCACGAAATCGGCCTCCCGCAGCAGGGTTTCCAGGTCGACCCGGCGCGCCCCCAGCTCCCGCTCCAGGGTCTCGCTGGGGCGCTCGTCCGCATACAGCACGGGCATCTCGAAACCACGTGACTTCATGGCGAAGGCCTGGCCGATGCGTCCCGCGCCCACCACCCCGAGGGTCCGCCCGGTCACGTCGCCGCCCAGGAACTGGAGCGGGCCCCAACCGGGCCACCGCCCGGAGCGCATGACCGCGTCGGATTCCACGATGCGGCGGGCCACCGCGAACAAGAGGCACCAGGCCATCTCGGCGGTGGCGTCGGTGAGCACCCCCGGGGTGTTGGAGACCGGCAGCCCCCGGCGGGTGGCTTCCGGCACATCGATGTTGTCGAAGCCGACGGCGAAATTGGCGAACCCCTTGGCCGCCCTGGCCGTCTCCATGACCTCCCCGTCGATGCGGTCCGTGAGCAGGCAGAGGACCCCGTCCACCCCCGCGACTCCACGCAGGAGCTCCTCCCGGGTGAGCGGGCGGTCCTCCTCGTTCAGGATCACTTCGCAGTGCTGGCGCAGCAGCTCCAGGCCCGCATCCGGGATGCGCCGGGTGACCAGGGCCCGGTTCATGGCCGGCCGCCGTCGGCGCATCCCGGGAAACCGATGTCTACGCACGGCTTGACCATTGGACGCCGCCTTTCGCCACAGGGGTCAAGGTTAGCGTGGATTCGGCTGGTCTGGCCAACCCGGCCCTGCCGCAGGCCGGGCTTGCGGCTGCCGTCCTCCAGCCGCACGGTGGCGGTGAAGTCCAGGCGCAGCGCCAGCCGCTGGGTTCCATCCGGTTGCGCCACCGGCTGGCGGAGTTCGGCAGGACGGAAGCCCACCTCCGGGACGTCCTTGCCGAGCAGGGCGGAGAGCATGAGTTGAGCCGCCTTCTGGTCGTCGAGAAGGTACTTGAAGACCACGCCGCAGATGGGGTTGGCGATGCGCATAGTCCGAAGGGCTCCCGGCGGAAGTGCAGCGGTTCCCCGGGCCGGGACTCCACAGAAGGGCTCTTGCCGCCTGGGGGCCAATCTAACTATATGTATTACAACAACTATCAACGGCTGTTCGGCCTGGATCGCAGCGCCTATAGTTGATGAGAGGCACGTCGCTTGCCCCAGGCCCCCACCATGCCCGCCCCCACTCCCCAGAACCCCTCCCAGCAGCCCCCCGGGGCGCGCCAGGAACATGACGCCCTGGGCAGCCTGGACGTCCCTGCCCAGGCCCTGCACGGCATCCACACCGCCCGGGCCCTGGACAACTTCCCCCTGCTGGGCCGGCCGGTCCACCCGGCCCTGGCCCGGGCCTTCGGGGCGGTGAAGCTGGCGGCCCTGCGCACCAACCGGGCCCTGGGCTGGTTCCCGGACGCCGCCCAGGCCGACGCCATGGAACGGGCCTGCCGGGAACTGCTGGACGGGACGCTGGCGGACACGGTGGTGGTGGACGCCCTGCAGGGGGGCGCCGGCACCTCCACCAACATGAACGTGAACGAAGTGCTGGCCAACCGGGCCTTGCAGTTGCTGGGGCGGCCCCTGGGCAGCTATGGCCAGGTCTCCCCCCTGGACCACGTGAACCTGCACCAGAGCACCAACGACACCTTCCCCACCGCCCTGCGGGTCGCGGCCATCTGGGGCCTGCGGGAGCTGGAGCGCAAGGTGCTGGGCCTGCAGGAGGCCTTCCAGGACCAGGAGAAGGCGCTGGGCCACGTGGTCAAGGTGGCCCGCACCGAGGGCCAGGACGCGGTGCTCACCACCCTGGGCCGGACCATGGGCGCCTTCGCCGAGGCCCTGAACCGGGACCGCTGGCGCCTGGCCAAGAGCGAGGAGCGGCTGCGGGTGGTGAACCTGGGCGGCACGGCCATCGGCACCGGGCTGGCCGCGCCCACCGAGTTCATCTTCCGGGTGGTGGAGGAGCTGCGGGAGGTCACCGGGCTGGGCCTGGCCCGGGCGGAGAACCTGGTGGAGGCGACCCAGAACCTGGACGTCCTGGTGGAGGTCTCGGGCCTGCTCAAGGCCCTGGCCGCCTCCCTGATCAAGATCTGCGCCGACCTGCGCCTGCTCTCCAGCGGCCCCGACGCCGGGCTGGGGGAACTGACCCTGCCGCCCCGCCAGGCCGGGAGCTCCATCATGCCGGGCAAGGTGAACCCGGTGATCCCCGAGGCGGTGACCCAGGCCGCGCTCATGGCCATCGCCCACGACCAGGCCCTCACCGCCGCCGCGGCCATGGGCTCCCTGGAGCTGAACGCGTTCATGCCCCTGGTGGCCCACTGCCTCCTGGAGAGCCTGGACCTGCTCGCCCGGGGCTGCGACATCCTGCGCCGCCACTGCGTGGCCGGCCTCGGCGCCGACGAGGCCCGCTGCCGGGCCCAGGTGGAGAACGGCACCGCCGCCGCCACCGCCCTGCTGCCCCTGGTCGGCTACCGCCGGGCCGGGGAACTGGCCGCCGAGGCCCGGCGCACCGGCAAGGGGCTCAAGGACGTGGCGGTGGCTTCGGGCCTGGTCACCGCCGAACAGTTCGACCAGCTCACCAGCCCCGAGGCGGTGAACCGGCTGGGATGGAGGCAGATGCCCACATGAGCCCAGGATCCATGCAGTCCACGCCCAAATCCTTGCGCCTGCACATCGGTCTGTTCGGCCGGCGCAACGTGGGCAAGTCGTCCCTGCTCAACGCCATCACCCGCCAGGAGGTGAGCATCGTCTCCGCGGTCAAAGGCACCACCACCGACCCGGTGGAGAAGCCCATGGAGCTGCTGCCCCTGGGCCCGGTGCTGTTCGTGGACACCGCCGGGGTGGACGACGCAGGCGCCCTGGGCGAACTGCGCATGGCCCGCACCCGGGCGGTGCTGGACCGGGTGGACCTGGGCCTGGTCATCACCGAGCGGGGCGGCTGGGGCGAGTTCGAGGCCAGGCTGCTGGAGGAGCTGCAGCGGCGCAAGGTGCCGGTGCTGATCGTGCGCAACAAGATGGACCTGGGGCTCCTGCCCGCCCAACTGCCCGAGGGAGTCCGCCAGGTGGCGGTGAGCGCCCAGGCCGGCACCGGCATCCTGGACCTGCGGGAGGCCCTGCTGGACCTGGCCCCGGCGGACTTCTTCGACAACCGGCGGCTGGTGGCGGACCTGGTGCCCCCCGGGGAGATGGCGGTGCTGGTGGTGCCCATCGACAAGGAGGCGCCCAAAGGGCGCCTGATCCTGCCCCAGGTGATGGCCATCCGCGACCTGCTGGACGGCGAGTCCCTGGCCCTGGTGGTGCAGGAGCGGGAGCTGGCCGGCGCCCTGGGCCGCCTCAGCCGCCCCCCGGCGCTGGTGGTCACCGACTCCCAGGCCTTCCTCAAGGTGTCGGCGGACGTGCCCAGGTCCGTGCCCATGACCTCCTTCTCCATCCTCATGAGCCGGTTCCAGGGCGACCTCCCCGAGCAGGTGCGCGGCGCCCTGGGCATCGAGGGCCTGCGGGGCGGCGACCGGGTGCTCATGGCCGAGACCTGCACCCACCACCCGGTGGGGGAGGACATCGGCCGGGTCAAGATCCCGCGCTGGCTCACCCAGTACGTGGGCGCCAAGCTGGAGTTCAGCCACGTGCAGGGCCGGGACTTTCCCGCCGACCTGGCGCCCTACCGCCTGGTGGTGCACTGCGGCAACTGCACCGGCAACCGCCGGGAGATGCTCTCGCGCATCCACCGCTGCCGGGAGGCCGGCGTCCCCATCACCAACTACGGACTCACCATCGCCTACTCGCTGGGAATCTTCGAGCGGGCCCTGGGCCCCTTCCCCGCCGCCCTGTCCGCGTACCAGGCGGCCAGGACAGGAGCCACCCCATGAACCGCGACGAGATCCTGGACTGGCTTCTTGAAACCGACCCGGTCCGGCTGGAGGAGCTGTGGGAGCGGGCCGACGCGGTGCGTGAAGCCCACGTGGGCATGGCCGTGCACCTGCGCGGGCTGATCGAGATCGGCAACCACTGCGTGCGCAAGTGCGCCTATTGCGGCATCGCCGCCTGCGCCCCGGGGATGGAGCGCTACCGCCTGGCCTTCCAGGACATCATCGACTGCGCGGTGCGGGGCCAGGCGTTCGGCTTCGGCACGGTGGTCATGCAGTCCGGGGAGGACCCGGGCATCACCCGGGAGTTCATGGTGGATGTGATCCGCACCATCAAGCGCCGCACCGGGATGGCAATCACCCTGTCCCTGGGCGAGCGCCGGGAGGAGGACCTGAGGGCCTGGAAGGAGGCGGGCGCGGACCGCTACCTGCTGCGCTTCGAGACCACCGATCCGGAGCTGTACCGCACCATCCACCCGTCCCTGCCCGGCACCGCCCTGTCGGACCGCCTGCAGCAGCTGCTGCTCATGCGGGAGATCGGCTTCGAGATCGGCACCGGGGTGATGGTGGGCATCCCCGGCCAGACCTGGGCGACCCTGGCGACGGACATCTGGACCTTCCGGGACTTCGACATGGACATGATCGGCATCGGCCCGTTCATCCTCAGTCCGGGCACCCCCCTGGACGGGGAGCTGGGGGAACAGCTCCGGCGCGAAGCGGGCACGGGCCAGGTGCCCAGCGACGAACTGACCACCCTGAAAGCGCTGGCCCTCACCCGCCTGCTCTGCCCCGACACCAACATCCCCTCCACCACCGCCCTGGCCACCCTCGATCCGGGCGCGGGCCGGGCCAACGGGCTCAAGGTGGGCGCCAACGTGGTGATGCCCAACCTCACGCCGCCCAAGTACCGGGTGCTGTACCGGATCTACCCGGGCAAGGCCGGCCTGCAGGAGACCGCCGACATCACCCGGGACAAGATCGAGGCCCAGATCCACGCCCTGGGCCGCAGCATCGGCCGCGGCCCGGGCGGGCGCGGGCGGGCCAACATGGTGGGGATCGATTGAGGCTGAGCGGGCCGGAGGGCCCCGTGCAAGTCGCGCGATTCATCCGAAGCGTCCAGGACAGCCCGTGCCCCATGGAAGTTGGCCTGGATGCCAAGGGCTCCACTTTCCGGGGGCCAGTCCTGGGGGAAAAAAACAGGGCCGGGGATGAAGGGGATGAACGGGGATAAAGTTTGCGGATGCAATAGTTCCGGCCCATCGACGCATGCACACCCCTGGCCCCGCCGCAGGCGGGGTCCCGGGCTGCGCCCGGGAGTTCCGGAGAGCCGTGGCCGGCGGCACACGCCCCTGGGAGAGGATGTGGAAACCTGGATGGATGCGCCCAGGGGCGTGTGCCGCCGGCCACGGCTCTCCGGAACCCAAGGGTGCGCATGCTCGCGGCGCGATCGATCATCAGCAACCACTTACCTAACTTGCTTTATCCCCTTTATCCCCTCCATCCCCGGCCAATAGCTTTTCCATCCATGCTGCGAACACCAGGGTCCGGGCCAAGCGCTCCAGAGGTTGCGCGCGACTTGCACGAGGGGCCTGGCCCGTCTGGAACATGAATCTTAAAATCAGCAACCCCCCAGGCGAAGCACGATAAAATTCCCTCCTGGAGGGTTGGTCGTCATGGTGTCCGCCAATTTTCCGCTTCTCACCGCCGGCTTCCTGGGCCTGTCCCTCCTGCTCCCGGCGCCCGCCTGCGGCTCGCGCCGGGACGCCGGTGCGGCCCAGGCCGGACCGCCCCAGGCTTCGGCACCGGCCGCCATGCCCCAGCAGCCGCCTCCCGGCCCCCCGGCTGCGGCGCCGCCGCCGCCGCCCCCCGCCCCGGTTCCGCCGCCCCCGGCTCCGGAACTGGAGGTCCCCGCCCACACCTCCCTGCGGGTGACCCTGGGCCAGGAACTGGATACCGAGCGCAACCATGTGGGCGACCCGTGGGAGGGGACCCTGGCGGAGCCGGTGCGGGTGGGCGGCAAGGTGGCCTGGGCCAAGGGCACCAAGGTCTCCGGGGTGGTGACCCGGAGCGAGCCGGCCGGGCGCCTCAAGGGCGGCGCCGGCGGGCTGGGGATCCGCCTGGAGCAGGTCGGCGCCGACGCGGTGCCGGGCGGCACCTACCTGGTGACCGGCCCCAAGCGGGCCACCCGCAACGCCGAGATCATCGGCGGCGGCGCCGCCCTCGGGGCCCTGGTGGGGGCGCTCACCGGGCACGGGAACCAGGGCGGGCGCGCCCTGGTGGGCGGGGCCGTCGGCGCCGCGGCCGGCACCGGCGCGGCCGCCGGCACCGCCGACACGGTCATCCGCATCCCGGCGGGCCGGGTGGTGGCCTTCGCGGTCGCGGCCCCCGTCAAGGTCAAGGGAGCACGTTGAAGTCCGTATCCCGGTAGCGGTCCAGGACCGCCGCCAGGGGCTCACCGTACTGGGCGGCGAAGGCCGCCCGGACCCGGGCGCGGATGGCCTGGCCGGTTTCCCCGTGGATGCTCGCCACCAGGTCGGCGAAGGTCCTGTACACGTGCCCGCAGTGATAGTCGAAGGGCATCCTGCTCCGGGCCGGGTCCACCGTGAAGCCCTTCTCTTCCAGGCGGGCGTCCCTGAGCACGAAATCGCACCGGCCCGCCTCGTGCAAGGTGCTGCGCACCTCGAAGACGAGGGAGGGGTTGAAGCCCCGGGCGATGGCCAGGTCGATGTGCCGGCAGTACAGGCGGGCCCCATCGATGAGATCCATGTCCTGGTACTGGTCCCGCCAGGGGCAGGCATGCACCAGGTAGTGGTAGTCCGGGGACTGCTCCAGCACTTCCATGTGCTTGCCGCAGGCGAAGTAGTCCTCGGTGTAGGACCATTCGCCATAGGCCTTGTAGGCGGCGAAATCCAGCTCCCGCCCGTCCCGGATGGCACGCTGGGCCATCCGGCTGCCCCGCTGTTCCCCGTAGCGCTGGGTGGCCAGGATGAAGGTGGCCGCGCAGGCGCCGGGGCAGTGGTCCCGCAGTTCCTGGTAGAAACGGGCGGTGATGAAGGCATGGTGGCGTTCGGTCAGGGCCATGGTTCCTCCTGCTGCCAAGCCGCGTCCGGACCCCGGGCGGGGTCCGGACGTCAGATTAATGACTCAAGCTACTGCACAGCAACGAACTTGCCGTTCTTCACCTGCAGGGTGATGTAGTGCGAGTTGAAGGAGTTGTGGTTGGCGGGGCTGAAGCTCACCGGGCGGTTGAAGGCCACGAAGTTGGTCATGCCCTCCAGGGCGTTGCGCACCTTCTCCCGGTCGGTGCCCCCCCGGCGGACGGCCTCCAGCATCACCTTGGCCCCTTCGTAGGCCTCGGAGGCGTTGTCGGTGGGAGCCTTGCCGTACTTGGCGGTGAAGTTCTTGATGAACACCCGGTCCCTGGGGTCCGGGGATTCGGGGAAGAACAGGGTGTCCAGGTACATCCCTTCGCTGGCCTTGCCGCCCAGCTGGATCAGGGCGTCCGAGTAGTCCACTCCGCTGCCGCTGATGGTCTGGTTCATGCCCATCTCCCGGGCCTGGCGGGTGAGCAGGGCGCAGTCGTTGTAGTAGGCGCCGAAGTACAGCAGGTCGGGATTGGCGGCCTGGATGGCGGTGAGCGGGGCCTGGAAGTCGATGTCCTTGCCCGGGGTGTAGCTCTTGTCGTAGACGATGTCCGCCTTCAGCAGGCTCAGGTTCTCCACCAGGAACTTGTGGTTGGACTTGCCCCAGTCGTCATTGCTGTAGAGGATGGCGATCTTCTTCTTCTTCAGCTTGTTCACGAACAGGTCGGCCAGGACCTTGCCTTCCATCTCCTGGCTGTCGGCGGTGCGGAAGATGAACGAGTGGTCCGGAAGCTTGATGAGGGCCGGGTTGGAGGGGGTGGGCGCCAGGACCGGGATGCGGGCCTTCTGGTAGATGGGGATGCCCGCGGCGGTGGTGCCGGAGCCCCAGTGGCCCACCACGGCGGTGACCGCCTGGTCCACGAATTTCTGGGCGATGAGGGCGGCCTGGTTGGGATTGCCCAGGTCGTCCTGGATGTTCAGGCTGATGGTCCAGCCCTTCATGGCCCCGGAGGCGTTGAACTCCTCGGTGGCCATCTTGATGGCGTTGATCATCTCCTGGCCGACTTCCGCCTGGTCGCCGGTGAGGGGGCCCACCACGCCCAGGGTGATGGTGCCGCCGGCGGCCATGCCGTATCCGGTGACCACCAGGCCGAAGGCCACGGTCATGAGTGAAACTGCCCATTTTTGTCGCATGTGCGTCTCCTTTGGATGAGTCTGATGGTGGTTTTGCTTGGCAGGATGCGTTGCACAGATCGCTAGGACCGCACCACCTCCTTCCCGTTCCCCTTGCCGTCGCCCTTGCCCGGCGACCCCAGGTAGGCCCGCAGGAGCTTGTCCTGGGACTTGATCTCGCTGGTGGCCCCGTCCAGGACCACTTTGCCCGTGCGCAGGATGTAGGCCCGGTCCGCCACTTCCAGGGCCAGGGTGGAGTTCTGCTCCACCAGCAGCATGCTCACCCCTTCCTCCCGCACCCGGCGGATGGCTTCGAACACCTGGGTGATGGCGATGGGCGACAGGCCCAGGGACGGCTCGTCCAGGAGCAGCAGGCGCGGCCCGGACATGAGCGCGCGGCCGATGGCGAGCATCTGCTGCTCGCCCCCGGAAAGGCTCCCGCCCAGCTGGTCCCGGCGTTCGGAAAGGATCGGGAAGCGCCCGAAGACGTCCTTCAGGCGCGTCTCCGCCACGGCGCCGGCCCGGCCGTAGGCCCCCATGAGCAGGTTTTCCCGCACGGTGAAGGTGCTGAACACCCGGCGGCCTTCGGGCACGTGGGCGATGCCGTCCCGGGCCCGCTGGTAGCCGGGGACCTTGGCCAGGTCCCGGCCGCCGTAGCGCACGGCGCCGCCGGCCAGGGGGATCAGGCCGGAGATGGCCCGGAGCAGGGTGCTCTTGCCGGCGCCGTTGGCGCCCAGCAACGTGACCGCCTCGCCCTCGCCCACGTCCAGGGATACGCCCGCCACCGCCACCGCCGCGCCGTAGCGGATGGTGGCGTCCTGGACCTCCAGAATCCGCTCAGCCATGCTGCTTCCCTCCCAGGTAGGCTTCGATCACCTTGGGGTGCTCGATCACTTCGGCCGGGGTGCCGCTGGCGATGACGACCCCATGGTCGAACACCACGATGCGGTCGCTCAGGTTCAGCACGAAATCCACGTTGTGCTCCACCACCAGGATGGTCACCGCGAACTCCCGGCGGATCCGGTCGATGAGGGCGCGCAGGGAGTCCATCTCCTCGTCGTTCATGCCGGCGCCCGGCTCGTCCAGCAGGAGCAGCCGGCGGCTCCCCGCCAGGCCCCGGGCGATCTCCACCAGCCGCTGCTGGCCGTAGGGCAGGTCCACGGCCCGGTCCTCGGCCCGGTCCGAGAGCCCCACCAGTTCCACCAGGTACCGGGCCCGCTCCCGGGCCTCCCGCTCCTGGTGCACGAACCTGGGGCTGCGGAACAGGATGTCCACCGCGTTCGCCGGGTGGCGCACCGCCATGCGCACGTTGTCCATGACGCTCAGGCCCTTGAACACCCGGATCTTCTGGAAGGTGCGGCCTACGCCCATGCGCGCGATCTCATGCACCGGCAGCCCGGTGATGTCCTGGCCGTCCAGCAGGACCCGGCCGCCGGTGGGCTTCAGGAAACCGTTGACGATGTTCAGCAGGGTGGACTTGCCGGCGCCGTTGGGGCCGATCAGGGCCACCACCTCCCCCTCCGCCACGCCGAAGGACACCTCCTGCAGGGCCTTCAGGCCCCCGAAGGCCTTGCTCACCCCTTCCACGCACAGCAGCATCCCGTTCATGCCGGCTGCCCTCCTTCCCGGTCCAGGGCCGGCTTGGCCTTGCGGCCGCCGCGCCGGGACTTCAGGCGGATGCCCGCCATCCCCGCCGGCCATGCGGGCGTCACCACCCACAGGACCAGGCCGTACAGGAGGTAGCGGTAGAGGGCGGCGCCCCGCAGTGCCTCCGGCAGGGCCAGCATCAGCACCACGCCGATGATGGGCCCGACCATGGTGCCCAGGCCGCCGATCACCAGCATGGCCAGCAGGATGAAGGACTCGTCCGTGGTGAAGGTCTGGTACGACACGAACTGATTGTTGTGGGCGTAGAACACCCCCGCCAGCCCCGCCAGGGCCCCGGCCACCGTGAAGGCCAGGAGCTTGGTCCCGGCGGTGTGGATGCCGATGGCTTCGGCCGCCAGTTCGTCCTCCCGCAGCGCCACCATGGCGCGTCCCACCGGCGAATTGACCAGGAACCCCACCACCGCCGTCACCAGCACCAGCCCGCCCAGGTTCAGGTAGTACAGGGAAGTGGTGCTGCTGAACACATGCCCGAACAGGTCCGGGAAGGCGACCCCGGGCAGCCCGTTGGGGCCCCCGGTGAACTCGGAGTTGAACATCACCAGGTTGATCACCTCGTTGATGCCCAGGGTGGCCATGATCAGGTACCGGCCCCGCAGCCGGACCATGGCGAAGCCCACCACCAGGCTCAGCACGCCTGGCAGCAGGGCGCCCGCCACGAGGTTGACGAGGAAACCGGTGTGCCAGTTCACGCTCATGAGCCCGGCGGTGTAGGCGCCGATGCCGAAGAACCCGGCGTGGGCCACCGAGAGCAGTCCGCAATAGCCCACCAGGAGGTTGAAGCTGGCCACCACGGACCCGTAGATGAAGATCAGCGCCCCCAGCCGCAGCACGAAGCTGGGCAGGGACAGGGCCGGCAGCGCCAGGGCCAGGGCCAGGAGCAGGAGCCAGACGCGGCTCTGCCGGGAAACGGGCAGCGGGAGTCGCATCAGATGTTCTCCTCTTGGGGTCTGCCCAGGATGCCGCTGGGCTTGACGATCAGCGCCAGGGCCAGCAGGGACATGGTGATGGCGTCCATGTAGGTCACCGAGACGTACGCGGCGCTCAGGGTCTGGGAGAAGCCGATGATCACCCCCCCCAGCACCGCCCCGGGGATGCTGCCCAGCCCGCCGATCATCACCGCGGCGAACACCATCAGGCCGATGAAGTTGCCCTCCAGGGGGAAGATCACCCCGTACATGGAGCCCAGCAGCAGCATCGCCACCCCGGACAGGGCCGAGCCCAGGGCGAAGGTGCTGACCATGATGAAGCGGGGATTGATGCCCATCAGGATGGCCGCGTCCCGGTCCAGGATGGTGGCCCGGATGGCCTTGCCCAGTCGGCTGCGGCGCAGCAGGACGTCCAGCCCCACCATCACCACCACCGAGAGGACGATCGACAGCACCCGGGATCCGGACAGGGTGATCCCGAAGACGTGGAGCGGCGGGACGGGCATGTCCACGATGAAGCGGTACCGGGCCGGCCCCCAGATGATCAGGATGGCGTTCTGGATCACCATGGCGACGCCCAGGCTGGCGATGAGGATCACCATGTGCGGCTTGGTCCGCAGGGCATGGAAATTGAGCCGCTCCACCACCACGCCCACCAGGGTGGTGGCCACCACCACGACCGCCAGCATGACCAGGAAGGAGTGGATGGAGGCGCCGAGGCAGGCGATGGCCACGTAGGCGCCGGCGATCATCACGTCGCCGTACGACCAGTGGATCAGGTCCAGCACCCCGAAGATCAGCCCGAACCCCAGCGCCATGAGCGCGTAGGCGCCCCCCAGGGCGAGACTGTTGGCCAGTTGTTGGGCGAGCATGTCGGGTCGTCCTCCTTCCGCGTCAAGGGTGGTCCAGGTGGCAGAGCAGGTCCCGGATCAACCGCTCGCGGCGGTACGGCTCCAGGGTGAGGGGCGCGGAATCCGCCGCCACCGGCACGGTGCAGGCCAGGGCGGCCTTGCCGTTCAGGCGCACGTTGCACTCCCCGCACAGCCCCTGCTTGCAGGCGGCGTGCTTGTAGAAGGCCAAAGTGGGGTCCAGGTGCTCGCCGATGTACATGAGCAGGTCCTGGAGGGAGGTCTCCCGCTCCACGGGCACTTCGTAGTCCTGGAACCGCCCGGTCGCGCCGGGTCCCTCGCAACGGTAGCAGCTGATGCGAACGGTTCGGCTCATGGCTCCGCCTCCTGGACATACTGCGCGGCCAGATGCTTGATGTAGTCGTGGTAAGGGGCGCGCCCGGAAGGCAGCGCCACCCGGGTGGCCACCACCGGATCGAAGCCGTACCGCAGGCCCGGCCCCTCCTTGGCGACGGTGATGCACTTGAGCCAGTGGTCGTCGTCGGTGTACGGGTGGTCCTCCCGGTAGTGCACGCCCCGGCTCTCCCGGCGCAGGGCCGCCGAACCCGAGGACATGTCCAGCACGTCCACCAGGTTGCGCAGGACCAGGTAGTCCAGCCACTCCTGGTTGTAGATCCGGGTGTCCTGGGCCAGGGCCAGGTCGGTCTCCAGCTGCCGGCGCATGCCCCGCAGCCGTTCCTGCACCTGGGCCAAGCCCTCGCCGGTGCGGATCAGGGACACGTGCCGGGCGGCCATCTCCCCCAGCTCCCGGCGCAGCTCCCCGGGCGGGGTGGCGCCCGGCTGCCGGAACGGCGCTTCCGCCAGCTCCACCAGGCGCCGGACCTCCCGGTCCACCTCCGCGGCCGGGCCGGCGCTCCGGGCGAACTGGGCCGCGTGCCGTCCGGCCCGGCAGCCCAGTACCAGCATCTCGGTGGTGGCGGCGGACACCCGGTTGGCCCCGAAGGTCCCGCCGGTGCACTCCCCGGCGGCGAACAGCCCGGGGACGGTGGTCTGGTAGCGCTCGTCCACCTTGATGCCGCCCTCGAAGTACTCGGTCCCCGGCGCCACCTCCAGGGCGTAGCCGTCCTGCATGCGGCTGATCATCCCCTGGTAGAACTGCTTCAGGCCCGGCATCTCCCGCTGGACCGTGTCGAACACCTCGTTGGGGCAGTGCTTCATGGAGAAGTACACGCCGCCGTGCTCGGTGCCCTCCCGCTCGATCTCCCTGAACTCGGCGAAGGACACCAGCAGCTTGTTCCACTCGGTGTGCAGGGCCAGGTCCAGGATCTCCGGGTCGAAGTACCGGTGCAGGAACTCCTCGCCCTTGCGGTTGAGCAGGTGGCCGTAGCCGCTGGTGTGCAGGCAGTAGGGCACGATGCTGCCCCGGTAGCGCCTGGGCTCCAGCACCGTGTTGGGGCAGAAGGTCACCATCTCCATGTTGATGAGCTGGGCTCCGGCCCGGCAGGCCATGGCCTGGCCGTCCCCGGTCAGGTCGGTGCCCCCGGAGGTGAAGGGGTACAGGCTGTGCCAGCCGCCGGTGGCCAGGACCACGCTCCTGGCCCGGTAGGTGACGAACTCCCCGGTGTACAGGTGCAGCCCCAGGGCGCCGGCCACCCGGCCATCGGCCACCAGCAGGTCCACGGCCGCCACGTCGCTCTCCCACTGGACCCCGGCGGCCCGCACCTGGCGCATCATGGCGTCCAGCAGTTCCCGGCTGGAGACTGAGATGCCCCGTTCGCTCTCCAGGCGGTAGACCTTGACCCCCCACTCGATCAGCTCCCGCACCCGGTCCGGGGCGTCGTCCACGTAGATCTGCACCAGCTTCTGGTTGTTGAGGTGCATGCCCTGGTGGACGATCTCCTGGAACCAGGCTTCCTTGCTGTCGTCCCGCCCGGCCTCGGGGAAGCCCATGTCGTACAGGCTGCGGCCGTCGCACTCCACGTCGGCGGATATGTTGGCCCCCGCCAGGAGGGTGGCGCCGCTGCGGTCCACCCGGCCCTTGCACAGGACCAGGGTGCTGCAGCCCGCCCGGGCCGCCTCGATGGCCGCCCGGAGCCCGGCCCCGCCGCTCCCGATGATCAACACGTCCACAGTCCTCTGCTGGCCCACGGCAGAACCTCCGTTCCGTCTCTGGAACATCCGGGAGTAGGAAGCCTCTAGGAAATCAAGACTTACGTAGATAGTACGCGTGCAGGTAATCCGCGTACTCGTGCAGGAAATTGCAAAGGAAGGCCCGCTCCTCCTCGGAGAACGAGAGGTATTTCTGGTAGACGGCCCGGTGCTGGTCCGCGTGGAACCTGGCGTGGGCGTCGAACAGCTGCTGCCCCTTGGCCGTGAGCCGGTAGAAGATCTCCTTCCGGTTGTCGTCCCGGTTGTATTTTTCAATCAAGCCCCTGGCGACCAGCTTGCCGGTGCGCAGGGAGATGTTGCCTTTGGTGAAGCCCAGGACCCGCGCCAGTTCGTTGGTGTTGGCCTCCGGGTGGTTGTGGATGGCTTCCACCAGGTGCGCCTCGGCCGGGGTGGCGGCCACCATGCCGCTGTAGTGCCGGGTCTTGCCCAGGAAGGAATTGGTCGAGTTGAGGATGCGGTTGAGGTGCTCGTCCAGCTCGTACCAGCCATGACTGGCTTCCGCTGCCAGGTCCGCCAAGATGCGCCTCCGGATTTTTTGTTTAATGGATACACAAAAAATCATGTGGAAGTTCGCAACCGTCAAGGGGGAAAAAGCCCGGCGCGGCCTTGTGACTTTGGTCACACCGGGTCCCCGGGGGGGTCAGGCCTTCAGGTACCTGGGCAGCTCGTCGGTGCGGAAGCAGTGGGCCATGGCGGCCTCCCGGGTGATCCGGCCGGCCCGGACCAGTTCCGCCAGGGACTGCTCCATGGTGATCATGCCCTCCGCCCGGCTGGTGGAGATGGCCGAGTAGAGCTGGTGGTCGTCACCCTTGCGGATGAGGTTGCGCACCGGGTTGCTGGCGTTGAGGAGCTCCACCGCCGGGAACCGCCCCTGCCCGTCCCGGGCCGGCACCAGCTGCTGGGCGACGATGGACAGCAGGGCCAGGGACAGCTGCTGGCGGACCTGGGGCTGGTTCCCGGCCGGGAAGCTGTCCAGGATCCGGGACACCGCCTGGGAGGCGTCGTTGGTGTGCAGGGTGGAGAGCACCAGGTGCCCGGTCTCGGCGGCGCTGAGCACCAGGGCGATGGTTTCCGGGTCGCGCATCTCCCCCACCAGGATCACGTCCGGGTTCTGGCGCATGATGCTGCGCAGGGAGGTGGCGAAGTCCGGGGCGTCCTGGCCCACTTCGATCTGCTCCACGATGGCCAGGCGGTTGGGGTGCACGTATTCCACCGGGTCCTCGAGGGTGACGATGTGGTCCCGGCGCCCGGTGTTGATCAGGTCGATGAGCGCCGCCAGGGTGGAGCTCTTGCCTGAACCGGTGGCCCCGGTCACCAGCACCAGCCCCTGGCGGGCCTCCCCCAGGCGGCGCAGCCCCGGGGGCAGGTTCAGGGATTCCAGGGTGGGGATCCGGTCCGGCAGCAGGCGGATGCTGCCCGCCAGGGTGCCCCGCTGGAAGTGCACGTTGGCCCGGCAGCGGCCGATGCCCTCCCGGTGGAAGGAGAAGTCCACCGACTTGGCCCGCTGCAGTTCCTGCTGCTGGCGGGTGCTCAGCAGGGGGAGCAGCAGGGCCCGGATGGCCTCGTCGTCCAGGGGCGGCCCGCCCCCGGGCACCAGCCGGCCATGGACGCGCTGCGCCGCCGGCGCCCCCGCCACCAGGAGCAGGTCCGAAGCCCCCTGGCGGGCGGCCTGGGCCAGCATCGGGTCCAGGCCCGGGCTTTGGGCGGGCCCGGACCCGGCCGGGACCGGCACCCCCTGGTTCAGCTGGGCGACCAGGGTGCGCAGATCCGGTTCGGGGTCGGTCATGGGCCCTCCCGGACCCATTGGGCCAGGAAACCCGGGTCCCCGCAACCGCCTGCAGGCCTTTTTGGCATGGGTCGGTTAACCTTTCCATCTGGACGCCCGCCCATGACCCCGCACCGCTCCGCCTGCCCCTACGACTGCCCCGACACCTGCGGCCTCCTGGTGGACGTGGCGGAGGGCCGCGCCGTGGCGGTGCGCGGCGACCCGGACCACCCCCACAGCCGGGGCACCCTCTGCCCCAAGATGACCCGCTACCAGGACACGGTGCACTCCCCGCGCCGGCTCACCACCCCCCTCTTGGCCTCCGGGCCCAAGGGCAGCGGGTCGTTCGCCCCCATCTCCTGGGACGAGGCCATCCAGCGCATCGCCTCGCGCTGGCGGGCGATCATCGCCGCCCACGGCGCCCAGGCCATCCTGCCCTACTCCTACGCCGGCACCATGGGCCTGGTGCAGCGCAACGCCGGGCACCCGTTCTTCCACCGCCTGGGCGCTTCGCGCCTGGACCGGACCATCTGCACTCCCGCCAAGGGCGCCGGCTGGGCGGCGGTGATGGGCGACACCCCGGCCCTGCCCCCTGACACGGTGCGGCACAGCGACCTGGTGCTCATCTGGGGCTGCAACGCCCTGGCCACCAACCTGCACGGCCTGAACTACGCCCGCGAGGCCCGCCGGGCCGGCGCCAAGGTCTGGCTGATCGACACCTACCGCACCCCCACCGCCGCGGTGTGCGACCGCACCTTCCTGGTGCGCCCGGGCGGGGACGGCGCCCTGGCCCTGGGCATCATGCACCTGCTGGCGCGGGACGGACGCCTGGACCGGGACTTCATCGACGCGCACGTGCAGGGCTTCCCGGAGCTGGCCGGCCAGGTGCTCCCGCACTATCCGCCGGCGCGCGCCTCGGCCCTGTCGGGCCTCCCCGAGGCCGAGCTGGAGGAGCTGGCCGAGGCCTACGGCCGCGCCCGGGCTCCGTTCATCCTGGTGGGCAACGGCCTGTCCCGGTACGGCAACGGGGCCATGAACGTGCGGGCCATCGCCTGCCTGCCGGCCCTGGTGGGAGCCTGGGCCCGGGAGGGCGGCGGCGCCTTCGCCAGCGTCACCGGCGGCGGCGGTTTCAACCTGGGGGAGGTGACCCGGGAGGACTTCCAGGCCGGCCCGGCACGGCTGGTGAACATGAACTGCCTGGGGCACGCCCTGGAGCACCTGGACGGGCCGCCCATCATGGGGCTGTACGTCTACCACTCCAACCCGGCGGCGGTGACCCCGGACCAGAACGCGGTGCTGCGCGGGCTGTCCCGCCCGGACCTGTTCACGGTGGTGCACGAGCGCTTCCTCACCGACACTGCGCGCTACGCGGACATCGTCCTGCCCGCCACCTCGTCCCTGGAGCACAGCGACCTGTACCGCTCGTACGGCAGCTACTGCATCCAGCGGGTGCGCGCGGCCATCGCGCCGGTGGGGGGGAGCCGCAGCAACTGGGACGTGTTCCGCGCCCTGGCCGAGGCCATGGGCTTCGGCGAACCGTTCTTCCGCCAGAGCGCCGACGACCTCATCGACCACCTGCTCAGCCTGCCCAGCCCGGTGCGCGCGGGCCTGGACCGGGAGGCCCTGGAGGCGGGCCTGGCGGTGGAGCTGCGCCCGGCCCCGGGCGGCTGGCGCACGCCCTCCGGGCGCATCGAGATCCTGAACCCGCGCCTGGATCCGCCCCTGCCCCGCTACCTGCCCCGCCACGCCGAAGACGATCCCCTGCCGTTCTCCCTCATGACCGCGCCGTCCCTGTACGGCCTGAACTCCACCTTCCAGGAGCGGGACGCCCTGCGGGCGCGCCAGGGCGGCATGAAGCTGCTGATGAGCCCCGCCGACGCCGCCGCCAGGGGGCTGCGGGACGGGGAGCCGGTGGTGGCCTGCAACGCCCAGGGCGACGTGCGCTTCCTGCTGGCGGTGAGCGCCAACGTGCCCCCCGGCCTGGTGGTGGCCGAGGGGGTGTGGTGGCGGGAGTTCGCCCCCGGGGACCGAACCGTGAACGCGCTCACTTCCCAGCGGCTCACGGACCTGGGCGGCGGCAGCACGTTCTACGACAACAAGGTGGATGTGCGCGCAGGATGGTAGCCGCAGGCGTGGTTCAGTTCCCGAGCAGCCCGAGGTGGCGCAGGTCGTCCAGGTACTTGTGCAGGTACGTCTCGTCCAGGACCGGCGCCTGCGTCTCGCCTCCCGGACGTGCGCGTCCCACCTGGCGCACGAACTGGGTGGCGTCCACCCGATCCCGTTCCCGCGCCGGGAGGGGCGCGGCCCACGGGTGCAGGATCGGCAGGGACGTGCGCTGGCGGACCTCCGGGGGGAGGTCCCGCAGACGGGCGCCGAAGGCCTGGTACCAGGCTCCGTAGTCGGCCATCCGGCGCAGGCGGAAGCCCGCCGATTCCACCCAGTCCATGAACGTGTCCAGGGACACCCCGTCGTCCTTGTGGGGGTTGCTCACCTGGAAGGTGGCGTGGTCCTCCGCCTGTTCACTGGACAGGGCCACCATGGCGGCGGCGATGAAATCCACCGGCAGGCCGTCGAAATGGGCCCTGGAGCCCTGGCCCGGGGGGTAGAAGCTGCGCGGAGCCAGGCCCGTGCGGATGACGCTCACCAGCAGCCGGGTGAGCAGGTCCGGCACGTTCACCTGCCCCCGGTAGCGCCGGTGGGGCATGATCAACGCGCACCGGAACACCCGCGCCGGGGTACGGAAGCGCTCATGCAGATCCTTGAGCAGCACCTCCCCGGCCCACTTGCTCAGGGCGTAGCCGTGGGCGTACCCTCCCCGCACCGGCCAGTCCGCGTGCAGGGCGTCCACCCCGGCCAGTTCGGACACGGCGCCCGGCGCCCGGGCGCCTTCCAGCACCCCCACCGTGGACACGAAATCGAAGCGCTTGCGCCGCCGGCTCAGGGCCAGGGCCATGAGCTGGGCGGTGCCGGCCACGTTGGGGGGGAACAGCTGCTCGTAGCCCAGCACGTGGTTCACCAGGGCCCCGGGGTGGACGATCAGATCCACTTCCTCGGCGAGCCGCTCCAGGTCCTGGGGCTCGAGCCCCAGCCCGGGGGCGGCCAGGTCTCCGGCCAGCACCCGCAGATGCGGGTCCGCCAGGGCCCGGAACCGTGCCGCCAGGTCCAGGTCGCCCCGGAAGGCGGCGTCCAGGCGCGCAGCGGCCGCCGGGGTGTCCTGCCCCCGCACCAGGGCGTGCACCACGCCTCCGGTCCGGGCCATCCGCTCCAGCCATTCCAGGCACAGGAACCGGCCCAGGAAGCCGTTGGCGCCGGTGACCAGCACGCTGCGCACCCGGTCCGGGAGCTGCCGGGAGGCCACCCGGGCCGCTTCTTCCAGTTGCTCCGCGGTCAGGAAACGGTCCAGGCGCAGGTCGTCCTCCCGGATCCAGCCTGGGTCCGCACCGTGCACCGCCCGGAACCCGGCCGGGGCTTGCCCCGGTCCGCGCCACCCCTCCACCAGCTGCACCAGGTCCCGCAACCGGCTCCCCGGGTTCAGGATCGCCCCCACCGGCACCGCCACGCCGGTGGTCTCCTCCAGCAGGTTCGCCAGGGTGAGCGCGTTCATGGAATCGCCGCCCAGGTCGGTGAACCGGGCCGAGGCCAGGTCCAGGTTCCGCACCCCCAGCACCGCTTCCACCGCCAGGCGCACCCGCGCCTCCAGGGGCGCCTGGGCGCCGCCCCGGGCCAGGGCCGCCAGTTCCTCCCGCTGCTGCTCCTCCAGGGTTCCGTACAGCGCCTCCAGGCGCTCACCGTAGCGGCGTTTGAGCTGGGGCCGGGCCGGCTTCTCCACTCCGGTGAGCAGCCCGTTCTCCCGGGTCCAGCGCCCGGTCTCCACCAGGAAGTCCCGGGGCGCCTCGTACGGCTGCAGATGGGCCGCCGCGGCCACCCGGTTGAATTCGCCCCGCAACAGCTGCTTCAGGGCCGGGTCGTCCGGCCCGGGGACCGGCCCGCCCAGCCGCTCCGCCACCGCCGGCCAGTGGGGCACCACCACCGCCAGCAGGTACGCCCGCTGGCTGTTGGCGTACAGGTACACCTGGTCCAGCAGCGGGCTGCCGGCGCTGAAGACCGACTCCAGGCGCCAGAGGGTCACGTACTCCCCCTGGGCCAGTTTCACCACGTTGTTGCGCCGGTCCACCCAGGCGATCTGGTCCGGCGCCCGCTCCTGGACGATGTCGCCGGTGCGCTGGAAACCGTCCGGATCGTAGAGCGCCCGGGTGGCCGCCGGGTTGCGGTAGTACCCGGGCACGCACTGGGCCGTCTTCACCAGCAGCTCGCCCCGGGGGCAGGGCTGGTCGCTGAGGCGGTAGCCGAGCTCCGGCACCTCCGCCAGCCGGTAGTCCTGGACCATGGGCCTGCAGACCTGGCCGTCCAGGCTGATCACCCCCGCCTCGGTGGACCCGTAGCCGTCGTACACCGGGATCTGGAAGCAGGAGGTCAGGAACGCCACCACGTCCGGGGCGGTGGGGGCGGAACCGATCAACGCGGCGGTGAGCCGGTCGCCCAGGAAGGCGGAGCCCATGACCTCGTCGGCCCGGGCCCGGGCCGCCGCCGGGTCCAGCCCGGACTGGAGCTGGCGCTGGAGTTCCTGACGGTGGGCGTGGTGGATCATCTCCGAGACCCGGGGCACCAGGCTCAGGAAGGTCGGGCGGACCAGGCGGATGTCCTCGAACAGGGTGGACCGGTCGCCCATCGGGCTGAAGTGGGTGACCCCGCCCAGCACCATGGCCCGCACCACCGCCAGGCGTCCCATGGCGTGGCTCAAGGGGTAGAAATTGATGCCGATGTGGGGGAACCGCGCCAGCTGTCCCAGGGCGTGGAGGGCCCAGTGGGAGCGCCAGATGCGGTGGGTGATCATGGCCCCCTTGGGCGAGCCGGTGCTGCCGGAGGTGTACATGAGCGTGGCCAGGGGGTCCGTGCCGGGCGCCGGACGGAACGGCGCCAGGGGCTTGCCGGCGCGCCCCTCGGCGCGCAGGTCCCGGAACGTGACCAGGCCCGGCGCGCGGGCGCGCAGTTCCGCCAGGCGGTCCGCCCCCGGGTCCGTTCCCGGGCGCAGGTCCATGAGCACCACCGCGCGCACGGTGGGGCAGAGGGGCAGCGCCTCCAGCACCGCCGGCAGGGTCTCCGGGGTGCAGACGAGGGCGGCCAGTTCCGCTTCCCGGGCCAGGAGGGCCAGGTCCTGCGGGGCCAGGGTGGCCTGCAGCACCGCCGACACGGCGCCGGCGTAGAGGCAGGCCAGGTCCGCCAGGACATAGTCCGGGCTGGCGAAGCCCAGGATCCCCACCACTTCCCCCGCCCGCAGGGCCGTCCGGGGGTGGCGCGCCAGGCCGGTGGCCAACTGGACCGTGCGGTCCCAGGCCTGGCGGTACGTGAACGTCCGGAATTCCGCCAGGGGCCGCCATTGGCCGGATCCGGGATCCTGCGCCAGGGCCCGCTCCCCGAACGCCGGGCGCTCGGCGTAGGCCTCGCAGGCCCGCTGGAACACCTGGATGGCGGTCCACTTGTCCCGCTGCAGGTCTTCCACCACCGCCGCCAGGGGTTCCGCCTGCCGCAGGTCCGGGTCCGCGGCGGCGGTCCGCTCCAGCCGCTTCAGGGCCCGCTCCAGCAGATGCTCGTTGCTCTGGGCGGCCACCGTGGCCGCCGGAAGGGTCATCCGGCCCATAGGACACCTTCTTAGTCGTTCATGGTTTGGGTTGAGCTAATACCCTTTCCGCAGCATTAACTCCATCAAACCTACTGTACCAAGATAACCTGTCAAGGTGGCCAATGGCCCCAATCACCATTCCAGCGCGGCCGGACGCTGCCTTGAGGGCCTGGAGCACTCGATGCGTTTCGCCAGTTTTTGATCGATAATGATGTATTTAAGTTCTTTGATAAAGAGGGTAAACCACATGGACTTCTTCACCCAGTCGGGCAGGCCCGGGGGGCCCGCCCCGGCCAGCTTTGCCAGACGCCTGGGCCTTTGGGCAAAGATCCCCTCAGTCCCCTGAATCCCCGGCTTAAAAAGCTTTTTGGCGGGGATTCAGGGGACTGAGGGGATCTTTGCCCAGGTCCACTACGCGCCGCTGGCGGCCTCCGGCATCATCGCTGCAAGGAAGGTCGGGTCGTGGCCTGATCAGCCGGGCCATGGCAGGATCCGGAACCGTGGCGAGGCGCTCGGCAAGAGGATAGCCTGGAGCCAGCGCCTCCACAGACCGCGCGCTCCGCCCCCACTCATGCCTGCCCTCTCCCCCACCTGGCTGGACTACCGCCGCCGCCGCCGCCTGCTCCTCTGGGGCTTCCTGGGCGGGCTGGTCCTGTTCGCCGCCAGTTTCCCCGTGGCCAAGGCCTGGCAATCGGACCGGCCGCTTTACGTGGGCTTGGCCCTGTTCCTGGGACTGACAGCCCTGGGCTCCGTGCCCCTGTCCCATTTCCTCTGTCCCAAGTGCGGCGAGCCCTTCATCCACAAGGGCCGGCACCGGGACGCCTTCGCCCGCCGGTGCGTCCACTGCAGCCATCCCAGGTGGGAAGAGCCGGAGACGGAATGGCTGTCGGCTGCCAAAACTCAGGTGCGCAGGTAGGACGCCCCGTTCACGTCCAGCACGCTGCCGGTCATGGCCGCCGGCGCGTCCAGGGCGCAGAAGACCGCGGCGGCCGCCACTTCGTCGGGCCGGGCCACCCGCCCCAGGGGATGCTGGGCCAGGATCCCGGGCCCGCGCGGGCCGGTCAGGGAATCGGCGGACATGTCGGTCTCCACGTAGCCCGGGGCCACTACGAAGCAGTACACCCCCCGTCCGGCCAGGGCCAGGGCCAGGGACTGGGTCATGGCGTTCAGCCCGGCCTTGCTGGCGCCGTAGGCGGGCGCCTCGGGCTCGCCCCGGAACGCGCCCCGGGAGGAGATGTTCACCATCCGGCCGCCGCCGGCGGCGATCATGGCATTGCCGGCCAGAAAGCAGAGGTTGGCCGGGCCCAGCAGGTTGGCGTCCAGGGTGTGGCGCCAGGCAGCCTGCCACCGGGCGTAGTCCGTGGCCCACAGGGGATGGCCTTCCCAGATGGCGGCGTTGTTCACCAGGACCGCCACCGGCCCCATGGCCTCGGTCACCTCCCGCCACAGCCGCTCGGCCTCCGCGGGCGAGGCCAGGTCGGCGGCGAAGGCCTGGTGGCCGCCTCCGGGCAGGCTCGCCGCCAGGTCCACCGCGAGCTTGCGGCTGGTGCGGCAGTGCACCGCCACCCGGCAGCCGCGCCGGGCCAGGAGCTCGGCGATGGCCCGGCCGATGCCGCGGGCGGCGCCGGTGACGAGGACTACGGGTCGGGAGGAGGATTCTGGGCCGGGCATGAACGTACTATACGTCCCTAGGCCACCACGTTGAGGATGAAGGTCAAGGTGCCGTTGCCGGTGTTGCTGAATGCGTACGGACGATCGGACGGAAAGGCGATGGAATCCCCGGCCTTGAGCACTTGTCTCTCCTCTTCCCGCTCCAGGGTCATCTCCCCGCGCACCACGTAGACCATCTCCCGGTACCCCGGCAGGTCCGGCTCGCCCTGGTAGCGGTCGCCCGGAGCGATGGTCCACTTCCACAGCTCCACCGTGCGCGCGGCGGGAAAGCTCTGCAGCAGGTCCACCTTGGTGCCGGGCCGGCTGCCCTGCCAGAGCTGGATCCCCCGGTCCGGACGGGCGGGCTCCGCACCGGGGCGGTCGGTGACCAGTTCCGTGAAGGTGAGGTTGAGGGCGGCGGCGATGTGCCCCAGGGTGGCCAGGCTGACGTTGCTTTCGCCGCTCTCGATCATGCCGATCATGCGCCGGCTCACCTGGGAGCGCTCGGCCAGCTCCTGCTGGCTCCATTTCAGGGCCCGCCGGTTTTTCACCACGTTGCCCGAGACGGAGCGGAGCAGTTTCCTGGGATCGAACGGCATGAGGACCTCGATACGAAATATATTGCTGGTACTGCCCTATGGGCACTATACTGCTCAAAAGCAGAGGAGCTGGCAAGCACTTTCAGGTGCCGCCGGACGCCTCCCAGGTTCGCCGAATTACTATCCGTTCTCAATACATGCGCTTATCCCGGCGGAACCAGCCAGTGCCCCCACCGCCGGGCATCCTGTCACCCTTGAGTTCCCGGGCGCGCCCTGGAGCCGCCTGGCCCATCCCGCAGAGGAGGTCCCCCATGACCCTCGCAACCGCCGCCAAGTCGGCCCAGTTCATCGAGCAGGAGAACCATTACGGCGCCCACAACTACCATCCCCTGGACGTGGTCTGCACCCGCGGCGAAGGCGTCTACCTCACCGATGTGGACGGCAAGAAGTACATGGACTTCCTGGCCGCCTACTCGGCGGTCAACCAGGGCCACAACCACCCGGCGATCGCCGCGGCCATGATCAGGCAGATCCAGAGCCTGGCCCTCACCAGCCGGGCCTTCCGCAACGACCAGTTCCCGCCGCTGCTGGAAAAGCTCTGCAAGCTCACCGGCTTCGAGAAGGCCCTGCTCATGAACAGCGGCGCCGAGGCGGTGGAGACCGCCATCAAGGCCATACGCAAGTGGGCCTACGATGTGAAGGGCATCGAGTATCCCAAGGCCGAGATCATCGTCGCCGAGGGCAACTTCCACGGCCGCACCACCACCATCGTCGGCTTCAGCACCGATCCGGACAGCACCAGCAGGTTCGGGCCGTTCACCCCCGGCTTCAAGATCGTGCCCTACGGCGACCTGGACGCGGTGGCCAAGGCCATCACCCCCAACACCGCGGCCATCTTCATGGAGCCCATCCAGGGCGAGGCCGGCGTGCTGATCCCGCCCCCGGGCTTCCTCAAGGGCCTGCGCCAGCTGGCCGACCGGCACGGCATCCTGCTGGTGCTGGACGAAATCCAGTCCGGCTTCGGCCGCACCGGGAAGATGTTCGCCTTCGAGCACGAGGGCATCCGCCCGGACGGCATCACCGTGGGCAAGGCCCTCAGCGGCGGCTTCTACCCGGTGAGCGCGTTCCTCTCCTCCGACCAGGTCATGGACGTGTTCACGCCCGGCATCCACGGCTCCACCTACGGCGGCAACCCGCTGGCCTGCGCCGTGGCTTCCGCCGCCCTGGACGTGCTGGTGGACGGGAAGATGGTCGAGCACTCCGCCCGCCTGGGCGTCCACCTCAAGGCCCGCCTGGAAGGCCTCAAGGGCGGCAAGGTGAAGGCCGTGCGCTGCCTCGGGTTGTGGGCCGGCGTCGACCTGACCCCGGAGGCCGGCCCGGCCCGGCCCTACTGCTACGCCCTCAAGGAGCGCGGCATGCTGTGCAAGGACACCCACCTGCAGACCATCCGCCTGGCGCCGCCCCTCGTCATCACCCAAGAGCAGCTGGACTGGGCCGTGGACCAGCTGCAGGCCGTCCTGGCCTGACCCGCGACCGAGAAAGGAGCTTCCCATGCCAGTCAACCTGAAGGGCCGGAGTTTCCTCACCCTCATGGACTTCTCCATGGAGGAGGTGCGCTACCTGCTCGACCTCTCCCGGGACCTGAAAGCCAAGAAGCGGGCCGGCATCCACAACGACCTGCTCAAGGGCAGGAACATCGTCCTGCTGTTCGAGAAGACCTCCACCCGCACCCGCTGCGCCTTCGAAGTGGCCGCCCTGGACGAGGGCGCCCACGTGACCTTCCTGGACAGCAACAGCTCCCAGGTGGGCAAGAAGGAGTCCCTGGAGGACAGCGCCAAGGTGCTGGGCCGGTACTACGACGGCATCGAGTACCGGGGCTACAAGCAGGACGTGGTCGAGGCCCTGGCCCGGCACTCGGGCGTGCCGGTCTGGAACGGCCTCACGGACGTGGACCACCCCACCCAGGTCCTGGCCGACTTCCTCACCATCGAAGAGCACGTGGCCAAGCCCCTGGACAAGGTGAAGCTGGTGTTCGCCGGGGACACCCGCAACAACATGGCGTACGGCCTGATGTACGGTGCCGCCAAGACCGGCATGCACTTCGTCGGCCTGGGCCCCAAGGCGCTCGGCCCCAGGCCCGAGGTCCTGGAGCGGGCGCGGGAGGCGGCCAAGGCCACCGGCGCCGTCATCGAGATCTCCGACGACCCTGCCGCCGTGCAGGGCGCCGACGCCATCTACACGGACGTGTGGGCCTCCATGGGCGAAGAGGACCAGATCCCCGAGCGGGTGCGCCTGCTCACCCCGTACAAGGTGACCATGGAGCTGCTCGGCCGCACCGGCAACCCGGACGTGATCTTCCTGCACTGCCTGCCTTCCTTCCATGACTTCGAGACCAAGCTGGCCAAGGAAATGAAGGAGAAGGGCTACGACATCCGGGAAGTGACCGACGACGTGTTCCGCAGCCGCCACTCCAAGGTGTTCGACGAGGCCGAAAACCGCATGCACACCATCAAGGCGATTCTGGTAGCCACCCTTTAACCTCATGCCACTCCGGGCCGCCGGTGCCGCCGGCGGCCCGGAGCTTTTCCGGAACCCGTCCAGGGAGAGCCATGTCCAGGAAAATCGCCCTCATCGCCATCGGCGGCAACGCGCTGCTCCAGGAGAAGACCCGCGGCCTTCAGGAGGAGCAGCTGGAGAATGCCCGGCAGACCGCCGAGATGTTCGCCAAGGTGGTCCAGAGCGGCATGTCTCTCTGCATCGTCCACGGCAACGGGCCCCAGGTGGGCAACCTGCTCATCCAGCAGGAGGCCGCGGCCAACCGGCTGCCCCAGTACACCCTGGACATCTGCGATGCCATGACCCAGGGATCCATGGGCTACATGATCGAGCGGACCCTCATCAACCGCCTGGCCTACCTGGGCTTGCCGGTCCCGGTCACCACCGTGCTGACCGAAGTGGTGGTGGACCAGGACGACCCGGGCTTCCAGCACCCCACCAAGCCGGTGGGGCCCTTCTACAACCGCTTCCGGTCCGAAGAGCTGCAGAAGCAGAAAGGCTGGCTCATGAAGGAGGACGCCGGCCGCGGCTGGCGCAAGGTGGTGCCCTCCCCCAAGCCCCTGGAGATCATCCAGCTGGAATCCATCAAGCTGCTCCTGGAGGCCGGTCATTGCGTCATCGCCGGCGGCGGGGGCGGCATCCCGGTGATCCGGGACGTCTCGGGACTGCTGGTGGGAGTGGAGGCGGTCATCGACAAGGACCGCCTGTCCTCCCTGCTGGCGAACCAGCTGGGGGCCGACACCTACGTGATCCTCACCGGGGTGCCCAAGGTGGCCCTGGACTTCAACCGGCCCACCCAGCGCTGGGTCAGCCAGCTCACCGCCTCGGAGGCCGCCAGGCACCTGGCTGACGGCCAGTTCCCGGCGGGCTCCATGGGGCCGAAGATCGAGTCGGCCCTGGCCTTCCTGAAGGCCGGCGGCCACGAGGTGCTGATCACCTCCGCCGAGGCGCTGGAAAAGGAACCGTACGCAACGGTGGGGACCCGGATCGTCGCCGGCTGACGGCCTGGCGTGGGTCGCGCGATCGATCCGGAGCGTCCAAGGCAATTCCGTCACACCTCTGCGGCACCAAGGTTGTCCGGGGGGTCCGTTGAACTCATCATTGAAGTCCATGGCCCCGCCAGGGCCTATGAGATAGCCATGGACTCTTCCCTGCCCAGCCACCGCACCCGGATCCGCACCGTCCTCATCGCCATCGTGGTGGGCTGCGTGATCCTGGGGATGAAATACTATGCCTTCGCCGTTTCCCAGTCCGCCGCCCTGAAGTCCGACGCCATCGAGAACGTGGTGAACGTGGTGGCGGCGGTGTTCGCCCTGGGCGCCATCCTCTTCGCCGACAAGCCGGCGGACCGGGAGCATCCGTACGGCCACGGCAAGATCGAGCATTTCTCCGCCGCCTTCGAAGGGGGCATGATCAGCCTGGCGGCGGTGCTCATCGCCTACGAGGCCATCCGCACGGTGGTGGAGGGCACCCCCCTCAAGAACCTGACCCTGGGCCTGGGCATCAACTTCGCCGGCGGGGCGGTGAACGGGCTCCTGGGCCTGTTCCTCATCCGCCAGGGCAAACGCCAGAACTCCCGCGCTCTGGTCGCCGACGGGCACCACGTGCTCTCGGATTTCTACACCACCCTGGGCCTGGGGGCGGGGCTGATCCTGGTGCAGCTCACCGGCGTCACCTGGCTGGACCCGGCCATGGCCCTGGGGGTGAGCGCGCTGCTGGCGGTCACCGGCTTCCGGCTGGTGCGCTCCTCCAGCGCCGCCCTGCTGGACGCCGAGGACCCGAGGCTGCTGCGCCGCCTGGTGGAGGTGATGAACAAGGTGCGGCCCAAGGACATCGTCGCCATCCACGAACTGCGCACCCTGCGCTCCGGACGCTACGCCCACGTGGACATCCACATGGTGATCCCGGAGTTCTACGGCATCGGCCAGGGCCACGAACTGGCCGACCGCTTCGGCACGGCGGTGCTCCAGGAGGCCCGGCTGGAAGGGGAACTGCACACGCACGTGGATCCATGCCTGAAGGCCTTCTGCGCCCAATGCGAGGTGGATCCCTGCCCGGTGCGCCAGAAGCCCCAGGAACAGGAATGCCGCATCACCGTCGAGGAGGCGGTGGCGGCTGGCCCCATCTGACCGGATGGGCCGGGCGCTGATTTACCAGCTTGACCCGCAGGCCGGCGGGACGAACCTTGGTTGGAAGTATTGACAGGGATCCTGATTAATTAATATTTTATATCCCAGGATCCACAGGAGACCACCATGGGCGCCCGCCGTTTCTGGAAGCCAGCTCCGGCTCCTCCGCCCCCCTCCCGCCACCGGGCCCTCCTGCCCGCGGCCCTGGCCCTGGGCTTCCTGGCCGGATGCCCCCGGGTGTCCCCCGGGGACTCCGCCAGCCACCCTCCCCCCGACGACGTGTACGTGGCCGGATGGGAAGTGATCGGGTCCTACCCGGTGGCCATCGTCTGGAAGAACGGCGTCGCCTCCCTGCTCACCGACGGGCGCCGGAGCGCCGAAGCCCTGGGCCTGGCCGTGGCCGGGGACAGCGTGTACGTGGCCGGGAACGTGACCGATCAGCGCACCGGCGCCAGCATCGCCATGGTCTGGAAGAACGGCGTGCCCACCGCCCTCACGGACGGGGCCCGGGAAGCCCAGGCCACCGGCGTGGCGGTGGCCGGCGCGAACGTCTATGTGTCCGGTTTCGATACGGATGCCCACACCGGGCGGAGCGTGGCCGTGGTCTGGCGCAACGGCGTCCAGGCCCGGCTCAGCGACGGCGCCCAGGACGCCCGGGCCTGGGCGGTGGCGGTGGCCGGAGCCGACGTGTACGTGGCCGGGGAGGAAGGCACCCGGAACCGGAACCTGGCGGCCCGGGTGTGGAAGAACGGCCGGCCCTGGGCGCTCACCGACGGCAGCCGCTCCGCCGCCGCCTCGGCCCTGGCCGTGTGCGGACCGGACGTCTATGCCGCCGGTCACGATGGCAGCGTGGCTAAAATCTGGAAAAACGGGGCTTCCTACAAAGATCTGTCGGACGGCAGCCGCCTGGCCCATGGGGCGGCCATCGCCGTGGCCGGGAACCAGGTCCAGGTGGCCGGCTGGGAAGGACGGGCCGCCGCCTTGTGGCGCAACGGCGACGCCACGGTCCTCACCGACCCGTCCCAGTTCGCCAACGCCCTGGGCATGGCGGTGGCGGGCAACGACGTGTACCTGGCCGGGGACGAACTGGGGGACCAGAGCCACGTGGCGGTCCTGTGGAAAAACGGCTCCGCCACGGCCTTGTCGGACGGCATGAACATTGCTCGGGCCACCGCCGTGTGCGTGGTGGCCCACGAGGCGCCCGGCGCCGCGGCCCGATGGCCCGGCGGCAGCCAAGGAGCGGCGCCAACTGGTATAATTAATTAAATCCAGCCAAGGGTTGGCATCCCTTTCGCTCCTTTGATCCGGGTGTCAACATGCTGACCTTCCTGGACCGACTCCTGCCAGTGTTCGCCCGCCTGTCCAAGCGGGTGGACCTGTCCGCGCCGGTTTTCGTGCTCATCGTCATGGTGGTGATGATCCTGCCCTTGCCGGCATTCATCATCGACATCCTGATCGTCTTCAACATCACCCTGTCCCTGGTGATCCTCCTGGTGGGCATGTATGTGGCCCGGCCCCAGGAATTCAGCGCCTACCCTTCGGTGCTGCTGATGATCACCCTGTTCCGCCTGAGCGTGAACGTGGCCACCACCCGCCGGATCCTGCTGTTCGGCGGCGAGCAGGGGCCCGACGCCGCCGGGAACATGGTCAAGGCCTTCGGCCAGTTCGTGGTGGGGGGCAGCTACATCATCGGCCTGGTGGTGTTCCTGATCCTGCTGGCGATCCAGTTCCTGGTCATCAACCACGGCGCCGGGCGCATCGCCGAGGTGACCGCCCGGTTCACCCTGGACGCCATGCCCGGCAAGCAGATGGCCATCGACGCGGACCTGAACGCCGGCTACATCGACGAGGTGGAGGCCCGCAAACGGCGCCGGGACCTGGCGGCCGAAGCCAATTTCTACGGCGCCATGGACGGCGCCGTGAAGTTCACCCAGCGGGACGCGGTGGCGGCCCTGATCATCCTGGCGGTGAACATCATCGCCGGCATCCTGATCGGCGTGGTGAAGTACGGCCTGCCGGTGGTGCAGTCCATGCAGACCTTCACCCTGCTGACGGTGGGCGACGGCCTGGTGACGGCCATCCCCAGCCTGCTGATCTCGGTGGGCGGCGCCATCCTCACCACCCGCAGCGGCTCCACCTCCCCCAACCTGGGCACCGAGGTGATGGGCCAGCTGGGCACGGACGCCCGGCCCCTGGCCATCGCCAGCTCGGTGCTGCTGCTGTTCGGCGCCGTGCCCGGGCTGCCCCTGGTGCCTTTCTGGGTCATGGGCGGGGCCTTCGGGACCCTGGCCTACGCCTCCTGGAAGTTCTCCCAGCAGCGGGCCGCCGCCAGGCATGAGGCCGAGGTCAAGGGCAGGCCCGCCGCGGAGGGGCCCGAGAAGGTGGAAGCCCTGCTCAAGGTCGATCCCCTGGGCCTGGAGGTGGGCTACGGGCTGATCCCCCTCCTGGACGTGGGCCAGGGCGGCACGGTGCTGGACCGGATCAAGGCCCTGCGCCGGCAGATGGCCCAGGACCTGGGCATCGTGGTGCCGCCCATCCGCATCCGCGACAACCTCCAGCTCCCCGCCAACACCTACCGGCTGCTGCTGCGGGGCGAGGAGGTGGCCCGCTCCACGGTGGTGCCGGGCATGTACCTGGCCATGAATCCGGGCACCGCCACCGCCGACATCCAGGGCACGCCCACCACCGAGCCGGCTTTCGGCCTGCCGGCTTTCTGGATCGCCGAAAACCAGCGCGACCATGCACAACTCATGGGATACACGGTGGTGGACAGCGCCACCGTCATCACCACCCACCTGTCCGAACTGGTGAAGCAGCATGCCCCCGAACTGGTTGGCCGGGCGGAGACCCAGCAGCTCCTGGACGCCTTGAAGGAGGCCAGCCCCAAGCTGGTGGAGGACCTGGTGCCCAGCGCGGTCCCGGTGGCGCTGCTGCAGAAGGTGCTACAGAACCTCCTGCGGGAACGGGTGCAGGTGCGGGACCTGGCCCGGATCCTGGAGGCCGCCGCCGACGCCGCCGGCGCCAGCCGGGATCCGCTGGTCATCACCGAATACGTGCGCCAGCGCCTGGGCCGCTCCCTCACCAGCTCCCACCTCTCGGACAACAACGAGCTTGGGGTCCTGGTGCTGGACCCCAAGCTGGAGCAGACCCTCCAGTCCGGGATCGAGACCACCGACCGGGGCAGTTTCCTGGCCCTGGAACCCACCAAGCTCCAGGAAATCCTCAACCGCATCACCACGGGCATCACCCGCCTCCTGCCCGGCGCCCAGCCGGTGCTGCTCACCAACCCCGTGGTCCGGCCCCACCTGCGCCACCTCCTGGAGCGGGCCATGCCCCACCTGGTGGTGCTCAGCCACAGCGAAGTGCCCCTGGACGTGCGGGTCGTCAACCTGGGGACCGTGGCATGAGCCCTCCCACCGCTTCTGACCGGACCGTCCCATGCGCGTGAAGACCTTCGAAGCCACCTCCATGCAGGAAGCGCTCAACGTCATCAAGCAGGACATGGGCGAGGACGCGTTCATCCTGTCCACCCGCACCCGTCGCCGCAAGGACCCCCTGGGTCCGGGGGGGGAGGCCGTCATCGAGGTCACCGCCGCGGTGGACGATCCGCTGCCCTCCGCCGGCCCCCCGCCCCTCCCCCTGCCGGTGAACGGCACCTACGCCCTGCGCCCGCCCCTGCCCGCCCGGACCCAGGAGTTCCAGCCGGCTCCGCCCGGCCTCCAGGGGTTGCCGGGGAAGGCGGACGTGGCAGCCCGGCCGGCCCCGCCCCCGCCACCCCTGGACCTGCAGCCCCTGCGCCGGGAACTGCTGGAGATCAAGGGCGCGGTGGAGGCCCTCAAGGAGCAGGAAACCCGCAACAAGACCATCCTCCGGGAACTGGACCAGATGAAGGCCCAGCTCACCCGCATCCAGAAGCAGGGCATGCCCCAGGCCCAGCTGCAGCTGCCCCCCGCCATGCTGGGCCTGTACGGCGAGCTGGTGGCCAACGACGTGGACCCGCTCATCGCCCTGAGGCTGTGCGAATACACCCAGCGCACCCTGCTGGAGGCGGGCGGGGACGCGGAGGTGGACCCGGAGAAGGCCCGGCTGTTCATGCGCCGGGTCATCGCCGACTTCATCCCGGTGGCCTCCCCCATCCAGCTGGAGCCTGGACGGATCCGGGTGGCGGCCCTGGTGGGCCCCACCGGGGTGGGCAAGACCACCACCATCGCCAAGCTGGCCGCCTACGCCAAGCTGGAACTCAAGCAGAAGGTGGCCCTGGTCACCCTGGACACCTTCCGCGTGGCCGCCGTGGACCAGCTGCAGCAGTACGCGGAGATCCTGCAGGTGCCCCTGCACGTGGCCCTCACCGTGGAGGACCTGCGCTCGGCCATGCGCTTCTACCACGACCGGGCCCTGGTCCTCATCGACACCGCCGGGCACAGCCCCAAGGACTCGGAAGTGCAGGGCCAGCTGCGCCGCCTCCTGGACGAGCTGCCGGAAGTGGAGACCCACCTGGTGCTGTCCGCCACCACCAAGCCCCGGGACCTGGCCGACATCGCCCAGCGCTTCGAGCCCCTCAGGCCCGGGCGGATCATCTTCACCAAGCTGGACGAGACTTCCACCTACGGCCCCCTGCTGACCACCCTGGTGCGGGTCAAGCGTCCCCTCAGCTACCTCGGCACCGGCCAGGAGGTGCCCAAGGATCTGGAGACGGCCACCAGCCGCCGGGTGGCGGACCTGATCCTGCCCCCCGTCCCGGGAGGAGTGTGACGATGAACGACCAAGCCAGCCAGCTCCGCGCCCTCGCCCGGGCCCAGGCCCCGGAGCCTGGGTTGTTCTCGTCCCGGGTGATCGCCATCGCCTCCGGCAAGGGCGGCGTGGGCAAGACCAACGTCGTGGCGGGCCTGGCCATGGCCCTGGCCCGCGACGGCCAGCGGGTGGTGGTGCTGGATGCGGACTTCGGCCTGGCCAACCTGGACATCCTCCTGGGCCTCAGCCCCGCCTACACCCTGGAGCACGTGCTGGGCGGCGAGAAGCTGCTGGAGGAGATCCTGCTGGACGGCCCGTTCGGCATCCGCATCATCCCGGCCAGCAGCGGCATCCAGGAACTGACCCGCCTGGACGCGGCCGCCGAACTGCGGCTGGTGCAGGGGCTGCAGCGGGTGTCCGCGGGTATCGATTGGCTGCTCATCGATACCGCCGCCGGCATCCACGATTCCGTCATCAAGCTGCTCATGGCCGCCCAGGAAGTGCTCCTGGTGACCACCCCGGAGCCCACCGCCCTGGTGGACGTCTACGCCATGGTCAAGGTGGTGCACCTCCGGGATCCCCGGAAGCCCCTGTGGCTCCTGGTGAACAACGCCCAGGGGCAGGAGGAGGCCGAAGAGACCATCGACCAGCTCCAGGCGGCCACCCGGCGCTTCCTGAAGCGGGAACTGAACGTCCTGGGCATGCTCCCCGCGGACCCCTGGGTGCTGCAGGCGGTCCGCCAGCAGCGTGGCGTCGTGGAGCTGTTCCCCCAGGCCCCGGCGGCCCTGGCGCTGACCGCCGCGGCGCGCCGCTTGCAGGAGAAGGTACCCTTACAAAGGGATGGATTTGCTGCATTCTGGAGAGGACTCAATCTCGAGGAACCATGAAACCAGGGAAGCAGACAGGCAACGAGCCTGCCGCGGAGGGTCATCCGGTCCCGGCACCGTCCGCGGTTGCCCGTGCCGCGGCCCAGGCCTACGGGCGCAATGCCCGCCTGGGGCCGGTCGCCCCGCCGTCCGGAGCCGAGGGGGAGTTCCCCGCCCCGGAGCCGGGCCTGGAAACGGGCGTCCTGGACCGGAACGCCCTCGTCAGCGACTGCCTGCCCCTGGTGAAGTTCATCGCCCACCGAATTTCCGCCCGGCTCCCCGCCCACGTGGAGGTGGACGACCTGATCAACTCGGGCATCCTGGGCCTCCTGGACGCGGTGAAGAAATTCGAGCCGGACCGCAACGTCAAGTTCAAGACCTACGCCGAGCAGCGCATCCGCGGCGCCATCCTGGACGGCCTGCGGGACCTGGACTGGGTCCCCCGCAGCCTGCGCCGCAAGAAGAAGGACATCGAGGCCGCCTACCACCTGCTGGAGCAGCGCCAGGGGCGCGCCGCCACGGACGAGGAAGTGGCCGCCCACCTGGGCATGTCCCTGGAGGACCTGCAGCGTTCCCTGGACGAGTTGAAGGGCGTCACCCTGGGCACCTTCATGGACGCCGGCGAGGGCAGCGACGGGGAGAACCTCATCAGCTTCGTTCCGGACCCGGACGGGGAGGATCCCCACATCCTGCTCCAGGCCACGGAGGTGCGAAACCTGCTCAAGGACGCCGTGGAGCGCCTGCCCAGCAAGGAGCGGTTCGTGGTGCAGCTGTATTATTTCGATGAGTTGACCATGAAAGAAATCGGCACCTTGCTCAACATCACCGAGAGCCGGGTATCACAATTGCATACCAAATCCATGCTCCGGCTGCGGGGCAAGCTCAAGGAACACAGGATCGAAGGATAACCGGGACGCGACATGGCCAAGATTCTCAGCCAGGAAGAGGTGGACGCCCTCCTGAAGTCCCACGCCAAGGGAGCCAAGGCGCCCGCGCCCGCCGCCGGTCCGGCGCCGCCGCCCCCGCCTGCCGCCACGGCCCACAGGGCAAAAAAGGCCCAGCCTCTGAAGAAGGTCACTCTCTACAATTTCCGCCGGCCGGACCGGGTCAGCCGGGAGCAGATGCGCTCCCTGCACTTCATGCACGACCGCTTCGCGCGCAACTTCTCCAGTTCCCTCTCCGCCTACCTGCGCACCATCACCGAGGTGAACCTGGTGAGCGTGGAGCAGCTCAGCTACCAGGAGTTCCTGCTCTCGGTGCCCGACCCCACCTGCTTCAACGCCATCTCCATCCGCCCCCTGGAGGGCGCCTTCGCCCTGGAAGTGAATCCCCAGCTGGTGTTCCCCATCATCGACAAGATGCTGGGGGGTCCCGGGGACGCCCTCAAGCACCTGCGCACCATGACCGACATCGAGCAGTCCATCTTCGACGGGGTGCTCAAGCTGGCCCTGGACGACCTGCGCGAGGCCTGGCGGGGCATCATCGACCTGGACTTCAAGATCCAGGCCCGGGAGACCAGCCCCCAGCTGATCCAGATCGTGGCCCCCAACGAGGTGGTGCTGCTGGTGGTGTTCGAAGTGAAGATGGGCAGCGTGGTGGGCATGATCAACCTGGCCATCCCTTCCATCATCCTGGAGCCCGTGGCCAACAAGTTCGACCAGGAGATGTACACCGGCTACAAGAAGTCCTCCACCTTCGAAGAGGCCAGGCTGCTCATGGAGAGCCTGAAGAAGTGCGACATGGACGTGGCGGCGGAGATCCGCGGCACCAACCTCAGGCTCTCGGACATCCTGGCCCTCCAGACCGGGGACCTGATTCCCCTCAACAAGCGGTTCGACGCCATGCTGGACCTGACCGTGGACGGGATTCCCCGGTTCCAGGGCTACATGGCCTTGAACGCCAACCAGAAGCGGGTGTTCCAGGTGACGACCGCGCGCCAGGAGGGATGACATGGATCCCGTGATGTCCGACCTCAACGCCAAGCTCGGGGGCTGCTTCGCCGAAAGCATGTCCTCGGTGTTCTCCATGCTCACGGGGCGGGAATTCACCATCAAGGCCCAGGACGGCGACACCCTGGACCACACGGGCGTCTCGGTGCTGCACCAGACCCCGGTGGTGTACGTGAAGGCCCATTACACCAAGGGCATGACCGGCATGTTCCTGTTCGCCCTGCCGCTCAAGGAGGGCACCATGCTGGTGGACCTCATGCTGGGCGGCGACGGCACCCCCGCCACCGAGCTGGCCGGGGATTCCCGGGATGCCCTGGCGGAGACCTTCAACCAGATCATGGGCTCCGCCAACCAGGCCCTGAGCGAGATGGCGGGGGAGACCCTGTCCATCTCCAACGTGGAGGTCTTCTCCACCCCGGGGGCCCAGGCCGCCGGCCTGGAGGAGATCCTGGGCCCCGGGCCGTTCTACGACCTGCCCCTGGAGACCGCCCAGGAGTCCCTCACCACCCTGATCCACCTGCTGATCCCGGACCTGCTGGTGCAGCAGGTGAAGCGCAAGCTGGGCCTCGGCGAACCCCCTCCCGCGCCGGCCCCGATCCCCCCGGCTCCGGAGCCGCAGGCCGCCGTCCCGGCGCCGCCGCCGGTCCCCCGGGGCGCGCCGGCGCCGCCGCCGTACTCCCAGCCCGTGCGGACGGCGCCCCAGGTGGACACCGGCAACCTGGACCTGCTCATGGACATCGAACTGCCGGTGATGGTGCGCATGGGCCAGACCGAGATGCAGCTGGGCGACCTGCTCAAGCTCACCCCCGGCTCCATCCTGGAGCTGAACCGGGCCGCCGACGCCCCGGTGGAGCTGCTGGTGAACAGCAAGCTCATCGCCAAGGGCGAGGTGGTGGTGGTGGACGGCAACTTCGCCTTCCGCATCACGGAAATCGAGAGCACCGACACGCGCATCCGCAGCCTGGCCTGAAGCCATGGCCTTTCGGGGGGCGGTGCTCAGGACTTCGGTGCTGGCCTACTTCCTCCTGGCCCTGGAAGTCCTGATCATGATCAGCCCGTTCGCCGGGTTCTTCTACGCGGCCTTCAACCCGGTGCTGCTGGGCCTGGCCGGGAGCAGCGCCACCCGGTGGCTCACCGCCTTCTACCTGCCGCACCTGGTGCTGCCCGGGGACCCGTTCCTGGTGGCGGTGCGCGTCGCCGGCTCGGTCCTGACCGTCCTGGGCCTGGCCTTGTTCCTGCTGGGCGCGGTCCAGGTCTACCTGGCCAAGCTGCTGGGCCTGGGGGCGGTCACCGGCGGGCTCTACGCCCTGGTCCGGCACCCCCAGTACCTGGGCCTGGAGGCCGCCGGGCTGGGCCTGGCCGTCCTCTGGCCTCGGTTCCTGACGGCGGTGCTCTGGGTGGTCATGCTGGAGGTCTACGCCCTGCTGGCCCGGGACGAGGAGCGGCGCATGCTGGCCGCCAGCCCGGGGCTCTACCGGGCCTACCAGGCCCGCACGGGCCGGTTCCTGCCGGCGGGCCTGGCCCGGGCCGTGGGCCTGCGTTCGCCGGCGCGGCGGGGCCTGGCCGCCCTGGGCCTGGCGCTCCTGGCCCTGGCGGCGCCCTTCCTGCTGCGGGCCTACACGGTGCGCCACCTGACCCTCTGGAGCCGCGGGCCGGGCCTGGCGGCGGTGGCCATCCTGCCCGAGGACGGGCCCCTGATGGCGCACCGCATGGAGGACCTGCTGGCCCTGCCCCAGGTCCGGGACCGGCTGGCGCCCGGGCGCGCCCAGCTGGTCTACGTGCTGCCCCGGGAGTACGTCATGCAGGGCCTGATCGCCGACACCGGCGGCGACTGGAGGCTGTACCAGCGGCACCGCACCCTGGGCATGATCACCGGCTGGGTGTTCCATCCCTTCGCCCACCTGCGGGGCGGGCACCACCATCCCGCCGGCGGCGCGGGCACGGCGGAGGGGCCGGTGCGCCGGTTCATCTTCGTGGGCGTCGAGGGGGCCGGCGCCGACCCCGCTTCCCTGTTCGCCATCGAAGCCCGGCGCCGGCCCGAGTTCCTGCTGGATGCCCAGGTGCACGACCTCAAGGTCCTGGACCTGCAGGACCTGCCGCCGGGCAGCGGATGGGGCAGCGTGCCGGCCCCGGTATTCTGACTGTGGCGAAAGGGCCACAGGTTGTTGGCCTTTCACCGCCACGGCCCGTGTGCCGGGGACCACATTGGCAACTCGCCGGTTTATGCATATGTTGAGAGGACCATTCATATGCATGGGGTCTTGGGCCAGTCGGGTGCTTTCGTCCTTGGGAGTCATGACATGTGCGGAATCGTCGGATACATCGGGACCCAGCAGGCCGTTCCCATCCTGGTGGAGGGGCTGAAGAGCCTGGAGTACCGCGGCTACGACAGCGCCGGGATCGCCCTGGCCCCCGGGGACGGCAAGTTCCGGGTCACCCGCGCCTCGGGCAAGCTCGCCAACCTGCAGTCCAAGGTGGACCTGGACGACCCGACGCCCCTGGGCATCGGCCACACCCGCTGGGCCACCCACGGCCGCCCCACCGAGGAGAACGCGCACCCCCACCGCAGCGCCGACGGCCAGGTGGTGGCCGTGCACAACGGCATCTTCGAGAACTTCCTGGAGCTGCGCGCGGAGCTCAAGGCCGCCGGGCAGGCCTTCTGCACCGAGACGGACACCGAGTGCTTCCCGGTGATGGTCGCCCAGATCCTCAAGACCGAGCCGGACTTCCGCAAGGCCTTCGCCCGGGCGGTGGGGCGCATGCGGGGCATCTACGCCATCGCCTGCCTGCGCGCCTCCGATCCGGACCGCATCCTGGTGGCCCGCAGCGGCCCGCCGCTGGTCATCGGCCTGGGCTCCGGCGAGAACTTCATCGCCTCGGACGTCATCCCCCTGCTGCGCCACACCCGCCGGATCATCCACCTGGAGGACGGCGACCTGGCCGAGATCCGGGCCGACGGGGTGGAGGTCTTCCGCCAGGACGGCAAGCCCGTGGAGAGGACGGTGACCATCATCCCCTTCGACCCGGTGGCGGCCGAGAAGAGCGGTTACAAGCACTTCATGCAGAAGGAGATCTTCGAGCAGTCCATGGCCGTGTCCAACACCCTGGTGGAGCGCCTGCCGGTGAACGGCGGCACCATCCCCCTGGACCTGCCCTTTTCCGACGAGGAGCTCAAGGCCGTCCAGCGCATCGTCATCCTGGCCTGCGGCACCAGCCGCCACGCCGGCCTGGTGGGCCAGTTCTACTTCGAGCAGCTGGCCCGGATCGGCGTGGAAGTGGACTACGGCTCCGAGTACCGCTACCGGGACCCGGTGGTGATGGACCGGACCCTGGCCATCGGCATCACCCAGAGCGGCGAGACCGCCGACACCCTGGCCGCCATGAAGGAGGCGTCCTCCCGGGGCGCCCGCACCCTGGTGGTGTGCAACGTCCAGGGCTCCACCGCCACCCGCCAGGCGGAAGGCTTCTTCCTCACCCACGCGGGCCCGGAGATCGGCGTCGCGTCCACCAAGGCCTTCACCACCCAGCTGGTGGCGCTCCTGCTCCTGGCCATGCGCATGGGCGAGCTGCGCGGCACCCTGGAGCCAGGGCTGCGCGGGGAGCTGCTCCAGTCCCTGCGGGAACTGCCGGCACTGCTGGACCGGGTGGCCGGGCTGGAGCGCGGGATCTACAAGTGGGCCCAGAAATGGCGCGAGGCCACCGACTTCCTGTACCTGGCCCGGGGCCCGCTCTACCCCATCGCCCTGGAGGGGGCCCTCAAGCTCAAGGAGATTTCCTACATCCATGCCGAGGGCTACCCCGCCGGGGAGATGAAGCACGGCCCCATCGCCCTCATCGACCAGCACCTGCCCATCGTCGCCCTCATGCCCGACGATCCCCACCGTGAGAAGACCCTCTCCAACCTCCAGGAGGCCGCGGCCCGGGACGGGCGCATCCTGGCCCTGGTGAGCGACGGTGACGACAGCCTGGCGGACATCGCCGAGGACGTGCTGCACCTGCCCCCCTGCAACCCCTGGCTGGCACCCATCCTGTACGTGGTCCCCCTGCAGTTGCTGGCCTACCACATCGCCGTCATCCGCGGCTGCGACGTGGACCAGCCCAGGAACCTGGCCAAGAGCGTCACCGTGGAATAGCCCGGCGGCCCCCGCAACTGCCGCTCGACACCACGCCCTTCCACGCTATACTGGGACTCCGACCTGCATTGGCGCGTAGCTCAGGGGTTAGAGCACTATCCTGACACGGTAGGGGTCGGTGGTTCGATTCCACTCGCGCCAACCAAAGCAAGCCCGCGCAAGCGGGCTTTTTGGTTGGCGGGAGGGGAATCGGACCAGCGATCGGCAATGGCGCGCAGTTAGGGAAAGGCGAGGAACGCATGCGTTCCTCGCCGGTCCGCCGCAGGCGGATTCCCGTGCGCAGCCAGTGCCGCGGGGCGGAGCCGTGGTTCGATTCCATTCGCGCCAACCACATAAAAAGAGGCACCACATAGGTGCCTCTTGTCATTTACCGACATTGTTGATATCCAAAATGTGACCACGGTAAAACGACGGTAAAAAGATCCTCCTGGTTAGGCCCGGACATCCACGGTTTGGGGTGGAATCCCAACCCCGCCCACTGGCGAAACCCCAGGCTCCTTCCTCACCCCACCAGGCGAGCCAGCAGCATCCCCGCCGAACGGCCTATCATACGCTGGCGCCTCGCCTCCAGGACGTGGACACACGTGGCCACCTACCCAGTTGCATCATCAGCCAGGCCCTGATCGAGATCGAGGAGTGGAGGGAGTGGGCCGTGGGCCGTTGGCCTTGCTTGCCGCAGTCGTGCCAATTCGTCCCGGTTCACCATGGCAAGAGACTGAAGCAGTTCGCTTGCCTCCAACATGGCCTCCGAAGCCAAAGGTCGCGCGTTCGAGTCGCGCCGGTTGCACCAATCAAAACCCCCGCAGTACAGAGCGTGGATTATTTTTTCCCGGCATGGTTTGACAGGCGCCTTTTCGCCAAGAGATTACGCCTGAAAGATTGCTGCCTTGCCACTCCATGCTTGGAACGACCTTATCAAGAGCAAGATCAACCACGAAGGAGAAGACAATCGGGATGACTTTTACAGTCTTATCAGCACTCCTTGTGGCTACAGAACTGGTAATCGCGATGACTTCTGTTTTTTTGGTTTACCAGTTCGGCAAGAAGAGCAGGAATTCTGTCGTATTGGCCTTCGGCGAAACGAGGCTCCAAGGCAATATTGGTTCCCTCGACATAACCAAGTCCACGAAACCCTTGTCGGAAGGTCTCGAGAACAGGAAGGGAACGCCCCTGGGGCGCAATAAACCCTACCTGCATGGTTTTTGGCACTGTCTTCGCCACCGCGGGCATAAATGAAGCGCAAATGGCCAACATAAAAACGGTAAGATAAGTTTTCATCGAGCGCCTCCTCTCCTTCAGACGATCCGAAAGATACGTGTAAGGCTCAATCAGAGCAATACCCTCGGCAATATTTCTCTGTATCGGATTCAGTTGGATCCTTCCCATCCGATAAGCATTACGGATTGCCCAGACTGTATCGGTAAGGGGGTCTGCCCCCGGTGTGGCGAAACCCTTGTTCGTCCGCGGGCGTTCACCTGCCCCAAATGCGGATTCCCCTTCCAGGGGGCAATTGAACCTGCCCCCCTCAACTCGCTCCCCCCGCAAATGAGCCAGCCCCCGGCATCAGCCCCCGTGAGTAGAGCAATGGAAGAGGCCAACCACATTGAGGTTGTTGCGTGACCCCCGAGCGCCGCACCTGGCTGATCCTAGCCCTGGCGGTCGCGGCAGCGCTGATCTGGCTGGGCTACCTGGCCGAGGCGGAACTCAAGAGCATCCAATAATTCCATCTCTTTCCAACGAACTACACAACCGCGGAAACAATTCTAAGAACCTTGCCTCATAGAGGCAGTAGATGATTTGAACATTGGTTTAGATGTAGTCGTACACACCACAAAAGTGGCATCCCCAATCTGTATTGACGGGACGTTCGGGATGGATATCGTTATCGAGTTGTTGGGTCCCGCCGAAATCGTGAAAATTCTTACATTCTTTCGCGAATGCAGCCTTCGAAGAAGTTGCGTAACTGAATTTGAAACTGGTATAATTTTTACCAACCCAAGTCTTCAATTGCGCATTGATATCGGTATCAGACCTGCCAATGTGTTTCACAATAAATTTATAATCCTCTATCATTCCGAGCGCAAAAATGCCGGGTAATGTGTTTGTGACGTTCGCATCTATGCTCATGTTGTCCAGAGTGTAGGGGCCTTGCATTAACAATAAGAGCATGATGCCTCCTGTGACACCTAACGTGTGGATGGACCCACAGAGCCCTAGTGGCTCAATGACCTAATTGTTGCTCGGATGATACTCCCCCATTGCTGAAGGCAGAAGACCAGCCCCTTGACCAAGAGTGGGGGGTCCTATACGGCGCCCTTCCGCACGCGGGATTGGGTAATTTTAGGGTTTTGGCGCGGCTTGGTCGGCCACTCCGGAACATCAGGATCCCGATCTTCCGGGACAGCCCCGAGCCTGGGCTTGGGAGACGCCCAGGGTTTGGCGCCCGAAATTCACTCATTTAGTACCGACCCGTTCCTCGAAAAAGTTCTACACTTTTGCCATTCCATTCAATAGAAATCCGAGGCATACCATGTCGACCGAGAACCCGGTCACAACGGTTTGGCGGCGGGAAAGCTATGGGCTCGCGAAGGTGGCCGAATTCCCTGGCTTGCCTTTCGGCAACTTGGCAATCGGAGATGAGGTAGACGTACCAGGTCAGGGGCGAGCCATATGCTCCACCAAAACAACCCTTGGATCCCTCTTGCATTCCCACAAAGGTGAGACAGTCCTTGAACTCATGCTCACTCTCTTGTGAGCTAAGCCTTGAGGCTCCTTAGCTGGGCCTGGGCCCTGGAAACGCCCAAGGCCCAGCACGGGGAGGGTGCTCGAATTGGCGGCGAAGAATCGGAGTCGAACCGAATGATAAGCAGGTTTTACCTGCCGCCTTCCCGCTTGGCGACTTCGCCTTTGATGGTGGATCCTGCGACTCAAAATATTATGTTCAAGTTGAAATGCGTCAATAGATGTAGTCAAAAGGATGTAGTCAACAAGAATGGAGTTCCTGCTGAAAGGCGGGTGGATGGCTCCGCAGGACCGGGAACTGGCGGTGACTCTGGGCCCTCGGAATCTACCAGCCGTCTGTGGACAATCCGGGACCCCTGCCGCCCATGGTGCGTTTCACCAGCCATGTGCTGCTGGCCAAGAGCGAAGAAGCTCTGGCCACCAACGAACTCTTCAGGGCAGCGCTTCGCCACTCTCCAGAATCAGGCCACTTCTGCTCTCTGGAAGTAGGCCACCCATGTACGGAGAATGGGTGCGGCTAAGGACAAGTTCTCATTCAGTGTAAATCGTTGAAATTACGGAATTTAATTAAGGATAGATGCGTTGGCGCACGCCAACCACTTCCAATTCCTTGCTGATGGGAACAGTCTAAGTATCTGCTCGCCGGCATACCGTGCAAGCGGGGAGGATGAAGCGCCTCGGGTAGGGGGAGAACCGGAGGGCCTCCATGGCGTGCCCGCCCACACTTCGATCCCCGGCACGGGTGCTGTTCCCGAGCCGGGTGAGCGCAGCGGACAGCGACTGGAGAGGCGGTTGGGTCCCGGGGCAGCGGACCGAAGGGAGCAGCCCTGGGCCGCCTCGAAAGGAGCGCGGCGGGCGCGCCATGGATGCCCGAAGGCTCGGACCCCGAACCGGGGCGCGGCGCCCGAAACTTGTTGCTTACGCTTGCTAACGGCTTAGTATGGGTGTAAGGAGGCCGAGCATGAGCGCGAATGTGGAGACCATGGCTTTCCTGCACGCACATGGGCTTGATGTTGAACCCAAGGGGCTTCCCAGGGTGCTTCGGGATGTTATCAAGCACCTCCAGAGCCTGTATTACCCAAACTCGGGGCAGGAGGGTTTGACGGCAGCCGAGATCCAGATCTACCGGTCGGGAGGACTCGATCCTGCCCCAAGGGGATTAGGGATGAATGACCCGCTCCTGCGCGGGGTGATGACCTACGCTGGCCTGGTTGATACCGGGCTGACGGCCGTTGAATCGGCCAAGATGCTCGGCGTGACGGATGCTCGGATCAGGCAGCGCCTCAAAGAAAGGACTCTTTTCGCCATCAAGAACGGTGGCTCGTGGCGATTGCCGATGTTTCAGTTTGCCGAGGGCCGGGAACTCCCGGGGTGGGGCGAGGTCGCTCAGAAGCTGCCACAGGGGATCTCCCCGGTGACCGTCGCCAATTGGCTCATGCTACCGAATGTCGATCTTGCCGTGGGCGAGGACGAGACACCGACGAGCCCCCGCAAATGGCTCCTGGAGGGGCGATCACCTCTAGCCGTAGCCCAGCTCGCGGAGGCGCTGGGCTAGCAAATGGTCAAATTCCCTGAACCCCCGACTCCGGCGGAACTCGCCAAACTTGGTCCTGACATCCATATCCTCCCTGCCGGGTCAACGATCTGGCGGATCTACTTCCTGGGCGGCAGCCACCCAACATCCTGGGGCCAGTTCCGGGCCTGGGGCCCAACCGATGCCAGGTTTGACCATCACCTCCCGCCTGCTTCCATCCAGGCCCGGGAAATCCTTTATGGAGCCATCGGCTCGAAGGGGGCGCTCACAGCCCTAGCGGAGGTGTTCCAGGGTACCAGGACCGTGGACCGCACATTCAACAACCCGTTCCTGGCCTCCTTCGATACGACAAGAGATCTCCGCCTCCTGGATCTCACCGGGGGCTGGCCCACCAAGGCCGGGGCTTCAATGGCCATATCGTCCGGGCAAAAGGCTCGCGCACGTCGCTGGTCCCAGGCATTCTACACGGCTTTCCATGATGTGGACGGCCTTCTCTACGGTTCTTCGATGCACGCGAACGAACCTTGTGTCGCGCTGTACGAGCGGGCCGCCAAGGCGATGCCAGCCAGCCCGAGCACAAACCGCATGCTCGTTGACCCGAACTTGTTGACCATCCTCAAGAATGGCTGTGCGGACCTGAACTATCTTCTCGTCTGACCAGGACCCGCCTCGCCAAGGTGCTTTCTTAGCCCGCGGCCACTTGAAGCCAGAGCCGTAGGGGAACAGGAGAGAGCATGAACCGACCCTCACCAGAAGATTTCAACGACCTCTCCAAGCTGCTTGCCAGTCAGAGGGTCTGCGATGAAGCCACCGCGAAGAAAATGGCGGCGTTTGCGTCCAAGGCTCTCAATGCTGACGCCCGTGTTAATGCATAGGGGGAGAACGGGAGGGCCTCCAAGGCGCGCCCGCCCACACTTCGATCCCCGGCACGGGTGCTGTTCCCGAACCGGGTGAGCGCAGCGGACAGCGACTGGAGAGGCGGTTGGGTCCCGGGGCAGCGGACCGAAGGGAGCAGCCCTGGGCCGCCTCGAAAGGAGCGCGGCAGGCGCGCCATGGATGCCCGAAGGCTCGGACCCCGAACCGGGGCGCGGTGGCCTGGTTCTGGAGGGCAGACCTATGCCGATTCTGGAGAGCGCTGAAGGGCAGCGACCTGGGTCGACATCCCGCAGGGTTTCGGCGTCAGTCCCAAGGCCACCCGCCAGGCCAACCTGGGACTCCTCTATGGCACACGTCTCCGGCCTTAGATTGACGATCGGAACAGCCTGGTCCCCCTGCTGTGAGCGGCGCTGAGGCACCCCTCCCACTTATCCATGCAGGTTCGTCGCGGGAAACCAGCAAAGGCTGATCGCAAAGCTGAGGGAAGCCCGCGAAGCCCGACAGGCTGGCCGGGCCGACGAAGCCAAGAACCTTTCCAAAAACTCCTGGGGATGCCCGGCGTCACCCGGCAGCAAAGGACCGAAGCCCGGCAATGCCTGGCCAACAACCCCTGAACTGTCACCTGACCCCTGCTTCCCCTCGCCACCGATCCATGCTTCCGTGGATGGCCCTTCCTCTGAACCGGGCTCTCAGTTCCCGGAGGAAGGCCAGTTCCCGGGCAGCGATGGCTAGCCCGGACCGCTCGTCTGTGAGCGCTTCCAGAGGCATGTAGAGGGCTTCCCGCGAGAACTGCGGCGCGCACAGGAGTTGGCTTGCCAGGAGGGGCAGCTCCGACCCCCCCGCGAACCGGTAGGTGGCGTGGTTCTGTTCGGTCAGCGTCTCCAGCAGCCAAGCGTCGCCCTTGCCGCAGAGCAGCCAAAGCAGACAGTCCGGAGGTTCTGCAGTGGGCTGGGCCGACGCCTTCTCGGAAGTCGCGGCCCCAGGCGCCTGGTCCTCGGTGACGGGTTCCTCAAGCCCCAGGCCGGGCCGCCCGAATCCGGCCCAGGTTCCTTCCGCCCCCGCCCAGTGCAGGAGCGCCTGGGCTTCCTTTTCCCGCAGCGAAGCCTTGATCCATGAATCGCGAAAGGCGGACGTGAAACCAGGGCATCCCATTTCCAGGTCGCCCACCCTCATGAGCCGGCCCGGAAGCCATGTGGCCGAAAGAACGGCTCGGGCGGCGGTCGGCAGGGTGGGCAGGTGACGGGCTGCGGTTTCCCCGGCTTCCTTGGACAGAACGGCACGGGCGGCTTTGGCGGCTCCCAGCAAGGTTCCGGTCTGGCCCGCGAGCCTGGCCAGGGCCGTGGTCTGCCCATCCCATCCGGTGAGCCGCACCGCGTACGTGGACTCGTCGAAGCTGATCCGCTGCAGCAGGGACAGGAAGAATGGTTGCAGATCCCCCCCTTCCGGAGCCAGCAAGAGCATGTCCTCGTAGAGCAGGATGGCGCAAGGCCGCTGGTTCCAGCTGCCCTGGAAGTGCCCCGGAGTCCCGGAACCTGCAATGCGCAGGGCCTCCGCCCGGGCGGGCAGCCACGTCCGCCAGAGGCTCTCCAGGAGGGTCGGACCATCCTGACCCAGACGCTGGAGGACCAGTCGCTGGTCCGCATAGGCAAGCTCCAGGGTGTAGCCGTCCCCGGATAGTCCGGCGCACTCCTTGAGAGCAAAGGCCCGAGGGGCCGCCTCCTCCGGAACCAGGAGCAGGGCCTCTCCGTCGAAGATCCATTCCGCTTTGCCGCTTTCGCCTTGCCAGCTGTATGTGCACGTGCGGGCCATGGTGCCTCCGGCGTTCGCGTAACGGCTGCCGCGGAGGGTTCAGATCCGGGCCCCGCATTCGCCGCAGAACTTGGCTCCCGCGGAAAGCTTGGCGCCGCACTTGGGACATTCAGTTGTGGGCACCAGGGGAGCGCCGCATTCCGGGCAGAACTTCCCGCCCTGCTGGGCCTCGGCGCCGCACTTGGGGCAGAGTACGGCCGCCGTGGCTTTCAGGTTCACGCCCTCCAGCAGGTCCTGCTCGCGGATTTTCTGGTCCGCCTGTTCCACCGCGATGTTGGCCTGCTTGGCGGCGATCTCCCGCTGGAGGATCGGCGCGCAGCTCTTGCAGAGGCTCCGTTCGGCGTTCCAGCAGATGTCCCGGCAGACCCACTGCCCGCAACGCTTGCACTGAACGAACAGGGGACGGATCTCCTCCACTGCCTCCTTCAGCGCCGCGTCGTGGGCGGACCCGCCCACCGCCCGCTGGATGTCGTAGGCGCTGGAGGAGGCCCGGCCGAAAACGCCACCGAGGAGGTCGCCGGCGCCGCGCAGAAGGCCTCCGGCCATACCCAGCTTGCTCGCCTTCCAGGAGGACATGTAGCCGTTGCCACAGCCCTTGCAGATGAACTTGAACTGGTAGCCGCTGTCGGTGGAAAGATCCTGGTAGTTGTCCGTGAATTCGATGTGGGCCATGGAACCCTCCCCGGGTTGGTCCTGTTTGGGGCGGTGATCGAACCTTGCCTGAACGCGGCGGATGGAACAGTATGGCCGCCATGCTAGGCCCAGGGTGCACACCTCGTCAAGACACATCGGTCGTGAACAGGGGCCGGACGGCTTGGCATGCTACGGCGGTCCCCCTCCGCTGGCCCTGTATCCGGGGATCGGCGGAGGAGCCCGCCGCAGCCGCCGGGACTACAGGATGTCGGTATAGGCCTGCTCTCCGTGCAGACCTAAGTCCAGGGCCTGCTCCACCACCCCCCCCGCCTACCTTCAACGGGGTGATGTGGTTGGTGATCCAGAGCATGCCGTAGGTGAGGGCGAAGGCCCAGAGAGACGATAGACCCACTTAGGATTCACCCGCAAGCCTTCGCGGCGTAAGAGGATGGTGAGACGCAGGTAGCCGCAGCGGACACAATCTGCCGCCAGTTCCTTCAACCGTATCCGCAGGTTAGAACAACCCTAGCTTCGGGTTCAACCTCTCGATGGAGGCCGCGAGTTCCTTGCGGGCGATGTGCCCGCAGTGCCGCTCGCACGTCCGGGTGTCGGCGTGGCCCGGCTGCTTGGCCACGAACACCAGCGGGACGCCCGCGTTGATCAGCCCTGAAGCAAACCTACGGCGGAGTTCACGGAAGGTCACCGGCGCGATGCCGGCGGCCCACACCGCCTTCTCCATGGCGAAGACCTGGTCGTAGTCGGTCCAGGCGTTGGGGTCCCGCATAAGTCGACGATTTGAACGTTGGTTCAAATACTGTCGTAGACGCCGCAAACGGGGCATCCCCAATCTGAATCCTCGGGACGGCCCGGATGGATGTCGTTATCGAGTTTTTTGGTCCCGCCGAAATCGTGGAAATTCTTGCACTCTTTTGCGAATGCAGCTTTCGAAGAAGTTGCGTAACTGAATTTGAATCTGGTGTAATTCTTACCGACCCACGTCTTCAATCGTGCATTGACGTCGGTGTCAGACCTGCCAACGTATTTCACGATAAATTTATAGTCATTTACCGTGCCGAGCGCATAGTTGCCGGGTAATGTCTTGGTCACGTACTCATCAATGCTCTCATTGTCGAGACTGTACGGGCCTTGCATGGACAGTGAGGGCATGATTCCTCCTGTAACGCCTAATGGGTGAATCGATTCACAGAGCCATAGTGCCTCGATGGTGTCGATGATACTCCCCAATTCAATCTGATAACGTCATCAGGGCAACAACGGCGCGGGGTGTCCCGGTGATGCGGGCAATCTCGATCCAAGCCAAGCTGCTGGCTAGGGTTGCCTCGAAACCCCGAGACCGTCTCCGGTAACGCCCAAGCCATGCGAAGGTCCAGCAGCCCGGAATCCCGTGTCTGGGCGAAAAACGCGAACACGGCCTGGTCGGAAGGAAAATCCAGAGGCAGCATGTGCCGGCGCCCGGCAGCCGCGGGCCGTTCTTCCTTCCAGCGTTCAGGTCCGGAGGTGTCCGGGCGGAGGTTGCCGGCGAAGACCTCCCAGGAGGTGAGGAGACAGACACCCCGAGCCCCGGCGCGGCGAAGGGTGCTTGACCTTGACTCGAATTGGCGGCGAAGAATCGGAGTCGAACCGAATGATAAGCAGGTCTGACCTGCCGCCTTTCCGCTTGGCGACTTCGCCTTTGATGGTGGCTCCTGCGACTGGAAATATCGTTCCGAGCTGAAAGATGTCAAGAATTTCATCAACATGAATGGGGTCTGATATCGTAGCCTGTCCAGCCAACCTTCACGCAGGGGTCCGACCATGTCCAGCGACGCCTCCGCCCAGTCGACCGCGAACGCCGGTTCCTACAGCCGCGAGGAGGTCCGGCGGCGGATCTTCTCCATCGTCGCCGCCTCCAGCGGCAACCTGGTGGAGTGGTTCGATTTCTATATCTACGCCTTCTGCGCCATCTACTTCGCCGCGGCCTTCTTCCCCAAATCGAATCCTACGGCGCAACTCATGAACACCGCCGGGGTGTTCGGGGCCGGCTTCCTGATGCGGCCCGTGGGTGGCTGGCTGTTCGGCCGGATCGCCGATCGCCATGGCCGGCGGAACGCCATGGTGATCTCGGTGACCATGATGTGCGGCGGCGCGCTGTTGATCGCCTGCCTGCCCACCTACTCCAGCATCGGCGCCTGGGCGCCCTTCGGGCTGCTGCTGGCGCGCCTGTTCCAAGGCCTGTCGGTGGGCGGCGAGTACGGCACCACCGCCACCTACATGAGCGAAGTGGCCCTGCGCGGCAGGCGCGGCTTCTACTCCTCGTTCCAGTACGTCACCCTCATCGGTGGCCAATTGCTGGCGGTGGTGGTGGTGGTGGTGGTGCAGCTGCTGCTGAGCGAGGCCCAGCTCAAGGCCTGGGGCTGGCGCATCCCGTTCGTGGTGGGGGCGGTCACCGCGGTGGTGGCGCTGCTGCTGCGGCGCACCCTGGAGGAGACCACCACCGCCGAGACCCGGCAGACCAAGGGCGCCGGCAGCCTGGGGGAGATTTTCCGGCACCACAAGGCGGCCTTCTTCACGGTGCTGGGCTACACCGCGGGCGGTTCCCTGATCTTCTACACCTACACCACCTACATGCAGAAGTACCTGATCAACTCGGCTGGCCTGTCCATCCGCACCGCCAGCAACATCATGACCGGCTGCCTGTTCGTATTCATGATCATGCAGCCGGCCTTCGGCGCCCTGTCGGACCGCATCGGCCGGCGCAACAACATGCTGCTGTTCGGCGGCCTGGGCGCGCTCTGCACGGTGCCGGTGCTGGGCGTGCTGCACGGCGTCCACAGCCCGCTGACGGCCTTCCTGGTGATCACCTTCGCCCTGGCGGTGGTGAGCTTCTACACCTCGGTCGCCGGGATCGTGAAGGCCGAGATGTTCCCCATCCAGCTGCGGGCGCTGGGGGTGGGGCTGGCCTACGCGGTGGCCAACGCGGTGTTCGGCGGCACCGCCGAATACGTGGCCCTGGGCCTGAAGTCCATGGGCCACGAGACCGAGTTCTACTGGTACGTGACCGTCATGATGGTGGTGGTGTTCCTGGTCAGCCTGCGCATCCCCAGGGAGGCCCGCTTCCTGCGCACCGAGCTGTAGTCTCGCGTTCTCAGACCCCGTTCCGAATCAACGGATGCGTTCCCTCCCGGACCCGCGTCCAGCCCCCCGGAGGCCGCCCATGAACCTCTGCCGCGCCGAACTGCTGGTCCGCTTTGTGGCGGCGGTCCTGGAGGCCATCGGGATGCGTCCCGTTGACGCGGAGTACGCGGCGGAGGTGATGGTGGAGGCGGACCTGGCCGGGCACGAGTCCCACGGCGTGCGCCAGTTGCCCTTCTGGGTGGAGCGGGCCGACCAGGGCCTGCTGGCCCCGGGAGAGCGCCCGGTCATCGAACTGGACCTGGGGGCGCTGGTGCGGCTGGATGGGCGGTGCAGCCTGGGGCACATCGCCATGCGGGAACTGACCGACCTGGCGGTGGCCAGGGCCAGGGAGCACGGCATCGCCGGGGTGGCCATGCGGCGGGCTTCGTACGCGGGGCGGATCGCCGACTACTGTGCCCGGGGGGCCCGGGCCGGCATGGCGGTGCTGTTCTGGCTCAACGACTCGGGAACGGGACAGGAGGTGGCGCCCCATGGGGGCGACGCCGGGCGGCTGGCCACCAACCCCATCGGGGTGGGCCTGCCCCGGTCCCGGGAGCCGCACTTGGTGCTGGACATGTCCACCAGCGTGGTGGCCAAGGGGCGAGTGAACGACTGGCGCGGACGTGGGCTGCCCATCCCGGCGGACTGGCTCACCCCCTCCGGCGTCCTGCGCCCCAGCGGCGGCTACAAGGGGACCGGCCTGGCCCTGGTTGCGGAGGCCCTGGCGGGGATCCTCGCCGGCGCAGGCTCGGTGCGCCCCGAGCCGCCCGACGGCGGCCAGGGGGTGTTCGGCCTGGCCATCCACGTCGCCCGTCTGCGCCCTCTGGACGAATTCACGGCGGAGATGGAGCGCATGCTCGCCTATGTGCGGGACGTGCCCCTGGAGCCGGGGGCCGGGCCGGTGCGCATCCCGGGGGAGAGCGGCGCCGCCGTTCGGGAGGAGCGGCTGCGGGACGGGGTGCCGGTGCACGGCTACTGCTGGCGGGAACTGGAGTCACTGGCCCGGCGGTTCGGGATCCCCCTGCCGGCGCGCCTGGAGCGTATTCCGCAGGCGAAGCATCCGGAAAGCTAGAATCGGCGGTCCCGAAAAGCAGTGCGCGGGCCGGGTCGGCCTATGGCTGGCCAGGGCTGTCGCCGGCGTTTCCAGCCAAGGATCTGATAACTTCATGCCGATTCTCATTATCTTCGAAATTCACAGTGATGCCGTCGTTCCGAAATACGATGTGATAATCCGTATACATAGACGACTCGAGGTACTGGCCTTCGAGTTCAAATGCATCCGGCGCCGCCCATCTCCCCTTCAAGGCCAGGATAGCGTTCCGCATGGCCCAGACCCAGGTGCTGGACTCCCAGGGTGTATCGTATTCATCCGCATCAGGATTGAATCTGCAGGCTCCATCCAAACCGCATGAATACCGCCTGGTTTTCCCTGACGCCAAGCCGAATTCCATGATGATTGAACCGGCATCAGCGGGATCTGGTTCGAGGCGCATGGAAACAAGGCCCAAGGCATTGTTTTCCAATTTCCAGGTCTTGCCGCACCTTCCGGCGGGAATCCCGCCGGGACCCTCCTTCAACCTCGAAGGCTGAGCGATCTTCTGGAGCAGGGCCCTCAGTTCGGCCTGGGCGGATGGGTTCTCCGGAACATCTCCGTTTTCACTGACCATGTACCGGATTTCATTCATCACAAAGATACAAGGTACCTCTGGCCGGCCAGCGGATTTGCTGGGGCCTTCGCCCTGGTCAGCGGTTTTGCTGGTCACCACCACAATCATATCCAAGGTGGGGTCGACCATGATGAGTTGGCAGTGCTGCCCCAGGGCTCGGAAGGTCTTGCCGATGGTATCGATCCAGAATCCGCGTTTGTAGAGGGATCCGCCAGCCCACAAGCCATCACCTTCGGCAAGCAGTTTGCCGGTCCATCCTGCGGGCAGCAGCCGCTGGTCCTGCCAGACCCCGTCATGCAGCCACAACAGGCCGAGTCTGGCCATGTCCCTGGGCGCCAGCGCCAGAGAGGCCGCCCCGAGCGTGTTGCCATCCGGGTCAGCCACAGCCCATTCGAACCGGGAAATGCCGATGGGCCTGAACAGCCTTTCCCTGGCCACTTCGCGGGCGGGCTGATGCCAGGCCCTGCCGATCAGGGCGGCGAGCACATCAAAGTTGCCATTGTTGTAAAGGAACAGGCTTCCTGGTTCGAAGGCCATGGGCTGGTTCAATACAAATCCAACCCAGTCCTTGGTTTGGAACATCTGGGCATAGGACGAAGCATCGCCCGGCGAGGGGCTTCCCTGGAAAAACCAGGCCAAGCCGGAGCTCATGTTCACCAGGTCGCCCAGGGTCATGGCTTTTTTCCAGGCATCCACCGCCTCGAACGTCCGCTCGGGGAATTGGCTGAGCACGGGGACGTTGACGTCCGGCCATCGGCCCTGGGCGATGGAAAGGCCGAGCAGGCTGGAAGTCACGCTCTTGGTCACCGAGCGAAGATCATGCAGGCGGCCCGGTGCATAAGGATAAAAATACGCATCCAACACCAGCTTGCCGTGGCGCACGACCTGGATGCTGTCCACCCGCCAGCCGCGTTCCTGGACCCGTTCCAGGACCCCCTTCAACCGGGCCGAATCCAGACCGACGCTCTCCGGCGTGGCGACTTGCCATTCAGCCGATGGCCAGACCGTGGCCTGGGGCGATGGTGCGCCCCCTGCCGTCCAGCACAGGGCAAGGGCAACGATGCCGCCGGCCAAGCGCTTCATCCTGCTCATGATCCCGCACCTTGGAAGTGGCCCAAAGCATACCTTAAGTGTCGGGGAATGAAATTATTGTTTACAGGCACCCTTCCGGGCGACCGACCGTCCCCGGTTGAACCACCTTCGGGGCGCTTGCCCTGCTCTTGCCGGGATGACGGCCCTGCAGCCCCGTCAACTCCGGGCGACGGAAACCACGATTTTGCCGATCTGGGCGTTGGATTCCAGGTAGCGGTGGGCCGCCACGATCTCGGACAGAGGGAACACCTTGTCAATGCGTGGCTTGAACTGGCCCGAAGCAAGGTGGTCAAACACGTAGTTCTTGGCCTCGGCGAAGGCTTGGGGGTTCGAGACGACTTCGAACAGGGTGTAGCCGCGGATGGAGAGGCCCTTGGCCAGGGCCTTGAAGAGGGGGTACGGTGTGGGTTCCTGGGCGAGGGCGCCGTACTCGAAGATGGTGCCGCCCTGGGCTGCGGCATCGGCGAGGGCGGACAAGCCGCTGCCGGCTACCGGGTCGAAGGTGACCCGGGCGCCTGTTCCGGCGGTCAACTCGGCAACCCGCGCTGCGAGGTCCTCCTCCTGGGTGGCGATCACGTTGTTGGCGCCAAAGGCGAGAAGCTCCGCCTTCTTGCCGGGACTGCGGGTGACGGCGATGGAAGCGGCGCCCTGGGCCTTGGCGATCTCGATGGCGGCGAGACCGACGGAACTGCTGGCGGCGGTGAGGAGGACATGGTCGCCGGGGCCGATCCTGCCGAGGTGCACGAGCGCTCCGTAGGCGGTGATGTACTGCATCCAGATGCTGGTGCCTTGTTCGTAGGACAGGTTGGCGGGGTAGCTGGCCAGCGCATGGGCCGGGACGATGGCAACCTCGCCATAGACTCCGTAGACGTTGGCTGGGAAGGCCGGGACCGTGCTGGCGGTCTTGCCAAGCCAGGAGGGATCGACCTCGGCCCCGACGGCTTCAACAATGCCGGAGGCCTCGTAGCCCAGTTTGGAGGGGAGTTCCGGAGATGCCAGGTAACGGCCCTGGCGGAACATGGATTCGGCACGGTTGAGACCGATGGCCTTGACCCGGAGACGGACCTCGCCGCGACCGGGCTCAGGGAGGGGGAGCGTGTCCAGTTGAAGGACCTCGGGTCCTCCGACGGCATGGAAGCGAACGATCTTCACGGTTTCGGATGGCGACATGGTTTGACCTCGTGCCGGCCTGGCCGGCGCTCCCAAGTCTGCCAGACCTCCACCGCGGTGGAAAATGATCAAATTTTAAATATTTTTCTATGTTTTTTCTATTCAACGTCACATCCCGCTGCACGTGGCGCGGTTGGTCCGAAGGCGTGCCAGCGGACCAGCGGCATCCGCCTGGACCAGCGCGCCAGCAAAACCCTGAAGCCCGGCACAGGAATCCAAACCAGGTGCCCAGCAGGACGAACCCGAACGAACCCGGTAGGGGCGAACGGCCTGCCCAGGGTGAGGTGGCCATCAACGCCCTGGACGTGAGCGGCAGCATGAAGGCCGGCCGGGAGGCGGGTTCAGAACTGGTACCGGGCCGACAGGGCGAGGATGGTGATGCCCACTTTGTAGGTGCCCGACAGGTTGCCCCGGAAGTAGTTCGGGTCGGTCTGGGCATTGCCCGAGGTGAGCCCGAGGTTGACGTTGGGGGCGAAGATCTGGGTGAAGGCGAAATCTACCGTGGTGCGGTCCGTGGGCGACCAGCCGACGCCCGCGGAGATCCAGGTGCGGTCGGAGTCGGGAATGCGCGGGGTGCGGGTCTGGCTGCTCACCGGGGACCGGTCGTAGGCCAGGCCGGCCTTGACCGCCCACATCGGGTCCACTTTCCAGATGCCGCCCAGGGAGTAGAACATCGTGTCCTTCCAGTTCTCCTCCGTCACGTCGTCGGGCTGGCCCGAGGCGAAGGTGACCCGCAGTTCCTTGAACGCGGACCATCCGGTCCAGGCGAGTTCGCCCTGCACGCTGAAGGCCGGGGTGAGCGTCCAGGTGAACCCGGCCGAGGCGCAGGCGGGCAGGTTGAGCTTGGCCTGGGCCGCGCTGTCGGTGATGGTGGCGTTCAAGGGGGCGGGCACCGAGGTGTAGCCGATGCTCCCCTTGATGTCGATGTTGGTCTGGGCCTGGTAGCCCATGCCGAAGCGCAGGGCGGGGGTGGCGGCCCAGGTGAAGCCCGCCTTGTAGCCGAAGGCCCAGGCGTCGCCCGAAAGGGTCGCGTTCTGGTCCGACTGTCCGGGCACGAAGCCCGGAACGCCCAGCGCGTTGCCGATGGCGCCGAAATCAACGCCTTCGGAGATGGTGGCCTCGGCCCTGCGGGCCACCAGGGCCACTCCGAAGGTCCAGTCGTCGACCGGCCGCCAGGCCACCGCCGGGGCGATGTCGTAGGTCTTCAAGTTGGTCTCGAGGCCGTAGTAGCGGCCGACGAAATCACCGGGATAGTTTGTCACCAGGCCGAACGGGACGTTCACCGACAGGCCCAGGGAGAACTGGTCGTCGAGGCTCCAGTCCACGTACAGGGCGGGCACCACCGGCTGGTTGACGGCGTTGGGCAGGTTCGGGCCGCCCGAAATGGGCTGGTCGGCGGGCTGGAAGCCAGGCGCGCGGGTGCCGGAAGCGCCGGACAGGTCCATGGTCGCCCTGATCCAGGACACGCCCAGGCTCACCTGGGTGCCGGGGAACAGCGGCAGGGTGGCTGGGTTCCAGAACATGGATGAGATGTCCTGGGCGCCGGCGCTGGCCCCGGCGAAGGCGTTGCCCTGCTCCGAGGCGCTCTGCTCCCGGAGCTGGAAACCCGAAGCCGGGGCCCGCGGCGCGAGGGCCAGGGCGAGGCTGAGGAGGGTAAAGAGGCGCTTGGGCATGGGAGGTCGGCTCCTATCGGCGGCTAGGGCAGCGCCAGGGCGGGCTGGGTGGGATCCACGGCGATGGAGGTGCCCGTGATCCCCAGGAAGTAGAGCATCTGCAGCTGCATGATGGCGGCGTTGGCCTGGGTGGCGGCGGTGGAGAGATCGATCAGCCCGCCATGCTCGATGCCGGGCTGGTTGAACTGGAAGTAGCCCTCATCGGGCGTGGTGGCCGTGGGCAGGAGGGCCGCGGACTCGACCTTGGGCACGGGCGAGGTGCCGCTGAGGGTCGCCATGAAGATGACCGGGACCGTGTCCGCCGCGCCGTACCCCAGCTGGAAGAACCCCGGAGCGATATCGTCGCCCGCCACGCCCAGGCCGCCCAGGGCGTTCCCGAAATAGCGCGTGTAGGGGTTGGGGATCACCAGGTCGCCGTTGGTGGGATTGCCGCTGGCATCGAAGGTGGTGGAGGTGGCCTCCTGCATGAGCAGGCGTCCGGATAGCCGGCTGGGCAGGCCTGCGGCCAGGGGGGTGGTCATGGTGGCCGGATCGGCGGTGTCCACCACCGTCTGGGTGATCTGGAAGAACTCGTTGTAGGTTGGCGTCCCGACATTGACGCCCTGCTGGGCCAGGCCCTGGTTCACGGTTGGTCCGAAGTCCGGGCTGTTCTGGATGAGGTAGGCCAGGCGGCCGCCGGGCACGCTGAGGAAGCCCTTCATGTCCGCGCCGAGGGTGGCCTGGGTATAGGGGGCGCCGCTGGTGGCCAGGGTCGTGCTCCCGGCCAGGTAGTAGGCCCCGACGATGGAACCGAGGCTGATGCCCACGAAATGGGGTTGCACCAGGGCGTTGGGGACGTAGGCGGCCAGGCCGGCGCCGGCGAGGCTGGTGCTGAACCCGCCGGAGGCCACGGTGAATTCCAGGCGGTCCAGGTTGAAGGCCGCCTGCTCGATGTTGGAGCGGGTGGCGAGCGGCATCCCCACCGCCATGAAATCCTCGCCCCACTGGGTGGGCGTCGTGTCGGGCAGCGCCAGGGCCCCGTGCATGGGCAGGTCGATGGCCAGGGCCGCGAATCCGGTCCCGGTGAGGGACTGGGCCAGGAGCAGGACCGTCTCCTTCTGGCTGGTGATGCCGTGCTGGTACAGGACCAGGGGGTAGCCCCCGGCGGGCGCCGCGGTGGCGGGGACCACGTAGACGAAGGGGATGGTGCTGGGCACGTAGTAGTAGCCCGCCAGGGCCCCCAGGGCCCGGAACGGCTGCACCACGCCGGCCGCGTCGTTGTAGGCCGCCGGGATGGCGCCGAGGTCCATGCTCCCGGCGTTCTGGGACACCACCACGGGATCCACGCCCAGGAGGCCGGCGTTGATGCTGCCCAGGACGACGGCGCCGATGGAGGCCGGGACGCTGGCCGCGGGGGCTCCGGTGACCTGGTTCCAGTAGGCGCCCAGGGCGGCGCTCCCGGTCAGGGTGGTGGTGATGGAGATGGAGTTGTCCCAGGTGACCCCCGGAAGGCCGCCGGGCAGGCCCCCGGCGGCGAAGGCGCGCAGGGCCGTCTCGACCGGGATCGGGGTGGAGGGAGCGGCGGTGGTGGGCTCGATGAACCCGGCCCCGGAGGTGATGAAGCGCCCCATGACGGCGATGTCGGTGCGGGCGGTGACGGTGGTGGTGGCCGAGGCCGCGATCAGGTCGGTCATGACCTTGCCGTAGCCCGAAAGGAGGATGTCGGAGCCGCTGGTGACGTTGGCCCAGATGGGATCCAGCGGCGCCGCCGCCCCGGTGGGCAGGGTGGGGGACTGCAGGTACTGGAAGTACACCGAAGGGATGATGGGGGCGCCGGTGGCCGCGTCCAGCACCCGGTTGGTCACCACGTAGAGGTAGCGGGTGGCCGGCAGCAGGGGGAAGGATGGGTAGAGCCAGAGATCGGTCCCGCCGGCCGGGTACTGGAAGCTGAACAGGGCGCTCACATCGGTGAAGCCCAGCGGATCGTTCTCGGTGCCCGCCGGGTCCGGGGTGAGCTGGAACACCTTGATGTTGGCCGGCGTCACGGTCGCGGGCTGGACCGGGTAGGTGAACTGGAGGTAGATCGGCGCGTTCACCCCCGCCACCGCGTTGGTGCCGCCCACCTCATGGAGGTTGATGTAGGCCAGGGCCTCGGCGGGGTTCATGGGCGTGTTGACAGCCCGGCCGGCCAGCGGATCGGTCGCCGTGGCGGTGGCGAGGATGTTGGGCAAGGGCACGTTGCCCATGGTGGGATCGAACACCGCCGCGTTGGTGCTGGCCACGGGCGCCCCGTTGGGCGTCGGTTCCTGTCGGGCGGCGCATCCCGCCAGGAAAGCAAGCAACAGGGGACCCAACGCAATGCGCAGGCACGTCCGCATGACCTCACCTCATTAAGACTGAAATCGCGGCCTTACGATAGATCGAGGGGAGAAACCTTGGAAGAGACATTTTGCCTGTTTTTACATATAACTGACCAGGGGTCAGTAGCATCTCAAGGGCAGGCTGCCGGGGCAACCGGCCAAGGTGCCCAATCCCTGATGGGACTCCAGCACCGCACGATCCGTGAGGTGGACCGCTTCGGCCCGGACACTGGCCCAGACCTGGTCGCCAACGGTCACGCCGAGGTCGGAAAAGGTTTGCCGGGTCAGGAAAGCCGTAAGGTTGAAACCGCAGTCGAGGCGGACCTTCAGCACGGGGCCCATCGCCTCGATGCCCACGATCCGGGCATTGAACCGGTTCCCGGACCTGGGTCCCGGTCCGTCCATGGCCGTCAGGGAGACGTCTTCCGGCCTCACGCAGGCGAAGACTCCGGCCGCGGGAACGGCGCCGCCGCGGGTGGCGACGATGGCCGGGCCCTGGGGGAGTTCGATCTGCACCAGGCCATCATGGACCCGGCTGATGCTGCCCTCGAGGATGTTGTCGACCCCCACGAAGCTGGCCACGAACCGGTCCTCCGGTCTATTGAAGACCTCGTCGGGAGTCCCGACCTGCACGAGCTTTCCGGACCGCATCACCGCCACCTGGTCGGCGAGGACCTGCGCTTCGGTCTGGTCGTGGGTGACGATGATCGTCGGAATGGCGATCTCCCGCAGCAGCGCCTTGAGGTCGTCGCGCACCGTCTCGCGGGCGCTGGCGTCCAGGGCCGAGAGCGGTTCGTCGAACAGGAACAGCAAGGGTTCGGCGGCCAAGGCACGGGCGAAAGCCACCCGCTGCTTCTCCCCGCCGCTGAGGCCCGCCGGCTTGCGTCCGGAGAGCGGTTCCAGGCCGAGCCTGGGAAGGGGGAGCCGTCCCTGGTGAACCTAAGGCAGGATGCAGGCCGACAGGTGCCCGGGGCCGATCTCCTTCAGGGCCGGGCGGCCGGTGCGGCAGGCCTCGGTGGCGAAGGGGCACCGGGGGTGGAAGTGGCATCCGGCGGGCGGGTCGATGGCGCTGGGGATCTCCCCTTCCGGGAGCTGCTTGGTGCGCCGCGCGGCCGGGTCGGGGATGGGCACCGCCGACAGCAGGGCCCGGGTGTAGGGGTGGTGGGGGTTGCGGAACAGTTCGTCCCGCCCGGCCAGCTCCACGATCCGGCCCAGGTACATGATCGCGACCCGGTCGCACAAGTACTTGGCGGTGGCCAGGTCGTGGGTGATGAACAGGTAGGTCAGCCCGAAGGCCTTCTTCAGGTCGATCATCAGCTGCAGGATCAGGGCGCGCACCGAGACGTCCGCCATGGCGATGGGCTCGTCGGCCACCAGGAAGTCCGGCCGGGTGACCAGGGCGCGGGCCAGGACCACCCGCTGGCTCTGGCCCCCGGAGAGCTGGTGCGGGTACTTGCGGAACAGGTAGTCCGCCGGGGTCAGCCCCACCTTCTCCATGATCTCCAGCACCTGGGCCCGGCGCTGGGCCGGGGCGCCGATCCGGTGGATCCGCAGCGGGTGGCCGATCGCCTCGCCGACGCTCATGCGCGGGCTCAGGCTGCTCACCGGGTCCTGGAACACCATCTGCGCCCGCCGGCGGAACCGCCCCATCGCCTCCGGGCCGAAGGCGAGGATGTCCTCCCCGCGGTACTGCACGGTCCCCGAGCTGGGCTCGATGAGCCGGACCAGGAGCCGCCCGGCGGTGGACTTGCCGGACCCGCTCTCCCCGGCCAGGCCCAGCACTTCGCCTTCCTCGATGGCCAGGCTCACGTCGTCCACCGCGTGCACCTGGCGCCTGCGGGCGGTGAACAGGTCGAAGAAGGACCCGCGGATGGGGAAGTTCTTCACCAGGTGCTCGGCCCGCACCAGGATCGCCATGTCACGCCTCCCCGTCGTACAGCCAGCAGGCCGCTTGACGGCCCTCGTGGGCGCGCAGTTCCGGGCACCGCTGCCGGCAGATGTCCATGGCGAACGGGCAGCGGGGGTGGAAGCTGCAGTAGCCGCGCTCGCCCACCAGGTCGGGCGGGCTGCCCGGCATGGCGTTCAGCTCCGTCTGCTCCAGGCGGATGTTGGGCACGCAGGCGATCAGGCCCTGGGTGTACGGGTGCAGGGGCCTGGCGAAGATCTCCCCGGCCGAGGCCAGCTCCACGATCCTGCCGCCGTACATCACGGCGATCCGGTCGGCCACCTCGGCGACCAGCGCCAGGTTGTGGGAGATCAGGACGACCGTGAGGTCGTAGAGCTTGCGCAGCCGGACCAGGAGCTCGGTGAACCCGGCCTCGACGATGACGTCCAGGGCGGTGGTGGGCTCGTCGGCCAGCAGGATCGCCGGGCGGAGGATCATGGCCAGCCCGATCATGATGCGCTGGCGCATGCCGCCGGAGAGCTGGAAGGGGTACTCGCCGAGCCGCTCCGGCTCGATGCCCAGGTCGGCCAGCATGCGCCCGGCCCGCTCCAGGCAGGCCTTGGCGGCGGCCCCGGGCTCGTGGGCGCGGATGGTCTCGATGAAGTGGTCCGCCACCGACATGAGCGGGTCCAGCGAGGTGAGCGGGTTCTGGAAGATCATGGCGATCCTGGGCCCGCGCAGGGACAGCAGCTCCCGCCGGCCCATGGCCAGGATGTCCGCGCCCCCGAACTGGATCCGCCCCCGGGTGATCCGCCCGGGCGGCTTCAGCAGGTTGAGGATCGACAGCCCGAGGGTCGACTTGCCGCAGCCGGACTCGCCGACGATGCCCAGCACCTCTCCCTTGCAGACGTCCAGGGAGACGTCCTCCACCGCGCGCACCGTGCCGATGGCGATGGGATAGGCGATGGACAGGTCGCGGATGCTGAGGATGGGTTCGGTCGCGGGAGTCGCCACCGTCAGTACTCCTGGAGCCGCGGGTTGAGGATCTCGGCCAGCCCTTCGCCGACCATGGTGAACCCCAGGGCCAGGATCACGATGGCCAGGCCCGGGAAGGTGACCATCCACCAGGTCCCGGACGGGAGGAAGTTCTTGCCCATGGCCAGGTCCACGCCCCAGTCCGGGATCCCCGCGGGCAGCCCCAGGCCGATGAAGGACAGGGAGGACTCGGTCACGATGGCGTCGGCGATGTTCAGGGAGAACACGATGACCACGGTGGCGATGACGTTGGGGAAGATGTAGCGGGTCAGGATGGCCGGGCGGCTGGCGCCGATGGCCCGGGCCGCCTCCACGTAGAGCTCCTCCTTGATGGACAGGGTCTGCCCGCGCACCAGCCGGAAGTAGGTGGGCACGTAGATCACCGCCACCGCCATGGTGATGTTCACCACCCCCGGCCCCAGCATCGCCGCGAAGGCGATGGCGAGGATGAGGCCCGGGAAGGAATAGACCGAGTCCATGATCAGGGAGAGGACCTTGTCGGCCAGGTTGCCGGTGAACCCCGAGACCAGGCCCAGGGGGATGCCGATGGCCGCGGACAGGACCGAGGCGGCGATGGCGACGCCGAAGATGGTCCTGGCGCCGTACACGATCCGGGCGTAGATGTCCCGGCCCAGGTTGTCGGTCCCCAGGAAGTGGGCCCAGCTCGGGGCGGTGAGCTGGCCGCCGGCGTTCTGGTCGAGGGGGTTGAACCGGGTGAACAGCCAGGGGAACAGGGTCATGCCCAGGATCGCCAGGATCACCGCCAGCCCGGCGACCATGATCCACCATTCCAGGCGGTACTTGCGGGCGCCGGCCGAGAACCGCCTCAGCAGCCCCGCGCCCAGCGATGCCGGAGAAGGCATAGGCATAGGCATGCTCCTAGAGCCGGACCCGCGGGTCGATGACAGCGTAGGTGAGGTCCACCACCAGGGACACCGCGGTCACCATCAGCGCGTAGCCGACGATCACCCCCTGGATGGTGGGGTAGTCGCGCAGGTAGATGCGTTCCACCAACAGCCGGCCCATGCCCGGCCAGGAGAAGGTGGTCTCGGTGAGGATCGCCCCGGCGAGCAGGGCGCTGAACTGCAGGCCGATCATGGTGACGATGGGGATCATGGCGTTCTTCAGGCCGTGCCGGTAGACCACCAGCCGCTCCGGGATGCCCAGGGCGCGGCTGGCCAGGATGAAATCGGACTTGAGCACGTCCAGCATGTTGCCCCGGGTCAGGCGCACGAACACCCCGGAGAGGACCAGGCCCAGGGTGAGGGAGGGCAGCACCAGGTGCATGACCACGTCGCCGAAGGCGTGGGGGCTGCCCTTGAGCAGGGTGTCCACCAGGTAGAAGCCGGTCTTCTCGAAGTCGCCCGACACCACCCGGCTGCCCACCCGCCCCGAGATGGGGAACAGGTTCAGGAACACCCCGAACACCATCTGCAGCATGAGCCCCATCCAGAACACCGGGATGCAGTAGAACACGTTGGCGCACAGGCGGATGGCGAAGTCGTTGGCGGTGCGCCGGCGGCGCGCGGCCCGGACCCCCAGCGGGATGCCGATCCCCAGGCAGAGGGCCAGCCCGCACAGGGTCAGTTCCAGGGTGGCCGGGAGCTTGTCCCGGATCGCCCTGGACACCCGCTCGTCGAAGATCATGGACCGGCCCAGGTCCAGGCGGGCCATCTGCCCCAGGTACTCCACGTACTGGGTGGCGATCGGCTTGTCGAGCCCCAGTTCAAGCTTCTTCTCCTGGATGACCCACTCCGGCGCGTGCCCGCCGAGCATCGCCGAGACCGGGTCGCCCGGCATGATCCTGAGCACCACGAACAGCAAGGTGAGCAGCACGAACAGCATGGGCACGGTCAGCAGCAGCCTCGCCGCCAGGTACTGCAGGATGCGTTTCATCCCGGATCACTTGGTGAAGGAGAGCGTATCGTAGCGGAAGATGAGCGGCGCGCCGATCTTCACGCCGGTGACGTTCTTCTGGGTGAACACGTAGAGGTTGCCCTGGAAGATGGGCGCGCAGGGCACCTCGTCCGTCCAGGCCTTCTGGATCTGTTCGAACACCTGCTTGCGCACCTTGGGGTCGGGGGTGGTCTCTTCCTTCACGAACCACGCGTCCCAGGTGGGATTGGAGAAATAGATGCCCTCCCCGGCCGAGGCCTTGGTCTGGGCGAAGGCGGCGGTGTAGTCGTCCGGATCCACGTAGTCGGGGTACCAGCCCAGCAGGTAGGCGGCCATCTCCTTCTTCTCGAACTGCTTCTTGTAGGTGGCCCACTCGGAGCTCTTGATGGTCACCTTGAGCAGCGGGGTCTGCTCGAACTGGCTCTTGAGCACTTCGGCCAGGTTCATCTCGGTGTCCCCGTAGTGGCTGGTGGTGTACCACAGGTCGAAGGTCAGGGGCTTCGCCGCCGAATAGCCGGCGGCCTTGAGCAGTTTCTCGGCCAGGGCCTTGTTGCCGTCCCCCAGCGCCGCCTTGAAGTCCTCGTTGTGGTAGAGCATGCCCTTGGGCACCAGGGAATAGAGAGGCTCGTTCTGGCCCAGGTAGACCTTCTGGTTGATCTCCGGCCGGTTGATCAGCGCCGCCACCGCCTTGCGCAGGTTCTTGTCCTTGAACACGCTTTCGGAATTCTCGAAGCACAGGAAGCGGATGAACGGCCCCGGCAGCTTGTTGGTGGTGAGCTTGGGATTCTTCATCAGGTCCGAGATGTCCGACGGGTTCAGGGACTTGAAGGCCAGGTCCAGGTCGCCCTTCTCCAGCGCCAGGCGCATGGTGGTGGCGTTGGCGAAGTAGCGCACGATGATCCGCTTGATGTGCGGCGGCGGCCCGTAGTAGCTGGGGTTGGCCTCCAGCACCACCTCCTGGTCGCGCTTGAAGGAGGTGATCTTGTAGGGGCCCAGCCCCACCAGCTGCCCGCCCTTGAGTTCGCTGGGGTCGCTGATGATCTTGTCCTTGGGATAGACGCCGGGGCTCAGGGGGAAATAGGGCGGATTGCCGGCGATGACCGAGGGGAAGAAGGCGGTCGGCCCGTTCAGGGTGAACTTCACCGTGAGCGGGTCCACCACGTCCACGGACTTGACGAACTGGGTGACCAGCCAGGACGGGTCGCCCTTGAGGGCCACCACCCGGTCGATGGTCCACTTCACCGCATCGGCGGTGAACGGGGTGCCGTCGGTGAACTTGAGGCCGGGGCGCAGCTTGAAGGTGTATTCGGTGCCGGCCTTGTTCACCGAGTAGCTCTCGGCGAGTCCGGGAACGATCTCCGAGGTGCCGGGCTTGTAGGTGAGGAGGCTCAGGTTGATGTTGTCGAACAGTTCCCAGGTATGAAAATCGTAGGCGTTGGCCGGATCCATCTGGGTGACTTTATCGGTCGTTCCATACACCAGGGTGTCCTGCGCAGGGGCTGTGCTGCCCAGGACCAACCCGAGGGCGGTGGCGATGACCGCTGACTTCAAGGTTCTTGACATATCCCCTCCCGGGATAGATGGAGCCCTATCCTAAATCGGTAATTTAAAGAATTCACCTAGAAAAAGGCGTTATATCAAGCTGGTCGTCACGGCGCCTTCCATCCCGGGTCAAACGAATCCCGCCAGATCCTCCCCAGACGTGGATAACTTGGCTATTTTCAGCAGGCTCCTAGGATGCACCGGCCAGTCGCGGGGACGGGGCTTCTCGCTTTCCAGTCGCCTCCGCCTGGCCATGCCGGCCAGGACTCCGGAACGGTGAGCAGGCCCACGCGTGTTTGGAGGATGTGACGCCCCGGTGCGGACCCGGTCAGAACTCGGGTCCAACAGCCAGGATTTCGAGACATTGACTCATTATCGAAATAAACTTATTTTTTGTCTGACCTTGCCAAAGGACAGCGGGCGACCTCGCGGCCCAAGCGCCTTCGGCGAGTCCGAAACCGTTCATGGAGAAGGAGGAAGTATGCCTACCACCGTTTCCGTACACAAGAACGTCGAGACCGTGCGCCGGGGCTACCAGGCATTCAATGCCGCCGACCTGAAGACGCTGGCCGGGCTTTTCCACGAGGACGCCTCCTGGCATGTGCCAGGCCGAAGCACGATATCCGGTGACTACAAGGGTCGAGATGCCGTCTTCGCCTTCTTCGGCAGGCTTGGGCAGGAGACGGGGGGCACCCTCCAGGCCAGGCTGCTCCACCTGCTCGCCGATGAAGACGGCCGGGTCGCCGCCGTCCAGCACGACACGGCCCAGCGCGGCGGCAAGCGCTTGATCGTCGATTCCTGCATCGTCTTCGAGTTCAAGAACGGCCTGGTCATTTCGGGCACCGAATACATCCGCGACCTCCACGCCTTCGAGGAGTTCTGGTCCTGACCCAGTCGGTGCGGTGATGTGGCTGGTCCTGGGATATCGCCGCCACGGCCCTGGCCCCTGAGCCGGTTGACTTGGAGATTCCCAGCGGGATGACCAGCACATCACTCCCCCATCGACGGTGGAGGAGTCCCATGTCCACCCAGAAGCAAACCATACTGCTGGTCGAGCATTTGGAAAAGGTTCTGCAGCGTTTGGCCTATGAGAACCACCAACCACACGGTTCATGCTGCGCCTGCCTGCAGGACGTCGAAACGCGCGGCCACCTTCCCAGTTGCATCATTAGCCAGGCGCTGGCCCGGATAAAGGAGTGGAGGGGCTAGGCACCCCTTGGGGAGCTTGCTCCGCCAGGGGTGCCTGTGCCTGGGACGGACGCCTCCGTTCCGATGCCTCTGGCCGCGCCAGCACGGTTGGCCGCGGCATTGGGTTGGCGGAAATTCCATACCCATAATCTTCCTATGCTTCGATAATCGCCTTATGCAGGTCCATAGAGGGGCCCGATAGGAGGTCCAATGTCATTGCTGCAATGGCGGAAAATGGTCGTCCAGCTCGAGGAGACCGTGGCCGATATGGGACGGGAGGTGTCCCCGCCCGCCCGGAAGGTCACGGTGGCGGTGGTGATGAAAGACCCATACGCAGGGCGTTTCGTGGAGGATTTGACGCCCCTGTACGGGCTCGGCGCCGAAGTGGCGGAGCTGATCGCCCAGCGCGGCGTCCAGGTGCTGGGGCTGGCGGGCATCACTCCCGAAGACGTCACGTCCTACGGCAAGGGCGCGATCGTCGGCACCGACGGGGAGATCGAGCACGCCGCGGCCCTGCTGCACCCGGCCTTCGGCGCGCCGGTGCGCAAGGCGGTGGGCAAGGGCGACGACATCATCCCGTCCACGAAGAAGGTGGGCCCGCCCGGCGCGACCATCGTGATGCCCGTGACCAACAAGAACCGGATCTGGAACTTCGACGACATGGACGCCGCCGAGCTGACCATCCCCGACGCGCCGCGGCCGGACGAAGTGGTGGTCGCCCTCGTGCTCGCGGTGGGCGGCCGCCCGCTCCATCGCGTCCGGCCCCTGAAGTGAGCGCGGGAGGACCGGCCATGTTCAAAGCCATGATCCTGCTCAAGCGCCGGGACGGCATGACCTTCGCGGCCTTCGCCGACTGGTGGCTGCGCGACCACGCGCCCTTGGCCGCGACGCTGCCGAACGTGCGCGGGCTGCATTTCAACCTGGTCGCCGGCGACGGAGGCGGGGATTTCGACGGGGTGTCGGAACTGTGGTTCGACAGCCAGGCCGACTTCGAGGCGGCCTACGCGACCCCCTGCGGCAAGGCCGTCGCCGCCGATTCCATGGCGCACGTGGCGCGCCGGGAGCGCCTGTTCGTCGCCGAGCACCGGATCGTGCCCGTGCCTTGACCGGGGGCGCGGCACCCATCCACGGGCTCTCGTGGCGTCCTCCAGCGCCGGGTGGTCATGACCAGGCGGAATGACCCAGGAAAAACATATCGTTTGTGGGCGTCCGGAAGGTACGGAACACTCCAGACATCTCAACCCGAAATACGGCTAAACCTCGTTTCCGCTGGGAGGTGTCTATGAAGGTCCTGGTCACCCTGAAGCAGGTGCCCGACACCGAAACGGTGATCAAGGTGGGCCCCGACGGCCGTTCACCGGACCTGGCGGACGCCAAATGGATCACCAGCCCCTACGATGAGAATGCCCTGGAGGAAGCCCTGCTCCTGAAGGAATCCCAGGAGGCGGAGGTGACCGCCGTCTCGGTCGGCACGGACCGGGCCAGGAGCCTGCTGCAGGGGGCCCTGGCCCTGGGAGTCCAGAATGCGGTCCTCATCAAGGCCCAGGAGAGCGACGATCCCCTGGCCATCGCCCGGACCCTGGCCGCCTATGCCAGGGGCCAGGGCTTCGACGTGATCCTCATGGGCAACAAGGGCTTCGGCGGCGACAACGCGGCGGTGGGGCCCATGCTCGCCGAACTGCTGGGCATGGCCCAGGCCAACGTGGTCCTGCGGCTGGAAATCAAGGACGGGCGGTTCCGCGCCGAGCGGGAAGCGGATGCGGGGATCGAGATCCTGGAGGGGGCCCTGCCGGTGGTGGTCACCGCCCAGCGCGGGCTGAACGAGCCCCGCTACGCCAGCCTCAAGGGCATCATGGCCGCCAAGAAGAAGACCATCGGGGAAGCCCAGGGCGAGCCGGCGGCGGCCCTGGTGCGCATCGCGGCCATGGCGCTGCCTCCGCCCAGGTCCGCTGGGCGCCGGCTCGAAGGGGACGCCCCTGGACAGGCCGCGGCCCTGGTCGACCTGCTGCGCAACGAAGCCAAGGTGCTGTGACCACGAATCCTGTTTCGAACGACAACCGGTGAGGTAGCCATGTTCCTGGTGTTCTGTGAATTGAAGGACGGCGCGGTGCGCAAGTCGTCCCTGGAAGTCCTGTCCGAGGCCCGCCGGCTGGCCGATGGCGCCGGCGCCCCGGTGGGGGCCCTGTTCGTGGGCGCCTCCTGCGCCGGAGCCGAACAGGCCGCCCAGTACGGCGCCGACGCCATCATCAAGATCGAGGCGCCCAGCCTGGCCGCCTATTCCAGCGACGGCTACGCCCAGGCCGTCGCCGAGGCGGTGCGGGCCAAGGGCGCCACGGTGCTCCTGGGCGCCGCCACCTCCGCCGGCAAGGACGTGCTGCCCCGGGCCGCGGCGCGGCTGGAAGCGGGCTACGCCGCCGACGTCACCGGCCTGGCCATCAGGGACGGCCGGCTTGCCTGCGTGCGGCCGGTCTACGCCGGCAAGGCTCTGGCCGACACGACGTTCCAGAGCCCCATCCAGGTCGCCAGCACCCGGCCCAACGTGTTCGCGGTGGCGCCGGTGCCCAAGGCCGGCGCGGTGGAGTGCCTGCCGGCCCCCGCCGGGGGCTTCCTGGCGGTGGTCAGGGAGATCCTGGCCAAGGGCGGCGGCAAGCCCGACCTCACCGAGGCGGACGTGATCGTCTCCGGCGGCCGGGGCCTGAAGGACGGCGCCAACTTCAAGCTCCTGGAGGAGCTGGCCGATGTCCTGGGCGGGGTGGTGGGCGCCTCCCGGGCGGCGGTGGACGCGGGCTGGGGCCTGCCCCACAGCATCCAGGTGGGCCAGACCGGCAAGGTGGTGAACCCCACCCTGTACATCGCCTGCGGCATCAGCGGCGCCATCCAGCACCTGGCCGGCATGAGCGGCTCCAAAGTGATCGTGGCCATCAACAAGGATCCCGAGGCGCCCATCTTCAAGGTGGCCAGCTACGGCATCGTCGGCGACCTGTTCGAGGTGGTCCCCGCGCTCACCAAGGCCCTGGCCACCGCCTAGCTGCCGTCCACGGCAGAGCTGGTGCCCGGCACGGGCGCTTGAAGCCAAATTCGTTCAAGAGCGCCCCTTGACAAAAAGTCATGATCTCCATGCATGACCTTGCAAAAAAATATCGTTTGTAACCGACGGCCAACTGCTTCAAAGTAACATCCACGACAACCACCCCCCCCCAAAAACGGCCTTGACAGTGAGAGGGTGTCCTGGCCTTCATATCGATAAATAATTGGGGTTTTCCACAATCAAGCTTGGTCGAAGTTCGATTATCGCCCATTGACTGTGGAAACTTCTTTATTTAGCGAATTGAGCGCCAAGGCATACCACCCCGGCCTGCCGCCGCCACCCAGGCGGCCATGACCGGATTGCACCATGCAGAGGGCGCCTCGGCTGGAAATCAGCCGCCGGGGTCATGACCTTCCTCCCCGTTTCTCCTTCCGGAGCGAACCGCGCTCCCGGGCATCCCCCAACCCCAATTTCCGGAGGCAAGTCGATGAACAGAAAAATTTCCATAATGGGGCCGGCCGTCGCCGCCCTCTGCCTCCTTCTCGCGGGCGGCTGCGAGAAAGAAAACAAGACCATCAAGATCGCCACGCAGTGCCCCCTGTCGGGTTCCCAGTCCGCCATCGGGGTCGACCTGAAGAACGCGGCCGCCATGGCCATGGACCAGCTGGGCGAGCCCCTCACCAAGATGGGCTTCAAGCTGGAGCTGGCGCCCTTCGACGACCAGGCCAACCCGGACACGGGCGTGGCCAACGCCAAGGCCATCGTCTCGGATCCCGCGATCCTCGCCGTGGTCGCCCACTACAATTCCGGCGTCTGCATCCCCTCGTCCGAGGAATACCATCAGGCCGGCCTGTGCGCGGTGAGCCCGGGAACCACCAACCCCAAGGTCACCGACCGCGCCTACCCGGAAGTCAACCGGGTCTGCGGCCGGGATGACGTGCAGGGCGGCGTGGGCGCCGAGTTCGCCAAGAGCCTTGGCATCAAGAAAGTCTGGGTGCTGTCCGACAAGGGCGCCTACGGCCAGGGCATCGCCGACTACTTCAAGAAGGAGGCCGAGGCCAGGGGCATCAAGGTCCTGGGCTCCACCGACACCGAGGAGAAGGACAACTTCGACTCCGTGCTCTCCCCCATCATCAGCGCCAAGCCCGACACCATCTACTTCGGCGGCATGTTCGACCACACCGCCGTGTTCTACAAGCAGGCCCGGGAGAAGGGCTTCAAGGGACTGTTCCTCACCTGCGACGGCCTGGATTCCTCCGACGCCACCAAGATCGCCGGCAAGGCCCTCACGGACGGCGGGGGCACCTACTACTCCTCCACCGTCGGGCCGCCCCAGACCTACCCCAACACGGCCAAGTTCATCACCGACTTCAAGGCCAAGTACAACGCCATGCCCCAGCCCTACTGCGCCCAGGCCTATGATGCGATGGGCCTGATCCTGAGGGGCATCGAGGATGCCGTGAAGGCCGACAACGGCAAGATGCCCAGCCGCGCCGACGTGTGCAAGGCGGTCCGGGCCGTCAAGGACTTCCCCGGCATCACCGGGAACATCACGTTGAACGCCAAGGGCGACAAGACGACCAACAAGTACTTCGTGCTCAAGGTCGCCTCTCCTGACCCCGCCAAGTGGGCCGACAACAAGATCGTGCAGTCTCTGGACATCGCTCCGCCCCAATAGCCGCCGGGCGCTGGCCCATCACCCCGCCCCGCACGGGGCGGGGTGATGGGGATGAGAACGTTCTGCCCAAGGCAACGGCCGGCGCCGGAACCGCTCCGGGTGCCGGCGGAGGTTTGTACATGGAATCCACCCACAGCATCCACGTCATCGACGCCCACACCATGGGCGAGCCCACCCGGATCGTGGTGGCGGGGTTCCCCAGGATCCGGGGGACCACCATGGCGGCCAAGAAGGACTACCTCCAGACCCACCTGGACCACTGGCGCACGGCCATCATGCTGGAGCCCCGCGGGCACCGGGACATGTTCGGCGCCATCCTCACCGAGCCCTGCGCCCAGGAGGCTGATCTCGGCATCATCTTCATGGACGGCGGCGGCTACCTGAACATGTGCGGGCACGGCTCCATCGGCGCCATGACCGTCGCCGTGGCCACCGGCATGGTGCCCCTGGCGGAGCCCGTCACCCGGGTCACCCTGGAGGCTCCGGCGGGCCTGGTCCGCGGCGATGTGGGCGTGGACCGGGGCCGGGTCCAGGACGTGTCCTTGTTCAACGTGCCGTCCTTCCTGTACCGCAGCGAAGTGCCGGTGGAGGTGCCGGGCCTGGGGACCATCAAGGTGGACATCTCCTTCGGCGGCAACTTCTTCATCCTGGTCCCGGCCGACGAGCTGGGCCTGGAGCTGACGCCCGCCAACGTCCAGAGGCTCATGGCCCTGGGGGTGCGGATCCGGGAGATCGTCAACCGGACCGTGCCCCTGCGCCACCCGACCCTGCCCCACATCCGCACCGCGGACCTGGTGGAGTTCTACGGCAAGGCCACCCATCCCGACGCCCACTGCAAGAACGTCGTGGTCTTCGGCAGCGACGCCGCCCCCAACGTGGACCGCTCGCCCTGCGGAACCGGGACCAGCGCCAAGCTGGCCGCCCTCCACCAGCATGGGAAGCTGAAGGTGGGTGAGGATTTCGTGTACGAGAGCATCCTGGGGACCCTGTTCCGGGGCCGCATCATGGACACCCTGATGGTGGGGGAATACCCCGCCGTCACCCCGAGGATCACCGGCTCCGCCTTCATCACCGGCTTCAACCATTTCGTGGTCGACGAGCGGGACCCGCTGAAGTACGGCTTCGCCCTCTGAAACGGACCAGGCCGAAACCCGGGGGACCGGGCTTCGGCCTGCGCATCCGCCGCTCCTCAGTAGATGGCCGCTTCCAGGACCAGGTCCTTCTCCTGGAACCGTTCGAACCGCAGCGGGTGGCAATCGACGGTCTGGTACCGGCCGTTGACGATCAGCTCCGCCAGGCACAGCCCCACCGCCGGCCCCTGCTGGGCTCCGTGGCCGCTGTAGCCCATCTGCAGCAGCAGGTTCGGGTGGTTCGGGTGCCAGCCCACGATGGCGTTGTGGTCAGGGGTGGTGGTGTCGTACAGGTGCGCCCAGCCGCGCTTGAGCTTGCACCGGGCGGCGATGGGGATGCGCTCCTGGGCCACCAGGTTGATCTCGTTCACGTAGAAGTCCGGCTCGAAGTTCATCTCCAGGCTGTCCGGGGTGTCCTCGCGGGCCTTGCCCCACATCAGGCTGCCGCTCTCGAACTTGAAGAAGATCCCCTGGTCGATGCTGGTGAGGGGGACGTCCTGCCAGCGCGGGTCGCTGTCCGGAAAGTCGGTGATGAACAGCATCCGCTTCTGGGCGATGACCGGCATCAGGTCCTGGGACGGGACGCCGGACCGCTGCAGCAGCTGGTTGGTCCAGGGGCCGCTGCACAGGGCCACCAGGCCAGCCTCCACCGTCTCCACCGTTCCGCCCTTGTTCAGCCGCACCCCGGTGGGCCGGCCTTTCGCGTCGAAGGTGACGGCCTCCACTTCGGTGTTCAGCTGCAGCACCGGCTTCACGGGGAAATCGTTCAGCGCCCGCTCGAAGAATCCCACCGCCGCCTGGCTGGGATCGAAGGCGCCGCAGTCGGGGCCGTACAGGCCGCCGGCGATGGGCTCCAGCTCCAGGAATTCGCGGGTCTCAGGATCGATGTGGTCCACTCCGCAGCGCAGCCCCGGGATCTTGGCTTCGAGCTGGGCCGGCGTGAGCAGCTCGAACCTGACCTTCTCCTCCGTCAGGATGCCGGCCACCTTGTCGATCTGCTTCCAGACATCCTCGTAGTAGGTGAACAGGTAGCCGTTGCGCACGAAGCCGACGGACATGCCCATGTCCTCCTTGAACCGGCTGAGGATCTTCATGCCCAGGTTGGAGATCTTCACGTTGATGTCCGAGGTGAACAGGTTCCGGAAGCCCCCCGCCGAATGGGAGGACGCTCCCGCCGCGATGGACTCGCCCCGGTCCACCGCCAGGATCGAGCCGGTGAACCCCAGCTTGGCCAGGTGGTACACCAGCGAAGCGCCGGCGATTCCCGCTCCGACCACGACGATATCGAACTTGCGCATGGTGTCTCCTTTGCATGATGGAGATGCGTGGATGATTAAAGGTTAAATGCCATTGGCTATGGCAGGTTCTGGCCACCGGGCTTGGCGCGGAATATATGTCTGGAGCCTTGCTTTTGGGTGGATATGTATGTAGCTTGAACTGGAAAACCAAGGCCGACAAACGATTTTTCCTTGTGATTTCATTCCATAAATTCATGAACCGCCACGGCCCCGGAGACCGTCGCCGCAGGCCCTGGCGCGTGCCTTCCTGGGTGGTTCGGTTGTTCCCGTTGTGAAAGCCGAGGGCCGTTGCCATGGACTACCTGCGACGCGTGATGCCATCGTTGACCGCGCTGGAATTTTTCGATGCGGCGGTGCGCTGCATGAGCTTCACCCGGGCGGCGACGGACCTCAACGTCACCCAGAGCGCCGTGAGCCGCCAGATCCGGGCCCTGGAGGACTACCTGGGCCAGCCGCTGTTCCACCGGGTGAAGCAGCGGCTGGCGCTGACCGAGGCCGGGGAGACCTATGCGGTCGCCGTGCGGGACCTGCTCAACAAGGCCGAAGCGACCACGGTGCAGGTGATGGCCTACAACGGCAAGGGCGGCGTGCTGACAGTGGCCCTGCTGCCCACCTTCGGCTCCCGCTGGCTGGTGCCCAAGCTGGGGGATTTCATCGCCCGCTACGGCGACATCCAGCTCAACCTGGTGACCCAGGTCAAGCCGTTCGACTTCAGCGGCAGCGGCATCGACGCGGCGATCCATTTCGGTGACGGCGTGTGGCCGGGCGCCGTATGCCACCGGCTGCTCGGGGAGGTCATCATCCCGGTGGGCGCGCCGTCCCTGGTCGGGAACCCGTCCAGGCTGGCGCACCCCCAGGACGTGAAGCAGTACCCGCTCCTGCAGCTGTCCTCCCGCCCCCAGGCCTGGCTGGACTGGCTGCACGCCGTGGGCGTCAAAGGCAGCGAGGACGTGCACGGCCCCCGCTTCGAGGAGTTCCACATGGTCATCCAGGCCGCGATCGCCGGGCTCGGGCTGGCCGTGCTGCCCCGCTTCATGATCCAGGAGGAGCTGGCCAGCGGCCGGCTGATGGTGGCCTTCGACCGCCCCGTGACCAGCGAACAGGCGTACTACCTGGTGCACCCTGAGGGCAAGGGGGATCTGTACAAGGTATGCGTCTTCGAGGATTGGCTGATCGAGCAATGCCGGCGGGCGGACTTTTCCGAACCCGCTCCAGGGCAGGAACCACGTTGACCGGCGCCGTTCGGGCGCAACTGGGGGAGTCATCCGATGGACAAGAGAGTGCAAGGCCGGCGCTTCGGCTACCTCACGGCCGGACGGGACCGGGGCGTGGTCAGGATGCTGGACCACCAGCAGGTGAGCGGCTACTCGGTGGGCATCATCTACATCGAGGACGTGTGGTATCCCATGCTGCCCGGCAATGCGGTCAACGCCTGGACCTACGATTTCCCGGTGCGCATGAAGGCGATCCCCAACCTGGACATCGACCGCCTGTTCCGGGCCGATCCCGCCATCGCCGACGACATCATCGCGGTGGGCCGGCACATGATCGAGAAGGAGGGCATCCGCGCGCTCTGCTCGGCCTGCGGGTTCTTCGGCAACTTCCACCGCCAGGTGGCGGCGGCCCTGGACATCCCGGTGGCCCTGTCGAGCCTGGTCCAGGTGCCGTGGGTGCGCAGCCTCCTGAAGCCGGGCCAGAAGATCGGCGTGCTGACCGCCGACGCCTCGTCCCTGAACCGGTCCCTGCTCAGGAGCTGCTTCATCGAGGACCCGGAGCTGCTGGTCATCCGGGACCTGCGCCACGCCCCCGAGTTCTCGGCCATCCTCGAATACCGGGGCCAGTTCGACAACGGCAAGGTGCAGGACGAAGTGGTGGGAGCCGCCCTGGACCTGCTGCGGGAGGACTGCGACATCGGCGCGATCGTGCTGGAGTGCAGCGACATGCCGCCCTACGCCGCCGCGGTGCAGGAGGCCACCCAGCTCCCGGTGTTCGACTTCATCACCCTCATCAAGTGGCTGCACTCCGCCACCACCCAGAAGCCCTACCGGGGATGGATCTGACGCGAAGCTGGTTCTGCCGGCCCGTCCAGTTCCACCGAAGGCGTGCTTCGGCGATTCCCGTTCGATCCGAACAACGTTCTGCCTCCAGAAAGGAAACCCGATGAAAATCCGCGTCTGCATCGCCGGCGTCACCGGCTGGGCCGGCAGTGCCGTAGCCCGGGCCATCCTGGCTTCCGAAACGCTCGAACTGGTCGCCGGCCTGGCCCTGGACCACGTGGGCGAGGACCTGGGCACGGTCCTGGGCGGCAAGCCCCTGGGCGCGCTCGTGGCGCCGGACCTGGCCGCGGCCCTGGGCACCCCCTTCGACGTCCTCATCGACTTCACCAAGCCCGATTCGGTCAAGGCCCGGGCCAGGCAGGCCCTGGCCGCCGGGAAGCAGGTGATCGTCGGCACCTCGGGCCTGTCGGCGGCCGACTACGGCGACCTGGAAGCCGTCGCCCTGGCCCATGGGACCGGCTTCATCGCTTCCGGCAACTTCTCCATCACCGCCACCCTGGCCAAGCACTTCGCCCTCGTGGCGGCGCGCTACCTGCCCAGCTGCGAGGTCATCGACTACGCGGCGGCCGGCAAGGTGGACGCCCCCAGCGGCTCCTCCCTGGAACTGGCGGAGGCCCTCGGCGCCGTCCGCCCCAGCGAGCTCGCGGTGCCCCTGGACCGCACCCACGGCTATCCGGCCACCCGCGGCGCCGCCCTGGCCGGAATCCAGGTGCACGCCGTCCGGCTGCCCGGCTTCATCCTTTCCTTCGAGACCCTGTTCGGCCTGCCCGACGAGCGCCTCACCATCCGGCATGACGCGGGCAACGGCGCCGAGCCGTACGTGGCCGGGGTGCTGCTGGCGGTGCAGAAGATCCCGGGCCTCAAGGGCATGATCCGCGGCCTGGACACGCTGCTGTTCGGCGCGGCCGACAGCCGTTGAACCTGGTTTCAAGGGAGGCGCAGGCTCCCCGGTGATGGACCGCCGGGGGCGGTCCGTCACTGGCGGCAAGGCCATCGGCCGGGATTCAGGCGTGGCTTGCAGCGCCCCCCATCTTCAGGGCCGGCGCAAAGCAAGGAGGGCTTGGCTCATTCATGTTTTTCTATTGATAAAAACATGCCTGAACTTAGTTTTTTTCAGTTATCAGCAGAGGGTGTATTTCGGCCCGCCGCCCCCTTCGGGCGGTGTCCAGACCAGGTTGCCTTCCGGGCACTTGATGTCGCAGGTCTTGCAGTGGAGGCAGTTGGAGAAGGAGATCGCCAGCCGGTCGACCCGTCCCTGCTGGTCCGGGTGCACCTCGTAGACCTGGGCCGGGCAGAAGGCGGTGCACGGGCTGCCTCGGCTCTCCCAGCAGGCGACGCACACGTCGTCGCCCTTCACGATCTTCAGGTGCCCGGGCTGGTGCTCGCTGTGCAGGGCGCCCGAGGCGTAGACGTCGTCCAGCTTGGAGATGCACAGCAGGCCGTCGAACTTCACGCCCGGGTCCAGGTCCTCCCGCTTCATCCGGGCCTTGCCGTAGAACGCCAGGGTGGTGGCGGTCCGCTCCGCGTCCGCCTCGGCCCGCAGCGGTTCGCAGGGTGCCCAGCCGCCGGTGGCCAGGCTCAGGCCCAGCTTCACGGCCGCACCGGCCTTGAGGCCGTGGGCGAGAATCTGGTGGAAGTTGCGGGTGCGGGCGAGCTCGGCCCCGGCCCAGGAGGCCTTGAAGCGCTCGGGGTAGCGCTGCAGGGAGGCTTCCTGGAAATCCCCCTCCACGAGGGCCTGCGCGATGGCCTCGGCGGCGCACATCCCGCTCTTCATGCCCAGGTGGATGCCCTTGAAGCGCGCGGCGTTGGTCATCTGGGCCGCGTCCCCCACCAGCACGCCGCCCGGGAAAGCCAGGCGGGGCATGGAGTAGTGGCCCCCGATGGCGAGGGCCTTGCCGCCGTACTGGATCATCCGGCCGCCCTCGAGCATCGGCTTGATGCGCGGATGGGTCTTGAACTGCTGCAGGGCCAGATGGGCGTCGGCGAAGGGGTCCCGGGTGTCCAGGCTGACTACGTAGCCCACCGCCAGGCGGTCGCCGGCCATCTTGTAGATGAACGAACCGCCGGACTCGCCGGGGCCCTGGGGCCACCCGGTGCTGTGCAGCACGAAGCCGTCCGGCACCCGGCCTGCGGGGATCTCCCAGATCTCCTTGGCGCCGGTCTCGAACACCTGGGGATTGGCCGCGCCGGCCTGGAGGTGCAGGACCTCCTCCAGTTCCCGGGCCAGGTGGCCCCGCGGCCCCTCCCCGAACACCGTCACCTTGGCCTTGATGCAGGTGCCGGGCTCGAAGTTGCCCTTGGGGGTGCCGTCGGCGTTGAGGCCCTGGTCGGCGGTCTGCACCCCGGCGACCCGGCCGCCCTCCCACAGGACGTGCATCCCGGCGAAACCGGGCAGGAGCATCACGTCCACTCCCGGGATCTCCCGCTTCTCGATCTCCCCGGCCATCCAGCGCACCATGCGGGACAGGGAGACGATGGGGAAGCCGTGGTTGCGCATGAAGGGGGGCGTCACCGGCGCCCGGATGCCGCCCCGCCGGCTGAACAGCCAGACCTCCTCCTGCTTCACGTCGCCCTCGGCCGGGAAGCCCCTCTCCCGATAGTCCGGGCACAGCTCCCGCAGGGCCGCCGGGTCCAGGACCGCGCCGGAGAAGGCGTGGTCGCCCATGGCGGCGGCCTTCTCGATGAGGCCGATGGTGAGGCCCTCCAGTTTCCGGGCCCCGGCCCCGGCGTTGTGGGCCTGGATCAGGTCCAGGAGGCGCCAGAGCCCAGCCAGGTTGCTGGGCCCGGCCCCCACGAAGAGCACGTCGAATTCCAGGTCTTCCCGTTCCACGCCGGGGCGGGCCGGCTGGGTCGAATAATCGCGCATGGCTTCCTCTGGATAGGGATGGGTCATTCTATCGGGAGGGAAGGGTCCGGCGACCTCTCCGGGCGAGCGAGATATTCTTGTGACCCCATTTCCGGAAGTCATGATCCGCGCCGTCGGCGGCGGGCGGTCAGAGCAGGAACTGCAGCCCGGCCATGCAGCCCTTGGGGGTGGACCGGGCCCAGCACACCTGGGTGAACACCGGCACGTTCACCTCGGACGACTGGACCGGGAGGTACACCCGCAGGACTTCGCCCTCACCCAGGGCCTCCTGGGCGATGATCCCCAGGCCGGTCTCGCTGATGTTCCGCGTCAAGCCCTCGGACCAGTGCGAGGGCCCGCCGCTGCCGTCCAGTGCCGCCCGCTCCAACCGGACAGCATGGGGCAGCGCCACGCGGGGTTCTTTGCGCAACTCGAATGATTTACTCATGCCGAAAAGATAATCACATCCCAGGCGGCCCGCCAGCCCTGATAAAAAAAATTACATCCTTTGATACCTTTGGGCACATCTAGCCAATACCTGCGAATTAAAGTTTCCCCTCTTCCATGAATTTGGCATTCGGCCCATGGATCTTCCGGAACGCCTCCCCGGCCCGTCCACCCAATTCCCCGGCAGAAACGGCCAGTTCCGCCACCAGCTGGTCCTGGTCCAGGCCCAGGACCCGGCCATCCTTCATGATGGTCCGGCCGTCCACCACCGAGAGCGCCACTTCGCCGCCCCGGGCGCTGTACACCAGGTTGGGGACGATGTTGCGCATGGGGCCGGTGAACACCGGCAGCATGGTCGGCCGGGTGAGGTCCACGGCGATGAAGTCGGCCCGCTTGCCCACCTCCAGGGAGCCGATCAGGTCGCCCAGGCCGATGGCCTGGGCTCCTTCGATGGTGGCCATGCGCAGGGCGCGCCAGCAGGGCATCACCTCCGGGTCCCGTTGGCGCACTTTGCCCATCAGGCAGGCCAGTTTCATTTCGTTGAACATGTTGTGGTTGTTGTTTCCCGCCGCCTGGTCCGAGCCCAGGCCGCAGCGGCCGCCGGCGGCCTGGAAGGCGGGGAACGGCGGCACGATGCCGTCGATGACGGTGATGGCGCTCACGCAGGCGACCATGGAAGCTCCGCTGCGGGCCACCACCGCCGCCTCCTGGTCGTCCGCGTCGGTGAGGTGGACGGCGATCAGGCTCTCGTCCAGATAGCCGATCTCCTTCAGCCAGGCGATGGGCCGCTGGCCGTAGCGCCCCAGGGTCTGGTGGGTCTCCCGGTCCCCCTGCTGGACGTGCATGTGGATCAGGGCGTTGCGTTCCTTGGCCAGGCGCCGCGTCTCCAGCAGGAGTTCCCGCCCCACGAAGTCGGCGGCCTGGGGCCCGAACAGGATCCGGATGCGCCCGTCGGCCTTGCCGTGCCAGCGGTCGAACAACTCCAGGTTGCGCTGCAGGTAGGTCCGGCCCAGGTCCGGGTTGAAGAGGTACAGTTCGCCCGGGCCGTAGGCCCGGCGCTCCACCTCCCGGATGATCTGGGTGACGTTGCCCCGGACGCCGAGCCGGGCGAATTCGGCGCACGTGCCGTCCAGGTCGCCGCCCCACTCGCCCAGGGTGGTGGTCCCCGCCTGGATGGTCTCCATCATGGCCAGGCGGGCGCCCAGTTCGTGATCCTTCCTGCTGGCGACGGCCTCGAAGGGGTGGATGCCCTCCATCATCCAGTTCCGCACGTCCTGGGCCAGCCCGCGCATGATGCAGAGGCCCAGGTGCATGTGCGCGTCGATGAGCCCCGGGAGGACGGCGTGGTGGTCCAGCGCCAGGGTCTCTTCGGCCTGGTAGCGGCCGTCCACGGCGGCAGCCTCGGCCAGGTCCACGATGCGGCCCCGGTCCACCACCAGGGCCGCCCCGCTCCGGTAGCCGACCCCCTCCCCGGCCATGGTGAAGAAGTGAGGCGCCTTGATGATGGTGTCGACTTTCATGGGACCTCCGTCCGCGGTGGGGGCACCCTGCCCGCCACCCCGCCTGCCCTGCGAGGGGATTGATACCAGAGATGGTAACCGCGCTTCGCGATCAGAGGGTGAAGGTGAAGCCCTCCACCAGCAGCCCCGGCAGCAGCGCGCCCCCGAGGGCCCTGCGGTCGTAGGTGCCCGTTTCCGGCACGAGGGAGCGCTGGCGGGTCAGGGCGGCCAGCTTGTCCCCGAACAGGTGGTAGAGGCTCTCGTCGAAGCGCAGGTCATGGATGGGCGCCGCCAGCTCGCCCTGCTCCACCCAGAAGCAGGCGAACCGGGTCATGCCGGTGATGCGCCCGGAATCCCGGTCGCTCCAGTTGAGGTAGTGCAGGTTGGCCAGGAACAGCCCGGTGCCCAGGGCCTTCAGGACATCCTCCTGGTCCAGGTCGCCGGCGCCCACCACCGGGGAGCGCAGCTCCTCCCCCTCCGGGGCGGCGTTGGACGGCACGCCGTACTTCCGGGCGGAACGGGCGGAGACCAGGGTCTTCACCAGGGCGCCGGCCTGGATGAGGGGCAGCCGCTCCGGCGCCGTCTCCCCCAGGGCGTTGAACCGGGGCTCCAGGCCCAGGGTGAAGTCCTGGGCCAGGTGGAAGCGCGGGGACAAGGCCCGGCGCCCTTCCCGCAGGGCCAGGAAGGCGCTCTCCCCCTCCCGCAGGCCCCGCTCGCCCAGGCCGTTCCAGGAAAACATGGGCATCACTTCGTTGAGGGCGTCCGGGGCCAGGAACGCCCGGTAGCGCCCGGGGGCCAGGGTCTTCCCGGGCCGGGCCAGGGCCTCCAGGCGGGGCACGGCGGCCGCCAGCCCCGCGGCGTAGGCCCGCGGGTCCCAGGCGCGCCCGGCGCAGGAGGACTTGACCGCCTTGCCGCCGGGAAGCCAGGCGGAATAGTCCAGGACGAAGGTCTCGGCGGCGAACCAGTGCCGGGCGCCGGCGCTGTTGGCCGCCCCGCGGCACACGGGCCCCTGGGCGTGCAGGCCCACGAAGTCCGCGCCGGCCCCGGCCAGGACCGTCGCCGGCCCCAGCACCAGGTCCGGCAGGCTCTCCGGATCCGGCAGCTGGCCCGGGAAGATGTTCCGGGACGCGTCCTGGGCGGTGGGCAGCGCCTGGTACGGGTCCGGGGGCAGGAGGGCCGCCTCCCGGCGGGCGGCGCCAAGGGCCTGGGCCGCCGCCGCCCGGTCCGGGCCCGGGTCGCCGGTGGTCTCGAACGCCGAATCCAGGGTGCGGCCGTCCCGGTGGTAGCGGAACCGCACCCGCCCCTGGCGCACCTGCCCGGCCTGGCGCACCCGGCCGCGGTTGAAGCGCATGAACTCGCTCGCCTCGCCGGCGAAGTCCACGCTCATGGCCTCGCCGCCGCGGAGCTGGCCCAGCATGTAGTCGCAGACCCGGTCGAACCGGGCCTCCAGTTCGGCCATGACGGTCACGCTTCACCTCCGAAGATCGCCACGTCCCGGAAGGCGCAGACCGGGCTGGCGTGGCCCACGGTGACCACCTGGTTGGGCTCGCCCTTGCCGCAGTTGGGGGTGCCGAACGCCCGGAAGGTGGACGGGTCCCCCACCTTGAACAGGTCGCGCCAGAACGTGGCGGAGATGCCCCGGTAGTTGGGATTGCGCACGGTGCGGGTGAGCCGCCCGTCCTCGATGAGCCGGCCGTACTCGCACCCGAACTGGAACTTGTTGCGGAAGTCGTCGATGGACCAGGACCGGTTGCTCTCCATGTACACGCCCCGGCCGATGGCGGCGACCATGTCCTCCAGGCGGTCCCGCCCGGGCTCCAGGTTCAGGTTGGCCATGCGGTCGATGGGCGGACGGAACCAGTCCTGGGCCCGCTGGCAGGCCACTCCGGGGCGCCCGGCCCGGCGCTGGCTCTCCAGGGAACCCAGGGCCCGCACCAGGATGCCGTCCCGGATCAGGTGCTCCCGGGCGGCGGGATGGCCCGTGTCGTCGGCGGCGTAGGCCGCCGCCTCCCCGCTCAGGGTGGGATCGAAGGTGATGTTCATGAGTTCCGAGCCGTAGCGCAGGGTGCCGATGTCCTCCAGCCGCACGAAGGAGGCGCCGGCGTAGTTCCGCTCGTCGCCCAGGATGCGGTCCAGTTCCAGGGGGTGCCCCACCGATTCGTGGATCTGCAGCATCATCTGGTCCGGCGCCAGCACCAGGTCCCCCACCAGGTCCGGGCACTGGGGCGCGTCCAGCAGTTCCAGGGCCTGCTCCGCCAGGGCCCGGGCCTCCGCCTCCCCGCCCTCCAGGTCCAGCAGTTCCCAGCCCCCCTGGTGGGTGCGGGCCAGGGGCCCGTTGGCGGAACGCAGCTGGGTGACGGCCCCGTCCCGGGCGATGGCCTGGACGCCCCGGCCCACCAGGTGCAGGCGCTGCTCCACCCGGGCCCCGGAGGTGGAGACGTACTCCTGCTCCACGTCCCGGGCATGGATCTGGGCGCAGGCCTGGACGATCCGGGTGGACACGGCCATGGCCCGGGTGAGGGCGATGGCGTGGCCCATGAGCAGGTCCGCGCCGAACCGGGAATCCAGGCGCCGCGGGGTTTCGAAGCGCGCCACCGTGGCCGGGCGCACGTCCGGGCCGAACCGGAACACTCCCCGCTTGGCCGCCGCCCGGGCCCACGCCAAAGCCCTTTGGGCCGCCTCCCTCAGGGCGCCGGGCTCCAGGGAGGCCAGGGCGGCGTAAGCGAACTGCCCATAGGCAAGGACCTCAATCATGCACCCTTCATCGACGTAGTCGAAGGCAGACTCGAAGGCCCCATCCTTGGCCTCGTAGCCCCGCCCGGCGCTGCGCACCCGGCGCAGGCCGCCCCATTCGGTCCCGTCCGGAAGGACCGCCTCCAGCAGCTGCCGCAGATCCTGGGCCATCGCGCCTCCACGTGCTAGGAACCTTCCATTATCTTTAGGATCGGCGGTTTGGGTATAAATAAATATTTAATTTCGCCGAGACCTTTTTCAACCAACGGCCATGAGCACCCGGTCGTGGCCGGCCCAGTCCCGGTGCACCCGCACCCGCGTCCAGCCGAAGGCCCGGGCCCGGGCGCTCAACTCCGCGCCCTGGCCGGCGCCGATCTCCAGCACGCAGCCCGGGGCGGACCGGCGCCGGGCCTGGCGCAGCAACTCGGTGGCCACCGCCAGGCCCCGGTCCGGGGCGAACAGGGCCCCTTCGGGCTCGAAGGCCACTTCCCTCTGGAGTCCCGGCCGGTCCGCCGGGTCCACGTACGGCGGGTTGGACACCACCAGCCCGGCGGGATCCGGCACCGGCCCCAGAAGGTCGCCCTGGAGGCAGCGCAGGCGCGCGCCCAGGGCCGCGGCGTTGGCCTGGGCCACGGCCAGGGCGCCGGCGCTGAGGTCCGTGGCCACCACGTCCCAATCGGTCTCCAGGGCCAGGCAGATGCCCAGGATCCCGGTCCCGGTGCCGACATCGCAGGCGTGCAGCACCTTCAGCCGGCGCCCAAGCTCCAGGGCCGCCTCCAGGACCAGTTCGGTTTCCGGGCGGGGGATCAGGGTGTCCCGGGTCACCCGGAACCGGCGGCCCCGGAACGGGGCCCAGCCGAGGAGATACGACCAGGGCTCCCCCTGGCGCCGGCGTTCCAGCCAGGCTTCCACCCGCCGGCAGTCTTCCGGGGGCACCGGCTCGTCCCCGTGGGCGGCCACCCAGGCCCGGCTGCGTCCCAGGCCCTCCTCCAGCCAGCGGCCGGCTTCGGCCCAGGCTTCCGCCGGATCCAGGAACCGGGCGAGGGCCTCGGCGAGGCTGCGGGCGAAGGGCTGGTACGTGACGGCCATGGGAACGAGTCTAACCACGCAAGCCGTCTCCATATTAAGATCCCTGTGAACCTGTCCGTTCACCAGAACCTCGAGGCGACCATGCGATGGGAAGGGTGTACTGCACTGATCCTGGTTCTCGGCTTTGGGCTGGGGACCCTCGCGTGCCACCGGGACAGCGGGCCGCAGCCGGCGGCCGAGGCCCCGGCGCCCAGCGCCGCCGCCCCGGCCCCGGCCCAGGGCGGGGACACGGCCCAGGCCCCCACGGGCATCCTCTACGCCACCGATCCGGCGGTGTACAGCAAGGGGGTGGCCATCGCTCCCAACATACCCTACGTTTCCGGCGGGCCGGCCAGGTCCTTCCAGGTGCGCCCGCCCCTGCCCGGAGGGCTGTCCCTGGACGTGAGCACCGGCGTCATCAGCGGCACCCCCACCGCCATCAGTCCCGCCAAGGTCTACCAGGTCACCGCCGCCAACCCCGCCGGCGCCTGCAACCGGGACGTCTCCATCACCGTCAACGACCAGCCCCCGGCCCAGACCCCCGTGGTCACCATCGCCCCGATCCTCAGCGCCGGCGACCCCCAGTCCGCCAGCACCCAGGACCAGGGGCCGGGCACCACCTACACCTGGACCCTCACCGGGGCCGACATCGGATCCGGGCAGGGCACGCCCGCCATCAAGTTCACCGCCGGCGCTCCGGGTCCCCTCATCGCCGAGGTGAAGGTGAGCACCACCGGCGGCACGGCCTCCGGCCGGGCCGAAGCCACGGTGGTGCCCATGCCCGATGCCAGCCTCACCTTCACCACCATGGCCAAGGCCGGGGGCCCTTCCATACGGGCCAGCGTCCCCAGCCAGACGGGCATGACCTACGCCTGGACCATCATCCCGGGCACCGCCACCGCCACCATCACCTCGGGCCAGGGCACCAGCACGGTCGAGTGCACCGCCGCCAACAGCCCCGGCACCTTCCAGCTGGATGTCCAGGTGCGCAGCCAGGCCGGCAAGGTCGCGTCCGCCCAGGGAACCGTCACCGTTCGTTAATATTTTAATAATTTATATATGCAGACAATCCCGTAGGCCCGCAAGCGGCTCTGGATTCCCGCCATCCCTGGTAAGATTCCGGCGCTTCGCCCGTTCGCGAAGCAGGGAGGCAGCCATGGCCGCAAAAAAGATCCTGATGCTCGTGGGGGATTTCGTGGAGGACTACGAGGTGATGGTCCCCTTCCAGATGCTGCTCATGGTCGGGCATACCGTGCACGCGGTGTGCCCGGACAAGAAGCAGGGCGAGTTCGTGCGCACCGCCATCCATGATTTCGAAGGCGACCAGACCTACTCGGAGAAGCCCGGCCACCGCTTCACCCTGAACGCCTCCTTCGCCGACGTGAGGGCGGAGCAGTATGACGCCCTGGTCATTCCCGGCGGGCGCGCGCCCGAGTATCTGCGCTTGAACCCCAAGGTGCTGGAACTGGTGCGGGCCATGGCCAAGGCGGGCAAGCCCATCGCCGCCATCTGCCACGGCCCCCAGGTGCTGGCCGCGGCCGGAGTGCTGGCCGGCCGCGTGTGCTCCGCCTATCCGGCGGTGGGCCCGGAAGTGACCGAGGCGGGCGGCGAGTACAAGGGCATCCCGGTGGACCAGGCCCACGTGGAAGGCAACCTGGTCACCGCGCCCGCCTGGCCTGCCCACCCGGACTGGATCGCCAAGTTCCTGAAGGTGCTCGGCACCCGCATCGACCCCTGATCAGGGCTCGGCGGCGGTCCGGAAATGGTCCCGGACGTGCTGCAGGAACGCCTTCTCGGCGAATCCCATGTGCCGTTCCGGATTCCACGCCACGTAGGTGGAGATCCGGATCGGCTCGCCTTCCCAGGGCAGGGCCACCAGCCCGCCTGAACCCTGTTCCGTCTCCACGGCGATCCTGGGCAGGGGCGCGATGCCCAGGCCCGCGGCCACGCAGCGCTTGATGGTCTCCACCCCCTGGAACTCCAGGAACGAGCCGGGGTGGGCGCCCGCGGCGATCAGCCGGCGCTCGAATCCAGTTCACCCTCATCACCCTGGCTTCGGTGCTGGGCATCGGCTTCCTGGCCAACCACTCGGGCATGTCGTTCACCCTCGGGCTGGCCTTCGCCGCCTACACCGGCATGGCCTACCCGGTCTTCGCCGCGGTCATCGGCCTGGTGGGCGTGTTCCTCACCGGTCCGGTCACTTCGTCGGCGGCCCTGTCCGGCAAGTTCCGGCAGGTGACGGCCATCAGCCCCGCAATGCATCCCATCCTCGCCACCTCCGCCAGCATGTTCGGCAGCGTCATGGGCAAGCTGAGCTCGCCCCAGTCCATCGCCGTGGCCTGCGCCGCGGTGGGGCTGGCCGGCCGGGAGACCGGCATCTTCCGCAAGACCCTGAAGCACCCCATGATCCTGCTGGCGTTCGTGGTCGTGGTGGTGCTGCCGCAGGCTTTCGTGGTGCCCTGGTGCCTCCCCTGCGCCCCGGCGGCCGGATAGGCGTTAGAATGTACTGGATCCGCATCCGTAACCGTTGCAAATCCAAACTGTTCTACCCAATGGAGGACTAGGATTATGACGACCTACGCGCCCGGCACGCTCAAGGGCCTCATCGATTCCACGCCGGACACGGCCGTCCTGGTCAGGCTGGCGGAGTTCTACGCCCAGAGGACCCTGCCGGCCACCGGGGTGGACAGCCAGGTGGTGTACGAGTGCCCGCGCAGCCAGCTGATGGTCCGCACCGCCGTGAAGGGCACCGCCATCGGCACCCATTTCCACACGGTCGCCGACGAAATCGTGGTGGTGGTGGGCGGCAAGGGCGAGATCCTGGTCAACGGCGAATGGAAGCCGGTGCAGGCCGGCGACGTCCACGTGTGCCCCCGCGGCATCATCCACGACACCCGGGCCATGGAGGAGGACCTGCAGTACCTGTCCGTGTTCACCCCCCACCTGCCCCCGGGCACCGACATCAATTGGCTCAAGTAACCCTCAAAGGAGAACCGCGATGACCGCATTGCTCCCCGACATCGATCCCGACGGCTTGATGGAATTCTCAGTCGTCTACACCGATCGCGCCCTCAACCACATGTCCAAGCGCTTCCAGGAAGTGATGCGCGAGATGAACCGCATCCTCCGGAAGGTCTACAACGCCCAGGCGGCGGTGATCGTGCCGGGCAGCGGCACTTTCGGCATGGAGGCCGTGGCCCGCCAGTTCGCCACCGGCAAGAAGGCGCTGGTGATCCGCGACGGGTTCTTCAGCTTCCGCTGGACCCAGATCTTCGACATGGGCAAGATCCCGGCCGGGCACGTGGTGCTCAAGGCCCGCCGCACCCATCCCGAGGACAAGCAGTCCCCCTGGATCCCGACTCCGGCCGAGGAGGTGGTGGCCGCCATCCGCGCCGGGAAGCCGGACCTGGTCATCGCCCCGCACGTGGAGACCGCCGCCGGGATCATCCTGCCGGACGAGTACCTCAGGAAGGTCACCCAGGCCACCCACGAGGCCGGGGGCCTGTTCGTGCTGGACTGCATCGCCTCCGGCTGCATGTGGGTGGACATGGAGGCCCTGGGCGTGGACGTGATCGTCGGTGCCCCGCAGAAGGGCTGGAGCGGCTCCCCCTGCTGCGCCATGGTCATGCTCTCCGGGAAGGCCAAGGCGGCGATGGAAGCCTCCACCAGCACCAGCTTCGCCTGCGACCTGAAGAAATGGTCCTCGATCATGGACGCCTACCTGAAGGGCGGCCACGCCTACCACGCCACTCCGCCCACCGACGCCCTGGCCAAGGTGTGCGCGGTGATGCAGGAAGCCGAGGCGTACGGGTTCGAGAAGCTGAGGGCCGAGCAGGCCGAGCTGGGCGCCAAGGTCCGAGCCCTGCTGGAGAGCCGCGGGGTGCGCAGCGTGGCCGCCGAGGGCTACAAGGCCCCGGGCGTGGTGGTGAGCTACACCACCGATCCCGACGTCCAGAACACCAGAAAGTTCGCCGCCGTCGGCGTGCAGATCGCCTCGGGCGTGCCGCTCCAGTGCGACGAGCCGGCGGACTTCATGACCTTCCGCCTGGGCCTGTTCGGCCTGGACAAGCTGCACAACGTGGACCGCACCGTGGGGCACCTGAAGCACGCCCTGGACCAGGTGGGCATCCGCTAGGCTGGTGGCGGCCAAGGGGTTGACGGCAAGGGAAAATGCCGGATGTTGGGAGGGATACTCACGTCAATTGGTCAGCCCGGCGGCCGTTCCCGCCTGGTCTTCATCCGGGCGGGGACGATCGAACCGGAAGGGGAGGCCCTATGGCTCTGCGCACACTCTCCGTCATCATGGCCGGCGGCGTGGGGGAGCGGCTGCGGCCGCTCACGGAAGTGCGGACCAAGCCCGCGGTGCCGTTCGGGGCCATCTACCGGATCATCGATTTCACCCTCAGCAACTGCATCAATTCGGAAATGCGCCAGATCCTGGTGCTGACCCAGTACAAGTCCCACTCCCTGAGCCGGCACCTGAGCCTCGGCTTCAGCTTCCTGCCCCGCCGCCTGGACGAGTTCATCGAGGAGGTGCCGGCCCAGATGCAGCTGGGCACGTCCTGGTACAAGGGCACCGCCGACGCCATCCGCCAGAACCTGCACTTCATCGACGGCATCGCAGCCGACCAGGTGCTGGTCCTGGCCGGGGACCACATCTACAAGATGGACTACCGCCTGCTGAGCCAGTTCCACCAGGAACGGGAGGCCAAGCTCACCGTGTCGGTCATCCGGGTGCCTGCGGCCCAGGCGGCGGGACAGTTCGGGGTCCTGGAAGCGGACGACACCGGGCGCATCGTCGGATTCGAGGAGAAGCCCGAGCGGCCCAAGTGCCTGCCCGGCACCAGCGACTGCCTGGCCTCCATGGGCATCTACATGTTCGAGAACCGGGCCCTGCACCAGTGGCTGGACAACGACCTGCTGGATTTCGGCAAGGACGTGGTCCCGGCCATGGTTGACGCGGGCGAGGCGGTCTACGCGTTCGACTTCTCCGCCCTGAACCGGATCGAGGACTACGTGGTGGTGTCCCGGGGCGACCAGCGCACCAAGACCTTGGGCCTCATCGAGGACGTGGGCTACTGGCGCGACGTGGGCACCCTGGACTCGTACTGGCAGGCCAACCTGGACCTGGTGGCGGCCAAGCCGCCCTTCTCCCTGTACGGGGAGCGCTGGCCCATCTTCCGGACGCCCACCTTCTCCCCCCCGGCCAAGTTCGTGCACGAGGAGGAGCGGCGCACCGGCATGGCGGTGCGCTCCATCGTCGCCGAAGGGGTGATCATCTCCGGCGGGATGGTGCGCCAGAGCGTGGTAGGGGCCGGCACCTTCGTGCAGAGCTACGCCCTGGTGGAGGCCTCGGTGATCTTCGGCGGCACCTTGCGCCGGGACCACGTGCTGGAGACCTCCATCGGCCGCCACTGCCGCATCCGCAACGCCATCCTGGACCGGCACGTGAACCTGAGGGAAGGCACGACCATCGGCTACGACCGGGGGGAGGATGAGCGCCGGGGCCTCAAGACCGCCTCCATCCCGGGAACGGGCGACTACGTGGTGGCGGTGGCGCGGGATACGGAACTCTGAACGGGAACGTCCGCCGGGCGATCCTGGCCGCGGGGAAGTGCCTGTCCCGCCCATGGGCCGGCTTCCGCGGGTCAGATCTCCGCGTAGGGGTCGGCCAGGGGCGGCAGATCCTCCCAGGCCTCGGACTCCTTGGGCGCCTCATCCAGGAGGGCTGCAAGGCACCCTGCCAGGACCAGGCTGATCCCATTCAGGCAGAGGACATCCCACAGCGGCCGGACAGGTAGATCGGTCATGGGGGCCTCCTGAAGAGCGTGCACCCATTTTGAGCAAATTTTATACCAACCCCTTCCCTGGCCTTCCGGAGCTTACCCAGGTTCATTCCTGACCCAGGGTCATCTTGTTTCCCCCGGCTTCGTCAGCCGGGCCCGGATGGATCTTGCAACACACGTTGCAAAATGACTCGCCCTTCCCTTTGCCGTTGGCGGCCCACTGGTTGAGGGCCAGGCCGGCCAGGACCAGGGTGGCCGCGGCGGCCTTCCAGGCGGTGAGAGCCTCCCCCAGCACCGCGGCGCCCCCGGCCATGCCGAACACCGGCACCAGCATGGACATGGGCGCCACCAGGCTCGCCGGGTAGCGCCGCAGGAGGAAGCACCAGGCGGTGAAACCGAACAGGGTGGCACCGTAGGCCTGGAACAGGATCGACCCCACGGTCGCCCACGTGCAGTGGAGCCAGAACCAGCGGAGCGCCCCCGGTCCTTCCAGGACCATGGAGGCCCCCAGCAGGACCGGCACGGAGAACAGGCTGCACCAGGCCACCAGGGCCAGGGGATCCACCGGCCCCATGCGCTTGGTGACCAGGTTCGCCAGGGACCACGCCTGCGCCGCCGCCAGAGCCAGGCAGAAGCCGGCCAGTCTGGTCCGGGAGTTCATGTTCAGGCCCACCAGGGCGATTCCCGCGAAGGCGATGGCCGCCCCGGCCCACTGCCCGGCCCGGGGCCGTTCGCCCATGAACCCGGTGGCGATGCCCATGGTCATGAACACTTGCACCTGCGTCACCAGGGACGAGAGCCCCGCCGGCAGGCCCAGCCGGATCCCGGTGAACAGCAGCCCGAACTGCAGCACGAACATGGTCAGGGTGTACTGGGCCAGGTGCCGGAACGGCAGGCGCGGCCTCGGCACCACCAGCACCAGGGGCACAGCGGCGCAGGCGAACCGTAGCGCCGCGAGGAGCATGGGCGGCACGTCCCGCACGCCCCAGCCGATGGCCACGTAGTTGAGCCCCCACGCCATCACCGTGCCGAGCGCCAGCAGAAGATGAGGCACGGTCATGGGGCATCCGCGGAAGGAGGTCGGGAAAGTTCAGCTCCATCCCGCCAAACGCGCACCCCCCGCAGTTGGCGTCCCCATTCTGCGGCATATTTCCTTGGCCGATTCATACGGATTACCCATATTGAAGATATCTGATCTGCCGGAGCCCGGCATGAAAATCCTGATCGTCGAGGACGAGCCCAAGACCGCCGCGTACCTGAACCGCGGCCTGAGCGAGAACGGCTTCACGGCGCAGGTGGCCGGCAACGGCGAGGCCGGCCTCGCCGCGGCCCGCACGGGCCTGTTCGACTTGGTGCTCCTGGACGTGATGCTGCCGGTGCGTTCCGGATGGTCGGTGGTGGAGACCCTGCGCAAGGAGGGGATCCTCACGCCGGTGCTGCTCCTCACCGCCCGGGACACCGTGCCCGACCGGGTGAAGGGCCTGGAACTGGGCGCGGACGACTACCTGGTCAAGCCGTTCGCGTTCTCCGAACTGCTGGCCCGGGTCCGCGGGCTGCTGCGGCGCAACGCCAAGCGGTCCCAGGAGCCCCTGGGGGCCGGCGACCTTGAGCTGGACCTGGAGCACAGCGACGCCCGCCGAGCCGGCCGCAGCCTGGGGCTCACCCGCCAGGAATTCCTGCTGCTGTCCCTGTTCGTGCGGCGCCGGGGCGAGGTGCTGCCCCGCTCCCTCATCGCCGAGCAGGTGTGGGGCATGAACTTCGACAGCGACACCAACGTGGTGGACGTCGCGGTCCGGCGCCTGCGCCGGAAGGTGGATGACCCGTTCCCGGACAAGCTGATCCACACCGAACGCGGCCTGGGATATGTCCTCCGCGCACGCTAGGCGCCCCGGAAGCCTGGGGCTGCACCTGGCCCTCAGCTTCATGGGTGGCAGCCTGGCCGTGGTGCTGGTGACCTCCGGCATCCAGAGCTGGACCTACCAGCACGAGGTGCATTCCCTGAACCGGGAACGGCTGCGGGACCAGGTGCTGGCGGTGAGCCGGATCCTCACCCAGCGGCCCTGGGACAGCCTGACCCTCAGCGAGGCTCTGGTGGGGGAAGGCCCGGCCGGCGTCCGGTCCCAGGTCTGGATGCGGGTTTCCGACGACCAGGGGCTGCTGGGGGAGACCCCGGGCATGGAACAGCTCATTCCCCGGGCCTGGTTCGACGGCCGCGGGTCCATGGTCAGCGGCGGGCGCACGTTCGTGCTGGTCGAGTACACCGACGGCAAGAACCGGATCCAGGGCGCCCTGGACACCACCGAGGACGAGCGCATCCTGGCCGGCTACCTGCGCCAGATGCTGGCGAGCTTCGCCGGGGCGGTGGTGATCGCGGCCCTGGTGGGGTGGTGGGCGGCCTACCGGGGCCTGGCGCCGGTGCGAGACATCGCCGAAGCCGCCCGGCGCATCACCGCCTATCCTCTGCGGGAGCGCCTGGAGGCCGGGAACGTTCCCCGGGAACTGCAGGACCTGGTCCAGGCCCTGAACGCCATGCTGGACCGCATCGACCACGCCTTCCAGCGCCTCACCCACTACTCCACCGACCTGGCCCACGAGTTCCGCACCCCCATCGCCATCCTCATGGGCGAAGCGGAGACGGTCCTGGCCCGGGAGCGCCCCGCCGAGGACTACCGCCGGGCCCTGGAATCCAGCCTGGAGGAGCTGGGGCGCCTGTCGCGGCTCACCTCCCGGATGCTGTTCCTGGCCCGCACCGAGAACCCCCAGTCGGCCGTCCCGAGGGTGCCGGTGCCCATGGAGGACCTGGTGCGGGCCGTCCTCGCCTTCTTCGAGGCGCCCGCCGAGGAGAAGGGCGTGGTCCTCGCCGCCGAGGTCCGGGGCACCCTCCTTGGCGACCCGGACATGCTGCGCCAGGCCCTGGGCAACCTCATATCCAACGCCCTGGATGCGACCCCGGCGGGGGGGAGCGTCCAGGTGCGGGGCGAGCCCCGGGACTGGCGCTGGGTCCTGACCGTGACCGACACGGGCCGCGGCATTCCGACCCGGGACCTGCCCCGGGTGCTGGACCGGTTCTACCGGGCCAGGCACTCCAGCACCGGCGGCACGTCCGGCACCGGGCTCGGCCTGGCCATCGTCCAGTCCATCATGCACCTCTACGGCGGCCATATGGAGATCCAGAGCGAGGCGGGCCGGGGCACCACCGTGACCCTGGACTTTCCCGGGAGCCTCTCGATCAGCGCAGGTGCCGCTGCAATGCCCCGAGCACCCGCTCCACCTGGGCACCGGTGAGGCGGTTGTGGAAGGGCAGGGCCAGGGTGCGCCTGGCCACGGCCTCGGTGACCGGAAGGGTGCCCTCCAGGTCGCCGAACCGCTCCCGGATGTAGGGCTGGGTATGGATGGGCGCGAAGTAGCCCCGGGCGGGGACGCCTTCCAGCTCCATGCCGGCGATGGTCCGGTCCCGGTCGCAGCCCTCGGGCAGGGTCACCACGAAGACGAACCAGCTGCGCCGGCCCTGGCCCGCGGGTGCGGGGACCGCGACCTCCGGCAGCGCCGCCGCCAGGCGCTCCAGGTACATCCGGGCCACCCGTTCCCGCCGCGCCAGCAGCTGGTCGATGCGCCCCATCTGGGACAGGCCCAGGGCGGCGGACATCTCGTCCATGCGGTAGTTGTAGCCCATGCGGGCGTGCTCCAGCCAGGCGCCCATGGCGCCGCGCCCCTGGTTGGCGCAGCTGCGCGCCAGGGCGGCCAGGTCGTCCCGGTCGGTGACGATCATGCCGCCCTCGCCGGTGGTGATCTGCTTGTTGGGGTAGAAGGCGAACGCGCCGGCGTCGCCGAAGCTGCCCAGCCGCCGGCCCCGGTATTCGGCCCCAAGCGCCTCGCAGCAGTCGTCGATGAGGGGCAGGCCGTAGCGCCGGCCCAGCCGTTCCAGGGTGTCCCAGTCGGCCGGCAGGCCGAACACGTCCACCGCCAGGATGGCCCTGGTGCGGTGGGTGATGCGGCGCTCCAGGTCGACGGGGTCCAGGTTGAGGGTACGGGGATCCATGTCCACGAACACCGGCCTGGCCCCCTCGTAGAGGATGGCGTTGACGCTGGCGGCGAACGTGAAGGACGGCACCAGCACCTCGTCCCGGGGGCCCAGGCCGAGGCCCCTGACGATCAGGTGCAGGGCGGCCGTGCCGGAGCTCACCGCCACCGCGTGGCGGACCCCCACGTACCCGGCCACCGCCCGCTCGAAGTCGCCCGCCCGGGGCCCCAGGGCCAGGCGCCCGGAGCGCACCACCGCCGCCACCGCCTCCACGTCCCGCTCGTCCACGTCGGGGAAGGCCATCTCGATGGGCGCCTCGGCCCCGCGGCCCACGGCCGGCCCGGGCCGGAGCGGCATGATGGCGGCAGGAGCGCCGGGTGCGATCTCCGTGCGGGAACGTTCCTGGAATGCCATGGGGGCTCCTTCTGGGTCAGGCGCACGCGGAGACTCCGCCGCCTACGGGAGTGGTGTAGTGCAGGGTGACCTGGTGCCCGGCCGAGGCCGGGCTCAAGGAGCGCCCGAGGCCGTTGGCCGAAGGCCGGTACGAGGGGACCAGGCGCAGGAAGCATTCCAGCAGCTCCTGGTGCCGGGCCGGCACCGGAAGGCGGAGGATCCGCTCCAGGGCCACCAGCCCCTGGGACAGCAGGGCCGGATCCATCGGATCCTGGACCGCTTCCAGGACCTTGGGATGCACCTGGGTGGTGCGTTCCTCGATCGAACTGAAGAGCTCCTCGAACAGCTTCTCGCCGGGGCGCACTCCGGTGTAGCGGATCTCCATGTCCACCTCGGGCCGGTAGCCCGAAAGCCGGATCAGTTCCCGGGCCAGCTCCACGATCCGGACCGGATCGCCCATGTCCAGGGCGAACACCTTGCCGTTGCCGCCCAGCAGGCCGGCCTGGAGCACCAGCTGGGCCGCCTCGGGAATGGTCATGAAGTAGCGCACCATGTCCGGGTGGGTGACCGTCACCGGCCCGCCCATGCGGATCTGGTCCCGGAAGATGGGGATGACGCTGCCCCGGCTGCCCAGGACGTTGCCGAAACGCACGCTCACCAGGCTTGAACCGGCCGGGGCGCCGGCGGCCCGGGCCGCCAGCATCAGCTCGCCGATGCGCTTGGAGACCCCAAGGACGCTCACCGGGTTGACCGCCTTGTCGGTGGAGACGTTCACCAGGTACCGGGCGCCCACCTCCAGGGCCGCGTCCAGCACATTGCGGGTGCCGAACACGTTGTTCTCCACCGCTTCTTCCGGGTGCTCCTCCAGGAACGGGACGTGCTTGTGGGCGGCGGCGTGCAGCACCACCTGGGGCCGCCAGGCCTGGAACACCTGGTTCAGCCGGCGCCGGTTGCGCACATCGCAGAGGGCCGCGGTCAGGGGCAGGCCCGGGAACAGCCCGGTGAGCTCGCGGTGCACCTGCCAGAGGGAGTTCTCCCCGCGCCCCAGCAGGACCAGGCGTCCGGGGCCGAGGTCCGCCACCCGCCGGGCCAGTTCGCTGCCGATGGACCCGCCGGCGCCGGTGATCAGCACCACCGCGTCCCGCAGCGCCGCCCGGATCGCCGCCGTGTCCAGGGCCACCGGCTCCCGCCGCAGCAGGTCCTCGATGGCGATGTCCCGCACTTCCGGCTTCCAGGGGCGGTCACCCACCAGGTCGGCGATGCCCGGCACGGTCTTCACTTCTGCGCCCGCCGCCCGCGCCAGCTCCGCCAGCTCCCGCAGCCGCGCCCCCGGGGCCCCGGGGAGGCAGAGGATCACCTGGGCAGCGCGCTGCTCCTTAAGGTAGACCGGCAGCAGCCGGGTGGGTCCCAGCACCGGGACTCCGTGGATCCGCACCCCCTGCTTTTCCAGGGCGTCGTCGATGAAACCCAGCACTTCCCAGGGACGCCCGGGGTGTTCCCGCAGCTCCTGGCACAAGAGCGTGCCGGCGCCACCGGCGCCGACGATGAGGGTGCGCTTGGGGGCGCTGCCTTCGGACAGGGCGGGGACATGCCGGTGCCGGTGCCGGTGCCGGGCCACGCAGACCAGGCGCAGCCCGAACCACAGGGGTCCGGTGAGCAGGCAGGCCCCCAGCACCACGTCCGGGGGATCCAGGCTGGGCCACCTGGTCCGGTGCATGGCGCAGAGCCCCATGGCCGCCGCCACCAGCACCACGTTGCCCAGGAAGATCGACCCGGCCTCGGCCAGGGAAGCCACCCGGTAATGCTGGGTGCAGAACCGGAAGCCCAGGTTCACCGCCATGGCCAGGACCAGGTAGGTGGACCCGCTGCGCAGGCTCGGAAGGCCCTGGTGCAGGATCAGCCCCACCGCGCCCAGGGACCCAGCGGCGATGCCCGCGTCCAGCGCGATCTTCACCCCCTTGCGCACCTGGGGATGCAACCGGATCCCGGCCAGCCACCCGGGGGGAGGCACTTCGCCATAGAAGGTTTTCGCGTCCGTTTCCATGTCTTGTGGTTTCCCCTCTCGGCACAGGGCATGGCCGCGCCATGGAGCCTGGGCTGCAAGCCCACGGTGGAATCAGTCTCGCTGGCAGGTCACAGCTTCATCCAACAGCTCAATGAAGTGTTTCTAGAAGTACGTCCGATGGATCTATCGACCCATGGGCAGGTCAAGGGAAGGTGGGGACCGAAGGTTTGGGATGCGTGTAACGATGTTGATGGCTGTCGCATGCCCGGCAGGGGACCCCAACCAGCCAGCCGCAGGTAAAAGCAAGCGTCTGGAGATGTTAAATGAATTAATTAAACATGAGGTTTTATTCTTATTCGGAATCGATCCTCTTCGAGAATGGATCCTTCGGTGGTCTTTAATTTCCAAGTGAATTATTGATGACATCTGGGTCTTCGGCGCTTTTGCCAGGATGGGTGATGCTGGTTGGCGCTACAATTTGTGTTCGAACAATGATTTAGTCAACCTTAAAAATTTTTAACTTTCAACGTTTTCAACAGTAAATACATTAATCATTATTTCGGGTTCATCCTTGGGGTAAATTCACCTTTTTTAAAAAATTATTTATTTAGACGTTCTTCCTTTTGGAGTCAGCCGACAAAATTCAATATTTAATTAATGGTTAGCATAATGATTAGATTATTTACGGGATCATGGTTCCCGGTTTCCCCATGAGGACGGCGGGGCTCGGCGATTCCGCCGGAACGCCGCCGGGCAGCGGAAGACCGGTCCCGGAACCGCAGCCACGGGCGACGGCAGGATGGCGGTCCGGTCCTTTGGTCAATTCCAGGGTACCCCCTTGCCAATTGAATTATTTTTCATAGATTTATTCTTCAAGTCAGCAACTCTCATGTTAGGGTCACCCGGGTTGAAATCACTCAAGCGTTCTGGAACCCCAATGGCCAACTATGAAAAAACAGTCAATTTGTGGATCATCCGACCTGCAGGGTTCCCGGGCAGCCGCGTTGGCCCGCCGGGTCCATGATCCCGCTTCAGGCGCACCACCGGCCGGTCCGCAAGGCCGTTTCCTAGACAACCTCACCACCGCGCCCCAGGCGCGCCCCCACCCTGCTCCGGAGATCCCGATGCCCGTGCTGCCGCCTTCCGCTTCAAGGCTTTCCGCGCCCTCCAGCCGTGCCTCCCTGCGGATCCGCGGCGCCGCCGCGGGGCTCGCGGCGCTGCTGGCGGCGGGCTGTGCGGCGCCGGGCATGAAGCTGGATGTGAGTGCTTCCAGCCGCCCGACCACCTCCGAATTCGAGGGCATGCGGGTCACACTGCGCCGGCTGGACGCCCAGGCGGTGCATGCCCAGGCCGCGCCCCTGGCCGCGCCCCTCGGTTCCCTGGCGGACCTGCTCAGCACCCGCATCGAGCCGTACCGCATCGGGCCCCAGGACGTGCTCCTGGTCACCGTGTGGGACCATCCCGAGATCACCCTGGCCCTGGGCCAGTTCCGCACCGATGCCGCCTCGGGCCTGGTGGTGGACGAGGAAGGCTACATGTACTTTCCGTACGTCGGGCGGATCCGGGTGCAGGGGCTGACCGCGACCGAGGCCCGGGTCCGGCTCACCGAGGAGCTGACCCGGGTCCTGAAGACGCCCCAGGTGGACCTGAAAGTGCTGTCCTTCCGCTCCCAGAAGGTCTTCATCACCGGGGAAGTGAAGAACCCGGGGGCCTACAACGTCACCGACGTGCCCTTCACCCTGGCCGAAGCCGTCCACAGCGCCGGCGGCTTCCTGCCCACCGCCGACGACTCCCGCCTGGTCCTCACCCGGGGCAACAAGGTCTGGAACCTGGACTTCCAGACCCTCATGACCCAGGGCAACCGCATCGGCAACATCTACCTCAAGGACGGCGATTCCCTGGAAGTGCCCAACAACCTGGAATTCCCGGTCTACATGCTGGGCGAGGTGACCAAGCCGGGCTCCCTGCCCATGACCCACGGCATCCTTTCCCTGGCCAAGGCCCTCTCGGACTCCGGCGGCATCCTGGGCGCCAGCGCCGACGCCCGGTCCATCTACGTGATCCGCCAGGGCCAGGCGGCCAACGCGGTGGACGTCTACCACCTGGACGCCCGCAATCCCACCGCCATGGTCCTGGCCGACAAGTTCGAGCTCAACGCACGGGACGTGGTCTACGTGGACGCCGGCACCCTGGTGCGCTTCAGCCGGGTCATGAACCTGATCCTGCCCACGGTGAACGCGGTCACGCAGGGGGCCACCGCCGCCGCGGACGTCCGCTACCTGAACCGGAACTACTGACGGCGCGCCCATGTCTCCCGCCCCCGAACCCAAGACCATCCTGGTGCTCTGCGAGGGCAACCACTGCCGCAGCCCCCTCGCGGTGGCCCTGCTGCGCCGCGCCCTGGGCCCCGGGTTCACGGTGGAATCCGCCGGGCTGGCGGCCCTGGATGGCATCCCCGCCCACCCGGAGGCGGCCCGCCTGGCGGCGGCCCACCACCTGGACCTCTCCGGCCACGCCAGCCGGCAGCTGACCCCGGCCATGGCCCTGGGCGCCGACCTGATCCTGGTCATGGACCGGGGCCAGAAGGCCTGGTGCGAGGCACAGGCCCCCAGCGTCCGGGGCCGGGTGTTCCTCCTGGGGCAGTGGCGGCAACCGGCCCCGGCGGAGATCGCGGACCCCCACCAGCTGGGGCCCGAGGCCTTCCGCGCCGCCTTCGAGACCATCCACCAGTGCGTCGCGGACTGGATTCCGCGCCTGCTCTCCGAACGAAGGTCCGCATGAACCACGCCCAGCCCATCGCCGAATCCGGAACCGGCATCCGCCCCGCCGCCGAACCGCTCGCCCTGTCCCACCCGGCCCCGGTCGAGGAGGCCAACCTGGGCGACTGGCTGGTGAACCTGTGGGAAGGGCGCTGGCTCATCCTCGGCTGCTGCATCCTGTTCCTGGCCCTTGGCGGATTCTACGCCTGGCACAAGGTGCCCATCTACCAGGTGGACGCCCTCCTGCAGGTGGAGGCCAAGAAGGACCGGCCCAGCGACCCGGCCTTCGCCAGGATGGAAGGCCTGTTCGCCGAGCCCGCCGACGCCCAGGCGGAGATCGAGCTCCTGAAGAGCAACCTCATCCTCGGGCGCACCGTGGCGGCCCTGAACCTGGACACCGTGGCCAGGCCCGTGTACCTGCCGGTGGTCGGCGCCGCCCTGGCGCGCCGGGACCCGGCCGCCCCGGCGGTGGCGGTCCAGACGTTCGACGTGCCGCCGGCCCTGCGGGGCCTCCACTTCCAACTCACCGCGCTGGGGGACGGCAGGTTCGTCTGGGCCGACCAGGACGGGCAGATCCTGGGTTCCGGCCGGCCCGGGGACATGGTCAAGGCCACCCTCGCCGGCTCCACCCTGCTGCTCCGGGTCCAGTACCTCTCCGGCAAGCCGGGCCAGCGCTTCGACCTGCTGCGCAAGCCCGCCCGGATCGCCATCGAGGACCTGCGCAAGGACTTCAGCGCCGAAGAGCGCGGCAAGATGACCAACGTGATCGGCCTCACCTACCGTTCCCCCAGCCAGATCCAGGGCGCCGCCGTGCTCAACGAGATCATCAACCAGTATTCGAAATTCAAGGCGGCGCAGCGCGGCGACGCCACCGCCCAGACCCTGGGGGTCCTGCAGGCCAAGCTGCCCGAGCTCAAGGCCAGGCTGGACGAGTCGGAGAACCGCTTGAACGCGTTCCGGGCCCAGACCGGCTCGGTGGACCTGAACAAGGAAGCGGAAGGGGTGGTGGAGCAGAGCGCCAAGATCAGCAACGACATCTCCGCCCTGCGCCAGAAACGTGAGGATCTGCTGCGGACGTACCAGCCCGGGGCCGATGTGGTCACCACCGTCGACGACCAGATCCGCCGCCTGCAGCAGGAGGGGAGCCAGCTGGAAGGCCGGGCCCGCAGCCTGCCCGGCACCCAGCAGACGGTGGTGCGGCTGTCCCGGGACGTGGCGGTCAACCAGGAACTCTATACTTCGCTCCTGAACAACGTCCAGGAACTGCAGCTCACCAAGGCCGGCGGCCAGGAGGGCTTCGAGCTGGTCGACCCGGCGACGCCGAGCGTGGAGCCCATCGGTCCCAAGCCGGCCATGCAGGTGGCCCTGTTCGGCCTCCTGGGGCTGCTGACCGGAGGCGGCACGGCCCGGCTCAAGCGCCTCCTGCGCCGGGGCGTCAAGGACCACCGCCTGATCGAGGCCAAGCTGGGCCTGCCGGTGATCGTCACCATCCCCCACAGCGAGGCCCAGGAACGCCACGCCAGGGCCATGGAGAAGCGCCGCTCCGGCCAGCACCTGGTGGCCCTGGACCAGTCCGACGACCTGGCCACCGAAAGCCTGCGCAGCCTGCGCACGGTGCTGAACTTCTCCATGGGCGACGGCGCCGACAAGGTGATCATGCTCACCGGGCCGGCCCCCGGGGTCGGCAAGTCGTTCGTCAGCTCCAACCTCGCGGCCCTCCTGGCCCAGTCCCTGGCCAAGGTGCTGCTGCTGGACGGCGACCTGCGCCGGGGCGACCTCCACCACTACTTCGGCCTGACGTCCCGCCAGAACGGCTTCGGCGATGTGCTGGCCGGCCGCCTGGCCTGGCGGTCCGCGGTGCATCCCACCGGGATTCCCGGCCTGGACTTGATGCCCACCGGCCTGCTCCCCTCCAACCCGGCCGAGCTGCTCATGGCCCCGTCGTTCCCGGCCTTCCTGCGGGAGGCCCGGCAGGCCTACGACTACATCGTCATCGACGTCCCGCCGGTGCTGGCGGTGACGGACCCCACCATCATCGGCGAACTGGCGGACACCGTGCTGCTGGTGGCCAAGTTCGGCCGGCACCCCCTGGACGAGATCCGCACCTGCCAGCAGCGCCTGGAAGCCGCCGGGGTCCGGCCCCTGGGCTGCGTCTTCAACGACGTCCAGTCCTCGGTGGTCGGCAACCTCGGCTCCAACTACCAGTACGCATACCACTACTCGTACAAGGCCTGACCGGCATGGCGCGCATGCGGGACGCTCTGCGGGGGCTGCTCTCGGGCAACTCCTTCGCCAGCCACGTGCTGGCGGTGAGCGGCAGCGCTTTGGCGGCCCAGGCCCTTAGCGTGCTGGTGGGCCCCATCAACTCCCGGCTGTACCGGCCGGTGGACTACGGGACCCTGTCCCTGTTCGCCGCCATGTTCCAGACGGTGTGCGTGGTCTCCACCCTCCAGTACGAAATGTCGCTGGCCACCGCCGATGACGACGTGGAGGCGATGCACCTGCTGGTGCTCTGCCTCCTGCTCACCGCCGGCTGCACCGCCCTGGTGGCGCTGGCCGCCTTCGGCGCCCCGGGGCTGGTGACCCGCCTGCTGTCCCGGGGCGACCTGCAGTTCCTGAGGTACATCTGGTTCCTGCCGTTCGGGATCTGCGGCACCGCCCTGCTCCAGATCCTGCAGCGCTGGGCCATGCGCCAGAAGGCGTTCCCGGGCCTGGCCCTGAACCAGGTGACGCAGAGCCTCCTGGCTTCGACCTTCACGGTGACCCTGGGTTTCCTCCACGCCGGCCTGGCGGGGCTGGTCACCGGATCGGCGATCGCCTTCGTCTACGGGGTGTCCAACCTGGGGCGCCTGGCCTGGCCGGAGGTCCGCCCCCTGCTCACGCAGCTGTCCCTGGCCGGGCTGCGCGGCGCGGCGCGGCGCTACTACCGCTACCCCCTGTACCTGACCTGGTCCACCCTGCTCAGGACCGCCAGCGCGATGGTGCCGGTGCTCCTGCTCAGCAAGGGCTTCGGCAGCGCCTATACCGGGTACTTCGCGCTCTGCCAGAGGATCCTGTTCCTGCCCATCACCCTGGTGAGCGGCGCCATCACTCCGGTGTTCTACTCCCGGGCCAAGGCGGCCCAGCGGGACGGCTCCCTGACCCGCCTCACCACCCGCCTGGTCAACAGCATCACCGGAATCAATGTGTTCTTCGCGGTGTTCCTGGCGCTGTTCGGCGAACCGCTGTTCATGCTGGTGTTCGGCCCGCAGTGGCGCCGCGCCGGGCAGTATGCGGCGGCCCTGGCGCCCTGGGTGCTCTGCAACTTCCTGGTCAATCCCCTGGAGGCGCTGCCCCTGGTGTTCGACCGCCAGCGGGCCACCTTCATCTTCCAGGCGGTCCTCATGGCCCTGCGCACCGGCGCCCTGCTGGTGGGCATCCACTACCGCAACGACCTCCTGGCCATGTGGCTCTACGGCAGCGTCAGCGCCTTGTACATGCTGGTCTATTTCGCCTGGCTGCTGCACCTGGTGGACGGGCCGCTGACCCAGACCCTGTCCCGCCTGGGCCGGGAGCTGGTCCTGGCCGTGGCGGCCTTCGGCGCCTGCCGGTGGCTCCTGGAATTCAGCCACCATGACCTCCTGGTCACCGGCGCCGCCCTGGTGCCGGTGCTGGGGGTCTTCGCCTTCCGCGGCACCCGCCAGCTCCTGCTGGCCCGGCTGGGAGCCTGACCATGAACAGCGAGCCCGGCGCCCCCCCCATGGCCAGCCCCACCTTCGGAGCGGTGCTGGCCCGGTTCGACCGCCTGGACCTGCGCCACCTGGCCCTCACCGGCATCCTCTGCACCATGTTCGGCGGGGCCTTCCCGGCCCTGGTGACCATGTTCGGGCATGGCGCGGACCTGGCCATGTGGTTCAGCCTGTGGGGCCTGCTGGCCACCTTCTGGGCCGAGCTGCCCCTGCGCCGGCTGCTGGCGCCGGCGGCGCCGATGATCCTGTGGATGGTGTTCTACGTCGTCTGGGGCACCATGGCGGCCGACTATCCGATCTTCGACGAGGCCTACCGGCTCGGGCTGCGGTTCCTGACGGTGGCCGCGGCCATGGCGGTGGTGACCAGCCGCCCCGGTCGCCTGCGGGTGTTCGCCAACGCCGTGCAGCTGATGCTGGTCGTCAACCTGGCGGTCACCCTGCTGCTCATGAACCGGCCCGGGTACCAGGAGATGCCCATGTTCGCCCAGCTCAACGTGGACGTGGAGTCGGACCGGTTCGCCGGCCTGTGGGGCAACGCCAACGTGGCCGGGCTGGTGTCCCTCATGGCCCTGGCCCTGGCCGCCTGGGCCTCCCCGGCGCTGGCGCGGATCGGCCGCGCCTGCGGGCTCGCCATCATCTACCTGACCGCGAGCCGCACCGCCGCCTGGATCCTGGTGGGCCTGACCGTGGGCTACCTGGCCTTCCTGGCCCCCCCCAGGGTCCGGGCCAAGGCCCTGGCCGCCGCCCTGGTCCTGGCGGTCTGCGGGTTCTTCGCCTTGAAGTGGACCGGCGCCAGCGTGGAGAGGCTGGTGGCGGACAGTCCCACCATCTCCCGGGTGCTGGACTTGACCGAATCCACGACCGCCAGCACGCGGTCGGGCACCCGCCGGGGCGTTCTGGCCGCGTGGTTCCGGCGGATCCCCGCGGAACCGTGGTACGGCTACGGCCTCTACACCCTGTACGGCGGCGAGTCCAGCGACGTGGCGGCGCGCCCCGGGTTCCCGGTGGTCGGGCCGCACAACCTCTACGTGGGGATCTACCTGGACGTGGGCATCGTGGGGCTGGCCACGTTCCTCGCGGTGATCCTGGCGCAATTGGTCCGGATCCGCCGGTGCCCCCTGGTGCCGCGGGCCCGCCACGTGATCCTCGGCTTCACCCTGGTGCTGCTGGGGTTCTCCTTCTTCAACCACAACATGCTTTCGAGCTACCCGGGCTGGATCGGCTACTCACTGCTGTTCCTGCTCCCGGCCGCTCCGGCTTTGGCGGAACAGCGTTCATCCAGGAGGTAGTCATGTGCGGACTGGCAGGCTGCTGGCACGGGAACCCGCCCTCGGCGGAGGCCCTGGAAGCCCTGGTGCGGCGCATGTCGGCCGCCCTGGCGCTGCGCGGGCCCGACGACAGCGGCGAATGGACCGAGCCCCGCCGCGGGCTGGCCCTGGGCTTCCGCCGCCTGGCGATCCTGGATCTGAGCGCCGAAGGGCACCAGCCCAAGGTGTCCCGCAGCGGCCGCTACGTGCTCACCTTCAACGGCGAGATCTACAACTTCCGCGAGCTGCGCGCCGACCTGGAGCGGCAGGGCGCCGCCTTCCGCGGCCATTCGGACACCGAGGTGATCCTGGCCGCCTTCGAACGGTGGGGGGTGGCGGCCGCCGTGGGCCGGTGCAACGGGATGTTCGCCATGGCCTGCTGGGACTGCCGCGAGAACCTCCTGCACCTGGTCCGGGACCCCCTGGGCGTCAAGCCGCTCTACGTCGGGTCCCGGGGGCGCACCCTGTTCTGGGGCTCCGAGCTCAAGGCCCTGCTGGCCCATCCGGACTTCGTGCCGGAGCTGGACCTGGACGCGGTGTCCCTGTATTTCCGGCACGGCTACGTGCCCAGCCCCTACAGCATCTTCAAGGGGGTGCGCAAGCTGCCGCCCGGCACCCTGCTGAGCGTGACCGAACCGGGGCCGCTGCCGGAGCCCCGGCGCTTCTGGTCGCTGGAGGAGGTGGCGGCCCGGGGCCTGGAAGAGCCGTTCGAGGGGCCGGACCAGGACGTCATGGACGCGGTGGAGGCGGCCCTGCGCAGGAGCGTGGGCCTGCAGATGGTGGCGGACGTGCCGCTGGGCGCGTTCCTTTCCGGCGGCATCGATTCCTCCCTGGCGGTGGCGTTGATGCAGGCCCAGAGCCGGCAGCCGGTCAAGACCTTCTGCATCGGCTTCCGGGAGGACAGCTTCGACGAGTCCCGGTACGCCCGGGCCGTGGCCGCGCACCTGGGCACCGAGCATACCGAATGGCAGGTCACCGCCGAGGATGCCCTGGCCCTGGTGCCCCGCATCCCCAGCATCTACGATGAGCCGCTGGCCGACCCGGCGGCCCTGCCCACCTGCCTGGTGTCCCAGCTGGCCCGCCGGTCCGTGACCGTGAGCCTGTCCGGGGACGGAGGGGACGAAGTGTTCGGGGGCTACCCGTTCCACCTGTCGGCCCACGAAGGGCGCCTGGCGCAGGCCCTGCGGGTGCCGGCGCCCCTTCGCCTGGCCATCGCCGCCGGCATGAGCGGGGTCGGCCGGGCCCTCCAGCACGTGCCGGGGCGGATGGCGGGGTACGCCGGAGAGGCCTTCCGCCACCGCGCCCGGACCTTCCAGTTCCGGGACTCGGTGTCGTACTACCGGGAGGACATCGCCGACCAGCTCGGGCGCGGCGCCGGACTGCTGCTGGACGAGCGCGACCCGTCCTACCTCCTGAACCGCTCGCCGGCCCCGGCCCGCACCCGGAACCTGGCCGAGTGCTTCATGTTCCTGGACACGCTGATGATGCTTCCCGACGAGTACCTCACCAAGATCGACCGGGCCACCATGTCCGTGAGCCTGGAAGGCCGGGTGCCGTACCTGGACACGGACGTGGTGGCCCTGGGCTGGCGCCTCCCCACCCGCTTCAAGATCCGCGCCGGCCAGGGCAAGTGGGTCCTGCGCCAGATCCTGAAGCGGCACCTGCCGGCGGAGCTGGTGGACCGCCCCAAGCACGGGTTCAGCGTGCCGGTGGGAACCTGGCTGCGGGGCCCCCTGCGCGGCTGGGCCGGCGACCTGCTGGACCCCCGCCGGATCCGCGCCGACGGGCTGCTGGACCCGGACCTGGTGGGGCGCTACTGGCGGGAGCACCAGCGGGGCCGCATGGACCATTTCGGCCTGCTCTGGCGCGTGCTCATGTTCCAGGCCTGGCAGGACACCTGGCTGCGCCGCCCCCAGGAGGCCATCGCGTGATCGGCCGGGTGGTCCTGCTGGTGGATGCCATGGGCGGCGGAGGCGCGGCGCGGGTGGCCTCCCGGCTGAGCGCTGCCTGGGCGGAGATGGGGCGGCAGGTGACCATCCTCACCGGCGACGGCGGACGCGGCTCCTGCCGCTACCCTCTGCATCCGGCGGTGACCCGCCTGGCCCTGGACTGGCAGCGGCCGTCCCGCAACCCGCTGCAGGCGGCCTGGCGCAACCTGGGGCGGCTGGCGCGCCTGCGCGGGGTCATCCGCCGCCTCCGCCCCGACCTGATCGTGTCCTTCCTGGACACCACCAACGTCAAATGCCTCCTGGCCACCCGGGGCCTGGGCATCCCCACCCTGGTGTCCGAGCGCACCGACCCCCACGGCCGCGCCATCGGCCGGACCTGGGAGGCCCTGCGCCGCCTCACCTACCGGTGGAGCAGCGGGCTGGTGGTGCAGAGCCGGCACGCCCTGGACTACTTCCCGCCCGACCTGCGGGCCAAGGGCGTGGTCATCCCCAACCCGGTGCAGGCACCCGACGCCGGCCTGCCCGCCGTCTCCGCCAGCCCCGCCCGGCGCGTGGTGGCGAGTCTGGGCGGCCTGCGCCGGGTCAAGGGCCACGACCAGCTGATCGAGGCGTTCGCCCAGGTGGCCGGAGCGTTCCCCGGCTGGGACCTGGCGATCCACGGGGAGGGGCCGGAGCGCCCGGCCCTGGAGGCCCGGATCCGGGCCCTGGGCCTGGACCGGCGGATCCGCCTGCCCGGCGCAACCTCCGAACCCGGCGCGCGCCTGCGGGAGGCGGACCTGTTCGTGCTGCCCTCCCGGGCGGAAGGCTTCCCCAACGCCCTGGCCGAAGCCATGGCCGTGGGCCTGCCGGTGGTGAGCTTCGACTGCCACAGCGGACCGGCGGAACTGATCCGGCCCGGGGTGGACGGCGTGCTGGTGCCCGCCGGAGACGTGCCGGCGCTGGCCGGGGCCATGGCGGCCCTGATGGCGGACCCGGACGGACGGGCCCGGCTGGCCGCGAGGGCGCCGGAGGTGGTGCAGCGGTTCAGCCTGGAGAAGGTGCTGGGGATGTGGGAAGAAGCCATCCGGAAAGCGGCGGGGTGACGCCGTGGGACCCTATTCCAGGCCCGCCTCCCCGTTCCTGGCCCTGGCCCTGCTGGCCGCGCTCCAGGCCCCGGCGCCCGCCGCCCCGAACCCGGGGGCGGCGGCCGCGCCGGTGGCGCGGGCCGCCCCGAGGGCGGTCCTGGACCTGGCCCGGTGGTTCCCGGGCGGAATCTCCCCGGGGCTGGTGTGGGCGGTGGACGCGGTGCCCGGCGGCGATGCCCGCGCGGGCACGGTGGCGCGGGCCGGAGCGGCCATCCGCTACACCGCCCCGGCCGCCGCCGGCGCCCACCTGGTGAGCGCGGCTCCGGCCGCCGGGGGGGCGCCGGTGGCCTGGGCCGCGGTGCTGGTGGGGGCCGTCCCGGACCCGCCGCCGGGCCCGGCGGCGAACGTCAAGGAGCCGCCCTACCTGGCCCGGGGCGACGCCGGCGGCGACGACACCTACGCCATCCAGCGGGCCCTCGACGCGGTGGCCGGCACCGGCGGCACGGTGCTGATCCCGGCCGGCACCTACCGCATCAATACGGTCGCCAACGCCAACCGGGGACTGGTCATCGGCGGGAGCCTGACCCTGCGCCTGGCCCCGGGCGCCACCCTCAAGGCCATCCCCAGCGCCAGCGCCAGCTCCACCATCCTTTCCGTGGCCGGCGCCGCCGACGTCGCCATCCAGGGCGGCACCCTCCTGGGGGACCGCTCCGCCCACCCCGGCGCCGCCGGCGAATGGGGCATGGGCCTGGCCATCCAGGGCTCCCGGCGGGTGACGGTGTCCGGGGTGACGGCGCGGGACTGCTGGGGCGACGGGTTCTACGTCGCCGGCTCGGGGGACGTGACGTTCGACGCGGTGCTGGCCGACCACAACCGCCGCAACGGCCTGTCCGTCATCAGCTGCCGGACCCTCACGGTGCGCGGCTCGGTGTTCCGGAACTCCCAGGGCACGGACCCGCAGGACGGCCTGGACATCGAACCCAACTCCGGCGATTCGGTGACCGGCGTCCTGATCACCGGCTGCCTGTTCGCGGACAACGCCGGCAACGGCCTGGAGGACGGTGTCCCGGACAGCAACTCGGGCCGGGCCTTCATCACCCAGGTGACCGTCGACGGCAACGCCTCCGCCGGCAACGGACGGGGGCCGGCGCCGAGCGGCGACCGCGTGGGCATCCGCATCTCCAACTGCCCGGGCACCCTGGTCACCGGCAACGTCGTCATGGCCAACGCCCGCATGGGCATCTACCTGCGCAACAACGCCGACGGCTCCCTGGTGCAGGGCAACACGGCCGCCTTCAACGCCGGCGACGGGATCGCCCAGGCGTCGTGCCGGGACAACCGCATCATCGCCAACCGGGTGGTGGGCAACGCGGGGCATGGCATCTCCTCCAGCCACTGCGGCGGCGGCACGGTGAGCGCCAACACGCTGGCCGGCAACGCCATGGGACCCTGAACGGGCTGCGCCGGATCTGGAAAAATCAGTATTGATCTTGCGCAAATGTCGTTCAAATCCTATGTTTCATCAAGTCTCGCAGCCCATATCGCTTCCATTGACCCGGCGCCGCGCGGATGCCGGACCCGTGGTGCCACGAGGAGCCGCTCCGCATGCGCGAGTGCCTGTACCTGATCCGCTTCGACGACATCTGCCCGACCATGCGCTGGGACACCTGGGATGCGCTCGAGGCGCACCTGGACCTCCTGGGCCTGCGCCCCATCCTGGCGGTGGTGCCGGACAACCGCGACCCCAAGCTGGTGGCGGGTCCGCCCCGGGCCGACTTCTGGGAACGGGTGCGCCAGTGGCAGGCCAAGGGCTGGACCATCGCCATGCACGGCTACCAGCACCGGTACGTGACCCGGGAGGCCGGCATCATCGGCCTGAACCGCCGCAGCGAATTCGCCGGCCTGCCCCGCCACGAACAGGAGCGCAAGCTTTCCGCGGGGCTGGCGATCTTCCGGAAGCAGGGGGTGCGGGTGGACGCCTGGGTGGCGCCGGCCCACTCCTTCGACCGCACCACGGTGGACCTGCTGGTGGGCCTGGGCATCACCGTCATCAGCGACGGCTTCTGGCACCTGCCGTTCACGGACCACGGGCGGGTCACCTGGGTGCCCCAGCAGATCTGGCACTTCATCCCTAGGCCGGCCGGCGTCTGGACCGTCTGCAGCCACCCCAATGCCTGGGACGCCGCCGGCCTGGACCACTACATGGCGGACCTGGAGCGGTATTCCGACCGCATCGCCACCCTGCCCCAGGTGCTGGAGCGCTACGGCTCCCGCTCCCCGTCCATGGGGGACCGGATCACCGGCTGGTTCGAGACCCACTGGCGGCACGGCCTGCGCCAGCGGCTCGCCCGCGCCGTGAAGGCCGGGCTGCGCATGGAGGGCCGCCAGGCATGAGCCCACCCGCGTCCCTTCCCCCGCCCGGCGCCCGCCATGGCTGAAAAGACCCGCGTGCTGTTCCTGATCCCGTCCCTGGCCGCCGCCGGGGCCGAGCGCCAGCTGTGCGAACTGGTCCGGAACATGGACCCGCAGCGTTTCGAGGTCCACGTGGCGGTCTTCTACGACCCGGTCGACTGCCGCGGCGGCGACCTCACCCCGGACATCGCCGGGCTCCCCCACGTCCGCCTGCACAGCCTGCACAAGCGGCGGGGCCTGGCGGGGTGGCTGGTGGCGCTGCCGCGGGCGCTGCGCCTGGCCCGCCGGATCGACCCGCACATCGTGCACGGCTACCTGGACGGCAACCTGGCGGCCCTGGTGGCGGGGCTGCCCCTGCGCAAGCCCCTGGTGTGGGGCATCCGGGCCACCGTCACCGATCCCGCCCAGCTCAGCCGCCTGGCCCTCGGCGTGTTCCGGGCCACCCTCTGGAGCTCCAGGTTCGTGGACCTGGTGATCTTCAACTCCCACGCCGGGCTCGCCAACCACGTGGCCCTGGGGCTGCGCGCTCCACACCGCATGGTGATCCCCAACGGCTTCGACATGGTCCGGTTCCGCCCGGACCCGGAGGCCGGCGCCCGGCTGAAGGCAGCCTGGGGCTTCCCGGCCGGCACCCCCTTGGTGGGCATCGTCGGGCGCCTGAACCCGGTCAAGGACCACCCCACCTTCCTGCGCGCCGCCGCCAGGCTGGCCAAGGTGCGCCCGGACCTGCGCTTCGTCTGCGTCGGGGCCGGCCCGGCCGCCTACGCGGAACGGCTCCAGGAGCTGGCCCGCAGCCTGGGCCTCGGTGACCGGGTCCGGTGGACCGGGAACGTCGGCGACATGCCGGCAGTCTACAACGCGCTCGCCCTGCTGATGCTCACCTCCACGGACGAGGGCTTCCCCAACGTGATCGGGGAGGCCATGGCCTGCGGGGTGCCCTGCGTGGCCACCCGGGTGGGCGACGCGGCGCTGCTCATCGGCGACACCGGCCGGGTCGTTCCCGCCGGGGACGACGAAGCCCTGGCCGGAAGCGCCCTGGAGCTCCTGGAGGAGACCCCGGCCGCGAGGCTGGCCCGCAGCGCGGCGGTGAGCGAGCGCATCCGGGCCGCCTTCAGCTGCCAGGCCCTGGCCCGGACCACCGAGACCGCCCTGCTGGGCCTGCTGGCCGGGACTCCGCTCCCGGCGGGAGGGAGCAAATGATGGACATCGCCTTCCTCGTCACCTCCCTGGACCGTGGCGGCGCCGAGACCCAGCTGGTGCGCATCGCCACCACCCTGCGCCGGCGCGGCTGGCGGGTGGGGGTCCTCACCCTGATGCCCTCCGACGCCCTGAAGCAGGACCTGGACGCGGCGGAGATCCCCTGCGTGCCGTGCCTGGACGCCCGGGACCGCATCCCCTGGCGGTCCGCCGTGCGCCTGTACCGGCAACTGCGCCGGTGGCGACCGGTGGTCCTGGCCACCTTCAATTTCCCCGCCGACGTCTTCGGCCGCATCTGCGGGCGGCTGGCGGGGGTGCCCGCCATCGTCTCCGCCGTGGGCACGACCCACATCAAGACGTCCCTGCGGCGCCGGTTCTACCGCTGGTCGGAGTTCCTCATCGCCAGGACCGTGGCCAATTCCAAGGCCGCCGCCATGGCCATGACGGCCCGGAGGATCCTCACTCCGGCCAAGACCCAGGTCATCCCCAACGGGCTGGACTTCGCCGCCTTCGACCAGCTGCCGTCCCGGGAGGAGCTGCGGGCCGTGCTGGAGGTGCCGGAGGCGGAATTCCTCTGGGTGGCGGTGGGCAACCTGCGCCCGGCCAAGGACTACCCGAACCTCCTCAACGCGGCGGCGCGCTGCGTCTCCCTCGGCGGCGCGTTCCGGCTCCAGGTGGTGGGCGAAGCCCAGGCCGGCCCCGGGCGCAATGCCATGGCCGTCCCGCACCACGAGGTCCTGCGCCAGCGGGTCGGGGAACTGGGCCTGGAGGGGACGGTCCAGTTCCTGGGCGGGCGCGGGGACGTGCCCCGGGTCCTCAAGGCCGCCGACGGATTCGTGCTGTCCTCGGCCTGGGAGGGCATGCCCAACACCGTGATGGAGGCCATGGCCTCGGGCCTGCCGGTGGTGGCCACCGACGTGGGCGACGTGCGGGAGCTGGTGGAGGACGGCGCGACCGGATGGGTGGTCCCCCCCGGCGACCCCCAGGCCCTGGCGGAACGGATGCTGGCCGTGATGGCCATGGACCCGGAGGACCGCCTGGCCATGGGCGCCCGGGGCCGGGAACGGGTGCACGCCGGGTACGACAACGAGCGGGTGGTGGACCGGTGGGAGGACCTGTTCCGCGACCTGGTGAACCGGAAGGAGCCGGACCACCTCCTGCCCAACCACCGCCCGCCGGTGACCTCCGGCGCGTGATCGTGCGGGCCCCGGACGTTCGCCCGGGTGCGTCGCCGCCGGCAGAGCCCCGCCTTCCAGTCTGAAGGGCGTTCCAAGCCTTGACGGCGAACCCCTGGCTGGATGAACCGGTTCCGCCGCAGGGTCCGGGACGACCCATGCCCTGCCTTTCTCCGCGTCCGTTGCTCCGCGTCCTCCTGCTCCGGCCTGTTCCCGGATGATGCCGCCTGCCTCACCTGGGAGGTGAGATGCCTTCGGGACGGCCATGATCACTTTCACGGGTGCTCAGGGAACTTTGGGGCCGATCAACTTGACGGTGACCAAAGTCAGCTTCTCGTCCGGCGGGACCGCACCCTCCGCGGGCCTGGCCGCTCCATCAGGCGCCAGCACGGATGGGGCGCAGGCATCCGGAAGCGGCGTGCCGGTGATCCTCCAGTTCACGGTTGCCGGGCTGAGCTATGGTTCAACCTCAGGTTACGACCTGGGTACCCCATCGGCCTACGCGACGCTCGCTTCAGCTTATTCCGGCTACACGGTGACCACGTATGGCTTCCCGAGCGACTTCACCTTGGCCCCGGGCCTCAACCTGATCGCGCCGGGACTCAACCTGCCCAACCTCATCCTGAATCCCCCCAATTCCAATGTGAAATCCTTGCGGGGCGTGTTCTGGCTCTGGCTGCCTTGGACCGAGTCCTCGGATGATGTCTCAGCCAGTCTTGACGCGGGCATGGCTGGGAAGGTCATTGACATCGACTACACCCCTGACGACACCTCGAATGCGCTCGTCCTGGGGGGAACTAAAGTGATGCCGGCCAGGGCGGATTGGTGGGATTTGACCATGACCCAGGGCGAAAATCCCATCGAAGGCGTCCAGATGTCCTACTCCACCGAGCAGGTGACGGCAGCAGAGATGAAGTGAACCCCGGGTCTTGAACCGCCCGTGCACTGGGATCCTTGGCCGGGGATGCGCCGGCGGATCCCCAGACCCGGCGACCGGACGGACCTTCAGGTCCGGCCGGCCGCTACCAGCCCCATGGCCGAGAGGATCACGGCGTTCACTTGGTGCACGTCGTACTTGGCGGCGGCATAGATCCGCCCGGCCACGCCCATGCGCGCCGCCAGGCCCGGGTCGTCCAGGAACCGCTCCATGGCCTGGGCCAGGGCCCCGGCGTCCTCCGCCGGCACCAGGAACCCGGTCTGCCCCGGGATGACGGTCTCCCGGCACCCGGGGACGTCGGTGGTGACCACGGCCCGGGCGCAGGCCATCGCCTCCAGCACCGAACGAGGCGTGCCCTCCCCGTGGCTGGGCAGGACGAACACGTGGGCCTCCGCCAGGAAGGGCCGCACGTCCTGGGTGGCGCCCCGGTAGTCCAGGGACCCCTCCCGGACCCACTGGCCCACCAGCTCCCGGGGCAGGCCGGACGGATTGGAGTCGAACGGGCCCACCAGCACGAACCGGGCCTCCGGGTGGCGGGCCCTGACCCGGCGCGCCGCCTCGGCGAATTCCGGCACGCCCTTGTCCCGGGACACCCGCGCCACCATGAGGAAGGTCGTGGGCCCGGGCGGCAGGGGCGCCGGGGCGAACTGGGCCAGGTCGACCCCGGAGCCGTTGATGAGGGTCACCCGGCAGCCGGGGGCCAGGAGGCGGTGGGACTCGAAGAAGGCGCGGTTGTCCGGGTTCTGGAAGAACACCCCTTCGGTCCTGGCCAGGCCCAGCCGGTAGAGGGCCCTGGCCACCCACGCCAGGGCCTTCCCGGGCACGTCCCGGGCCTCCAGCGCCGAACCGGCGCCGGTGATCATGGCGTAGCGGTGGGGCACGCCGGCCCAGGCTGCGGCGAGGGTCCCGTAGATGACCGGCTTGATGGTGTAGCTCAGCAGCACGTCCGGGCGGAGCTCCCGGAACAGCGCCGCCAGGGCGCGCAGGCAGCGCAGGTCGGCCACCGGGTTGAGCCCGGTGCGGCCCAGGGGCACCGCCCGGAACGCCACCCCCATGGCCGCCAGATCGGCCTGCACCGCGCCGGGCTCCTCGCCCAGGCTGAGCACCGGGTCGACTTCGGGGGCCAGGGCGGTGACCTGGTGGCCCTGGGTCACCATGGCCTGGAGCATGGTGCCCCGGAAGCGCACCAGGGACGGCGCGAACCCGCCGAACACGGCGATCTTCATTCCCGTCTCCGGAACCGTCCGCCGGGGCCGGCGCGGGAGGTCACCGCTCCTGCTCCAGGTACCAGGCCAGCGCCTCGTCCAGGCCGCGCTTCACGTCGTACTCCGGCTCGTAGCCCAGGAGCCGCGCCGCCTTGCCGATGTCCGCCTGGGAGTGGGCGATGTCGCCGTCCCGGAACGGACCGTGGCGGGGGCTGGCCGTGGCCGCCTGGGGATGGATCCGGGCCAGCCCGTCCCGGATCATCCGGAACAGCTGGTTCAGGGTGGTGCGCCCGCCGAAGGCCACGTTGTACACCTGCCCGGCGGCCTCCGGGCCGGCGGCGGCGGCCAGCAGGTTGGCCTGGACCGCGTTCTGGACATAGCAGAAGTCGCGGCTGTGCTCTCCGTCGCCGTTGATGACGCACTCGGCCCCGCGCAGCATGCGGGCGATCCAGAGGGGGATCACCGCGGCGTAGGGCCCCTCCGGGTCCTGGCGCCGGCCGAACACGTTGAAATAGCGCAGGCCGATGATCCGCATCCCGTAGCAGCGGCCGAAGACCTTGGCGTAGAGCTCGTTCACCGCCTTGGTCACGGCGTACGGGGACAGGGGCTCGCCCGTGCTGTCCTCCACTTTGGGCAGGCCCGGGTGGTCGCCGTAGACCGCGCTGGAGGACGCGTAGACGAACCGGGACACGCCGGCGTCCCGGCCGGCCACCAGCAGGTTGACGAACCCGTCCACGTTGGACTGGTGGGCGCCGATGGGATCGGCGATGGACCTGGGCACCGAGCCCAGGGCCGCCTGGTGCAGGACCACCTCCACCCCTGCGCAGGCCCGGCGGCAGTCCTCCAGGCTGCGGATGTCCCCGCGGATGAAGGTGAAGCGCCGCCAGGCCGCGGCCGGGACGGCAGCCTGCACCTCGTCCAGGTTGGCCTGGCGGCCGGTGGAGAAATTGTCCAGCCCGGTGACCCGCTGGCCGTGCTCCAGGAGCGTCTGGAGCAGGTTGGAACCGATGAATCCCGCCGCCCCCGTGACCAGCCAGGTCCGGGGCGCGGCTTCCAGGTCGGCGAACACGGCGTCGAGTCTCATGGCGTCACAGGCTCCAGTAAAGGATTCCCTGGGGGAAATGGGAGCCGGCGAAGGCGGACTTCACGTCCACCAGCACCGCCTTGGGGTTGAGGCATTCCAGCAGGCGGTCCAGGCCCGCCTGCTGGAACCGGGCGTGGTTCACCGCGTAGACCAGCGCGTCCAGGTCCTGGAAATCCTCCAGGGGGGAGAGCTGGATGCCGTATTCCCGGCGCGCCCCCTCCGGGTCCGCCAGGGGGTCGTGGACCAGGGGCGCCACCCCGAACTGCTTCAGCTCGTGGACGATGTCCGGCACCTTGCTGTTGCGGATGTCGTGCACGTCCTCCTTGAAGGTCAGGCCGAGGATGCCGACCCGCGCCTTCTTGACCTGGATCATCTGCTGGATGAGCAGCTTCACCACCTTCTGGCCGACGAAGGCGCCCATCCCGTCGTTGATCCGCCGCCCGGCCAGGATCACCTGCGGGTGGTAGCCCAGCTCCTCGGCCTTGGTGGTGAGGTAGTACGGGTCGACGCCGATGCAGTGGCCCCCCACCAGGCCCGGGGAGAAACCCAGGAAGTTCCACTTGGTCCTGGCCGCGGCCAGCACCTCGCAGGTGCGGATGCCCAGCCGGTCGCAGATGATGGCCAGCTCGTTCATCAGGGCGATGTTGATGTCCCGCTGGGTGTTCTCGATCACCTTGGCGGTCTCCGCCACCTTGATGGAGGAGGCCAGGTGGATCCCCGCCGGGATGATGGCGCCGTAGACCGCGGCGATGGTCCGGCGGCTCTCCTCGTCCTGCCCGGAGACGATCTTGACGATCCGGTCCACGGTGTGGACCTTGTCGCCCGGGTTGATGCGCTCCGGGGAATAGCCGAGCTTGAAGTCGGTCCCGCACGCGAGGCCGGACGTCTGCGCCAGGATCGGGCCGCAGATCTCCTCCGTGACCCCCGGGAACACGGTGGACTCGTACACCACGATGGCGCCTTTGCCCAGCACGCGGCCGATGGTCTCGGAGGCCCGGATCACCGGCCCCAGGTCCGGCCGGTTCCAGCCGTCCACCGGCGTGGGCACGGCGACGATGAAGAAATCGGTTCCGCGCAGGGCCTCCGGGTCGGCCGTGATGTCCAGGGAGGTATCGCGCAGGGCGTCCGGGCCGACCTCGGTGGTGATGTCGATGTGGTCCCGCAGTTCCTGGACCCGCTTCCGGCTGATGTCGAAACCGACCGCCCCCTGGAATTTCCTGGCGACCTCCAGGGCCAGGGGCAGGCCCACATAACCGAGACCGACGATGGCGACGCGCATAGGGAGTTCCTAGAAGGGGGACGCGAGGATCGCGTCGGTGACGCTGATGACGAGGCTTCCGGCCGGGTTGGCGCCGCCCAGGGTGACGGCGGGGGCCACGGCGATGCCCCACGGGAAGGCCAGGGACGCGGGCAGGCTGCCCGGGATGATGGAGCCGACGCCGACCACCCCCACGAGGGTGGTGACGGCCCCCGCCGGGGTCACCAGGCGCACGGTCTGGTTGTAGGTGTCCGCCACGTACAGGTTGCCGGTGGCCGGGTCCACCGCCAGGTTGGCCGGATGGTCGAACAGGGCCGCGCCGCCGGTGCCATCGGTGCTCCCCTGCACGCCCGGGCTGCCGGCCAGGGTGCTCACCACTCCGTCCGGCGTGATCAGGCGGATGGTGCTGTTGTAGGTGTCGGCCACGTAGATGTTGCCGTAGGTGGAGGTATTGGCCGGGTTGGGGTCGACCGCCAGGGCGAAGGGCAGGTTGAACAGCGGCGACCCTCCGGCGCTGTCGGTGCTGCCGGTGGTCAGGGGCGTCCCGGCCAGGGTGCTGACGGTGCCATCCGGGGCCACCTTGCGGATGGTACTGTTGTAGGTGTCCGCCACGTAGACGTTGCCGGCGCCGTCCACCGCGACGCCCAGAGGACGGTTGAAAAGCGCTCCAGGAGAGTCGGAACTGCCGATGCTGCCCGGGGTTCCGGCCAGGGTCGTGACGGTGCCGCCCGGGGCGATCCTGCGGATGGTGGAGTTGTCCACGTCGGCCACGTAGACGTTGCCGAAGGTGGTGGAATTGGCGGGATTGTTGTCCACCGCCACGGCGTTGGGGGAGTTGAAGGTGGCCGGGCCGGGGCTGCTGTCGGCACTCCCCGCGGCTCCGGTGCCGGCCAGGGTGGTCACGGCCCCGGCGGGGGAGATGACCCGGATGGCGTTGTTCCAGGAGTCCGCCACGTAGACGTTGCCCAGGGTGTCCACGGCCAGGCCGTTGGGGTTGTTGAAGGTCGCGGAGGCGCCGCTGGCGTTGTTCATCCCCGGGGTGCGGGGCTCCCCGGCCAGGGTGGCGGTGCTGGCGACGGTGGTGGGCGGAGTGGTCGGGTTGACCGGGATGGTCCGGATGGTGTCGCAGTCCCTGTCGGTCACCACCAGGTTGCCGGAGCCATCGAGGGTCACCCCGGTGGGGAATTCGAACTGGGCGGCGGTGCCGATCCCGTCCGCGCTGCCCGAGTTCCCGGCGGTGCCGGCGAAAGTGGACAGGGTCCCCGAGGCGAGCAGGCGGATGGTGCTGTTGGAGGTGTCGGCTATGTAGACGTTGCCGGAAGCGTCCACCGCCACGCCCATGGGATTGTCCAGGGTGCCGGTGGTGCCGGGGGTGCCGTCGGCGCTGCCGGTGGTGCCGGCGGTCCCGGCCACGGTGCTCACCAGGCCCGCGGAAGTGATCATGCGGATGGTGGCGTTGCCGGTGTCGGCCACGTAGAGATTGCCGGGGGTCGCCACCGCCACCGCCTGGGGGCCGTTGAAGGTGGCCTGGGTGGCGGGCCCGGAGGGGGCATCGGAGGAACCCGGGGTCCCGGCCTGCCCCGCCAGGGTGCTGACGGTGAGCGTTCCTCCGATCCCGGTGATCTCGCGGATGGTGTTGTTGTCCGTGTCGGCCACGTAGAGGTTGCCGGACGTGTCCACCGCCAGGCCCATGGGATGGTAGAAGCTCGGCGTGCCGCCGGAACTGTCGACGCTGCCGCTGGTTCCGGTCCCCGCGAGGGTGGTGACGGTGGCCACCCCGCCGGAGACGGTGATCAGGCGGATGTTGTTGTTGCCCGTGTCCGCCACGTAGATGTTGTGGTGGGTCGAAAGGCCCGAGTTGTTGTCCACCGCTATGCCGGTCGGCCCATTGAACAGGGCCGGCGCATCGGAACTGCCGGTCAGGTCGGCCGTGCCGGCCAGGGTGGTCACCACCCCGCCGGGGCTGATCATGCGGATGGTGTTGTTGTAGCGGTCGGCCACGTAGAGGTTGCCCGTGTCATCCACGGCCGAACTGGAAGGCCCGAAGAACCGGGCATTGCCGCCGCTGCCGTTCAGGTTGCCGACGCCGGACGGTTGGCCGGCAAAGACCCCCAGGGAGCCGTACACCACCCGGGTCGCGGCCGACACGGAGGTGCCGGCCAGGTTGGTGACCGTCAGGGTGTAGGTGGTGCTGGCGGCGGGGGACACGGCGGCCGCCGTGCCGCTGGTGACGGCGCCCACGCCGTGGTCGACGGCGCCGGTGCCGCCGGTGAAGGTGCCCGTGAGGGTCACCGGGGGCCCCCCGGGGCCGCTGCTGGGCAGGGAAGCCGTGAAGCTGGCCAGGGACGGCGGAGCGACGATGGCGCTGGCAGCGGTCCCGGGCGCCGAGGCGGTGCCGGCGGCGTTTTTCACTACCGCACTGAAGCCCACCGTGCCGCTGGCACCGGCGGTGAAGGTCAGGCTGTCGGTCCCCGCTCCGGCGGTGATGGTGCCGCCGGTGACGGTCCAGGCGTAGGTGCTCCCGCTCTGGGCCGGCACCGTGGCGGTGTAGCCTGCCTGGCCGGCGGTGACGTTGGCCGGGGCCGTGACCACGGGCGTCGCCGGTGCCGCCACGATGGCGCTGGAGGTGGTCCCCGGCGCCGAGGCGGGGCCGGCGGCGTTGCTCACCACCACGCTGAAGCCCACCGTGCCGCTGGCCCCGGCGGTGAAGGTGATGCTGTCGGTCCCCGCTCCGGCGGTGATGGTGCCGCCGGTGACGGTCCAGGCGTAGCTGCTTCCGGCCTGGGCCGGCACCGACGCGGTGTAGCCCGCCTGCCCGGCGGTGACGTCGGCCGGGGCCGTGACCACCGGGGTGGTCGGCGCGGACAGGATGACGCTGGAGGCGGTCCCCGGCACCGAGGCAGTGCCGGCGGCGTTGCTCACCACCACGCTGAAGCCCACCGCGCCGCTGGCGCCGGCGGTGAAGGTGATGCTGTCGCTGCCCGCGCCGGCGGTGACGGTGCCGCCGGTGACGGTCCAGGCGTAGGTGCTCCCGGCCTGGGCCGGCACCGAGGCGGTGTAGCCCCCCAGGCCGGCGTCCACGTCGGCCGGGGCCGTGACCACCGGCGTCGCCGGCGCGGCCACGACCGTGCTGGAGGCGGTCCCCGGCACCGAGGCGGTGCCGGCGGCGTTGGTCACCACCACGCTGAAGCCCACCGTGCCGCTGGCGCCGGCGGTGAAGGTGATGCTGTCGCTGCCCGCTCCGGCGGTGACCGTCCCGCCGGTGACGGTCCAGGCGTAGCTGCTGCCGGCCTGGGCCGGCACCGAGGCGGCGTACCCGCCCTGGCCAGCGGTGACGTCCGCCGGGGCCGCGACCACCGGCGCCGTCGGGTCCGCCACGATCACGCTGGAGGCGGTCCCCGGCGCCGAGGCGATGCCGGCGGCGTTGGTCACCACCACGCTGAAGCCCACCGTGCCGCTGGCGCCGGCGGTGAAGGTGATGCTGTCGCTGCCGGCGCCGGCGGTGACCGCGGCGCCGGTGACGGTCCAGGCGCAGGTGCTCCCGCTCTGGGCGGGTACCGTGGCCGTATAACCCGCCTGGCCGGCGGTGACGTCGGCCGGGGCCGTGATCACCGGCACCGGGGGCGCCGCCGCCGTGGAGACCGGGGCGGCCTGGGTGCTTGAGCCCCCACCCCCGCCGCAGGCCCCCAGAAGGGCAAGACCCAGAACCACGGCAGCGGCCGCAAACCGGACCGGCCAGCGGGCATACCTTTCCTGAGGCAGCCTGGAGAGTGCCATAAGACCTCCTGAAGCGGGGGACGGATCAGACGAACAGGGTTAGTCAGTTGACAACGTAAATGTTGAATATTTAGTTGTCAACCCATCCGGGTAAAAATATTTCGTTAAAATCGCCTTACATAATCATAGCTTGAATGGTAAAAAACAATGATAATACATGGCCATTTCGTAATTTTTAACAATTAATTAATTCAAATCCCCTCCCTGGGCTCGCCAGGCTCCGCTCCGCTCGATCCGATGGAACCTGCTGGGCAGACCCGCGCTGTCGCCCGAGGAAGGCGGCGGCCTGAATCCTGGCGGGAGAGCGAACCAGAAGCCAAGCTCGGGGCGGCATCCAGGTCCTGCGGCTGGCTTCCTGGCACCGGGCCCAAACGAGCCCGGATCGCTCCCCTGGGTCCATGCGCTCCGGGATTGAAATTTGAAATTCATTACTGCCTCGACCGGGGTTTCCTCCCTGGCTGGCGGGTTCCGGAGCGGTTCCCGGAACTCCTGCCGCCGCGTCTCGAAAGCCCCTTCAGCCGAAGGCTTTCCATCCGGCAGCCCGCCCGGAATAATACCAGGGCAGGCTCACAGCCAGAGGCCCCCATGCACATCACCATCCTCGGCGCCGGCAGGATGGGTACTCCCATTGCCCGCAATCTCATGGAATCGGGCCACCGGATCTGCGTCTACAACCGCTCCCCCGGCAACGTGACCGGCCTGGCCGGGGCCGGCGCGCGGGTGGCCGTCACGATCGCCGAGGCGGTGGGGGAAGCCCAGGTGGCCCTGACCATGGTTGCCGGCGATGCCGCCGAGGAGGCCATCACGTTCGGCCCGGGCGGCCTGCTCCAGCACCTCCCCGCCGGCGCCATCCACCTGTGCATGAGCACCATCGGCGTGGAGACGTCCCGGCGCCTGGCCACTGCCCATCAGGAAGCCGGCCAGGGTTATGTGGCAGCGCCGGTGCTGGGCAGTCCCAGCTTCGCCCTGGCCCGCCACCTTTGGATCCTGGCCGCGGGGCCGGACCTCCAGGTGAGCCGCTGTCTGCCGGTGCTGGAGTGCCTCGGACGGGGGATCACCCGGATCGGCCCGCGCCCGGAACTGGCCCACGCCCTCAAACTGGGGGCCCATGCCTTCACCCTTGCGGTGGTGGAAATCCTGGCGGAAGTCCTGGCCTTCGCCGAGAAGGCAGGCTACCCGCCTTCGGAGTACCTGCGCATCCTCAACCTGGGGCTGTTCAAGTCGCCCCTGCTGGACGCCTTCGGCGGCTTCATGGTGCGTCATGACCACGCGCCCATGGACCTGACCCTGGACCAGGCCGAACTGGGCATGGTGGCCCTCTTTCAGGCGGCCGAGGCGGTCCAGGCGTCCCTGCCCCTGGCGGCACCTCTTCTGGAGGAGGTGCGGGAGGCCCAGGCCCGCAACCTGGGTGCCCTGGACCTGACGGCCCTGTCCCGGCTGCACCGCCAGGAGGGCGGCCTGGAGCCCGGGCCCAAACCCCGGCCCCGGACCCGGTTCGCGGGCGTTCCGGCCCCGGGCGGCGCTCCCGCCCCGGCCGGGCCGGATCACGCGCCGGTCGGCGCGCCTGCGCCGCCGCACTCGCCGCCTGCGCCGGCCACGCCTCCCGCGGCCCGGCCGGCGGAGGCGTCCAGAAACCCCGTCGTCCCGGAGCCTCCGCGGCCGGCCGCGCCTCCCGCCCCGGTGCCTCCCGCCCCGGCGCCTCCCGCCCCGGCGCCTCCCGCCCCGGTGCTTCCCGCCCCGTCGCCTCCCGCCCCGGTGCCTCCCGCCCCGGCGCCTCCCGCCCCGGTGCCTCCCGCCCCGGCGCCTCCCGC